>Ga0163150_10000135_pt1 | contig 129454 bp, 105 predicted proteins | sample OliLakLV19P2IB_FD_148628 | JGI IMG/M metagenome (GOLD analysis project Ga0163150, IMG submission 148628) | Freshwater microbial mat bacterial communities from Lake Vanda, McMurdo Dry Valleys, Antarctica - Oligotrophic Lake LV.19.P2.IB | ecosystem: Environmental > Aquatic > Freshwater > Lake >...
CGTCACAACCACCATCAGGTAGCAATGTGTCGTTGTATTCTATCGTTACGAGTCCGCAATTATCTTCTGCGTCAGCGTTTACGAAAGGAATCGGAAGCTCACATTCAACAGTGATGTCGTCTGGCACGAATGTGAACACAGGTGCGGTAGTGTCGACAATTTCAATTTCCTGAACGCACATAGCTTCGTTACCGCAGTCGTCATAAGCACGGTAGATACGAACTATTGTGTATTCGTTCGGACAATCTCCAGGTTCGATTTCATCAGTTACAATGATTTCAACATCCGTATCGCAACTGTCTAAAGCGATTGCTTCTCCGGCTGGCGGATATGGCAAGTCACACTCCTGACTGTAAGATGGAGGACAGTAAGTGAAGTAAGGATCGTTAGTATCTGTAACATGAATGATGGTTGTTGCTGTTGCTGGGTTTTCACAGTAGTCAATAGCAGTCCATGTAATCACGATGTCGTAAGAGCCTATACAATCGCCTGGTACAACTACAGAAGTTGAATTGACTTCAATATCGTATTCAGGTAAGCATAAGTACTCACAAGCATCGTAAGCAGTAGCTTCAAGAGTTGGTACATCATAGCAATCAACATTCAATTCAGTAGGAGCCACAATTACAGGAGGCGTATTATCAAAAATGGTGATGTATTGAACCCATGTGGTTTCGTTGCCACAAAGGTCAACAGCATACCATGTACGCTGCAGACCACCTGGGCATCCACCGGAAATACATACATCATTATAGGTTGCCTCAATAAATTCATTGCAAGCATCTGTAACTTCAGGAAATGCAATGTTGTCCACTGCGCTGCATTCTACAGTGATTGTATTATCACCTGTAAATACGGGACCGTTGGTATCCACTACAGAAATGTACTGGTATGCGTAACTACAGTTACCACATTCGTCACATGCAATGAATTCGCGAATCCAATTGGTCACGCATGGATCTGATGACAAGCAATAAGCGCAACTTGAATCACTAGCAGCTTCGTTTGCGCAAATGCCATCCCAAGATACATTACAGCAGAAGGAGTCATAAGAACAAACCGAAGCCGCGCATGGGCCATCAAGCTCAGCGTAGCCTACTTCATCGCAACCGCCATCAGCAATAAGGTAGTCAGTGTATTCAACGGTTACTGTTCCGCAGTTGTCTTCTGCTGTTGCTTGCACAAAAGGTATTGGCAAATCACATTCAACTGTAATGTTATCAGGCACGAAAGTGAACTCCGGAGCCTCATTATCATTCCAGCTAACGGTCATGCTGCACTCAGTGCGATTACCACTGCAATCCACAATCTCCCATGTGTAGGTGACACTTCCAAGGCATTCATTTCCTTCCATTTCAGGGCTGAAAGCAGATTCTTCCGCAAACAGAGTATCAGTATCACAATTGTCGAATCCATAAAGGGTACTAGCCAACGGAATAGTCACCAATAATGCATCATCATAACAATCAACAGTAACATCATCAGGACAATTTTCGAACACAGGCTCCACGTCATCATCAATTGTAATTACCTGATCGGTGAAAGCAACATTGCCGCATCCGTCAGTAGCCATCCAGATGTGGGTAATTTCTCCTTCCGCGTGAGGACAATCCAGAGGAAGACAAGGTGAACATGACTTATCAACATTCAAGTCACCGTTTCCTTCAACCGTTTCGCCATTCACCCAGCCATCATAAGCAAACCAACCGGACATACCGAAGTTGGAGTTCTTATTGTTGGCAGCAAAGCCGCACTGGAATCCATAGTAATAATCGTAAGGGAAATGCGAGAGGTAAAGTGCACTTCCTGCAAAATCACCAAGACCAGTTAAGGTTGAGAAACCGTTTACGAGTTCCAGATAAGTCCAATCTTCGTAAAGCATGGTTGGAGTCGCAAGGTTAAGGTCATCCTTGTAACTGCGGCCAAGAGCTGACCAATCAGCCCAATTCACCGCATTCTCGAACCACATATTTACATGCCATCCCTGACCGGCATCGTTAGTGTTCACTACATCACCCCAAAGGTGAGCAGTTCCATCAGCAAACAAAACCAAGTAAGCAGGGGAACTCCACACGTAATTGGCACCAGCAGCCAGACCATCTATAGCCAATTCAGGAAGCCAGATGGACCAATCGGGACCGGGACCATAAGCAACTGAAAGAGTACATGTCTCAATACACTCGCCTGTTTCAGAAGTGAAGATGTCGTAAATAATTTCTTCAGAGCAATTGTCTGTGGCAACACATTCAGCCGGATCAAGTGCAAGATCTTGACAAGTAACGGTGATGTCTACAGGATTTTCAGTAAACACCGGAGCCTCTGTGTCATGAACGTGAATAACCTGCTCGCAGGTATCATCGCAATCAATACTTCCGCCCAAGCAATAGGTACAGTTTTCATCTATAGCAGCTTCATCAGCACAAATGCCATCCCATGACACTTCGCAGCAGAAGGAGTCATATGAACAAACAGAAGTTGCGCAAGGACCGTCTAGGTCATTGTAAAATATGTCATCACAACCAGCACCCTGGCTAGAAATGATGAACTGGATACCGCACCAAGTACGGGTAAACCAGTAGTGGCATTCATCACCTTGTATCTCTGAATCGGAGTAAGAAACAATACTCGTACAACCACCTTCATAAAATGCAGAACCTGTATTATCAGGATCGGTTGATTCATCACACTCAACCATTGCATCAGCAGGACAAATGAAGAAGCACTGATTAGGATCGTATTCGCAAGAACCGTCATCACAACCAGCATCAGCATCGTAGTTCAATGCGTTTGGATCGGTACAGCCTGGGAATGTGCAGGAGCCATCATTGCATCCGGCATCAGCATCGAAGTTACAAGCGTCATCGTTGTTACAGCCTGGGAATGTGCACGAACCATCATTGCATCCAGCATCAGCATCGTAATTACATGCATTGGGATTGTTACAACCTGGGAAGGTGCAAGAGCCATCATCGCAACCTGCATTTGCATTGAAGTTGCATGCTCCATCATCGGTGCATCCGGGGAAGGTACATGAACCATCGTCTATTGTTGCTCCAGCATCAAAGTTGCAAGCAGCATCATCGGTACAACCGAGGCATGAATAATCGCATGATCCATTATCTATAGTTGCATTCGGATCGAAGTTACAAGCATCAGCATCGGTACATCCGAAACAAGTGTAAACGCATGAACCGTCATCTTCTGTTGCTGTTGGATCGAAATTGCAGGCTGAATCATCGGTACAACCCTGGCAATCGAAATCGCATGAACCATCATCGATGGTAGCATTCGGATCAAAGTTGCAGGCTGCATCATTGGTACAACCGTAGCATGAAAAATCGCACGAACCATCTTCTATTGTAGCATCAGGATCGAAGTTACATGCTGCATCGTTAGTACAACCGTAGCATGAGTAGTCGCATTGGTTGTTATTGATAGTTGCTGTTGGATCGTAGTTACAAGCAGCAGGATCAGTACATCCTGAGCAAGAATCGTATTCGCATGAACCGTCATCACAACCGGCACCAGTAAAGTTGCAAGCATTTATATCGGTACAACCTGGGTAAGTACATTCTCCAAATGAACAATCGCCAACGGTGGTCGGGTCATAGTTGCATGCAGCTGGATCACCGCACAAAGTTGGATAGTTGCATGAGCCATCATTGCAACCTGCTCCTATTTCAAAGTTGCAGGCTGAAGGATCATTACAACCTGGGTAAGTGCAAGAACCATCGTCTGTAGTAGCGGATGGATCATAATTACATGCAGTATCATCGGTACAACCGAATTCATCGAATGTGCATGAACCATCGTCACAACCAGCATTAGGGTTATAGTTGTTTGCATTAGGATTGGTACAGCCAGGGAAGGTGCAAGAACCATCACTGCAACCCGCATTCGGATTGAAGTTGCAGGCTAAACTAATTATACATCCTGGATAGGTACAAGAGCCATCTGGACATCCTGCATCTGAATCATAGTTGCAGGCTTCAGCATCCGTACAACCAGGGTAGGTGCAAGAACCATCATCGCAACCGGCATTATCGATAAAGTTACATGCTGTATCATCTGTACAGCCAGGGAAAGTACATGTTCCGTTATTGCAACCTGCATCTGCATCGAAGTTACATGCTGTATCATCAGTGCAACCTGGGAAAGTACAGGAACCATCATCTAAGTTAGCACCTGGATCGAAGTTACAGGCTCCATCATCAGTGCAACCAGGGAAAAGGCAAGAGCCGTCATCGCATCCTGCGAACTGATCAAAGTTAGCCGCGGTCGCATCTGTACAACCAGGGAAGGTGCAAGAACCATCACTGCAACCTGCATCAGCATCGAAATTACATGCTGTTACATTATTGCAACCAGGGAAAGTGCAGGTGCCATCATCAAGTGTTGCAGTTGGATCGTAGTTACATGCAAGCACATCAGTGCAACCTGCGCAGGATAGGAATTCGCAAGTGCCATCATCTGTAGCGGCTGTAGGATCATAGTTGCAGGCAGTGGGATCAGTACAGCCAGGTTCGCCTGTGGGACATAATGCCGTTGGCACTGGAAATACAAGACCAAGACAGGTTCCATCAATCTCCGGAAAATTCCCAACCATGCCAAGAGGGCCTTGAAGCAAATGGACATATATCATTTGTTGTGCTCCGATGGATTCATCAAACACAGAAAGGTTCAACTGGTATTCCAGTGTTCCTGTCGGAATGGTTACCTGAGCAATAAGGACACGATTGTCTACACCCGTAGGGAAACCATTGCATGAATTATCATTAGGAAGAAACCAAGCACCATCCACCAACAGCAGATCAGGACCGAATGATCCGGCAGGAGCAAATGATCCCTGGATCATGTTCGGAGGCGAACTGATAGTGAAAGAGGCAGTTTGCACACCTATGCAATCAACACAAACATCGGTTGCCGAACTTGAGGCACCAATCGTTACCCAGGAATCTCGTGCAAGATCAGGGAAAAATGCGTAGAAGCCGCAGTTCACGGCATCGGCAGTTGCACCGCCAAAGGAACTGTTCCAGATAACATTAGAATCACTCGATGAACCAAGTTTCAAATGGTGAATGGGTGATGGCGTTGTGCTGCCAAAAACTGCACTCATTCGATCCGTTGGATCCTGAAGCAAAGCATAAATACGGTAGGTTGAATAACCAGCAGGAATGGTACCGAGTGCGCCAGTGGCGACCTCTTCGTTGATAACATTCACAAGCTGCGCGTTTGTTGTGCCGGCCCAACAGGACAGCACGACCATAAGACATTGTAATAGTTTTCTCATACTAAGAAAGTTTTGGTTAACTAATGAATAAAGTTTTTTATGCGGTTAAGCAAGATGAGCGGCAAAAGTATGAGGATGTCATCATTACTAACAAATTTTTTTTCAAGTTATCGGAAAATAATTGCAACTCATCGGGAAATACGCGGGTTTGGTCAGCGAAAAAAAATTCAATTCGCGGTTTATCAACTGCAAAAAAGTTCATGTTTGAGTGCAGAATGTGACAAAGAACAGGAAACGAAACGAGCAATTCGGGTCAAATCCGAGAGTTGGAGAATGAATCGACTTTTCCGATTTTGCATCTGTTGAAATGTTTCTAGATTTGCGCCCGCTAAAAAAGGTGCCATAGCTCAGTTGGTAGAGCAAAGGACTGAAAATCCTTGTGTCCCCGGTTCGATTCCTGGTGGCACCACACACGAAAGCCGTCCCGCCACAGGCGGGATGGCTTTTTTCTTTCAAAGGCATGAGACCACCTGTTTTCTTAAATGATATTGCTGCAATCGAACTTTCGATCCAGTCCCTTGCAAAAAACTTTTCACAAGTAATTGTTCTGGCTGATTCACAATCTGCCATTCATTGTGTCACTCAACTAAACCTTCAAAATCTTCATTCAAATTCCGCATGTGTTTCTTTCCTGGACGGTGAAGAACACAAGAACATTAGTACATGTGAAATCTTATGGCAACAGTTCGCGGAACTTCGCACTGACAGGAACGCACTGGTCATAAACGTTGGTGGTGGAGTGGTAACAGACCTTGGTGGATTTGTTGCCGCCACATATAATAGAGGTGTCAACTTCATTGATGTACCTACATCGTTGCTGGGAATGACCGATGCTGCCATAGGCGGAAAAACAGGAGTGGACCTGGGAGCGTTAAAGAATCTTGTTGGTGTGTTCGCTGAACCTCTGGCAATTTTCATCTGTCCGCAGTTTTTACAGACATTGCCTTTTGCAGAATTGAAATCAGGCTTTGCAGAAATGCTAAAGCACGGATTGATTGCCGATGAAAAGCACTGGCATGAACTGATTCATTTGAATGACAATCTTGACGGAATAGAAAAATTCATCGAACGCAGTGCACGAATCAAGTACCAAATTGTTTCGCATGACCCCCAGGAAAAAGGTGAACGCAAGCTCCTGAATTTCGGCCACACCTTTGGTCATGCCATTGAATCCTTTTTCCTAAAGCACAATTCCTCAATCAAGCATGGTGAAGCAGTGGCGCTCGGCATGATGGTGGAAACTCATCTTTCCTGTTTGAAAAACTTACTGGATATTTTTCAAAAGGACTCCATCCTTCAGACCCTGGGAAAGTTCTTTGAAAGAGAAATGATGCACGACATTTCATTCGATGATGTTGTGGTATTCATGCATTCTGATAAAAAGAACAAGAATGGAAAACTGATGTTGACGCTGCTGAAGAAAATCGGTGAAGGAGTAGTTGATGTGCATTGCACAACAGAGGAATGCAGGGAAGCGTTCGAGCTATCACGTCAATGATTCATCGTGTTAACACGATATAATCCTTGATCAGCGTTTTGAGGAATTCAATTTTGTTTTGTGGCAGATTCTCAATGTTCAGTTTTTCTTTCATCACGGTGCACAATTCCAGCACAGCGCTTCGGTGTGATTCATTGCGGAATTGGTTGTATCGCTCGATGGTTTGCTTGATGATAAGAATGTCTTCTTCCCGGAAATGACGGATGCCCTGGTACACCGGTGTGTAATTGGAGCGGGTATCAATTTTCATGATGTCGTTCAACCCGATAACGAGCCTCGACTGCACCCGGACAACAGTGCAGTTGGAAACAATATCGCCAAGCCTCTGGCCGTGGTCGGTGGAAACGATAAGAAGTGAACCGAGGATACCGAACGACATCCACACATCAATCAAACGGAATGTCCAGCGCATGAGATAGTCAAAAAACTGCGGCTGTTTTCCATCCAGCTTCACCACTTTGATACGGAGAATCATCTTGCCCGGTGTTTGTCCATGACACACCGATTCAAAAAACAAAGTGTAGAAGGAACGAATAGGCAAGATGATGAGGTACTGGAAATATTTCCATCCGCTATCCCAGTCATCGAAGAAAGAGACGAGGTTGAAGATGAACATCAGGACAAGGATGCCGACAGCTATGAAAATGAAATCGAGGAGAAAAGCAAGGATGCGCTCGCGCAGGTAGGCAAGCTCGTAAGAGATGGTCACGTTTTGCGTGGTGCGTATGTCAATGGCCTTGAGCATCGCGCCAAACGTAAGTAAATTTCATTGCATGTTCAACCCTGTTTGCTGGATGAATGCGATGATGAGTTGCTTTCTCAAAAAATTCAGGGGTAATAGAAATCTATACTTTAGGCGCAACCAAAAAGGCTTATGCAGGAAACGGATTTTATTGGCCAGAACAAGGAGAAGTGGGACGAGATGGAGCGCATGTTGCGTGATACAAGCAAAGATCCTGACCGCCTCACCAACCTCTTCATTGAAACCACGGACGATCTTTCCTTCTCCCGCACATACTATCCCAACCGCTCCGTGCGCGTGTACCTGAATAGTGTGGCGCAGCAGACTTTCCAAACCATCTACAAGAACAAAAGCAAGGGACACGGACGCTTGGTTCGGTTCTGGATGGAAGAAGTTCCCGATGCCATGTGGTATGCGCGAAAACAATTGCTTTACGCATTCCTCATCTTCATGGCGGGTATGGGGCTTGGCATTTTTTCAGGAATTCACGACCCGGAGTTTGCGAGCACCATGCTTTCATCGGAATACATCCAGATGACGGAAGAAAACATTGCCAGCGATGACCCGATGGCTGTGTACAAACAGATGCCGGCAGTCGAAATGTTTTTCTACATTGCATGGAACAACATTCAGGTAACTATGATTGTTTTCGTGCAGGGCATCACCTTTGGAATCGGAACCATTTTCCAAACCTTCTGGGAAGGAATCCGGATCGGATCGTTCCTGCAGTTTTTCAGCTCACACGGGTTATTCAGCGATGCATTTTTTGCAGTGATGCTTCACGGTACACTCGAACTTTCCATGATCATACTCGCGGCATGTTCGGGACTTGTGCTGGCAAGAGGCCTCGTTTTTCCCGGTTCGTATTCGCGCATCCAGTCGCTCATGATTGCCACGCGGCACGCATTCAAAATCATGATTGCAGTCGCATTCCTTTTAGTAGTTGCTGCCTTCATCGAAGGTTTCGCCACACGACATACTGAGATTCCTGATGTGATGCGCGGTGCAGTCATTGGTCTCTCGTTCGCGCTGGTGCTCGGGTATTTTGTCATCTATCCGTTTTACCGGCACTACCGCGGTAAGATTGAACCAGAGGTTTATGATCAGCTCGCACCTACTCGTCCTCCGAACATCAACTACAGCGAAATAAAAACCAACGGAAAAATTTTCACTGAAATTTTTTACTTCTTTTCAAAACGGTATCGCGGCATCCTGCTCTTCTCCCTCATCCTTTCAGGATTTCTTTTCTTCTACTACCTCACCATTTCCGAATACGCTATGAGGGAATACAGGCCGGAGATTGACTGGCGCTGGTTCAACCCGATTTACATTTTGTGGGTATGGGGAAATATCGAATCATTCTTTCGCTACGATTGGCCCCCCTTGAGATTTGGCTTGCACGCACTCGGGCTGGCCACTTTGCTCACCGCGTATGCCTCCTTTTTTATTGGCGTGAAAAACGGAAAAGGATTTTCTGCCGGGCAGTTTGCATTGCAGTGGTTCAACAATTTTTTGATAGCGATTGCTATGTTGCTGGTGATTGCCCTGCATCCAGCACTCACATTTTTGGTTGTGTTTTTTACATGGCCGATGTTGCTGTTTTGTTCTGCGATATGTGCCAATGAAAATTGCTCCATCACGGTGGGAATTTCGCGGATGTTCTACCTGGCCGGTGGGAATTACTGGAAACTCATAGGCAATTTCTTTTTCTCCTTCGGCATTCAATGGCTTTGCCTCATGGTTCTTTTTGCACCGCTGCGCTGGGTAGTAGATCGTCTGGTGTCCATGAATGTGGATGACGGTTCCGAACTAGCACTCAACCCTTATGATGTGGTTCATTTTGCTGTGACGTTTCTTGCCATTACCATCCTGTTATCCTTCTCGGTGTTCTCTTCACACCTTTACTATTTCTCGGCACTCGAGATGCGCGAGGCAGGTTTCCTCCGAAAACTCATCGGTCAAATAGGATTTAAAAGGAGGGCCTATGGTTTGGAAAAAGAAATCTGAATTGTTGCTGCTCATTGCATTGCTTTTCTGCAACATTTATTTCACTTCACTTCACGCGCAGAATGAAGAGGAAGTTGCGGAGGAAGAAATTGTTGACGAAGAAATTTCAATGGAGGACCTTCAGGAAATCATTGAACAGAACCAAAGTGGTTACTATGATGATGAAGGAAACTGGCACTCACTGAATTCGGAGGAAGAAAATTTAGTTGACCCGAACACAGTGGACCAGGCAGAGCCAGTGGCTGTGCCACAGCGAGATGTGTGGACCACCGAACAGTGGAAAAAATCTATATCAGATCTTGACTACACCAAACCCGAAGAAAGGGAAAAGCGAGAACAAAGGGAACGCGAAAGAAATCAAACACAGGAACAGGTGCAACCCAATGATTCATGGTCTTTCAACTGGCCTGTCATACCCACACAGTTCTGGCAGATTGTGGTGTTCTCTCTTATCATCATCACGCTTGTTTACCTCATCTGGCAATTGCTCACCAAAGGAAACTGGAGAAAAGACAAAAAGCTGAAAGGTGATATCGGATTTTCACTTGAACACATCGAAGATAATCTTGAAGAAAGTGACCTGGACCGTTACCTGCGTCATGCTCTCGATGCCGGTGATTACAAATCTGCTGTGCGGATTTTTTATCTCGCCATCATAAAAACGCTTCATGAAAACAGGTTGATACGATGGAAGAAAGAAAAAACAAATTTTGACTTTGTGGTTGAAATGCGACCATCGAATCACTACCAATCTTTTCGCGATGTGACCCGGGCATTTGAGTTGGTATGGTATGGCGACATCAGCGTGAGTGAAAAACAGTTCAACACCATGGACGGTGTGTTCCGAAAATTCCTGAACGAACTTTCCAATGGCACAAAAAAATAAATCCAACCTTACTGTAATTGTCATCATCGCTGTTATGGCGCTACTCATTTTTTATGTCATCTGGAGCTATTACAGCAAACCCAGGCACGACTGGGTGGAACGTTATCGCTACAACAAATCAGAACCTTACGATTGCCAGGTGATGTACAACTTGCTGCATGAAGCGAACGGTGGCAGCAGGCTGGTGTTGTGGAATGATACTTCTTATGTGGACACTTCGCCCGAAGAAATTCCTGTTCATTCCAATTACATTTTTATCGGCCAGCGACAATACCTCGATAGTACAGAAAATTCTTTCCTTCTTGATTTTGTGCGAAGAGGCAACAACGCCTTCATCTTTTCAAGCTCCCCTTCCGGCAAACTGCTCGATTCGCTCATTGCTCCACGCGATGAGTACCAATACCATGCAGATTACTATGACGAAAATTACAGTTCGGAATTCAAACCGATGGGAACGGCACCTGATACGTTGGTGAAACTTTCCTTCACCAGGAACGAAATGTATAAAGGCAACAACCTCGACATGCAGTTCTATTCTTTCTGGAAACCACAATCGTACGATTGGCGCTACTTCAAGGACAGCCTCTATTCCCGTGAAGGAGTTTTTTTTGAATCGCTCGGTGAAATCACTTCCCAACACGGTTCACATCTTAACTACATGCGGCTTCCTTATGGCAATGGAAATTTTTTCCTGTGCAGCACACCGGTTGCTTTCACCAATTATCATTTACTGAAAGAAGAGAACATGGAGTATGCAAGGCAGGCTCTTGCATTTTTGAGTGACGGAAAAATTTATTGGGATGAACACAACCACACTCCCGACCCGCCCTCTTACATGGCGCAACAGGATGACCCAACACCCTATGATGACGACCCGCAGAAAGGCCCGCTCGGTTATGTTCTTTCACAACCCGCATTGAAATACGCGTGGTTTCTCTTGCTCATTGGCGCAGGCTTCTACCTGTTTTTTGGCGGACGGAGAAAACAGCGCAGCATTCCGGTGAATGAAAGTCGTGACAATACATCCATTGAATATGCGGAAGTGATATCACAACTTTTCATGAAAGAAAGCGATCACAAAAAACTCGTATTGCTGAAAATGGATTTGTTCCGTGCATTTCTTCGCGAACGATTTGCTTTGCGCCTGCCACTCCGAATGGACCAGGAGGATGATGCGTTCTATAAAAACGTTTCTGAAAAATCAAGTGTCCCGCTGGAACTGGTGCGCGACATTTTCGAGCAACACAAATACCTAAGTTCTATAGTAGCCGTAAATACCGAGTTGATGCTCTTGTTTTACAACAAGATTGAACAGTTTTATCTCACTTGCAAATAACACTAACCACTTATGGAAGAAAACCACGACAACACCACACCGCAGCAACCTGCATCAACACAGGCGGAAGAAACAATCCAACCAGTTACAACAGTTGCTTCTTCGCCTGTAAACGATGAAGCGAAAGCATTGCACTCCTCGCGTGCCGGCAATGAAGATGCTGAGTGGCTGCGCGGACTGGGCGATGCCAACCGGCTGGATGTCCGCCCCATCTACACTGCCGCTGATTCTATCAAGGATGAAATAGCGAAAGTGATAGTGGGCCAGGATCAAGTTGTGGATCACCTGCTTGCAGCATTGATGGTGGGCGGCCACGTGCTGCTGGAAGGGTTGCCCGGAATTGCAAAAACACTCACTGCAAAACTTCTTGCAAAAACCATCAACACCGGTTTCAGCAGGATCCAGTTCACTCCCGATTTGATGCCTACCGATGTGAGCGGCACTTCCGTTTTCAATATGAAGGAGTCGAACTTCTACTTCAAACAGGGTCCCATTTTTTCGAACGTGATATTGATTGATGAAATCAATCGCGCACCGGCAAAAACACAGGCCGCACTCATGGAAGTGATGGAAGAAAAACAACTCACTTATGATGGCATCACGTATCCCATGGGTTATCCCTTCTTCGTACTTGCCACACAAAACCCGATTGAGCAGGAAGGAACTTATTCACTTCCTGAAGCACAACTGGACCGCTTCATCTTCCGGCTGAAGATGAGTTATCCCAACCTCGATCAGGAGCAACTTATTCTTCATCGTTTCCAGAATGATTTTGACCTGAGGCAAAGTGCGGGAGTGAAGCCCGTGATTTCGCCCAACCAATTGAAGGAGTTCAAAACCATTATTGAAAAAATTTACATGCGGCCTGAGTTGCTCAACTACATCGCTGCTGTGGTGCACAACACGCGCAACAACGGTGACCTGCACATGGGCGCATCTCCTCGCGCATCGCTGAGCATCATGAAATCAGCAAAGGCGCTTGCAGCCATTCGCGGAAGAGATTTCGTGACACCTGATGATGTAAAACAAATGTGTATTCCTGTTCTCAACCACCGTGTCATCTTAAGTCATGAACGCGAAATGGAAGGCCATACCGTTGAAGAAATTATTGGTGACATTCTCAAAAATATAGAGATACCCAGATAGTTCATCGTTCGCGCAAAAACCCGGAACTATGAATATCGTAATCAATTTCTACAAACAACTTCAACTGACCACGCGATTTTTTGTGGCGGTAGGTGTTGCTGTTCTGCTTTTCGCGCTGAGCTTTGTATGGGAATTTCTTTTTCCGCTTGGGCAGATTGCCGTGTTGCTGATTGCCATTGCGTTGCTTGCCGATTTATTGTTGCTCTTTCACCCCTCCACCAGAGTGCTGACAAGACGAGCTCCTGGAAAACTGCTTTCGCTTGGAGACGATAACAGCATCCTTCTTCAATTGGCAAACAGGGGTGCCATCCGATTGTTCATGGATGTGTATGATGAGCTGCCGCAACAATTCCAGGAAAGAAAATTTCATCAGCAACTCTCTCTGGCTTCGGGCGAAGAAAAAATCATCCGGTTCAATCTGCGGCCGTTGTTGCGCGGTGAATATTTATTCGGGAAGACCAATGTGCACATCACTACCATCATTGGCATCTGTGCGCGCAGGCTGCACATTGGCGAGCCACAACAGGTGCCGGTTTATCCCAGCATCCTGCAGATGAAGAAATATGAGTTGCTTGCATTCGCCAGCATCTCCACACAGCAGGGCATCAAGCGCCTGCGCAGGCTAGGTCACAGTTATGAGTTCGAACAGATAAAACAATATGCCCAGGGCGATGACAGGCGCAGCATCAACTGGAAGGCCACCAGCAGGAGACATCAGCTCATGGTGAACCAATACGAAGACGAGCGCTCACAGCAGGTTTATACCATCATTGACAAAAGCCGCGTGATGCACATGCCTTTCAACGGATTGAGTTTGCTGGACTATGCGATCAACACCAGTCTTGTCATTTCGAACATCGCCTTGAAGAAAGATGACAAAGTGGGATACATTACTTATTCGCACCGCATTGGTTCCACCATTCCGGCAGAGCGCAGTTCAGGCCAACTGAAAAAAATTCTCGCAGCGCTTTATCACGAGCGCCCGCAGCCGTTTGAGGCGAACTACGATTTGTTGTATCGCGCAGTAAAAAATGTGATTCATGCACGCAGCCTCATTTTTCTCTACATCAATTTTGAGAGCGCTTACGCAATGGAACGCGCCCTGCCTATCCTCCAGAAAATAAATCACCTGCATCTTCTGGTTGTGATGATTTTCGAAAACACGGAATTGATAACCTATGCGCACAGGAAAGCAGAATACGTTTCCGACATCTACTCCCAAACCATTGCGCAGAAACTGGTGCAGGAGAAAAAATCCATTGTATCGAAACTGCGGAAGTACGGTATTCAAACTATCTTATCAAAACCGGAAGACCTTAGCATCAACACCGTAAACAAGTATCTTGAGTTGAAGGCGAAGGGGATGATGTGAATCAGATAAAACATTACTGGCGGACTTGTCATAATTTCTCAATCCTCAATTTCCTTAAACAACTTCACCTCCACCTTTTCCGCCTTTTCCTTCCATGCTTCGTAATCGGTGCTGATGAAAGTGTTCACTTTATCCACCACCTTTTTCACTTCATCTGCAAAAAGCCGAACAGCAATTTCACTGTTTTCACCCGGTGCAGTGTGGCCGGTGTTCAGGTAGCCCGAGGTGCCCCAGATTTTGCTGGAGAGGAATTGCGAATCATCACGAATTCCGTTTTCATCTTCCGGAGCCATGAATAATTTTTCGATGCCGGAAATTTTCTTACTCAACGAATCTGCTTCCGCCAATACTTCTTTCTTCAAACTGTCCGGCACATTCACCCAACTTGTTTTTGCAAGCTCTATGTTCTTCTTTACAAGTTTGAGTTGTTCAAATGCTTTGTCAGCTTTCTTCACTTCATCCTGCCAGCGTTTGGCAAGCTCCACTTGTTTATCGTAGGCGAGTATATCAAACGGAATGCGCGGGTCTGCTTCCACTCTCACCGTTGTACTGTCTTTGTGTTCATTAAAAGTGAACACCACTTTATAGTTGCCCGGGGCCACTTGCGGTCCATTACCACGCTGGTCATCATCAGGTTTTCTTTCCTTGCGCGATGGCGAACGAACTCCCTCCGTATCGAAACCCCATGAAAGGATGTTGATACCTGTATCCGGCTCATGGAGGAACCATCGCAACGTATCACCAGCCATACTTAAAATGGAAACTTTTACTTTCTTGTCCTTTGGTTTTTCATCTTTTTTCTTGTCCGTTGAATCTGCCGGAGTCACTTCCTCTTTCTCCTCCAACATTGCTTTTTCTTTTTTGGTCTTCGGTTCTCCATGTTCAGTCACTTCCTTTTTCTCCACCGGCTTTGCGTTTTCCTTCTTGGCCTTCGGTCTTTCGTCTTCCGTCTTCTCCCCCTTCTTCTCCTCCTCCACCTTGAAATAATAATTCAACATGGCACCGCCCCATTTGTTGTCTCCGTTGAAATGAAGCGCTGCATGAAATCTTTCGCCCAGCGGTTGTTTGTAGTTGGCCATATAGGCTGTAGGCGTTTCGAATGCGGTAAGTTTTTTATCGAATATCGTCTTTCCCTTCTGCGCCAAAGCCCTGAGCGGTCGTATGTCATCAAGAATAAAAGCAGCACGGCCAAACGTGGCAATGATGAGGTCATGCTCACGCGGATGAATTTTTAAATCCTGCGTTGCCACTCCTGCCGGATAGTTGTGTGTCCACTTATTCCATGTTGTACCATAATCAAAACTTATGTAGAGACCATGTTCGGTTCCAAGGAAAAGCAGTTTGGGTTCAACAGGATCTTGCACGATAGTGAGGCAATGACCGTCCACTGCTTTTTCATTTGACTCTTTCGTCTTCCCACTTCCCGTTACAAGATTTTTCCATGACTTGCCGAAGTCAGTGGTATGAAATAGATACGGTTTCCAGTCGTTCTGCCGATAATTGTTTACGACAGCGAATGCCTCGCCTGCTTTATGAGTGGATGCAACAATCTGTGGCACCCATGCGCCCTTAGGCAAACCAACCAATCCGTTCGAACAATTTCTCCACGTCTTGCCTCCGTCTGTTGTCACCTGTATGTTGCCGTCATCGGTACCTGCCCATACAACATCCTTGTCAAGCGAACTTGGTGCGATGCAAATAATAGTGCAATGATTTTCCGCAGTGGTCACGTCAAGAGTCAGTCCGCCACTTTCTGCCTGTTTCAATTTGGTGGAATCATTCGTGGAGAGATCGGGTGAAATTATTTTCCAGCTATTGCCTTTGTCCGGGGAGAAATGAACGAACTGTGAACCGTAGAACAATCCATCCGCGTTATATGGATCGGCACTTATGCCAGCGTTCCAGTGGTAACGCAACTTCACACCATCAGGATGTACGGGCTTGATGTAGCGCGACTCGCCTGTCTCGCTGTCCACCCAATACACTTCACCGCCCTGGTACATCGCATAGACAAAACGCGAATCATTGGCATATGGTACCACATCGAAACCATCACCAAATAACACCTCTTGCCAATCGGCTGCGCTGATGCTTCCGGAATTCCAGGTGTAGCCAGGCCCTTTCCAGGAACCGTTGTCCTGCATTCCGCCATAGACGTGATAAGGAATATCCATGTCGTAATTGATGTGGTAGAACTGCCCGAGCGGAAGGTTGTTCACGAATTGCCATGTCTTGCCATTGTCGCGGGTGATGTTCATTCCGCCATCGTTTCCTTCAATCATGTACGAAGGATCCTCGGCACTCCACCAAAATGCGTGATGATCAGGATGCACTTCCCATCCCACAAACTGGTGAAATGTTTTTCCACCATCAAGACTCTCGCTCACTGTGCTGTGGAGATAGATGATTCTGTTTTCGTTCGTGGGATCAACATAAATTTCATGATAATAAAACGGGCGATCATCCACGTCCTTATCTGTAATCATTTTCCAATTGTATCCTCCATCAGTTGACTTGTAGAGTGCGGTCTTTTTGCTTTCAATCAATGCGTAAACAACTTTAGGATTTGAGGGCGCAATGGCGAGGCCGATGCGACCAATTTCTCCTTCAGGTAAACCATTCTTATCACTGAGTTGCGTCCATGTCTTTCCGCCATCCACTGTCATGTGTAGTCCACTGCCTTTGCCTCCGCTGTCGAATGTCCATGGTTTTCTTCCATAATGCCACATGGCTGCAAAGAGTTTGTTTGGGTTCTGTGGATCCATTACAAGATCAGCACAACCGACAGAATCATTTACGAATAAAATTTTCTCCCAAGACTCGCCTCCGTTGTTCGTGCGATACACTCCGCGATCCGGTGTTGGCCCCCACGCACTTCCGTGTGCTGCCACATATAGCGTACTCGAAAATCTGGGATGCATGAGAATGCGGTGGATGGTCTTTGTTGCTTCCAGTCCCATGTTCTTCCAGGAGCGTCCGCCATCCGGTGATTTGTAAATACCGTTTCCACTGCTTTGAGAGTTGCGCGGATTTCCTTCTCCTGTTCCCGCCCAAATCACATCAGGATTAGATGGATCAATGGACAAGGCACCAATGCTGTGAACAGGTTCGCGATCGAACAAGGGTTTCCATGAAATGCCTCCGCTCTCGCTCAGCCAAAGCCCACCGCTTGCAGTGCCTGCATAAATAATATCGGGATTGTCGTCACGCACATCAATGGCTGTAACGCGGCCACTCATAACAGCAGGCCCGATGGCTCGCATATTCATGTTCTTGAAATGGTCGAGCACATTCTGTTGTGCAATACCAGTCATGGATGAAATACCAACAACTACTGAAACAACGATTTTCTTCATGGGGCGAAAGAAAAACATTTCGCGTTACTGTGGAGTCGGTTTGTTTCAACGGCAAGATGTGGTGATGAGTGAAGGAGCACAGAAAATTGCAGAAACGATTCCTTACAGCTTTCTTGCAACAACCATGACTGTATCAAAAAGATTGATGGGAAGATGTGCTTTCAGCTTTTCAAGCACCCTGATGCGGAACCCCAACCTATTTCCCAATTGATAAAACACCAGTCCGAGAGGAACCAATTTCCAGGGCCTCTTTAACACTTCAATTTCATAATTCATGTTTTCAAAAATGGAACAAAGAGTTTTACGGGAGAAAAAAAAGGTGTGTTGAGGCGGGGTCATCAATCTCCATCGTTTTCCAAAAATCCTGGCGATGAATGAGCCTATGTTTCCGGTGGTAAGAATGATTATTCCATTTTTGTTAACGCATCCGTCAATCAGTTTCAGTGTTGCAACCGGATCCTGCAAATGTTCAATGACATCGAACATGACAGCGATATCCACTTTTCCAATTTCCGATTGCGTTTTTTCATTGAGTGAATTATTTATTACATGATGACCTCGCTTCACGGCATACTGTGCAGCCGGTTGCGATACCTCAATGCCTAAACATTCAAAGTATGTTGCCGCTTCGTCAAGGAAAAAGCCATAGGCTGAGCCAAGTTCCAGCAACCTCAATCCTGATTTATGGCCGGTTAGTTTCCGAAGGAGGGTGACACTTTTCCGGAATTCTTTTCTGAGAACATTTGCAGTTCCTGAGTAGTTGCCATAACCATCCTTTTGCCCGCCCTCGAAATAAGACTCATCATAAATACTCAACAGATCGAAGTCCTGGGGAATGTTCGTGAACACAATTTGGCATTTGGAACATTTCAATATGTCGAAGCCCGACTTATTGAACAAGTGGGTAAACACTTCCGCAGTGCAAATGCTGCACTTCAATCCGGTTTCAGCCATACTTCCTTTTCCTGAGTATTGAAATTTGCTCTGCTATCAATCCCAGGAAAAACAGGAATATGCTGAGAGTAATTCCCAACAAGGTACCCACACTCACCCCATTTCCTTTCAGCACTATCGGTAATCCCCAAAGAAGTGACACGAACAAAATAAAAAGCGCACAGGGCAAAAAGACTTTAAGCGGATTGAAAAGCATAACGATGTTGATGATGGCCAGCAACGTTTCAAAAGCTGTGTTCAATCCGACTGCGCTCCTTCCTGAATTCCGTTCTCTTATCGAAATAGGAGTTTCAAGCACACGGTGTTTGTAATTCACGAATACTAAAGCAATCGTATCGCTGTAGGACATTGAATCGGGACAGAGCGACAAGTATTCTTTCGCCAACGAGGTGTTGTAGATTTTCATTCCGGAATTCAGGTCTTTGATTTCAAGAGGCATGAGGATCCTTGCAATACTTCGGATAACCCATTTACCAAATCCTCTTACCCTGCTCGCTGATTTTTGTCCCAGCCTGCTCCCGATTATCATATCGGCATCCGCAGACAGAATTTCCGCAAACAACTTGTCAATGTCTTCCAGACGATGCTGCCCATCGGCATCCATTGTTACCACATAATCAGTTGAAGCCTGTTTGATTCCGCTCTTGATGGCCGCACCATATCCCTTGTTCATTTTATGTGTTACCACCTTCAATGCTTTGGATTTTTCTTCAAGAATATACAGGATTTGTTGGGTGTTGTCAGAAGAACCATCATCAACCACCACCAGTTCGTACCCCTTCATTTCACAATGGCTGATTACTTCGGGAAGAATCACCTTAAGTGAGTCCTCTTCATTGTAAGAAGGCATTATGATGGTGAGCGTTTTAATCATGGCAGGCTAACACTGTATAGATCAGAATTTTCTGATTCCCCGATTTTTTCTGCCTGATGATTCAGGATGAAATTCTTTTCGTCTGTATTCAATTCGTGCGGCATGGCAATAATAAGTTCAACCGGTGCTGAAGTGTGGAGGCCAGATTCCATGATGTCATCATAGCGATCGGTAGCTGAACTAATTCCCGCAACTGAAGTGACCAGATAAATGGAAGACCAGTGCTTATCCACATAAACAAAATGGTGATCCGATTGTGCAGAAGCCTTCCCGATTATTTGTGCGAAGTTCAACTCACGTGCATATGCCCGCTGGAAAGTGTGGCTGCTTTTTTTTACATACACGCTGTAAAATTCATTTACTGAATAAGCCATGCTGAACAGAAAAACCGTGAACACAAATGATCGCACCATCCAGCGCATCCGTGAAGGCATCTTGTCAAACAAAGAGGCAAAAACACAAACCTGGAGAAAAATCATACCCGTAGAAAAGTACCTTGATTCTTCAACATACGTCCACGGTGGTTCTCGCCAATTTTGCACGGCACAGCGGACAGACAAAAATCCAAGTGACAAAATCAATCCGGCTATGGTAAGCAAACCCATGAGGTGATAGATAATTCTCTGTTGCTTCAGATCAATGTGCAATTTGCTGTCGTGAAGAGTTCTGAAGAATCGGTGAACAGCATACACAATAAGTAACAGAGAAACAAGCCAGCCGAGTACAGAGTATAGTGGGAGAAATCCGTTGAAACTGTTGTTGTAACTCAGCGCTAAAGCTTTTGTGAAAAAGAAACCTTCCCATGGGAAAGGAGTGAATTGCTTGAGGTTTTGGAAGAACATACCCGTCTGCTCTGTCAATACCTGTCCGTCACCTATGCGGATTTTTTCACACATGATAAAAAGTGCAACCAATGCCAGTGCACACACACCCGACCAAATTCCTTTTCTGAGCAATGCCCTGTTCCCGAAATGATAACCGACCAGTATCATGACCATCGGAATTACTATGGAGAAAGGCATATAAGCGTGACGAAAAGCAACTGGCAGGAAAGACAGCACTCCAATCAAAATCGCATTGCCGTTTGAACCATTTGACAAACTTCTTATAGCGAGCAGGATGCCATATTGATATATGGTAAAAGCAATGAGATCTGTTGAAGTGGCATCATAAAACAAAGAAAATGTTATTGCATAAAAAACAAGGAGCCATAAAAGCGATCTGTGGTTGAATTTCAACATCCTGAACAACCAAACAATGGAGAGTAAGAAAAGTACAACGAAGAATACGTCAAGAATGTGTACGGCAACTATTACATCGTCAAATGCTAAAAGAAACGGGACCAATAACAATGAATATCCGGGAGGCCAGCGTGTGAGAGGAGTAAAATCTGTGCGGCTCAGGTTGTTCAAATCTGCGCTGCCTGCACTCAGTCCATTCCCATTGATCAAATTGATTGCACACATCACCTGGCACGATTTGTCGGTGGCAAAATCAGCATAGGTGATTTCGTGATAAATTCTTAATAAGATCACCACTGCAAAAAACAAGATGAAATAATTAAGGTGCCGCGCAGAATTCATGATCTGGTACTCCTCTCAATTATTGATGTCAGCCCTGGAGTAAAAATCAACGAGTAACATTCTGAAACATGCCGGCAGGGCCATCGGCACCTTCCAACCTTACATAAACAGATTCTATGCATATTTTCAACAAAGGAAACTCAACTAAAGCCTATCGCTTCCAGGTACAATTTTAGTTCATTCAGATGCATACACCTTTTCTTTGGCGTTAGTTAGTGCGTGTCTTATCGGTTAATGACCGACTATTGCATTTCGCTGCCGCCAGCATTAATTGCCAATACCTATCTGCAAAAGTGTTTCGTACAAATCATTGACGATCCATTGCACAACAAAAACATTGCTGACCAATGAAATCATCGAAAGACTTTTTGTTTCCTCTTGTGCTTAGTGCCGTTTTTGCCGTGCTGTATTGCGCGAATTACAGCGACCAGCCAACCGCGATGGACGAGTACACGACCATTTTTATTGTGAATGGCATGGCTCCGCCAAACGACTTTTTGGTTCAGCCCGACACTGCCGGAAAATACCTGGACATAAAAGCATCCGAAATCCGCGATGGCAACACTACAAGCAACGTAATCCACTCAACACTTGCTTATGAGGGCGGCAACGCATTGGCCTACTACATCCCTGCACATGCAATGGTGCGATTGTTCGGTCCACACTTCGGTGTGCTCCACACCTTGAGACTTTTCAGTTGCACAATTTCACTGGCTTTCACCATCCTCTTTTTTCTTTTTGTCAAAAAGCTGGCAGGCAATGAAGTTGCCTTTGTTACAACACTGTTAGCCATTGTCATGGGAATTCACGATGGAATCTTCATTCGCACCTATGCGCTTTCAAACCTGGCAGTTCTATGTTACCTGATCATTTATTACCGGATACTGCTTCACGCTTCCGTTCAGCGCCCGGGTATTGAACGACTTCATTGGCTGCTGCTTTTCCTTACTTGCCTCCTTCCCTTTCTTCACTTTTTCAACATCCTGTTTGTTGGGGTTGGATTGTTGGTTGCTGTTTCTTCAGCCTTGTTTAAGATATCCAGTTCACGCACTTTACTTAAAATTTCAATCTCACAGCTTTCCGGAATACTGGTGTTCTGCGGTTTCTATTTCCTTTTTAATCAACAGGGGCACGGTCACCTAAATGCCATTGATCTGTATTGGAAAAACTTTGCTCAACTATTCGGCACTGCGGCTAACACCATAGTGCCGCCTGCCACTTTGGTTCATCTGGCAGAAGAAAATGCACTCTGGCTGCTCGCATTGGTCGGCCTGGATTTCAGAGTAGCCTTTTCCGCCATTCGAATTTCGCATGAACTTCCTGTTCTTGTGTTGTTCCTCTTTTATTGTGTCAAGCTATTGTGGAATAGGTTAAAGGAGGGGTGGACAAAATTTCCAGCGCTCGCATTATGTATGCTCTCAATTATTACCATTCATCTTCTTGTCTTCAACCTTATGAGTATCAATAGCGGGCACACTGTAATGTTATTCGTAGTCCATTACCGGACAGCTCTGATAATTTGCTGGCTCTTGTGCTGTGTTTCCCTGTTTGCTTCACAGAGAAGCGGGCGCTGGATTTTTATAGTCTATGCGGGTTTAGTATTCTTCAATTTCATCGTTACAGAAGCTTCAGAAATTCAAGGTAAAAATCCTAACATCGTTGATGCCTACAAACCTGAAATGGAATACAAACTTCAGATGATTGAAGCACAGTTTGCAGAGTAGCTTATGTTCGGCAAACGCTGATAACGCGAATCGAAATCGTTTCCTTCGGGTTTAAACAGCTTGAGATAGTACCGATTGTAAACATGCGATTTGCACACTACAATTCTCATTTGAAAGTGATTGACTTAGGTTTGGCCAACTGCATTCCCCATCGTTGAAATTGCGCATACTTCATATCACACCGTGGTATCCCAAACCTGATGATCCACTGAATGCACTTTGGATATTTAGGCACGTCAAAAGTCTTGAACCACATTTCACTCAACACGTTCTCCATTTTGATGAAGGATTTGGAAATTCCATTTCCAAATTCGAAAATGATTCCGGACTTTCGCGAATCATTCTGCGAACCAGGTTCAAATCCTGGCGACTGCACGAATGGAAAATTTTTTTGGCCCTGCGAAGGTTCCTGAAAAAAGAAAACGTGAAAAACAATTTTGATGTGGTCAACTTTCACATTGCATATCCCATTTGTACTTACCTGCACCGGTTGAAATTTTTTCTTCCAGAAAAAATCCTGATCACCGAGCATTGGAGTTATTATCATTTCCATTTTCACAGCAACAAAAAACTCACGCGGATCAAAAACATCTTTTCACATAACCATCCGGTCTTGTGTGTTTCCGAGGCTCTCGCCCGCGACATAAAAACATTTTCGGGAAAAACATTTCCGGTTCACATCGTTTCCAATGTAGTGGAAACAGACGCCTATCATTTTAATGACACAACAAAACCGGGATTGCATTTCTTTATGGCTGCGCGATGGAAATCACCCAAGTCACCTATTGAAATCCTGAAAGCACTGGTGGAGTTGAAAAAAAGAAATATCCATATCACCTTGCGCATTGCAGGATTCGGAGATCTTGTTCCAGAGATTGAAAACTCGATAAGCCAACTTGGTTTGAGTGACTCTGCAAAATTCGTTGGTGTTCTAAATAGCGAACAACTTGCAACGGAGTACCGAGCCGCAACCGCATTTATTCTTCCCACCGGCTACGAAACATTTTCTGTTGTTTGTGCCGAGGCATTGTGTTGCGGTTGTCCGGTGTTGAGCGAGCCAAATGGTGCGATACCGGAACTGGTGAACGAAACGAACGGCCTGCTCCGGAATAAAAACGAGGCGTGGGAAGATGTGATTGAGCGCTTCCTTTCAAACAACAATTTTGACCGCAGAAAAATATCAGAAGCTGCAACATCACACTACAACATGCTCAAAATTGGCAAGCAATACGCATCCATAATTCACAGTTTGAAATGAGTTACTTCGAAGGAAAAAATATCCTCATCATTTCACCTGAGCCGTGGGGCATCAGCAAAGTATCGAAACACCATTATGCAGAAACGCTGGCGAAACTTGGCAACCGTACATGGTTTTTGAATCCTCCCAGACGTGAGTATTTCAAATCAGAATCAGTAAACGTTGTCGCTGATAATTTTCATATTCCAGGCACACGATTTTTTCCTGACACCTTGCAACGAATGATTCACCGCTCTGCTGCAAAAAAAATTTCCACGTGTGCGGGTACCTTGTTTGATGTGATCTGGAGTTTTGACAACTCCCGACACTATCACCTTGATGTTTTTGAGGCCGGATTGAAGATTCACCACATGGTGGACATCAATTCCAATTTCCAACTGCATAAAACGGCATCATCTGCTGACATTTGTTTTGCTTCCAATTTCGAAATTCTAGAATTGCTGAAAACACATCAGCCGAATTCGCATTTCATTCCACATGGTTTTGCATCAGGTCATAAACAACCTGCTGCGTTGCCACATGGCAGGGGAAGAACAAAAATTGTTTATGCTGGCAACCTTCTCATTCGCTTCATCAACTGGAAGCTCCTTCACCGCCTGGTTAAAGAAAATTCGGAGTTGGATTTTTTTTTCATTGGTTCCTATGGCAAAGGCAACCTGAATAAAACCATTTCGGTTGAAGCTCTGCAAGAGGTGGAGTTGCTTCGTAAAAATGAAAATGCTTTTCTGCTTGGTGAGAAACCTGCCGGTGAACTGGACACCATGCTTGCACAAGCCGATGTCCTGTTGATTTGTTACGATCACATCCGCTTTCCGGCCCAGGTGGCCAACGCACACAAAGTGATGACCTACCTCGCATCAGGAAAAGTGATTGTGAGCAATGTGATGGACCTTTACCGGCCCCACCGTTTATTAGAAATGGCTGATAACGAAGAATCTTACCTGAATCTCTTTCGTCACGTTTGCAACAACCTGAAAGAATTCAACAACCACGAAAGCAACGAACGCAGAATTGCATTTGCAATGAGCAACACCTACCAAAAGCAAATTGCGCGGATTGAAATGCTGATTGAAAACACGCTGTGAAATGAATGACATGGTTTCCATCATCACTCCTGCATACAATGCTGAAAAATACCTGGCGCAGACCGTACAATCTGTACTCGCACAGGAATGGCAAAATTGGGAGTTGCTTATTGTGGATAATGCGAGCACCGATTCAACACAGGAAGTTGCGAGTTCATTTCATGACTCGCGCATTCGCGTTTTGAGAGAAGAAAAAAAAGGAGTTGGCAATGCGCGCAATAGGGCACTTGCAGAAATGAGAGGCAGTTTCATTCTCCCCCTAGATGCTGACGATGTACTTCCAACTCGAAGTATTTCTTCACGCTTGCCACTGCTTCTCGAAAATGAAGAAGTTGAATTTGTGTCCGGTGTGGTAGAGTGTATGTCGGAAGATCTCGCTAAAGTGATTGAAAGAAGAATTCCGAACTTCACCGGCAATCCGCTTCTCTCTGTGGCTTCCCTTGATCCGGATTGCCTGCCAGGCAGTTCATGGCTGATAAAAAAGAGAAAAGAGAAAAAATACGAATACCAACCCTGGACACATTGCGAGGATATTGCATTCTATCTTTCTATCTGCCACACCGGGCAATACAAGTATGTAAATGAATGCGTCTATCGTTTGCGTAGGGGACATGCTTCAGCCATCACCAACTTGCAAGGACTGGAAAACGGATTTGAACATCTTTGGTTCTACATCGCATCGCTTAACCGTTTACCGGAAGGCCATGCAGAACGAATGCGAAAAAAAATCAGGAGCATCATGACAAAAACTTATCTCAAGGAAATGCAACCAGGGAATGCTCTGCTCATATGGAAAAAATTCTCTTCACTTCGGCAAGAACAAATCATTACATGACTGAGCCTGTAGTTTCGAAGCATATCGTGGTGCTCGTGTACAACAGTTTTGGTGATCCATTGTGCAGCAGTTTTTTCATGAGTTACCTCAAACCTTTCACAACAGGTAGCTACTCGTTTCATCTCATCACATTTGAACAAAAAGAATACGCTTTCAGTGAAGATGAACGCAGAAACATTTCGAATGACCTGCTTGCACAAAACATTTCATGGTACCCCATGAAGTACATGAGCGGCCACTTCATTCTTATAAAAAAGATATTCAATTTCCTCTCAGCATTCTGCATCATTGCGCAACTCAAGATGAAGTGGAGGCCAGCGCTCATGCTATCCATGTCCAACGTAGCCGGCTCTATGGCCTACGTCTGTTCCAGATTGCTACGCATCAAAAACTGCATCCTGATTTATGAACCACATGCTGATTTCATGGCAGATTTTGGTTATTGGAAAAAATCAGGCTTGAAATACAAATTATTGCACACCCTCGAACAAAGAGCAGGACGAAGGAGCGAATTCATTCTCACCGGAACAAAGCGTCTTCGCGATGAACTTGCGCCTGTGGCCAAAGGAAACATTATTCGTGCACCATCCGCAGTGGATGAAAACGTCTTTCAATTTTCGGGTGAAGCAAGAACACAAATCAGAACCATGCTTGGTCTCAGGAAAGAACAACCTGTACTCATCTACGCAGGAAAGTTCGGTGGACTGTATTATGAAAAAGAAATTCCTGAATTTCTTGCGAAGTTGAAAAAAGAAATTCCGGACATGTTTTTCCTCATCATTACCAGGGAGGACCATCAACGCATACTCAACATGATGAGCAATGCAGGGGTTAATAGCAACCTGTATCATCTTGAAAGTGCGCACTCACCAAAGGAAATGAGGGCATGGTATTCAGCCGCTGATATCGGACTTTCAGGTGTACCACCATTTCCAAGTCAGAAGTATCGTTCACCGGTGAAAGTGGGAGAATACCTGATGTGCGGGTTGCCATACATCACCTGTCGGGGAATTTCAGAAGATGATAAAGCGGTGCTCGAAAAAAATGTGGGCGTGATGGTAGAAAGCCTTCCCGGAGGAGATGTGAAGGTAGCCGCTGAAGAGATTAAATCATTATTTAAAGAAGACAAAACTCAACTTCGCAAACGATGTCGCGAGGCCGGAATTGAATATCGGAGTTTGCAAAATGTCATACCCATACTGAAACAGATTTTTGAAAGCGCATGATGTAAAATGAGCGAGTCCATTCACAAAAAGTGTATTTCATGCCAAAGCCGAAATGTGATGGTGCTGAAAAATTTCCACCGTGTGCCGTTGCTAAAGTGTGGCATTTGCCAACTTGTTTTTGCCGCCCAAATTCCTACTGCATCACAACTTGAAAGTTATTATTCCAACTACGGCCAGGGTCATTACCTCTCGCCACTCACTCTAAAGCGATACCATCAATGGTTGAATGATTTTGAGCCTTTCAGGCAAACAAAAAATATGTTGGACATTGGTTGCGGTAAAGGATATTTTCTGGATGAAGCAAAAAAAAGGGGATGGAATGTTTATGGAACCGAGTACAGCGAGGCGCTGGTTAAATCGTGTCGTGAAAAGGAGATCACAATGCATCTCGGTGGGCTGGCGGTGGAAATTTTTCCCGCTGTGCAGTTCGATGTTATTCTATCCATTGAGGTGATTGAACACATCAATAACCCCAACGAAGAACTGCAAATCATCCAAAGCCTGTTGCGCCAGGGCGGCATGTTCTATTGCACTACTCCCAATTTCAATTCACTTGAACGCAGGTGGCTGGGCGATAAGTACAATGTGATTTCATGGCCCGAGCACCTCACTTATTATTCAGCCGCCACGCTGAGGCGAACCATCGAAAAACACGGATTCGAAGCGCGAAAAGTTTCTACATTGGGAATGAGCATCACTCGCTTCCGGCTGAGCCGTGGAAAAACTTCACAGCCGGTAGTGTCCGCAAAATCGGATGATGAGGTGATCCGCAACATGGCAGAAAGGAATTTTTTTTTAAAGTGGGGAAAATCGGCACTCAACTTTTTTCTTAACCTGACGCGAACAGGGATGTCGCTCAAAGGCTGGTTTGTACTCGCCAGAAAATGAAGCGACTTTCAGAAACCTTACTTCTTTGGTGAGAATTTTTTTGAACTCGACCGGCACTTTACGGACTATAAAAAAAGCCTTGCCTTTTACATCTCTTTTTCCTGCGAGCACAAATTCATTCTGGAAAATGAGCTAAAGAAAATTGCCATGTACGTTTTGCATGTCTTCTTAATGTGCTTCCACTTTCATCACCTGTGTGGTCACTGCCTCTATTTGGAATTGGCTTAGACACTACGAAAAATGCTTTGTGTCATGTCTCGAAACTTCGGGATGAGACAATTCAAAACCTAGGCTCGTACTGGTTCTTGAAAAAGGGTTCGATCAAGAGTACCACCACTTCCATTTTGTCTCCCGTTTTTATGATGCCGATTTCTACCGCAGGGCGTTTTTGCTTGTCGGCCATCTTGGATGAATTGAATTCGTAAACCGTTTTCATATAACCCACATAATTGTCACCGCCATAAGTCTGGCTCTTTATATAATCGCCCGCAGGCAATGCACCATTGACCATGGCTTCCATACGGGGCATCAAATCTTTGCCCGCTTCTTCGTCCATCACTTCCGATGAAAGGCGGAGCGCGAGTACGCCCAATGTTTCATTTGTTAAGATGTGTGTGTTTGAGAATTCCGGAAACGCAATTTTGCTTTCCCACCCATTGCCAGACGCTGCTCCCTTCTGGGCTTCAAGTCCCTTGATGCTTTGGGAGAAGGAGGCTTGAAAACGTTGTGTAAATGTTTCCTGTTGTGCGCTGCTGATGCCAGCGAAAAGGAAAAGCGACAAAAGTGATGTTGTAAAAGTTTTCATTGTACTCTGGTTGTTTTTAATAAATGTCTTTGTACTGCTAATGTCGGACAAAGGTTCTGAGTGAAGAATAAAATAATAGTGGAACGTTGTGTTCACAAGGTAGCGGCTTCGTTAATACCGTATCGCGCAGCAGTGCTTCAGTTTTCTTTAAGGGAGATCAGGCAGTAATAAGTCGTGGTAAAGAAATCCTTCAGGTACGGAACATTTAATATTCCCGGTAATTTTCTTGTCCTGAGTTTGAATTTGACTTCATAGTTCGGGTTGATCATGTAAAAAACTTCGTTATCAATTTTATAATTTCTTTTGGCCAGGATTTTCTTAAAGCGAATAATGGAAATCCTGGTTTTTTTTACTTCCAAAAGTTCTTTCACCGTTGCTTCATTCTCCCGAAATAACTTGAGTATCCCGATATAGAATGGATGAGGGAGAAGGTGGAAATAGGGCAGCTTGCTCAGAAAGGAATTGCGGCAGATTTGCTGATGGCCTCCAAATGGCATACGCCAGGGCGGGAAGCCAAGAAATACTTTGGCCGAGGGAGCAAGGAATTTTTTTAGATGCTCCAAAAAAGAATCCTGGTCGGGTATATGTTCCAGCGTATCCCGCATAATAACCAGGTCGAAAGGGCGCAAAGTATCGGGGTTTACTTTATAGATGTCTTCTGCAATTAAAGTGAGCTTGCTCTTACCGGGATGGTTGTCGAAGAATTTCAGGCCATTGGAAATTTTGTTGCCTGCAATGTCAATGCCTATTACTCTACAACCGATATCGAGGAAAGGCTTGAGGTTTCCACCCTCCCCGCAGCCTATTTCGGCAACGATTAAATCAGGAGTAACGGGCAGCAATCTGTTGATATATGGAATAACATACTTTGCGGTGGTGTAACTCTGTTCCAGAAAGTATTTTTCCCGGTTGAGATGCCTTTCGTGCATAATGTTGTTGAGATTATTTTGAGGGTAGGAATTTGAAAATGTGGGTGGATGCAGCGAAAATAATGAACTTCTAAAAAAAAGGAGAAACAGCGTTGGGATCCGCGGGCATGGCCTATTGAGAATGCTTTCCCTTGCCCGCATTCAGGTTTATCCAAGCACTTTTAGCATAGCGGCAAATTCAGGGTGCTTGTAACTGAATCGGGTTACCGACTATACAGGCAGCCTTTCTGAACTAGCAGCAAAAGAGGGAAAAAATGATTGCAGAATTTATTACTGAAGACAAACGCAAACCCAAAGCCTCAAGTATAAGTTCACACAACCAATCAAAAAAAGGAAAGCCCATCTCCAGACGCGAAAATTTTAGAGTGATGTAATAGATTGCCAAGCCATTTTTAGAAACTGCAAATGTTCAAATTCCGCACAATTAATTCAACAGGCTTTTTCCGGCTTTCACCGGCTAAAGCGCTCTTTTTTGTTGCTTACATCATCACTGCAATTTTTTGTGAAGGATTTTTTCATGTGGACGAACACTTCCAGATACTTGAGTTTGCCAACTGGAAAATGGGACACATACCAGCCGGGGACCTTCCCTGGGAGTTTGCAGAAAAGATGCGGCCTGCACTGCAACCTGCACTCGCCTGTGCTGTTTGGGAAATGTGGGATGCTATGGGCTACTACACTCCGTTTCGTGTTATCACTGTTCTTCGTTTGCTCTCCGCGTTGATGGCTTTTGCTGTGGCCGCTTTAATGCTTAGAAAAATAAATTCAGATTTTCCTGCAACAAACAAATGGAATCTATTCTTGATGTTTGGACTCTGGTTCTCGCTGTTTTGTGGTGTCCGTTTCTCATCGGAGAACTGGAGTGGGCTCATGTTCGCATTTGCATTTTTATTGTTGGCGTGGCCTGTCGGCAAAAGCTCGCAAGACCTCCGTGGAAAGCAATGGACTTTTCTCCTTGCCGGATTTCTACTCGGGTTGAGTTTCGTGCTTCGTTTCCAAAGTGCATTTCTTGTTGCTGGACTTTTAGCATGGTTCATTTTTATCCAACGTGCAAAATGGAATCAACTCGCCATAATTGCAACTGGCGGATGTATCGCTGTAGCAATCGGGTTGCTTGTTGACCGTTGGTTTTATGGCCAGTGGGTGATTACAGCGTGGAATTATTTTTCACAAAACCTGTTGCTGGGAAAAGTGAATACGTTCGGCACGAACCCCTGGTATTACTACTTTGAAGCCATTTTCCTGCGAGGCATTCCACCCTTAAGTATAGTGGTCATCATTGCGGTGGTGTTAGGCATAATCCTCAAACCGAAGCATGCACTTTCGTTTTCACTGCTCCCTTTTTTTCTTGTTCATTTTTTAATTGCACACAAGGAAGAACGGTTCATGTTTCCCCTGGTTCCGCTGGTACCGCTCGCTATGATTGTTGCTTATCATGCCATTAAAGAACGAGAGAAACTTTGGCGATGGTTCAATTCAGGTGTAGTGAAATGGACGTTGCGAATTTCAATAGTGGTAAACGTGTGCCTCATTCCTTACGTCATGTTCTTTTCAGCCAATGAAAGAATTGAACTGTTCCGGTTCTTGTACGAACTGCAAAAGCATGAACCGATTCAGGTCTATTGCCTTGAGCCAAGTCCTATCCACAACAAAGTGAGTATTGCCTTCTACAATGGCCCGCAGATGACATCGCTCCTGTTGACCAAAAAGCAACTGAAAGTGCTTGATCCGGTAGAGGGCACTTACCTCATTATTCCAAAGCTACAGGAGAAACAAATTGAACGGTTCGGCAACCGGCTCGAAAGAGTGTATTCGACTTATCCTGATTGGGTGCTGCAATTCAATTTCAACAACTGGCTCAATCGCACAGGAGTTTGGAGAGTTTATAAAGTGCGCGCGTAAAGCATCACACAAAGTCGCGAAGGAATGAAGAGTATTCAATGAGTATTTTCTTCGCGCCTTCATCTCGATACTTCAGGATGAAACCTTTCAGCGCATCCTCACCCGCCAGTTTTTCGGATAGTAGTTGTTCACCCGATTCTTCATGATTTTTATCCAGCCAAGCGGATGTTCATTGAATGCCATAAGCGCCCATCCTTCTGTAGAAATGTTTTCTACAGAAGAGGAAATATTCTCACCGCGCAAGTAGCGCAGTGCAGTTTCTTCATTCACAACAATGCGCGAAATGTTTTCATTAACCAAACCCGAAACGGCAAGGGCATGTGCGGGAATTAATTCATCGCGCACCAATCTTCCCACTTCTATTCCGGGCAAAGTGATGTGAAGCTGTTTGGAGAGATGATTTAGTTCATCGAAATGAAACGATGATAGAAACAATGCATCTTCTTTTGAATCCATTACCAATCCGGTTTTGCCTTGCATCCATTTTGATGCGATTTCATTTTCTCTATTTGATGCATTTGTAAATCGGCCACTTCTTTTTTCTTCGCGTCTTCGTCCCGAGACTTCGCGATGAGGGAACTGTTCTTTGGCTGGAACGCGAAACACGCTCACAAAAAATCCTTCCCCCGCCACACGATGCGGCAACATCCTCACCGCGAAAAATTCCTTTTCATCCAACACATCCAGGTTCCAATTTTTCGGAACATCAAACATCACTTTTTCTAACCCCAATCCGCAAAGCCATCGGCAATTTTCCTCGTTTTCATCCGAGGAAAATGTGCAGGTGCTATAAATAAGGTATCCACCAGGGGAGACACACCCAAGAACATCATTCAATATTCTGCGTTGACGCACACTGCACATTCGCACATTCTCCTCACTCCATTCATTTCTTGCGCGGTGGTCCTTACGAAACATTCCTTCACCACTGCATGGTGCATCAATCAATACCAGATCAAAATAATTTTCCAGTGATGAAAAATCTGCCGGGTTGTTTCTTGTGACAATGACATTGGCTGCACCCCACTTCGTCACGTTTTCCCGAAGAACTGCATTGCGCTGCGGAATCACTTCGTTAGAAATAATTTTTGCTTTATCGTCAAAGTACGATGAAAGAAGCAATGATTTTCCCCCCGGAGCTGCACACAAGTCCAGGCAGTTGATATCCCGATAACTATCAGGAGATAATTGATAATTGAGAGTTGAAAGTATGTGCCATAAAAACATGCTGCTACTTTCTTGTGCATAATAACAACCAGCATGGAAAAGTGGGTCGAGGGTGAATGAGGGACGGGCCGAGAGGATTCTGCCATGAGGACACCAATCAATTGGCAATAGCCACGCAAGGCGTGGAATAGGCAAGGAACCGTTATCAGTTGCAGATTCTAAGCCTTGCGTGGCTATTGCCAATTGTTTTTCGGGGTTGAGAAGAACGCTTGCGTTCGGTGGACGATCCAGCGCATCAATAATTTCTTGGTGTTCTTTGGGGAACTGGGCGCTGAGGCGTGAGATGAATGCAGGGGGAAGCACGGGGCGAAGGTGGGGTGATTTAATCATGCCCCTAAATCTGAAACACTCTGACACGACTCTTCAGTGTTTGGAGCTTGTCATGTAAGGTCAGGAGAGTCGTAGAAAGCATCGAATTAAACAAACTTGAATTTCTTATTCACCGTCTGGCTTTTCATTCTCCTCCTTCTCTTCCAGCCATTTCGGTAACTTTTTCTTTTTCTTCTCTTCCTGTAGTGGTGGTTTTTCTGTTGAAACAGGAGTTTCTTTCTTCGGTTCTTCTACTGGTGTGTTTTTCACGTCCATTTCCTCCCACGTAATGGTGGAGGTGGTGCCGGGTGTTATGGTTTCTTCTTTGTACGATCCCACCGTTTGATTCTTTTTGAATAATCCGAATTCTTCTTTCAGCAACGCTTTTACATTTTGTTTCTCCACTTCCATTTCCTGTTGGCGGTTTTCTTTAGATGCCTGTTTGTCCAGCCCGAATTCTGGTTGCTCGGTAGTGCCGCGCATATAGATGAACATCTGCCTGCCCAATCCGTCATCGGCCTCAGCAAACTCTTTTTCTTTCCGCACAAGGATGTCGCGCAGGTTAAACCCAACGGTGTAGTTAATCCTATTATCGAATGAATGTGTGCCGCGTGCACTGATGTCCATAGCGGTGGTTCGCACATCCATCATGGGAAAAGTGATGTTGCGGTTTTTAATCTCAATCACATTTTCGAAAGTCGAAAATTTGATGTCACTCATTTTCTCCGCAAATTTTTCTTCGTTTACAAACGGTGCCACCAATTTGTTCTTGCGGATGTACTCAGCTATGTCTTGCAGTGCTTTAACATTAATCAATTGTCCGTTTTCAATTTTGATGTCAATGAGGCTTTCTATTTTATCGGTTACAATGCGCAGCGATGTGGAAACAGGAGTGTTGAATTGGACCGTAGCAGTAGCCTTTCCGCGCAAGTTTTTTTCCGTTATGGTCTGCTGCCCGAAGTTGTCGAACTCCGCAAACAGCTTAGTGATGTTGATGCCGGAAAGGTTAGAAAAACTCTTCAGAAAAAATTGATCATCACTCACCTGGTCGAGTATAATTTGCGAGGTGAGCGAGCCATCGGCTGTTTTGAATGAAACGGGATCTATGCTCAATCGCAAATCGTTCAGCCTCGCAATTCCTTTCACATCGGTGGCTTCGAATTTCCCAAAGGTAAATTTTTCCACATTGGCATTCAGCGAAAAATCAATCCGTGCAGGAAAGATCAATTTGTAATCGTCCTGCTTGCGTGTTGCGTCATTTTCTACAAGGTTGGAGAAATCAATGTGCTGAGAAGTGAAACTTGCATCCACCGTCATCACTTCATTTTTGGATTGCAGGTAACTCAGCATGTTTTTCAAAGTGCCGTTCACGGTGAAATCATTTCCGTTCACTACACCCGTCAATTCCTGCACTGAAGCATCGGCATTGTTCAGCAAAAAAGTTCCGTTCACCTGGCTGAATTCGCGGGACGATTGTTTCAGCTTCAATCTTGCATTTTCAAGCCGTGCATTTCCAGTTGTGGTTAACGCTGTTAGATCTAGAGTGCTATCCTCTTTTGTAATGATTTTTCCAAAAAGCGTTGCATCGGCTGTAATTCGCCCCTCACAAACTTCCAGCGTATCCCATGCAAAGAAATTTTTTAGATCGCTCAAATCCATACTTGCCTTTAAAGCAAGTTGTGCTTTTGGGTCAGCAAAATTCTCCACCCAACCACTTACCTCGAATGCCCCGCCTTCAAGATTGCCTTGGCAATTGTGTAGTACCAGTTTGTCTTCCGATTTTTTCAGTGCGGTGTAGTTCCCCTTGCAATTGAGGTTTTTTAGCGCGACACCGTTTTCAGTTTGTTTCAAGGTGCCATCGCGCAGTTCGAACGATGCGACTATTTCAGGTGATTTGTCTTTTCCTGTTTCGCCATAAATGCTGATATCGGCACTGATAAGGCCTGCGGGTTCGTAGGCATTTAGCCTTTTGCGGGATGCTTCGGGTAAGTGTGCCAAGACTTCATCGAGTTCAAGTTGCTCTCCCTTTACCAAAATATTCACCTGTTGGATTTCTCCGGCATCTATATCGCCACTCAGCGCAAAATCAAGCCCGTCAAGAGAAAGATTGCACTTTGAAAATGAGAAGTGTTGTGTGGCAGTATTAGCTGCAATTTTTGTTTTGGCTTCAAGTGACCGCTCTGCTGCATACTCTGTTTCTCCGCTTAAGAGGCTGTGGATTTTTCCCACAAAGTCAAGGGTCAATTCAAATTCGTTCTCAGTAAAATCTCCTTTTGCCTGAGATGATTGAGAAGTGATGTCCAGAAAAAATTTGGTCCTTCTGTCTTCATAAACCACATCGGCATTTTGAAGGAAAAGGTTTTGCAGCGCAAATGAAAATTTGCTTGAGTCGCCCGCTTCATCATCATTCCATATATGCCAGTTGTCATTTCCTTTCTCATCCAGTTTTAAAAACAATTTTGAGTTGACCGTTTCAATTTCACTTACAGCATACTGGCCGCGAAAAAGATCGAAGAGGTTGAACGAGAGATAAAGTTTTTCGGTGAAGAATAGTGTATCCTTTTCTACAAATGTTTCTTCCAGATATACATTGGTGAACCGGAGCGAAGCGTCAGGAAAACTTTCCCATAGAGTGAGGTCCACTGTTTCGTACTGTGCTTTTGTCTTTAGCTGTGCATCAATTCTTTTCAGGGCATAGCCTACCACTTCATCTTCATAAAAACGAATAATGATAAATCCGGCAATGAGGAAAAGCAGGAAGATGCTTCCTGCAAATACAAGTGTTCGTTTTACAATTTTCTTCCAGTTCATTTTTCCCTGTTGGTGAAAGTAGAACGCACTAATCCCTCCAAAATTTTAAGTCATTGCGAAATCGAACAATGCGATGTTGAATGGAGAGCTGCAGCGAAAGAGGTGATACTGGCCCCTGCCGGACATCAGACCTACCTTTGCTCCTATGATTAAATGCATCCGGTTAACTATTGTTATGGCAGTTTGTTTTTTTCTGGTCGGCACAACTGCTGCCCAGGAAGAATCTTCTATCCTTCCTCGACACAGAAACGGGACGGTACGCGAGGGGCAAATCTTTATTCACTGGGGCTACAACAGGGCATACTACAACCAAAGTGATATCCATTTCAAAGGCGATGGTTATGACTTCACCCTTCACGAAGCACGAGCCGATGACATGCCCGAAGAGTGGAATCCAAAAGTTTATCTAAGCCCGACACAGTTCACTGTACCACAATCCAACTTTAGGGCTGGTTATTATTTCCATGACAACTGGGGAGTGTCAGCCGGGTGGGATCACATGAAGTACCAGCTCATTCAAACGCAGCTTTTACGGATCAGCGGATACATTGATGAAGAAAAATATTTTGATCCTGAATACACCGGCACATTTAATAATGATAACATTCTTTACACGCACCGCTTTATGGACTACCACCACAGCGATGGTTTTAATTTCATTCGTGTGGCTCTTGACAGGAGGCAGCCCATCTGGTCTTCCCTCAACTTGAAACATGAATTGGTGTTCAACGGATCGCTATCGGCAGGTGCCATGATGCCGTGGACCGATTTTACTTTCTTCGGTGAGAAGCACAGAAACTGGCCGCACTTTGCAGGCTATGGTGCCAGCCTCAACATGGGGATGCGCTTCGAATTTTTCCGTTGGTTCTTCCTGCAGGCCAATGCACAAATGGGTTGGTCCAATCTCAAAGACATAATTCTTGAAGAAAGTGCGGCAAGCCGCGCTGAACAGAAGATTACATTCTTTGAAAGAAGTTTTGCCCTTGGAGGATATATCCCGGTGAAGAAGAAAACGGGAAGGAATGAAGTTGGCAGTAAATAGTTGGCTGCATCTTCTACAATTTCGAATTCAGAATTACGAAGTACGCAGCACGCGTAATTCGTAATTCCGAATTCGTAATTATCACTAACGAAGCGCTAGCTCACTCTGCCCGATCATCATCCCGCCTTCGTAAACATAGACTTTGTAATTCCCTTTTTTGAGTTCTTCCTGTACGGTGTAGAAAACACATACGTCCTGATCTTCGCGCTGATAGTCTATTTCGCGCGACACACTGTAGAGTTCGTCTTTTCCATCCACCTGTATGGTGATGCTTCCTTCTTTGTTGGGAAGAACTTTGGCATCAGGCCCCACAATGCGCAAGAATATGTTTTTGCTTCCGGGTTTTACAATGGAGTTTTTGCGAACAGTGAAACATGATTTAATCATTTCGCTGCGCGAAGCTCTGTCAGTGTCGTCCTGTTTTCCGTTGCTGCGCAATTGGATGCCGGTATTAGAAAATGAACTCGCCTGCATCACATTGGCCGTGTTGATTACACCTTCCTGTGTCTTGATAAATTCTTCCTGTTCTTTCACTGTGGCTGTAGCTTGGTCGGCACGGCCTCTTTCAGTGTCGCGTTCAACCACGAGACGGTCGGCCAGTTGGTTGAGTGAATCAATATCATGAATGTAGCCTTTCATAATTCCACGAAGTGTTTCCGCTTCTTTCTTCAGTTTGCTCACATCATAATTTTTGTCTTTCACTTTGGAAAGAAGTCCTTCAATTTCGGCACGCTGACTTTCAATTGCGGTCAACATGGAATCATTGTCCGTACTCAGGGTGTCGTAACTCATCCTCATTTGTTCAAGGTCCACTGCAAGAGCTTGCCGTTCGGTATCCAGTCCGGTGTACTCAGCCGAGAGGTAAACCACTTTTTGTTCTGTTGTGTAGTATTTGTAAGCCAGCACACCTACTGCTGCGAGAAGCACCACTATGATGCCGATGTAAAGTTTGTTATTCATTAGTTTTATTGTATTTAGTTTGAGGCCACGAAATTAAACTTTCCATTTGCTGGTTAACCCCCTGATTTGGCGAATTATTGTTCAGCTTCTGTTGATAGTTCATGCGACACATAAAATGTTGCATATTCCCCGATGATCTACTAGCAAAGAACATGAACTTTGGCAATGCCCAATCCACAGCCCGCCTATCTTTCCCCACTACAACATGAATCTCTACAGCAACAAGCAGCGCTGGAAAATCTTACTTTTCATTGTGGCTATGGCCATTGTGGCCGTTACGCTGTGGTACAGCAATCACATTGCGGAGAGCATCCGTATTGAAGAGCGCAAGAAAGTGCAGTTGTGGAGCGAGGCGATTAAACAAAGAGCCGATCTGGTGAATTTCACCGAGCGGCTCTTTGAACAATTGCGCGAAGAAGAACGCAAGCGAGCCGACCTGCTGGTGAAAGGATACAACATAGTGAACGACCCCAGCGACCAGAATGATCTCACGTTTGTAACTGATTTTATCTGGAGCAACACCACCATTCCCATACTTATTTACGATGGACTGAACAACCTGATAGGCAGCAGGAATTTACCGCAAAGACGCGAGAATGACGCGGCATACATTGACTCGCTGTTCCAAGTGATGCAGAAAAAAAATCCCCCCATCGTTTTTGGCGAAGTGGGGCATAGAGTGTATTACAACGACAGTTACCTGTTCACGGAATTGCAGGGGAACCTGAATTCGCTCATTAACACATTTATTTCTGAAACAGTAATGAACAGTGCCTCGGCACCGGTTCTGCTTACGGATAGTACGCAAAAGGTGGTGTTGAAACGCGGGAACCTCGACAGCATTTTTATTGCCACCCCGCAATTGCTTGAACAGAAACTTGCGCAGATGCGTTCAGAAAATGAACCTATTGCCATTGAGCTTCCCGGGCAGGGACTTAACTATATCTTCTTTGAAGACTCGCTCGTGTTGAAACAACTTGAAATGTTTCCTGTATTCCAACTCATCTTGATCGGGGTGTTCCTGCTGGTGAGTTATCTCATTTTTTCCACCTTCCGAAAGGCGGAACAAAACCAGGTGTGGGTGGGCATGGCAAAGGAAACCGCTCACCAGTTGGGCACTCCTCTAAGTTCGCTCATGGCGTGGTCGAGTCTACTGGAAACACAACTGCCGGACAAAAACACGCTCGCTGAATTAAACAAAGACATTGATCGGCTCAATACCATCACCGCGCGATTTTCGAAGATCGGGAGTGCACCCGATCTGGTGGAAGAAAATATTTTTGAGTGTGTGCTCGAAGCATTTGACTACCTGAAGTTGCGGGTCAGCGATCGTGTCCAGTTTTCTATTAATGCACCGGATCGAACGCTCAATGCTCATCTCAATAAACCGCTTTTCGGCTGGGTGCTGGAGAATCTTGTGCGTAATGCAGTGGATGCTATGGAAGGTGAAGGAAAACTTTCTGCATCAGTATTCAGGGAATACAATCGCGTGGTGGTAGAACTGCACGACACCGGAAAAGGAATAGCCAAAAACAAATGGCGCACCGTTTTCCAACCAGGATTCACTACCAAAAAACGCGGTTGGGGTCTTGGACTTTCTCTAGCAAAACGCATTATTGAAGGTTATCACGAAGGAAAAATTTTTGTGAAGTGGAGTGATGCCGGCAAGGGCACATTGTTCCGTATCGAACTTCGCGAATGAGGTAACATCACCGAACAGTTTTTGACGTTGCTCTAGTCAAGATGCAATGCCGTATTCGTCCATGTAGATTTGCCCACAACATTAATTTCTGAACCATGCAATCAACAAAAAGAATTCTAGTACCGACAGACTTTACCAAAGTGGGCGACACTGCGCTTGAACACGGTGTGGTGGTAGCTAAAGCCATTGGCGGGGAAATACATGTGGTGCATGTGATTGAAAGTAAGAAACAAATTTCGGAAGCACGACTGAAACTGGAAACCCTGAAAACACGAATGCAAAAAGAACAGGGGTTGAACATTGTAACCATTGTTCGTATAGGAAGCATTTTTGACGACATTGACAAAGTGGCTACAGAAATTGATGCAAGTCTTATCATTATGGGAACGCACGGCCTGCGTGGTATGCAGTTTATCACAGGAAGTCGGGCACTAAAAATCGTGACGGAGAGTTCAGTGCCCTTTATCATTTGCCAAGAGCGGGGCATACGCCCGCATGGTTACCAGAAGTTGGTGGTGCCGCTCGATCTTCATAAGGAAACCAAACAGAAACTTTCCCTTGTAGCTGATGTGGCGCGTTACTTCAAATCCAAAGTTCATATTATATCTCCAGGCGAAACGGACGAGTTTCTTAAAAACCAACTGGGGCGCAACATCAACTTCGCAAAGGAGTATTTCGACTCGCGGGACATCAACTACGATGTGGAAATTACCGAAAGTAAGAGTGATGGATTTATCAAAGCACTTTTGAAATATGCCTCCACGTTGGATGCCGATCTCATCTGCATCATGAACTTTTATGACAACAGTTTTATGAGCATTTTCAACCAGAGCTACGAGCAGCAGATCATAACCAATGAAGCTCAGATTCCTGTTCTATGTCTTAACCCTATTGACACTTATGTTATGGATAGAGGGATTTTTGCTTCATAGAAATTAGGGGCAGTGGGCAGGCGGTAGTCACGAGAGCAGTCAGCCGTCATCACGCTGCATGTGTAGGAGACAATCAGTAAACGTCCATGATGAGTTCGTCAGTTGGCATTTCCGAATAAGATTGAGTTTTGTAATTGTATCAGATGCGATTGCTATGCGTTTTGCTGGTCAATTCACCTCTGCTGACTCGCCACTGCCATCACTGGCCCTGCCCATGCTGACCGCCTACTGCCGACTCTCTCCACTGCCAACTATATTCTGATTCCCATCACAAGAATATCATCCACTTGTTCCAGATCTCCCTGCCAACGATCGAGGGTTTCGGATAAGCGCCACTTCTGTTCGGCCATAGGAAGGTGCTGGATGTTCATGATGGTGGTGCGGAATTGCCTTCGCATAAATTTTTTGCCGGACGGCCCCCCGAATTGGTCAGAGTATCCATCACTGAATAAATAGAGGCAATCTCCTTTCTGCAATTGAAGCACTTGGTTGGAGAATTCCCTTTCGCCATGAACAAAAGAACCGATGGAATGGGGATCGCTGGCTACTTTAGTCATTTCGCCATCGCGTACCAGGTAAATGGGATTGTGTGCCCCTGAAAATTCCATCACCAATGTTTCAGGATCAAGGGTGCAAAGCGCCACATCCATTCCATCACGAATGGTATCTCCTTCAGCGCGGTTGCGCATTACTTCCGATGCCATGCGGTTGAGGTTGTTTAGGATCTGTGATGGCTTGGTGAAAACCTTGGTGACCTGGTTCAACACGTTGTGCCCTACCAGACTCATGAATGCTCCAGGTACACCATGACCTGTGCAATCGGCTGCCGCAAAAATTTTCTTTCCTCCCTGTTGCCTGAACCAATAAAAATCTCCGCTAACTGTAGCCTTTGGTCTAAAGAAAATAAAGCTGTCGGGGAAAAGCTGGTGGATGTATTCATCGCTGGGCAGCACTGACTCCTGTAGTCTTTGTGCATAACGAATACTGGCTTGCAAATCAGTGTAAAGTGCGGTCACTCTTTCTCTTTGCTGTTCTACCTGGTCTTTTTGGATCCTGATTTCACGCGTTTGTTCCGCCACTTTTGTTTCCATTTCGTTGCGGTAGGAGGCAAGGTCTTCTCTCATTCGAAGCAACGCCTTGCCCAATTCGTCATGCTCAGAGAGGGGAGTGAATGAGACGTTGAAATTTCCGGCACCCACCTGTGTCGAAAATTCCTTGGTCTTTTCAAAGTTGGTAACCAGGCGGGAAACAGCATCGGCCATGTCGCCAATTTCATCGTTGCCGGCTCTTACCGGATCAGTGGAATAAATGCCCTGGCCAAGATTCACTAGTTTTCTTTTCAGCGAAGTGACGGGACGAACAATGGAGCGGGCAGTTAAAAATGCGATAAGCATACCACCAATGAGCACCACAATGGCAGTATTCACCAGGAGCAAACGCAGTTTATCAAAGGCACCGTTCATCTGATTTATTTCAGCCTTCATCACCTGCTGCATTTCAGCTATGAGGGCCTCCAGATTATCCCGCATTATTTTCTGATTCTTGGGAATGTCTTCCCCCTCAAGAAAATAAAATTCTGCCACCATTTGGTTTTCTGGAACATAGGACTGGTGATTTGGAAGAAGCCTCCTGACCTCCTTGGTTAAATTCATCAGGTTTCCCGCTGCATTTTCCACCTCATTCAATCGGACAAGATTTTCCCTGGACCAGTTTTCCGCATAGAAGCGCACAGTAAGTAAGGACTGTGGAATAACTTTTTCTGAGAGGTGAATAAGTTCCTGCCGCTCCTGCCATTCATCGTTTCGCTGAATGTGTGTCCACTCGGTGAGCAACCCCATAGTTCGGGTCATTTGCTTATCCAGGTTCTCCAGCGCATGGAGTGAGGGAGCATAAATTTCATTGATGCGCTGATTGATTTTCCGGCTTTCCTCCAGTGTGTTATTGGTGATGTAGAAAACAAAACCTACTACGGCTATGAACAACCCGAAGCCAAGTCCCAGTTTTCGCGATATGGAAAAGCGCCAATTCAATCTTCGCGTTTATCCTCCTTCTTATCGGGTGATTTGTTCTGGTCCATTTTGTTGGGAACAAAGAGACCTTCCCTGGACATTCTTTCAAGCTCTTCCTTGTAGAAAAACTGTTGTGCATCATCGCTTAGTGCGCGGTAAATAATATACAGCCCCTTTAATGTTTCCTGCCTGTCCGGGCGCTGCCCATGCGCCTTCAGCATGTAAGGCAGCGCATCTGTGAAGAGTTGAACACATTGATCCTGAATAATAATGAGATCATCTATGGTGGTTTGCGGTCCTATGGTTCTCAAAATGTGTACGCCCTGATTGTAATAGGCCGTGGCCACATTGTAATTGGCTTCATAGTCCAGCGAGTCCTGTTCCAGGGCTTTTATGTAATAACCAATTGCCTGGTTTATAAAAACAACATTGTCATACACATCCTGGAGGTAGATATTGGCATGAGCTTGTGCCAATGCTTTGTAAAAGGCAATCTGCTTGTCGCGCAGTTCCGCTTCAGTTCGAAACAGGAGGAATATTCGTTTGAACCCCGCATAAAACATTTCAGGTTCGCGGGAGTTGTGCGTGCTGAAAAGTTCGATGGCCTCCGAGGTATGCTGCCAATAAGAATTGGCAATATATTCCAGCACCAGTTCGCATTGTTCTGCATACACCCCTATGGGGTCGAGGCTTATGCAGCGCTCAATGCACTCCACTGCAATATCCCTGTTGATGGAATTCTTATCGGCCATATCCACCTGTTTAAAAATCTCCTTGTAGATATAGCCACGCGTGTACCACGCGTAAGGATGTTTAGATTCCTGTTCGGTTTCTACCGCGCGATCAATCAACTTGCGGGCACCTTCAATATCGGTCTCCCACAATTCAATGGCCTCCACAGTTAATGGAATGTCCCGCTGCGCGAAAGTGTTTACTACCAACGCCAGGAATGCGAGTGCGATAAATGTTATTTTCAGTTTCATTGTACTACTGCCCATTGCAGAATTTTAGTTCCCAGGTTGATCCGCCTGTCATCAGCGGCCTTTTTGTTCAGTTCGTATCGGATGTTGGAGTTCACTTCGCGAAAATTGATGGCCGAGCCCAAGGCAAGCGCTCCATCAAAATGTGTGATGATGAGTGTGCTTTTTCCCTTGATTTTCTGGATGACCTCGGGCATTTCGTTCTTTTTTGAGCGGTCCACGTAAATGATGTGAAAGACCCGGTCGTCCGTCACCTCCTTCAACTCAACTATTTCAAGGGTTTGGCTGCCCACGGGTTTCGATCCATAACGCGAGGCCAACTGCTCGTAGAGGCTGCTGTTTCCGTAAATGCCTATAGTGAATTTCCCTTTCTTGCTGTCCGCTGGCCATTCATTAGAACTGGCAAACTGGTACAGGAAATTCGCCTTGATCATGGCGCGGGTATCATCCTCACTTGGCTGCTGCTGTTGAGCAGATATCCTGCCTGAAAGGCAAAGCAAGAAGAGACAAATGGTGGATAATTTTGGCATTTAAGCGCTCGCTAAAGGCGGTAGGGTGCGTTGTACCAAAATTACCAGTAAAGGGTTTCAGCAAACCGAATTTTTTTTCGCCCTTGTGCACGAATGTATGTGTAAAAAAAAGCTACCTTGAGCAGGTGGCCTTTTAGTTGGGAGCGCGGAAATAATTCTTTCGAACTAATGCTTATGACCATCCTGGGGCTCGCCCATGGAAACTAGGTCGCGGTCGAAAAGGTAGAGGCCACCGTTGTCGTTGCCCACGAGTTTCAGTTTGTCGAGTATATTTCTTGCAAGGGTTTCTTCTTCTATCTGCTCGCTCACGTACCACTGCATAAAATTGTGGGTGGTGTAATCTTTCTCTTTCAGGCAGATGTCCACCACGGCATTGATTTCTGCTGTAACCTTCACCTCCTGATCGTGCAACGTCTTGAAAACGTTCTGAAGTGATTTGTACTCACGCGAGGGTTGTTTGAGTTCCGGTATAACGGCCTGACCTCCGCGGTCGTTCACAAACCGGATGAGCTTGAGCATGTGCGTTCGCTCTTCATCGCTATGCCGGAAGAGGAAGGTGGCAACGCCACTGAAACCGTGAATCTCCGCCCATGATGCCATGGCCAGGTAGTGTTGTGAGCTATCTGCTTCCACTTTCACCTGGTCGTTCAATGCCTTTTCTACTTTCTTGTTCAACATTATTCTTACGTTTTTTAGTTGGATTCAAAAATAGTCATCTCTCAATTTCACAATGGAAAGTCCTGCGTTCAGTTTTTGAAATAGCGTTAGGAAGTTATGTCGTGTGAATCTACTGCTGACACTTTCCCCAGGTGGACTCTCTCTGCGACTTAGCCTGGTCACTCTATTGAACTTCATATCCAGCCGGATTTCCAATCGCGAAATCCACCGGATGCTGCCAGCGTTCAACACGATCTGAAGTGATTTTTTCCTTCTTCATTTTTCGATGCCATTGAATCAGGTGGAAATGATTCATGCCAAAATTTGGAATCCGGCTTCCGGGGGAAAGCGGAAACCAAACTTTTGTCGCGTCAAATGAAAAAAGACAATAGTCAAAGAGCAATTGACAAAGGGCAAAAGGCAATCAAAAAAACCAATCAAACAAAAAATCAAACAATATGAAAACAACGTCACACGAATTCAAACAAGAAAAAATGAGGATCAGCACAACAAAAATTATTTTCCTGTTATCAGCCCTGCTGATAAGCGGTATTTGCATTAGCCAGGACATTCTTACCTATAAGAATGGCACCGAGGCTAAAGTGAAAGTGATGGAAATTACTTCTGCGGAAGTAAAATTCAAAAAGTTCGACAACATGGAGGGTCCGTTGTACACGGCTCTAAGATCCGATTTGTTCATGATCAGATATGAAAACGGAACAAAGGAGGTTTTTACAGCACAACCCTCAACAGAAACCCCTCCTTCCGAAACGGTTCAGGAACCCAAAACTGTTCAGGAACCCAAAACGGTTCGGGCGCCCCGGGCAGTTCGGGAAACTGAGGAAGATTTCGGGTATGATCGCATAAACTATGCGGGACCACGGGTGGGCGTCACTTTCCTCGGCAACGGATCGGCTAAAGACTGGCTTGCTGAGAATGAATACGCACCTGTCATCTCACAATTCGGTTGGCAATTTGAAACACGGCTTTTCACTGTGGAAAATGGAACCTCCAGTCTGGTGGAGTGGGTTTTTCTTGTCGGAGGTATCGAGAAAGGCCTGTTTCTGCCCAGCGCCAGCATGCTGCTTGGTATAAGAGAAGGAAAGAAAGGGCTTGAATTCGGATTGGGACCAAACCTTTCTGTATCCGGCCTGGGAATGGCGATTGCCGTTGGCGGGTCTTTTAAATCCGGCAAAATATATTTCCCGGTTAACCTGGCCATCGTGCCTTCGGTAAATAATGAGTGGCTTAGTGAGTCCGGCATTAGGGAATCCACAGGCGTAAGACTAAGTTTAATTGTTGGGTATAACCTCAGAGTACGATAATACCGATACGGAATGTGTAATAGTCCTATATGAATTGTACTAAACATATTCTCTATCGGCATTAACCATTCTAAGTCCCCCGATTTTTTATCCGGGAACAAAGAATTGGTATAACATCATAATAAAAACATTTCCCATGAAAACACTATTGCTCCTTCTGCTGCTGCTGAGTGCATCAGCAACTATTTTATCACAAGACATACTTGCAAAACAAGACACTGTGATAGTACAAGACACGGTTGAATTACAAATAACCGATACCGGGCAACACACGGTGGTAAATCCACTAACCACATCTGACCAAGACACCCTTGTAAAAGAAAACACCGTTATTATTAAACAAGATACGGTTTTAACGAATAGCGGTGAAGAATTTTTCGGGATAGTAACTGAAGTTACTCCCAGCCACATTGTTTGCCAGGTAAACAATAATGCAGAGGTAATTAACAGGGTTATCCTTCTTGAAGATGTATTTATGATAAAATACGCCAAAGGAACAAGAGAGCTGATAACACAAACCAAGGCAGAGGTAATAGCGGTGGGGAACCTTAGCCCCGCTGAAATGCGCGACAAGGGAAAAAGTGATGCAAAGCTCTATTACAAAGGCACCGGTGCCAAGTGGGGAAGTGCCGTTACCACTGCTATCTATCCTCCCTTCGGGTTGGTGGAGACGCTGGTTTCCGCGGCTGTTAAGCCACAGATTAAGAGAGAGCAGGTGTCTGATGTCAATCTACTAAATGATAAAAACTATGTGGAAGGCTACAAAAAACAAGCGCATAAAATGAAGGTGGGGAAAGTGTTCGGGGGGTTTGGCATTGGGCTGGCCACCTTTACAACGCTAGTAGTGGTGGTGGTGGCGGCCACTTTATAGCCCCTCGGGTTCGCTTTCCGAAGGGGGAGTTTTTTGTTCATAACAATTACCTCCTTCGGCTTCTTCATTTAATCACCATACCATTAATGGTTTGCTGTAGTTGCACGGAATCAACAACCCCTTTGTAACCCTGCGCAAGCTGTGTCTTAGCCCGAATATCGTTAGCTAAATCATGAGCGGCAAGCAGGAAAACATAAAACTGCACTACATAGAAAAACTATGGACCCTGCTGCGCTGCACGCCCAAATGATATTTTTGCCCGGACACCCGACCAACCCGCACATGATTCCCGAAAACCCGCTGCTAGCCACCCGCAAAAAGGAGCTGCCTAAACTGGATGAAGTCTTGGGCAAGATGAGCCTGCATGAGATAAAGAGGAGGTTGCGATAGACTTGCTTGGTATGTTTCGCTTTTCCGGCACTGGGGTGTTGGAAATGCGAAGGTTTTGGAGATTGAACTTCGCATATTTGAATTTACCTGCAACCCTATGGGGACATTGCCAACTTGAAACTGACGGCAAGAAATCACCATTATGACAGAACTACTTCAAACAATTCAAGACAGCGAAGACAAAGCAACTTTGGCACTTTTCAAAGAGTTTCAGTCATTAAACAAACAGGACTGTTTGACGAAAGAGCAGTTATTAAAAATACTTCGTTGGAAATCTACAAGACCTTTACGACACTGCATGGCAAACAGCGACAAATCGGTGAATGAAATTACTGCACTTGCTTTTGCAACGAACAACGACAGTTTAAAAATGCACATCTTGACAGCATTGACAGGGGTAAATTATCCAGCCGCTTCTGCAATTCTTATGTTCTATGACAAAACAAAATATCCCGTTCTTGACATTAGAGTTTGGCAACAACTTCATAAAGCAAAATTGGTTGACACTAATTCACGAGGACAAAATTTCACATTAAAGCAAGTGGACACTTACTTGACTGTAATACGAAAGTTGGCAAAGGAATTAAAACTTACTGCAAGACAAGTTGAGAAACGAATTTTTGACCACGACAAAAAAACACGACCAGACAATCTATATCTATCCAGAGAGACACCGAGAATGTTCCGCTTGACCAGACCATACACGAATATTTTGAACGGAAAGTTTTGCAGCACATACCCGATGCCTGGATTGATGAAAGCAAAACAGTAAAGGGTTATGAAATTTCTTTCACAAGATATTTCTACAACTATGTTCCGCCCCGAAGCATTGAAGAAATTACCGAAGAAATTTTTGCGTTGGAAAAAGAAACAGAAGGAATCTTAAATGAAATTGTGAATGATTAAAGTATCATCTTCCTGATGTCAGGAAGATCATAAAACAAAAGGCAAAAAAAAATAAAACACTATCTGCCCGACATCAGGAAAATGGTAACAGAAAAAAATAGTTATGGCAAAAAATAAAACCATCAATGTAAAGAGAACAGAGATTACTGTTTTTCAAAGTGAGCAATCCGACTTTATTTCATTGACAGATATTGCCCGACACAAGGATGCAGCCAATACAGATACTATTGTTCAAAATTGGTTACGCAATAGAAATACCATTGAACTTTTAGGATTTTGGGAGATAATGTATAACCCCAATTTTAAACCCCTCGAATTCGAGGGGTTTAGAAAACAAGCTGGATTAAACAGCTTTGTATTGACTCCAAAAAAGTGGATTGAAACAACCAATGCAATTGGAATAACTTCCAAATCGGGCAGATATGGCGGAACCTTTGCCCATAAAGATATTGCCTTTGAATTTGCTTCTTGGATTTCAATTGAATTCAAGTTGTATATCATCAAAGAATTTCAACGCCTGAAAGCCGATGAAAACGACAGGTTAAAACTTGAATGGAACTTACAACGAACTTTAGCCAAAGTAAATTACAGAATACACACCGATGCCATAAAAGAAAATTTAGTGCCGCCAACTATTTCAAAAGACAAAATAAATTTTGTGTACGCTGATGAAGCCGATATGCTGAACGTGGCTTTGTTTGGTATGACAGCAAAACAATGGAGAGATGCAAACCCAAAAGAAGAAGGCAACATAAGGGATGCTGCAAACATTGAACAGTTGGTGGTGTTAAGCAACATGGAAAGCATCAATGCAGTTTTAATTCATCAAAATTTAAAACAGAGTGACCGCTTAGTTCAGTTGAATAAAATTGCCATTACTCAAATGAAATCTTTACTGGGAATTAAAAACCTAAAGAAGTGGAAATAATGCCAACACTTAAACCATACAAAAATTACACTCCAGTTGCGTATGACTACGCAACCGAATTGCCTGTTGGTTGGAAGTTGTTACCCAACATTGCAATCTTTCAGGAACGCATTGAACGGGGACACGAAAAAGAAGAATTACTTTCTGTTACCATTGGCAGAGGGGTAATTAAGCAGACAGATTTGGATAAAAAAGATTCTTCAACAGCCGACAAATCAAAATACTTATTGGTGCATGAAGGCGATTTGGTTTACAGCATGAGATTCAGACAAGGTGCATCTGGTTACAGCAACTACAAAGGAGTTGTAAGCCCAGCCTGCACAGTTTTGAGAACAAGAAAAAATGTAAAACTCAATCCAAAGTTTTTTCATTACATGGTGCGAACCAGTTTTTACAAGAACTATGCTGAACGATATGCTTACGGAATTGCAGACGGACAAATACCTTTAGGCTACACCGATTTCAAACGCATGTATAGCATACTGCCACCTCTTGAAGAACAAAAAGAAATAGTAAAAAGAGTAGAACAACTATTTGCCTTTGCCGATAAAATAGAAACCCGTTACACCAAAGCAAAAGCAATGTTAGATAAACTGCCACAAAGCATTTTAGTAAAAGCATTCAGAGGAGAGTTAGTGCCACAAAACCCAAATGATGAACCTGCAAGTGTTTTGTTGGAGAGGATAAGGAAGGACAAGAAAAAGCAGGTACGTTCTCCAAAAGGAATATCGCGAAAGAATGAAACAGAGCTCTCGTTGGATTTTTAATTCACTACCACCTCAAATGACTACCAGTAAAAAGCATGATAAGGAACTTAGAGCTTGGTCTTTGATATTACTCATAGTCTTCATTATCATTTGTGCTTTTCCATACTTTTTTTCCAAGCGGCATTCAGGAGTAGAATTCGATGCTACATCCGGTCAAATAGGTGATACCATAGGTGGCATCATGGGACCCTTCATCGCCATGGTTGTCGCTGCTCTCACATTCAGGGCCTTCTACATCCAGAAACTGGCCAATGACCAGGTGAAGGAGCAATTCAGGAAACAGAGCATAGAAACCAAGTTCTATGAGATGTTACGCCTGCACCGCCAAAATCTGGAAGAGTTTGAAATTCGCTCTCCGGATAAGTCACAGTTTTGGAAGAGTAAGCGATGCGTGGTTTATATGTTTGAGGAATTGCGGCTGGTATTCAATACTGTAACTTATTCAATAGACCAGTTGAAAAATGTTCAAGGTGTACATAGTAGCTTGTTGGACAATCAAGCGTTCATTTCCGATTTCGCTTACAGGATTTTCTTCTTTGGTAAACATGATTTTGAGGCGCGTAATCCAAAATTCAGTGAGCGGTTTATAGACTTTGATCAGGCGACCTACGATAAATTCAAATCAGAGGTTTTCCAGTCAATCAAAAGCATTCAGGAGATGTATGACGAGAACCTGATACCACAAAACGCACGGCCAACAGAATCATTCACACTCCCTGCAAGTCTTATCCCAGTTGAAGATGGCGAAACAAAATACCGTGTGCTTGTTCCGGAAGAAACTGTCACATTGAGTAAGTCGGGCATTGATAACTATGGCGTTGTGGTAATAGATATTGGTGGGGGTAGGCTGAGCGGTTTTCCATCACCACCGGAACGATACCATGGCAAATATGAATTGTATTATTATCCGTTTGATGGTCATGTAGTTCGGTTGGGACATACCTATCGCCACCTTTACCAAACTGTGAAATACCTGATCGAACAAGAAAGGAAAGAATTCCTGACGAAGGAAGAAGTGCTGGAATACCTGCGTACCCTTCGGGGCCAGCTCACCAACTACGACCAGTTATTGCTTTATTACAATGGTCTTAGCCTGGGAAGGAACTGGTTCCGCTATAAGCATTTTTACTGACTACAAGCTTCTCCATAACATGCCCTGGCCGATTGCTGACTTTGGCCTAAAACCAATGGACAACCTAGAGATTCAAAAAGCGATTGCGTATTGGAAGGCCCAGGGAGAAGAGTTTTTTGAGTGGGAGGATGATTGAAAAGTTTGCATTACCCCGAAAGGAACTGTGAATTTTGAAATGGCCAAATAGAAATTCGGATATAATTACTTTTTTAAAACGACACGGCGAAAAGCATCGGGGCAAAAAACTTTAATAGAATTATCATGCAGTATAGGGCGCTGCGAAAGAAACATCCTGACCGCCACATTGTCTTTTGTGTGCAAAAGAAAAAGGAACTTGAAAAGGAATTTGATGAACAATACAAATAGAAACTACATAGATAATAAAGCCACCGCACAAAAAAAATCACACTCTTAACGGCATCTCTAAAAACTCTTCAGGTGAAATAACCATGCATCAGGAGTTTTTAGAGGTGCCCATCATGATTAAAAAGTCCCCCTACTTTTGAGCCATGACCTGGCTGCTGCTTTCCCCCTTTACGCTGGGCTTTGTTTACTTCCTGTACCTGCGTTTCAAAACGCCCTCGTCAGATGATAGTTTTTTTGCCATCCACCGCCAGCTCCACAAAAAGGCGGTACTGGAAAGAATCATCCTGCTCGAAGACCCGATATACTGGACGATGCCAATTGGTGAAAAACCACTCTATACCTCGCTGTAACATATTCATACAGGCAAGCGTCCCCTCCCCTCGAAAAAAAGCACACTCCAATGAAAGCAATTGTTTACACCCAATACGGCTCACCAGAAGTCCTCCAACTCAGGGAAGTGGAAAAGCCCACTCCCAAAGACACGGAGATACTTATTAAAATTCATGCAACTACCGTTAACCGCACCGACTGTGGATTCCGGAAACCGGACTATTTTATTGTCCGGCTTTTCAGTGGCTTCTTTAAACCAAAAAGGCATATTTTAGGGAACGAGTTGGCCGGGGAAATTGAAGCCATCGGTAAAGATGTAAAAACATTTAACCCGGGCGACCAGGTTTTTGGATTAAGCACCTATAAATTTGGGGCGCATGCGCAATACATCTGTATGCCCGAAGCAAAATCAATCACCATAAAGCCGATCAATATGTCTTACGCGCAGGCCGCAGCAGTGGGCGATGGACTAATGCTTGCAAAGAATCTTATCCGGAAAATAGATTTCACGAATAAGCCCAAAATCCTCATCAACGGTGCCACGGGGTCCATTGGTTCTGCATGTGTACAATTGGCTAAACAGTATGGCGCAACAATTACGGCTGTATGCAAAACCGCGAATTTTGAATTAGTGAAATCCCTGGGAGCCGATGAAGTAATTGATTATACACAAGAAGATTTTACAAAAAAGAATCAGTTGTATGATGTTGTTTTAGATGCCGTGGGCAAAAGTTCTTTTTTCAAGTGCAAAAAAATACTGAAACCGGGAGGGGTTTATTTTTCAACTGAACTAGGTTATTTGTCGCAGAATATTTTCTTGGCACTTCTCACTCCCATTATCCCGGGAAAAAAAGTGAAGTTCCCAATTCCAACAGACAGCAAGAAGGATATGGTCTTTTTTAGAGAACTGATCGAAGCAGGGAAATACAGGGCAGTCATAGACAGGACTTACCGCCTTGAACAAATTATAGAAGCCACCAGATATGTGGAAACCGGTGAGAAAATCGGAAATGTGGTAATAGCCGTAGAGCACAACAACTAAGGAGCACCTCGTAAATATTACCCCGCCTCAGTATTATTTTCTTTTCTTTATTGATTACCCAATTGCAGGTCTTTTTACTTAGTGCCGTCAGCGCATTGTCGAATCCACTAAAGTCAGGAGTATTTGTCTTTCCATTGTGAAAGACCAAAGGACTGCCATAAAATATCCGGCTGCCACAGTAAAACTGACCCCTGTTTTTGTCTTCACCACCTTCGGACAATGGATTTGGACCGAACATAAACATATTCATGGCGTTCACTGCATAATCATCTTTGTTCTTTTTCAGTTTCCGGGTAACAATATAGACCACTACCTCAGCATCTACCCCAAGGCCCTCGCATAATTCATAACCCAAACTGGAGGTCATTTTTCTGTTAGCGAAAAAAATACCCCCGGTTTTGAAGTGTTCAGGCAGTGATTTATCCGCCTCTTCATTGGCTACAAAAAACTCCCGATAACCATCAGGAGAAATTTTTAAAACTTCCACAGAAGCCGTGGCAGTGGATGTTTTAGTGGTTGTATAAACCCAATTGCCCACAGTGCTGCTGGACGAGGAGGTGGCTGAGGCGGATTTTGAAACAGAAGTTCTTTCTTTCTTAGCACTTTCCTGGTTGAAGCCCCAATAGAAATCCATTTTTTCCTGGGTATCTAAGTACTGTTCCGGCACTCACCTCTTTTCAAACCGCCTTATATCCATCTCGCAGTCAAGTTGGTTTTTCCCTTCAAGAAATCCAATGAAGTGATGAGCGCAATAGGGAATAAGCAACACGCCCTTGGAGCCAAAACCATTAAAAATTCCAAGATGCGAAAATTCCGGATGGCGCCCAAGCATGGGCCTGCGGTCAATGGTGGTGGGACGATATCCCGCCATATGATAAAGAGTTTCGACACGACCCGGAAAAACTTCGCCCAACGATTCCAGCATTTCCTCTTTTGCAGAATCGGTTGGGGCCTCAACCGGGTCATCAAATTCATAAGTGGAACCCAATAAGAATTTTCCACCACCAAGCGGCAGCAGAAATTTTCCAAAGTTTACCATGATATCCACGTTGAGTTCATCGCTTTTGATGGTGAGCAGTTGTCCCTTGTTCGGTCGCAGCGGCAGATGCCGGAAAAATGGATTCTCGTGGTTCAATGAACCGGTGCAGAAGATCGTATGCCCTTCCGTTTGCTTGAATTCATATCGTTCTTCCACCAGTATGTCTTCGGATATGAAAAATTCCCGCGCTCTCAGCAGCAGTTTCTTCACATCGAGCCAGCCGCTGCCCACCACTATGCCGTGACCAAAGGGCTGATGGAATTGTTGAGCAGCCGCATCATTTCTTTTATCGCTTAAATAGGATGAAAGCAAGGGAGAGTCGGAACGTTCGTCCCACAAATTAGCAGCGGCCTGGTCAGGGAAAATCCGCATGAGTTCCTGTGGGTGAAAAAACTTTTCACCCAACACATTTTCCATTTCCTCATACAGGTCTTGCGCGGCAGGAAGAAATTCCTGCACCTTCCATCCCGGTATCATTCGTTTGAATGAAACAGGATTCCACATGCCCGCAGCAATCATGGAGCACGATGAACGATGTCCATCGTCAATAATTTTTACAGCCTTACCTTTTTTATGGAGAAGAAACGCGAGTACCGTTCCTGCAAGTCCCTGGCCTATGATGGTGTAGTGATGCTGCATTCCCCACATAATGATTTGCACATTGATGAACAGGCATCATCTCAATGACTCAGGTTCTAAATCTGAATAACGAAGGATCAGGCGCTTATAGGGATGCTCTTAAGAACCCCAAGTTCCTTTCCCACTTTTATGAATGCAGCAATGGCGCGGTCAATGTGTTCCGGTTCATGTGCCGCGGAAAGTTGTACGCGAATTCTCGCCTGCTCTTTCGGCACCACGGGAAAGAAAAACCCGATCACGTAAATGCCTTCCTTCAACAATGCATCCGCAAAATCCTGCGAAAGTTTTGCATCGTAAAGCATAACAGGAACTATGGCCGAGTCGCCCTCCCTGATTTCAAAACCCGCTGCCTTGATCCCGGTTTTAAATTGCTTCACATTTTTCTCCAGTCTATCACGCAGTTCTGTTGTGCGGCTCAGCAAATCGAACACTACGATACTCGCTCCCACAATACTTGGCGCAAGTGAATTTGAAAAGAGGTAAGGCCGTGATCGCTGCCGCAGCATGTCAATGATTTCTTTCCTGCCCGATGTAAAGCCGCCCATGGCACCGCCCAGCGCTTTGCCCAATGTTCCGGTCACGATGTCCACACGACCCATCACGTTTTTAAGTTCAATTGTACCTCTGCCCGTTTTCCCGATGAACCCTGTTGCATGACATTCATCCACCATCACCAGCGCGTCATATTGTTCAGCGAGGTCACAAATTTTATCAAGCTGCGCCACGTAACCATCCATCGAAAAAACACCATCGGTAACAATCATTTTGAACCGCGCACCCGCATCCTGTGCTGCCTTCAATTGTGTTTCAAGATCAGCCATGTCGTTGTTGTTGTAACGGTACCGCATGGCTTTGCACAAGCGCACTCCGTCAATGATAGATGCGTGGTTCAATGCATCGCTGATAATGGCATCCTGCTCGCCAAGCAACGGCTCGAATACCCCACCGTTCGCATCGAAAGCTGCTGCGTAAAGAATGGTGTCGTCCATTTGAAGAAATGCGGAAATTTTTTCTTCCAGTGTTTTGTGGATGTCCTGCGTTCCACAGATGAACCGCACACTTGACATTCCGTAGCCATGTGTATCAATAGCCTTCTTCGCGGCCTCAATCACGAGAGGATGCGAGGACAGCCCCAGGTAATTGTTGGCGCAGAAGTTCAAGACTTCTTTTCCTTCTGAAGTTTTTATTTCCGCTCCCTGCGCAGTGGTGATGATGCGCTCACGCTTAAATAAACCTGCATCGCGAATGGACTGCAATTCCGCTTCGAGGTGTGATTTGAGTTTTCCGTACATCAATGAAAATTTTCGCGAAAAGTAGAATGAAAAAAAAGACCTGCACTACAATGAGTCGCGCAGGTCTTTTCGTTTCCTATTAATTCCTTTATTCCTTTAGCTCAGGCATCATTATCAGCACGCATGTGCCGGGCGCAGCCTTGATGTCTTTGTCCTCCAATGCCACTCTTGCCTTTTCGTTAAGGAGGTCTAACTCCTGCACTTTGAGCCATGCCACTTTTGAGCAATCATAATTCTTTTGTGTGTAGTGAAAGAAGCCGAAATAGGCATAGGACTGAATAAGATTCTTTTTGTTTGCCTCAACGTTGACCGAATCAATTCCCACGTCCACGATAAACTTTTCAAAGTGGGGATTCGCCAATCCAACCGGGGCTTCCAGGCTGTCCATTTTGAAATTGCACTGGCCCCGCCAGAAATGACTCTCAGTGTAGGAAGGGCATTGTGCAAAGGCGCTGTCCGACTTCACATAATCCCTGGAGAAATACAATGCCTTGGCGAGGTAAAACAAGTCAAGTTCGTCTTTGCGTTTTGAGTTCTCAATTTTCTTTTGGTAGTATTCCGCAGCCTGGGGGTACTTTTTCATTTTGTAATAAACGCCCGCTATTTCACCATAAGTCTCAGGGTTTTTCGGATCCAGCTCAATTGCCTTCTTCATGTCTTCCACGCCCAGCGAATCCTGTCCGTTTTGAACATGAAGTTTTCCACGATAGATGTAATCCGTTGGCAATAAAGTGTACCTGGTTTGGGAGCCAACATCGTTCAGGAATCTGTCCATGTAATACAATCCTTTTGGGTAATCCTTCTCTTCATAATAAGAGTAACCAAGGGCGCGGAACAAGCCGATATTGGTTGAATCCTTTTTCATGAGTTTACCCAGTTCTTCGATGGCGAGCTTATGTTCACTCATCTTGATAAGCAGTCCCACGTACTTCATTCTTGCACTTGGGCTGTCGTTCAATTCAAGATACCTTTTATACTGTTCGGCTGCACGCTTCACATTCTCCGGTTTCTTGTACGATGTCTGAAATAAAACATCGCCCTTCTCGCGATAGGCGGGCGCGAATGTTGGATCGTTGGCAATGGCTTTGTCGAACCACTCCACCGCTAGGTCAAAATTTTCCACACGTCTCCACAACTGTCCCTGACGAAGAAGTGCCCTTGTATATTTTGGATCTACTGAAAAAGCTTTTTCATATTGCTCAATACTGGTGGTGCGGTTCGATCCTTCTTTCTCCATTTCAAGATCGCCCCATTGGATATATACCTCCGGATTTTTGTCATTGAGTTTCAGCGCCTGTTGGATGTATGCCTTAGCCTGTTCAATATTCTTTTTGTCGGAACGGATATATGTCTCCGCCATTTTGAGCAGCACAATTTGTTGTACATCCACCGGTATTTTGTTTCCTTTTGCGGTGATCATAGAATGTGCTTGAGTGAAGTTCTCAGCGCAGGTAGCTATGTTGCTATTGGCCCATGCCGAGCGACCTAAGCCCACATAATTCAACGGATTATTGCGATCGCTTGCCAATCCTTTTTCAAACATGGTGTTTGCTGAATCCAACTCACCCCAGTAATAGTAGTTGTCACCGCTAAAAAAGTTGGCTGCGGCATCGTTGGGCGTGTTGCGAAGAATTGCACGAAAGTCGGCTGATGCCGTTTCGTAGCGTTCATTCATGGTTTTCTTCACTGCATCGTTCAGAGTTTGTGCAGTGATTGAACCGAAACTGATAATCCCTGCGACTGTCGCCAGGGCGATGTTGATCTTATTCATTTAATGGAAAAAATTAACTGATTATTCTTCTGTTAGCCGTACCACTCGTGTGGGCGGTGTTGCTGATACCATGCCCGATTTGTGAATGATCGTCTGGCCTTTGGGGCCTGCAAGGTGGGAGGCAAAGCCTGTGCCAAGGGTCTCCTTTAAACCTGTCTTGATATAGTACACATCCCTGCGCAACGGATAGCTGTGATCATAGATGTAGGCTTGGTAAGGTTTGCGGTAAACTCCTGCACTATCGCTCAATGCCACCACGCGCACATTGCTCAGAAATTCCTGCGCCTGTGGATCGTCCGTGTCGCTGATCCAGGCAACGCTTACGACACCCATTGCATTTTTGTGATCCGCTACATATTTCATCACTTCATCATTAGAGTGAACCGCAAAGCAGTTGGCCGGAAATTCAGCACCATTCAAAAATTCATCTTTGATGTAACGAGCATTGCACGAGCCAGGATTGTCAAATACAATGTTGATGGGATCAGCAGATGCCGAGGAGCTCAGTTGATTCCAGGTAGTTGTCCTTCCCGAAAAAATATCTTTCAACTGCTCTATCGTCAGCTCGAGGCTGTCATTTTCCGGATGTGTTACAAGAGCCAATCCATCAGTTGCTATTTTTATTGAAGTCACAATTCTCTGCCGTGACTCGAACACTGCTTTTTCATCAGCAGTGAGATCGCGGCACACCACGGCAGCCAACACCGTGTCGCGCATCAGGTCGTTTATCACATCGGTTTCCGGTTTGTACGTAGCGATAATTTCTGCGTGGGGATGAAATGCCAGATACGTTTCCACTTGTGATTGCATCAGGACAGAGTAAGACTCATCAATGCCGATTTTTAGTTGGCCAGTGTTTTCCGATTCCTTGTTGGGATCAAACTGCAGGCAGGATTGCAACACCACCACTGTTGCAAAAAAAATAGAAATATTTTGGATGAATTTTATATCAGGATTCATAATATTTTTTCTTAAAAGTTCTTGTTGCACGGTAAGCAGCGTAGAGTAGCAACACTCCCCCCAGCAGGTAATTCTTCGGAGTCTGCAAAAGCGCAGAGTCTCGGACGGCAGGCAGAAAAAAACAGGCAAGCCCAAACAAAGAGAGGATAACAATCATCATGATAGAAAAAAGGCGAAGGGGTTGGTTCATTTTCTACACTTTAAATTAGGAATGTCTCAATTCGAAACGAAAGGGTGCACGATAAAGTACGTTGACTGGTTTGCCTTTTTTAAGTCCGGGTTTCCATTGTGGCATTCGTTGCACTGCTTTTAATGCCTCTTTCTCCAGCCTTTGGCCATTGAGGATTCCGCGCTCCAAAACGACATCGTAAACATTCCCATTTTTCGAGACGACAAAAGTAATCCAGACGGTTCCCCTCACTCCATTTTCGATCTCAAGGGAGCTGTAATTAACGCTGCTGCCGAGATAAGCTAACAACGCCTTTTCGCCACCGGGGTATTGAGGCATCGTATCAGGAAAGTCAATATCACTTTTAGCCGAATCAGGCGAAGGCAATCCCATGCCTTTGCCACCCAGCACTCCACCTGGCAATCCGGCTGGACCATTGCGGGGCGATGGATCAGGATTTTCGTCACCAATATCAGCTTCTTGCTGTAGGTCAGCCTCACTTGGATCTACAATTTCTGGGGGAAGGTTGTTTGAAGTTTCGGGTGGAGGAGCAACTGCGTTTTTCTGCTCAATATTTTTTCTTTGTTCAGGAATAAGAAGTGGATCAATACTGCGGATGAAAATTTTTTCCTCAACTATTTCAGGGAGAGCACTTATGGAATTGTTACCGCTAAACGCTATGGCCAGGCCTGCGCTAAGCCCGACCGAAAGCATCAATGCGATAAGTAATGATTTGTGATTCTCCCTGCGCAATTGATAAGCACCGTACTCTTTATTTCTCCATGAAAAGACAAGCTCATTTCGGGAGGGCGCGAGCACACTGCTCCAGGAAAAATCTGCCGTGATTGCGAAAATGATAAGTGCGAGAGTGCTGATGATAAGAATTGTTGTGATCATGTTGTTGAAGATTAAAGTTGAGTTCTTTGCTTTCAACAACAAAGCCAGTGCGTGTTGCATTTGTTGAATGTTCACGGACACAATTTGCCTAAAATTTCGGATCAGATAAAATAGGACTCTTCCTGAAGAGCCTGTTTAAGGCAATCAATACTCGGCAAACAAAAACGGCAGCTTCGTTTCCGAAACTGCCGTTGCTTATTTTTTTGATATGGTACTTATTTCAGGATAAACTTCACAGGGATATTCATCCAGGAGTTTACCGGTTTACCATTTTGTTTTCCTGGCTCCCAGGTTGGCGAATTCTGGAGCAGCCTGATGGCTTCTTTGGTAAGTCCGTTTCCTCCTTTCACACCGCGCACTTCCTGTATGTTGGTGATCTTTCCGGTTTTGTCAACCTTGAATTTGAGGTACACTGTACCCTGAATATTATTCTCCCTTTCCATCACCGGGTAACGGGAGTTTTCGTTACAGTATCTCAGCCATTCATCATCGCCACCGGGAAAGCCGGCACGCTGTTGAACAAATTCAAAAAACTCTTCGGATGCCGGTTCTTCAAAAACGGTCTTCGGACCAACCGGACCAACATCACCACTATCTACTGTCAACACACTTATTGTCTGGTTCAAGAGTTCGTCCTGGCTTTTTATAGGCTCTGTCTCTTCTTCATCAGTTACTTCAATAGTAGTAAACTGAATCTGTATCTGGGTGGGCGGCGGTGGTGGTGGTGGCGGAGGTGGTGGTGGTGGTGGTGGTTCGCTTTCGTCAGTTGGTGGTTGAGGAAGCATTTCAGGAGCATCTTCCACAACGGGTTTTTCACTCAATGAAACTTTTGAAATAATGAGGGGTGTAACTGTAGATGCAGTTGCCAGAAAAACGGTGATTAGAAGTGACAGGCCAAGCGCGGAGCCGTAATGCTTCCGCAATTGGAAGGCTCCGTATTCCTTGTTCTTATTTTCAAAGACCAGTTTGTTGCGGTCTCCGCTCAGTACGTTGCTCCAGCCTAGATCCAATCCGGCAAGAACGACAATGGTTAAAATTGCAACCACTACCAAAATTGTAATGATGAACGCTGTACTCATGTTGTCTTTTTTTTAATGTTGTTTAGAAACCTTATGATGTGTTTCATTTCTGTTTTGAGTGTCACTTACCTGATACATGGCATTCAGGATAGCGTTCAATAGCACAACACAAATCCTGCCTGATCTTTCAAAACACTTACTGACTGCCTTTGGTCATACGAAGCAATATGTGTTCAGTTTCCGACATGTCTTGCACTGCAAATTTTGAGATGTTGGTAATCTGCATTTCATCCATCGCGTCAACAAGGCTTCGGTAGGGGGTTTCATCAATCGTTTTGAGAATTACGAAATGCGCAAACTCATCGTCCCTGATTTTTTTCCTCGATGAATCGAACTCGGCTTCCAGGATTTCTCTTTTCTTAAATTTATTTTCCGCTTCCTTTATAGCGTTATAGATTTTGTAGTTCTTGTCAAGAAATACTTTCCTCAAACCGTCTTTGGAAAAATCAGTAAGTACTAGTTTTGTGGTGTCCTGTCTGAATTTTCCATAATAGTAGAACAGGTCCTCGCGCTTTTCGCCCAGCAGCACTGTTATAGCCAGGCTGTCAATAATCTTAGTGATTTCCGTTGAATCAATATCTTTCTCTTTTGGATAAGTGATCTCCAGTATGGACGGTTTGCTGAGGGTTGTTGCAAGAATGAAAAATGTGATGAGGAGGAATGCAAGGTCCACCATGGGCGTCATGTCCATGTGAACATGTCCTTTCTTAGCGCGTTTCTTCTGGTGTCTTCCACCTCCGCCTTCGTTGCCAACTATTTCTGCCATGATAGTTTTTTCGGTTTAATCAGTTGTTTCCCTTTCCTGACCTGTAATCAGGTTAAACGTGTAAAGTTCAAGGTCGCGAAAAGTGTCAATTACGTTTTTTATTTTTCCATAGGGTGTTTCGCCATCTGCTTTAATGGTGTAGTTCAAACCCTTTTTGGGGTCGCGCAAATCTTTATCGGTGAGATTTAAATTGGCTTTCGCATCGCGCACGAATTCTGTTCCGCCATACTGAATCCAAATCCACAATTCATTGTTCAATGAGTCGGTTGGAATTCCCGGTGCAGCTTCGTCCATATCCGCCCGCCTCGGGCCGTCCGCCATCACATACTCGTAAAGGTTGGCCGTTGGAACTCCAAAAGCACCCATGGTTTGGAAGCGCTCGATAAATTGCTCCGACATCTTTCCTTTCAATGCAGGGAATGCACTGTCCCCCGCTTGAAGAATCATGTTCTTCCTGATTTCAGGTCCGCTAAGATCAAAGAACACGCGACCCTCTGTGTCAATGGTTATGAGCATGTTTTTCTCCCTGATTTCCTTTTGAGATTGGGAATAGGGCGTGTCCACAATTACTGGTTCCTGGGGGCGGAATTTTGCAGTGAGAATGAAGAAGGTAACCAGCAGGAAGCCGAGGTCAACCATGGGCGTCATGTCCAGGCTGGGCGTACCGCGGGGCATTTTAATTTTTGGCATGCCTCAAATTGTTTTTACGATGTATGCTTTGTTGCAAAGGTTTGAACAACGGAGTATCCGGCTTCATCAATTCCGTAAGTCATGCTGTCTATCTTGTTGCTGAAAAAGTTGAACAGGATAATGGCAATGGCAGAAGCCGCAATTCCAAGAAATGTATTCCACAGCGCCTCGGAAATACCGGCTGAAAGCGCAGTGGCATCTTGTGCTCCTGATTGGGACATGGCATCGAACGAACGAATCATACCGGAAACTGTTCCAAGCAAACCAATCAATACGCCCAGCGATGCGCAGGTGGAAAGTATGATAAGATTTTTGGAGAGCATTGGCAGCTCCAGTGATGTGGCCTCTTCCAGTTCCTGTTTTAGCGCGGTGATCTTTCCTTCTTTATCGAGCGAGGTGTCACCATCAATTGCTTTGTACTTGGTAAGTCCTGAACGAAGCACTGCGGCTACTGATCCGCGCTGCCTGTCGCACTCTGCAATTGCAGAATCAATCTGTCCGTTGTTGAGGAGACCGCGAATGTTTCTCACGAAACGATCTATGCTGCCCTTGCCCTTCGCGTTGGAGAGACTGATGAAGCGCTCGATACCGAAGGTGAGCACAATGATATTCACCGCAATTAATAAACCCACTATGGGTCCTCCTTTAAACATAAGACCGAGGATGTTCAGGTGATCGCCTGTTTCCCTGTTGCCCTCTTCAAAGTTGGACGCGGCTCCCAGCACTACATAATAAAGTACGTATCCTACCACAATAGCTAACGGAATGGCAACGGCTGCGAACACAGCACCGAAATCGCCTTTTGACTGTTGTTTGCTCATATCACTTTTTTTATTGGTTGATTGTTTTTTATGATGATTAAAGAATTTGCTTTTTCAATAAAAGAACCGCTTCAACAATGCTCGCCAGTGAAAATTGGCGGTGGACGTTTTTTGAAACGGGCGCCAAACATAGCAATACTTCAAGCCAGCCAAAGTGCAGAGTGTTTTATGAATCTGTGAGTTTTTTGAATTGCTCCTCATTTGCAGGCACCAGTAAGTAGAAAACCGATTGATCTTATCGTTTCAACACATCAAAAATTTTGCAACTATTGCCTGAAAACTGTTACTGTTTTGTGTAATGCCGAATTTTTCATGGGAACGGATCGTTTGATTGAAGGAACGGTGATGTTCTTCACCAAATGAAGTTCAGCCCACAAAAAAGAAAGAGGTCTTTCTCTGCTTTCAGAGAAAAACCTCTTGACTTGTACCCGGAGTGGGAATCGAACCCACACGATATTGCTTTCATCCCGATTTTCCATCGGGACGCGTTCACCGATTCCGCCATCCAGCCATTGTCTTTCACCAAATGAAGTTCAGCCCACAAAAAAGAAAGAGGTCTTTCTCTGCTTTCAGAGAAAAACCTCTTGACTTGTACCCGGAGTGGGAATCGAACCCACACGATATTGCTTTCATCCCGATTTTCCATCGGGACGCGTTCACCGATTCCGCCATCCAGCCATTGTCTTTCACCAAATGAAGTTCAGCCCACAAAAAAGAAAGAGGTCTTTCTCTGCTTTCAGAGAAAAACCTCTTGACTTGTACCCGGAGTGGGAATCGAACCCACACGATATTGCTATCACTGGATTTTGAGTCCAGCGCGTCTACCAATTCCGCCATCCAGGCGTTTTCACCTTTTTTGAATACTGGGCATTTAAAACAACCAAGCCCGACTTAAAAAGGGCTGCGAATTTATCCCGAATCACGAAAAAGAAAATTTCGATTCATTTCGAGCCATCACCTTTGAAATTCTAAAATCTAAAGCAATGTGCGGGAAAAACTTTCGTCACTTCGTTGACTTGTACAGCGCGTACTTGAGTGAGCGTGCATCTTCAAATCCAAGAATCACAGGACCATTCACGGCTTCGCTGCTCAGGGTGGGTTTCAGCGTGGTGCCGGTTTCCTTGTTGTTGGAAATGGATTTGCGCGTGGCTATTCCGCTTGAACTGATGCGCACCGATGCAGTGACTGAATTGCGTTCGCGTGAATATTGTTTGGGAGTTGCCGTGGGATTGCTCACCAGAAGTGTTGTGTTTTCCGGATCATCATTAAAGAAGACGACCAAGTCTTCCTTATCTGTAAATGCGTTGTAAGATGAGAAATTGCCGGTGTCTGAGGTAGTTTGCCGTTTTGCAACACGTCTGTACCAAATCGGCTTGCCATCGGGATGAAGTTTCACCACTATGATATCATTGAAATTGCGGATGTATTCCACCTCCTGCCGTCCTGTAACAGGATCTTGCTGCACTCTTTCGCTGATGAAAAACTGTTCGCCTGCCAGTACTACTTCACCCGAGTCAGTAATGATGAAATGGTCGAGATAAAAATCATTCAAGTCCATTCCCTTGTCCACCGCCCGCTCGGAAAGAAATTGGGATAAAAAATCTTTGGGGAACGGAACCATGGTAGCTGTTTTTACACCATCGGTCAATGGATCGAGAGTGAATAGAAAGGTGCCGGCAACAGAGAATAAATAATCGTTGGAGAAAAACCCGGCCAGCGAAATGTCGCCATTGTTTGAAATAACTGCTTTGATGGAGACGATCGTTTTGTCCTTCAAACTCACATCAAATTCCTTCAACCTGTTCTCTTTCCAGCGATAATGAAATAGCACGTATCGGCCTTCCTGTGGGCGCTGGTATTTGTTGTTCGTCTGGTTTTTATCGGGCGCCCAGCCACTCATCATGTACACATCGGCCTGGTTATCGAGCAGGTAGTCGCGTATCTGAATTACATCCTGCTCATAAGGTAGTTCGAGGTCTTTCTTCCAGTACATTTCGAAGTCAATTCCATAGATGCGCAAGTAGAGTTTCTCTTTTGCCTTCCGTTCAAATGACGAATTGAAGAACACGAGAAATTTGCTGCTGTCGGGGGAAAAACGATAATCGAAGAACGTTCCTGTTCTGTGCATTTCTGTCGGGATGGAATGCACCAATACCGGGTCGAGCACCTTTCCGCCATCGCTGCCTAGGGGAGTGGCATAACACTCATACGTGTCGTTGTAAGTGTTTTCGAGGGATGTAAAAAGGATGAATCCATCCTTGACATGTGACAAGGCGCTGAAACGGTGTTTATCGTCACCAGAGGCGGGCATTACAATTGTATTGGAAAATTGCCTTTCCATTTCACCATAACTGTAGCGGTCCAGCAGCACTTCGTACTCATTGTCTTCTTTCTGGCGAACTACATAGAACCCGCCTTTGTCCGAACCCACGATGCCGGTAATGGCTTCGTTGCGTGGAATCTTGAATGCCTCGCTCCAAACGAGTGGCTGCTGAGCAATGAAAAAAGATGAATACAGCAAACATGCGGCACTTATCAGTGCGCATGCGCTGCCGGATGGCAGCGCGAACTTAAAGGGTATATGTGATGCCTTTCGCCTCAAGGGTGCATTTTACTGCGGAAAGCGGTTGCGAAAATTGCTCCATTACGTGTATTCATTACATTTTGTTTCTTCATTTTGCAAACAAGCCCGCTTTGATGGGCGCTTCGGCTTATTCAATGAGTACCAGTTTCATTTCGGAAATGCGATTTGTACCCACCAGCCTCAGGGTGTAAAAGGCTCTGTCAAGATGGCGCACATCTGCTGTAATACTGTTGGATAAACCGGTTAATAAAATTCGCTCCACCAGCTTTCCATTTGCATCAAGGATTTCAACGTGCATGATTTCACCAAAAGAATTATTCCAGTGGACGCTGAACTCTCCGTGATTGGGATTGGGGTAAAGTGAAATGCCGTGCTCACTTATTTCTTCCAAGCCAATCGTCTGGTTGCAGTCATCCACATAAACTGTATCGGTGGCAAAGCAAGGCAGGGTGCAGGTGACCCAATATGTGCCGCCTTCAAATACGGTGTAAGTTGGTGTTTGGCTTCCATCCTGCCACACGCATTCTGCAAAGTTGCTTGCATCAAGCACCACCACTTCGTTATCGCACATATCGAAATCTTCGCCCAGGTTGAGGAAGGAACTGATGAAGTTTTCAATCACTATTTCATCGGTCACTTCGCAATTGCCGAGGGTAGCTGTTACCGCAAAGGTTCCAGTGTTGCTGGTGGTGAATGTTTGACCGGTTGAACCATCCTGCCACAGGTATTCATCCCAGCCACTGCCAGCATCGAAGGTGATGAGGTCGCCAAAACAGATGTTCATATCGGGACCCAGGTTTAATTCAGGAGCATTGGTGATGGTGATATGCAAAGAATCGGAAACTATGCCGCAGGCTGTTTGTATTTCAGCCACAATAGTTATCTCCCCTTCTTCATCGAACAAAAGAAGTATTCCTTCATCGTCTTCCTCCCAATTTGTGCTGCCCAGCACTTGCCATGCAACTTCGCCTGGAAGGCATGCCTGCCCATAGACATTGTAGTGTTTTTCTTCTCCGACACAGCCCTCGTCCTCTCCTTCGATCCAAATGGTTTTTCCACTGATGTAGGCGTGATAAAAATTACCGAAGCTGTTGATGAGGGCTTGCGCATCAATGGCATTGTTCACAAAGTTGATGTCAGAAAATTGTGCGTTGGGGTTGTTGATTACCGATATGTAGCCGCTCACTGATTCTTCCAGGTAAATTTTTCCATCCGGGGCTAGTTTCATGTCCTTGCCATAAATATCCAGTGAAGAAAATTCCAATGCCTGGCCTGTAGCTTCTATTTCTTCTGCCGGGACCGATATGTCGTATTGCCGCAGCCACACATCAAAATTTCCTGTTGTGTAATAAAGATATTGGCCGTTGGATGAAAAATCATAGTTGATGGTAAGATCGAAATCAAAAGAGTGAACCAGTGCAACCTCTCCTGTTGTTGCATCTATATCCAACAGATGATTGACGAACACCAGGCGGTCGCCTTTGGGCGATACCCGCAACACATTACTGAAGGCAATATTTTGGACGGTAATGTTGGGGTCGGTAACAACAGGTGTTGAAGCAATACCTGCATCATCCACCAGGTAAGATTTGAAGACATCTTCTTCAAGATCGTAAAACACCAGCCAGAAATGTTCGAGGTTGCAATGGCGCACACAAGCAAAGCCTTCGTTGTGGGTCTCTTCTATAAAGATGTTTTTCACATCGGTTACATCGCCCAGGCCGTTGTTAAGGTTGCCATCAATAATGGAATAACGAAGTCCGAGGTCAAAGCTGTCTTGATCGCCTGCGGTAAAGAGATAATATTCATGATCGCTTGCTGGTTTTTTAATGATGAGTGTGCCGAAGTGGGCGGAGATATGCCCCATCAAATCATTCCCGTTAGGCATCACATCATAATTTTTGTCCAGCACTTGTTCGCCTGTAGAAATGAAGAGGAGATTTCCTGCTTCATCGCACAACGTGGTTTTGCAATGCGCAATGTTGGGTGGAAGATTATTTTGCTGAATAAAACTGACCGGCTCGTCATTGAAGTTGAATCCATACCCATTGCCACCAAGGTTGAACCAATGCCATAGATTGTTTTCGCGGCCTGATGTGCATGAACCCACAGAGATATAAAGAGGAGGCGATTGTACAGTGCAGATGCCGTTGGTGGCTTCCAGGTACACTGTGTGACCTCCGGCTCCATCAAAGGCAAAACTGAAATTTTCGCTGGTGCTTTCCGCAGTGGCATCCACATACCATGTGTATGAATCAGCTCCCGTACTTTCATTTTCAAATTGCACAACGCCTCCTTCGGGCAATGAGGTAGTGGATGCAGAGAAAGAAACATCGATAGGACAAATGACGGTGATGATGAATTGAAAAGTTTGGGAACAGCCCGGTTCATCATTCATCATCTCGACCAAAATTTCATACACGCCTTGTTGAGTGGTGCTGAAAACATAATTGGAAGTGGTGGCCACTTCTTCATAATCTAAAAACCAATGAACCATGTTGAAGCCCGTGGAGTTGTTCGCAAATGTGACTGACTCGCCTGCAAGAATGGTAGTGGCACTTGCGGCAACATCACCGGCAAAAGGAGTGAGGCACGGGGGCACACATTGCAAGCCATCGAGCAAGGAGGCGCGCACTTCCAGCACTGCCGCCAACATGCGCTCCTGCTGGCCGGGAGTGAAGAGGCGGAAACACACCAGGTTGCTATAGTCGAGGTAATTTTCCTGCATGTCCTGTTGGTCGCCAATACCACCTAAACCGGCAGGGCGAAAGGGGTTGTTATCGCTCAAATCATCATCATCCGTATTGCACGAATTCGTTCCATCAAAACAAAAATTGTTGAACACGTGAGCATCGGGTGGAGTGTCGCACACATGATCGCCATCGTTTAAACAATCGTTGTTGGTGCAACCGCCTTCGAAGGTGTGGTAGAGGCCGAGGTAATGTCCGCATTCGTGAATGGCCACTTTGCTTCCATCGTTGGTGTATCCGAAAAATGCGGCTTCTATCACCAGGCCGTCTATGTCCGAACCATGACTATCGGGGAAAGTGGCATAGCCCACCACGCCTTCATTTCCTTCTTCACGAATAATTTCTTTTACGAGCCAGATGTTGAGATATTGCTGCGTGTTCCAACGAATGAGATCTTTCAACGCTTCATCATCAGACGGTACATACACATTGGTTAGTGCATTTTGCACACGATTGATGCCTGTAGAATAATTTCCATCGGGGTCGCGCTGGGCCAGGCAAAACTGGATGCCGATGTCAATGCCCTCTCCCTGCGCATAATCTCCCGTGTTGGCATAACCATCATTCAAATCGGCAATGCCTTCTTGCACCTGTTCATCACTTATGTTTTCGGTTCCGTTTTGATGTATGATGTGAACCACCACCGGTATCACCAGTAAGCCTTCTCCCCCACCGCGCCCGGTTTGTTGTGCCATGATGTGGTTGAGCAAGGTTTCATTCAACACATTTTCTTGCCCGGGCGCAATGCGGTGTGTTTCTTTTAGTTTTTGCCGAAGCTGATCGAAGCCGCAAAAGCCTTGTGAAAAAACGGAGGATGAAAGGAGTGCAAAAAATGCGATAATAAATAAGTGTTTCATTAGAAGGATGGATTGAAGCCGCGCCTTTGCGTGGCGACCCAAAGGTATTTCAAGTGTGCCAGAAAAGACAAACATTTTGGGGGGTAAGAGTTGGAAAGTTTGCAGGGCGTGACCTCCCCCTCCGAGTTTACCCTTAGCCACCATGTTTTCCCTTCTCAATCACGTAAAAACGAGTTGAAAAAATGAAATTAAAACCGACCGGCCTCAGGCCATTTACCAGTGCAACCAAAACGAACTACGCTATCAATGAAATCGGATGGCAATGAATTCAAAACTCAATTGAAAACTACAAGAGAATTTTTTGAAATTGTTTTTTTAGAGGCACCCTCTACTCCGTTCGTATTGGGTAAGTTTTGTTTATTCATTTAAAATTCGTGACTAAGAAATCCTCCTATGTTATTTGAACTTGTAAAAGTTTTATTCCCAAGCCCATTAAAGCCAGCACCTGCACCAAACTGCCATTGTTTTATTTTAAGTCCTACTCTCTGCTTCTTATGGAGTTAAAAGCCGTAGAGATACAACTTGAGAAGCACCTTGCTCTCGAATGCCGGGCGGCCTTCGGTATTGAGTGTCTGTGGTTTGAAGCCAAGATTTATCAAGTCAATTTTCTCCACAAAGGCATCCAACACTCACACCGCATTGTCCAGGGTTATGCGGTCCTCCGTGCAGTTCATACTCACCTGTTGCCGCGATTGTTGTTCGATAAAATCCATGCGGCAAGTTGCTTTCTTTACGATGTTTGTACCGCATTCATCAGTCTGATTTTATCCCGTGAGTAAGGGTAAATTCACAGTCTGTCGTTATGCGCAACCCTTGTTAGTTTAGTCTTTAACCATAAGTTTGCGTGGACAGAAAAACAAAAGACAAAAACTTCGGCAAAGCCGTTTGGCTATCGCTTCGCAAAATGCAAAAGAGCCACATGATTTTTTTATTTTTTAATTTTGTCGTGTGGTACATTGGCACTTTGCCCTCACGCACAAAAAACCGTGTTCCATAGACAACATAGTAATTAATAACTTACCTTAACAAAAATAGCATGAAAACAAAACCTATCGCCAATAAGATAATTCTTTCACAAGATGAACAAGCATCGCAATATGCAAGAAGTTTAATTGAAGCATCGCTTGACCCGCTTCTTACTATTTCCTCTGGAGGAAAAATAACCGATGTAAATAAAGCATCAGCAAAAGTAACCGGAGTGCCGAGAGAAAAATTGATTGGCACCTACTTCTTCGATTATTTTACCGAACCACAAAAGGCGCGTCAAGTTTATCAGGAAGTGTTCGCAAAGGGTTCTGTTACCGATTCTCCGCTAAAGCTTCGCCATAAAGACGGCAAGCTTCCCGATGTATTAATAAATGGATCGGTTTATAAAGATGATAGAGGAAATGTGTTGAGAGCAATAATTGTTATGAGAGATGTTCCTGAACAAAAAGCATACGAGTTAATCATTGCCAACAAAGAACTTGCCTTTCAAGACCAAGAGAAAGGAAAATGGGCAGATGAGTTATTCATTGCTAATAAAGAACTTGCCTTTCAAGACCAAGAGAAAGGAAAACGGGCTGATGAATTAATCATTGCCAACAAAGAACTTGCCTTTCAAGACAAAGAGAAAGGAAAACGGGCTGATGAGTTAATCATTGCCAATAAGGAACTTGTTTTTCAAAACGAAGAGAAGGAAAAACGTGCAGCAGAATTAATCATTGCCAACAAAGAACTTGTATTTCATAACGAAGAGAAGGAAAAACGTGCAGCAGAATTAATCATTGCCAACAAAGAACTTGTATTTCAAAACGAAGAGAAGGAAAAACGTGCAGCAGAATTAATCATTGCCAACAAAGAACTTGTATTTCAAAACGAAGAAAAGGAAAAGCGCGCTAATGAGTTGATCATTGCCAACAAAGTAATTTCGGATTATAAATATGCACTTGATGAGTCTTCTATTGTAGCCACCACTGACCAAAAGGGAATCATCACATATGCAAACGACAACTTCTGCAAGATTTCAAAATACAGCAGGGACGAATTAATCGGACATGACCACCGTATTGTCAATTCGGGACATCATTCAAAGGAATTTATACGAAACTTGTGGACTACTATTGCCAGTGGTAAAGTCTGGAAGGGCGAAATAAAAAATAAAGCAAAAGACGGATCATTCTACTGGGTCGCTACTACTATTATTCCTTTATTAAACGATAAGAGTAAGCCCTATCAATATATTGCAATACGGATTGATATTACTTTCCAAAAAGAAACGCAGGAAAAAATTGTTTTTCAAAACGAAGAGAAGGAAAAGCGTGCAAATGAATTAATCATTGCTAACAAAGAACTAGCATTTCAAAACGAAGAGAAGGAAAAGCGTGCAAATGAATTAATCATTGCTAACAAAGAACTTGTATTTCAAAACGAAGAGAAGGAAAAACGGGCAGCAGAATTAATCATTGCTAACAAAGAACTTATATTTCAAAACGATGAAAAAGAAAAACGGGCAGCGGAGTTATTCATTGCTAATAAAGAACTTGTATTTCAAACCGGAGAGAAAGAAAAGCGGGCAGCAGAGTTAGTGATTGCTGACATAGAACTTGACTTTCAAAACAAGGAGAAAGAAAAGCGGGAAATTGCAAATAAAGAACTGGAAGCATTCAGTAATTCTGCGAAACAAGCTTCGCAGTATGCACGAAGTTTAATTGAAGCATCTACCGACCCATTAGTTACTATTTCACCCGAAGGAAAAATTACGGATGTTAATGAAGCGTCCGTAAAAGTAACCGGAGTGTCGAGAGAAAAATTAATTGGAACTGATTTCTCTGATTATTTTACCGAACCACAAAAGGCACGGGAAGTTTACCAGGAAGTGTTCGCAAAAGGTTCTGTAGCCGATTCACCACTTACGCTTCGTCATAAAGACGGCAAGCTTACAGATGTATTATTTAATGGATCGGTATATAAAGATGATAGAGGGAATGTGCTGGGAGTTGTGATTGTTGCAAGAGATGTTACAGCCCAAAAAAAATTAGAAAGGGATGTGGCAGAACGGGAAAAAGAATTAGAGCGATTAGTAGAATTGGAACGATTCAGAAAATTAACTGTAGGCAGAGAGTTAAAAATGATAGAACTGAAAAAAGAAAATGAAGAATTAAGAGGAAAACTTGGTATTGCTAAAGATGAAAACAGTTGATTATGGAAAATGCTACCGGTGAAATAGAAAGCCAATTAATATCTCTTGAGGAGACTCAGAGTGCTATTCCTAACATTCTGGAAGACACAGAGGATGAAAATAATCTATTGGGAAATACGCAAAAAGCCGTAATGAATATTCTTGAAGATTTTACTTATGAAAAAAAGTTTCTTGAAAATACCCAAAGAGCAGTACTTAATATTTTGGAGGATTATTCAGCGGAAATAAAATTAGCCGAAGACACGCAAAAAGCTGTAATAAATATTCTGGAAGATTATAGCATAGAAAAAGCCAGCGTTGAAAAAATGAACATTAAACTCACACGTTCAAATAAAGAAATAGAACAATTTGCATATATAGCTTCGCATGATTTGCAGGAACCATTAAAAACCATTTCCAATTATGTAGGTTTATTGCTGAAAAAATATAAAGGGAGGTTAGATAAAGATGCCGATCAGTATCTGGATTCTATCAACGGTGCAACCGGTCGTATGCAATCGCTTATCAGAGATTTATTGGATTATTCAAAAATAGAAAAAGATAAAAATAAAACAGCAATAGATTGCAATATACTATTAAAGGAGTTATTGAATGATATGGCTATTTCTATTACAGAAAGTAAGGCAGAGATCTATTCAGAACAACTGCCGGTTTTAAACGGTTATCTTTCAGGGTTAAAATCTATTTTTCAGAACCTTATCAGTAATGCAATTAAATTCAGAAAAAACGATATAAATCCAATTATCAATATTACTGTGGAAGCAAAAGACAAAGAATGGCTTTTCGCAATTAAAGATAATGGAATTGGAATAGACAAAATATATTACAGGAAGCTTTTTATAGTTTTTCAGCGACTGCACAATAAAGATGAATATGCCGGTACGGGTATAGGACTAGCTCAATGTAAGAAAATTGTTGAACTGCACGGGGGAAGAATTTGGCTAGAATCAGAACTTGAAAATGGAAGCACATTTTATTTCACTATACCTAAAACAATACTACTATGAAAAAAAAATTGAATTGTATTCTTCTGGTAGATGACGATGCCGAGGATAACTATTTTCATCAAATCGTTATTAATGACATGAATATAACAGAACGTATTGAAGTTGCTTTAAATGGCGTGGAAGCTTTAAATTTTCTTAAAAAAGAAAACCAAACCCATCCTGACATTATATTTTTGGATATCAACATGCCAAAAATGAACGGATGGGAATTTCTGAAAGCCTATAAGGAATTAAAAGCAGACCAAAAAGCAAAAGTAGTTATCGCAATGCTTACTACATCCATAAATCCGTCAGACAAGGAAAGAGCCGAACAATTTCCTGATATTATCGGCTTTAATTCCAAACCGCTAACCGAAGAAATGATTAGTGAAATTTTAGAACGCTACTTTCCGGACAATAAAAATGAAACAACAAACACCTAACAGACAGGAAACGACCTACAGCGGACAGGTTTCCGACTACTTTACTTTGGTTTTTCCATGCAAAACAACCAAGCGCAAGTTTAAAGAGAGTGCAAAGCCGCGCAGAGGTTTTCACTTTCTCGCTCAGTGGTCGCGCACAATCATCGGGTGACGGAGTGACGACTTTTACTTGACAGACACTCATTATGGGGAAGGCGGTAGGGCAGACGCACAACAAGGTATTGGCGAATATGGCGGGTGATGTGCAAGTTTTGAGCTTTGTGCATCTAATTAATAGTTGTGGTAGTTTGAACATTTGTGTTTCTAAACCGCCACATCGCCAAGCCGCAAAAACGTTATGCGCAACTATTAGGGACACCGCTACCATCAAACCGACTGCAAGAAATCAGCGACACAACAGACTGAGCAAAGCCGTCAGCTCATCCTTAGTAAAATAAAAAAGCTTGTCCCGATTTTCATCGGGAAAAAGCACGACTCATTTCATTTTTTTAAATTTGGTCCCAATGAATCGGGATTTTATTTTATCCTACCCGCCAACTCAGTTGATCCATTCTGCAAATTTTAAGCGCAGAAGAAGTCAGCAACATTTTACATTCCTATTTTGTTAATTTCATATCTCTGATTTTTACGACAAATGGCAGCACCGAAAAAACCAAAAACACAACCACCTGCTACCGTACAGAACTTTCCCATCGTAGGCATTGGCGCCAGTGCAGGAGGACTTGATGCCTTCAAGCGGTTGCTCGCAGCGATACCCGAAAGTTCGGGAATGGCGTATGTGCTGGTGCAGCATCTCGACCCTTCGCACGAAAGTATTTTACCAGAGATTTTACAACGGGTAACAAAAATTCCCGTGCATGAAATCACCGAAGACATTCATCTTGCACCCGACCATATCTACATTATTCCTTCGAACAAAATTCTTTCATCAACGGATGGTGTGCTGAAACTCACTCCCCGCGACAGAAAAATTATCAACCTTTCTGTTGATATTTTCTTCACATCCATTGCCCATGTGCACAAAGAGTTTGCAGTAGGTGTGGTGTTGTCAGGTACAGGCAGCGATGGCACACTTGGCTTAAAAGCCATCAAAGAATACGGAGGCATCAGCATTGTGCAGGACTCGGAGTCCGCAGCCTACGACAGCATGCCGCAAAGCGCGGTGAATGAAGGAGTAGTTGATTTTATTTTACCTCCTGAAGAAATTCCTGCGCAGCTTTTGCAAATCAACAGGGCATTCAAAACAAGTCATTTTTACAAAGACGAAGCAGAACTTCCAAAAGATGATGAAGCTATTTTCAAACAAATTCTTTTGTTGCTTCGTCAGCGAAGCGGAGTTGATTTTACTTACTACAAGCAGCCAACGTTTCACAGGCGCATAGCGCGGAGAATAGCCATTGCAAAAAGGAAAAACCTTGCCGACTACTTAAAATTTTTGCGCACCGATAAAGCCGAACAGGATGCACTCTTTCAGGATGTGCTTATTCCAGTCACTTCTTTTTTCCGCGACCCGAAAACTTTTCAAACGTTGTGCGACACGGTTTTTCCCGTGCTGTTCAAAAATAAATCTGTTGATCAACCCATTCGAATTTGGATTGCGGGATGCTCCACAGGCGAAGAAGCATATTCCATTGCCATCTGCCTGCACGAATTTTTAGGAGAAAAATTATCCGACACAAAAATTCAAATCTTCGCTTCCGACATTTCAGAGAAATCAATCAAGAAAGCTCGCGCAGGCATTTACACCAAAGCCGATGTTGGAAAAATTTCTGCAACACAACTGAACAATTATTTTGTAAAAAATAATGCAGGTTATGAAGTAAACAAACTCATTCGCGACATGTGCGTGTTTGCTCCGCACAATTTTCTAAAAGACCCGCCATTTGCAAGAATTGATTTAATCACCTGCCGCAATGTGCTCATCTACATGGATACTTTTTTGCAGAAGAAAGCATTCACCAATTTTCATTACGCCCTCAAAGAAAATGGTTTTCTTCTCCTCGGAAAATCCGAAACCACAGGCGCATCATCCGATTTGTTTACACAGTTTTCAAAGCAAGATAAAATTTATTCGCGCAAGCACGCGCCAGGTCGGTTTATGCATGTTGCAACAGAACGCAGGGAAGAATCGTTGGTGACAAAAGATAGAACGAAAACCAAACAGGAAACCGTTCACACCGATTTCAGAAAAAGCGCAGAGGCAATAATGATTTCAAAATCGCCTGCGAGCGTGGTTGTGAATGAACAAATGGACATCGTGCACATTCACGGCATCATCACACCGTTTCTTGAATCTCCGCAGGGCAAACCAACACACAACCTTATTAAAATGGCGCGTGAAGGATTAGCGTTTGAATTACGCAATGCAATCCACAAAGCCACGAAGGAACAGGCAACAGTCACTAAAGAAAATATTCCTGTCAGGGCAAGTGGAAAACAATCCTTGGTTACGATAGAAATTATTCCGCTCACCGATACCGTTGAACCGCATTATTTAATTCGTTTTGAAAGAAAAATAATTCCTGTTGTGCAGGAAGAAAAAAAATCTTCATCAGGAAAAATAAATGAAAGTAAACAGCTAAACGAGCAATTAGAAAGAGAACTTTCGCAAACCCGAGAGGACATGCGTTCCATCACCGAGGACATGGAAGCCGGCAATGAAGAACTGCAAAGCGCCAACGAAGAATTGCAGAGCAGCAACGAAGAGATGCAGAGTTTGAACGAGGAATTAGAAACATCAAAAGAAGAACTGCAATCGAGCAACGAAGAACTCCTTATCGTAAACCAGGAATTGCTCGACAAGCAGGAACAACTCAATGCTTCCCGTTTTTATTCCGAAGCCATCGTTACCACCATGCGCGAACCGCTTGTGGTTCTTGACAAATCATTGCGTATAAAAACCGCCAACGCCTCCTTCTACAAAAAATTTGATGTTGAAGAAGAAGAAACCGAAGACAAATTATTTTACGAAATACAAAATCATCAGTTCGATGATACCTTGCTTCGCGCATTGCTCGAAAAAGTTCTTCCGCAAAAAAACCGCATTGAAGATTTTGAAATCAATCTGCGTTTGCCCGATAAGGGTGATCGCGTTGTTCTGATAAATGCACGGCAAGTTGTAAATGAAAAAAAAGCTGAACAATTGATACTTCTTGCCATGGAAGATATTACTGACAGGGTGCATTCAGAAAAAATATTGAAAGAAAGCGAAAATCGTTTCAAACTGGCAATAAAAGCAAGTGGTCACATTGTTTTTGCTCAGGATGAAAATCTAAAGTATATCTGGATTTACAATGAGCATTCTGATTTTAAGGCTGAGGATATTTTGGGTAAAGATGATAACGAACTGCTTGAACCTGAAACAGCAAAACGGCTTACAACTCTGAAAAAGGAAGTGCTTCAATCAGGCACCACAATAAGATCAGAAGTTTTAATGACCATTAATAGTGAGCAATCATTTTATGAAATAATGGTTGAAGCAATTAAAAATGAAACGGGGAAGGTAACAGGTATTACAGGGGTTGCCATGAATATAACTGAGAAAGTAATTATACGCAAACAAATTGAAGCAAGCGAGAATGAACAAAAAAAATTAGCAAGCCATTTAAAACTTGCAACTGATTCTGCCAACATTGGCATTTGGTCTTTAGACATTGTTTCATCCAAACTTGAGTGGTCTAACATCCATAAAAAGATGTGGGGATATGATGAAAATCGTGAAGGCCTAACTTACGAAGATTGGCATAAGGTGATTGTGCCGGAGGATAAAGAATTGACTTTTCAAAGAATAGAAGAATCAAAGCTTAATCATGACATTTATGAAGCAGATTACCGAATTACCCGTGCAAATGATGGGGCTATTGTTTGGATAAGATCAACAGGGCAGTATTATTATGATGAATTTGGCGTAGCCCTCACGCTTACTGGTATTAGCATTGATATTTCAGAGCAAAAAGAAGCAGAGCGAAAAATTAAAGAAAGCGAAGCCCGTTCAAGAGCATTTGTTGAATCCAATGTAGTTGCAGTTTGCTTCACACACCTTGAAAGCGCAACTATTTTTGAAGCCAACGCTGCTTATCTCAACATGCTTGGTTACACCCGAAAGGACCTCAAGGAAGGTAAAATAAATTGGCTGAACTATACACCTCCTGAACACCATGTAAACGACCAGCTGGCAATTGAGAAAGCAAGAAGCATGAAAATTTCTCCGCCTTACGAAAAAGAGATTATGCGCACCGATGGAAAAAGAATTTCTGTAATTAAAGCGAGGGCAATAATTAACCAAGATGAAATAATGAGCGTGTTTGTTGACATCACCGAACGCAAGTCTGCAGAACAAAAACTAAAAACATTTGCCCAGGAATTAGAAGCGAAGGTAAAAGAGCGAACCGCAGAACTGCAAACATCCAACGAAGAACTAAAGCAAACCAACATGCAGCTTGACCAGTTTGCTCAGGTAGCAAGTCATGATTTGCAGGAGCCATTGAGAAAAATTTTAACCTTCTCCCTGCGCTTGCAGGATAAACATAAAGACGGGTTATCACAAGAAATAAAAACCTATCTCAACAAAATTGAAGGTGCATCCAAACGAATGGCCACACTCATAGGAGACCTGCTCAACTATTCACGCCTTCTCCAACACGAAAAACTATTTACACAAACCGATTTAAACCTAACACTCAAAAATATTTTAGACGATTTTGAATTACTCATTCACGAAAAGAAAGCCGAAATAAAAATTGCTCAACTCCCCACCATAGATGCAATCCCCTTGCAGATGAGCCAGCTTTTTTACAACCTCATCAACAACGCACTTAAATTTTCAAAAGAAGATGTGCCGCCAGTTATAACCATCACATCACGCACGCTTTCAGAAAAAGAAATTCAAAAAAATCCTGCACTTGGCAAGAATGTCATGGAGAGCGGAGTCGAACCACCATCATACATCGAAATACTTTTCAACGACAACGGTATCGGCTTTGAACAACAATACGACAAGAAAATATTCATCATCTTCCAACGCCTGCACGACAACGAAACATTCAAAGGCACAGGCATCGGTTTAGCCCTCTGCAAAAAGATAGTAGAAAACCATAACGGAGAAATTTTTGCCGATGCCAAGGAAAACAAAGGCGCATCATTTCATATAATTCTTCCGCTTACACAACCACGATAAATAACTCCGACACTAATGATGGATAAAAAGATATTTATGATAATTGATGATGATTCGGACGACATAATGTTTTTCAAAGAAGCATTAAAAGAAATGCTTCCTTCCTCTGTATGTTTGGAAGCAAATGGCGGAATAGAAGCACTCCAATTATTACGAAAGTCAGAAAAGTTACCCAATTTTATTTTCCTTGATATGAACATGCCCCGCATGGATGGTCGGCAATGTTTGAAGGAATTAAAAAAAGATGCGAAGCTCAAAAGCATTCCTGTTATTATGTATTCCACTTCTTTTACCGAAGAAAGTATAAATGAATTGCACAAACTCGGAGCATCAAGTTATCTCAATAAGCCATCCGATATGAATAAACTTCCCGCGCAAATTCTTGAAGCAATCAGAAGGCCTATACAACTATCTTAATGATGAATAAACTTTAACGCATTAACGGTTTACTTCTCAATGGCTTGTTTGAAGGGCAACCACGGGTGGATGGTCATTCTGTTGGGCAGGCGAAGCGGACATAAGGCGATGCGGTTTCTTCGGTTGAATCGGTAGTGAAATTCATCGAGGTAAGCTTGCATGTATTTGGGTGAAACGCGTTGGTGGATTCCGCACAGCCAATTTTTCCAGGTTGAATAGGTGCCAGTGTAGCAACTGAAAGTTGGCACCTTCTGAGGGCATTGCCACAAGTGGTCGTTCACGAGTTGTATTGGGTAATTTTAAAGATTTTGAAAGAGCGGGTTTTAGCTTAAAATGTTATTCAAATTCCCTGCGCACTATAAAAGGATTGGTATTGAAACGCTTTTGCGCTTCCAGCAGTGTGAGTTTTGCCTTGTCATGGCTGGGTTCATTAATAATAGTCAGGAATCTGCCATCCTTTTCAATTATTTCAGCATTCGGGTTTATTTCTTTGGCCTTTTCCAATTCGTCCATTGCAGCGGTACCAGTCTCATCTGTACTCAGCACAATACGGTATTGATTTGGCACAGCGGCAGCATCGCTCAGTGAAATGGGCCGGTTCAGTTCTTCACGTTTTTTCTCCAGCGAGTCTTTCTGTTGCATTTGGCCAGGGGTGAGTATGCCCGTGGAATCTTTAGCCTCCAGTGGTTTCAGTGCTTTTTCAACGGCCATTAAACTTACCAATTCCTTATTTACCGTATCGCGGTAGTTTAGCCAGGCTTGCTTCAGCGGGCCTACCGGTGCCACCGTGCTGAGGTAAGTAACCAAGCGCAGGCGTTCGTTCACACCTTCGGTTTTCTTAACATCTTCCACGTAGGTGTGGAAGTAATTCAACTCATCCACATCCTGATCGCGTTCCTTGAAGTGGTCGCCCACCACAAGGCTTACTGTGGCAATAGCCACAGATCCAATGGTCCATTTAAAGAGTTCAATCACCCTGTCAAGTTTGGCGGGATCAACACCCCTCTTCACAGCCTTTAAAACATAAATAAGCCCTGCAAATGCAATGGCCACGAATACAGCATAAAAAAGAAGCGACATGGTAGATGTGTTCTGGAACATAGGATTTTGAAATTTGATTATGATGGTTAATTTTTATTTACTCTTTAAAGGATTTTCGGCTTCTCCTGTTATTTTTGAAAAGATATATATGTTTTTTAAAAATTTAGTCTTGAGGTTTTGTTCCTCATTTTTCTTCTGCTCCACTTTCCATTTCTCCATACCTGGCTCTCAATTAATTTATATAAAACTTATCAAATTCGAGCGAAAGCACGTGCTCGTTTTCAAGCCAGACCGGTTTTGGCCAGTTGGTCGAATCAGACCTGGTTTGCATTAAAGTGTGGGATTCGATTGTTGGATGGTACGTATTAAATAAAATTGAAAATTGCCTACTCTTTAACGGATTTTCGGCTTAGGACTGGTTTATTGCAATTGCTTCATCAATGATAACCGTGGATTCTTTACACGGGTTCGCCACACTTCAGACAATAGTAGTTTTGGAAGCATCGGCCTCGGTGCCGCTGACATGTGCATCCGTTTTGCCGCCACGAGTAGTTGCATTTATACCATCGGATTTTAGCCCCCCTTCTCCGAACTTTTGGAAAGCCTTGCTGCCAAAGGCAATTCCAAGGATGTACACCCAGGTGCTGTCCACCGAAAATTCCTGGAAAGATGCTGTGGCCCATCCCAGTTTGATATACAACATGCAGAATACCATGGTGACGGCAAATACAATTATGCGCATTGTGCTCATCTCGCCATTGCCTTCTTGAAGCAAGGACGGAAAAATGAAGGCGAAACCCACCATAATGCACAGGAAGGATGCTGCGGGCAGGGCTCCCTGATCGTAATCGGCCAGACGTGTAAAACTGATAATAACTGCGGCAAGAAAGCCCAGGAATCCAAGTGCGACAAGGGTTGACCCAAATTTTTGTGAAATGTTTTTCATTTATGTGGTATTTATTTTGTTTTATTAATGGTTGATTACATGGATTAAAAATCAAGGCGCTTTGATGCGCGCAACTTCAGCACAGGATGTATCTCCATGTTGTTGGGTGCTGCCCCGGTCTGGTTGTGGAAACGATCTTTGAACAATACGCCCGTAATGGTGAACTCGTAGTTCATAAAGCGGCTGCCATAACGATCCATGGTTGAACGCACATCATTGTATTCATCTATAAATTTGGAGTTTTGGGCATCTGGGCATTCCGGGTCCACTACTTCGGCAATCATCTGGTTGCCCAGCCTGTCCTGTATCACCAAGTGGTAGTCATTGTCATTTTCCAATATTACTTTCCTGATAAGCACTTTGGACACCCGCACTACTTGCTCTTCAAATGCCAGCCTGGGGTTGGTGGTGCTTCGCTTTTCGCTTTCGGTATCAATGGCTCTAAGCTCAGCAATGGTGGTTACATCTATTGGCGAGATAACTATGGCGTTCGCTTCATTGTCTGTCAACACTTTCTGTGCCCACAGCTCTTTGCCCCCGCACCTTGAGTCGCTGTCGTTCCCTCCAATCTCGTTGGCCGAGCCGGCAAACAGGAGGGTATATAGAATGCCTCCAATCCACATTTTTTTTATATCATTCATGGTTTAATGGATTATGGTTTACTTAGTCTTTCAAGTTTGCCTCTGCAAGGCGCAGTAAAACAGGATTTCCGGACTACCCTTGTTCTTCCTAAAACGATTTAATCATTTCCAGTAAGTGAGGCTGAGGCGAACAATCGGTTTTGTCAATTCGAACATTGGTGTGCGTCCACAAGCCTGGTGCTCCTTTAATGCTCTGATAATTAAATTCAAATGCGCTTTTGCCAATGGTGGAAAGTGCCCAATCAGTGTTTGCGCCTTTAACTCCATCATTGGTTATGACCTCGCCATCGCGGCCCACAAAACCATTTGTTTTAAGCCAGGTTTGCTGCTGTTTAACCGAAAGCCCGGAGGGCATGGTCAATTGTTCTTTGGCTATCCATTCCTTTAATCCTTTCTTAAGATTGATACTATAACGACCGGCCAACAGTGCCAATAGCTGTCGTAGAGACTCTATCTGCTTGTCCGAATAACGATGATAATACTTGTAGCCTCGAAAGGATTTGCTTAAAGTAACCACCTGGTTGGCAAGTACGGGTTTATTTACATAATTGTAGTACTTTTCGTCAGCTGCCCTGGTGAGTGGCCCGTAGTTACATAATTCTATTCCGATCGAAGTTTTATCGAGATGATAAAGTTCCTCACCATTTAGGTGCACTGCCCAATAATCTTCGTTAAAAGCCCGGTATATTTTTCCATCAAAATCGACATTGCCATTAGAGGTCGAAATACCGCCTATTACAAATGCCGTGGCGGTAGTGCGTTGCCTACCTGACTTTGTTTTGTCTGTATTCCATCCGTGGATGGACCAGTCGGGGCGGTGACTGCCAGCAGTGTGGTGGATAAAGATTTTGTCTTTCGGGAATTTGGAGGTGTAAAACTCACCAGGTTTAAGGATTTGGTCGGTTATGGTCATTGGATTAAAATTTATTCTTGTTTATCATGTACCCTGAGATCATCCTGCCTTCATTTTCGATGCATGGCATGCGATGAAAAAACCTATTCAAATGATAGTGCCAACAGCCATTATTTTTTCACTACAACATACCTAGTTTAGCTTTTAGAAATTCCCCAGGATTGGTTTTCAATGGATCTTTTACATGCTTATTGGTTTGGCTTTAATTATTCACAGTCAGGACGCGTTTACCAAAACTCAGGTTTATACCTAATTGTGCCAGCAGGCTGCCCTCCGCTGTGGTGGTGCCATTCCAATCTTTTCCAAAAACACCCGATAATGTAATATCGGATGAAAGTTTATATTGGAAATTGAGGTCGTAACGCCACGAGGAATTGTCTTCCACTGCTATAATGGGATTGCCGGTAAAGTCAAGGGTATTATATCGTCTTTCACCTGAACGGTAAATAGATTCAGCGGCCAGGTAGAAGCCCTCGAAATTCATGTTTATCCTGAAGCCGAAATCGTTGTCGGTTTGTACTAGCTCATAGTTGTTGATGATTCGGGCAGTAAGAATAAAATCGAAACTTCCGTTGTCTGTTCTGTAGTCCACGGTGAGCCATGCTCCTGCCTTACGTCCGTAACTCAACTCGAATTGATTACCTGGAAAATCAATATAACCAGCACCCGCCAGCTCCACAATGAGGCCAACCCGCTCAAGTTGTGCCTCTGCCAGTTCACGAATGGATTCTTCGGAATAAACCACAGGTGGGTTTTGAATTAAGGCAGTCAGATCAGCCGCGCTCTCGCATTCCTCCAATTTCTCCCTGAAGAACTTAAGGAATGGCTGTTTATCAGAGGGCAGAATATCTTCATCAAGCTCAACAAGCGATTCAACTAAGATGAAAATGCGATCTCGCCTGACTTTAATAGTCAGACTATCGTTGGTGATAAATTTCTCGCCCTTAAGGGTTGAATAAACATCGGCTTGCGCCAACTTATCCTTGAGCTTTTTCCATTTATCTGATGCCTTGCCTGTAAGTATCTGACAACGATAACCCAACCCGAGTTTTTTGCTCTCGATGGAATCGGGTTCACTGAAATAGCTTGTTGTGGCTATAGAAAATGAAGAAGTGTTGCCAATGTTTTTCCACATTCTTTCTTCCAGAAATTTCTGGTCTTCGCGCTGGTTGTAGTAGTCATCAAACGTTGCCTTCCTTCGCTTTTTCATCCAGAAGGGATTAAACTCAACGCCCATGTCTCCGATGAAACCTTGTCCACCCACTGCATTTTGAATAGTGGTGGAAACCGCCCTTAGGTCAGTAGGTCGCGATACTTCTTCGGTTGACTTTCCGATGATGGAAAATGCAGGCAGACTTGGCGAAACAAGATCATCGAGTGCAATTTCCTGTTGGCTAAAGAGCATTACACTCAAAAAAATATACTTTGTGCAGAGTAATAATTTTTTCATTGGAGATCCATTAGGAATTGGAATACCACTGCGTCATATTGTTCTATTGCGAGCGATTGTTCATAGGTGCGTTCCGTGTTCCCGTCATTGAGCACCAGCGTGGCGAATGCCGGATCGGGCGCACCGTCCATATCCAGCACCCGCACCGATACATACAATTGCTTTCCGCGCAGTGCCTGGGCAGCTCCCACTGCTATATCATTGGTATAACTCGAAAAGTGGAAGTATTTCGAATCGCTCAATCGTGCCGCAGTTTTCTTATCCATACCGTAAGGCCCGAGAACGGACATTTTCAAAACCCCGCCCTCAAGCATATAGGAATCTCTTTGAATTTCAGGTCTGTGTTCTGCCATTCTAATTTTGTTTTTTATGATGTTGTTTTGATTGTTCTTTAATGAACGCCCGCAAAATATGCCAGCTAAAGCAGGTATTGTGCTTCCCCCACCAGAGACCTTATAGGAACGTACCTCGCGTCCCCATAAGATCTTTTCAGGGTTTTTTGGTTAAGTGCACACGTTGTAAGATCCGTGCGTTTTTTTATTGCAATGCTTTCCAGCGCTTCATGCTTTTTGTTCCATAAAGATTGGGCGATTGGGGGTATTGTTGCGAGGGTAATCCCTTCTTTATTTCAATATACCATTGTCGGTAAGTTGCATCTTTCTTTAATGCCTTAAGTGCTTTAAGCGCCACGTAAGTGAAAGCACCATTGGGCCGGTTTTGGAACCAGGCATCGTAGCTATACTCATAGTCCTGGCATCCGCTGATAAGCAGGCAGCCGTGCCTGCCCGGAGGAGAGGATCCGCGTATTGCGCGAGATACTACTCCCAGTTTGCTGAGGTCGCCTTTTTTAAGGAATGTGGCCGGGGGCAGGAAACGAACTTTGCGCTGTGGGGCCTTTCCACCGGTAATAGTTGGCGGGGTTGTAATGGGTGCAAACTTGGACACCGTGCCGCTGTGACAGGAGTCAGAGAAAAAAACAAGTTTCACTCCATAAGCGCGTGAGTTGAACAAATCGTTCAGTTCGTCATCCGTCACGGGTCCTTTGGTGTTGATGTCGTAAGGCACCAGGCATTCATCAGTTCCATCGGGTTCATCACCATCCTGATCAGGAATGTAAGTACCGTGACCGGAATACTGGAACACGATGCTATCACCCTTCGTTGCAGATTTAATGATGTTGCCCATGGCATCCAGTATTCCCTTGCGGGTGGCCTGGCTGTCCAGCAGTTTGGCTACACTGAAGCCTCGCAGTTTCAGCTCGGCCGCCCAGTCATTGGCATCATTGACACATCCACTCAGGTCGCTGCCTGTTCCAGGATAGTCGTTGATTCCGATACACAATGCAATTTTTTTTGACATTTTTTTTGTTGGTTTTTATTTTTGAGACCTACTTTGTTTTTTTAAGGACTCACTCTGTGCAGCAGGCCGTATCACAGATTTCGGTCTAACTTTTATTCTGTCTCCATTTGTCAAGGCATTTGCTTGTGTTTTTTTTAAATACTCATCCATTGTGGAAACTGTACTAGCTCTCCATTGTGAAAGCGATAGGATAGAAATTCCGGTCCAATCGTTTCTTTTCAAGTCCCGAAGCGCTGGCAATCATTTCTTTTATTCGATGTTCTTTGGCTTTGCATATTGCACATAAGAAATTTTCATTTCAATCGGCAGCTAAGTGAATGCGGGTAGTTGAAACCTGTTGTTGGTCAGGACATCGTTATGTCTTCCCTGGTAAAAGATTTGCACTTTTATTATTGTTGCCCGGTTCGGATCGTGTTGCGTTCCTACCCACATTCACTTAGGTACCCTTTTGTTGTGGCCAAATAAAAATGGACTGATTCGCCCTCACAAGCGGTTTCCCGGATCGTGTCGAATTTTGGACAAATCAGGTAGATTTTTTGCAAAATCAGGTAGAAATCGGAAATCTGTCTAGTCATTTTTGATCAAAAATGACCCTCATTTTTTCGTTTGAAAACCGGAAAAAGGTGGATTTCGACTGCGTGAGCGATCGGACAAGAAAAAAAATGATGTGACGATATCGCGATGTGTTTATGCCAACAGACCCCAACTATGAGATAATAATTTTGATATCGGCATCAGCCTGTCCGGCAAGCAGGCAACGCCACATCATTCTTTCATTCACATCGTAAAAATTTCCTTTGAAAATGTTGCGTTCCCGGTTTGCGGAACCACATGCTGACTGCGCTATCAGCGCGGGAAATCCGCCTTCCGATGAATCAGTGGCCCCGACCATTTTTCGGGGATACTTCGGAGACCCATCAGGGAACTACGCTCTACCTCACCACATTCACATGTCCCATAATTCTTTCACGCCTGTCCACTGTTTCGTATTCGATTATCCACACGTAGGTGTCGTTCTGCACGTAGTATCCATTTATGCCACCATCCCACACTTTATGGATTTCTTCGGTCTCGAAAATCTCGATCCCCCAGCGATCAACAATCCATAAATGATAACCTCTGATGTTTTCACCCACAGCAAAAAACACATCATTGATTCCATCATTGTTGGGTGTAATGGTGTTGGGTACCCAGATAGGAAAAAAGATTTCTACCCAAACTGAATCCGTTGCAGAGCATCCGTTATTATCGCCAGCCGTGAGGTAGTAGAACATGGAATTTTCAGGCGTCACCCATGGGGAAGTGCAATCCGTACAGGTGATGTAGATATCGGGTTCCCAATAAAAACTTTCACCTATGATGGTGCCGAAAAGTTGTGCGCTTTCCGGGAAATCAACGTACTGGTTCGGGCCCGCATCCACATAAGGTTGTGGAAGAACGTTCACATAGACTTCCGCTTGGTCGCCACAGCCGTATTGATCAATCACTGTTACAGTGAATGTTACATCTTCAAACGGTGAGAGAAGGGTAGTTGCTTCATTGTATGGAAAGGCAAATGATGGTGGCGACCACCAGTATTCCACTCCGCCTGTGGCATAAGCAAGCAGCGAATCTCCGGGGCAAATACTTCCTCCACCAAAAGCTTCGGCATGCGGGATTATGACGTTTACAGTTACCTCATCTTGCCCCTCTCCGCATGGATTCCATATCGTACAGATGTAAGTGGTGGTATCATCTGGCGATGCCATTGGGGTTTGTGAAAAAGGATCGTCCAACGTACTATTAGGTTCCCAGTAAAATGATGAGCCATCAGTAGCCTGCAACTGGATATTGTTTCCAATGCACATGGAAATATCCGGAAACACATTTCCACCTGGTTCGTTCTGATAAACCGTGACGGTCACTTCTTCGCTCAACTCGCAATCGTATTGGGTGTGAATCGTAACGGTGTAAATGGTGGTTTGTGTAGGTGATGCAATAACGTAAGGCGAAGTGGGATCATCAAGCCCGGTAGCAGGAAACCATTCTACCCACTCGCCACCGAGCGCAAAGAGTTCAACACTTTGGCCGAGGCACAATTCTGCATTGGGGCTCACCGATGTGTCCGGTACAAAGACCTCCACCCAGATACAGGTGGTATCCATGTCACAAAAATTGGAATCCACCACACAATAGAACTGTGATTCGTCCGGTGCGGCTATCGGATCAGGAATGGTGGTGTCGCTCAAGGTGAAATCATAAATCCAGAAAAGATTATCGGAACCTGTTGAATTTAGTTGAACTGAAGTTCCGATACACACGGGATCCACGGCTTCAATTTCAAGTGCAATGCCGGGAAGAATTTCAATGATGATGCTTGCTGTGTCTGTGGCCAGACATCCAGTATCATCCGTAGCCACAAGAGTGATGGTGAAGGTGCCTGTTCCAGTGTAAATATGCGATGGACTTTCTTCAGTAGAAGTTGAACTATCGCCAAAATCCCAAAGAAAATCAGTTGCCCCGGTAGAAAGATTGATGAACGATGCGGCTTGACCAAAACAGATTTGCGGTGGGCCGTTAATTTCCAAATCCGCATGAACGCTTCCCAAATCGAATTTAAAAACCCCTATGTTGCAATTGAAGCTCAGGTTGTCCGCACTCCACGCACCGGGTGTAGTCGGGAAATCGCTGTTGCCTCCACAGCCCGCGCATACTGCCTGATAGACTTGCCCGTTTTTATCAAAACGCGATGTTCCTCCATCCACATGTTCGTTGCTTGATGTTCCACCAAGAAAAGATCCGTACACCAAAGAGGCAGCATCTTGTGCAAGTACACACAAATAAAAATCACTTCCATCGGTTGATGATTGCACCGCATCGGAAGTGACAGGCATTCCAATTGTAGTGCTGCTACTTGCATAGCATGTATAAAAACTTCCACAGTAGCCATTTGTCTCGCCACCCCATCCCGAAAAATAAATCTGGTAACAATCGCTTACAAGAAATGCAGTTGGCGAAATATCAATTTCACCGCTGCCTGTGCCTATGGTGGTGCTCCATTCAAGGGATGATAAATCCGAAGAATATTTTCGAATGAATTGCCCGCTATTTGCCTGGCCATAAATGCCGGCTGTTACAGGCATAGTTCCATCAGTTTGACCCAGTACGTAAATGTTTTCATCAAAATCCAGTTGCACGAAATAGATCTGATCGTATTCGCTGGTGCCCACAAAACTTCCCTGCTCCACAGCAAACGTTGCAGCATTAAGTTTCACTACAAAACCATCCACGTCACCATTGTGCGATGTGTCGTGGCCCAAGGTGCAATGCGGGAAATTGTTGCTTCGTGTTCCACCCGCCACTATCATTTTTCCATTGCCGGAAAATTCAACAGCGTAACATGCATCGTCACCATTCCCTCCGAAGTATGAACTCCATTCCAACGCACTTAATGCAGGATTCATTCTAAACACCACACCATCGCACACTCCACCACCGTAAGTGTTTTGCGGACCATCACCGGTCATCGGGAAATTACCGTTGCTTACAGATGCCACGAAGATGTTGTCATCTTCATCCACGTTCACTTCACCGCGAAAAGCATCTCCATAGTTGTAGAAAAGTTTATCAGCGAAGTTCAACCCTTCGTTCATAGTTCCGCCCGCGAAAGTGGAGGCATCCATGGCGCCATTGCTCTGGAGTTTTGAAATGAAAATATCAGTTCCCTCCGGATGCGAACTGATAAAAAAATCATCCATGAACAACGCGGGGCCGCCCACAAAATTTTCCATGTAAACACCCGTGGTTGTTGGAAAGTCCGCTGAACCTGTTACACCAAACATGATGATGTTGTCATCACTATCGCAGATAAGGCTATGACCCGTTTCCTGGTTTGCACCACCCAAGTAGGTGCTGTACAATAAGTTGCTGCCATCAGCCGCGAATTTGGTAATGGCAACGTCCATGTAGTTGGAAAAACCTGCATTGAAATCTGTTTCGAATGCACCAATGGTTGTAGGGTAACCTGAGGCAAAAACAGCAGCGCCCGAAATCAGGTTGGCCTGCGAATCGTTGCACGCAGTGAATCCGAAATTGTCAGCAGTGGAGCCTATGTAGCTGGCAAAAACAAGTTCGGGGTCAATGATGACATCGAAGTTTTTATCGTAATCACCCAATTGAAAACGAACCGTGTTTCCTCTTTCCACAAACGCACATTCCACTTCCTTCATCCTTCCATTAATCAACTGGTAGGCGAATGGTTTTTGTTCGATGATTTCGTTAACGGAAGTTTTAATAAATAATTTTCCGTCTTCAATTTTCAAGTCGCTCATCCCATCGTATTTCATCGCAATGTCATTCGCATCTGCACCTGCATGAACAATAAAATCATATTTGATAGAGGAAGATTTTGAATAGAGATTCAAATCAATTTCATCGTAGATGTTTTGGTAGTGGATGATTTGAAACACACTTGCATGATGGGTCCAATTCGCTTCTTCATCACCGATATAGTAATTGTAGTAATGTGAAAAAGGTTTGGAGCCATTCATTTCCACATCATCATTGCATCCTACAAAATTCACTTTGAAAACATGCTCGCGATGAATGGATGATGCTTGTACAGAGCGATCAGCCGGATGAATGAATTGCAAAATCTGCGGGTCGTAGAACTGATATTTGAAACCATCGCCTTCCGCCCAAAGTGCACCTGCCGGCAGCGCTGCACGAAAGCCAACTTGTTCAGGCCACTGGCCTTTGTTCTCTACAAATTCAGCCTGACCTGAAATTTCAGAAACGAAAAGAATGAAAGCGATATGTAGCCAAAGGCGGGTCAAGCTGAGATATGACGCAAACGATAATGGTAGTGTTGCCTTAGGACGAAGGTAGGGCAGGCATAAAACTGTTGGCCGGACCATGCGTGAAGGCAGACGAATACAATTCGTCACAAGCACGTGGCACTACTGCGCCCAAAGTGCGGTCGCTCTTGTTGAATAAAATTGAAGCAGGTCGAAAATCGTTGAACCTTTAACTAAGCTTATCTTGTAACAGCCTCATCTCCATCATGGGTGCTACTTTTTCGTAAAGTATGCGGTAGACTGCATCGGCAATGGGTATGTCGGCTTTGAATTTTTTATTGATGGCGTGAATGCCTTTTGCGGCATAGTAACCTTCGGCCACCATGTTCATTTCAATGGTGGCCCACTTCACGCTGTAGCCTTTGCCCACCATGGTGCCAAAGGTGCGATTGCGCGAATAAGGCGAGTAGGCGGTTACAAGCAAGTCACCGAGGTAGGCGCTTGATTTCACATCGCGGTGAACTTCGTGCACGGCATCGAGGAAACGTTCAATTTCACGAATGGCTGATGAAATAAGCACTGCCTGGAAATTGTCGCCATAACCAATTCCATGACAAATTCCTGAAGCCACCGCGTAAACATTTTTGAGAATAGCAGCAAGTTCAGCCCCAAACACATCTTCCGTTGTGTTGGTTTTGATGAAACGGCACGAAAGAAGTTTCGCCAGGGTTTCAGCATGAACAGGGTTCTTACTTCCTACTGTCAGGTACGAAAGTTTTTCCAGCGCCACTTCTTCCGCATGGCACGGCCCGCAAATGATTCCGATATCGTCATACGAAGTACCGAATTGTTTGTGGAAGTATCGCGCAGGAATGGAATCATATTCCGTGATTATACCCTTGATGGCAGAGAACAAAACCTTTTTATCAAGACCACGCGGCTTATGTTCTTTCACTGTTTCGTGAAGGAATGCAGATGGAATAGCAATGACGATGTAGTCCGACTTGTCCACCACTTCCTGAACGCTGCCCGTGAGATAGAGTTTCTCCTTATCGAACTCGATGCTTTGTATGTAATTAGGATTGTGGCCATAAGCCAGAATGTGTTCGCGAGCTTCTTTGTTGCGCATCCACCAGTTCACTTTTGGAGTGTGGTTGCAAAGCAACTTGACAAGAGCAGTGGCCCATGAGCCACCACCAAGAACACCTATACGCGGAGTATTTTGCATTGAGGGGGCGAAAGTATTAACCCTGTAAACCCTTATATGTTAAGATGAAAACCAATTACTGGTGGTCGTTCACCTTAACGGAGTCGGTCGGAGTTTCCACTGGACCAACACCGCCATTTTCAATCACAGGCTCTTCCTCAATTTCGGTTGCGGGTTCCTCCACAACCGGCACAACTTCCTCCACGTCCTCAACCTTCTCCGGCAATTCACTCTCAGGCACCGATTGAATTTTCTTTTCAACCTCTGCTTCCTCTTTCTTCCTCTTTTCATCGGGCACCCCATCGGCATATCGTTCGAAATAACTATAGCCAATCATGCGCATCAGTCGTGTTATTTGCCCTTGTCGTTTTTGCAAATACTTTCCTGGTTTTCCTGCAATGTACTTTTTCGGGTTGGGTAATGATGCTGCAATAAGTGCAGCCTGGTCGGGTGAAAGTTTCGATGCGTTCGTCTTGAAAAAATCTTGTGCTGCGGCTTCCACTCCAAACTTGCAGGGGCCCGTTTCAATCACATTCAGATAAACCTCCATGATGCGCTCTTTACTCCAGAAAAACTCTATGAGGTAGGTGAAGTAAACTTCAAAGCCTTTGCGAATCCACTTAGTCCATTTGGCAGAACCTTGCCACAGAAAAACATTCTTTGCCGTTTGTTGTGTAATGGTACTTGCACCGCGGTACTTCCCTTTTTTCTTGCCGATGGTTTCATTGTACTTCTTTGCTTTTTCTACTGCGCCCCAATCAATGCCGTTGTGCTTCATGAAGTTATTGTCCTCACTTGCTACCACTGCCATCTTCATGTTCAGGGAAATGTCATCGTTCCAATCTTTATGAAAAGTGTATCCATCCTTGCAGTTACAGCTCTCCCGAATTTGCAAATACGTGGTGGGTGGATTCACCCATTTGTATAGGATCACCCAGGCAATGGTGATGATGAAAAACCACATTGCGCTTTTCCAGCAGAAACGCCAAATCCTGCGCGGTAGCGAGCGTTTCTTTCCTGGTGGTTTGATTTTTTGTTGTTCTGGCACGGTGCCAAAATAATTGTCCATGAATTCCAACTTCTTGAACTCCTTCCCTCTTCCATTTTTCCCTCCTCAATTTTCAATTCTCCATTTCTTTGCGACTTCGCACCCGAAAGCTATCGGGATTTACTGAGATAAACACATGCACCTGACTTCAAAACTTCCTTCAATTTCCACTTCCATCTTCACCACTATGTCGAAACTTGCTGGCGAACATGGCGCAGTAAATCTTGGACAAGGCTTTCCCAATTTTCCTATTGACCCCATGCTTGGCAAACTGGTGGAGAAATACATTGCGCAGGGATTCAACCAATACGCGCCCATGCAGGGAGTGCCGGAATTGCGCAAGGCATTAGTAGAAAAAGTGAAAAAACTCTACGGCAGAATTTACGATTGGAACGATGAGATCACCATTACTGCAGGGGGAACACAAGCCATCTTCACAGCCATCACTGCCTTAGTGCATGAAAATGATGAAGTGGTACTTTTTGCACCGGCCTATGATTGTTATTCGCCAGCCATTGAACTCAACGGGGGTATTCCGGTTTGGATTGAACTGTATTGTCCCGACTATAAAATCAACTGGGAGCTGGTGCGTAAACGTGTGAATCACCGCACACGAATGATTATCATTAACACTCCACACAACCCATGCGGAACTATTTTGACCAACGATGATTTGACGGAGTTGGAGAAAATTATTTCAGGCACTGACATCATTGTGCTGAGTGATGAAGTTTACGAACACATCCTCTTCGACAAGCAGCGACATGAAAGTGTGGCTCGTTATCCCAAACTTGCCGACCAATCGTTCATCGTGTTTTCATTTGGCAAAACCTATCACATCACCGGATGGAAGATGGGCTACATCTTGGGCCCCGCTGCTTTGATGAATGAGTTCAGGAAGGTGCACCAGTTCAATGTGTTCTCTTGCAACACTCCTGTGCAATACGCGCTCACTGAATACATGGAAGATGAATCGCGATGGACAACTCTCCCGAAATTCTATCAGCAGAAAAGAAATTTTTTTCTTGCTCAACTTAAAGGGTCACGCTTTTCATGGAAACCAAGTGCAGGCAGTTATTTCCAATTGCTGAACTATGAAAATATTTCTGCAGAGAAAGATGTGAGCGTGGCCATGGAATGGACGCGCAAACACAAAGTGACCGGCATACCCGTTTCTGTTTTTTATCCGAATGGCAACGCAGACAAAGTGTTGCGTTTCTGTTTTGCCAAGGATGATGAAACGTTGGAGAAGGCGGGTGAAATTCTTTGTGGAATTTGAATGAGAAAAAACTTCTCCTTACTTCTCATCTTAGTTGTAGCCTCAGTTCTTCGCTGCTGGAATTTCTTTTCTATTCCATTTACTTATGATGAATACAGCAGTATGTGGAGATGCTCGTTGGGTGATGTTGGTAAGGTGATTCGCGAAGGTGTGATGCTCGATGCACATCCTCCACTCAGCACTTTGTTTCTTTTCTATTGGACAAAATTCTTCGGTGTGGAAGAATGGATTGTGAAACTTCCATTCATTGTAATGGGAATTGTTTCGGTGTTTCTTGTGTTCCGTGTCGGGGTGTTGTGGTTTTCCAAATCATGCGGATTGATGGCCGCTGCGTGGTTTGCGGTATTGCAGGAAAGCGTGATGCACTCTCAAATTGCTCGGCCATACATAATGGGTGTGATGTGGGTGTTGCTCGCTGCGGTGTTATTCCATGGTATTGTAAAGAAACTTTCAAAACCAACTGCCTTCGCCATTATAACGTATGGACTTGCCCTTGCCTTATGTGCTTACACACATCACTTCGCTATGCTCGCTGCTGCTCTGCTGTGGCTATGCGGACTTATTTTTTTCCGAAACCAATGGAGAGCACAAATGATGGCGGGTGTTGTGGCAGTAGTGTGCTACCTGCCTAACCTGGGCATTGTTCTTTCTCAACTGAAAATCGGAGGCATCGGCACGGTGCTCGCGCCTCCACCCTTTTCATTCCTGCCCGATTATCTCTATTACGTTTTTCATTTCTCATGGTGGCTCATTGCACTGGTGGTAATAATTGCTCAGTCTTCGATTTTCTTCCACCAAAAGATTGAAAAGAAATTCTTGTGGCTGGCACTTATTATGTTCTTCGGGACACTTGCTGTTGGATTTTCTTATTCGCATCTTGTTGCTCCGGTGTTGCAAACACGTGTGATGTTTTTTGTACTGCCGTTTTTTCTCCTCGCATTGTTTGCTTTTATCAATCCGGAGAAATTCAAACTACAATTGACAAGCGTCATCATCATTCTTTTTGCAGGAAGTTTTTCGCTGGTTGTTGAACGAAAATATTATGATGTGTTTTACAAAAATGGTTTTTATGATGTGATGGCATTTGCCGAACAAGAATCCCTGAAGCCCGGAACTCAATTTAACATACTTGCCTTATCACCTTTCATTCTTGATTATCAAAAAGAGAAACAGGGATTGAACAAAATGCAAATTGTAAATCCCGACAGCTTGTGGACGATGTGCGACTACCAACACCTGGTAGATACCTGCACCGCTCAACGGATTTGTTTTGGCTGGACAACACAATACTACAGGCCACCCATCGAATTTATTGCAATGGTGATAGAGAAATATCCTGTTATTGAATCGCATGAGAACTGGTTTAATTCTTCGGCTTATGTGTTTGCTCAAAGCAGTAGTGGAAGCACTATGCTGCATACGGAAATGTTGAAACCATGCGAGCACAGTGAGAGATGGAAGGTGAATGATAAAATAGAAATTGCAGACACCACAGGACATTGCTCACTAACGTTTCTTCCCACACAAGAGTTCGGGCTTCTCTATGAATCGCCTGCCTATCAACTGCAAGAGCATCGTTATGATTTGCTGTACGCAAAACTGCTATTTCGACCCATAGATAGCAGCGTGGAAAAAATGGGTGATGCACTGCTGGTTATGGAAGTGTTGAAAGGTGATAGCACCGTGCATTGGAATACAAACAACCTCAGTGATTTTGTGTGCACAGACGAAACTGAAAAAAGAAATCTGATGAGAACAGGTCTTGAAAAGGCCACCTCGTACACTGCATACATCGGTTGTTATTCCCCCGATGTGTTTCGCCATGCAGGGGCTGATTACAACGTGAGGTGCTACGTGTGGAATCGCGGAAGCAGCTTTGCCGTGAGCATGATGGAAGTGGGCGCCCTGCCCGGCAATCCACTTGTGTATGGATTGATGGAAAAACTGGAATGAGTTCTTATGAGTTGAGGTTGTCTCAACTCCTAATTTCGCCACATGAAAGACCTGCACATTGCACTCGTCCAAACCATGCAACTCTGGGAAAATCCGGAGGGCAACCGCATTCATTTCGAGGAGAGGATTGCCCGCATCGCAACTCGTCCCCATCATTCATCGGGATCATCTCCGCACATAATCTTCCTGCCCGAAATGTTTACCACCGGTTTCACCATGAACACCAAAGTGGCCGAACATTTTGACGAGGAAAACATGACCACCCTTAACTGGATGCGCAGCATGGCCGCTCAGAAAAATAGTGTCGTTGCCGGAAGCGTTGCAGTGGAGGACGGAGGAAAATTTTTCAATCGCCTGCTTTGGGTAAGGCCCGATGGTTCATTTGAACAATACGACAAGCGCCACCTCTTCTCTATGGCCCATGAGGACAACCATTACACGCCAGGAAAATCAATTCTTGTGGTGAGTTGTGAGGGCTGGAAAATCTGCCCGCTTATCTGCTACGATTTGCGTTTCCCGGTGTGGAGCAGGAATAAACTCGTGAGTGGCATTCCACTATACGATGTGCTCACTTATGTGGCCAGTTGGCCCTCCCCCCGCATCCATGCATGGAAAACATTGCTACCGGCCCGCGCCATCGAAAATTCATGTTACACCGCTGGTCTCAGCCGAACGGGTGCTGATGCAATGGGGCTTGAATACACTGGCGACTCGCTGGTGTGCGATTTCAAAGGCAACACCCTTGCACATTCCAACAACGATGAAGTAATAGAATGTGTGCTTTCATGGAACGAACTGGAGGAATACAGGAAAAAATTTCCAGTGCTGCGCGATGGCGATGGCTTCGAAGTGGAGGTTTAGAAAAGGCATACTCACATGCATAGCCACGTATGGAAACAAGGGCAGGCTTATGTATAAATACAAGGCAACACCCTCCACGATTGCATCATTTTTCGACTTCAGCATTTTGCAGGCAGGAGACAATCAAACAGTGCTTGGCGGATTGCTTCTTGCAAATGCCAGCGTACAGGCCGATTATGGCACCAGGGAAATAACGGCAAATACACCAGTTACGGTAGTGAACAACGGAACCGGCCTGGCCAAATTAGGCTTTGGTTTTTCACGGGACATTGCCTCCACAACCGCCATTACCATTGATTTGCTTGCAGGCGAAAGCAACGAAATGACTGCACAGGAACTTGGTTTTGGCGAAGAATTCATCGTGCTGATGGTCATTAACCAAACAGCACAAAACACGGAGTGGCAGGTGATAATCGGGTAAGACAATCCTCCAGCCCCCGCACACCGATCCATCAAGCTTTCGCTATTCTCCACCAAAAGGGTCTTCCTACCTGCCGAACGCGGGAGGACCCTTTAGGGGCAGGGGTGTGCGGGGGCTGTCCACTTCCCACTGTCCACTACCACTGCCTACTGCCTACTGCCTACTGCCTGCCCCCTCCCAAACCCCCGCCCAGCGCGCATTCTCAAAATCAATTGCAACTCTCCCTTGCACAACCCAAAGACACGAATACTTTTGCCGCGCTTTTCAAAAAGCAATCCCCGCATGAATTTCAGCGCAAATACCAATAAAGACAAGGGTTGTAGAACATTTTGTTCACTCTTTTTCCTCCTTGCATTGGTATTGGTTTCAGCAAAAGTTTCAGCATCTGGCGATGATCTACCCGCGGAATCGAAGAAGTTCAACCCCGGTGAAATGATTATGCATCACATCCAGGATGCCCACTCCATCCACTTTTTTGGTGATGTCACCATTCCTCTTCCATGCATTGTTAAGACAGAAAACGGCTGGGACTTTTTTATGTCCAGTGTCTTCATGGATGAACATCATGAGTTCAACAACACCTACACCAGCGCACGCACCGGCAACTCGTATGTGCTGCACCACGAAAAGATTGAAATAATCAAGGGTGAACACGATCACTCCACAACAGAAGACTATCACCCTGCTGAACATTCCGCCACTGCCCCACACAACACTGCCGAACCGGGCGCCCATGCTGACCCCGCGGATCACCAACTTGCAACAACATCTATTCTTGATCTCTCCATCACCAAGAGTGTGCTGGGCATGTTGCTCATCCTGAGTGCAGTCATCTATTTATTTGTGCGCCTTGCCCGCAGCTACCAAAAGAAAAGAAATCAGGCACCCCGTGGCTTGAACAACCTGCTCGAACTGCTCGTGGTGTTTATCCGTGATGATGTGGCTACCCCAGCCCTCGGTAAAAAACGCGCCCGCAAATTCCTCCCCTTCCTCCTCACCATGTTTTTCTTCATCTGGATTTGCAACCTGCTGGGTCTTGTCCCCTTTGCCGGAGGATTCAATATAACCGGTACCATCAGCATCACCATTGTAATGGCCACCCTCGTTTTTGTTATTACCACCTTTAGCGGAAATAAACACTACTGGGGCCACATTGTATGGCCACCCGGTATTCCCTTAGGTGTAAAAATCATTCTTGTCCCCATCGAAATCGCAAGCATCTTCATCAAGCCCATCGTGTTGATGATACGACTCACCGCCAATATCAACGCTGGCCACATCGTCATTCTCGCCCTCACCTCCCTCGTATTCATTTTTGGTCAGAACAGTGCCACCACAGGCTATAGTGTGGGCGTGGCAAGCACACTCTTTATGGTATTTATGTTCCTTATCGAGTTGCTGGTTGCATTCCTTCAGGCGTATGTATTTACCCTCCTCACAGCCATATATTTCGGTGATGCCACACAGGAGCATCATCATGCCCCCGAAGTTGCGGGCCAAGCGGAACATCATTAACAAGCAATAATTTAAACCAATATAAAATGGAATTACTTACAGTTATTTTACAAGAAGTAGTTGATCTGTCAAACAACAAGGGACTTGCCGGTATAGGTGCGGGCCTTGCTGCCATTGGTGCGGGTATCGGTGTGGGTCTCATTGGAGGTCACGCCCTCGAAGCTATGGCGCGCCAGCCTGAAAGCATGGGCGACCTTCGCTCCAACATGTTCGTTACCGCGGCATTGGTGGAAGGGGTTGCACTTTTTGCAATCATCATTTGCCTTCTCGTTTCGCTCGGTTAATTCTTCAACCCTTCGCCTCAGCGAAGGGCTAACATTAATATCACAACCACATGGATGGATTATTAAGTGTAAGTTGGGGTACCGTCTTCTGGGCAACCGTTGCGTTCCTGATCGTGCTTTATATATTGAAGAAGTACGCATGGGGCCCCATCCTTAAATCACTGGACGAACGCTCGCAGCACATTGAAAATGCGCTGGGCGAAGCCGACCGTGCCCGCCAGGAAATGGCAAACCTCAAATCGGGCAACGAAGAATTACTTCGCGAAGCCCGCAACGAACGCGACCGTATTCTGAAAGATGCAAAAGCCGTTGGCGAGAAGGTAAAGATTGAAATCGAAACTAAAGCCCGCGAACAATCCGGGCGTATGATCGAATCTGCACTGCTCGAAATTAATAACCAGAAACAACGCGCCATCACCGAGTTGAAAAACCAGGTGGCCACACTTTCCATTGAAATTGCCGAGAAACTGGTGAAAGAAAAACTTTCAGAGCCTGAAAAGCAAAAAGCACTGAACAGCGCACTCGCTGCCGAACTCAGCGCAAACTGATGATTACCTCACGACAATGAGAGGAATAAAAATATCTTCACGCTACGCAAAATCACTGCTCTACCTGTGTATTGAGAAAAAACAGGTAGATGCGGTGTTTGAGGATATGAAACTGGTACAGTCCACCGTGCGCGCCAGCCGCGAGTTCGCTGTGCTGCTCTCCAGCCCTGTGGTGAAAGCCGACACCAAAGTGACCATCCTCAAAAAAATCTTTGGCGGCAAAGTGAATGAGATTACACAACATTTCATGAACCTGCTCACTGCAAAAGGCCGCGAAGGATTGCTTGGCGAAGTGGCTGATTCATTCGTTGAACAGGTTATGATGCACAAGCATATCGCGTCAGCCCACATCACCACAGCCGTGGCGATGGATGCTGAAACACGCGCAAAAATTTCAGCCATCGCCAAAAAACTTGCAGGTGGTGAAATTGATCTTGAAGAGAAAACCTCCGCTGACCTTATCGGTGGTTTTGTGCTGAAAGTGGGAGATAATATGATTGATGCTTCGGTATCAGGAAAAATAAGAAGGCTCAAAAGGGAATTCGATGAAAACCTTTACGTGCCGGATTTTTAGAAATGAAAGACCTCACGCAAAGACGCAAAGGCGCGAAGGTTTATTCAACATAAATGTTTTAAAAATGACTGTGCGTCTTTGTCCCGCAATTGCGGGATGAGACAACTGAAAAAAACAACATGGCAGAAGTAAAACCAGCAGAAATATCCAACATACTGCGCGAGCAGTTGGCAGGATTCAAGACAGAAGCCGAACTCCAGGAAGTGGGCACCATCCTCCAGGTGGGCGATGGTATTGCACGCATCTATGGACTTTCCAACGTTCAATCGGGTGAATTGATTGAATTTGAAAATGGCGTTCGCGGCATTGCATTGAACCTTGAAGAAGACAACGTGGGGGCAGTATTGCTAGGCCCCAGCGGTGAACTCAGTGAAGGCTCCAGCGTGAAGCGCACAGGCCGCATTGCATCCATTAACGTGGGCGAAGGCATGTTGGGTCGCGTTGTAAACACATTGGGCGAAGCCATTGACGGCAAAGGCCCCATTGGTGGTGAGCTTTTCGAAATGCCTATCGAGCGCAAGGCTCCCGGTGTAATCTACCGCCAGCCGGTAAGAGAACCATTGCAAACCGGAATTCGCGCCATTGACGCCATGATTCCAATCGGCCGCGGCCAGCGCGAGTTGATTATCGGTGACCGCCAGACAGGGAAAACTACTGTGGCCATTGACACCATCATCAACCAGAAAGAATTTTATGACAAAGGCCAGCCCGTGTTTTGCATCTATGTGGCCATCGGACAGAAAGGTTCCACCATTGCATCCACCGTTAAGACGCTTGAAGAAAATGGTGCAATGTCATTTACAGTGGTGGTAGCTGCCACTGCATCCGAACCAGCCCCACTCCAGTTTTACGCACCGTTTGCAGGATGCGCCATTGGCGAATTCTTCCGCGACACAGGTCGCCCGGCATTGATTGTTTATGATGACTTGTCAAAACAGGCCGTTGCATACCGCGAAGTATCCCTCCTCCTTCGCAGGCCACCAGGACGCGAAGCATATCCCGGAGATGTGTTCTATCTCCACAGTCGCCTGCTGGAGCGTGCTGCGAAAGTGAACGAAACACAAAGTGTGGCTGAAAACATGAACGACCTTCCTGCATCACTCAAATCAAGAGTGAAAGGTGGAGGTTCGCTCACCGCGCTTCCAATTATTGAAACACAGGCGGGAGACGTTTCAGCCTACATCCCTACCAACGTAATCTCCATCACTGACGGACAAATATTTCTTGAATCGAACCTCTTCAACAGCGGTGTGCGACCTGCCATCAATGTTGGTATCAGTGTAAGCCGCGTGGGTGGTTCTGCACAAATCAAGTCCATGAAGAAGATTGCCGGAACATTGAAATTGGACCAGGCTCAATACCGCGAGTTGGAAGCATTCTCCAAGTTTGGCTCCGACCTTGACGATGTGACCAAATTCGTTCTCGAAAAAGGAAAACGCAACGTGGAAATCCTGAAGCAAGGCTCCAACAGCCCGATGCCGGTGGAGAAACAAATTGCAATCATCTACTGCGGTACAAAAGGATTGCTCTCTAAAGTTCCGGTGGACCAAATCAGGAATTTCCAGGAAGACTATCTCGCCCACCTGGATGCTAACCACAAAGACATATTGAACGCTCTTGGTGCAGGTAAACTTGATGACGAAATAACCGGAGTACTTGAAAAAGTGGCGAAAGATTTTGCTGACAGATATAACTAAGACGGAAGACCGATGACCGAAGTAAAATTCGAAAATCAGTAATGGCCAATTTAAAAGAAATACGCACACGCATCACCTCGGTGAACAGCACCATACAGATTACCTCTGCCATGAAAATGGTAAGTGCTGCAAAACTGAAACGCGCCCAGAACGCAATCACCCGCATGAGGCCTTATGCCCAAAAGCTACAGGAAATTCTTGGCAACGTGAGCAGCAGCCTCCAAGGAAATGAAGGAAAATTCTCTGCACAACGTGAAGTGAAGAATGTTCTTCTTGTAGCCATTACCTCCAACCGGGGGCTTTGTGGCGGATTTAATAACAACGTTCTAAAAGAAATCCGTACCCAACTCCGTGGCCCTCTGCAAGGGAAGAATGTGAAGATACTTTCACTAGGAAAAAAGGCATTTGATTTTTACAAAAAGACATCTTACCACACCACAGAAGGGCAAAGCGAAACGCCCTATTCCATTTTTGATAACCTCACCTTCCAATATGTTTCCGCAATTGCTGAAAGCATTATGAAACAATTTGCAAGTGGCAAATACGACCAGGTGGTGCTGGTGTACAATAAGTTCAAGAACGCAGCCGTGCAAATTCTTGTCAATGAGCAATACCTGCCTGTGCTGCCTCCCAAGACAGCGGGAAAATCTGCAAGTATTGATTACATCTTCGAACCGCAGAAGGAACAAATAATTCAGGAGCTGATTCCGCGTTCGCTCAAAATCCAGCTTTTCAAAGCGCTGCTTGATTCTAACGCAGCACAGCATGGTGCCCGCATGACAGCAATGCACAAAGCCACCGACAATGCAGGGGACCTTGTAAAGGAATTAAAACTCACTTACAACAAAGCCCGGCAATCTGCCATCACTGGTGAAATCCTTGAGATTGTTGCCGGTGCTGAGGCACTGAAGGGATAAAAGATTTATTCTGATTAATGATGAGCAATCATCAAGGGTTGAATTAAAACCCGGATTCCTCATTAGAAGGATGTGGCAGCAATTTCTTTGAAAATCGTTCTGGCCGCCCGAAGCATCAGTCCTGAAGCAGCCCTCGCGAGATAACCATCTTCTGCACTTCGCTGGTGCCCTCGTATATCTGGGTGATTTTGGCATCGCGCATCAGGCGCTCCACATGGTATTCCTTTACGAAGCCATAGCCGCCATGAATTTGCACGGCCTCCACAGTGTGCTTCATGGCTACTGATGATGCGAATAGTTTTGCTATGGAAGAGGCATTGTCGTAGTTCAGGTTTTGGTCCTTGACCCACGCGGCCTTGTACACCAAAAGTCTAGCAGCTTCTATTTCAGTGGCCATATCCGCCAGTTTAAATGCTATGGCCTGATGCTTTGAAATTTCCTGGCCGAATGCCTTGCGCTCTTTGGAGTATGCCAATGCAAGTTCGTAAGCTCCGGCAGCAATTCCCAGCGCCTGCGCGGCAATTCCGATTCGCCCGCCACTCAGTGTTTTCATTGCGAACTTAAATCCGAAGCCATCGGCTCCTATACGGTTTTCCTTGGGAACTTTCACATCCTGAAACATGAGTGTGTGCGTGTCGCTTGCGCGTATGCCAAGTTTGTTCTCCTTAGGCCCCACCACGAAACCCTCCATGCCGCGTTCCATAATTAGGCAGTTTATTCCCTTGTGACCTTTTTCCACATCGGTTTGCGCCATCACCAGGTAAACGCTTGCTGTGCCACCGTTGGTAATCCAGTTTTTTGTCCCGTTCACCAGGTAATAATCCCCCATATCTACAGCAGTGGTTCGCTGCGATGTGGCATCGCTCCCTGCCTCCGGTTCGCTCAGGCAAAACGCTCCCACCTTATGGCCACCGGCAAGAGGCACAAGGAATTTTTGTTTCTGTTCTTCGGTGCCAAATTCTTGCAGACCCCAGCACACCAGCGAGTTGTTTACTGACATCACCACCGATACCGAAGCATCAATTTTCGAAATCTCTTCGATGGCAATTACGTAGCTCATGGTATCCATGCCACTGCCTCCATATTGGGTATCCACCATCATGCCCATGAAACCCAGTTCCGCAAGTTGCCTTATTTCTTCTTTGGGAAATTTCTGCTGCTCATCGCGTTCTATCACTCCTGATTTCAACACGTTTTGTGCAAATTCACGAGCAGCTTGTCTCACGGTTATGTGTTCTTCGGATAGTTCGAAATTCATGGTGAAAGTTTTTTTGGATGGAGTGATTTGGCGCTCACACGATCAGGCATATTGCGCACATTTGGTGGGCGAAAGTAAATGATGCAGGGCTAGCAGTTGCCTGCCTCACATCAGCCAACTGCCTCCTGCCTGCTGCCGACTGCCAACTGTAAATACCGAATGAACAAAAATGATTACATAGTTGTAGGATTAATGAGCGGGACATCGCTCGATGGGCTTGATGTGGCATTGTGTCATTTTAGTAAGCAAGAAAAATGGCAATTCGAAATCATTGCTGCGAAAACTTTTGATTACCTGCCGCAATGGAAACAGAAACTAAAGAGTGTAATGGATGGCACAGCGCTTGAAATTTCATTGCTCCACATAGAACTGGGTAAACTGCATGGTGAGTATGTAAAGGAATTCTTGAAAAACAGAAAAGAAGTAGTTGATTTTATTTCATCACATGGTCACACCGTTTTTCATCAGCCGGAAAAAGGACTTACACTTCAAATAGGAAGTGCTGCACACATCACGGCCATTACAGGGTTTCCGGTGGTAGCAGACTTCAGGGCGTTGGATGTGGCGCTGGGAGGGCAGGGCGCTCCGCTGGTTCCCATTGGTGATCAATTGCTGTTTGCTGAATACGATTATTGCCTCAACCTGGGAGGCATTGCGAACATCTCATTTCACCAAAATGGAAAGCGCCTGGCAATGGACATATGTCCGTGCAATATGCCATTGAATGTACTGGCAAGCGAGCTGGGTTTGGAATATGACCAGAATGGAAATGTGGCGCGAGGCGGCAATATAGATTCACTCTTGCTCACCAAGCTAAATGCGCTGAATTTCTATCATAAGGCTCCGCCCAAATCGCTTGGTAAAGAGTTTTTTGATGCTGACTTCTGCCACATCCTCAACACATCAATAAATCAAACCAACAACAAGCTCCGCACTTGTGTTGAACATATAGCACAACAAATTGCAGCAGTGGTGGAGCATCATCCCCAGAGGAAAATGCTGGTGACAGGTGGCGGAGCATTCAATACTTATCTAATAGAAAAAATTCGCGAATTGGCGGCCATAGAACTGGTGATTCCCGATATACAAATTATACAATACAAGGAAGCACTCATCTTCGCTTTTCTAGGTGTGCTGCGGTGGCGGGGCGAGGCTAACTGCCTTTCTTCAGTTACCGGAGCAATGCGTGATAATTGTGGTGGCATTGTTTGTAATCCGTTATTGGTTCAATCACTGTATAAATAATGGCTAATGCAATTCCGGGTTGCGGTAATTCCAAATTAATCATAGTGCCCTGTTTTAAAGTTCATACTTTTTGGAACCCACCACTTCTTTTTCGGTTAAACACGCTAATGCGCAATTGGAACGACTGCATTAGGAGGCAGCTTAGATTGTTCTTTCTTTGCACCCTCAACATCATTCTGTTTTGAATCAAAGTTTAGAACCCATCATTATCGAAGCATCCATGATTGGAATTTTTCGCATTATTCTTTACGTCCTGCTTTTTACTTTTATCATCAGGCTTGTTGCAAGGCTTGCTTTGCCTTATGTGGTGAAAAAAGCATCGGCACGGATGCAGGATCGCATGGATGAAATGCAGAGGCAACGGCAAAATGCAGAAAGGCCGGAGGGCCATGTCACCGTGGAGAAGAAGTCCACTTCATCACCAACAAAAAAAGAGGATGGGGATTTTGTGGATTACGAGGAAGTGAAATAGGAGTGACGATACGCACCAACTTGCCAGCCGCCCACCTGCCGGACGGGCAGGGCTATCGGGAGGGAGAATATGAAGTATCCAGCGAATGTCAGACTGCCGTCTGCCACCTGCCCTCTCCAGACTCCCAACTGTCGTCTATTTTTACGCTGACTTCTGCAAATCGGCAGATATTCTAAATTGAAGATGAAAACACATAACAGATTTATTGCGACCCACTTTATTCTTTTTGTGGTGCAATTGTTTTTTTCGTGCACCAGTTATCAGGGCACCACAGCCAATACTTTCAAATACCTCTATGATTATGAAAGCAATGTGCTGCACCCGGAGTATCTGCTTTATCATTTCACTGATGATAGCAGCGCGTTGTACGTGAAGATGAACACCATCGAATTGCTTTACCAGCGCAGCGATGCCAATTCTCCATTTGGCTGTGTGGCAGAGGTGAAATGGACTTTGCAACAGGTGGTTGGTAGCACCATGCTGATGGTGGATAGTGGAAGTTTCCAACTTGCTGATGGAGGAACACAGCCCATGTCGCGCTGGTTGGTGGTGAAGCAAAACATTCATCTTCCGCCAAGCCAGGAGTTGAAACTCTCACTGGAAATGACTGACCTCAACCGCCCGGTGAAACACTTTGAAATGATGAATGTGGACAAGACAACAAAAACATCGTCCCAAAACTTTATGCTGACCGATGCACTTACTGGCGAACCCATCTTCAATCAATTTGCTGAAGAAGGGGGTGAAATAAAAATCGAATCGCAACGAGCATCTCTGCCCGCAGTGAAATTAAAACACATAGCCAACCCTGCAAAACTTCCTCCGCCTCCCTTCTCCACCAGCCTGCCTGAAATGCCGGACATAACCACTGCAAGAAGTGCATCTGCTATTCCGTTTGATGGTGGATTGTTGTTTACACCCGAAGAGGGATTTTACATTATCACCGCTGATGTGCAAGCATCCGATGGTTACACGTTGGGAGTTGCACATCACTTCTATCCGGAAATAAAAGATGTGGATCAACTTATTGCACCACTTCGTTACATAACATCAAAAACGGAGTACAATGAAATTGAAAGCAGCAACTATCCAAAACAACTGGTGGACAATTTCTGGCTGGATTGCGGAGGTTCAAAAGACAAAGCCCGCGACCTCGTTCGCATTTATTATAACCGTGTTCAGGAAGCCAACCGTGCATTCAGCACGCACACCGAAGGTTGGAGAACAGACCGTGGAATGATTCATCTCGTGTTCGGCAATCCTAATAAAATTTATCGCTACGATGACAGCGAAACATGGATTTATGGTGAAGAAGGAAATGTGTCAACGCTGCAATTTGTCTTTCGCAGGCAATCATCGTCTTTAAGCGATAATGTTTTTGTGTTGACTCGTGACCCGTTGCTTAAAGCATATTGGGAACGTGCAGTTACTGCCTGGAGGAGCGGGAAGGTTTATGGGGATTAACATGATTTGTAGAGTTGGAGAATTGAGAGTTCCAGTCTTCGTCCATTTACTTCAGTTTCGGGTTTCCGCGATGACGTTCTGCATCGCGCTGGGTTTTCTTCTCCAGATTTTTTTGGAAGGCTTCTTCAAGGTTTACGCCTGTTTGGTTGGCAAGACAAATGAGCACCCACAACACATCCGCCATTTCATCACCGATGTCTATGTTTTTGTCTGATTCTTTTTCCGATTGTTCTCCGTATCGCCTTGCTATGATTCGCGCCAGCTCCCCCACTTCCTCAGTGAGTATGGCCATGTTGGTGAGTTCGGAGAAGTAGCGCACACCATAGGTTTTTATCCAGTGTTCAACTTCGAGTTGGGCTTGGGGAACTGTCATTACGGGGGAAAATTATTTCAATGGGCAAAGTAGGGAAGCGTTTCTATTTACTTCTGGCAAAGAACCCAAAGTTCAATTCCGTGTCGAAATCTTTAGAAGCATCAAATGGAGCATGATCTTCCTCCCTGTATTGCACCGTCTCTCTCATTGTGAGTTGCCAGAATGTTTTGCTGCCGGTAGAACTTATTTCGTTCGATGCAGAACAAAAAGGAAATGCAGTGGAATTGGTGTGGAGCACACAAACTGAAAGCAACAACGATTACTTCCTTTTACAACGTTCACTAGAAGATATGAATTGGATGGACATTGGAGTTGTGGACGGAAACGGATCTACACAACAAGCTCACCTCTACACATTTCATGATGCGCAACCTCCGCAGGGCATGAATTATTACCGTTTCCTGCAAGTTGACTTCAACGGAATGTCCGGATACTCGAATGTTGAAAGCGTGAATTTCAAAAACACTTCCTCGGTAATTCTTCCGAACCCGAACAATGGTGTGTTCCATCTTTAATTCAACGGGGCAGATATTTCCGGAATGAACATCTGCAATGCGTTGGGTGAATGTGTGCGGTTCAGAATGGTAATATTTGAAGAATCTTCACTTGCAGAAATTCACCTTGTGGATGTGCAGCCGGGTGTTTACTTCGTTCATCATCCTGACAATTTGCTTGAGCATGAACGGTTGGTGGTGAAAACTCCATGAGGTAAAAGTTCTGCTCTACTCTTTCGCTTTCGAATCCATCCAGATGGTAACAGGGCCAGCGTTTACAAGATGCACATCCATCATCGCACCGAACTCACCGGTTTGAATTTTCTTTCCCAATGCAACTTCCATTTGTAAAATGAAAAAATTGTAAAGTGGAATGGCCTGCTCTGGGCGCGCAGCACGAATGAATGAAGGTCGGTTGCCTTTTTTAGTAGATGCATGAAGAGTGAATTGTGAAACCACCAACACATCGCCATTCCCTTCTTTTATATCGCGATTCATCTTTCCTTCATCGTCAGTGAAAATTCGCAGTTGCGAAATTTTTGATGCAAGCCACTCTGCATCTTCGCGGTTATCGAATTCTTCGATGCCGAGAAGTACAAGTAAGCCGAGAGTGATTTCGCCAACTGATTTTTCTTCAACAACTACTTTGGCTGAGGAGACACGTTGAATGAGGGCCCGCATTTTTTCCTAAGTCAATAGTTAAGTTTTTATTATAAAATCATTTGAACTTTTTTATCACCCCCGACTTCAAATCCGCGAAGTATTCTTTCATATCCATCCGCACTTCGGGAGCCAGGATCACAAGCCCGATAATGTTCGGAAAGGCCATGCCGAGAATCATCATGTCGGAAAAATCTAGCACTGCTCCAAGGCCACTCACTGTTCCTATCACAGTGCAAATCATGAAAAGCAGATTGAACGATTGTTTTACATACCATCGCTCACCAAAAAGATAAGCCCACGATTTCATTCCGTAATAACTCCAACTGATCATGGTGCTGTATGCAAACAACAATATGCAAACCATCAGCACACTATCGAACCATGGAAACACAGAGGTGAATGCAGCATTGGTGAGAGCAGAGCCACTCAGGTCTTGTGTATCGGCTGCATAACCGGTGAAGATGAGGACGAGAGCCGTCATAGTACATACCACCACGGTATCAATAAATGGTTCGAGCAGAGAAACAAATCCTTCGCTCACGGGGCGGCTTGTGCGTGATGCACTGTGCGCAATACTTGCTGAACCAATTCCGGCTTCGTTGCTGAACATGGCCCTGCGAAATCCCATTAGCATCACACCCATAAATCCTCCCACCTCCGCACCCGGCTGGAAAGCTCCATTGATGATCAGTCTGAATGCATCACCAATGTGAGTGATGTTCACTCCAATAATAATGAGTGCAAATAGCACATAGACAATAACAGCGAAAGGAATCACTTTGTCTGACACACGAGCAATACTTTTTATTCCACCAACAATTACAAGTCCTACGAGAAGTGCTATCCCGATTCCAAACCAAAGTGATGAAACATTTCCGTCAAAGGTTTCCTGCACTTGTGCAAAAGCCTGGTTGGCCTGCACCATGTTGCCACCACCAAGCGAACCTCCAACACACATGATTGCGAAAATCACGGCAAGTACTTTTCCAAGTCCGCCCATTTTATGCTTTGCCAATCCTTTGCTGAGATAATACATCGGGCCGCCACTCACTTCGCCATTGGCAGCAATGTTCCTGTACTTCACACCGAGGGTACACTCCACAAACTTGCTGCTCATGCCAACGAGACCCGCAACAATCATCCAAAAAGTTGCACCAGGTCCGCCAACTGCTATAGCTACTGCAACAAGAGAAATATTTCCCAGCCCCAATGTCCCACTGAGTGCTGCGGTCAGCGCCTGGAACTGTGTCACCTCTCCCTTGTCTTCCGGTTTTGCATAACGCCCCATCATCAATGCAACGCCATGACGAAATCCACGGACATTGACGAAGCCCATGTAAAAAGTGAAATAGATTGCCGCGCAAATCAGCACAACTACAACAAGCCAGCAATCCTGTGTGATGGGGTCACCGTTTGGATGAAGCACAGGATTGCCAGCTTTATCTTTTACAACAGGATCATAAATACCGATTGCTGCAAATGGATCCCACAGAAACACCATGTAGAGAACATTGACAAGAGGAATAAAAAATGAATTGAGTTTTTCTTCAAGACTACCTGGCTCAATGGTCAAGGAGTTGCTGACACTTGCACCATTTGCATCCGTTACAACTAAAGTGTAGGCAACACCTTCATCCATTCCCACGCAGGTGTCGCTTGACAATCCGGTGTCCTGCTTGCTCCATTTGAAAACAGTTTCGCCTTGTGCACCGGTTACGATTGCAGTTGCTTTTCCATCTTCAATTTCGAGAGTTGGATTTTCTGTTTTGATTTCCACTTGCAACTGTGCTGCGGAAAACACAACGATTGAAAAGCAGAAGAGGGCGCAAAGAATTTGCTTCATAAAGAATGAGGGATTGTATGCGGACAAAGAAAACCGAATTCAAACTTATCTCACGCAAAGGCGCAAAGACGCAAAGTCACACTAAAACCCCTGTTGCCGGTTTGGATTTTTCTTCGCGTCTTTATGTGAGGAATTCACTCCCAAACACTTCTCCTTCCCTTTGTGAAAAAGAAAATGTGCCTGTTACTTTTCCAGAACATGAGCACGATGTAAACGAAAATGGGAGAACCGAAGGTGATGAATGAAAGATAGATGAAGGATAAACGCACGCGGTGAGCACGCACACCCATGTGGTTGGCTATAGACTGGCAAACACCATAAGTCCTGCGTTCGAAGAAGGTGAGTATAGATTCAATAAAGTTTTTCATTTCCCTGATTTTTTAGAAGTTTCAAACCTACTTGGCAACTGAGGCAGCGTTTCTCAATACAATACCGATTGTAAAGCTGGAGAGTTGCTTGCGAGTCGGCAGCGGTCGAAATTTTTACTCCGAGCGTTTTCCAGTTGTCAATAATACGGTTGGATTCCGGGTGGCACATTTCAAGAAGTTTCAGTGCGCGATCCACCATGGCATCATCGCGCTGGCGACCATAGGTAAAGAGAACGGTTGAAGCAGTGTTGATGATGATGTTCTCGATACTTCCCCATCCAAGCCTTCTTTCATCGGGAATTTTACCGGGAATGGTTGTGGGAGGAGGTTCGTCTGCAAGTGGGAAACGAAAATGGCTTTTCCAATACTCGTGTGCTTCCACATCGAACATGGAAAAAATATCGTGCAGGTTTTCTGTTTCAAGAATTTTGGAGAAGAGATGTTCGCTCTTGCATACCAATGCCGCGAATTGTGCAATGCGGATGCTTGGGAAATTGGCAGGACGCAGCCTCCCGAAATTCCATGCAGCGGAACTCATGGGAGTGAGTGAAAACTTTTTGGAGAGAAACTCAAATTCCTTTTTCAACTCCTGCGGATAGTCGTCCCGAAAATCATCTTCAAGAAAACCCGCTGTACCAAAAAGCAACGCCTCCACCTGGAAAGGATCGCTTTTATGACGGCCCAGCACAGATTGCGGAATGGCAGCAGCAAGCATTTCCATCGCCTCTGCATTTGCTTTGAAACCAAAATTGCGCGCCAGCCTTCGATAGAAAGTTTCGTTCCAATCGCCACGGCAACGTTCCAATTCTGCAAGAACATCTTTGGATTTTTCTTCAAGGCGTTCTATGGTCAGACGCTCTTTCCAACCCATCCATGTGAGTTCATCCATAAGATGAATTTGTGGCTGGCAGGGTATCCATGTTTGCGCTTTCATCCAGCGTTGCCATGTTTCGAACTGGTGGGCTATGATGTAATCAGCAAGTACCAGCACCGGAAGATCACCGGGCTGACCCAGTTCAATGGCTATATCATTTTCAAACACCACATGCAGTATCACGTTCTTGTAATGTTCATCTTGGGTGTGCTTGTGCCGATGCCAATCGCTGGAGCGAATGTGCACTTCCACATTTCCCACCCATGTCTCTTTCCCAATCCGCAGTTTCGCATTCAGGAAATCAGGCCCGCCTCCCATGTTGTGCTGGCCAGGATGAAATACAGACAGCGCCTCGCCCGATGTGGTGAGCAATTCAGGCGTATTAAAAAGTCTGTATTTCCAGATGTATTGAAGGAAGTCTTCGGTCATTCACCGCGGTGGTTGTGGGGGACAACGATAGTGAAGGGAAAAGAATGATGACAGATTGAGTGGAGAGAAGGTTGGTGAAGGGAGGGATGAGCGATGTAATAAAAGTTAGTTGCTGCGCTTTTCTAATCGCGCAGTGTAAGAGCCTGAAGTGAAAAAGCCCCGATGTTTAACGGGGCTTTTTGTTCTTGAGTGGTTGAGGGGATAATTTTGATTGGAAGAATTAAACCACCCCGTTCCCGACTTTGTCGGGGAAACCCATCCCTGTCAGGAAGGAATAATAACGCAAGTGGGTGGAGGGGATAATTTATGCTGTGGGTGGTTCGAAATGACTTTGTCATCAATTTCACCGGTCACAATGTTCCGGTCGCCAAAGGCGAGGTTATACATTCCTGCAAGATTGGTCTTACTGAACTTAATCACCTTTGGAATTTTGCCCTTGGATCCTTCACTGATGAACTCAAATACCATCAGCGATTTCTCCGCTTTAAGTTACCTCGGTAATTTCATTTAGGACTTGCCAGCACAGAAATTACCTGTTCGCGCTTTACTCCATCGAAGTCCGAAAGAAATGTTTCAATTGTTTCGCCTGTTTCGAGATAGTCGAACAGGTTTTTGACAGGAACACGGGTGCCATGAAACAGAGGTGTTCCGCCTAAAATTTCGGGGTCACTGTTGATGACTTTATTCATGAGGTTGAGGGTTGGTCAAAGGTAGGTGAATTTGAATGAGGCCGCTTGAAATGAACTGCCCCGTTTCTCACTCCGTATTTCAGTTTTTCCGCTCTCCCTCATCTTCACATCAGCTTTATCACTTACTGAGATACAGATTCCTCTCATTATATATCTGCCTGAAAAACGGATCTCTCAAATCCTTGATAAACCGGATAGCCTCACCTGTGCTTTTCATCTCCGGCCCGAGTTCCTTTTGCACCTCCGGAAATTTCTCGTAGCTGAACACAGGGATTTTAATTGCGTACCCATTTCGTTTTGGAGAGAACTTAAAGTCCTTCACCTTTTTCTCGCGCAGCATCAGTTTCGTTGCGTAGTTAACATAGGGTTCATCGTAGGCCTTCGCAATAAACGGTACTGTGCGCGAGGCCCGCGGGTTGGCTTCAATTATGTAAACCAAATCGCCCTTGATGGCGAACTGTATATTAATAAGCCCTACGGTTTTTAGTGCAAGCGCAATGGTTTTGGTGTGCTCAACAATCTGGGTCATCACCAAATCTCCCAGGTTGTAAGGCGGCAGTACGGCATAACTGTCACCACTGTGGATACCTGCCGGTTCAATGTGCTGCATGATGCCAAGGATGTAAACTTCTTCGCCATCACAAATCGCATCGGCCTCAGCCTCTATGGCGCCTTCAAGAAAATGGTCGAGCAGGATTTTATTGTCCGGCATATCGTTCAGGATATTCACCACGTGCTGCTCAAGTTCTTTCTCATTGATTACGATTTTCATCTTCTGCCCGCCAAGCACATAGCTTGGCCGCACAAGAAGCGGAAATCCAAGTTCGCGAGAAATTTCAATAGCCTGTTCCGCACTTTCCACCACCCCGAACTTCGGATAGGGAATGCCGTGTTCTTTCAGCAGCATAGAAAAACTTCCGCGGTCTTCAGCAAGGTCAAGCGATTTGAAATCCGTCCCAATTATTTTGATTCCGTAGCGATGAAGTTTCGCTGCGAGCTTCAGTGCAGTCTGTCCTCCAAGTTGCACAATTACTCCTTCCGGTTTCTCGTGTTGGATGATGTCATAGATATGTTCCCAGAAAACCGGCTCGAAATAGAGCTTATCGCTCGTATCGAAATCAGTGGACACCGTTTCCGGATTGCAATTAATCATGATAGTTTCATAACCGCATTCTCTGGCAGCCAATACTCCATGCACGCACGAGTAGTCAAACTCAATTCCCTGTCCTATACGATTCGGTCCGCTGCCCAGCACCACAATTTTTTTCCTGTTGGAAGCAATGCTCTCATTCTCTTGCTCGAAAGTCGAATAGTAATAAGGTGTCTTCGCCTCAAATTCGGCAGCGCAAGTGTCCACCAGTTTGTACACGCGCTTTATTCCCATCTCTGTCCTCTTTTTGTGTACTTCACTTTCAAGACAACGCAGCAGGTGTGCGATTTGGCGGTCTGCATATCCTTTCTGTTTTGCCTCGAACATCAAATCATGCGGTATGGTGTCGAGAGTGAATTTTTCCACCCTGCGCTCCAGCAGAATCAAATCTTCAATCTGTTTGAGGAACCAGAAATCAATTTTTGTTTTGTCCTGTATGGTCTTGAATGGTATGCCCAGTTTGATAGCATCGTAAATATGGAAGAGGCGGTTCCAACTGGGTCGCTCTAGCGAATTGAGAATTTGTTGCTGGTCGCGCACTTCTTTTCCATCGGCACCTAATCCATTGCGGTTTATCTCCAGACTCTGACAAGCCTTTTGCAATGCCTCCTGAAAACTTCTTCCTATTCCCATCACTTCTCCCACACTCTTCATCTGTAACCCGATTTCGCGTTTGCTGCCCGGGAACTTGTCGAAATTCCAGCGCGGGATTTTCACAATCACGTAATCGAGTGTCGGTTCAAAAAATGCTGAAGTGGATTTTGTGATTTGGTTCTGCAACTCATCGAGATGATATCCGATGGCCAGTTTCGCAGCGATTTTCGCAATGGGATAACCTGTCGCTTTTGATGCAAGTGCTGATGAGCGCGACACCCTCGGATTGATTTCAATGGCGATGATTTCTTCTCTCTCATCAGGACTTACGGCAAACTGCACATTGCATCCGCCTGCAAAATTTCCGATAGCGCGCATCATCTTTATCGCCATGTCACGCATCTTCTGGTAAGTGGTGTCGCTCAGCGTCATGGCAGGAGCCACAGTGATTGAGTCACCGGTATGAATTCCAAGAGGGTCAAAATTTTCGATGGAGCAGATGATGACAACATTGTCATTCTCATCGCGCAGCAACTCCAGTTCGTATTCTTTCCAGCCGAGCAGAGCTTTGTCAATCATCACCTCGTGGATGGGAGAGAGGTGAAGTCCGCGGTCGAGCAGCCCATCGAAATCCTCCTGCGCAAATACCAACGATGCACCGCTTCCTCCAAGAGTAAAGGATGGACGGATGCAGAGCGGAAAACCAAACTGTTGTGCAATTTCTTTTCCTTCAAGAAAACTTTTTGCGGTGAATTGCGGAGCCATTCCCACACCGATTTTTTCCATCAGCGCACGAAAGTGTTCCCTGTTCTCGGTTATTTCGATGGCGTGAATGTCCACACCAATCATGCGCACACCATATTCTTTCCACAGTCCCATTTCCTCACATTGCATGGCGAGGTTCAATCCTGTTTGCCCGCCCACTGTCGGCAGCACAGCATCAATCTTGTGTTCGTTCAGTATGGTGATAATGCTTTCAGGCTCGAGCGGTAGCAGGTAGATATTGTCGGCCACCACTTTGTCCGTCATGATGGTGGCGGGATTGGAATTGATAAGCGTGACTTCAATTCCTTCTTCACGAAGAGATCGTGCGGCCTGCGATCCGCTGTAATCAAATTCACACGCTTGTCCGATGATGATGGGTCCTGAACCGATGATGAGGACCGACTTGATGGAGTTGTCTTTGGGCATTTTTTTTTTATCTGGCCGGAATCCCGATGTGTCGGGACCAGCCAGTAATCCGAAATGTCGTTAACTTTATGGGGGAAAAACCGCGGGCGAAAATAGAATGGCGGGCATGGTTGGCAGGAACTAAGATTTCAACGTGATGTGAATAACCGGGAATTCTACATTGCACGCCCATGCCTTTCTTCCTCTACAAAGATTTCGCGATTGATTACGTGTGCTATGGAGATGGTAGCGATGCCATCCTTTGCTTCCACGGTTTTGGACGAAAAGCGGAAGACTTCGAAATTTTTCTTCCTCTCTTATCAACGAATCAGCGAATGATTTCAATTAATCTCTTTGCACATGGCAAGAGTGAATTTCCTGAATCAAGAATTGACCACATACCACTTCAACCCAACGAATGGAAAGAATTACTCGAAGCATTTTCGAAAGAACAAAAGATTGATTGTTTCCATCTTGTTGGATACAGCATGGGTGGAAGAGTAGCCATGATGACTACATTGCTGATGCCTGAACGAGTGCAATCTGTTTTATTGATGGCCCCCGATGGGTTGAAAAAAAATCCTCTTTACAGTTTTGCAAGCGGGACACCAATTGGACGATGGCTTTACCGGAAACTCATTGAAAATCCGAAGCCTCTTTTCGCCACAGCGAAATTTCTGAATAAGTTGGGATTGATGAATGACAAACTACACCGCTTTGTTCATGTCCATCTTGACACTCGCGAAAAAAGGATGCAGGTACATGACGCATGGATCATTTACCGCAAGATGTTTCCCCATTTGAAAAAACTTTCTGCATTGATTCGCGAAAAGAAGTTTGTGTTCAATATGATTTTCGGGAAGTACGATTCAGTGATTCGCGTAAAACTGGGTGAAAAGTTATCACGCATTATTGGATCAGACCAACATCTGCATGAGATTGAACTTGGGCACCGTTTGATGGCAAAGCAGGTTGTTGAGTACATCATTACCAAACGCCTTTGGCCTTGTTGAATGATGTTCACTCATACCATTCTCCCATACATTGCACCCGCTGCTGAACTTACATCGTTCAGTTTCGAAACACCTTAATTCCTATTGACCTCTAACCGGGTGACCTGCTAAAACCAAATTTTTTCTATGGATTCAAAACCCAGTGTTATTGTTCTTGGTGGTGGTGTTGCAGGAATGAGTGCTGCGCATGAACTGGCAGAGCGTGGTTTTAGCGTAACAGTTTACGAAAAACATCACCACTATGTCGGTGGCAAAGCGCGCTCAGTGAATGTGCCTGAAACCAACACTCAGCATCCGGATAAATTTCTTCCCGGTGAACACGGCTTCCGGTTTTTTCCTGGCTTCTATAAACATGTGACGGATACGATGAAGCGCATTCCGTTTACATGGGCCAATGGAAAAAAGAATAGGCGGGGTGTTTATGATAACCTGACTGCTACCACGCGCATTTTGATTGCTCGTTATGGCAAACCGTACATACGCACTATCGCGAATTTTCCGAAATCCATCAAAGACATCAAACTGTTGATTCGCGATATACACCAAGGCGCTGAGACGGGACTTACAAACGTGGAAGAACATTTTTTCGCAACACGTGTATGGCAATTATGTACCAGCAGTTACACCAGACGGAACAATGATTATGAAAAACTAGGCTGGTGGAATTACATGCAGGCCGACCGTTTTTCCACAACATATCAGAATCTTTTGGTTCAAGGCCTCACCCGCACGCTGGTTGCTGCCAATGCCTACACTGCAAGCACAAAAACCGGAGGAAATACTTTTCTCCAACTCATCTTCAATATGACTTCTCCGCTGGTACATACCGACCGTGTACTGAATGGCCCAACCAACGACCATTGGCTAATTCCCTGGCATCAGTATCTCGACAAAATTGGTGTGAAGTATTTCCTGCATCATCAAGTTACCAGGATGGATATGAAGGATGGAAAAATTTCAAGCGCTATTGTAAAAAATGAAAAAGGAGAAGAGCTCGTGGTAGCTGCCGACTATTATGTACTGGCTGTGCCTGTTGAATGCGCAGCACCTTTAATGAATGATGAAATTGTAAAAGCTGACCCTACCCTTTCCGCTGTGATTGCACTTGCCCACAGTGTGAGCTGGATGAATGGAATTCAATTCTACCTGAATGAAGATGTAAAAATCAATCACGGTCATGTGATTTATTGCGATAGCGAATGGGCGCTCACTTCCATTTCGCAAATCCAGTTTTGGAAAGACTATGAACTAAAAGACCGCTTCAATGGAAAAGTGAAAGGAATTCTTTCGGTGGATATTTCCGATTGGCGTACCACGAAATATGAGGATGTGTTTGCCGAAGATTGTGAACCGAATAAAGTAAAAGAACTGGTGTGGGCACAATTGAAGAAAAGTTTGAATGTGGAAGGCAAAATTGTTTTGCGCGATGAACAGATTGAACACTGGTATCTGGATCGCGACATCAAGTGGATGCCAGCCGATAAAAAGGATGAAGACAAAGAACCCCTACTCGTGAATACCATCAACTCGTGGGGACTGCGCCCGGAGGCGTTCACTGCCATTCCGAATTTGTTTCTCTCTGCTGATTATGTGCGCACTTTCACTGACCTGGCCACCATGGAGGGAGCGAATGAATCAGCGCGCAGGGCAGTTAACAGCATCATCACCGCTTCAGGAAAAAATGTTCCGCTTTGTAAAATCTGGCCGTTGAAAGAACCTTTGTTTTTGGCACCGCTGCGGTGGCTGGATTACAAAAGATGGGCAAAAGGACTCCCATGGTCAGAACATATTCCCCTATGGATGAAAATATTTTTGCCCGTGTGGGCGCTGGTGTGTTTAATACTCATTCCAATTCAACTCCTGCGAAATTTTATCCTTAGCCAAATCTGAAATTTCATATTCACATGAAGTTGACGTACAACGATTTTCAAAAACTCTTCAAGACGAAGGGGTTTATACCCCTTAGGGGTGATGTGCTTTTCCAATAACCCAATCTGAATCGTATGTGGGACTCCATCATCAACCTCAAAGACTACACGATAACCGAGCACATTTTTTTTGCAAGCGGATGTGTGGCATGGGTAATCATATATGTGAATGTGATTAGAAACATTCGCTCCATCAAGTACATCGAAATTCCCATCATGGCGGTGTGCGCAAACATTAGTTGGGAATTTATCTGGAGTTTTATTTTCGAAACCAATATGGGTTCGCTCTACGTTTGGGGCTACAGGCTTTGGTTTATCCTGGATTGCTACATTCTTTACGGATTGCTGATGTACGGCTCGAAACAACTGATCAATGATGTGTTCAAAAAACACTTTCACTGGATAGTTGCCGCGTTGATTGCTGCCTGGTCGTTCATGCTTTACTACTACATCAAAATTTACGACTACCCCATTTCGCACATGGGCGCGTTTTCCGGCTACATCATCAACTTTATGATGAGCATGTTGTTCATCACGCTCTATGTGCGTACGGCAAACAAAACTCTTTTCTCGGTAACAAACAACTGGTTGAAGTTTATCGGAAACCTTTTCATTAGCATCTTCTGTTTCCTGAAATTTGACGACTGGTTTTTGTTCTCCGTTATCATCGTGAATACACTTCTTGACATTATCTATCTCTTCGTTCAACTTCGCCCACAAAAAACGCTGGAACAATCACACCCATGATAAGCCGCTACAAACAATGGGTTGACAACCTGATTCCTTCCGGTGAAAGCCTGAGTCCTGAAGACTTGCGCAAGCGCAGGCTGTTCATTAATGTTGTTGTATTCACCTTTTTCAATGCTTTTTTTTACATACCGATTTGCATCTGGTTTGACTATGATGCAGGTCTTTTCAGCGTTATACTGACACTGGCAGTGTTGCCTGTAAGTCTTATCATGCTTAAAAAACGGGTTTCGTTTACTACTTGTGTGCATGTGTATCTCATTGAGATAACTTCCACGTGCATCTTCCTGATGTACTTCACCGGTGGCTTGATGGGCTCGCCATTCACCTCGCAATGGATGTCCGTTCCCTTTCTGCTCGCAGTGCTTATTGGTTTCAGGAAAATTGCTGCACCATATCTCATTATTTCAATAGCGGCAATGGCATACTTCGGCATCAGCGAAGTACTGGGTTATGATTTTGTTTTGGACATGAACCCCCAATACGTGCTCACCTTTAACACCATTGCGCAGACAGCATTTCTGCTCGTAGTATTCCTCATCGCGCTCACATTTGATACCACTAAGCGAAAAGCATACAATGAACTGAACAAGATGCAGGACGCATTTGTGCAACAGGAAAAAATGGCTTCGCTGGGAACCCTTACTGCCGGCATTGCGCACGAGATAAAAAACCCGCTCAACTTCGTAAACAATTTTTCGGAACTGTCCTCATCGCTGATAGACGAAATAAAAAACTCAGATAATAAAGAGGAAGTGGATGAACTTCTTGCCGACTTAAAACTGAATCTTGAAAAAATAAACCAGCATGGCAAACGAGCGGACAGTATTGTGAAGAGCATGTTGCAACATTCGCGCAGCAGCGCGGGCGATAAGCAGCCAACCGACATCAACAAAATCTGCGATGAATTTCTAGACCTGGCTTTTCATAGCATGAGAGCGAATGTTTCAAATTTCAATTGCTCAATTGAAAAAGCATTCGACCCTGCACTTCCTATAGTCAATGTGGTGCAGCAGGACATCAGCCGTGTGCTGCTCAATCTTTTGAACAATGCTTTTTATGCTGTGAAGACAAAAGCGGATGCGAAAGTTGTTCTCTCAACAAAAAAAATTAAAACCGGAATTGAAATTTCTGTTCGTGATAACGGAACAGGTATTCCGGAAAAAGTTCGCGAGAACATTTTCGAACCCTTCTTCACCACCAAACCGACCGGTGAAGGAACCGGACTGGGTCTCAGCATTTGTTACGACATTATAAAAGCGCATGGCGGAGAGTTGCGCGTGCAATCCAAAGAAGGTGAGTTCACAGAATTCACCATTTCATTACCTATTTGATTTCTATCACTTATGAAAATACTTGTAGTAGATGACGAACCGGATGTTGAACTTTTGTTCAACCAGCAGTTCAGGAAGGAAATAAAATCTGGCGAACTTCAGGCCGTTTACGCTCATTCTGGCTATGAGGCTTTGAGCCTTCTCGGACGTAGCGATGTGGCCGATGTGGAAATGCTGCTCAGCGACATCAATATGCCAGGTATGTCTGGTTACGATTTACTCGAACTTGTGAAAAAAAATCGCCCGGAGCTTCCGGTTTACATGGTGAGTGCTTATCATGACGATAACAATGTGAAGCGCGCAATGGATACCGGTGCGCTGGGCCTTGTTCCAAAACCTGTTGACTTCAAATCGCTTCGCGAAATTATTTTTCATCATTAGCAATGAACACCCACAAAATCCTTGTAGTGGACGATGAGCCTGATGTTGAAATTCTCATTACGCAACGCTTCCGCAATTACATAAAGGACGGGCGCTTCTCATTTGTTTTTGCATTCAGCGGATTGCAAGCTATTGAAGTTTTGCAAAAAGATGAAGACATCTGCATGTTGCTCACCGACATCAACATGCCCGGCATGGATGGCCTCACCTTGCTTCACAAGGTTAGCGAGATGCACAGGACGCTAAAATCACTTGTGATTTCTGCATACGGTGATATGAAAAATATCCGCTCAGCCATGAATGAAGGTGCTTTTGATTTCATCACCAAACCGATGGACATGAGCGACCTTGAAGCAACGCTGCTTAAGACCATTCGAGAAGTGGAATACATGCAGTCGAGTTTGCTGGCACACAAGGAACTTGAAAGTGAACGTGCAGAAAAGCTGAAAGTGCAGGAGCAGAATCTTGCACAAGCTGAAGAACTAGCACGAATGGTTAGCGAACAAAACATTACGCTTGAAAAGAAAGTGGTCGAACGCACGCAAGAGCTTCAGGAAAAATCCGACTTACTGAACAAGGAAAAAGAGCGCGCTGAAAAACTTTTACTCAATGTGCTGCCTGCAGAAGTGGCGGCAGAACTGAAACTGCGAGGCAAAGTGAAACCTCGCCTTCACGAAAATGTCACCATTATCTTCATTGACATTTATGGCTTCACACGAATTGCTGCATCGGTATCACCCGAAGACCTGATTGAAGAACTGGATTATTACTACAAAGTGTTTGACACGATTTTCAGCAAACACAAAATCGAAAAAATAAAAACTATCGGTGATGCTTATCTCGCTGTGAGCGGATTGCCACAAGCCAATGCCAGCCATGCGGTGAACGCGCTCAAAGCCGTGCAGGAAATTCTTGGCTACGTGGAAATGGAAGCCAGCCATCGTTCCAACATTGGCCGACCGTATTTCGAAGTGCGTGCTGGAATCCATAGCGGGCAGGTGATTGCCGGTGTGGTTGGTCACACGAAGTTTGCGTATGATGTGTGGGGCGATGATGTGAACATCGCCTCCCGTGTGGAAACTTGTGGAGCTGTAATGCGCATCAACATTTCACAAAGCACATATGAATTGGTGAAGGAAATCTCAGGAATCAATCTTGAGCATCGTGGAAAAATTGAAGCCAAGAACAAGGGAGAAATGGATATGTACTTCGCCTCGCTTGCGCCCTGAACCTATTATTCTTTACAACGCTCCCTTAGATTTGGCCGGCAGATAACTTCCATTTTCAGCGCCCTATGAATTCTCATAAACTCGAAATCAAAACCATCATTTTCTCAGTCGCTGTTTTGAGCATGATCATCTTCGCATTAGTGCAGATGATTATCGAACCTGAGCACGTGCACGATATTGGTGAATTGCTGCTACACTATGGCTTTCTCATTGCGCCCATCACACTTTTGTGGGTAGCCATCGACAAAGTACTTTGGCATACAGTTGTGTTTAAGGCGTTTCGAAATATGCTTAGTCTTCCACCTGATCTGCGCGGGAGGTGGGAAGGAAAACTATTCAGTTCGCTCGATACCCAGCCCCAGAGTTTTGTAATTGAAATCAAACAATCCCTCACCTCTCTTCATGTTTATTCTTACTCCAGCTATGGTCATTCAAGAAGCATTCTTGTGGATATTGCAACGGACAATGCAGAGGATCATTTTGTGCTTTGTTTCTTGTGGCAGGGCGAGGTGCCAACGAAACTAGACAACAAAACTTTGATTCAGAAATTTCACGGCTATACCTTGCTTACGCTGAATGAACACACCAAGCCCAAGACAATGAAAGGAACTTATTTCACCGATCATTTACCCGATCAGACTCATGGCACAATCGAGTTGACCTGGGCGGGATTGGAACGAAAGCAAGCCCTATAGGCTTCAACAATGAGCAAGATGGAAGGAGTTCTGAATTCGATAGTCAGCAACAGGCGAAAGGGCAAAAAATCTCTTGCCGTTTTGCTTGACCCCGATAAACTGAAGGATGAAATTCGCCTGAATAACATTCTCGAACTCATCAATCAAAGCAAAGTTGATTTTGTTTTTGTTGGTGGAAGTTTGTTAGTAGAAGACAATTTTCACAACTGTCTTCGCAAAGTGAAATCCCTTTCGAGTGTTCCTGTAGTTCTTTTTCCTGGCAGCCCTTCACAAATTTCAAATGAAGCGGATGCTATACTTTTTCTTTCTCTCATTTCAGGAAGAAATCCAGACCTGCTTATCGGGCAGCACGTGGTGGCCGCTCCTCATTTAAAGAAGATGAATCTTGAAGTGATTCCCACCGGATATATGCTGGTGGAATGCGGTCGGGCAACTACTGCATCCTACATCTCTCAAACATTTCCGCTGCCCTATAACAAACCTGAAATAGCGGCAGCCACAGCTATGGCCGGTGAAATGCTTGGACTGAAAATCATTTATCTCGATGGCGGTAGCGGTGCGGAAAAACCCGTTTCCCCAAAGATGATTTCGGCAGTGCGAAATTCTGTGGATATTCCTATCATCATTGGTGGTGGTATCCGTAATGAAGAACAGGCGCAGGAAGCATATTCAGCCGGTGCCGACTTGATTGTGGTGGGAACTGCGTTCGAAGAAGAACCGGAATTGTTGTTTGCCATTGCGGAAGCAAGAAATTCCTGAATCAGAATTTCATCCTGACATTAACCATAAAATTTATCGTGGCCTGAGGATAGTAAAAACGTTCCGTGATTTTTTCTCCGTAGATGTAGCTGTAGGTGTAGCCGTTGGATGAGTACAACGCATTGAGCACGTTGTTCACCACAAGATCTATTGAAAATTCTTTTATGAGTTGAGCATTCCAGATAAAACTCAACTTCACGTCATTCACAAAATAAGGGTCAATGATTTTTGATTCATCGGAGGTGTTATCGAGAAATTGTTTGCCGACATATTTAGAGAACCACGACAACTCAATTCGCGCCTTCCTGTTTTTGAAATCAATTTTGTTCAATATTCTCCACTTCGCATTTAACGATGCAATAGTGGAAGGTGAAAAAGAAATGTCTGTTTTGCTGTGCGTTGTGCGGATTTCAGAAAAGTCAACTGTGTAATCGTAAAGAGTTTCTTCAAACGATTTGATTTTGTTTTCGCTTAGTGTAATGTTGGCACTCACTTCCAGTTCATCGGATAACAGGTGTTGTCCTTGCAACTCAATTCCTCTTCTAAAACTGTTGGCCACATTGGTGCGAAGTGGTGCACCCACATCGTTCAATTCTCCTGTAAGCACGAGTTGGTTTTTGTAAATCATGTAATACGCATTGGCTATCAGTCCGAATTTTTTCCAACTCCTTTCATATCCCGCCTCCACATCGAGCAAGGTTTCGTGCAGCGGTTTTGTGTCATCACTCCTATCCACGTAATCTGTTCTTGCGGGTTCGCGGTTGGCAATGGCTGCCAATAAGTAAGCGCGCTCATTGTCCGCCCTGCGATAGGTGATACCGATTTTCGGATTGAAGAAAAGCAAGTCATCAGAAACATTGTAAACTCTCAGCAACGCTGACTCAACACCTGACGTGGAATAATTCACACTTCGCATTTGCATGTCTGCGAATAGAATCACACGATCAACTTTATAAAGAATTTTTGCAAAGGCATTCGCATCATGCTTCATGCTCACACCATCATAATAATGCGTTCCTGGCATTACATCATTGGCGTATTCCATCCAGATTATTTCACCGAAGTGGTCGCCTTTGTATTCGTGATATGCACCCCCTAAGGTGAGTTCTGTTCTGTCAGTAGTAAAGCGCAGTGAAGCCACTGAACCGTAAAAATCATTTTCCAGCCATCTGCGCCTGATCACATCACTTGCACTGATTTCTGCCGTTGCATCAAGTAGGACATTGCCCAATGAATCGGTGATGGCGTTTCCATTTTCATCCAGCACATTGAGGTAGGATGTAGAAACATTTTCATCGAACTGCGAATTGAATTGTGAATTGAAAGGATTACCAAATTCATCCAACCCATCGCTGTAAAGTTGTGTTTGTGAGATTGGAATGGTTGGAAGATTGTAGCTGGAAAGCGATTCCTTGTTCCTGTATTGTTCATAGTAGCCAAAGCCTCTTGTGTAGTGTCCAGCCAAACTCAACACCCAACGGCTCCAATATTTAGAGAGATGAAGTTGGTAATGATTCTGCGTATAGTCGTCCACTTCATTTTTGTAGATATAATAATTATAGGTGCGGCCAGCATTGAGAAGATTTTCAGTTTGCATTGGTGTGTAGAAATTATTTACTGCATGACTTTGCATTCCTTCAACATCATTCTCCAAACGCGAAGCCGGTGTTCCATTCCATGCCTGGTAAGTGCGTTCGTGCCCACCGAACGCTGTTGCTTTCACAACCAAATCATCGCTAAGAAATCCACCTGACACGAAATACGAACGCAACTTCGATGATGCTCTGTCAATGTATCCGTCAGAAGAAATATGCGAGAGCCTTGTTTCAAAATTCCATTTCTCATTGATCAGCCCCGTGTTAAGACTCACAGAATTTCTCCAGGTATTGAACGAACCCATTCCATTCACAATTTGTGCTGATGGTTCTGTTTGAATTTCTGTTGTTTCAAGTTTGATAGTTCCGCCAAATGCTCCCGCACCATTCGTTGATGTTCCAACTCCCCGTTGAATCTGGATGTTGTCAGTACTCGAAGCAATATCGGGAAGGTCAACCCAATACATCTGTTGCGATTCTGCATCGTTGAGTGGAATACCATTCATAGTGATGTTGATGCGCGTAGGGTCAGTCCCGCGAATCCACAATCCTGTGTAGCCAATTCCATTACCTGCATCGCTTGTTGTCACGAGCGAGGGTGTCATGCGCAGGATGTAAGGCATGTCCTGCCCAGAGTTGAGATCCTCAATTTTTTCACGTGTGATGTTCTGGAATGAAACAGGGGTGTTGGAATTTGCACGGGTGCTTTCGATGATAACCGGATGCCAGGGTTCATAGAAATGATTAATCCACTTTGTTGCCTGCAATGAAAAATTGTGCATTACCATTTTCTCAGAGACACCCACTAAAACAGAATCTTGTGCATACCCGATGTAGGTACAATACACCGTATGCGTTCCTATTGGAATTTCTTTCAGTTGATAGTTTCCATCTTCATCGGCCGAGGTTCCAATCAGAGTTCCTTTAATGAAAACCGTTGCAAAGGGCAACGATTCTTTAGTTTCCGCATCAGTCACCTTTCCGTAAACGATTCCCTGACCCGTGCAAAGGCATTGAATAAAAAGGAGCGCAACTCCTGTAATTAAAAATTTCATGTTTCTGATTTTGTTAACTCACGCTGCCGGCCAGGGATTTGAAAGCAGCGAACTCGTGTTGTTAACTCTGTTCCCTTGGCGGCATTACCCGCCCAGGTTCATTGGGTATAATCTCAGCTTCGGTTAAAACCAAAGCACCCCTGAAATGAGACCGCACAAACGTACATCTTTGCCGCTCAGGATAAAACGATAAAAACACAATGAGCGAAAAACTACGAGTGGCAATTACGTGTGGCGATCCGAACGGAGTTGGCATGGAAACCATCATCAAAGTGCTTTCCGATCCACGGATGACGGAAAATATCACAGCCATTATTTACGCCAGTCCCGAGGTGATAAAGGCTCACAAAAAAACTTTTCAGGGCGAAGAGTTTCATTGCAACACTGTTAACTCTGCTGCTGAAGCTTTCCCGAAAAAGGTAAACCTGGTGGTGGTGGGCAAGGATATCAAACTGAATATCGAATTCGGAAAACCAAGTCGCGAGGCTGGAGAATTTGCTTTCAAAAGTCTTGAGGCTGCGGTAGCCGACATTGCATCAAACAAAGTGGATGTGCTGGTGACTGCGCCCATCAATAAGGAAACTATTCAGAGCGACAATTTCAAATTTGCTGGACACACGGAGTACCTCGCCAAAGTGGCAGGTACTGAACAAGTGCTGATGTTTCTTGTGAGTGAAAACCTTCGTGTGGGCATCGTGACAGGTCACATGCCGCTGAAAGATGTTGCCCAAAACATCTCGAAAGAAAAAATAATAGCGAAGCTCCGACTGATGCGCGAAAGCCTATTGAAAGATTTCGGTATCGGTACACCTCGTATCGCAGTGCTTGGATTAAATCCTCATGCAGGCGACAACGGTGTAATTGGTTCCGAGGAAAAAGAATTAATACTGCCGGCAGTTCGCGAAGCAACTGACCTTGGCTGGTACGTTACGGGGCCTTATGGGGCTGATGGTTTCTTCGGTGCTGGTTCATACAAAAAGTTTGACGCAGTACTTGCCATGTACCACGACCAGGGTCTTGCACCTTTCAAAGCGTTGTCGTTTAACAGCGGAGTCAACTTCACAGCCGGACTTCCCATAGTGCGCACTTCTCCCGATCACGGTACCGCCTACGAAATTGCAGGACAGGGAATTGCTGATGAAGGCTCAATGCGCGAAGCCATTTTCCTTGCAAGCGACATTTACGAGAGAAGGAAAGAACACCGCGAGGTCACCGCCAATCCTTTGCGGAAATATGAACTCAAAGACACAAGGGAGGATGTGAAGGAGTGATCTAAAATTGTTGAAATGCTATTGTTTGACAACTTCCTTTTTCCAAACAACTACCCGATCCTTCAATAGACTTACCACATAAAGCCCGGAATTGAAACCAGATAGATTGATGGTGTACAATTCATTTCCGGAAGTAACCCCCCGAGACCCAACAAGATTTCCTGCCTCATCATGACATTGTAAAATTTGTGTGCTACCTGTATTTTGGATTTCTGGTAAACAAATGGAGAGGACATCATTTGTGGGATTAGGAAAAACTACGGGTTCCTTCACCATCACCTACTGTCCGGTTTGCAGCTTGGCGAAGGGCGTGGGTTTTAGTACTAAACTTCAATACGAAGCACAAATGTTCAACCTTGCACAAAACTGTCATACGAAGCACTGAACCCCGCATTGTCGTGTAGCCCTTGTTATGCGTTCGCGCTTTTTACCAACTATTCAATATGATATTCTATTTTAAAATCGTTTATCAGTTCATTTGCCATTGCTTCAGCCTGCGGCCAGTCACCCTCAATTTCATTCCGCAAATTTCTTTGCTGAACAACAACCATATTTAACAACGCTTTTATTTCACTCCTTTTATTTTCCAGCGATTCCGGATTGGCAGGATATAGATTTTCTATGGTTTCGCGGGAAATAGTGTCATATGAAAATAAAAAATATCTTGACAATTCCCGATGATAGGCCGGTTCTATAATTTGATTGATGTGATTCACTAAAAGGTTACCCCGCACCTGGTGATTATAGGATTCCATTTCAATATCGTTTATTATCCCATCGTATTTCATCAACTTTTCCAGTAAATGTTGATTCTTAAAATAACGGAGACTGCCCGAATTCTTTATTTGTTCAAACGTAGCCCTGTTCCATACTACAGACCCTGTCCAATACATAAACCGGGTATAAAAAGAAAATTGGGCTGATGCACGGTCCTCTAACCGTGTTTGGCTCAGGTTTATCAGGCTATCAGCAAGTGCTATATACATGGATGCAGTTTTTTTATTCCTTTGAATGGCAGTTATATCACTTTGCAAATCCTTTATCAAAGATTTTGAAAACTCCTTTGCCCTGAGATTTTCTATATAATGCTCCCGTTGATTTTCTACAAAGAAGCCAAGCGTAACAGCGAGAAATAGCATTAAAAATTCCCAGAAATAAGATTTCCAGTTTTTCTTTCCGCGGTGATGTGCATGATGATGTACTTCCATATTTTCTGTTTCCTGATTTGGGTTAATAGCTTCCGGGTCTTTCTTAAAAATAATGTCGTTTGATATACTTTCAGAATGAGTGCCTGTCGGCTCTTCTGAATGTTCTTTGTCTCTGTTTTCTGCCATTTATTATTAGTTGGTCAAATTATAATGGAGTCTATCGAATGACGCATAACGCCAGACTGTGAATTTACCCTACATGATTCTTGTTGATTACTCACAGGATAAAATCAGACTGATGGATGCGGTACAAACATCGTAAAGAATGCACCTTGCCACATGGATTTTATTCAAC
>Ga0163150_10000137_pt1 | contig 129048 bp, 104 predicted proteins | sample OliLakLV19P2IB_FD_148628 | JGI IMG/M metagenome (GOLD analysis project Ga0163150, IMG submission 148628) | Freshwater microbial mat bacterial communities from Lake Vanda, McMurdo Dry Valleys, Antarctica - Oligotrophic Lake LV.19.P2.IB | ecosystem: Environmental > Aquatic > Freshwater > Lake >...
CGGCCACGCTCGCCACCTTCCGCGCCGTCGTCGCCGCCCTGCCCGCCGTGACGCTGCCGGAACCGGATGTATCCAGGCCCGTCAGCGTCACGGCGGGCAGGGCGGCGACGACGGCGCGGAAGGTGGCGAGCGTGGCCGAGGGCACGGTGATGCCGCGGACGCTGGCGGGCACGCGGGCGGGGTCCAGGCTGACGAGGCCGCGCGCGATCACCATCGCGGCGAGAAATGATCCGACGGGCAGGGCGTGGAGGTCGTCGCTCGAGTAAAGCTGGACCGAGGGATTGGCGCTGAGCGCCGCCTGCCAGGCCTCGCCGGCGGGAAAGACCACCGCGTCGGCGGCGAGGGCGGCGTTGCGGTAGGATTGCGAGACCAGGGCAAAGCCGTTGGCCTGCGTCCGCACGGGCCAGACCATGTAGAGGGCCGGCCGGGTGCCGAATCGCCGGGCCTCGGCCGCCCAGGTGATGACCCACTGGCGGAGATGGGCCTGGCTCTCGGGCAGGGTGGACGGTCCCTGCTGGAGGACGAGCACGTCGTAATTGCCCGACGCCAGCAAGGTCTGGCGGCCGTCGAGCCAGTGATCTTCGATGGCGTAGCCACCTGGGGCGGAGGCGGTGTATTCGAGCTCCCCGCCTTGCAACTGCGCCATGGCTTGGACGAGCGCGGGCACGTCGTTGCCGTCAGTCAGGCTGTTGCCGAGGAAAAGCACGCGGAGGGGGGCGGCGGCCAGCGGGCCGGTGGCGGCGCGAACGCAGCCCAGGGCCAACGCGCGGCGCAACGGTGATCTCATGTCCCCTTGCTAGGCCGGTTGAAAAACCGGCGCCAGAATACTCCGGCGAAACGACATAAACCCGCGACGAAGCGCGGGCCGCGGGATTAGATCCACTTACGCCAAGCGATGCGGAGCGCCCGGGCGAAAAGGTGATATCATCACCGCATGATTCATCCCTTCCATTTGGAGGCGGACCGGCAGTCGGTGCGGATGCGCTGGTTTGTCGGGGCGATCTGGGGGGCGATCCTGGTCAAGTGCGTGCTCGTCTGGTGGGCCATGATCCACTGGCACGTGCCGTTTCACCCGGCTTGGATTGTCCTGCCCACGCTGCTATTCGCTGCGCTGGCCACTGCGCTGTGGTTTGGCGCGGACGACGAATAGCCCGCGGGCGGCCCGGCCTTGTCACCGACCCCGGCACCCGGGGCCGGCGGCTGGTTTTGGCTGCTTGCCAGCCCGCCGCCGATCATTGAACCTGCGGGCTTGAGTTCGAGCTCCATTCCCCCAGGCGCCAGCTCCGCTGACGATCGCGCTTTTCTCGGCCACCCGCGCGGCCTCGGCTACATCGCCTTCACCGAGGCGTGGGAGAGATTCTCCTACTACGGCATGCAGACGCTGCTGGTGCTCTACATGACCCGCCAACTCCTCCTGCCGGGCCATGTCGAGCACATCGCGGGCATGGGCTGGTTCCGGCGCCTGATGGAGGTGGCCTACAACGGCGGCGACACCATGACGGTCGTCGCGTTGTCGTCGGCGATCTTCGGCACCTACACGAGCTTCGTCTACCTCACGCCGATCATCGGCGGCTTCATCGCCGATCGCTGGCTCGGGCGCACCACGACCATCATCATCGGCGCGGTGCTGATGGCGATCGGCCATTTCCTGATGGCGTTCGACGTGTCATTCCTGGCGGCGCTGTTCTGCCTGTTGTGCGGCGTCGGCTGCTTCAAGGGCAATCTGGCGAGCCAGGTTGGCGAGCTTTATGCGCCCGCAGACCTGCGGCGCGCGGACGCCTTTCAGATCTATTTCCTGTTCATCAATGGTGCGGTCATCGCCTCGCCGCTCATCACCGGGACACTCGGTGAAAAGGTTGGCTGGCATTGGGGTTTCGGCGCCGCGGGCATCGGCATGGTGCTCGGCCTGGTCATCTACCTCGCCGGCCGCAAGTGGCTGCCGGCCTCCCGGCCGGTGGCGAAGGTCGCAGGGCAGCAATCGGCCCGGCTGACCGCGGACGAGAAGAAGGCCGTGTGGGTGCTGATCCTGCTGATCCCGGTGCTGGCGATCGGCGCGGTGGGCAACCAGCAGATTTTCAATGGCTACATGATCTGGGTGCCGGAGCATGTCAGCCTGGAGTTCTTCGGCCGGATGATGCCGACGACCTGGCTCGTGACGCTGGATGCGGTGGTGAGCGTATCGGCGCTGTTCGGGGTGGTGGCGTTCTGGCGCGTGTGGGGGAAGACCCGCCAGGAGCCGAACGAGGTCACGAAGATTCTCCTGGGCCTGAGCCTGAGTGTGGCCGGCCAGCTGTGCCTGGTCGGCGCGGCGGTCGCGTCCGCGGACGGGACGAAGGCCGGCATCGGCTGGATCCTCGGCTTCGAGGTGCTGAACAGCATCGGCTTCGCAAATGTGTTCCCCGTCGGCCTCGCGATGTATGTGCGGGTGGCGCCGCAGAAGGTCGCGGGCACGGTCATGGGCGTGTATTACCTGCACCTCTTCCTCTGCAACAACCTCGTCGGCAAGCTCGGCGGCTACGTCGAGACGATGAGTGGCGTGAACTTCTGGCTGATGCACGCGGGGTTGATCACCGCGGCGACGGTCATCCTGGCCATCACGGCCAAGGCCGCCGGGAACATCATGGACCCGCAGGGGCCGGCGGCGAAGGCCTAGGGCGGTTTCATTGATACTGTAGCCGCGGTCGCTGACCCCCGGGTTTGGGTCCTCCTCCCGGACCGGGGTCAACGACCCCGGCTACAACGATCAGAACGGCTGGAGTATTATCCTGAATTCCGCAGACGGAATGGCCACAAAAAGCACAAAAAACAGCGAGTTAGGTCAGGTTGATTCCGAGAAAAGCATTCACCTCGCGGGTGAGCCGATATCTGAGCGCAATTGATCGATCTTCACTCTGGGTTCTCCGCGACCTCCGCGTTTCAACTGCCGCTTCTAGGATTATTTGATAGGCTCTAGCCGGCGTCGGCGAGGCAGTTGTCGGGGAAGGCGGGCAGGCGGCGCAGCCACCGCATCAGGCAGCGGCTGTCGGTCAGGGCCTCGTGCAGGGCGGAGCCGAAATCATAGCAGCGCTCGTCGTAACCGGCGGCCTCCATCGCCTCGTCGAGGCCGAGCATCACGGCGAACATGCGGGCCCGGAGCGCGGGGAGGTAGGCCTTGGTGACGTTGACCGAGGCATCGGCCTGGTTGGCGGCGCACAGGGCGGCATCGCTGCTGTGGTGCGAGCGGCAGGCTTCCGGACGGCCCTCATAGATCGAGCAGGCCCCGGCCCGCAGGAGCGCGCAGGGTTTGCGGCTGCGGGGGCGTTCGCCCTCCTCGTAAACGGCGGTGCGCGCGCGATGCCGGGCCAGGCGGGCGATGACGGCGGTGAGCGCCGCGGGCGAAAAATGAACCTGGATGTGGTCGGCGGCGAAGAAGACCTCGTGCGCCTGCACGTCGACGGGGACGTGGCAGCAGGAAGCGCAACCGGCGCGGCAGGCGACCTTGGTGCGCACACCGGCGGGGGTTTCGGCGTAGGCCCGATCAAGTTCGTCCAGGCCCCAGCGAAGGGCGGTCATCATCTCCGCGGGCGCGCGGACCCTGAGCAGGCGCTGTCCCAGCCCGGCCACGGTGTGGTCGAACATCTCGAAACGCAGGGCGACAGAAGTACGGGCGGGCATGTCAGCTCCCAAGCAGTCGCAGCGGGCTGGGGAAACGCGATAATTAAGCGGAGACCTGAAAGCTGAAACCGGAGTCCGAAAACAGCTCCTGCGGACGCCGTGCTGGGTGGTTTGGATTGCTGGAAGGCTTGCCTTTCTGCGCGCCCGGCGGCCCGCTGGGACGCGGGCCCTCCACCGGCGCGCCCGGCCCTATTTCTTCTCGGCCGGCGGGACCTTGGTGGCCTGCCAGGTGATGACCTGCCAGCGGCCATCGCGGAAGATCAAGAGGCCGCTGTTGCGGTAATAATCGACGGAGCCGTCGGGGTTGCGTGCGACGAGGCGGAAGGTGAGCGCGGCGAAGCCGTTGTAGGGCCGGATGGTGATGTCGTCGGCCGTATAAACGGGGGCGGGGGCCTCGCTGGTTGAGGACTGGGCGGTGAGGGCCGGGGGTTTGCTGCCCGCTTCCCAGACTGATTTCATGATCACGGCCTTGGAGTGCACCACGCCCATGGCGCTGGTGTAGACGAGGTCGTCGGCCCAGAAATTCTCGTGGCGGGCCGGGTCGCTGTTGTGGGTGAGGAAGTCGGTCAGCAGTTCGCGGATGACGACGGGGGCGGCGGGGGCGCCGGAGTCGGCCGCAAGGGCGGTGAGGGCGAACGCCAGGACCAGGCTGGCGAGCAGCGGGGATTTCATGACGCACAGGTTAGTGGCTGTTTGGGCCACAAAAAGCACAAAGAACGCAAAAGGGAGGCCGTCTCACGCAAAGGCACGAAGTAGAAAACGCTTGGAAACCCAGAGGCATAGGTGCGCTTGACCGCTTTTGGCTTCGTCCAAGACGACAACCCAGCAAGGCCGGGCCGGGTCTTCCAGCGTAGCGCACTTCGCACTCGACCGGCCGTCCGGGGCGGAGCAGATATCATGCATGCAGTATCGGTTACCTGGGCTCGTTATTCTATTATGGGCCGGCCTTGGCAGCCTCAGTGCCAAGCCGCCCTATGTCGTGGCCGGCGCCTCCTACAAGTCGGCCGAGGAGGTTTTTGTGCACTACCGCGCGGCGTGGGAGCACCAGCTCGAGGGCGTCCAGCGCGGGCAGTATTATGGCGGCTCGCTTTTGCTGGTCCTGCCGCCGGACAGCGCGCTGATCAGCCCGGCTTTCATCGGCGCCTACCGGCCGGACTTTGACGCGGACTCGAAGCGCGTCTACCAATTGTGGTTCCAGGAAAGCGCGAACATTACGCTGGCGGCCCTCAACAAGGCCGGCTGCTTCGACTCCGCAACGCTCACGCGGGTGGTGGGCTACCGGAAATATGCGGCGGATTTCGGGTATCGTTACGTGCTGGTCTATGTCGGCCGGCCGGACGGAATGAGCCTCGTGGACATGGTGACCCGGGAGGAAGTGGTGGTGAAGGTGGCCGGCGAGGGCCTGGCGGGCACCATGAACGGCATCGAGCAGGCGCTCGACGGCCTCGGGCGCGGGCCGGTCGCGGGAAAGCCGGCCGGCGAGGCGATTGCCGCCGCGCCCCGGGTGGTGGAAGAAATGCACTATGATGAACAGACGCGCCACGGCTGGGTGTCTCTGCGCGGCCGCGGCCTGGAGGCGCGGGACAGTATCCTGCGGCGGATCGCCGAGATCTGCGCGACGAAGAACAAGCTGTTGGTGTCGGATGACCTCGCCGCTGCGCGCGGCGCCTTCAAGGTGCTCGACGAGGAGCTGAAGGACGGCGTGCTCAAGATCACCTTTGAGGCGCTGTATTGAGGAGGTGTGAGGCCTGAGGGTTGAGGCAAGGTGGCTGGGCTAATTCGGGCGCGATAGCAGCCCGGCCAGCCGGCGGTCGGTCTCGGCGAGGCTGGCCTGGAGCTTGGCCGAGACTTCCTTTTCGCTGCCGATGCGGCGGGCGAGGGAATCGGAGGGCGGCGCCTTTGCCGCCTGTCGGAGGTCGTGCTCGAGCATCCGGGTGATCTCGGCCAGTTCACGGAGAAAGCGGGCCTTGCGCGCCTGCCAGCCGAGGAGGGTGACGGCGTGGACAGTCTGGCCATTGACCGCGGCCAGCATGTCGGCCTCGCGGCCGGCGGCGGTGGCGATGTCGCGGTGCATGGCGTCGAGCTGCAGTTCCTGGACGGCGGTGTCGAAGGCCTGCAGCTGCTCCGGCGGGAAGCGCTGGCCGAGGTCGGCGTTGAAGCGGGTGAAGTCCTCCTTGGACGCGGCGCTGACAACAACGTCCGGCAGGGCCACGGGCTTCGCGCAGCCGGCAAGGAGGCCAAGCGCAACGATGAGCAGAAATCGACCGGGAAACACGGCCTCTTTCCAACGCAAAGGCGCGGGGACGCCAAGGAGCAAACAGCCGACAGTGGGGGGACGCCCTTGGTTTACCGGCTGTTTTTTTAAGATTTGGCCGGACGTCGGTTGTGCTTTCCGGAGAAAGTGTCATGGTACTGGTTCGATATGGATGCGAACGACGCCACCCAGACCAAGGAATCCCAACGCAAGCACGTGCGCTACGACGTGAGCGACGACTGTCGCCTGCGTGCCTCCATCCGGTTGCGCAGCCCCGACGCGGCTTCGACGAACAAGGAATGGTCGGGCACGCTGGTCGACATGTCCGCCGGCGGCGCCCACATCCAGATCAGCCTCGGGGCGGTGGCCTACACCGGCGACAGTTGCGTTCTGACCCTGGCGCACGGCGGGGTGAAGACGGAGATGCGGGGCATCCTCGCGCATTATGTCTGTTCGGCGCGGCACTCGGTGTGCGGCGTGAAGTTCGATGCTTTCTCCCCGGGATGGGACAAGGCGTACCAGCTCTATTTCAAGACCGTGGTCGCGACCTCGACACTGAAAGGAGGACCGACCGACACCGACCGGCCGGGGCAATATCGGGAGGAATACCGCGGGCCGGGCCATGCGAAGCTGGTGGTGTGGCGGGACAACAAGCCGGAGCGCGCGCTGGTGGGCTTCGACTTCACGATGGCGCGCTACGCCGCGGCGCTGGCGATCGTGGGTCCGGATATGTTCAAGAACAAGGCGGAGGTGGGCTTCCGGGCGGCGCCGGTCGAGAACGGCGCCATGGGGGTGGGCCTCTCGAAGGCGCAGGAAGCGGAGGCGCGCTGGGAATTCTCCCTCGGGGCGTCGAATCTGACCAAGATCATCCCGTCCGATATCCGCAAGTTTCTGCGGCTGGTGAGCTGACTCCGCTGCCCCAAAGGGCCTGACCCTGTGACCCGACTGCGGCGAGGTGAAGCCAGACCCCTTTGGCTCGGTTCTTTGGCTCGGTTCAGTCGAAATAGTCGGTCAGCTCAAGTCACGCCGGTTGGCCCGACCCCAAACCCCCAAGCTGACCCCGTCCGGCAGACTCGGCGGGTGGTCGACCGCAAGATACCCAGCCGGATCACTGCGGCGGCCCCTTTGCCTGATCCGATACGGAAACTAATTTTTGTCTTAGCGGCCGACGTGATGTAGGGTGACGCCGCCATGAAAACAAACGGGGCAGCGGGCGAATTCCGCGTGGTATGTCTGGGCGGTTCGGAGGGAGGACTCCAGGCCTACATGGACATTTTGCGCAGCATGCCGGCCGATACCGGCATGGCGTTTGTGGTCGCCGCGCACCGGTCGCCGGAGAACCCGCAATGGCTGCCCCTCCTCCTCCACGAAGTCACCAAAATGCCCGTCGTGGAGGTCAAGGAAGGCATGCGGCTCGAACCCAACCGGGTGTTTTTAATGCCGCCGCAGATGGACCTGACCACCACCGGCAATGAATTTCATCTCCGGACAACCGCCGCGCCCCCGGGTTGGCCTAAGACGATCAACCTCTTCCTCTTCTCCCTGGCGGAGGCCATCGGCCCGCGCGCGGTGGCCGTCATTCTTTCCGGCTTGGACGGCGACGGCAGCGCCGCGCTGAAGACCATCAAGGCCGCGGGCGGGTTGACGTTTGCGCAATCCGACGCGAGCTGCACCAGCATGCCGCGCGAAGCGGTTGAGACCGGCCATATCGATCACCTGCTGACGGCGGCCGAAATCGCCAAGGCCTTGTCGGTTCTGGCCCACGAACCCCTGCCGGCTGGCAAAAACTGAAAGAGCAATCCCATTGAGGTGGAACGCCCTGACCTGAGGGCGTTTTTTGCCAGCCAAGCGCGCTGAGGTCGGCACGCTCCACCTGTTCAAGCGGTTGCGGAAAATTTAAACGCATCAGCTCAAGTCCGCCCGCCGGATGCTCGACTGCAAGACACTGGGCCGGCCCTCTTCCGACCGCTCCCAAGTAGCGGAGGCGCGCTGGGAGTTCTCCCTCGGGGCGTCGAATCTGCCCAAGATCATCCCGCCCGATATCCGCAAGTTTCTGCGGCTGGTGAGCTGAGGGCAGGGGATAAGGCACAACCCCAAACCCAAACCCCGGGCTTGCCCGGCTCTCCCAGCCTTAAGGTTTGCCCACGGTCGCCTCAGGCGGCGGAAGGCGGTAGCGCCGGGGAAACATGACGCGGAAGGTCGTGCCGGTTTCAGCGGAGCTCGCGATCTCCAGGCTCGCGTCGAGCAATTCGCACAGGCGCTTCACGATGGAAATACCAATGCCCTCACCCGGCTGCTGGTGGTGGGGGCCTTTCGCGAGGTGGGCGGCCTCGGGCTGGGCGAGGACATGCGAGGTCTCGCCCTTGATCGCGGCGGATTTCTCATCCGATTCTTTCGCGCTCGCCGTGGCATCCTGCAGGCCGACGAGGAGGGGCGCGCCGGGACCGGCGAGCAACCCGGGGCCGGTGTCCTTGACCATCACCCACCAATTTCTCTTCTCCTCGCTCCAGCTTACGGTGACGCCGCCGTGTTCGGTGTATTTCAGCGCGTTGACCAGCAGATTTTTCACCAGGCGCCGCACTTTGTCGGCATCACCCTCGACTGCCATCGTGGCGGGGCCGCTCATTCTCAGGAACAGGTTGCGGGTCTGGGCAAAGGGCTGGTTGACGTTGCAGAGCCCGGTCAGGAGGTTGGCGGCGTCGAAGGGGGCGACTTTCCGCACTTCCTGGCCGGCCTCGAGCCGCGACAGCTCCATCAGTTCACCCAGCATCGCGGTCAGCCCGCCCACGCCCTGGTGCAGCAGGGCGGCGAATTCCACCCGTTGGGCTGCACCCACCTCGGTCCCACCCAGGAGGGACGCCGCAATGCGCACGCCGGTGACGTCGTTGTCGAGGTCGTGGACCGCCTGGTGGATAAGGGTGGCGCGGCGTTGCTCGATCTCGTTGACGTTCTCGAGCGCGCCCATCAGGTCGCCTACATGCCCGGCGGCTTCCGCCTGCTGCATGCGCTCGTATTGGCCGGCGCTTTCGCTGATCGTGTCGTTGACGAGGGCCATGATCTGGCGGTTCGCCTCCAGCAGGGTCTCGCGTTCCAGCTCCGGGTGCGCGGCGGCGATGCTCACCAGTTCCTCGAACAAGGAGAACTGAAGATGGCCGCATTCATTGATGAGTTCCTGCAGGCGGTAACCCTGCTGCCAGCGGTGCAGGCCGTGTTTCATTCCCTCCTCCTTCTTGTCGTCGTCCGCCGCCTGCGCATTCGACCCGCCCGGGCGCGAGCGCAGCCGGTATTCGAAGGCGTCGAGCATTTCGGGAATATGGTCGAGGAACTGGCCGACGGTGAGCGATCGCCCCGTGGTTTGCTCCGGATCAGCCCGGTCTTCCTTCCGCCAGCTCAGCAGAATGGCTTCCCGGCGCGCGGCAAAGTAACGGCTGAGGGCGGCTAACTGCTGGCTTTGGGACAGGGACATCGCCCGACGATACTGCGGGCCAGGCGCAATAGCCACCTAATCCATGGGAGCAGAGTTTGCAGAGCGTGGAACCCCGGCGCGCCGGTTGGCCGGTCCAGAGTCAAAAGGTGACGTCTTCAGCGGCCGCTCATTTTGCAAACACCACCCTAGTTCAACGCCACGACGACCACGATGGCGGTCGCGAGGAGGTAAGCGCCGGGGTAGGCCCAGCGGAGCCAGCGGTCAAGGCGGATGGCCTGAGCCTCGTTGCGGTCGTGGAGATTGCTGATCCAGACCATGCCCGCCATCGCCAGGCCGAGGAAGATGTAGGAAAGGACGAAAAACCAGTCGTGGCATCCGATGACGTCAGGTCTTGACTCTTGACAAATGAAACAACCAACAAACGACGCACTTGCTTTCGAGAGGGTGGAGGGGCGATTCAGTCAAGAGTCAAGACATGACATCTTATCGTCGGCGCTTGAGTTGCCCTGATTTGCCGGACAGTGGCCGGAACCGCTGGGTGGCTTGTCAAGAGTCAAGACACGACGTCTTCAGATTCCGCCTTCTTTGACCCGTCGGAAAACGACGTCTCGACCGTCGCGTATTACCACCGGGGCAATAAAAAAGACCATCGCGCCAGCCGTGCTGGTATACCGAACAACGATATCCCCCTTGGGGTTAAGAAACAGCTGCCCGGTTTGGACGATTGCGCCGGCAGCCGGCAGCACTGGAACCATGCCAGCCATTTCCTCGCCTCCCCGGCCCAGGGTGGCTGCCGCGCCAGCTGCTGTCTTTAGGGGCACTGTCGATCCAGAGAGACTGAAGTCTTTGCCTTCAACATAACTGACCTCCGCAAATATTTTGCCCCAGGCAAGGAAGGTCAGCCGGACAGTTTTCCCATCAACCAAAATACGGACTCGATCGATACTGCGGTAGTCCTTGCCGGTGGATGAAGCTGGCGGGTGCTTGGGCCAGATAGCGTCGGTCAACGCGAACGAGTGGTTGCCATTGTTGCCTGCGGGAAAATTTTCGTAGGTCCCGGCGAAGTCAGCTAATGCAACGGTGCGCACTTGCTGGCTGCGGGAGACTTCGGAGAAGTAGCAACCCGTGAACAGGGTCACGGAGCTGAGGCCGGCCCATAGATGGAACCGGCAGATGCGGGATAACAGTGCATTCGTCACGATAAATGCCCGACGTAAGGTCAGGGTTGAAGTTGCGGCCCGCAATCGGAGGCAAACGGCAGTGTATCGGGTTGGCAAGGTTTGAAACTTTTTCTAGCCCAGAGAGACGAAGCTCAACCTGCGCACCGCGCACGGCCCTTTGGTCGCAAGATCCGACACCGTTCCAGGCGTGATTTACGAGCCCTCGGTTGAGGTGGGGTAAAAAATAAAGCCGGAGGTTGCCCGGATTTGCCGGACAGTGGCCGGAACCGCTGGGTGGCTTGTCAAGAGTCAAGACATGACGTCCTCTGCAAAGGCAAGGAAGACGCTTAGAGAAGTAGTGCACAGATAAAAAAGGCGACCGGTGAGGGCCGCCTTGAATTAGTGTGGGCCGTTACGGTCGTAATCTATTGGCAGGCCTCGCAGATTTCGCCGTTCTTCATGGCGTCGATGGAGCAGGCGTTCTTTTCGGCTTGGGTGTATTCCTTCTGAGGGCCGTTGGGGGCAACGGCCCCTACCTCGGAACCGAAGGGGGTGGTGGTGATGTCGGGCGAGTTGAGAGCTGAGGGTTGAGAGCTGAGAGCCAAGGCCGCAGCCGTTGCTACGCCAGCATCTCTTGTCGCGGTCTGGGCGTTGGTCTCGCCGGCGGCGCCGCGGACGTCTTTCTTCACGTTGATCGTCGCCTTCTCGATGTTCGAAGCACCGAGCGTGCGGAGATAATACGTGGTCTTCAGGCCGGCGTGCCAGGCGTGGCGATACATGTGGCTCATCACCTTCAGGTCCGGGCTCTTCAGCCAGAGGTTCACCGACTGCGACTGGTCGATCCACTTCTGGCGGCGGGCGGCGGCGTCGATCACCCACTTGAAGTCGACGTCGAAGGCCGTCAGGTAACGGGCCTTGAGGTCGGCCGGGATGGTGTCGATGTCCTTCAGCTCACCGTCGAAATACTTCAGGGCGTCGATCATCTCCTGGTTCCAGAGGTTGCGGGCCTTGAGATCCTTCACGAGGAAGGGATTCAGGACGACGAACTCACCGGAGAGGTTGGATTTGACGTAGAGGTTCTTGTAGGTCGGCTCGATGCAGGGCGACGTGTTCGTGATGTTCGAGATCGTCGCGGTCGGGGCGATGGCGAGGACATTGCTGTTCCGCATGCCGTGCTTGGCGATCTTCTTGCGCAGGGGCGTCCAGTCCATCTTGCCGCCGGCCGGCACCTGGATGGGGAGGCCGCGTTCCTGGGCGAGGAGCTCGACGGTGTCGGGCGGGAGGAGGCCGCGGTCCCACTTCGAGCCCTTGTAGCTGGAGTAGGTGCCGCGCTCGGCCGCGAGGTCGGAGGACGACTCGTAGGCGTAGTAGGCGATGGCCTCCATGAACTCGTCGTTGAACTCGACGGCTTCCTGCGAGGCGAAGGGCACGCCCTTGATGTAGAGGGAATTCGCCAGGCCCATGACGCCGAGGCCGATGGGGCGGTGGCGGCGGTTGGAAAGCTCGGCGGGCTTCGTCGGGTAGAAGTTGATGTCGATGACGTTGTCCAGCGCGCGGACGGCGACGTGGATGGTGTCGCGCAGCTTCTCGTGGTCGAGGGAGCCGTCGGGCTTGAGGTGCGAGTCGAGGATGACGGAGCCGAGGTTGCAGACGGCGGTCTCCTCGTTCGACGTGTTGAGCGTGATCTCCGTGCAGAGGTTGCTGGAGTGGATGACGCCGGCGTGGTCCTGCGGGGAGCGGACGTTGCACGGATCCTTGAAGGTGATCCACGGGTGGCCGGTCTCGAAGAGCATCGAGAGCATCTTCTTCCAGAGCTCGAGGGCCTCGATCTTGTGGCCCTGGATCTTGCCTTCCTCGGCGAGCTTCTCGTAGCGGACGTAGGCTTCCTCGAACTTCTTGCCGAAGAGGTGGTGGAGGTCGGGCGTCTCGTTGGCGCGGAAGAGGGTCCAGGTGGTGCGGGCCTCCATGCGTTTCATGAAGAGGTCGGGGATCCAGTTCGCCGTGTTCATGTCGTGGGTGCGACGGCGGTCGTCACCCGTGTTGCGGCGGAGCTCGAGGAACTCGAAGATGTCGTTGTGCCAGGACTCGAGGTAGGCGCAGCCGGAGCCCTTGCGCTTGCCGCCCTGGTTGACGGCGACGAGCTGGTCGTTGTGGAGCTTGAGGAAGGGGATGACGCCCTGCGACTCGCCGTTGGTGCCGGCGATGTGCGCGCCGGTGCCGCGGACGGAGGTCCAGGAGCCGCCGAGGCCGCCGGCCCACTTGGAGAGCTGGGCGTTTTCGGCGATGCCGCGATACATGATGCCCTCGAGCGAGTCGTCGACGTAGTAGAGGTAGCAGGACGAGAGCTGGGAGTGGAGGGTGCCGGAGTTGAAGAGGGTCGGCGTGGAGGAGCAGAAGCGGCGGCTCTTGTAGAGCTCGTAGAGGCGGATGGCCCAGTCCTCGCGGGTCTTTTTCTTCTCGTCGAGGAAGAGGCCCATGGCGACGCGCAGCCAGAAGAACTGGGGCGTCTCGAGGCGCTTGGAGCGCTTGCCGGTCTTGTCGATGATGAGGTAGCGGTCGTAGACGGTCTGGACGCCGAGGAAGTCGAACTCGAGGTCGGCGGACGGGTCGAGGGCGGCGGAGACCTTGGCGAGGTCGTATTCCTTGAGGCGCGGGGAGAGGCGCTTGATGGCGATGCCGTGGTCGATGTATTTGGCGAAGGCCTGCTGGTGGAACTTCTTGAGGGCGCCGATGCCGTCGCGGACGATATCCCAGCCGAGGACCTCCTCGTAGATGTAGGAAAGCTGGATGCGGCCGGCGAACTTGGCGAAGTCGGCGTCCTTCTCGATCAGGGTCTTGGCGTTGAGGATGATCGTGTTGTTGAGGTCGCCCAGGGCGATGTTGTCGAAGAGGGCGCGGCGGAGCTCGGCCTCGATCTGGTCGGGGGTGAGGCAGAGGTCGAGGCCGATGGAGGCGAACTCGATGCGCTTCTTGAGGTCGAGGCCGTTCCAGAGCTCGGTGGTGCCGTCGGCCTTGGCGACGACGACCATGGAGGGCTGCTGGGGCGCGGCCGGAGTGGCCGGCTGCTCGGAGACCTCGGGGGCGGCCTCGCGGGCGGCCTGGCGGTGGGCGCGGTAAAGGATGTAGTCCTCGGCGACCTTGTAGTGGCCGGCCTTCATGAGCTCCTCCTGGACCATGTCTTGGACCTCCTCGATGTGGAGGAAGGCCTGCTTCACGGCGCCGGCGCGCTCGGTGATGGCGCGGGTGATGGCCAAGGCGGGGGCGGGGTCTTTCTGGAGGGAGAGGAAGGCCTTGCGGATCGCGATCTCGATCTTGGCGCTGTTCCAGGGCACGACCTGGTGATTGCGGCGGATGAGGCGGACGGTGACGCCGTGGGTCTCGCGGGCGAGGTTGAGCTTGGAGGCGCGCTTGAGCAGGAGGCTCTTGGCGACGTCGTGGGCGTTGTTGTCGACGAGGGTCTTTTCGATGAGCACGTAAAGATCGTGTAACGTCACGCGCAGGGGGCCGCGCTCGAGGGCTTTCTTGGTGAGGTTCTGGGCGACTTCGCGGGTAACGTCCGCGACGAAGCGCTGGTTCTTCTCGTTGAAGATGTCCTTCTCGCCCTTGGCGAGGAGGAGGTTGGAAAGGGAGCGGCCGACGGTGTCGGCGACCTCGCTGAGGTCGAAACGTTCCTCGCCGTGCGGGCAGAGGACCTGAATCTCGGGGACCGGGAGGTCTTCGCCGCCGAGGATGTCGCGCCAGTTGTAGTTGGGCTTCTGGTCGGGAGGGGTGACGCTAAGTTTCTTGAGGGCAAGATCTTGGGCGATGGAAGGAGGATTCATGGGCGGGCGGGCCGGCGAAGCGGTTGAGAGCGGAGAGAGGAGACGGGGAGGGGAAAGCAGAAGAACTCAGCCGGGACGAGGGCGCCCGGCTGATGGTGGGGCGGGACTTACAGTTCGTCGTCGCTGGCGACGGCGAGGGCGGAGGATTTCTGATATTCGGTGACGCGACCCTCGAAGAAGTTTTGCTCCTTCTTGATGTCCATCATCTCCGCGAGCCACGGCAGGGGGTTTTTGATGCCGGGGTTGAGCGGAGTCAGGCCGACGCCCTCGAGGCGGCGGTCGGCGATGTAGTCGATGTAGGTCAGAAATTCGTCGATCGAGAGGCCGACCGCGTTGACGGGCAGGCAGTCGCGGATGAAGTCCTTCTCGAGCTGGACGCCCTCGGCCATGGTCTGGCGGAGCTCTTCCTTGAACTCGGGGGTCCAGATGTCGCGGTTCTCCTCGATGAGGTCCATGAAGAGATTCCGGAAGAGCTCGATGTGGTTGGACTCGTCGCGGAGGGTGTAGCGGAACATCTGGCCGATGCCGGGGAACTTGTTCTGGCGGTAGAGCGACAGGATCATGCCGAAGAGGCCGTAGAACTGGGTACCCTCCATGCACTGGCCGAAGACGAAGATGTTTTTCGCGAGGAGCTGCTTGTTCTCGAGCTTGGTCATGTCGAGGTCGCGGCGGAGATCCTGGGAGACCTTGTTCACGAATTCGTTTTTCGCCGTGATGGACTTCACGTCCTCGAACATCGCCTCGCACTCGTGCGGGTTGATGCCGAGGGAGGAGATCATGTAGAGCAGGGAGTCGGCGTGGATGTTCTCCTCGTGGGCGTGGCGGCCGAGGACGAGCTTGAGCTCGGGGGCGGTCACGATCTCGCGGACGACATGCTGGATGTTGTCGCCGACGATGCCCTCGGCGGCCGAGAAGTAGCCGATGCCCATGCGGATGATCCAGCGCTCGATGTCGGAGACGTGGGCGGTGTCGCGCCATTGCTCGATATCCTTGCCCATCGGGACGTCCTCCGGCTCCCAGTGGTTGGCCTTCATTGTCTTGTAGAGATCGTAGGCCCACTGGAACTTCAGGGGGAGGATGTTGAAGTAGGGAACCTGGCGGCCGTTGATGACCTTCTTGGCGGCGAACGCGGCCTCGGCCTTGTCTTGGTCGAGCACGAAGGTTTTGGTGCCGACGGAAAATGATTTTTGCATGGCTAACGCAGAGAAGAGACGAACGATTTTGGAAAAAGCGGTGTGTGTCCCGTGGTCTAGAGACGGCAGAAAGACCCTGGCGACACTAAGTTGCCAAAACTTCCTGACACGTTGTCGACCACCACAGGATGTGGATGCCCGGAACCTTGACCACAACTAATGGGAATCGCCTGATAGCCCGTCAAATACATTAAAGGCTGATTTTGATAATTTTCCGTGATTTTTGGGATGGACAACAATGTGACGGCTTCGTGTCGGTGAAGTGAACGCGCAAAAAAAGCGCGATGGCGCGATTTTCACTCTGAAAGACGCCAGACGCGCGAGGCGGCGCGCGGCACAAATATTTTCTTGACGCGAAAAATTTCGCGTCACGTGCGATTCTCAGAGGAGAAATATTTTTCCGTATAAAAAATAAAAACGCGCGTGAATGCACGAATGAGCCGGCGCGACCGAGTGGGAGGGGCATAAAGCCCCTCCCACCAGAGCGGAGTCGCAGAAGGACGGCCCCGACTTTCTCCGGGGGTGGAACCGGGCCGCTGGACCGGTTGACTCGGCGGGCAGGGGAAACCTGCCCGGAGGTCAGGTTCCACCTCGAAATTCCACCAAAGAAAAAGGCGCCCGGTTTGCACCGGGCGCCTCGAGAGGGAATTGTAACTGGCTTAGAAGATGATCTTCGCGCCGACCTGGATGCGCCAGCGGGACTGCAGGTTGTCGATGTTGAAGCCCGTCGGATCGGCCGCGTAGGTCGGACGGAGCTGGCCGGTCGCGTTGTAGGTAGTGGTACCGGTCAGGGTGCGGGTGCGGAACACGTCGTTCGGACCGAACGGCGCGACTTCGGTGTAGCCGAAGGTCTTCTTGCTGATAAAGGTGCCGAGGTTGATGAAGTCGAAGAAGACCTGGAACTTGGCGGAGCCGCGGATCGGAATGTCCTGCTTGAAGTTCAGGTCGAGGCGGTTGACCCAGGGCTCGGTGAAGGTGTTCTTCGGGACGAACTGCTGGCCGGCATACTTCGACAGGCCGCTCTTGTCGAGGAAGGCGAAGAAGGAGGTCTGCTGGGCGCTGGTCATGCCGGAGAAGTCGAACCGGGCGTCGGTCGGACCGGTCGGGATCACCGCGGCGTCGTTGAAGGTCACGCCGTCGCCGTTGGGGTCGCCACCGAAGACGAAGCTGTAGGGGTTGCCGGTGCGGCCTTCGTAATAGAGCGAGACGGTGCTCTTGAATTTCTTCACGAACTCGAACTGGCGGGTGAGGCTCAGCTGGACGCGGTCCTTGACCTCGAAGTCGGCGGTGCCTTCCTGGATGGTGTTCTGGTTGAACACCACGTTGCGGTTGAACTGGCCGCCGGCGGTCGTCTGGCCGTTGGCCTGGGCCTCGGTGGCGCGGCCGCGGGTGTAGGCGAGGTTGAAGGCCCAGCTGTTCTTCAACGGGCGGTCCCAGGTGACGCTGAAGTAGTCGGACTTGCCGACGTTGGCGTTGCTCACGCGATACATGTTGGTGTAGGCGGAGTAGAGGGCGTTGGCTTGGGTGCCGGGGGTGCCGGAGTAGCGCTGGCGGCCGTCGGCGCCGACCGAGAGGGCACGCAGGTTCTCGTTGGTGGTGCGGAGACCAGAGTCCACTTTGCTGTGGACGTATTCCGCGGTGAAGGTCGAGTCGAGGAACGGCAGCTTGCGATCAACGGCCAGATTGGCGCGCCAGACGGCCGGGAGCTTCACGCCATCGTCGTTGAAGTTGACCTCGCGACGGAGGGCCGGGTTGTCGATGCCGGTGCCGATCGGGTTGGCGGGGTCGAAGGCCGCCATGTAGGCGGCGAAGCTGGAGGACAGCGGGCTGACCGTGTCGTTGGAGGAACGGGAGAAGGAACCGACGCCGGTGTTGCCGAAGGAGTTGGAGAAGAACACCCAAGGCGAGCGGCCGAGGAAGTGGCCGAGGCCGCCGCGCAGCTGGGTCGTGCGTTTGTCGTCCAACGAGTAGTTGAAGCCGAACCGGGGCGAGAACGTCTTCACCCCGTCGAGGGAGCCGTCGTTGCGGAAGCCGGTCGTGGCGAGGAAGGCTTGGTTGAGCGCGGGTTTAAGGCCGGCCTCAGCGAACTCAAAGCGGATGCCGAAGTTGAGGTTCAGGCGGTCGCTCACGTTCCACTTGGCCTGGCCGAAGACGCCGGTGGTGGCGAATTCGGAGATGTCGGCGAGGGGGCGGACAGCCGGGTCCACGTAGTTGCGCGTGATGACGCCGTTGGTGTCGGCCAGGAAGTCATTCAGATTCCGGAAGGCGACGAGGCCATAGGAGCCGGCGCGGAACAGGTTGAGGAAGTCCGACCATTCACGCTGGAAGCCGCCGGTGAAGACGAAGTTGTTCCAGAAGTAGTCGCCGGTGGCGGAGAGCTGCTGGTTGGTGACGTTGATGACGTTGCCGTGGCGGAACTGCTCGGTGCCGGCGACATAGGAACCGTTGGCGATGGTGGAGTTGTTCAGGAGGTCGGTGCCGGTGAGGCCGGTGATGAGGACCAACGGGGCCGTCGAATAGGTCGGGGTCAGCTGGTCGTCCGTCGTGTGGGAATACTTGACCTCCGTCTTGAAGTCCGGGGTCCACTGGCTGAAGAACTGGAGCGCATAGGATTCGCCGACGCGGGACTGGTCGTAGAAATGGCCGGTCGGGGTGGTGGAGACGCCGCCGGCGACCGCGTTGATGGTGAGGGTGCCCCCGAGGTTGCCGAACTGCGGCACGAGGCCCTCGGTCTTGGAGTAACGTCCGCTCATCCGGTGGTTGGCGGAGATCTTCCAATCCAGCTTGGCCAGAAGCTTCTCGTCGGTCTGGGTGTTGGACGTGGCCGAGGTGACGGGATCGCCCCATGGGATGGTCGCAGAATACTGTTTCAGGCGGGCCAGGATCTGGGTCTCGACGCCGGTGTCAGGACGGAAGCGCAGGTCGCGCCCGGCGCTGATGCTCTCGTAGTTCTCGTAGTTGAGGAAGAAGAAGACGCGGTCGCGGATGATGGGGCCGCTGAAGGTGCCGCCCCAGGTGGTGCGTTGCAGCTTCGGCGTGACCTTGGCGCCGGTGAGGGTGTAATCGCGGGCATTATAGCCCTGCAGGGCCTGACCGAACAGGGAGTCGCCGCGGAAGTACATGTAGGCCGAGCCGTGGAACTGGTTGGTGCCGCTCTTGGTGACGGCGTTGATGGTCGCGCCGGTGAAACCCGAGAGGGTCACGTCATAGGGCGAGATTTGGACGGCAAGTTGCTCGATGGTGTCGACGGACAGCGGATTGAAGAACGCCGCGATGCCCGTGCCGTTGAGGCCGAACACGTCGTTGGTGCGGGAACCGTCGATCATGATGGAGTTAAAGCGGTTGTTCTGGCCGACGGCGGTGATGTGGGCCTCTTCGCGATCATTGGCGCTCGAGAGGGAGCGGAGGGCGACCATCGGGGTGGCGCTGATGAGGTCGGCGAAGGAGCGCTCGGCGCTGGGTTTGGCGGCCAGGCGCTGGCTGTTCAGGACGGAACCGGCGCCGCTGGCGGCGGCATCCAGCTCGTTCTGGCTCCCGCCGACGACGAACTTCTCGAGCTGGAGGACCTCGGACCTGAGATTGATGGCGACATCGATGTCGTTGCCGAGCTCCGTGGTGATGTCAGTGGTGACAACCTCGGGAAAGCCGGAGGCCCGGGTGGTCACCGTGTAAGGACCGCCCACCGGGAGGCCGCGGAAGTTGAAACGCCCGCTCTGGTTGGTGGTGGCGGTATAGGTGGCGTTAGTCGGGTTGTGGACAGCGGTGACGGATGCGCCGGTGATGGCATTGCCATCGGAACCGCGGACGGTGCCGGTCATACCAGAACTGACGAGCTGGCCGAAGCCGCTGGGCGAAAGGGTCAGGGCGAGGGCCGTGACCACTGCGAGAATGAACGATTTAAGGAACGATTGTTGCATGGTGTAAATGCAGTTGGTGTTAGGTTTCAGGGTGGTAGCCTGAAGGAGGGATTGGCGGAGCGAACGCCTGTCATAAGTCTGAGTCAAGCCTTCACCCCTCTCATATATTCACAAAACGGGGATGTTGCATGCCCGTAACTTTCGACCGATGCGGCAGGGGCTCTGAGCCTAAGCACGGCCAGGCCGGAAATTGATTGGGACCGGCCGGCGGCTCGCGGAAAATACAGTTTCCTTCGAGGGAATTCCATCTTCCTATCTCCGCCCGTGAACGCCCCCTCCGCGAGCCATGCCCCCCACCGTCGCGCGATCTGGCTGGCCGGGGGCGGCCTGGTTCTGGCGGTGCTCGCGGCCTATCAGAACAGCCTGGCCGGCCCCTTCGTCTTCGATGATGTCCCGGCCATCCTGCAAAACCCGTCAATCCAGCGGCTCTGGCCGCTTGGTCCGGTCCTGGCCCCGGAACTCGACGGCGGCCTGACGACCAGCGGGCGCCCGCTGGTCAACCTGAGCCTCGCTCTCAACTACGCGCTGGGGGGCGAGGCGGTGCGGGGCTATCATGTGGTCAACCTGCTCATCCACACCCTGGCGGGCCTGACGCTTTTCGGGATCGTGCGGCGGACCTGGTCCCGGTTAAGGCCGGCGGAGGCGCTGCCGGCGGCGTTTTGCGTGGCGCTGCTCTGGCTGGTGCATCCGCTGCAGACGGCGGCGGTCACCTATGTCGTGCAGCGGGCGGAATCGTTGATGGCCCTGGGCTATCTGCTGACCCTTTATGGATTCATCAGGGCGGTGGAGGCGGAGACTGTAGGGCGGGATCGCCTGATCCCGCCAGCGGACGAGCCAAGGCGGGATCAGCGATCCCGCCCTACATCGATCGCATGGCAAACAATGTCCTTTGTGGCGTGTTTATGCGGCATGGCCAGCAAGGAGGTCATGGTGTCGGCTCCGTTGCTGGTGCTGCTTTACGACCGCACGTTCGTCGCCGGCACATTCCGCGAGGCCTGGCGCCGGCGCGGGCGTTACTACCTCGGGCTGGCCGGCACTTGGCTGCTGCTGGCCTGGTTGGTGGCCGGCACCACGGGGCGCGGCGGCACGGCGGGTTTCGGCACGACGGTCGATCCCTGGTCCTACCTGCTGACCCAGTGCCAGGCCATCGTCCATTACCTCCGGCTCGTGGTGTGGCCGGATCCGCTGGTTTTTGACTACGGCACCGCGACCGTCAGCCGTATGGGCGAGGTCTGGCCGCAAGCGCTGCTGCTCGTGGCACTGGCGGCAGGGACGGTGCTGGCCTTGGTGCGCCGGCCCGTGTGGGGTTTTGCCGGAGCGTGGTTCTTCCTGATCCTGGCGCCGAGTTCGAGCCTCGTGCCCGTGGCCTCGCAAACCATGGCCGAGCACCGGATGTATCTGCCGCTCGCTGCGTTGGTGGCGCTGGCGGTCGCCGGCCTGCATTCCCGGCTGGGTCGGCGCAGTATTGTCGCGTGGGGTGTGCTGGCGGCGGTCTTGGCCGGCCTCACGCTGAAGCGCAACACCGACTACCGCAGCGAACAGGGACTGTGGGCGGACACGGTGGCCAAGCAGCCGGCGAACGGCCGGGCACACAACAACCTCGGCAAGGCCGTGTTCGCCGCGGGCCGTCCGGCCGAGGCGCTGGCCCATTACGCGGACGCCATCCGGCTCCAACCGGCGGTCCCTGAACCTTATTACAACCTCGGGCTGGCGCTGGCGCGGCTGGATCGTCCGGCCGAGGCCATCGCCCGGTATGAGGAGGCGTTGCGGCTACAGCCAGCTTACCCCGAGGCGCACAACAACCTGGCCACCGTCCTCCTGGCGGCCGGCCGGTTGGACGAGGCCGGGGTTCACTATGAGGAGGCGGTGCGGCTCAAGCCGGGTTTTGCGGAAGCCCAAGGCAACCTGGCGAATGTCCGGTTGGAGCAGGGGCGGGGCGCGGAGGCCATCCGGCACGGCGAGGAGGCGGTGCGGTTGGATCCGCGCGCGGCGGCGGCCCGTTACAACCTCGGCAACGCCCTCGTTCAGGCCGGCCGGTTCCCGGAGGCGCGGTCGCATTACGAGGAGGCGTTGCGCCTGGCGCCCGATTCCGCGGACGTGGCCAACAACCTGGGCAACGTCCTGGTCGAGCTCGGGCGCCTACCCGAGGCGGTCAGCGCCTACGAACGGGCCGCGCGGCTCGATCCGGGGTATGCCGATCCCCGCCGCAACCTGGCGGTGTTGCTCACGCACCTGGACCGGGTGCCGGAGGCGGTCCCGCATCTCCGGGCCTATGTGCAATTGCGGCCCGACGATCAGGCGGCGCGCGCCGAGCTGGCGCGGTTGCAGGCGTTGGCGCGGCCTTGACCCGCCTTGACCAGCTGTCTGGCTCGGGGTGATGGCCGACACCTACACCGAGCGCGAGGAACTTGCCAACCGCCTGACGCACGGGCTGGGCGCGGGGTTGAGCGTCGCGGGGCTGGTGCTGATGGTCGTCTTTGCCGCGCAGCACGGCGATACCTGGCACGTGGTGAGCACGGCCATCTTCGGCACCACGCTGGTGCTGCTCTACACGGCCTCGACGATCTACCACAGCCTGCGGGACGAGCGGCGCCGGCAGCTTTTGCAAAAAATCGACCACGCCGCCATCTTCCTGCTCATCGCGGGCAGCTACACGCCGTTTGTGCTCGTCACGCTGCGCGGCCCCTGGGGCTGGAGCCTGTTCGGCGTGGTGTGGGGCTTGGCGGTGGCGGGCGTGACGCTCAAGTTCTGGCTGGCCGGCCGCTTCCGGCTGGTGTCCACGCTGATCTACGTCGCGATGGGCTGGCTGGTCATGGTGGCGATCAAGCCGCTGGTCGTGGCGCTGGCGCCCGGCGGCATGAAGCTGCTGGTGGCCGGCGGCCTGTGTTACACGGGCGGCGCGACCTTCTATCTCTGGAAGCGCCTGCCGTATCACCACGCCATCTGGCACCTGTGGGTGCTCGCGGGCAGCGCGTGCCACTGGACCGCGGTGTTTTTCTACGTGGTGCCGGCGGGGAAATGATCTTCAGTGCGGCCGGTCGGCGGCCGCCAGGCTTTCGGCCAGCGCGAGGAGTTCCGGGGGCGGCACGACCTTGAAGTCGCGGGTGAGCTGCAGGAGCCCGACCAGCGTTTCCGGCGCCGGGCGGCGGATATCCGGCGGTTGGAACGTGGCCCAGCAGCGGGCCAGCCGCGCAGACTCCTGCGCGCTGTCGGCGGCGAGGAAAAGCAGCGCGGCAGTGAGCACGGCCAGCCACCAGATTTTTACCAAAGGTTTTTGGGCCGACACGCACGGAGTTGTTGCCCAAAGCCTTGGAAACGTCAATCTGGGCACCGTATGAAAATCGCTATCATCGGGGCGGGCAATGTCGGTGGCTCACTCGGCAAAGCCTGGGCCAAGGTGGGGCACAACATCATCTTCGGCGTGCGCAATCCCGGCCAGGGCAAGACCCAGCCCCCGCTCGCGGAGATCGGCGTCAGCGCCACCGCCGTGACCCTGCCCGACGCGGCGCGCAGCGCGGACATCATCGTGCTCGCCACCCCCTGGCCCGCGGTGCCCGACGCGATCAGCGCGATGGGCGACCTCAAGGGCAAGGTGATCATCGATTGCACGAATCCGCTTTCCCTCAACGGCGACGGCAGCCTCAGCCTCTCGCTCGGCTCGACGACCTCGGGCGCGGAGGAGGTCGAAAAACTCGCGGCCGGCGCGCAGGTGGTGAAGGCCTTCAACACCTATGGCTGGGAAAATTTCGCCAACTCGGCCTACCCGAACGCGGCCGGGTTGAAGCCCGTGATGTTTTACTGCGGCGACCACGATGAGGCGAAGAAGACGGTGCACCAGCTCGCGGCGGACCTCGGCTTCGACCCGGTGGACACCGGCGGTCTCGGCATGGCGCGCAGCCTCGAGCCGCTGGCGCTGCTCTGGATCCGCCTCAGCATCCGCGAGGGCCGCAACCCGAACTTCACCTGGGCGCGGCTGACACGCTGAGGGCAGCTTGCGCAGTTGAGGGCTGAGACTTGATGGTTGAGAGTGGATGCACCGAGCCGTGTATTTTGCTCTCAACCCTCATCCATTGACGCTCAACTGAGATGCTCCTCGTCCTCCACAAGCCCTACGGGGTGCTTTCGCAGTTCACGCCCGAGCCGGGCTCGGACTGGCGGACGCTGGCGGATTTCAAGCTGCCGCCCGGCACCTACGCGCTCGGCCGGCTCGATGCCGACTCGGAGGGGCTGCTGCTGCTCTCCGACGAACCGGGGCTGAACTCGCGCCTGCTCGAACCGGCGGGGGCGCATCCGCGCGAATACTGGGTGCAGGTTGAGCGGATCCCGACCGGAGCCGCGCTCGGGCAACTGGCGCGCGGCGTGAAAATTGGCGATTACACGACGCAACCCTGCACGGTGCGGCGGCTCGAGCCCGCGCCGGCCGTGGCGCCGCGCGACCCGCCCATCCGCGTGCGGAAGTCGGTGCCGGATTGCTGGCTGTCGCTGGAGCTCATCGAGGGCAAGAACCGCCAGGTGCGGCGGATGACGGCGGCCGTCGGCCACCCGACGCTGCGGCTGCTGCGCCGGCGCATCGGGCAATTCAAGCTGGGCGAGCTGGCCCCGGGCCAGTGGCGGGAACTCACCGCCGCCGAGCGCGCCGCCGTGCTGGCGTGACGCGAATTTCTGCGCCTGTCCGCACCCCGCCCGTGCCATCGGTTGATGTCAACCAATAGTTGACATCAGCGCCCGGGCCATGGCGCGCAAGGCGGCGTGGGTTGAGGTGCGGATTATTTTTCGAGCAGGGTCGCGACGAGGCGGCTGAGCGTCACCCTGGCCGGCTCGCGCAGCGGCACCCTGGCGCTGAAGGTGGCGCTGGCGTAGGTCTGGTTCTGCGAGGGTTTGCGGACATCGATCCGCAGAAAGACGAGATGCTCGCCGAAATCCCACGCCCAGTGATCCTGAAAGGTGACGACGGCCTGCGTGTCGTCGGGCATCATGGTCAGAGGGCCGACCTCGGCGGCGAGGCCGCGGGCCTTGAGCGCCTGGGCGATCTGGTGGTCGAGCGCGCGGTTGTCGTTGAGGTTGCGCACGACAAAGAAGCGCTGCACGCCCTTCAGGCTCTGACCGCTTTCGACCGAGGCGTCGAACGAGGCGCAGCCGCCGAGGAGCAGGGCGAGGGCGGTGGCAAGCAGGACGCGGGTCAGGAGGAATTTCATGCGGAGCGTTCGTGCCAGACTTGGGCGAGGTGCAGGAGGGTTTCAACCGCTTTCGCCATGTCCTGCAGGCTGACCCACTCGCGCGGGCTGTGGACCTCGTGCATGCCGCAAAAGAGATTGGGCGTGGGCAAGCCGCGGGCGGTGAGGTTGGAGCCGTCGGTGCCGCCGCGGATGGCGGTGGACTTCGGCGTGAGGCCGGCACGGCGGATGGCTTCCCGGGCGAATTCGACCGGGCGCATGTCCTGCTCAAGCCAGTAGCGCATGTTGCGGTATTGCTCGGTGAAGGTGAGGTCGAAGCGTGCGCGCGGCTCGGCGGCCCGGAGGTCCGCCACGATTTGCTCCACCACCGTGCGCTTGGCGGCAAGGCCGGCGAGTTCGAAGTCGCGCAGGATCAGGCGCACCCGGGCGACCTCGGGGAAGGCCGCGCACTCGACGGGGTGGATGAAGCCGTCCAGGCCGTCCGTGCGCTCGGGGGAGAGTTCGGGCGGCAGGGCGGCGAGGAAACGGCCGGCGAGGCGCGCGGCGTTCACCATCACGTCCTTCGCCCAGCCGGGATGCGACGCCACGCCGTGGATCTCCAGAAGGGCGGCGTCGGCGCTGAAGGTCTCGCCGTCAATCTCGCCCGGCGACGAGCCGTCGAGGGTGTAGCCGAAGTCGGCGTCCAGCTGGTCGAGGTTGATCTTCGCCATGCCGCGGGCGATCTCCTCATCGGGATTGAAGCAGACGCGGATGCGGCCGTGCGGGATTTCCGGGTGCGCGATCAGGTGGCGCACGGCGCTCATGATCACGGCTATGCCGGACTTGTCGTCCGAGCCGAGCAGGGTGGTGCCGCTGGCGGTGATGAGGTCATGCCCGAGGCAGTCGCGGAGGAACGGGGTCGTGTCGAGGGTCAGCTGCTGCGCCGGGTCGTCGGGCAGCACGAGGGGCTGGCCGGCGTAGGCGCGGTGAACGAGGGGCTTGGCCAGGCCGGGAAGATTGGTGGCGGTATCGACGTGGGCGAACCAGGCAATGGTCGGCGTGACCTTCGGGGAGGTGGCCGGCAGGGTGGCGAGCAAATAGCCGTGCTCGGTCAGCGACACGTCGGTGAGGCCGAGGGCCTGGAGTTCCGTGGCGAGCAGGCGGAGCAGGTCCCATTGGCCGGGCGTGCTCGGCGTGCCGGTGGACTGGTCGTTGCTGCGCGTGTCGATCCGCACGTAGCGCAGGAAGCGTTCGAGAAGGTCGGCGGTGTCCGGTTGCACGGAGGGACGGTTGGCCGGCCCGGCGGGTGGGACAACCAGAAAGACCGGCCCGGCCGGTTTGGGGCGAGTCTCAGCGCCGGTGACCCTCACCGCGGTCGCCGAATCCGCCGGACTTGGGCCCGCGGAGATAGGAGCCGTCACCGCGAGGGAAGTCGCCGCGGTCATCGGCCCGGTAGGAAGCATCGAGATAAACCCGGGGTGTCGCGTCATACCGCGCATCGTAATAGCCGGGATAGTTGTCCGCGGAGTAACCGCCGGGATAATAATACCCCGGATAATAGCCGAAGAGGCCATCACCGTCGGAAGTGCTGATGCCCACGCCGAGGCCGAAGCGGTTCTCGGGATCGTAGTAATCCAGCCAGAGCGAACCGGCACGATATTCCCGGCCACCCCGGCCCCAGCCGTAGGCGACGGTGACCGAACCGTGAATCTCGCCGCGGCGTTTCGCGCTGAGTACATCGCTGGCCTTGAGCCGTGGGCGCTCCTTGGGCTGAGGGCGCGCGGCGAGGGCGGCGGCGACGAGTTCGTTCAGTTTTGCGAGTTGCGCTGGAGCGAGCCGGTCGAGGCCGGCCTGCTTGCGGTCCGCCTCGGTGCGGCGGGAGACAAACGAGCCGCCGAGATAGGTGATGTTTTCACGGCGGGCAAAGGCGAGGTCGTCCGCCACCAGCTGGTCGAGCGCCGTGCGTTCGTCGGCGGTCAGCGTCGGCACCCCGACGGCCGTCTTCTGCTCGAGCGAAAGGGTGGCGGTAAATCCGCCCTCCGCGGCGCGGAGCGAACCGATGGCGAACAGCAGCCAGCCGGTCAGCAGCAGCAGGCCCGGCCGCGTGAAACGTGACGGTGTCATGCCGGCGGTGACCCGGCGAGGGGCCTCAGGTTCCGCGGGGGCCTCGGTCGGAGTCAGGCAGTTGGCCGTGGGCTAGCGAGCTTGCTCGCGCTCTGAAGGCGCCCGCAAGCGGCTGGCCCACCGCAACACCTTTCAGTATTCCCAAGTCTGAGCGGGAAATCTGGTCAACGGCCTGAGTTCGCCTCAGGCCTCCTTGTCGGGGATCTCCACGGCGCCGCCCGTGACGGCGTATTTCATGACATCGGGCGAGGAGTGGTTCTCGATCGGCCGGACGCGGTTGCGTTTCACCAGGAAAAGCTGGCCGCCGACGTTGTAGGCCTGCGGCACATAGACGGAGACATACCCGGCGCCGAGGTTGAAGCTGTCCGGCTCCTCGTCGGTCAGGAAACCGACCATCCAGACCTCGTCGGCCATCACATTGACCAGCACGGCGTGGTTGAAGCGCCGCTTGTGGCCGACGAACGCCTCGAAGAAATCCCGCACCGAGGTGTAGATGAAGCTTACCCCGGGCGTGTGTTCGAGGACGGCGCCGATGTGAAGGGAGAAGCGCTTCACAAACCGGAAGGTGCTGATCCAGCCGACCAACAGGACGAAAAGCAGGATCGAAACCAGCCCGAGTCCCGGCGAGGTCACGTAAGGATTCAGGATGCCATCCACCTGGTTGAAGCCCCAGAACAGCGAGCTCAGCGTGATCACCACGGGCGCCAGCACGAGGATGCCGCGCAGTAAATACTGCCCCGTGTCGCGCCAATGGAACCGCGGCGTGAGACGGGAGTGGCGGAGGGTTTTGATTTCGGGCATGGGGTGAGGTTGACCACTTCAGACCGATCCCGGCCGGGAAGGTTACGCGGACCGACGCGCAGGGAGAGAATTGGGGCAACCCCCGCTCCGGTTCACGGTCTGGTTCCTACGGCCACAATTACGCGACCGCCTGATCCAGCCCCTGCCCATGCAAACCAAACCCACCATCCTGTTTTCAATCGCGCTCCTCCTGTTTGGCGCCGGCTGCGCCGGTTCCGGACCCAACACGCAGCGCGGCGCCGTGAGCGGCGGTGTGCTCGGCGCCATCGCGGGCGGCATTATCGGCAACAATCGCGGCTCGGGCAATGCCGCGAGCGGCGCGGCCATCGGGGCGATCGCCGGCGCGGCCGTCGGCGGCACGGTGGGCAACGCGACCGACCACGAACGCGGCACCATCTATGGCTCGGAGACCGAGGCCACCACGCAGATCATCGTGGAGTCGCCGCCCCCGCCGCCGCCCCGCCGCCGCGAAGTGGTCTACGAGCGGCCCCGGTCCGACGACATCTGGATCGACGGTTACTGGCGTTATGATGCGCGCGGTTATGTGTGGGTGCCCGGCTATTGGGAGACTCCGCCAGACCGCTACCGTCACTACGTCCCGGCGCACTGGGAGCGGCGCGGTCGCCACCATGTGTGGATCGAGGGCTACTGGCGCGGCTGAGTTGCGCCCCCGGGCCCGCCGAAGTCCGGCGTGCCGTCGGCGCGCCAGGTGACCGGTTGCACGCGCGTGTGACGGTTGGGGTCGCGTAGCGGGTCACCGGGGATGTCGCGGTAGTTGCGCGCGTGGTAGACGAGCAGGTCCACCCCGTGCTCGGTCGTGAAACAATTGTGGCCGGGACCGTAGATGCCGTTCGCCTCGCTGGTCGCGAAGACCGGCGCGGATGACTTGGCCCATGCTTTCGGGTCGAGCAGGTCGGCGTTCTCGTCGGCGGTGAGCAGGCCGAGGCAGTATTCCGCGCGGGTGTCGGCGGCGGAGTAGGTCAGGAAGAGCCGGCCGTTCCGGTGCAGCACGGTGGGCCCCTCGTCCACCCAGTAGCGGACCTGTTCCCACGGAAACTCGGGCTTCAACAGCCGCACCGCCGGGGTGCCTATGCTCCAGGGGGTGGCCATCTTCGCGATATAGATGTTCGTGCCCTTGAGGTCGGGGTGGCGCTGGGTCCAGAGCAGGTAGCGCTGCCCGCGGTGTTCAAAGGTGGAGGCGTCGAGCGAGAAGGACTGCCACCCGGTCTTGAGCTGGCCCTTCTCGACCCACTCGCCCTCGAGCGGGTTGGGGGACGAGTTTTCCAGGACGTAGATCCGGATCTCCCAGATCTTCTCGGCGGCGCCGGCGGCGAAATAGACATACCATTTGCCGCCGATGAAATGGATCACGGGCGCCCAGATGTGCGCCCCCATGATGCCCGTGGCGTGTTTCCGCCAGATCACCCCGGCCTCGGCCGAGGCGAGGCCGGCGATGGTTTTCGCGCGGCGCAGCTCAAGCCCGGTCGTATTCCGGCACGGTGCCCATGAAATAGAAATACCCGTCGCTGTGCTGGTGGATCCACGGGTCGGCACGCTGCGGGACAAGCGGATTGGGGTGGACGGCCGGTTCGGCGGCGGAGCCCACGGCCAGCAGGCCGAGGCAGATGATGATCCGGGGTAGTGACATCATGCGGTCAGGCTGTCGTCCGGTGATGGACGGGCAAGTGCCGCCGAGTGTGACTGTAAGACAAGGAATGGGTTCGACGCTCCCGGGGTTCCGGCCAAGCCTGCTTGCCATGTCGCGCATCGCATTGGTCGGCCCGGGGGCAGTCGGCGGAGTCATGGCCGCGTGGCTCGGGAAAACCGGCCGGCACGAGGTCACGCTTTGCGCGCGGCGCCCGCTCGGCGAACTGCAGGTCGAGACGCCGCACGGCCCGCTGGTGGCCCGGCCGAAGGTGCTGACGGCGCCCTATCAGGCGACACCAGTGGACTGGGTGCTGGTGGCGACCAAGACTTACGACTCGGCTGGCGCGGCGGCGTGGTTCCAGGGCCTCACGGCGCAGGGCACACCGGTGGCGATCCTGCAGAACGGCATCGAACATCGCGAACGGTTCGCGCCCTGGCTGCCGGCGGAACAGATCGTGCCGGTCATGGTGGATTGTCCCGCCGAGCGCACCGACCCCACCCACATCCGCCAGCGCGGCACCGCGAAGATGGTGGTGCAGGATGATGCGCGCGGCCGGGAGTTCGTCGCGCTCTTCGCCGGCACGCCGGTCGAGGTGACGACGACGCCGGACCTGAAGAGCACCGTCTGGCGCAAGCTCTGCATCAATTCCTCCGGTGTCATCAACGCCCTGCTGTTGCAGCCGACGGCAGTGTTGCACGACGAGAAGATCGGCGAGTTGCTGCTGGCGATGGTGCGCGAGTGCATGGCCGTCGGCCGGGCCGAGGGCGCGGTGTTTGAGGAGGGGCTGCCGGAGAAGATCCTGGCCGGCCAGCGTGCGGCGCCACCCGACTCGATGAACTCGATCCACGCCGACCGGGCGGCCGGCCGGCCGATGGAACTCGACGCCCGCAACGGCGTCATCGGGCGGCTCGGCCGCCAGCATGGCATCGCGACGCCCTACAACGACATGGCCGTCGCGCTGCTCGCGGCGATGGCGCGTGGGTGAAGTTGTAGGCGGCGAGCAAGCTCGCTGGCCCACGATCAAGCACTATGTCCGTAGCACGGCGGCGGCAGCGTAGACGCCCTTCTGGGCCTCGCGGATGGACGGCGCGGCCAGCGCGCGCTGGGTGATCGTCTGGTTGGTGCTCCAGTAATAGAGCTGGGAGAAAAGCATGCCCGTCAGCAGGGTCGGCCACGGGATCGCCGAGCCGGGGCCGCCGAGCAGCGTCTAACGCTCGGGCGGCAGGCCGGAGAGGTCCCAGTGCACCGCATTGAGCGACAGCACGGTGACGAGCAGCGCCATGCCGAGCACGACCACGCCGGTGTAGGTGTCGGAGATGGCGACGGCGCGCAGGCCGCCGCCGATGGCGTAGGCCGCGCCGACCGCCGCGACGCCGCAGGACAGGACGATGATCGGGATGTCCAGGCCGAACATGCGCTTGATGAGCAGCGAGCTCGTATAGAGCATGATCGGCAGAAAGAGCAGGACGCCGCCGAGCAGGAAGATGGCTGAGACGGTCGCGCGGATGTGGTTGTTGTTATAGCGACGCTCCAGCAGCTCGGTGCCGTCGTGCACTGGTATTTATAGTAGAGCGGCACGAAGATCTTCGCGAGGAGCAGCAGGCCGAAGAAGCCGGAGAGTTCCCAGACCACCATGATGAGGGCCTGCGGGCCGTTCATGCCGACGAAGGTATCGGTGTTGATGTTGGTCAGCGTGATCGAGCCGGCGATGAAGGCCCAGTTGAGTGTGCCGCTCGCCAGGAAGTAGTCCTTCGCCTCGCTGCCGCTGCGGTCGACCTTGCGGCAGTGCAGCCAGGTGATGACGCCGACCAGTGCATTCAGCGCCAGGAAGACGCCGATTTGGATCAATGTCGGGGTGGACATGGGGTGGGGCGAAAGCCCGGCAACCTGTCCGCCTCCGGCCGGGTGTCGCAAGGGTCAAACCCGGTTACTAATTCTGACCGTCAGGTGCCCGGCGGTGGAACCGGCGGCGGGCGGCCCGCGTGATGCCGCACTACCCCAAATCCCAAACATGAAATCTACCTTCAAACTCATCGCGGCGCTGGCCACCGCTTGTTTTGTCTCCGTGGCCGCGTTCGCGGCCGATGCATCCGGCACGTGGAAGTGGACCCAGCAGGGCCGGCAGGGTGGCCCGGGCGCCGAGGTCACCCTCAAGCTGGAGGCCAAGGAAGGAGTCCTCACCGGCCCCATGCTCGGCCTCCAGGGATCGCAGGGCGCGATGCCCGACGTCGCGATCGGCGACGGTTTGGTCAAGGGCGACCTGGTTTCGTTCAGAGTCACCCGCGAGTGGAACGGGAACAAGCGCACGAGCAAATACGACGGCAAGCTCGAGGGCGACACGATCAAGGGCACGGTCGAACGTCAGGGCCGCGACGGCAACACGATGAAGTCCGAGTGGATCGCGACCCGCGCGAAGTAACCGTATTTTCGTCACCACAAAAAACCCGCTCCGGCTTGGAGCGGGTTTTTTAATATTTAAGAGGGCGCGAGCGAGCTCGCTGACCCACGGGCCTCACAACGTCGCGAAGAGCGCGCGGAGCTCGGAGGGGAACACTGGCTTGGGCAGGATGAAGTCCACTTTGTAGTGGCGGTAGGTGGAGTCGACCTCCTCGCTCAATTCGGAACTGAAGACGATGATGCGCCCCTTGTAGTCCATCGCGCGCAGCTTGGCCACCAGCTCGAGACCGCTGACCGTGGGCATGTGGTGGTCGGTGATGACCACATCATACGCCGTAGGGTCAGGCCGCAGGAGATCCAAGGCGAGGTTGCCGTCGGGGACGGACTCGACCTTGTGACCATCGCGACCGAGCACTACTTCAAGTAATTGGCGCAACTCGCGCATATCGTCGGCATAGAGCACCCGCAGCGACTTTTTCGGCGCTGGGTTGGCGGCCTGCGATGTGACAGGAGTGCTCATGAGGGTTTGCACCTAGCTGCTAGCAGATAAAACATCCGTTGTCTCGTTGGCTTGTTGTGAAAAATTTACGAAATACCGGCTAGGGTCATTTGGCTCCGTCGAGTCCCCGGCGGACAAGGAGTGGCTTGATGTCGGGATCGCTGCCCGTGAAGTTGCGGAAGAGGTTCATGGCGTCGTCACTGCCCCCGCGGGAGAGCAGCGTCTTGCGGAAGTGGTCGCCATTGGCGCGGGTGAGGCCGCCGTTCTTCTTGAGCCAATCGACGCTGTGGGCGTCGAGCACCTCGCTCCACAGGTAGGAGTAATACCCGGCCGAGTAGCCGCCGGCGAAGATGTGCGAGAAATACGTCGTGCGGTAGCGGGGTGGCACGGGCGCGAAGTCCACGCCGGCCTTCTGCAAGGTCGCGGACTCGAAGGCGAGCACGCCGTCGGCGGCGGGCACCTGGTCGGCCGTGAGCTGGTGCCAGGCCTGGTCGAGGATGGTGGCGGCGAGCTGCTCGGTGGTCTTGAAGCCCTGGTTGAATTTGTCTGCGGCCTCGACCTTGGCGAGAAGCTCGGCGGGCATCGGCGCGCCGGTCTGGTAGTGTTTCGCGTAGTGCGAGAAGATCGAGGGCCAGGTGGCCCACATCTCGTTCACCTGGGAGGGATACTCGACGAAGTCGCGCGGCACGCCGGTGCCGGCGAAGCGCGGATATTTCACCTGGGAGAACATGCCGTGCAGCGCGTGGCCGAACTCATGAAACATCGTGTTCACCTCGTCGTGCGTCATCAGCGTGGGCTCGCCCTCGGGCGGCTTCGGGATGTTGAGGTGGTTGCCGATGACGGGCCGGTCGCCGGTCAGGCCGTCCTGCGGGACGTAGGCGTTGGCCCAGGCGCCGCCACGCTTGTTGGAGCGGGCGTAGAAGTCGCCGAGGAACAGCGCCAGCGGCGAGCCGTCGGCGTTGAACACCTCGAAGACATACATGTCGGGGCTGTAGCCCTTCAGGTCGGGGCGCTCCTGGAAGGTGATGCCGTAGAGCTGGGTGGCGGCGTAGAACACGCCGTCGACGAGCACGCGGCGGATCTCATAGTAGGGGCGCAGCTGGGTCTCGTCGAAGGCGTAGCGCTCGCGGCGGACTTTCTCGGCGTAGAAGTCCCAGTCGCCGGCGGCGAGCGGGAAGCCGCCTTTCTCGGCGTTGATGATGGCCTGCATGTCGGCGGCCTCCCGGCGGGCGTTGGCCACGGCGGCGGGAGCGAGCTGGGCGAGGAGCTTGTTCACGGTGCCGACGCTGCCGGCGGTCTGCTCCTCGAGCTGGAGGTCGGCGTGGGTGGCATAGCCGAGCAGGACGGCGCGCTCGGCGCGGAGTTTGGCGAGGCCGGACACGATGGCGCGGTTGTCGAACTCGCCGCCGCGGCTGCCCCGGGCGAGGGAGGCGGCCATGACGCGCTCGCGCACGGCGCGGAGCTGGAGCGAGTCGAGCGGGGGCTGGCCGGTGGTGTTGGTGAGGCGGATGGCGAACTTGCCCTCGTGGCCGGCTTTTTTCGCGGCCTCGGCGGCGGCGTTGATGGCGGCGGCGGAAAGACCGGCGAGTTCCTCGCGGGTGTCGACGATGACGGCGGAGGTGTTGATCTCCTTGAGGACGTTTTGGCTGAACTGCGTGGAGAGCTTGGCAAGCTCGGCGTTCAGGGCCCGGAGCTTCGTCTTGTCGGCCTCGGAGAGCTTGGCGCCACTGCGGACAAAATCCTTGTAGTAACGTTCCAGCAGGCGGGCGGACTCGGGGTCAAGGCCGAGGGTCGCGCGGGCTACGTTAAGCGCGGAGATGCGCGCGAAGAGAGGGGCGTTCAGGCGGATGGCGTCGCGGTGGGCGGCAAACTTGGGCGACAGCGCGGTTTCGAGTTTCTGGAGGTTGGGGTTGGTGAGGGCGCCGGTCAGGATGCCGAAGGCGCGGGTGGCGCGGCCGAGCAGATCGCCGGTGCGTTCGAGGGCGACGATGGTGTTGTCGAAGGTGGGCTTGGCCGGGTTGTTGGCGATGGCCTCGACCTCCTTGAGTTCCTCCGCCATGCCCAGCTCGAAGGCGGGCGCGAAATGCTCATCCTTGATCTGCTCGAAGGGCGGCAGCTGGTAGGGCAGGGGGCTCTTGGTCAACAACGGGTTGGCGTCGGACTGGGCCCCGAGAGTGAGCGGGGCGACCAGACAGAGAGTCGCCAGCAAGGAGGACATGAGCAGGCCGCGGAGGGGGGATTTTTCTGTAAGCATGGGGATGGTTATTTTTACCAGCACATACGCCCCGCCGGACCTTGGCAAGACCGCCGCACGGGGAATAACCCTTCCTGCAGGCTCCGGCTCCGGCTGCTTATTTCATTGGGGATGCGGCGGATGGTGTCCGGATCTCTGTTTTTCGCGTCGCGGGGAAAATTTCCCCGTTACCCTGCGGGGTTACCCGGGTCAGTCTCCTTGCCGCGATTCCTCGCGGCAGGTTTCCAGTGCGAGCGCCGGATGCCTCGCCCGCCCTCATCCACCCCCATTATTATCATCATGAAAGCACTCATTCCCACCCTGCTCCTCGTCACCACGCTGGCCTTTACCGGCTGCAGCAAATCCGAACGCGCCGAAGCCACAGCCAAGGTCAAGGAAGTCGCGCACGACACCAAGGTCGCCGTGGTCGATGCCTGGGGCGAAGTCAAAAGCTTCACCTTCGAACGCCGCGACGACTTCAACGCTCGCGCCAAGTCCCTCGGCGCCGAGTTCGACGTGAAGATGAGCGAGCTGAAGACCAGCTATTCCGAGGCCCAGGCCACGGCCAGCCGCCGTGCGGCTATGGATGAACTCAAGAATTCTGAGGCCGACTACAAGGCCAAGCTCGACGCGCTCGGCACCGCCACGGGCGACACTTGGGACGCGGCCAAGAACAACGTGATCCTCGCGTGGGACCGCCTGCAGGCCTCCTACCACAAGGCGCGCGCCAACTGAGGCGCCAGCGGCGCCACCCATCCACACCGGCCGGTTCATCGGCCGCGAGGGTGGGGGACCACGTGAAGGGAAGCCTGACGGTCCCGGCCGTTGCTAAGTAAAGATCCCCGGGGGTAAGCCCCGGGGCATTTGTCGGAAACCTGTAGGGCGGGGTCGCTGCACCCCGCCAAGGTGCGAAAGTGATATCACGTTCGTGGCGGGATCGGGCGATCCCGCCCTACAACCTAGCCGGAGCACCTGTCAGCCATAGGCCCGGTGAAGGCGGAAGCTCCAGGGTATGGACCCACCGGGAATCAAATTTTCGGGGGAGCGGCCGGAGCGGCCGGTGGGGCCAGCGGCTGGCGCGGTCCACGCGCGGCGGCATTTCCACCGGTAACTGATCCTTGCAGAGTTCGAGCAGTTCGATGGTGGTGAGGCCGGTCTGGGCCGCCTCGTTGGTGTTCACCTCCAGGGCTTCCTCGGCGGGGCTGAGCACGTCGGGGCCGGTGAGGAGCTTGGGGCTGGCGAAACCGCCGCCGCGGCTGAACAGGCCCTCGAGGGCCTTCTTCGGCAGCGAACCGGCGCCGGGATAAAGGGTGAGCTCGCTCGGGCGGGACACGCCGTAGGCCGTGCTCAGGCCGGGCTGCTCGACAGTGACCTGCTTCACAATGCTCAGGTCTTTTTCGCGCGGCGGGGCGTCCTCGTTCTCAGTGGCCGGGCCCGCCTGCAGGATGTAGACGAGCTGGCCGGCGCGGGCGACCTCCGTGCCGCCGATGGTGAGCGAGTCGACCAGGTTGCGCCCGCTGAGTGGGATGACGGCCTGGAGCACGCCGGTGTCGATGGTGACAGCCTTGGTGTTCTGCGTGAGTTTGAGCGCGCCGGCGGCGGGCGTGCCGGGCCGGCGAGGCTCAGCTCGCCGGAGTGGCCGGCGGGCGCGGTGGTGGCGAAACCGCTCCACTTGAGCGAGCCGTCCGGCCAGTCGGCGAGGGGCCAGGTCTGGATGGGCAGGGCCTGGCCCGTGGCGTCGGTGAGCGTGAATGTGGTGGTGCGCGGCACGGTGCCCTGCGCCCAGGGGACGCCCCAGCTGACGCCGGTGGAAACGCCGGCCGCAGGTTGGTTGACCCAGTGCAGCTGCGCCGCGGAGGTTTTCAGGGCAGGCGTCATGGGTGAGGGGTGACTGGCGGACGGGGAGGCGAGACACGGGGGTTCCCGCAGCAAGACGCTCCCTGCGGGAAAGGATACCGGCAACTTGGCCGGTTTCATCCCGTCAGATCACCCGCGGCATCCGCCGCCCCGCGCACGAAGCCGAGACCGGGAGAACGGAGCGGGGAAGACGAGATTCCGGCATAGCGGAATGGGCGGCCGGGCGCATCTGGTCGGGCGGCTCGTGGGTGGGTCAACCGGCTCACCAGGATTCGGCAATCAAAGGTGCCGCGTGGCCTCCGGACGCGCTTCGAACCCGTCAGGGAGGCCGGGTGCCACCAAAGAAAAAGGCCGCCCGGGGGCGGCCTTGGGAGGTGCAACTTGCGCGAGGCGCTCAGTTCGTGATGTCGTGCGTGGTGCTCGACTGGCGGATCGGCAGGTAGAGTTTATACCAGGCCTTCTGGGCGTCGCTGTCGGAGTAGTCGGCGAGGGCCTTCTCGTTGGCGAATTCCATCACGATGATGTGGGTGCGGTTCAGCGTCGTGCCGGGAGGATTCTGCACCTTGATTGCCTTGGTCCAGATGCGGGTGATGCCCTTGTAGGTCGCCGGCAGGGCTTGGGCGCCGTCGAGTGCGGCCTGGATCTGCTCCGGCTTCGTGTCGGTCTTCCAAGCCACGGTGACGACGTGGATCACGGACTTGGGGGCGGTGTCGCTGGCGGCGGCGGAGGCCGCGCCAATCGAAAGCAGGGTGGCGGTCAGGAGGAGGGCGAACAGTTTTTTCATAGGGGAGGAGGGTTGATATTCGTGCCGGGCCGGCGGGCGGCCCGTCATTACGGACAAGCCACAGAGGTTTTGGTTTCTACCGGGGCTGTCAATCTTGGAGCCTCGGGATTGACCCCGGCCGGCCGCTGGGACCTGATGCGCCGCATGGCGAGAAGCGTCGTCCTCGAAACCACTCCGCGCTGCGAGCGCTGCCGCTGCACGCCGCGCTGGTGCATTTGCGCGGGCTTTCAGGCGGTCGCGTCGCCGCTGGCGGCGGACGTGCTGATCCACAAGCGCGAATACTGGCGGCCGACCAGCACGGGGCGGCTGATCAACCGCGTGGTGACGGACTCGCGCGGCCACGTCTTCTGGCAGGAGAAACCGCCGGTGCGCGCGGCGGTCGCGCGGCCCGGTCGCGAGCTCTGGATCCTGCATCCGCGCGGCGAGGAGCTGCCGGCCGGCGCCGATCCGGCGAACCTGCAGGTGCTGCTGCTCGACGGCAGCTGGAGCGAGGCCGGCTCGATGCTGGAGGTGGTGGGCCAGTGGGGCCGGCGCGTCAGCCTGCCGCTGAGCGGCCCGAGCCGTTACTGGCTGCGCAACGCGCCCGGAGCGGGCAAGTATGCGACGGTGGAGGCACTGATGTTCTTGTATGCCGCCCTGGGGCTCGCGGAGGCCGAGGCGGCGCTCCGCCGGCAGTTCGAACTGCACGTCTATGCCGGCCTGCGCACTCGCGGCGCCAAGGCGATAGCCGACGAATTTCTGGCAACCTCGCCGCTGCGGGCAGCGATGCCGGACCTGCTGGCCCGACTCGGCGAACGCCGGCCGAACCCGTGAGCCGGTTTGGATTTGCCTCCCGGAATTCCGTCGGTTGCGTCGTGGGCATGAATCCCGCGCCCCGGATGCTGTTGTTGGCGGTGCTGCTGGCCGTGGCGGGCTGCGCGCCGCCGCCGCCGGCGGCGCCCGCCGTGCCGGAAAAAACCGAGGCCGAGCTGCGGCGCGAACAGTATTTCGGGCCGCAGATCGCGGCGGACCAGGCCATCGCTTGGCGCACGAGCAACCTCGGCATCAGGCTCCTCGCGCCGGGCGAGGGTCCGCTGGTGCAGCTGCAGGACCGGGTGCGTGTGCACTACACCGGCCGGCTGAAGGACGGCACGGTGTTCGATGACTCGCGGGCCCGCGGCAAGCCGTCGGACTTTGCGGTCGACCGGCTCATCACCGGCTGGTCCGCCGCGATGCTGACGCTCAGGCCCGGGGCGAAGGCGATCATCTACATCCCGCCGCATCTGGGCTACGGCGGTTTGCGTTCCGGTAACATCCCGCCGTTCTCCGGGCTGATTTTCGAGGTCGAGGTGATCGCGGTAAACCCGTGACCCTGGCCGGATGACGCGGGAAGGCGGACGGAACCGTCCGGCGCCATCCGGGAAGCGCTCCGCGAAGGCGGACGACAGGGGCGTGGCTTGGAACGCCAGGGGCGTGAGTTCGGTTGGGCAGGGCAGGGAATTCATCCTACAGTATAGCCAAAGCCCGGGCGGTGTATCCGCCGAAATCCGGACGGGTAATTCGCCACGCGACATGGGTGGGGTAACAATAATTTGTAACGTATTTCGTGACAAATTATCTGGCGGCGGGGTTGGACGGCGGGAATATTTTTGTCCCGCGGTCCGGATCGCGCGGTCTCAACCGTTGAATCCTTTGAAAACGCATCCAACTCTCCCGCCATCATGTCCTCCACTCCTTCATCCTTTCCCGCCGACCGCGAACTCGTCCTCCAGCGCGTGCTGAACGCATCGCGCGAAAAGCTCTTCCGCTGCTGGACCACGCCCGGGCTCATCGTGCAGTGGTTCACGCCGCCGCCGTTCAAGACCATCAAGGCCGAGCTGGATGTCCGCGCGGGCGGGACCAGCAACATCACCATGCTGTCGCCCGACGGCCGGGAGTTCCCGAAACCCGGCATCTACCTCGAGGTCGTGCCGAATGAAAAACTTGTCTTCACCGATGCGTTCACGAGCGCTTGGGAACCGTCGGCCAAGCCCTTCATGACGGGTATCCTGACCTTCGAGGACGTCGGCAAAGGGAAGACCAAATACACCGCACGCGTCCGCCACTGGACCGTCGCCGACCGCGAAGCCCATGAAAAAATGTGCTTCCACGAGGGCTGGGGCATCGCCACGGGCCAGCTGGAGGCGCTGGCGCAGAAGATCTGAGCCTTTGGGGTTGGGATTGTTTCAACGCCAAGTCGCCAAGCCGCAAAGGGGCGCGGCGCAAGCTCGCACCGGGGCGGATCTTTTGTTCTCGTGGTCACACACCCACTCATGACGCACCTTCACGTCCTCCCCCTGCTGCTTCGTTTCCGTTCTCTGGCCGTCTCGGCCGCCTTTGTCGGCGCCGCGGCCATGCTGCCCGCGGCCGATCCGGCCGAGTTGCTCAAGGATCCGGCGGTGCTGTCGCTGCTGGAGGTCGCCAAGCGCAACGAGCCGGACACGATGGCCCTGCTGGTCAGGCTCACCGAGATCCCGGCGCCGCCGTTTCAGGAGCAGGCGCGGGCCGCCGCACTCAAGGAGCTCTTTGCGCAACACGGCCTGAAGAATGTCTTCATCGATAAGGCGGGCAATGTCGTCGGCACCCGGCCCGGTGCCCAGCCGCGGCCGAATGTCGTCGTGTCGGCCCACCTCGACACCGTGTTTCCCGCGGGAACCGACGTGACGGTGAAGCGCGACGGCCACATCCTGCGCGCCCCGGGCATCGGCGACGACACCCGCGGTCTGGCTGAGCTCATCAGTGTACTCCGCGCCCTGCAGGAAACGAAGACCCCGACCACCGGCACAATCACCTTCGTCGCCACGGTGGGTGAGGAGGGCCTCGGCGACTTGCGCGGGGTCAAGGCGCTCTTCGACGAGACGCTGAAGGACCAGATCGACATGTTCATCTCCATCGACGGCGGCGGAACGAGCAGCATCACGGCGTTCGGTGTCGGCAGCTACCGCTACCGTGTGACCTTTAAGGGGCCCGGCGGCCACAGCTACGGCGCCTTCGGCCTGGTCAATCCCATCCATGCGCTCGGCCGCGCCGCGGCCGTGATCGCCGACATCCAGGTGCCGGCAAGCCCCAAGACCACCTTCAACATCGGCCGCATCGGCGGCGGCACTTCGGTGAACTCCATCCCCTTCGAGGCCTGGATGGAGATCGATATGCGCTCGCCCGACCTTGTCCCGCTCAACGTGGTGCGTGAACAGATCCTCGCCGCCGTCAACACCGCCGTGAAGGCCGAGAATACCCGCTGGCAAAAAGGCGCCATCACGGTCGACGTGCAACTGGTCGGCGACCGGCCGCCCGGGCAGACGTCCGCCGACACCGCGCTCGTGCAGGGCGCGCAGGGCGTCATTCGCGCCTTGGGCGGTGTGCCCGTGCTCCGGGCCAACTCGACCGACGCCAACTACCCGATGAAGCTCGGCATCCCCGCCATCACCGTGGGTACCGGCGGCATCAGCCGCGACGCCCATTCGCTCGACGAGTCCTACGAGCCCGTCGATTCCTGGAAGGGCCCGCAACACACGCTGCTGCTCCTGCTCTCGCTCACGCGCTGAGCCGGTTCGCCGGACAGAAATATGTAAAGTAATACGTTTCATATTTCATAGAGTGCTCACGCCAACGCACGGAGGGAAGGGCCGCAATAACCCGTGTTGTGCCCGGGTTCCTCGCCTGAGGAGTTTGTGATTTAAATAATCGTCGAGTTTAAGCCGGATGACCAGGCACCGTCACCGGCGCCGAGGAACGTTGGGAGCGAGGCCGCCACACGGTCCTGCGCAAACCAGCGGGTCCGGCGCCCGTGGGGGCTTCGGCGAAATACGGGCGAATGGGAATCGGGGTAGGGCGCGTTGTCCCTAACGCGCCGTGCCGTCTAATCAGGTTCAGGCAATTCGGTTAACGGTTTGTCGAGGGCCACCCCAAGCACCAAAGCCTTACCCCGTGGCTCGGTCGCGAGCAGTTCAGCAAGGTTTGTCACCGTCCTGATGCTCAATTTAGGCGGGAGCAGTGGCGGCCAAGCCGAGCTGCGTGAGGCGGGATTCGGGTTCGGCGGCCGAACTCCAGGGCAGGACCGGGGAATTTATCCGCTCGTCGGTCGGGTCACGCTCCAGTTGGTCCGACCAGCCGCCGCAGCCGGTAAGCGGCAGCAACGGGCGCCGGTGTAGCCAGGCCAGGCAGGCCTCGTATTTTGTACCGGCGCGGGCGCCGATCACGATACAGGCGTCGCCGGCCAGCGCCATGAGCAGGTTGCGGGCGTCGCCCATGCCGCAGGGAATAAGCACGCTGCAGGGCCAGTCCTTCAGGGCGATGTCGTCGGAGGACACGATGCTCACGACGGTGCCGCCGGCGGCGAGGGCCCGCTCGGCCGCGACGCGGGTGGCCGGACTGCCGCAACCACTGACGACGGTCACGCCCCGCCGGGTCAGCAACTCGCCGATCTCACCGGCGAGTTCGTAGGCACGCGAGCCGGGTTCGGCGCTGCCCAGGATGCAGACTTGAGGGGCTCTGGATTTCGTTTTCATGGGGGGCCTGCACGCTGCGTGAAGTGCCCGGCTGCCTCCAAGGCAAATGCCTTGTCCCCTGGTCTCGATGCACCGCAAATATAACCGGGAACAGCGTGACCTCGCGGCCCTAGCCATTGGAATCGTCTCTGGCCTGGTCAGCCAACCTCAAGATCTGCGACCTGACCTCGTGCTCGGCCCGTCCCGGCGACGTGGCTCTGGCCCAAGGCTCTCTTTGGTGTGCCCCGTTCGATCCCGGGAATACTCTGCCGGGCCGGGGCTCATACGGGAGACATGCGGTTGCCCCTTTGTATTTGCTTGGGATTTTTCACCGGCAGCGCCGTCTCGGCCGCTGCTTTACCCGGAGTGTTTTTGACCGAGGCCGTCTGGCACGACAACGTGACCAACGCCGAGCTGCCGGCTGATGTGATCGGCGCGCTGGAATGGCGCACCGAGTGGCAGGCAGTTTTCCACCGCGCGTTGCCCGGCGGGCATCGACTTTCCTTGCGCGCGAGATTGCGCAGCGAGATCTGGCCCCGGTTCGATGCCCTCAATCTCATCGCTCCGGGCGTCACCGGAACCTGGCAGTACAAACCCGGCCTCGGACCGCATGTGCCGGTTTTTACCTTCGAAGTGGACGGCGAATGGGCGGCGGTGTCGGAAAGCGCGCGAGCTGGCCGTGGTGGGGCGGCCCGGCTGCAGGTGGGGCAGCGACTGGGGACCGAATGGCTGCTGACCGGTGGATTCGAGCGCCGCCGCTTTGATGCTCGCTCGCACGCCTTCGATCTCACCGCCCGGGAGTGGTTCGGCCGGGTGGAACGGACTCTGGGCGAAAACTGGATGATTGCCCTGGAGACCCGGTGGCGTGAAGGCGTGGTCATTTCCTATTCGCACCCGCCGCGGCCGGACCTCGTAGCCATCGGCAAGCCGGTGACCCTGGTGGGCACTTTCGAACAGTCCGAACCGTGGATCGCCTATTATTTCCGCGCGCACACCCGCAGCGGCGCACTGGAATTGCAGCGGACTTTTGGGCGCGCCGCCGTGGCGCTCCGATACGAATATCGTGAAACCACGCACAATGGACCCGGCTATCTGAATCAACTGACGACCCTGCGTTGCACGGCGCGATTCTGACGCGGCTTGCTCGGGTGGGATAGGGGGACATGATTAGTGTTCTCCCGACCAACAGGAAAGTAAACAAAAGGGGCCAGGCTGCGGTTGCCCTGATTTGATGGATAATGCGCTGGGGTAGGGCCCAAACTACAAAGCCAGACCCCGTCCGCCGGCCAGATGGAGTCACTGCCGTCCTGCGCACGGTCGGCAATCACGATCAAGTGCGGGCGTTTTTGAAGAACGTGTAGGTAGACCCCTTGGCCGACCCCGTTCAGCGCGCGAACTGTTTGTGGGCGAAATCGGCTAGGGAGGTGGCGGGCAAGCCGAAGATCTGGCGGGCCTTGGTCATGTCAATCACGTCGTCCCGGTCGGCCATCGCCCCGAAGGCCATGAGGGAAGCGAGCTTGGGATTGAACGGCTTCAGCACGACGGCGGCGATACGCGGAATGAACAACGGAATTTTCTTAACCCGGAATTTCCGACCAGAGACCTGTTCGAAAATCTTCACCACCTCGAGCGGCGACAAGGCATCGGGTCCGCCCAGGGGAATGTCCTGGTTGTCGGATTTCGGTTCGGTCACCGAGGCGATGGCATGGGCGGCGACGTCCTCGATGGAGATTCCGCTGGCTCGCGCCGTTCCCGGGCCGAAGAACTGGGCCTTTCCCTGACGGAGGTCCCAGCCCATTTCCGGGCCGAACCATATTTCCATGAAGTAACTCGGCTGGAGGATGGTCCAAGTCAGGCCGCTGGCGCGCACGGCGCGTTCGATGCCCCGCTTACAAGCGATGAGGGGCGAGGCTTCCGGCAGACCGGGGGACAGGGACACAAAGACAAATTTCCGGACGCCATTCTTCCCCGCGGCGGCGAGCAGCGCCTTGTGTCCGTCGCGATCTACCGCCGCCAGGCTGTTGCCCGGGCCGGCGGAAATCACGGCGGTGGCGGTGGAAACGATGACGGTCATGCCGCGGGTCGCTGCGTCCAACGAGGCTGCGTCCTTCAGGTCGCCAGGGAATACTTCCACGCCGGCCTGCTGGAGTTCGGACGTCCGGGGAGAATTCTGACGGGTCAGGCCGCGAACCTGGTGACCGTTCCTTATTAGTCCTACGCAAATCCGGAATCCAAGCTGACCCGTGGCGCCGACGACCAGAATATTCATATTGCAGGCAGACTGTCCGCTACCTGGCAGAAGTAAACCGACAATCCGGCCTGAAGGGTGTATGAAGTGGTCCTCGATCTGATCAGTCGCGAGCTTGCCGATCAACCTTCGCCAAGCCTACGGCTGACCGGCGGCGAAATGATTATGGCGTAGGCTCGTAGCCCAAGGAGGGAGCCAGCCACTTATGCTTTAGCGGGCCGGCGCAGCACCAGGAAATTTCCTGCCAGGCAGAGGAGAATGCTGCACACGGTGGCGGCGTGCCAATGCAACCTTCTGAGGTGGACCCCATCTGCTGGAAAGTTGGGAGGGTCGAGTTAGTTATGGTTGGATTGGGTCTGGGGAAGATCAATCAAGAGCAGGAGGGGTGCAGGGGAGGCGAAGCCTCCCCCGCTCTGACTTGGGAGGGAAGAGCGACATCTGCCGGGTGGACGCCCGAACGACGCAAGGTTTGGATCGCGAGCGCCGGGTCATTGGTTGACGGCGACCGGAGGGATCGCGCGGTAGGTTTCGCCGGGCGCGGCATCGCCGAGCGAGGAGTGCGGCCGGCGTTTGTTGTAGAAGCGCAAGTAGGTGTCGAGCTGGGCGTGGGCATCACCACCAATCCTATCACAAATCCATCCTCAGAGTGGCTGGTTTTGAAGTGACCACAGCTGACCGGTTTTCAAGTGACCACGGACACAGGAGATGCGCGGCCATTATTGCGGGGTTCAGCCACTTATAGGGTGAGTGGCGCAGGCACCCATAGTAGAGGTTGAAGCCGTCGATATAGAGGACGGTCTTCATCGGCAGAAATAGCAAAGGCCGCCTTGCGGCGGCCTTGCGCCCGGCGTCGAAACGCACGGGGGGATGATGCTGAAACTGATGTTCAGGCCCGTGACAGGTGTCAAGGGCACCCTTTGGAACGGGACGGACGGGCCAAACTTGAGGGTGTTGTTCACGGGCGAAAAGGTTTCACGCGTGTCACAACACGCGGGGCCCGTGTGGTGAGCAACTTAGCCCACCATGATTGGATGTGAAGCTGAAACTATGGTCAGAGTCGTGGGATAGTCAGGCCGCCATCGACCATCACTACCTGACCGGTCGAGAAGGGGAAGTCGCCACGGGCGAGTGACGCGACCGCTTTGCCGACATCTTCAGGATAGCCCCAGCGTGGCTGCACACAAAGGCCGCCGGCGATGAGTTTGTCGTATTTTTCGGTTACGCCGGCGGTCATGTCGGTTTTGATGACGCCGGGGCGGACTTCGTAGACGGGGATGCCGTCGGGGCCGAGGCGGGTGGCGAAGAGCTGGGAGAGCATGCTCAGGCCGGCCTTGGCGATGCAGTATTCGCCGCGATTGATCGAGACGACCGTGGCCGAGATCGAGGTGATGTTGACGATGGTGGCGGCGAACTTCGGATCGGCTTTCTTCGCGGCGACCATGTCGCGGGCGAAGGCCTGGGTGAGGAAGAACACGCCGCGGAGGTTCGTGTTTACGACGTAGTCGTAGGATTCCTCGCTGGTCTCGAGGAGGTCGGCGCGGACCTTGGGGGCGACGCCGGCGTTGTTGACGAGGAGGTTGATGGAGGCGTGTGGCGTGAGGCCTGAGGCTTGAGGGTCGGGCCTCTCGCCTCGTGCCTCGTGCCTCACGCCTGCGGCGAAGTTGCGCGTCGCAGCCAGAATAGTCGCCCGTCCGTCGGCGCTGCCCACGTCACCTCGCGCATACCCGACACTTACTCCGTAAGAGCGCAGCTTCGCCAGGGGTTCGGCGACGGCGGCTTCTTCGCGCACGCCGTTGATGACGAGATCCCATTTCTCGGCGGCGAGCTTTTCGGCAATGCCAAAACCAATTCCACGGGATCCACCCGTAACAAGTGCGACTTTATTCATTTTAGGAAGGGATTCTTATAGGAGGCAACAGAGGGAACGGAGACGGAGGTTAACCACTAATGGACACTAATCATCACTAATGAAGGGAAGGTTTGGTTCAAAATCCTCCAGCTCGGGATATTAAATAGCGTCAATTAGCGTGGATTAGTGGTTAAAAAGTCTGGGTCTGGGCAATGCCGAAGCCGATGCCGCGACTGCCGCCTGTAACAAGTGCTACTTTATTCATGGAAAAATATTTAACGCGGAGGGCGCGGAGGACTCAGAGGTTCATACAAATTTGAATCAAACTTCTCTGCGTTCTCTGCGAACTCCGCGTTTAATCGTTTTAGTTTTATTTCAGAGGAGGGACGTCGACCCACTTGCGTTCGGCCCAGGACTGCAGGCCGAGTTCGGCGAGCTGCACGCCCTTGGCGCCTTGGAAGAGGTCCCACTGGAACGGCGAACCGGTGACGACGTGCTTGAGGAAGAGTTCCCACTCGATCTTGAAGGCGTTGTCGTAGGCGCCCTGGTCGGGCACGCGGACCCAGCCGTCCTTGTATTTGATCGGGCTGTCCATGTCGGGATTCCAGGTGCAGCGCGGCGTGGCGGCGAGGGCTTGCGCTTTGCAGTCGCGCAGGCCGGCGACGGCCGAGCCGTGCGTGCCGTCAACCTGGAGAGTGAGGAGGTCGTCGCGGTCCACGCGGACGTCCCACGAGGAGTTGAAGTGGCAGATGACGCCGTTCACGAGTTCGAAGGTCGCGTAGGCGGAGTCGTCGGCGGTGCACTTGTAGGGTTTGCCGGCCTCGTCCCAGCGCTGCGGGATGTGCGTGGCGCCGAGGCAGGTGAGGCTCTTCACCTCGCCGAAGAGGTTCTGGATGACATACTGCCAGTGGCAAAGCATGTCGACGATGATGCCGCCGTCGTCCTCCTTGCGGTAGTTCCACGACGGGCGCTGGAGCTTCTCGTGCTCGCCGGTGAAGACCCAGTAGCCGAACTCGCCGCGGACGGAGAGGATTTTGCCGAAGAAGCCGGTGTCGATGAGGTATTTCAGCTTCACGAGGCCGGGTAGCCAGAGCTTGTCCTGCACGACGCCATTTTTGAGGCCGGCGGCGGTGACTTCCTTGGCGAGCGCGAGGGCCTCGGCGGAGGTGGTGGCGGTGGGCTTTTCGCAGTAAATGTGTTTCTTCGCGGCGATGGCCTTGCGGACGCCGATGGGGCGCTGGCCGGTGAGGGTGGCGTCGAAGTAGATCTGGTTCTCGGGCTTGGCCAGCTCGGCATCGAGGTTGGTGGAGACGCGGGTGACGCCGGTGCGGGCGGCGAGGGCCTTGAGCTTCTCCTCGCTGCGGCCGACGAGGACCGGGTCGGGCATGATGACCTCGGAGTCGGAGAGCTTTACGCCGCCCTGGTCGATGATGGCCTTGATGGAGCGGATGAGGTGTTGGTTGGTGCCCATGCGGCCCGTGACGCCGTTCATGATGATGCCGATTTTGTGAGTCTTCATATGGTTATGGTAGGATGATTTCTAAATTTGAACGCGGAGGGCGCGAAGAGCGCGGAGGATCGAATGGGGGTGTTTTCCCAGCGTTCTCTGCGAGCTCCGCGTTTAAATGGATTGGCTGCCTTAGACGTGTTGCTGGTAGGCTTGGATGATTTTCTTGAGGTATTCGTCTTGATCCATCGCCCACAGCCGCGTGCTGAAGACCTCGACTTCGTTGAAGCCCTTGAAGCCGGTGGCTTCGACCCAGGCGCGGATCTGGCGGAGGGGAATGCAGCCCTCGCCCATGAGTCCGCGGTCGAGCAGGAGGTCGGTGGTCGGCGTGCGCCAGTCGCAGACGTGGTAGGCGAAGAGGGCGTTGAGGCGGCCGCAGCGGGCGATCTCAGCCTCGAGCGCCGGGTCCCACCAGAGATGGTAGACATCGGCGGCGACGCCGACGAGGGGAGACTTGAGCGCCTCGACCATGTCGTTGGCCTGGCCGAGGGTATTAACGGCCGAGCGGGAGTCGGCATACATCGGGTGGAGCGGCTCGATGGCGAGCTTCAGGTTGGCGGCCTGGCACTCGGGGAGAAGGGCGGCGATGCCGTCGGTGATCTGCTTGCGCGATTCGACCAGCGACTGGCCGGGGACGGCACCGCAGACGAGGACGATGAGCGGCGCGCCGAGGGCGTGGGCCTCGGAGATGGCGAGGCGGTTGTCATCGAGCGCCTTCGCGCGTTCAGCGGCGGTGACGGCGGGGAAGAAGCCGCCGCGGCAGAGTGAGACGATGGACAGGCCCTGGTCACGGATCAGCTGGCCGGTCTTTTTGATGTCGCGGCCGGTAAGGGTGTCGCGCCAGACGGTGATGCCGTTCACGCCCGCCTTGGCGAATTTCTCGGCCGACGTCTCGATCGCCCACGGCTTCGTGGTGATCGTGTGGATGCAGAGTTTGTCGAGGGATGCGGGAGTCATACGGATTTATTTAAACGCGGAGGGCGCAAAGGACGCGGTGAGAATGCATTTAAGGAATTAGGATTGAGAGCTCCGTGTTCTCAGCGTGCTCCGCGTTTAATGCTTCAGGTCTTTAAACAGCCGAAGAAGGTGTAGTATTTCTCGCCCTGAATGATGCGCTGGAGGGTGAGGGCGGCTTCGCGGAGGTGGTAGTCGCCCCACATGCAGGCTTCGCCGCATGGGACCTTCTGGCCTGGCGGGATGTAGTCCCAGCCGTTCGGGCGGTGGTAGACGGTGTGGAGGAGGAGGCCTTGGTGCGCCGGGTCGATGCCGAGGTAGGCGTCGCTGAGGAGCGTGCGCATGGTGGTGAGGCCGGCCTGCCAGTATTTTTTGCCCTCGGGCGTGGTCTCGCCGAGGTAACGGCCGAGGCGGAGGAGGCCCTGCGCGCCGATGGCGGCAGCGGAGCTGTCGACCGGCTCGTGGTCGTTGAAGATCTCAGCGTTGCGGGAGCGCCAGTCGCCGAGCTTGTGCAGGTTCGGCGCGCCGCCGTCCCAATACGGGATGCCGTCGAGCGCAGTGTTGGCGATATACCAGTCGCAGGTGGCCGTGGCGCCCTTGAGCAGGATCGCCTCCCACTTCGCGCGGCCGCCGAGCGGCGCGAGGTCGGTGTCGGACACGGTCTTGAGGAATTCCAATTCCTCGCCGAAGCCGGCCATGGCCCACGACAGGCCGCGGGTCCAGGTGGTGAAGCCCGAGAAGCCCTGCTGCGAGTTGGGGCACCGGAAGCGGCCGTCGTTGCAGTTGAACACGGCCTCGTGCGTCGTGCGGCCGCGCTCGGCGGGGACGTCGTAGCCATCGCGGCCCTCGCCGTAGTAGATGGAAAACTTTGCCGTGGCGTCGATGTGCTGCAGGCCGCGCTCGAGGAGGGAGTGGGCGGCGTCGTTCTCGCCCATGAGGCGGTGGCCGAGCTTGTGCGCCACCATCAGGATGCGGACGGAGCGGATGGTGTCGACGAAGAGGGAGTGCGGGCCGTTGAAGGAGTAGATGTAGCCGCCACCGCCGTGGGTGGTGGACCAGCGGGCGGCCTGGACCGCGCCGGAGGCCTTGAGGGCCAGTTCGCAGAACTCGACCTGGTTGGCGGGGAGCTTGCCCTCAAGCTGGAGGCGGAGCCAGTTGCCGTAGGTGGAGAGGTTGTTGAAGCCGTGGTCGTGCACGCCGACGTGCGAGACGTGCGAGGCCATGCGGTCGACGGTGAGCTTCGCGGCGGCGTCGGCGAAGCGTTGCTCGCCGGTGGCGTCGAACTGGAGGAAGCCCGAGCCGTAGCTAAAGCCCTCGGTCCACTCGGTCCAGCCGCGGGCGGTGTATTTGCCGGCGGCGGTGAAGACGGGCGAGCCCTTGGCGGGGTCGTATTCCTTGAAGATCAGGTCGATCTTTGAGCCGGAAAGCTGCCAGAACTTCTGGAGTGCGGGCGTGAGGGCGGAGGCTTGAAGGGCTTGATCGATTTTCATGGGGCGAAGGAAGAAGAAATTAAACGCGGAGGACGCGGAGATCGCGGCGGGATCAGGAATTGGAGAACTCTGCGTCCTCTGTGTCCTCCGCGTTTAAATGGTTTGTTGCTTGGTCAGTAGCGTTTGTCTTTGCGCAGGTGGAGGATCAGGAAGCGCGAGTCGGCCAGCGACTCGTAGGTGTGCTGCTGGATGGCGTCGAACTGCATGCACTGGCCGGTCTCGAGCACACATTCCTCGTGGGGGAGACTGAGCTTCAGCTTGCCCTCGAGGACCCAGCAGACCTCGGTGTCGTCGTGGTGGATCTCGGGGCGCGAGACCTTGGAGTTGGCCGGCGCCGTGCCGAGGAGAGCCACGACATTGGCGAAGCGGATCTGGCGAAACTTGAACTGGCCCGAGCGATGCGCGGTCTCCTCGCCCCGATGGGCGAGGGGGGACTCGGACAGCGCGAGCAGGTCGGTGGTGCTCATGCCGAAGGCACGGCCCAGCCGGTAGAGCGTGTCAAGTTCCGCGGACTGCTGGTTGCGTTCGAGCTTGGAGATGACCGGCACGGAGACCCCGGAGGCCTCGGACAAATCAGCCAGCGTCATCTCGTGCTGCTCGCGCAGTCGGCGCAGGACGCTGAAGTCGAATTTGTCAGGCGGGGTAGCCAAAGCGCCGCTCAAGCTTGCGAAAGCATATTTCGTTGCAAGCAAGAAATAGCCTGAATAATGAAGTCAAAGAAATAGGCGGTGGAAGCCTTGTCCCCGGATTTATACGGGTCCGGCCGGCGCGGGGACGGGGTCCGGGGTGAGGGCTAATAATAAAAAACCTGGGTTGCATAGGGAAAACACTTGTAATTACCTACGGCTCATAATTATTAACCTGCTGAACCCCCAACCCTCAAGCGTATGAACCCCCGTTACTCCGCCTTATTCACGCGGGCCCGGGCAGCCGGCCTCGGCTGTCTCGCCTTGCTCAGCCTCCGGGCCATCGCCCAGACCGCGCCTCTGGCTGCTCCCGCGACCGTGGAGCTGCCCACCTTCACTGTCTCCACGACGCAGGACGTGGGTTACCGCGCCGGCAATTCGGTGTCGGCCACCCGCATCGACACGCCGATCAAGGACCTGCCGTTTTCGATCAGCGCCTTCACCTCGCAATTCATCGACGATATCGGCGCGCTTGAGCTGCTGGATGTTGTGAGTTTCGCACCGGGCGTCACCAGCGGAGCCAAGGAGTTCACCCAAGGCAACAACCGCTACTCCATCCGTGGTTTTGACGGAGATGTGACGCCGCAACGCAATGGATTCAGGGGCAACCGCTATGTGGATTCGGCCAACATCGACCGCGTCGAAGTGGTGAAGGGTCCGGCCTCCTTGCTCTATGGCCAGATCACGCCCGGCGGCACGGTCAACTACATCACCAAGCGCCCGACGCACAAGAATGCCATCAAGGTCAAACAGCAGTTTGGCACGGACAACTTCTGGCGCACGGACGTGGACCTCAACCGCGTGCTGGTGGACGGCCGGGTCAACGGCCGGTTCATCGGGTCCTACGAAAATTCCCTGGCCTGGGCCAATCCCAGCGCCGGACATTCCGGCTTGGTCGCCGGCAGCTTCGACATCAAGCTGAACGAGAACATTTCGCTCATCCTTGATTTCGAGAACTTCCACAAGGTTCAGGATCCCCTGATCAGCATGAGCCCGAACCTGGCGGTGGCGGTCACCGCCACGACCGGCAATTTCCCCAACGCGGTGGACCGCGCCCGGGCGCAGGCCTACATCGATGTCGGCAATCTCAACCTGGGCTTCATCAGTTATCCCCCCCTGCCCAAGGATTTCAATTACCCGGGCGACGGTGACTACCGGACGTCGGACTTTAATTCCTTCAACGCGGAACTGAACGTGAAACTGGGCCGCCAGTGGCGCGCGCGTGCCAACTTCGGCTGGGACGATTTCAAGATCAGCAACAAGCTCACCGGCCTCGCCGAGTTCACCACCACGCCGGCGGCGGCCTACCTCGCCACCAAGAACCGGTTCGATTATGTGGCGGAACTCGCCGCGAACCCGGCGGCGGTCCTCGCCGATCCCACGAAGACGGCCAGCTCGATTCTCACGCGCCGCAAGCGCCTCGAGGAATCCGGTGGCGACTCCAAGACCTACCAGGCGGAGATCACCGGGCTCATCGAGCTCGGCGGCATTAAGTTGCGGCCGCTCGTCGGCGCGCTCTACAGCAAGATCGGCACGAACAGCTTCCGCCGGGCCAGCAATCAAAACCCGCCGGCCACCACCCCCAATGCCAGCACGACCGGGGCGCAGCATTTCCAGCCCTGGAATTACAACGACCCGAGCACCTGGGATCATTCGCCCACCTATAATGTGGCCGACATTCCCAACATCGAGTCGTTCAACAACACCAAGGGCAATGAAAGCGCCGTCTACGCGCTGTTGAACGCCAGCTTCCTCGACGCCAAACTGATCGTGATCGGCGGCGCCCGTTACAACAAAACCGAAAACACCGGCACCGATTTCCGTAACACCGTGGCCGCCGTCCCCGGGGCTCCTTCGGTCGGCACGCCCTACGAGGCCACGCAGACCACGCCCCAGATCGGGGTCGGTTACAAGCTGCGCCGCGACCTGCTGCTCTTCGCCAGCTACTCGGAGTCCTTCTTCATCGAGGATCGCAGCCTCACGTCATTTAATCCCAGCTACAATCCCTTGTTGCCCTCCAGCAGCAGCAACCCGGTGACCATTTCCAACCCGGCCTTGCCCACGACGGGCAGTGGTTATGAGGTGGGCATCAAGACGGACTTCCTGGACGGCCGGGTCTCGTCGACCGTGTCGCTCTTCCATCTGGAACGCGAGAACCGCGTGCTCCGTTTCCGCCAGACTGCGCCGGACGGCACCTTTCCAACCATCACCAGCCAGGGCACGGTGGACCAGAGCGAGGGCGTCGAGATCGAACTCACCTGGTCGCCGCTGAACAACTGGCAGGTCTATGCCACGCTTTCGCTGATGGATATCAAGACCACCAAGGCGCTCTTCCCGGCCCCCGCCGTCTATGCCGACCCGGCCCAGCAAGCCGCCTACACGGCCGCCTACAACGAGGCCAAGGGCCTGATCCTGAATGCGGTGCCGGAAGGTTCGGCGGAGCGCCTCGCTTCGCTGTGGTCCCGCTACAGCTTCACCTCGGGTGGCCTGAAAGACTGGTGGATCGGCGCCGGCTTTATCTATACCGGCGAGAAGGCGCAGCGCACCGCCAATCCCACGCTCTTCCTCCCCGCCAGCATGATCTATGACCTGACGGTCGGCCGGGATTGGAAGTTCGGCAAGCAGAAGTGGTCCGGCACGCTCGCCTGGAAGAACGTCCTGGACACCGAATACTGGAACGCCAACCAGTCGCGCGGCAACCCGGGCCGGGTGATCCTGAGCGTGAGCACCAAGTTCTAAGGAGTATGCATTCTTCCTTCGCCAAGGCCGCCGGCGGGCGGCCTTTTTATTGGGCGATCGGCAGCAGCTTCTGCCCGGTCAGGAACTTCTGGACCAGGCCGGGGAGTTTTTCCTTCCACTCCGGCAGGGTCGTGCCGTGGCCACAGCCGGGCATGGTGATGAATTCGCAGGAGTTGCCGGTGCCGGTCAGGGTCTGGTGCAGGATGACGGACGACTGGTGGGGCACGGTCGGGTCCTGGTCGCCATGGAGGAGCAGGGAAGGCGGCATCACGGCATCCAGGTGCGGGGTGGCTGAGCACTCCTTGGCGTGGCCGCCGAAGCGGTCCTTTTGGGGAGAGAACAGGGTGAAGTCGGCGGCGGGCCACATGAGGATGAGAGCGGCGGGCTTCTGCAGCGGGGCTGCGTGCGGGTCACTGCCGGGCGGAGAGGCGGTGATCGCCGTCCAGATTGCCAGGTGGCCGCCGGCGGAGGAGCCGCTGACAACAACCTTGGCCGGATCAATACCCAATTCGGCGGCGTGGACCTGCAGCCAGCGCACGGCGGCACGGGCATCGGAAAGGCAGGCGGTGCCATCGGTGCCGTGGCGCGTCAGCACGCGATAGTCGGCGGCCACGCCGATCAGGCCCAGCTGGGCGGCCTGCTTGGCCCAGCCGGCGGATTGCGTGGGCCCGCCGCGCACGAAGCCGCCACCGAAGAAATGGATCAGAACCGGCCGGTGGTCCGTGGGTTTCCAGCCCTTGGGCTTGAAGACATGCAGCCGCATCGGCTCGGGTTGAACATCGTGGTAGATGAACGACTCGGCGTCGGGGAGGGTGAGCGGGGTCTCGACCTTGGCGGCCGACGACCTTGGTTCGGAGTCTTCCTGTGGGGGCCTGCTTGCAGGTGATTGGGCGTGCAGGGTCGCCTGCAAGCAGGCTCCTACAAAGAGGGTAGATATCTGGCGGCGCATGGCTCAGGAAGCAGGCTGGGTCGCGGCCGCCTCGGCGATCAGCACGTCGAGGAAACCCGGCGGCAGCTTCTCGTTCTGCTGGTGCGGCCATTTTTCCGGGGCCTGGTTGTAGGGGCGCAGGAAATCGAGCGCCTTGCGCAGGCTGGCGCCGTTGGGCGCGGTGTAGTTCCAGAGGTCGATGCCGAGACCGGCGGCGTGGCGGGCGACGAGCGCCTGGGCCTCGAGGTTGAAGCGGCTGTAGCCGAGGCCGTCCACGCGGCGGATCTCTTCGGGCTGGCTGCCGTCGGGCTGGATCTGGCGCGAGAGGAGCGCTTGGCTCTCCCCGACCAGGGTGCGGGCGAGAGCATCCTGGCCGGTGTAACGGGCGATTGGGATGGCCTGGGCGAAATACCACGAGCCGTGGTTGTTCTTCGCCGCGCGTTCCTCGAGGGCGATCTTGGCGGTCGTGAACCACTGTAGGAAGGTCGTGAACCACTCGCGGACGGCCGTCTTCTCCGCCGGGGTGAGGGCGGGGGAGTCGCCGAGCAGGCGCAGGGCGTCGATGACGTTGGCGAAGCCGCGGGAATCGAGCATGCCCGCGGGATTGCCGCGGTTGTGGTTCCGGCCGAGGCGGACCTGGGCGTATTCCAAGTGCGGGTTCATGCGTGTGGCCGGGGTGATGAACCACGCGCGCAACCACTCGCCGGCGCGCCGGGCGGCGGCCTCGTCGCGCTGCACGTGCCACGCGGCGGCCAGTTTCTCCACCGTCTCGCAGAAATCCCCGATGCGGTGCCGGTCGCCGCGGGCGACCTGCTCGCGGTTGTGCTTACCGTCGATGCTCACGAACGGCAGGCCGTCTGGCTTCTTCGGATCGGGCCAGTAATAGCGGGCGTAGCTGGTGTAGTCGTGCGCATCGCCGCTGGCTGGCAGCTGGGTTTTATCGGTCACCGTGGTGAGCGGCGCCTTCAGCGCGGCCGGGGCCTTTGCGGCCAGCGCAGTGATGTCAGCCGGCTTCAGCTGGTAGGGTTCGGCGGCGGAGACGAACGAGGCGGCGGCCAGGGCGGCGAGGAGGGGAAGGAGTTTCATGGGTGGGAAAAGTTCTGGCCGGCGACACGCAGGTAGGTGCCGCCGTCGGTAAAGTGATGGAGGACCTTGCCGGTCGCATCGCGGTGGACGACGACGAGGGCGGCGTCACTCTCGATGTCGCCGAGCGCGAAAGGTGCGGCGCGACCCGCGGCGGCGATGAGGGTCCGGCCGGCCGCGGACGTGACGGTGAAGGCGGAGCGGCCACCGGCGCTGTGATCCTCGACCGTGAAGACCGCCGGTTGCCCGGCCGGGTCGGGCTTCAGGAGCGTGATCCAAGGGGCGGAAAAATTGGCGGAAGACGTCTCAAGATAGGGGAACTCGGCGAAATCGCCCTTGATGTAGGTGAGTTCACCCTTTTTCGCCAGGATGGCGGCACCCGGCGCGGCGATCCAAGTGCGCAGCTGCGCCGCGGGACCGTAACGGTCGGTAAAGTAGGTCCACGTGTGCTGCGTGTTATTCGAGGCCAGCGTGGCCCGGCCGCCGTGCAGGTAGGCCTTTACCTCGCCGGGTTGCTTCGCCTCGACGCGGTCGATGACGGCGTAGAAGTCACCGGCGATCCAGAAGATCGCGCGGCGCCAAACTGCCTTCTTGCCGAAAAAGGCCGTCTTTTCCTCACCGGCGAGGCCGGGCTGGTCGAGACGGAAAGAAACGGGCGGCGTGGCGTTGGTGGCCTCCTTGTCGGCAGGCTGGCCGGCAAAGGTGAGGGTGTTGTGCGCCGCGGCGGTGTTATACCAGGCGGTGCGCTCGGCGCCGGCGTAGGTGCCGCGCGAGTAGCCGCCGTCGGAGCACATCAGCTGGCCTTCGGCCTCGAGGAGGAAGCTGAGCTGGTCGTCGTGGTTGTGGTTGTCGGCCACGGCGACGCCGTGAAAGAGCAGGTAACGCTGGCCGGCGTTGCGGTCTTCCCAACTGTTGCGCAGGACGGTCTGGCCGCCGGCCAGGAAGCGGTTGGGGGCCGCGTCGGGTGCGGTGGCTTTGAGCGACGCGTCGTGCGTGAGGAGCTCGTCGATCTCCAGCGGATAATCCCAGCTGGCGCCGGTGTAGTTCAGGCCGCTCTCACCGCGCTCCTTCTCAAAGGGGGCGAGATCGGTGGTGCGGTAGCTCCACGTGAGAATCTCGGACAGCGGCGCGGTGGAGTGGAGCTTGGTCTTCACGCCAAGATAGGCGGTGGCGACCAGGTGCGTGGGTGTCGGTCGAATGTAGGAATCCTCGATGTTGGGCAGCCAGCCGTGGCTGTTGCGGACCTCAACCATGTGCTCGAAGACGGGCTGGAAGGCGGCGAAGCCGTCCACGCCGGAGACGTTGCGGTAGTGCCAGAGGAAGGGGACGAAGTTTGTCAGCGAGAAAATGAGGTAGTGGCTGCCTTCGCGGTAGATGCCGTCGCCGCTGAAGAAATAACGGGTGTTCTTGTTCGCCGCTTCGATGGCGCGGGCGAGCCAGGCCTTGGCCCGCGGGTCGGACGAGAGCGTGAGGGCGATCGAGCCAAGGCCCCACGCGGGCTTGGACAGGTGGTTGTGCGGGCTGGTCTCGGTCCAGCGGTAGAGATTCTCGTAAACGCACTGGGCCTCGCGGGCGAGGCGCTCGCGGATCCGGCGATCGGCGTCGGCCGCAAGCTGTGGCTGGATGCAGTCGTAGGCGTGCGCGTAGTTCTGCAGCCACGAGCCGCGGTAGATCTCGTCGACCGGGCTGCCCTTGATGCGGGAATCCAGCTCGAAGATCGGGCCGTCGTAGGCGCGGAGCAGGAGTTCCTCGGTCCGGCGCAGGTGGTCGCCCCGGGCGGTGGCATCGTCGGCCAACAGCGCCAGCAACGCGTGGGCGCGGGTCGCAATGGATAGGCGGCCGTAGTATTTGTGGATGATCTCGGTCTGGTCCTTCGCGCTGGGCGGCGTGGGCAGAGCCTTGGTGAGGTCGGCGAGCTTCTGCAGGGCGGCCCAGCGGGTGCGGGAGAAATCGTCGGTGGTGAGCTTGGCCTTCAGGGTAGGCAGGTCGGCGGCCTTGAACCAGAGCGAGGGATGCCTCTCTTGACCGGGCAGCACGGGCTCAGCGGCGATGGCGAAGCCGGGGTAGCCGTCGTAGAGGCCCGCGGGGGCCTGGTCGCGGGCAAAAGCGAAGCTGAAGGACACAATGTTCGCCAGGCCCAGCCTGAGACCAAGGGAAAGAAGGTAGCAGTGACGCATAAAGGTCTGTGGGGCTTGTCAACCAATAGTTGACAAGCTGGTTTGGGGCACGGACACGGGGTGGTTCATCGGAGGGCAGGCAGGGACCAGTGACGGATGGACCAGTCGCCGAGTTTCGGGTGGGTGAGATTCCAGTCGCCGGTGGCCCCGGACACGACGCGCCACGGGGCGGCTTCGGTGCGGTCGGTGCCGGCCCAGGACAAGGCGGCCAGGATGCCGGGGCCGGTGAGGCGGGCGGTCTTGGCGATCGGGGTGGCGTGATAGGGTGCGGCGACGTGGCGGCGCTCGGTCGAGTCGTCGAGGCGGGTATCCCATTCGGTGGCGGTGAGGCCGAGGAGCGGTTGGAGGACGGTGCCGCGGTTGTCGGCAAAGATTGCGAGGGTGGAACCTGCCGTCCTCGGCGGGTTTAATCCCGCGCGGAGCGCGGGATCCACCTTGGTCAGCGGCAGCGCGAAGCCGCCGACGCGCAGCACGACGGGCTGGCGGGCGTCGTAATGGTGGACGTGCAGCAGCCAGCCGGCGCGCCAGAAGACGAAGGTCTCGACGCCGGTGTTCACTTGGCCGGTCTTGAAGCCGAGGTTCCAACTGTAGCCGAGGTGGTCGGCGGCGAGTTCCACCGGCACGGTCGAGTGGCGGCCGAAGATGCGGCCGTCGTCGACCTGGGCCGTCAGGGCGCTGTCGAGGGAGACGGCGGAGATCTCGGGGAAGGCGTAGCAGAAGTGAACGCCGGTGCGGTAGCTGAGCTTGCTCCATTTCCACGCGCCGTAGCGGAGCTGCGTGTTGCCGACCATCGAGCCGGCGTTGAGGATCTCGATGTCGCCGCCGGGGACGCTGCGGGTGACGAGGCCCGGGGCGGGCATCACATGCACGAAGCCCTGCTCGGCGGGCAGTGGTTGCTCGGCGTCGTTCCAGAAGGCGTGGTCGGGCGGCAGGAGGAGCGGCGTGAAGCCCTTGGCGGCCCAGTAGGGCGAGGCCGGCGCGGAGTAGGGCTCGATGATTTTCGGGAAAACGTCCGTGAAACCCGGCGCGAGCGCGCCCTGTTCCGTGTAGATCGGGCGCGAGAGGAAGAAATCTAGATTGCGCGTGCAGAGCCGGCGCAGGAGGCCGGGGGCGACGTCGGTGCAGTTCTCGGCGAGGGCGAGGCCGAAGACGTTGAGGCAGTTGAAGCGGTAGGTGATGGAGCGCCCGAAGGCTGGATGCTCACCGCTGGCGGCAAAAAAATGCTGGTAGTCGCGGACGAAGAGCTTCGCCCATTCGCGCCAGCGGGCGGCGCGGGCGGCGTCCTGCGCGCCGTGCAGGTGCGACCACAGCAGGCCGTAGAAGTGGAAGGCGTAGGCGTTATAGTGGTCGTAGGCCTGGTTGATGCCGTCCTCAAACCAGCCGCCGCCACGGTGCATGGTCTCGAGCTGGTGGAGGTGGGCGGTGATGACTGCGCGGTCGGTGCGGTGCGCGAAGCCGTGCCGCCCCAAAAACTCGAGAATGTGCACGGACAGGAACAGGTGGTTGTTGTTCACGATGCCGCCGCCGCGGCAGGTGGCGAACCAGTGGGCGACCTGCGCTTTCTCCTCCGGGGCCAGGGGCGCCCAGAGGTCGCGCTCCGCGATCTGCAGCGCGATGGTCATCAGGCCCATCTCGACGTGGTGTTGATGGTAGGACGCATCCGGGCCCCAGTAATGCGGGTGGTCGGGGTCGGTGCCGGCCATGAGTCCGGCGCGGAACCACCCGGAAATTTTCGCGCGCAGCGCGACATCCTCTGGGCGCGGCACGGACTGGAGCCAGAACGCGGCCAGCGTCAGCGGGCGCGCGAACGATTCCAGCCGGTCGGCCTGCCGGTCGTGGTCGCTGGCGGCGCCGGGGAGGTCGAGCTCGGCGCGACCGGGCTGCATGAGGGCGGCGAGCGGCTCAAGCAGGCGGCGGGCGGAGTCCTGCCAGTGGACGTAGGTGGCGGGTAACATGACCGACAGGCTCAGGTCGAGGAGTCGTAGACCCGGGGGTCGATGACGGCCTGCAGGGGCCGGCCCTCCGCATAGGCGCGGAGGTTCTGGAGGGCGAACTCCCCGGCGTCGCGCCGCCGGTCATTGGTCGGGCCGGCGAGGTGCGGAGTCAGGGTGACGTTGGGCAGACCGCGGAACCCGGAGTCCGCCGGCAACGGCTCGACGGTGAACACATCGAGCCCGATATTAATCCGGCCCTCTTGGGCCACCCGGAGCAAGGCCGCCTCGTCCACCACGGCGCCGCGGCCGACATTGACGAAAACGCCGCCGGGCGGGATGAGCCGCAGGAGTTCCTCGGTTACGATGCCGGTAGTGGCCGGGATGAGCGGGGCGAGTTCCACGATGATATCATTGTGGGCGAATAAAGCCTCGAGGGTGGCAATGCGTTTGATGCCAAAGCGGGCCTCCGTGGCGGAATCCACGTCGGGGGCACAAGCGGAGATGGTGCAGCCAAAGGGCTGGAGCAGGCGGACCAGTTCGCGGGAGATCAGCCCGAAACCATGGAGGCCGACGCGGCGGCCGTAGAGCGAGGCGGTTTCGGTGTCGCCGTTCTTCCAGCCGCCTTCGCGGTGCATGACCAGGGTCCAATGGCTGGCGCGCCGCAGGCAGGAGAGGATATGGAAGAGCGCAAACTCGGCGACAATGCGGCTGATGGAGCCGCCCCAGTTGGAGACGATCAGGCCCTGGGCGAGGGGCTCGCGCGAGACGAGTTTCTTGATGGAGCCCGCCAGATGACAGACGTAGCGGAGATTGGGCGGCAGTTGGGCCGGCAGCGGCGGGGTCTTCCAGCAGGTGAGGAGCACCTCGGGGTTGGCGGCGGCGAGCCGGCGGTGGAATTCCGCGGTGGAGACGTCGGACGGATCGATCTGCTCAAAGCGGCCGGGCAGGGCGCGCAGCCGGCCCCAGAGAGGTTCGGGCAGGAATTCGGCGATCTCCTGGGCGGAGAGGACGGCGAGAAGAGAGGCGAGACGCGGCATGGTGATACTAGTCAGGGGTGGGGGGATAGCACTCGAGCAGCGTGGTGGTCGGCGCGGGATCGAAGTTGACCGGGCCGAGGCCGGCCGGGCAGAAATATTTATCGTAGCGCTGCAAACGGTGCGTTTCGCCGCCCGCGGTGACGTGACAGATGCCGTCCGTGACGATGCCGATGTGGGCGGAATCCTCGGTCTTGGTGACGGGGCCGCGCAGCTGGGACGAACGGACCGAGAAGCAGGGCGTGCGTTCCGGGCCGATGAGGTTGTCCTGATAGGAGTCCGGCCCGAGCGCGCGCCGGCGGCGCGGCGGGCAGGCGGCCTCGACGGCGAGGCGGCTGGCGGGCCAGGCGCTGTAATCGAACACATCGAGGGAGAACTCCAGGCCGCGGCCCATGAAGCGGGCGGATTCGGGCAGCACGTAGCCGCCGCGCTCGAACTCGAAACGCACGACCAGGTCGCTCGGTTCCTGCACCTCAACGAGGAGCAGGCCCTCGCCGAGCGCGTGCGGCACGCCGCCGGGCACGAGGTAGGTGTCGCCGGGTTTGACCGGGATCTGGTCGAAACAGGCCTCGAGGCCGGCGATGTCTTGAATCTCGATCATACGACGGAGGGCGTCGCGCGACGGCGGGCGCTGGAAGCCAAGGTAGATATACGGCGCCGCGACCTCGGGCCGCGTGGCGAGGATGTGGTAGGCCTCGGTTTTGCCGGAAGGCGAACCGAGGAAACGCCGGGCGAAGTCCGCCGTAGGATGCGCCTGCAAGTGGAGGCGGATGGACGGATCGAGCAGCTTGACGAGGAGCTGCGGATGCGGGCCGAACCGTGCGGCGTGTTCCGCGCCGAGAAAATAGCCGGGGTCGCTGGCGAGGAGCGCGGCGAAGTCATGGTTTTCGCCGCCGAGGGTGACGGGGGAGACGCCTTCGCGGACCGACTCGCGGCCGGCGTTGATGGCGCGCGTGGTGGAAGCGACCCAGTCCTCGGGAAAGTGCGAGTCGGCCGGGACGGCGTTCCCCGCGAGCGCGTCGAGGCAACGCCCACCCTGGTAGGTGCGCCAGACGCGGTGGGGGGGCAAAAGCACGAGCTTTCCACGGGGAGCAGGCATAAGATGGCGATGAGCGGAGAAAAGGGCAGGTCGCCGTGGTTTGGATCGTTAACCGGCGGCCGGGGCGGCGGGCTTGGCGCGGGCCTGTTTGACGAGGAGCCAGCCGATCAAAATCACAACCCCGCCGCAGAAAATGAAGGAGAGGCGGCCGACGAGGGGGTTGGGGATGAAGGCCATGAGGCAAACGACGGCGCCGTAGGGCAGGCAAAGCCAGCCGATAAGCCAGGACTGCTTGTCGTCGGTGGCGGCGGACTCCTCCTTGGCGTAGTCGACCGGGGTGGCGAGGTTGAGGCACATTTTCTCGATGGCCGCCTTCTGCTCCGCGGATTCGTGGCGGTAGAAAAGCCGCGCGAAAAGGAACCAGGCCAGGCCGGCGGTCAGGATGGTGAAGACCCCGATGCCCTGCTCCCAGTTCTGCCGCTCCCAGTTGGTGACGTCGTCGATGACACCGAACTTCTGCGCGGCCCAGGCGATGTCGAGGTAGCGGTCGGTCAGGTAGCTGGTAGTGAAGCACACGATGACGGCCGACCAGCCGGTCCAGCCCGGCGTGCGCCGGATGATCAGGCCGAGGACGAGCGGCACGACGTAGGGCAGCGAGACGAGCACCTGAAACTTCACCATCAGCTCGAAGAGCGTGAGGTTCCGCAGGGTGGTGTAGAACAGGGCGACGCAGATGACGGTCAGGCCGAGCACGATGGTCGTGAGCTTGCCGGCCCGGAGCAGCTCGCGCTCGGGGGCCTGCGGGCGGAGGATCGGCTGGTAGAAATTCTTGATGAAGACGCCGGCGTTCTTGTTCAGGCCGGCGTCCATCGAGGACATGGTGGCGGCGAAGATGCCGCTGACGAGCAGGCCGGTCATGCCGACGGGGAAGACAGCCTGGGCGATGGCGAAGAACGAGCCCTCGGAAGGCTGGCCGAGCTTGGGGAAGGTCACCGCGAGATCGGGGTGCGTGATCGTGGCGAGCATCGGCGGGATGAACCAAATGAAGATGCCGATGAGGAAGAGGCCACCGCCCAGCAGCGCGGCCTTGCGGGCGTGGGTGCCGTCCTTGACGCAGAGGTAACGTGAGGCGTCGTGAAGGTTGTTGGTGGAAAGGAACTGCTTGAAGATGATGGCGACGCACCAGAAGAGCAGGAAGTCGTCGGTGGCGAGCTTGTTGAGGTTGAGCGAGGTGGTGGAGAGCCGCTCCATCGCAACCGGCCAGCCGCCGACGTGCGCGACGGCCAGGAAGAGCGTGACCATCGTCACCGGCATGAGGATGAGCACCTGGATGAAATCGCTGGCGAGCACGGCCCAGCTGCCGCCGAGCAGCGAGATGAGCAGCACGCAGAGGCCGGTGACGATGATGGTCAGCTCCACGTCCATCTCGAAGGCGGCGGAAAAGAACACGCCGAGCCCATAGAGCCAGATGCCGGCGGTGAGCATCTGGAGCGGCAGGGTGATCCAGGTGAAGGTCTGCTCGCTGGCGCGGCCGAAGCGCTGGCGGACGGCCTCCATGCCCGTGACGACGCGCAGCTGGCGGATCTTCGGGCCGAACCAGGCCGCGTTGATGAAGAAGCCGATGGCGTTGCCCACGTAGATGATCATGATGGGCCAGCCGTCGCCATAGGCGCGGCTCGCGGCCCCGGTGAAGGTCCAGGCGCTGAACGACACCATAAAGGCTGAGCCGCCGGCCATCCACCAGAGGACTTGACCGCCGCTGCGGAAGTAGTCGCTGATGTTCGTGATGAAGCGCCGGAAAACCCAGCTGATGACCAGCATGAAGACAAAGTAGAAGGCCAGGACGGCGTAGTCGTAAGGGGTCATGACAGGATAGGGGACGGGAGTTATCAGTTATAACTAATAATTATCAATACTTAAGTCCCAGAATAAATCACCCCTCCTGGCGGCCGGGGAGGGGGGACCAGACGCATGGGCGGGCCTACCGGGCCGGGCCGGTGGAGTGGCCCACCACGAGGGGGGCAGGTAGCACGAGATCGGTGTAACCCTCGGCGGGCACGCCCACGCCCATGACGAGGCGGGCGGCGGCCTCGCCGAGCTTGTCCGGGCTGGTGCCGGCGCCGGTGATGCGCAGGATGCCTTCGACGCTCAGGCGTGAGACGTCGGCTGAGGCCAGGCTGATATCACCCGGCACCTTCCAGCCCTCGCGTTGAAGGGCCATGGCGGCCCCGGCGGCCATGCCGGTGTTATAGGCGACGAAAGCGGTGGGGAAATCCTTGCGCCGGGCGAAGGGCAGCAGGCTGTGGATGGCCTCGGCGCCCTCGGCGCGATCAGCCTGGTTCAGCACCGTGGTGTAGCGCGGGTCGAGGGTCAGCCTGAGCGGCTGCAGGGCCGCCTTGAGCGCAGCGAGGCGGGCGTCGTGGCGGCCGATGCTGGCGTTGCCGCCGAGCCAGCCGATGCGCTGGTGCCCGAGGTTGAAGAGGTGACGGACGATCTCGGTGAGGGCCTCGGGTTCGTTGCCGAGCACGGAGTGGCAGAGGCCGTGGTAGCGGGCCGACACCGCGACGACGCGGCGCGTGAGCTTGCACAACTCGGCCATGAAGGGCTGGGCGACCTCGCCCAGCACGACGACCCCGGCAAGGTGGTTGCTCGGGTGGAAGAACTGTCGGAGCTTTTCGGGCGTCAGTTCGTCCTCGGCGCCGAGGAAAATCAGGCGGTGGCCGTGGCTCTCAAGCTCCTGGTGCAGGCCATGCTGCACGTGGCCGAAATAGGTGCTCGGGATGTAGAGCCGCAGCGGCGCGCGCAGGATGTAGCCGATCTGGCGGGCGCGGGAAGAGTCGGGGGTGGATTCGACGCGCATGCCCTTCGGCAGATAGCCGAGGCTGATGGCGTGGTCCCAGATGCGCTTGTAGGTGTCCGGGTTGATGCCGACGCTGCGGCCGTTGAGGGCAAGGGAGACGAGGGCCTGCGACACCCCGAGTTCCTTGGCCAGTTGGGTCTGGGAGATCTTTTTCTTGGGCCGCACCGCGGCAATTTCTGATAACTATGATTGGCTTTCAATGTATTTATCAGGTGACGGACCTGTTAAATCCGGCCACCCGCGGGATTTCCTTTGCCCGGCCCCGCGGGATTACCTCAAGTTATTGCGGACAACTCGCAGCCCGGGCAGCCCCGATTCCTCATGACGAAAAAATCCTCCTTCCTGCGGGCCCATTTCTTCGGTCTGGTCCTGCTGGCGTCCGTCGGCGCACAGCAGACGCCGCCGCCGCGTTTGGTGGTGGTGATCAGCGTGGACCAGCTGCGGGCGGACTATCTGGAGCGTTTCCGCCCCTACTTTGGGCCGGGCGGGTTCAACCTCCTGCTGGAACAGGGCGCCAATTTCACCGACTGCCACTACCGCCATGCGGTTACCAAGACCGGGCCCGGGCACGCCTTGATGCTCAGCGGCGTCCACGCGAATGTCCATGGGATCGTTGGGAACGAATGGCTCGTCCGCGCCTGGCCGGCGCCGGAACAGGTGAACTGCGTGGAGGATCGCGATTCCGCGCTCGTCGGCCTGGGCCCGCGGGTCGTTCGGTCGCCCGGCGGCGTCCTCGAGGCCAAGTCCGGCCGCTCGCCCCGGCACCTGCTTGCCAGCACCATCGGTGACCAGCTCAAGCTCCGCCACGGAGCGGGCGCGAAGGTCTTCGGCGTGGCCGACAAGGACCGCGCCGCCATCCTGATGTCGGGCCAGCAGGCCGACGGCGCCTACTGGACCGAGGAAGGGCGGGTCGTCACCTCCACCTATTACCGCCCGGGGCTGCCGGCCTACCTCACGGCCTTCAATGCGGAGCAGCGCGCCGAGAAGCTCTTCGGCCGCGAATGGACGCGGCTGCTCGATGCCGCGGTCTATGAGTCAATCCAGGGGCCGGACGATGCCGCCGGTGAGAGCGCGGTGGTGGGGTTCAACCGGACTTTCCCCAAGCGCCTCGACGGCGGGCAGCCGCAGATCGGCAAGGACTATTACGAGGCCTTCGACTACACGCCCTGGAACAATGACCTGGTCGCGGACCTCGCGCGCGCGGTCATCGCCCAGGAGCTGCTCGGCGAGGCCGATGGGGCGCCCGACCTGCTGGCCATCGGCTTCTCGCAGCCCGACAAGATCGGTCATGCTTACGGGCCGCATAGCCACGAGGTGATGGACTCGATTCTGCGGCTCGATCGCACGCTCGCGGACCTGTTCCGGTTTCTTGACGACAAGATCGGGCTGGCGCACTGCACCATCGTGCTGACCGCCGACCATGGAGTGGCGCCGCTGCCCGAGCGCATCGCCCCGACCGGCGGCCGCATTCGCGGGGCCGACCTCGACCGACAGGTCTTCGCCGCGCTCGACACGAAATTCGGCCCGCTGGCGAACAACGAACGTTGGGCGGTGCGCGATGGCCTGGGCTACCACCTCAACCCGGCGGCGCTGGCGCAGAAACAGCTGGCGCCAACGGGGGTGGAGGAAGTGATCCGTTCAGCGCTCGCCGCCGTGCCCGGCCTCGCGGCCGCCTACACGCGCACCCGGCTGATGGACCCGGCGCCGCTCGACGCCATCGGCGAGGCTCTGCGGTTGAGTTATTATCCGCCGCGCAGCCCGGACGTCATGGCCGTGCTCAAGCCTTTCTTTATCGACCGCGCCTCGCCCGGCACCACCCACGGCACACCTTACGACTACGACACCCACGTGCCGCTCCTCTGGTATGGCGCCGGGGTGAAGGCCGGCGTGCATCCGGCCCGCGTGGGGGTGGATGACCTTGCCCCGACACTGTCGCACCTCCTCGGCCTGCCGGCGCCGGCCCAGGCGGTGGGCCGGATTTTGTTCTAGGGCGTGTTTTCAACCCCCCGAATCCTGTCATCCTGAGCCTCGCGAAGGATCCATCATGATATACGCTTCCGGTCGTGCTGATGGATTCTTCACTGCGTTCAGAATGACAGGCCTTGGGTAAGAAAGAGGTTTGAAAACACTCGTTAACACCGACGGTTGAGGTGGAACCGGGCCTTCGGACCGGTTTGCCTGAGGGTGCGTTCGACCAACTCGTCCAGCCCACCAGCCGTAGCATGAGCGAAGCTTGGAGGCGGGTTCCATCCTTGGTGGTGGCTCAGCCGGCTTTTGGCCGGTGCTGCGCGAGGGCCCACTCGCGGGGCGGCAGCCGGTAGCGGGCGCGAAAGAGCCGGTAGAACTGCGACACGTCGCCGAAACCACAGGAGAAAACCACACCGGTCACCGAGTGGTCGCCCTGCTGCAGCAACTGCGCGGCATGGGTTAGGCGCAGGTCGGTGAGGTGTTCCCAGAACGTATGGCCGGTCACCCGGCGGAAGAGCACGCTAAAGTGCCGGCGCGACAGGCCGGCGCGGGTGGCGGCGCGGTCGAGGTTCCACGCGTCGTAGAAGGTGACCTCCAGTTCGCGCGCGACCGCTGCCACGCGGGCGAGAGGGGCGGTCGCGGGCTTGGGGACCGGCAGGCGCGCCAGGGTGACCAACAGCTGGGCGGCGAGGGCCCGGCTGGTCGTGAGGCTGCCTGGCCGGCGGTGGACGCGTTCCAGCATCGCGCGGCGCCAGGTGGACTCGATCTGGTGCTGGGCGGGCCGGCTCAGCGCGATCCGGCGTTCGCCGCGCGCGGCCAGCTCGCGCCACAACGCGGGCAGCTCCGGGTCCCTGCGCAGGAAGGCGGGGCTGACACAAAGGAGGAGCAGGGTGGAGGGCTGCTCGTCCCGGAGCTCGTGCTCCGTGCCGGCGGGAATCACCAGCAGCATGCCGGCCGCGGCGCTGGCCGGGTCGCGGTCCGCCTCGTGGCAGGCGATCCGCCCGCGCAGCACGTAGAGCACCTTGTGGAACGGGTCGGTGCGCGGCGCCATGTGGAAATCCCCCGTGTGGGCGCTCTCGGCAAAGAGCACGCCCGCGGCCGGCAGCGTGATGGTCAGGGGACGGGAGGTTTTCATCGAGTGCCCGATCTACCAAAGCGGTTCTTCCGGATTATCCAAGTAAGGAAACGGGCTTTCTGCTACGCTTCATCGCCCCATCTGCCATGACGTCCTCCACGCCCGTAGTCTCCCCGTCCATCCCCGCCGTTTCACCGCTCCTGACCGAGGATCTGGCCCTGGCCGCCCTGCGCCGCACCTGGCAGCCGGTGGCCAACGCCGCCGCCTTGCCGCCGGGCGGCGTCATCGGCTACACCCTGCTCAACGTCGAGCTGGTGATCGCGCGTTTTGCCGACCGCACGCTGCTCGCGGCCGACGTGGCCTGCCCGCACAAGGGCGCCCGCCTCTCCGCCGGCTGCATCCGCGGCGGCGAGTTGGTGTGCCCGTATCATGGTTGGCGCTTCAACCCCGACGGCGACTGCCAGAGCATCCCCTCGCTGGTCGAGCCGAACGCCGATAAGCTGGCCCTGTCCCACCTGCACACCTACGAGGTGCGGGAGCGCTACGGTTTCGTGTGGGTCAAGCTGGTGACAAGTCCGCACGCGCTGCCGGTCGTGCCCGAGTTCGAAAACAAGGAGTGGACCTACGTCATGGGCCCGCCGACGAAGTTCGCCGCCGGCTGGCGCCGCGAGGTGGAGAACTACCTCGACATGTCGCACTTCGCCTTCGCGCACAGCGCGACGCTCGGCCGGGCCGCCGACCCGCGCATCCCCGCCATGGACATCCGGCTGCACGAGGACGGCTTCCAGATGGACGCGCCGTTCCCCGCGCTGGAGTCAGCGCATGAGATGCCCGGCAAGCTCCAGAGCGCGCACCACCGCCGGCAGCGTTGCTTCCTGCCCAATTTCACCACCATCCGCCAGTCGTTCCCCGACGGCGACGAGCGGGTGCTCGTGCATGTGCCTTCGCCCAACACGGGGGAAAGCTGCACCGTGTTCTGGTCGCTCGCCATCTCGCCCGGTTTCCGCGGGCCACCGCCGGCGGCGCAGATCGAGTTCGCCATCCGGGTCCTCGAGGAAGACCGCCAGATGTGCGAGCTGCAGATCCCGCGTGAGGTGCCGCTGAATCCCGCGCGCGGCGGCTGGGGTGTGCTCGTCATGCCTGGCGACACCGTCGCCACGACCTTCCAAAAACAATTTCGGCGCTGGCTCACCGCGGGCCCGGCTGCATAATAATCTTCCTCAATAACCCTATGTGCTCCTCCTGCCCTCCGCCCTCCGGTTCGCCGGCCCGTCGTAACTCCACCGCCCGCGTCCTTGCCGCCGCCGCCCCGCGCCCGGCCTCGGTCAAGTCCGCCCCGCTCCCGCGGATCCCGAAAGGGCCGCGGATTCTCACAACCACGGTCGGTTCCTACCCGGTGCCGGACTGGCTGGCCGCGCTCCCGAGCGAGCAGGCCGTGATCGACGCCACGCGTGTGGTCTTTGATATCCAGCGCCAGGCGGGCATCGACCTGCCGACGGACGGCGAGCTCTACCGCTTCGACGTTAATCATCCGGACACCAACGGCATGATCGAGTATTTCATCCGCCCGATGGCCGGCATCTCGTCCGTGGTCGGCCGCTCGATTACGGAGGAATTCGCCCGGCACTCGCCGATGGGCTTCCGCCGCAAGCCGGCCGGGGTCGTCACCGGCCCGCTCGGCGAGGGCTCGCTCAACCTGCTGGCCGACGGCCAACGCGCCGCATCCGTCGCCGGCGGTCCCTTCAAGTTCACCGTCACCAGCCCCTACATGCTGGCCCGCACGCTGCTCGACCACCATTACGGCAGCTTCCCCAAGCTGACGATGGCGCTCGGCGAGGTGCTCGCCGCCCAGATGCCCGGCCTGCCCGCCGCCTGCCTGCAGATCGACGAGGCCAACATCCCCGGCAATCCCGCCGACGGCCCGCTCGCGGCCGCCTCGATGAACCTCCTGCTCGACCGCATCGACCGGGGCACGGAGCGCGCCGTGCACTTCTGCTTCGGCAACTACGGCGGCCAGACGATCCAGTCCGGCAACTGGCGCAAGCTGCTCGATTTCCTCAACGCCCTGCACACCGATCACCTCGTGCTCGAGCTGGCGCACCGCCCGGCGGCGGACCTCGACGCCTTGAAGAACATCGACAAGAAAATCACCCTCGGCGTCGGCGTGATCGACATCAAGGTGAACCACATCGAGACGGCCGACGAGGTCGCCGCGCGCATCGAGGCCGTCGAGAAGAAGGTCGGCGCCGGCCGCGTCGGCTGGGTTCACCCCGACTGCGGCTTCTGGATGCTGAAGCGTTCCATCGCCGACCGGAAGATCGAGGCCCTCGTCCGCGGCCGCGACAAATACCTCGGCCGCTGAGCGATTCTACGATGGATCCAACACCCCCCGTCGCTGCGCGCCACCCTTCTCCAGAGGGGATCCAATTCTCGGTGGCGTTGCCTTTGATCCCCTCTGGAGAGGGGTGCCCGTCAGGGCGGGGTGTGTGAACAACATCCGCCAACACTTTCAATATCCCATGAGCACCCACCAACTCACCGCCACCCAGCAGAAGTTCTACCACGAAAACGGCTACCTGCTCGGCTTGCCCGCCATCTACACCCGCGAGGAGATGGCGAGGATCAACGCCGAGCTGCCCAACCTGCTCGCGCTCCTCCAGCCCGGCGAGACGACCAAGGACATCCGCGAGTGGCACGAGAACAGCACCTATCTTTATGAGATTTGTCTGAACCCGAAGATCCTCGATCTCGTCGAGGGCATCCTCGGGCCCAACTTCTACTGCTGGGCGAGCAACTTTTTCATCAAGGACCCGCGCAGCATGTCCACCGTGGGTTGGCACCAGGATTCCTATTACTGGCCGATGGCGCCGCACAACTCCGTCACGGTCTGGCTGGCCTTCGACGATGTGGACGAGGAGAACGGCGGCATGAAGCTGCTCCCCGGTTCGCACAAGGGCGGCGTCATCAAGCACCGCCGCTCGAAGGAGACCAGCTCGGTGCTCACGCTGGAGCTGGAGGACGGCAGCGACTTCAACGCCGACCACGCCGTGCAGTTCCGCCTCAAGGCCGGCGAGTGTTCGCTGCACGATGACCGCGCCATCCACGGTTCGCAGGCCAATCCTTCCAACCGCCGCCGCGCCGGCCTGACGATCCGCTATTCCGGCACGAACGTGAAGAACGACCTGGCCGTGAACCCGAACTTCAAGATCTACCTCTGCCGCGGGGTGGACGAGTTCAAACACAACCCCTCCGGCACGCCGCCCACGCAGCGCTACGGCCGCCCCGCCTTCAAGCCGGTGAGCAACGAGGAAGCGGGGAAGGCGTGAGCATGATTTCGGGCCCGTCTTGTCTTGGATGGAGGCGGGACTATCAGTCCCGCGGATGGCTGGAGGGCCCGGCTCCAGCTGGGCCGCGGCCAGATGTAGGTTGCGCACTTGCGCGCAACGTGGCGTGCAAGCACGCCACCGACAAGATGTCGGGGGGATTGGTCGCATTGCTCCTTTTGCTCCCGGTCCTCGCCTTCGCCCAGCCCGCACCCGAAACCACCCCCACGGAACTCGCCGGCGCGGAGACCTTGGTCTACCGCGCCAGCACGCCCCAGCCACAGCATTTGTTCGTCGTCAAGCCGGCCGGTTGGAAGGCCGGCGACCGCCGGCCCGCGCTCATGTTTTTCTTCGGCGGCGGCTGGACCACGGGCACACCGGCCAGTTCGATTTTCTGGGCCAGGTTCGCGGCCGATCTCGGTTTGGTCGGCATCGCGCCCGATTACCGGACGAAGGGCCGCCATGACGTTTCGCCCCTGGGCTCGGTGGCCGACAGTCGGGCCGCGCTGCATTGGGTGCAGGACCACGCTGCCGAACTCGGGCTGGATCCGGCGCGCATCGCCGTGGGCGGCAATTCCGCCGGCGGACATGTCGCGCTTTGGACCGCCATCACCCGCGCGCCGCCGGGTTCCGACGAGAAGGAATCACCCCGCCTCAAGCCGGTCGCGCTCATCCTCTTCAGCGCGGTCTCCGATACTTCCGCCGAGACCGGTTACACGCCGCACCGGTTCGGCGAGCACACCACGGCTCTCTCCCCGGTGCATCAGCTCGACGCGCAGATGCCGCCGGTGCTGGCCTTCCACGGTGACGCCGACAAGACCGTGCCGCTGCGGCAGGCGACGGCGTTGCGCGATAAGCTCCTCGCGACGGGCAACGCCTGCGAATTGCACATCGTTCCCGGTGGTGGCCACAATTTCGGCGACGACGTGCCGGAGTGGCGGGAGAAGTCCCGCGAGCTGATGATCGCGTTCCTGAAGCAACAGGGGTTGGTGAGGCCTTGAGGTAGGGGCAACCGCCCCTACCAACTCACCACCAGTTGCGCTGCGCCGCGGCCGTCAGCGCGTCGTCGAGCGGGGCGAGGTAGGGGTGCCAGAGTTTTTCCCACTCGAGGCTGACGCAGCCGCTGAACTCCGTCTGCAGCACGGGGCGGAGGGAGGCCATGGCAAACTCGCCCTCACCGGGCAGCACGTAGGAGAAGGGATGTTTCGCGCTCGGCTTGCTGATACTGTCCTTCACGTGGATGTGGACGACATGTGGCTTGATGCCACGCCAGGTGGCGAGGATGTCCTCGCCGCCGTTGCGCCAGGTGTGCTGGCTGTCCCAGAGGATCGCCGTGCCGGGGGCCAGTGTCAGGAACTGCTTGATGGAGGCTGCGGTGAAGAGCGCGTCGTGCGTCTCGATCATGAGGTCGGCCTTCCAGCCGTGCTGCTTCCGCTCGGCGCGCCACCACGCGACGGTGTCGGCCATCGCCTGGTGGGTGGCGGCATCGGCGTTCTTGCCGCCGTCGAAGGCGCGCACCCACGGAACGCCGCAGGCCTCGGCCCAGGGGATGAATTTGAGGAAATCGTCGCGGTCGGACTGTTTGTTGTCGGCGAGCTTCAGCGAGGTATCGAGCGACACGATCGGTGCGGGGGCGGACGTCATGCGCGCGGCGAGCCTGGCCGGCGTGCCATAGGCGTCCGCCAGCACGGTTGGCACGTCGATCGTGTTCGACAGCGCGCGGATTTCCACGGCGTCGAGGCGGTGGCGTTGGGCGAGGGCGAGCACCTGCTCCAATGAATATTCAGGGCAGCCGAGGGTGGAAATCGAGCGGCGGTAGGACATCGGTGGAAATAAAATGCCGATTCAATCCAGGGTTTCACCACTAATCCTCACTAATGACTCACTAATTTTCCGATCCATCGCAGAGGTTTCGTCTGACCTGATTAGTGAACCATTAGTGTGGATTAGTGGTGCCCCTTCTGTTGTTTTACCGGCCAGATTATTTTGCCTGTGCAAATCATCGGAATAGACATCGGTGGAACCAAGTGTGCCGTCAGCGTGCTGCGCGGCGGTAAAGTGGTGGAGATCGACCGTTTTCCGACGCAGGACCATGCGGCGACCTTCGCGCGCTTCCAAAAGACAGTTGAAGGGCTCAAGCCCGGCCCCGACGTGGTGTTCGGTATTTCCTGCGGCGGCCCGCTCGACGCGGCACGCGGCGTCATCCTGAATCCGCCAAACCTGCCGGGCTGGGTGGATATCGCGATCTGCCACGCCTTCACGGGCATCTTCGGAGGCCGGGCCTTCCTGATGAACGACGCCAACGCCTCGGCACTGGCCGAGTGGCACTTCGGGGCGGGGCAGGGGTGCAAACATATGGTATTTCTCACCGCGGGCACCGGCATGGGCGCGGGCCTGATCCTGAACGGCCGGCTTTACGAGGGTGCGACGGGCGACGCTGGCGAGGTCGGGCACCTGCGGCTGCGACCGGCGGGTCCGCAGGGCTTCGGCAAGCACGGCTCCTTCGAGGGCTTTTGCAGCGGCGGCGGCATTGCGCGTCTCGCGTTGGACATGGGTTGGCCGCAACCGGGCGTGACGCTCAAGGATCTGGCCGAGGCCGCCGCCCGGGGCGATGCGCTTGCGTTGAAGGTTCTGGACGTGGCGGGTGAACGCCTGGGCGAGGCACTGGCGCTACTCATCGACACCTTGAACCCCGAGCGCATCGTGCTGGGCGGCTATTTCCCGCGCTGTGCGGCGCTGCTGGTGCCGGCCATGCATCGGGCGCTCGCCGCCGAGGCCCTGCCTAGTGCGCTGGCGGGCTGCAGGATCCTGCCGGCCGTGCTGGGCGAGACGCTCGGCAGCAACGCGGCGGTTGCAGTCGCGCTGCATGCCCTCGATACTCTGCCTGGAAACGAAATCTAACACCCATGTGCGCTCGATTCTTTAAATCCTGTAGCCATAGGCCTCCGTGCCTGTGGAATCGGCCGAAAACCGGCAGGCAGGGACGCCTGCCTCTACAAAGCACCCGGGTTTCTGAATAAACTCCCCATGCCCCACCGCCACCTTAACGAACTGTTTCAACGGCAACCCGCCCTGGCCGCCTGCCGGGGTTCCATTGAGGATGCCTACGCGACGCTGCGGAAGTGCTTCCGGTCTGGAGGCAAGATCCTGCTCTGCGGCAATGGCGGCAGCGCGGCCGACGCCGATCATTGGGCCGGCGAGCTGCTCAAGGGCTTCTGCAAGGATCGTCCGCTTTCGCAAAAGGGGCGCGGCTCCCTCCGTTCTGCGATCGCGACCAAGCTGCAGGGCGCATTGCCGGCCATCCCGCTGACGTCCTTCCCGGCCGCGAGCACGGCATTTGGCAATGACGTCGATCCCGACCTGGCCTATGCGCAGCTCACCTCGGCGCTGGGTCGGCGCGGCGACGTGCTCGTCGGGCTCAGCACGTCCGGCAATGCGAAGAACGTCTGCGCCGCCGCCGAGGTGGCGCGGGCGAAGGGGATGAAGGTCCTCGCGCTCACCGGCGCCAGTGGTGGCAAGCTGAAGAGTCTGGCCGATGTGTGCATCTGCGCGCCGGCGCGCGAGACCTACCGGGCGCAGGAATACCACCTGCCGATCTACCACTGCCTCTCGCTGATGCTGGAGGAGGAGTTTTTCGGGTAGAGAAGGTGGAACCCCACCGCCGGGCGGGTTGGTTTGGCGTGTGTCCTGAAAACCCCTCCGGAGGCCGGGTTCCACCTTGAGATAAGTCCGCTATGCGCCCAGCAGCACGGCCCCGGTCTGGGCGTCGTAAACGGTCGTGCTGCGCGGGGGCAGGGTGACGGAGATCGTTTTGCCGCCGGGCAGCCGCAACGTGCGCGGACCGCCATGGAGGGTGTGCACCATGAGCAGCCCGTCGCCGAGCGTCGTGGCGTCGTCGTGGTCGTTGAGCACGTGGCAGCCGGCGCGGCGGCCAAGGGCGCGAAGGAGGGATGGCGCGGTCGGGCAGACGCCGAACGACCACCAGGTGGCGGCCTCAGTCTGGCGCCACGCGGCGCTGATGCTGCCGTCGGCCCAGCGGCCGGCGACCTGGGCCGCCGGCACCTCGTAGGCCGGCACGTGTTTGGGCGGCTCGAGGGTCTGGACCTCGGTGGCGCCGTCGAGTTCGAGGGCGGAGGTTGCGATGGTCGCATCGCGGCCGGAGGTGGGAATGCCGCTGACGGCCGTCGCGAGCGCGCCGCCGATTTCGCGGCCGTTGCTCCAACCGACATAACCGGTGAGCACGACGTGACGGCCGCCGGTGGCAACCCGCGTGGCGATGAGCTGCCGCTGGGCGTCGTCGAGCACCACGGTCGAGCCGAAGATGACGAGCTTGAAGGGCGTGAGATCGATGGTGGCAAGTTCGCCGATGAGCGCCTCGTCGAGCACGAGGCCGGAACGGTAGAGGCCCTCAAGCACGCCGTCGATGCCGCGGCCGGAAAACGGATTCGGGCCGACCGGTGGCTGGTCGCCGAATTTGAAACCCTCGAGTGACCAGCGCTTGGCGACCGTGTGGCGGAAGGACCACGGATCGTGGAGGACGAGCACGTCGGCCGGACGGTAGAAAGCATGGTCATGCCGCGCCTGGGCCACCGCCCGGATGGCCTTGATCTCCGCGGCGAGGCGGGGGTGGTCCCACCAGCCGACGTTGCCGTGCGCGGCGAAGTCGGGCGTGCCGGCGATCATGCCGAAGTCGAACCACCACTGGCCGCCGCCGCGGAGGACGGGTTGCAGGGCGTTGCGGCGCAGGCAGGCGATGTCGTCCTCCAAGGTGGTCTTGAAGTTGCGGTCCCACGGGCAGCCGACGAGGAAGGTGCCGTGGTCGTTCTCATCGAGCCAGAGTTTGCCGGCGCGGCGCACGGCGCCGGTGATGCCGCGGCCGTGGCCGGAGCCGCCCAGGGCGCGGACACCGTCGGTGTAGGAGGCGGGCGAGCAGAGGCAGTCGAGGTGCGGCGAAGCGAGGACCTTGTCGTGCGCGAGGTGGCTGCCGGCGGCGTTGCGCGCGAACTGGCCGTAGAAATAACCCTGAAAGGCCGCGGTCACGATCGGGCGCGGCCAGGATTGTTTCACGGTGGCCGCGAGACCGAGGAGGCAGTCGGCCATCGTGCCGTGCAGCCAGGTGAAATAATCGATGATGTCCTGCTGCTTGCGCGGGTCGCGGAGCGGCCCGAGGTCGGCGCGCTCGCGCTCAGGCGTGCCGGGCGGGTTGACTTTGTCGATCTTGGTGCCCGGACGGTTCCAGGCGGCGGCGAGCCTGTCGTCCGAGCTGTAGTTGGCGCGCAGCCAGGCGCGGTAGGATTTCGTCGCCGCGACGCCGGTGTCGGGATCGTGGTGGAGGAAACCGAACTGGTGCCACTCGCCGTAGAGGCCATTGGCGAGCTGGATGGAGAAGAGGCCGGCACCCTCGGGCGTGGCGGCCAGCTGCGTGCAGAAATCGCGGAGGTGCGCCGTGATCCAGTCATACCAGAGTGGGGAGGCGAAGCTGGCGCGGACAGGCGTGTCGCCGTCGGTGCCGACCCGGCGGACCAAGCCCCAGGGTTTGGATTCGCTGACGGGCACATCGGCGTAGCCGACCGCTTCGTCGGGATATTTCGCGAGCCACCACGCCGGGGCGTTGACATGGAGCCGGATCATCACGGCGCCTTCGGGGCACTGGGCGAGCACGCCGGCGAGCTGTTTCTGGGCAAGGGTAATGTCGAGGCGATCGTCCTCACTGAGCATTTGCTCAAACCAGAGGTCGACCTGGAAGAGCCGGATGCCCTGCTGACCGAACAGCCAGATATTGCGCGCGGGCACTTCCTCCCAGGTCCAGCGGGCGCCCGGGCAGTCGGTGAGCGCGTAGATGAGCGGCGTATGCGGCGTGCCGTTGAGTAAAAGCGTCGGGCGACCGGCGCGCATTTCCACGGCGGAGGAGAGAGGGGGGCGGGGCATGAGGGATGAGGAGAAAGCTGAAACTTGAAAGCTGAAACCTGAAGGGGTGGAGGGCTTAAGAAGGAGGGGGAATCCTCGGTGGAGGGTCGGTCTCCTGACCGACCGCGGCCGGTCAGGAGACCGGCCCTCCAAGGATTGTTACTTATTCTCCTTCGATGGCGGGGGCGGCGGGGCGAAGTAGGTCGACCAGAGTCCGACAATGAAATCCCCGCCCATCGGCAGGAGCGTGTCCTCCCAGTTGTATTCGCGCGGCTTGGCCTGCGAGAAGCTGCGGTAGCCCTCGCGGGCCTTGAAGATCATGTCGCCCATGCCGACGCCCATCCGGCGCTCGAGCGTGTCGCCACCCTGGTCGGTGCGCCATTCGCCGACGAGCTTGAGGGTCACGGCGGTTGGGATGTCGATCATCGCGCCCTCGAAGGCATAGCCGAGGCTCGTGCGCAGGCCGTCCCAGTCGGTGCTTTCAAACTCATGCAGCATGCCCATCTGGCCCTCCCACGGCGACTCGGTGGCGGCGGAGGCGCGGTTCATCAGGCTGGAGGTGAACCCGGAGCTGGCGATGACGCGGGTGCGCACAGCCTTCGAGAAAAGCCGCACGGCCTGGGCACGGTGCAGGCGCCACGGTTCGTGCAGCGTGTCGCCATTGAGCGTGAAGTCGTTCCGCACGCCGGCGCCGCGGGTGACCACGCCCTGCGCGAGCAGCTGTTTCTCGGGGACGGCGATGGAGCCGCCGTGCATCATCAGGCCGCGGATCGCCGGGTTCCAGGTCCAGCAGCGCTTGATGTTCTGGAAGTTCGCGGCCGCGAGGTGGGCGAGGAAAGCGTCGAAATCAAAGCTCTTGAAGAAGGCGTTGAGCTCGTCGGGGCCGAAGTAGAGCGAGGCGGAGATGATCGCACCGACGTAGCCCTCGACGTGGTTCGGGTTCCAGCTCTTGTGGAAGAGCGAGTAGCCGTCGAGGAGCAGGTAGTAGTCGTTATCGTCGTCGAGACAGAAGTGGGCGGCGAGCGCGAGGGCCTGCATGAGCAGGTCGGCGCGGGCCTTCTCGTCGGCGCTGAGTTGGGCCCAGACGGCGGGGGTGCGCTTGGCGAGGAGGAGGGCGTGGGCCGGCACCGCATGCGTCCAGCCGCCGATGCCGCCCTGGGCCTCGGGCTCGCGGGTGCTGCCGTCGGGGTAGGGCGTCTCAGTGACGAGGAAGAAGCGGAGTTTTTCGGCCGCGTGGGTGGCGAGGCTCTTGCCGTCGATGACGGCGTCCGGGGTCTGAAACGCGGCGGCGGCCGTGATTTGCAGGGCGAAGGTCTCGCGCATCTCGCGGATGCGCGTCATCTCGACGAACTTCCAGCGCGGGGCCTTGGTGCGGACGGCCAGCGCGACGAGGTCGGGCGGCAGGGTGGGCAGGGCGGCCGCAGCGGTGAGGGGTGGGACGGCAAGGGCGAGCGCGAGGATGAGGGGAAGGGGTTTCATGAAAGGGGTTTTGGGTAGCGGCAGGCGTCTCTGCCTGCCGTTCAACAGGCACGGAGGCCTGTGGCTACAGTGATTTTGGCAAGCGGAGCAGGGCGCCGTAAACCTTCACGGCCTTGGCGAGTTCGCGGCGGTCGAGCCACTCGTCCTTGGTGTGGGCCTGGGCGAGTTCGCCCGGGCCGAGCACCATGACCTGGGCCCCGGCGGCGGCATAGTGGCTGGCGTCGGTCGCGTAGGGTGCGCCGATGGCCGTGGCGTCGAGGTCGCAGGCGGACAGCGCCGGCGCCGCCCACGCGTGCAGTGCGGCGGAGCTTTCCGGCGGCAGGGGCGGGGCCAGATATTGCCCGTCGTGCTCGACGGCGAGACCGGTGAGGGCGGCGTCGCGCTCGGCCAGCACCTGCGCGGCGGTTTCGCCTGGGACGAGGCGGCGGTCGCAAATGATCTCGCAGTAATCCGGGATGATGTTCACGGCCGAGCCGCCGCGGATGACATTGATGCTCGCGGCGGCGCGACCGGTGAGCGGGAATTCACGGTTGGCCTGGGGCAGGAATCTGGCCTCCAGCGCCTCGACCACGTGCAGCATGGCGCGAATGGCCGAGCGACCTTTGGTCGGATCGGCCGAGTGGGCGGCGACTCCGCGGGTGATCGAGCGCCAGCGCAGGGCGCCGTTGTGCGCCACGACGGGTCGGAGGTTGGTGGGCTCACCCACCACGATGCCGCGGAGCTTCTTGAATTTCGCGACCTCGCTGGCGGCGAAGGCCTGCGCGCCGGTCATCTGCGCCTCCTCGTCCACGGCAAAAATAATGCCGGCGTTGCGCACCCGGCCAGGCTGGCGGGCATATTCCTTCAGCGCCCAAAGCATGGAGGCCCCGGTGCCCTTCGTGTCGCAGGTGCCGCGGCCGTGGAGCCGGTCGCCGGCGATGGTCATCTGGAATGGCGGCACGGTCATGCCGTCCACGCTGACCGTGTCGAGGTGGCTCTCGAAGAGCAGCCACTCGGCAGCGGGGGCGACCTCGGCGGTGATAAGCAGGTTGAAGGCGCCGTCACCCACCGGACAGCGACGGGATTTCAGGCTCCAGTGCGTGGCCAGAGATTCCAAGTGGGCGGCGAGGGCGGCCTCGCCGCCGGCCGGGCCGCCGAAACTCGGGTTCACGGTCTCGAAAGAGACCAGTTGGGCGAGGAGTTCCTCGCAGGATCCGGGCGGGGTGAAATCGGGCATGAAGGGGGAATCGGGCGTTCTATTTTACCACGGATTGCACGGATGGAGACGGATAAATTACGGGGTGAGATATCTGCAGGGTGGTTGCATGATTGGATCCATCGCCTTGCACAGGCAGATAGCACTTAGAGCGGCGGTGTATTGATCCGTGATCATCCGTGAAATCCGTGGTCACTCAACTCAGCGCAACCAGGCATCGCGATGTTGTGCGACGAAGGCGTCGTCGGTCAGTTCCGGGTAGGCGGTACAGACGCGGGTGAGTTCCTCCGCCTGGCCGGGTGAGAGGACCTCATGCGGGTTGAGGCAGTGGATGGATTCGACGAGGCCCTGGCGGCGCAGCACCTCGAGGATGCCCGGGATGCAGCCGTGAAATTTATTGGCGGCGTCGAAGAGCGCGGCGTTCATGTCGGTCACAGCCACGGCGCGCTCCAGCCATTGGGCGCTGATGCCGGGCTGCTTCGCCGCCACCTGGGCCCCGTGAAACAGCTGCACGGCGGCATGCGTCCACACGCCCCAGTGGCCGAGCAGGCCCCCGACGATGCGCCGCGTGACGGGTTTGCCCTGATGGGCAAAGGTGAAGGGCGTGAGCAGATCGGCGACGATGGTGTCGTCGTTGCCGGTGTAGAGCGCGATGTCATCGCGGCCGGCGTCCGTGATGGCCCGGACGACGTCAATGGTCTGGTAGCGGTTGAATGGCGCCATCTTGATGGCGACGACTTCCGGGATCCCGGCGAATTTACGCCAGAAACCGTAGCTGAACACCCGGCCGCCGACGGCGGGCTGCAGGTAGAAGCCGACGACGGGGATGAGTTTCGCGATCGTGGCGACGTGGGCGATGATGGTGTCCTCCGGTTCGGTCTTGAAGGCGGCCATGCTGACGAGGCCGGCCTGGTAGCCGAGGGACAGGGCCAACTCGGCCTCGGCGACGGCCTGTTTCGTCTGGCCGCAGATGCCGGCGATGAGGGCGAAGTCGCGCGGGGCGCCGGCCAGCTCGGCGCGGACGGTCTGCGCGGCCAGCTCGAGCACGGGTCGGAAAAGGTTGTGCTGCGGGTCGCGGATCTCGAACTGGGTCGAGTGCACGCCGACGGCGAGCCCGCCGGAGCCGGCGGCGATGTAGTAGCGCGTCAGGGCGCGCTGGTGTTGCTCCGAGAATTTGCGGTTCCGGTCGAGCGCCAGCGGCTGGGCGGGAATGACGTGACCGGCGAGAAGGTGGGAACGGAGATCCATTGAGTAAATATTGACCACAGACTTTCACGGATAGATTCCCGGACTTTTAACCACGATATCCACTAATTGGGCACTAATGGGTTGGTTCTGGTCTGGGATTTTCGTGGTTCGGATTAGTGGGCCATTAGTGTGGATTGTGGTTACAACTGCTTTCTTCAGAATTTCCCGTTGCGGGCCTCGAAGTGGGTGGGCTTGCCGAGGAAGCGGCCGCCGCCGCTCACGTAGGCGGTGATCAGGTCCATCATGCGCGGCACAGAAGTCTCAGGAGGCCCGAAGAGTTTGAGTGACTCGCTGGCGTCGGCGAGCCACGCGGTGCCGGCCTCGGTGCCGGTAAGAACGGGCGGGCGGTTGAGGCGCTGGCCGAATTCCTCGGCGAGGGCGCGGATGCGGAGTTTTTCCAGACCGGTTATGTTCAGCAGCGTGGGCGGGTTGGCCGTGTGCGCGAGGCACTGGATGGCGCGGGCGCAGGCGTCACCCTGCCAGATGCAGTTCAGCCAGCCCATCGTCACATCCACCGGCTCACCGCGCGCGACCTTGAGCGCGATATCGACCAGCACGCCGTAGCGCAGCTCGACGGCGTAGTTGAGCCGATACATCAACTGCTTTGTGCCGTATTCCGCGGCATAGTGGGAGAATACCCGCTCGCGGCCGACGCAGGTGCTGGCGTATTCGCCGAGGAAAGCGACTGGCTCGCGCTCGCTGGCGCCCGGGCCGGTGACCGGCACGAAGGGATAGACACAGCCCGTCGAGAACACCACGGTGCGCGAGTCGCGGAAGCGCTGCGCGACCAGGGCGGGGACGTAGGTGTTCTGGATCCACGTCAGTCCGGGCGCGCTGTCGGTGCCGAATTTCTGGCCGGCGAGGTAAAGGACGTTGGCGGCCACGGGCAGGGTCGCGACCTGGGCCGCGTCCGCGAGGTCGCACGACAGAGTGCGCACACCGAGGCCCTCGAGTTCGGTGCGGGCCGCGGGGCGGCTGAAGCGGGAGACGCCCGTCACGACTGCGTCGCGCCGGCCGGCCTCGTCGAGCGCCCGGCGCAGCATGACTGCCGTGGTCGTGCCCATCTTGCCGCCGACGCCTAGTACCATGAAGTCGCCCGGGAGGCGCTTGACCGCCTCCACGGCGCCGCGGGTGGGCGTCGATAGGAGGAGCTCGATTTCACGGTCGGTCTGGAGAAGGGGGTTCATGAAATTTCAAAAGAAATTGAATCCGTGCAGTGAGCACTTGTCAGGACTATATCGCTCCACCAGAGTGTCCAAAGCCAAGCGCAATCCCCCTGAATTTTCATGTTTGCCATCGATGTCCATACCCACCCCCTGCTGCGGGACGACGAACGCGACCGGGCGGGGGCCGCCCAGCTGATCCGGCGCGCCAAGAGGTACGGGATCGGGCACATCGTCGTGCTGGGGGACGTCCTGGCCTACGGCCGGTCGCCGACCGCGGCCCAGTTGAGGATGATCAACGACGATACCTTCTGGCTGATGCGGCGTTATCCCGGCTATGTGACGGGTTTCTGCTACGTCAACCCGGGGCTCGGTGAGCGCGCCGTGACTCGCGAAGTCGAGCGGTGCGTCGCCCGGGGTTTCCGGGGCATCAAGCTCGAGATCGCAAACAACGCCCGCGACGCCTCGATGCGGCCCGTGATGGTCGCGGCGGAAAAGCACGGCCTGATCGTCCTGCAGCACGCGTGGAGCATGACCAAGATCAAGCAGCGCAGCTTCCACACCGATCCTGAGGATGTCGCGACGCTCGCCCAACGCTTTCCAAATGTCCGCATCATCATGGCGCACCTGACCGGCTGCGGGGTGCGCGGCGTGCTGGCGGTGAAGGACTGCCCGAACGTCGTCGTCGACACCTCCGGTGCCGCGCCCGAGACGGGGCTGGTCGAATACGCCGTCGCGCAGCTCGGGGCGGAGCGCGTGCTTTACGGCTCGGACGCGCCGATCCGCGATTTCGCCGTCGCGCTGGCCCGCATCACCGGAACGCAGCTCGACGCGGCCACGCAGCGGAAAATCTTTTACGGCAACGCCCGCAATCTGCTCCACCTGCCATGAAACTGAAAAGATATTTAAACGCGGAGGGCGCAGAGGTCGCGGAGACCAACCCCCCCCGTCGCTGCGCGCCACCCTTCTCCAGTGGGGACCTAATCCTGCGCGGTCTTGATCCCCTCTGGGCGAGGGGCCTGTCGTCCGAAGGCTCGGCGAAGGATGATGCCCGACAGGGCGGGGTGTGTCGGAGCGTCGGGCCGACTATCCATGAAATATTTTGACGCCAACACCTGGACCGGCCGGTGGCCGTTCGCCTTCATCGAGGACCACACGCCCCGGTCGCTGGCGGCGCACCTGCGCAAGCACGGCATCGGTCGCGCGCTGGTGTCGCCGCTGGATGCGGTTTTCGCGCCTGAGCCCGGGCCGGCGAACTACCAGCTGCTGGCCACCACGGAGGGCGTGGCCGCACTCGAGCCGGTGCCGGTCATCAACCCGGCCCTGACCAACTGGCGTGACGAACTCGCCACGTGCGCGGCCGACCCGCGCGTGCGCGCCGTGCGGCTGCTGCCGCGTTATCACAACTACCGGCTCAATGCTTCCGCGCTGCAGGAATTCACCGCCGAGTTGCTCCGCCGCCGCCTGCGGCTCATCGTGCAGGTGCGCCTGATCGACGAGCGTCACGAATTCCACGCGATGAACCTAAAGCCCGTGCCGCCGGCCGAGCTGGGGGCGTTCCTCACGCGGTACCCGAAGCTGTCCGTGCTCGCCTGCGGCCTGCTGCGCCGCGAGCTCCTGTCACTGGTGCCGAAGCATCCGCGCCTGCTGGCCGACCTCTCCTTCGCCGAGTGGCACGACACGATCCCACATCTGCTGGCCAAGGTGCCAGTGCGGCAGCTGGCGCTTGCGTCGCACACGCCTTTCCTGGTGACGGCGGCGGCCCGCGCCAAACTCGACACCGCGCAGAGCGGTGCCGCCAAGCGGGCCGCCATCGCCGCGGACAATCTCGAGCGCTTCCTCGCGCGATGAACCCCGCGCCCATCGTCAACGAGCCCTTGCCGCTCCCGCGCCGCTGGGGTGCGGCCGAGTTGGCCCGGCTGACCGCGATGGTCGGGCAATCGTCGCTGTTTTACTGGCAAGGGCCGCAGACCGAGGCGCTGCTGACGGAGTTTCGGAAACACAACGCGCTGACTTATGCTTTCCCGTGCTCGTCGGGTTCGGCGGCGCTGCATATCGCGGTGGCGGCGTTGCGCCTGCAGCCGGGCGACGAGGTCATCGTGCCCGCCATCACGGACATGGGCTCGGTGATCGGCATCCTCTACCAGCAGGGCGTGCCGGTGTTTGCCGACCTTGAGCCGCACACCTACAACCTCGACCCGGCCGACGTACGCCGGCGGATCACCCCGAAAACGCGCGCCCTCATGGCCGTGCACCTGGCCGGCAACCCGTGCGACATGGCCGCGCTGGTGGCGCTGGCGAAGGAGCACAAGGTCGCCCTCATCGAGGACTGTGCCCAGGCGTGGGGCGCGCGCTGGCAGGGTCAGCCGGTCGGCCTGCAGGGCGACCTCGCCTGCTATTCGTTCAACGAATTCAAGCATGTCAGCTGCGGCGACGGCGGCATCGTGGCCACGAACGACGCGCGGCTGGGCCCCGGCCTCTCGAAGTGGGGCGACAAGTATTACGACCGCGTGGCGGGCGGCCGCGATCCCGAGGAACTGGCGCCCAATTACCGCATCAGCGAGCCACAGGCCGCCGTCGCGGCGGCACAGCTCACCAAACTGAGTGATATCACCGCCGGCCGGGTGCGGGCCGGTGGGCAGTTGTCGGCCGGTTTGGCGGGGACGTCAGGCTTGCTGCTTCCCGCCGTGCGCCCGGGCGACACGCACAGTTATTGGTTTTACCTGCTGCGCCTCGAGCCGGGCCGCTTCAAGGCCACGCGCGACGAGTTCACGGCGGCGCTGCAGGCCGAGGGCGTGGCGTGCACGCCCGGTTACATTCCGCGGCCGGTCTACCAATACCCGGTGTTCCAGAACCACAATTTCTTCGGGGGCCACTGGCCGGTGCGCGACTCCGGCCTGACGAAGATGGACTACCGCACGGTGCGTTGTCCGGTGGCCGAGGCCATCCTGCAGGATGGCGTCAAGCTCACCCTCAATGAGGCGATGATGGAATCCTATGTGGCGAAGGTAGTGTCAGCGGTGCGGGCGGTGACTCAGCGGCTGGCGAAGTGACGACGGCCCGTATTCGCGGTGCCCAATGAAACTTCACCCGTAAAGCGTCCGCCCCAAGGAGGGGAAACCGGTTGCGGCGATGCGGGGATTCGCCTTTGCTCCGGCATGCGTTACGGGCTTCTGCTTCTCGGTGCGGTCGGGTTGGCGGCGGCGGAACCGGCGGTGGTGCGTGACCTGGGCATCCCGGTGCGCGGCGTCAACTGGGGCCGGCTGCACGCGGGGGCGACCGCCGCCGGCCAACCCTCGATCCTGGTTTCGTTCGGCCAGAACAACGGCGGGCTCTTTGTGTGCGACGTGGACTTCGCCACCGGCCACTGTACCCAATATGCGGTGAAGAACGGCGCGGCGTCCACTTTTCCCACGGCGTCCTTGCGCAGCCTCCGCACGGGCGTGCTCTACATCGGCTCGGCGTGGGACGCGCACCTGCACCGCTTCGACCCGGAACATCCGGAGCGCGGCGTGGAGGACCTCGGCCGGATTGACCCGGACGACGCGATTTTCCCGACCGGCATCACGGAGGGGGCCGACGGGGCCATTTTCATCGGCACCGGCAATGGCGCACGGCTGGTGCGCTTCGATCCGGCGACGGGGGCCTTCACGCGCTTTGGCCGGATGGACGAGACCGACAACTACCTCTATCCGCTAGCCGGGGACGACGGGTCGCTCGCGGCGCTGGTGAAGGTGGTCCGGCCGCATCTTGTGGTCATCAACCCCGCGACCGGCGAACACCGTGAGGCCGGGCCGGCACTCACCGACACGACGGACAAATCCAAATACCTGAAGTTCTTCAAGGGCACCGACGGGCGGTTGTATCTCGATTCGCATGCCGGAAAATTCCGGGTCGACGGCATGGCGCTCGCGCCGGTCGACACGGTGCCCGCCGAGATGCCCGGCATCCATTCGGCCTACACGCATCACTACCAGGCGCCGGTGGTGATGCCCGGCGGCTGGACGGCGCGGTTTCTGGACGACAACGACGTCGGCGCCGGTGCGCCGCGGGAAATCCAGCTCACGAACACCGATCCCCGCATCGCGCCGCGCATCCTCACGCTCGACTGGCAGGGCGGGGGTGCGAACCTGCACGTGATGGAGCCCGGCCCCGGTGGGAAGATCTACGGCAGCGGCTACATGCCGAACCATCTCTTCACCGCGACGCCGGACGGCCGCGAGTTGCAGGACCTCGGCAAGCACAGCATGGCCATGGGCGAGGCCTACTCGCTGGCGACCGTGGGCGGGAAGGTCTACCTCGCGTCCTATCCCGAGGCGCGGCTCTCGGTCTACGACCCGGCGCGTCCGCGGCATTTCGGCCCGGAGCCCGCCGACAACCCGCGCGACCTCGGCCGGCTTGATGCCATCGGCTACCGGCCCAACGCCATGCTCGCCACGCCGGATGGCCGGATCTGGCTTGGCTCGGGCCCCGATTATGGGCTCGTCGGCGGCACGCTCGCCTGGTTCGACCCGCGCACCGGCGAAAAAAAATCCCACCGGGCCATCGTGCCGGAGACCTCGCCGGCGTCGCTGCTGTGGCTGCCGGAGCAGCAACTCATCCTCGTGGGCCTCAGCATCGAGGGCGGCACGGGGGTCAAGGTGCAGCGGCTCGCGGGGGCCCTTGCGCTGTGGGATCCGCAGGCCGACCAGCTCGTGTGGTCGGGGGACCTCGGTCTCGGCAACCTCGCGGACGTGTGCGCACTGGCGCCCGCGGGTGGTGGCCTGGTCTACGCGCTCGTCGGCCGCGGCGACCACATCATCTCGCAGGGTGCGCCGGAGATCACCCCGCGCCTCGTGCTCCTCGACCCGGTGAAGCGGGCGGTGGTGGCCAGCGCATGGCTACCGGAGGATTTCGGGCCGGTCTCGTGGCACGGGCTCTTCGCGCTGCGCGCCGCGCCAAGTGGGACCGTCTATGGCGCGACGGCTAACTGCGTTTTTCGGATCAAGCCCGGCACCTGCGAGGTTGAGCGTGTCTGGCAGCAATCGACGCCGAAGCCGCGCGACAGCACGGTCTGGCTGACCGCGGCCGACCCCGAGGCGATTGATGTCGTGGGGCCGATCATCGGGCGGGAACTGTTCTTCGCCACCGGCTGGCGGTTGCGGGCACTGACGCTGCCCGGAGAGAAATAATCCCGGGCGGCGGGGCGCCCCCGATCAATGCGGTGAGGATGGAATCCTGTCTCGCGAAAGCGGCATCGGCGGCGCGGACGGCGTCGCCGCGACGGGTGAAATGACGGTGGCGACCGGTTTCAGCTGCTCGCCCGGATAGAGCTCAGCGTGGACAGCCTCGACGCTCGCGGCGATGTGGTCGGCGTCCTCCGCCGTATAGCGCCAGCCGAGCGGCAGGGCGACAAAACGGGCGGTCAGGTCCTCGGTGCGCGGGAAATCTTCCGCCCGGTAACCCGGCGCGGGCCAGGGAGACATTTCGCGGAAAGGGGAAAGGGCGCGGTTCGCGGTGAGGCCAGTCTGGACATACTCGCGCCGGTATTGCGGGTAGGTGCCGGTGCGCTGCTGGCACCAGACGTGGCGGGCGTCGAGTTTGGTGCGGAACGCGGCGGCGGCCTCCGGCGTGCGAGCGTAGAAATAAATCTCGAAGCCGAAGTCGCCGGCGTCGTCCGCCAGCGGGCGCAGCGTGAGCCCCGGCAGGCGGGCGAGGCGGGCGGTGATCCGGGCCTTCAGGTCGCGGCAATGATCGCGGATGGCGTCGAGCTTGCGCAGCTGGGCGAGGGCAACGGCGGCGGTGAGTTCCGACATGCGATACTGGCCGCCGGCGAAGGCGGGTTCGCGCGCCGGCGTGACCGCGGCGTGGTGGGCGCGATATTGGCCGAGATCATGCAAGCGCACGGCGCGTTCGTAGAGGCGCAGGTCGCGGGTGGCGATGAGGCCGCCTTCGCCGGCGGTCATCGGCTTGTTGTGCTGGAAGCTGAAGATGGCGGCGTCGCCCCAGGTGCCGACCCGGCGGCCGCGGTAGGTGGCGCCCGGCGCCTCGGCGCAGTCCTCGATCACGAACAGGCCCCGCCGGTGTGCCGCGAACACGATCGGCTCCATGTCCGCCGCCGCGCCTTGGTAGTGGACCACGAGCACGGCCTTGGTCCGCGGGGTTTTCAGCCGGGCGATCTCGGCGGGGTCGAGACAGAGCGAGGCGTCCACCTCCGCCAGCACGGGTCGGGCGCCGGAGCGTACCACGGCCGTGAAACACGAGATCCAGCTCCAGGCCGGCACGATCACCTCGTCGCCCGGGCCGATGCCGGCGGCGCCGAGTACGACCTCCAGCGCGGCGGTGCCGCTGGTGACCGCGAGCACATAGTCCATCCCGAGCAGGGCGGCGGCCTCCTGTTCCAGCGTGGCCGCCATCGGCGGCGGGCGCTGCGGGTCGTTGCCGTAATAGCGGAAAAGCTCCCGGCGGCGCAGGACATCGAGCACGAGGGCCTCTTCCTCGGGGCCGATGGCGGCGGCGCCGAGGCCGGGGGCGGGACGGGGACGGAGCGAAGCGGTCATGGTGAAATTCTGGTAAGGGCGCCCACGAAATCATCGAGCGCAAAGACAAAGCCGAACTCAAGCGCCACGCGCCAGAGCGCCTGCTGCTTCTCGCGCTGTTCCCGGGCGGTGGCGGCGTTCTCGACGGCGGTGGTGGCCTCCGGGATGGTCGAGCACAGGCAGCCGTGGCGGGCCATGTCCACCATGCCGCCCGGCGACATCAGCAGGCACCAGTTGAGGGCGAAGCCGGCATAGACGAGATGGTTGATGCCATGCGCGCGGCACAGCGCGGCGAGCTGGGCGCCGTCCTTGGCGATGCCTTCCGCGCCAGTCGGCCGCGCCGGCGGGGCGAAGTCGAGCCGGGCGAAGCCCGCCGCGACATCGGTGGCATTGTGTTTTCCCGGCGTGCCTTGCTCGGAGCGGAGCTGCTGCATGCGCTCCAGCACGGGATCGCGGAGGGCGAGCGGAGGCGCCGGCACCTCGCGGACCAGCAGGGCGGTTTGCTGGTAGCCCGGCAGATGCGACCAGTAGTCATGGTCGCCGCCCACGACGTGGAAGACCGGCAGCGGTGAACGGCGAACCGCTGCGAGGAGGGGTGGAAATACCTCCCGGAGGATCTGGTCGGCCCGCGGGGTGTATTCGACGGCGCGGCGCCAGCCGGGGAATTCGTGTGGCTGGCCGGAATCCCACGCGTGCATGACCACCAGCGCGGTGTGTCGCGGGGCCAGTTCGGCCTCGACGGTGTGCCAGCCACCGTAACCCTCGCCCGGCACGGCGCGGGCCGGGTCGGCATCAAACTGCCGGTAGAGCTGGGCGGGTAGCCGGACGGGATTCATGGAATACTCGGTGTTTAAACTGCGGATTTTGCGGATCAAGGCAGGTTAACCACTAATCCACCCTGATATATCACTAATCAAAAGCTCCTGAAGGTTCTCGAAATGGAGTTCCTCCATTAGTGCCCAATTAGTGAATATTAGTGGTTAAAGCGGTTTGAGAATATAGCTGTACCATCGGTGTGATTGGTGGTCAATGAGTTGGCTTTCTGGCCGGCTTCGAGGCCCGCCAGAGCAAGCCGCCGATCACGAAGAGGATGAAGCCCGCGATCACGTTGATGACCGGCGGGGCGAGCGGCGAGGAGGGCAGGACGACGCAGGCGATCAGGACGGCGCCCAGCAACACGCTGACGGCGGCCAGCATCTGGAAATCACGCAGGGAGCCGACGGGGGTGTTCGGATCGACCGGCACCGGGGTGCGGAGGTCGATATCGAATCGCTGCGCCTCGGCGCTGCGCGGATCGTCCTTCCGGTAGAAAAAGGCCGAGATCACGAACACCACGGTCGCGGCGGTGATGGCGCTGATGATGTTGCGCTCGTAGACATACTCCGGGAACGCGCCAGCCGCCATCAGGCCGAAGGCGGCGGTGAAGGCCGCCACGCAGGAGGCCATGCCGGACCACCAGGGGGTCTTGCGGTAGATCATACCGAGGAACACCGGCATCATGAAACCCGGGCCGGCGAGCGAGTAGTATTTCAGGGCGAAGGCAAACGCCCCGCCGGTCTGGGCGATGAAGAGCGCCGCCACGATGCCCAGCACGCCGATGACCAGCATGGTCACCTGGCCGACGCGCATCTGGTTTTTTTCGCTCGGGACAGGCAGGCCGGCGCGCCGGCGCAGCGGCACGTAAATGTCGCGGGTGATGGTGGCGGCGAGCCAGTTGAAGCCATCACTCGCCTGGCCGAGTGTGGCGGAGAGGATGGCGGCGATGACGAAACCGATGAGGCCGTGCGGCAGGAGCATCAGGGCGAGGCCGACGAACGACGCCTCCTCCGGGGCGGCGAACTGTGGCCAGACCTCGGCGATGTTCGGGAAGATGATGCGCGCTCCCATGACCGGCAGGATCCACAGCAGCGGACCGAAGAGGGAGAAAGCGGCGCACAGGAGCGCCATCTTCCGCGCGCTGCGCTCGTCAGGCACGCTCTGGTAGCGCTGCACCTGCCACCAAGCGACATTGTAGCCGAGCATGGAAGCGGCGGCGTAGCTGAGCAGAAAGAGCGGCTGACCGGTCTGCCCATTCAACCCGAAGTAACCCTCCGGCGCCTCGCGCCAGAGCCGCGTAAAGCCCGCCCCGATCCCGTCGCCCTGGCCCAGGTAGAGGAACGTGACGGGCAGGATGAGCAGCGAGGTGACGAGGATGATGACCCCTTGCACGGCATCGCTCAGCACGGCGGCCCACAGGCCGCCGATGACGGTGTAGAGGATCATCACGAGGCCGATGCCGATCATCGTGAGCTCGAGCCCGGAGAAGGCCAGGCCGAGGATCGCGTGCTGTTCATGGGCGAAACCAAGGGCGGTGGAGACGAAGATGCACAGGATATACAGTCCCTGCCCGATGCCAATGACCTGCGGCACGATCGCCGTCACCGTGTAGAAGTAGGTCGTCGAGGACGAATACCGGCGGGTGAGGAATTCGAGCGGGGAATTGATGCGCGCCCGGCGCCAGCGGGAGGCGAAGTAGAACGCGCCGACGAGATAGGCCCAGGTGGCCGCGGTGAAGACCACGGCCGCTCCGAGGCCGTGGCGGTAGGTGAAGCCCGCCGCGGCCACGAACATGAAGGCCGAGAAGCCCGACACCCAGTTCGACACGCCGGCGAGGAACCACGGGACCTGGCCGCCGGCCTTGAAGTAGTCGTCGGTCGTCCGGTTCTTCCGCGAGGAATACCAGCCGACGAAGATGACGATGCCGAAGTAAAGCGCGATGAGCGCGTAGTCGGCCCCGTTGGCGTGGTTCAGGGCAGGCATGAAAGGAAGGCGAGAGGCGAGAGGGCAGGCGGCCTACGCGATGGTTATGACCGGAACGGCGTCGGCCGACTTGATCGTGACGTTCACCTTCTGGCCGGCATGGGTGCCAGTGACGCGCCAGGCGGCGCCCTCACGGGTCACGGCAAGCGCGCCGTGGGCCCCGCCGGCGGGCGCGGAGGTGCACGCGGTGAGGATCTCGTGGTCGGTGGCGCTGGCGGAGACGGCCTCGACGAACGGGAAGACGCCGACGCTTTCCGGCACGGCGATCCGGCCCGGCGCGGCGCTGACGGCGCCGGTGGCGGCCACGGTCGCGCGCAGTGAGGCAAAGGGTCGGTCAATGCCGAACGAGGTCCCGCTGGCCGTAGCAACGCCCTTGCCGTCGTCGTTGAAAACCTGGAAACGCAGCTGCACCGGCGAGGCCTCCTTGAGCATCACGCGGTCGAGCAGGAGCAGGACGTCGGGCTTGAGGAAAATCAGGGTGCGGGTGACGCGCGTGACGTCAGGCAGCACCAAGGCATAGGCCTCGGTGGCGTCGCTGGTGACCGTCATCCAGCCCGGGCCGGTGTGATAATCGGTGACGCTGGCGACGGCCCAGGAAGCGTTGGTGCCCTCGGAGCCGTTGTGATATTGGTGGCCCTTGCCGCCGATGAGCACGGCGGTGTGCGCCTCGGTCAGGCGGAGCACCCACTGCGGCGTGGTGTAGGAATAACCGGCGCGGAAGGGGTCGTGGAAGAGGCGGTCGCCGTGGGCCTTGAAGATGACGCTGTTGCGGTCGGCATGCTCGTGGTTGGCCGGGCCGCCGCTGCGGAGGGCGACGACGGAGTCCGCGGGCTTCCAGCCGGTGCGGGAGATGATCCAGTCATTGCTCAGACGGGTGTCGTGCAGTTCCGGGCCGGGCGCCTTCGCGGCGGCCTCCGGGTGATACCAGACGGCACCCTGGAGTTGGCGGAGGGAGCCGACCTGCTGGGCGACATGGTGGCAGAGCGGGTCGTGCGCGGTGCTGCCGACCCAGCCGGCGACGGAGACATCCATGCCGACGCCGGCATCGCAGAAGTTCACCACGTCGAGCGCGGGGTCGTAGTTGCCCTTGGGCGTGGCGTTGTACGCGGTGCCGAGCTTCGGGTCGGCGACGGTGCCGCCGGAACAGGGCATGGCCATGGCGAGGCCGTAGCGGATGGTGCCGGGGTAGTTGATGAGCCGGCGGTCGTCGACGCCCAGCCGGCGCCAGAGCGCCTCGGCCAGCATCGCGAGGTGGGAGGTGGTGTAACCCCAGTAGCCGACGCCCTCGTCGTAGGAACCGTCGGAGCCATACATCGTGGAGAAAGCCTGGGCGCTCTGGCGCGAGAGCTCGATCCACTTGGCGGCGTCGGGATGGCGGCCGTGGAACCAGATGCCGGCGAGGCCGAGGCCGCAGGTCGGGATGATCTTGAGGTTGGTGGCGTTGAGGATGAGCGGCCAGCGGGCGAGGCTGACGCGATAGGCCTGGGGGTAGTCGTCCTCGGGGTCGAAGCCCCAGCCCTTCACGCGGTCAGGATACTTCATGCCGTAGAGGGTGCGGTAGCAGGCCGGGGCGCCCTCGGTGGTGATGCGGTGTTCGACGGTGGCCACGAGGTCCGCCGGCACGGCGGTGCCCAGCCAGTCGAGGGCGTAGCAGGCGGCGATGGTGGATTCCGGCGCGCGTTGCAGGCCGATGGTGTCCTTGCCGCCCTCGAGGAAGTAGTCCCAGCGCTTGTAGTCGCACATCCGGCGCAGGGCCAGCAGCGCGAGATCGAGCTGCCGCTGGTCACCCCACACCACGTGGGCGAAGGCGCAGTTCTGCACGAGCTTCCAGATGCGCATGAAGTCCGCCACGTGGTTGTTGAGCCGCGCCTCCTCGCGGAGAAACTTCGTCTCGGCCGCGAAATCAATGTCGAGCAGCATGCGGCGGATCTCGGCGCAGCGCGGCAGGTCGAGGTTGGCGCGGATGCGTGGGAGGTCGGAGGGAGCGAACAACAGTCCCGCTTGCGCCGGCGTGGCGGCGGGGGCGGCGCCCCCGGTTGCTGCGGCGCCAAGCGGCAGGCGGGCGAGGGGCAGGGCGGCGGCGAAAACGGCGGAACGTTTGAGGAAGGTGCGGCGGGAGGACATGGGAGGTGGGATTTAGAAGGTTGCAGTCAGGGGGCGGAGGCATTCAGGCGAGAGTCAGCACGGGTTGGGCGCCGGCGGTGTCGAGGGTCACGTTGATCTTTTGCCCGGCGTGGGCGCCGGTGACGCGCCAGGCGGTGCCTTCGCGGGTGAGGCGCAGGTCGCCGTGCGCTTCTTCACCGTTGCCGGCTGCTGCCGTCCCGGTGTTGGTCCCGGGAACTCCGCGCTCCGCCGGATTCCCGAGCAAAGGTCGGGCGGTGCAGACGGTGAGGATTTCGTGGTCGAGGGCGGCGGCGGACCCGACCTCCACGAACGGCTGGGAGCCGTCCTTCTCGGCCAGCGGCAGCTTGCCGACCTTCACGGTCAGGCCGGGCGTGCGGGCCACGCGACCGAGCAGCGAGGCGCGCGGGCGGGTGATGAGGAAGTCGTCGCCCGGGAGCGAGAGGTTCGCGGCGAGGTCCTCGTTGTTGGCCTGGAAACGGACCTGCACGGCGGCGGGTGTGCCAATCAGCGTCACGCGGTCGAGGAAGAGAACGATGTCGGGCTTGAGGTAGACCAGGGTGCGGAACACGCGGGTCACGCCGGCGTTGACCAGCGAGTAAGCCTCGGTGGCGTCGCTGGTGACGCTCATCCAGCCGGGGCCGGTGCGGTAAGCGGTGACGCGGGCGAAGGACCACGAGGGGTTGGTGCCCTCGCTGCCGTCGTGGTATTGGTGGCCCTGGCCGTTGATAAGGACGGCGGTGTGCGCCTCGGTCAGGCGGAGGATCCAACGCGGCTGGTGGGAGACGTAGGCGGCGCGGGTGGGATCGTGGAGCAGGCGCTCGCCATAAGCCTTGAAGAGGACGCTGTTGCGGTCGGCGTGCTCGTGGTTGCCCGGGCCGCCGCTGCGGAGGGCCAGGACGTTGTCCCGGGCGGTCCAGCCGGTGCGGGAGATGACAATGTCGTTGCTCAGGCGCTGGTCCAGCAGGTCGGCCGCAGGCGGAGCGACCGGGGCGGCGGGGTCATACCAGATGAGGCCGTAGAGATAACGCGCCTCGCCGATGTCGCGGGCGACGAAGGCGGCCACGGGATCCTGCTTGGTCCGGCCGATCCAGGCGGCGACGGAGACATCAACCGCGCCGTTGGCGTCGCCGAAGTTCACGATGTCGAACTCCGGCTTGAGCAGCGGCATCATGAAGCCCTCGACGTGCTTGAAATTGGCCACCGCGTGGTCGTTGGCCAGCGTGGGCATGGTCATGCCCAGCGCGTAGCGCGCCGTGCCGCGGTAGTCGATCAGGTCGCGCTCATCGATACCCTGCGTGCGCCAGAGCGCCTCGGCGAAGAGCGCCATGTGCAGCGTGGTGTAACCCCAGTAGCTGACGCCCTCGTCGTAGGAGCCGTCGGTGCCGTAGATGGTGGCGAAGGCGCGGGTGCTGGAACGGGCCAGGTCCATCCAGCCGGCCGCCTCGGGCCGCCGGCCGTGGAAGTGGCAGGCAATGAGGCCCAGCGCGGCGGTGGGGATGATCTTGAGGTTGGTGGCGTTGAGGATGAGCGGCCAGCGCTTGAGATTGATGTGGCTGAAATCCTTCACCTCACTGCGCGGGCTCCAGCCCCAGCCCTGTACGCGGTCGGGATACTTCATGCCGTAGACGGCGGTGTAGCAGGCCGGCGCGCCCTTCGTGGCTACGGCCTCCTCGATCGCGGCGACCTCATCCGCGGTCAAGGCACCCTTGAGCCAGTCGAGCGCGAGCAGGAGGGCGATGCTGCCCTCGGGCGCGCGCTGCAGGCCGAAAATCTGGCGGCCGCCCTCGATGAAGCAGTCCCACTCGGGATACTCGAGCATCTTGCGGATGGCGGTGCGGGCCAGCTCCAGCTGCCCGGGATCGCCCTCGACGGCGTAAAGCACGCAGGCGCGCTCCAGGATCCGCTGGACGCGGAGCAGGTGCGTGACGTGGTTGGTGAGGCGGGCCTCGTTCGCCAGGAAATTGCGGTCGGCGGCGAGATCGGCCGCCTTCATCTCCTGCCAGAGCGCGGCGAAGCGCGGGTCGCGGGCGTTGGCCCGGATGCGGGGCAGATCGGTGTCGTCGAACAGCAATCCCTGCTTGGCCGACGCCCCCGCAGGGGTGGCTCCGCCGGCTTCCGCGGCCCGGAATTCAAACCGGGCAAAGGGCAGGGACGCGGCCAGCGCCGCGGAGCTTTTCAGGAAGATGCGGCGGGTGGGTTTCATCAGGCGGCGGGTGGGGTGGCTTATTTGCCGTAGCCCGTGAAATGCTTTGGGTCGGCCGGGTCCTGGTAACGGGTGGTGTAGGTCTGCTTGCTCGCGGCGAGCTTGAGGAAAACGTCGAGGGGCACGACCTCGACCGGGCCGTCGAGCTGCCTCACGACCTCGATCAGGCTGTTGACGTCGTTGGACTCGCGCACATGGACGAGGAGGAAATAGGGACGGTTGGAATTAAGCGCGATGAGCTCGTTCAGGTCGGCGGCGACCTCGGCGCGCGGGCGGCGCGGGTCGATGTAGTAGTCGTAGGAGATCAGCGGCCGCGTGTCGCGCAGATCGCGGGTGCGGGCGGGGCCGTAGCCGTTGATAAAACCGATGACGTCGGGGAAGGCGGCATAATAGCGGTCGACGGTCTCCTTGGTCAGGTCGGCGTTGCCCACGTTCCCGTCGGCGGCGGAGTTGTCCATGATCTCCATGACATGCTCGTCGAGGACGGCCATGAGTTCGCGCGCCTCCTTCATCAAGAGCGGGAAGCGGTCCGCCGGGATGTGGTTCGGATACATGTAGCCCGGGCCGGAGAGACCGCCGATGAAGTAGTCGTTGGGTGTGGCGCTTTCGTGAAAGTATTCGAGGGCGGCGGGGGAGAACTTGGTCCAGTTCATCGTCACCTGCCACGCGAACGGCAGCTTGCCGCGGCCGGGCTTGGTCCACACGCCGATGCCGATGCTGTCGGACTGGACGAAGGCGAGATAGACCTTCGGTTCCGCCGTGAGCTTGGCGTCGAGCGCGACATGGTGGGTGTTGGTGAACTTGAAGCCCGGGGTGAAGCCGAACTGGCAGTTGAAGCTCAGGTTCGGGAGATTGTGCAAGCCCTCCATCTTGAGACCGTAGCCGGAGAGCAGGGTCGTCCACTGTTCCTCGGTGTCCTTGGCGTAGGAATGCCAGCCGAAGACCGTGGCGCCGGGTTGCAGTTCGCCGAGCAGGCGTTGCGCGAGGGCGAGTTCCTCCGGGTGCTTGGGGTTGGCCGAGAGGTCGTGGAAGAACATCTTTTGGCGGATGCCCCAGTCGGCGACCGCGGGCTGGCGCACGGCGCCGGCATGGCCGCCCATCAGCATGATGCTGTCGGGCGAGCAGCGACTCCAGTAACGGGTGACGGCGTCACCGTAGATCTGCGCGTCGGTTTGTCCGGTGTAGCGGCCGCGGAGGTCGTCGACGGGCTTGAGGCCGTGCTTTTCCACCTGCGGGATGAGCGCCGGGGTGACGACCAGTGCGTCCTCCAGGCCGGCGATGGTCAGGGCGACGTTCATGGTCGCCGGGACGGCGGGATCCCAGACGACGTAGCCCTTGGCGCTGCCGGCGAAACGGGCGAGGGCTTCCTCCGCGGTCTTTAGCTCGGTGAACTTCACCCCGTGCTTTCGCTCGTAGAAGGAAAACAGCGGCCCGGTGATCTCCCATTGGAAATCGGGCGGGTGGACCACATAGAGCTGCGGCGCGCTGCGGTTGGCCAGGCCCTGCAGGCTGAGGAGCAGGACTTTTTCCGGCAGGCCGCTGGCGACCTGCCAGTCGAGGTTCCAGCGCATGACGAACGCGGAGCGACCGGCGTCGGCGGCGAAGGTCGGCGACGCGCAGAGTAGAACCGCCCAGCAGGTTAGCAACCTAAGTGGGAGCGTGCTGACCTCAGCATGCTTGCGGCGAACGGGAGTCCTGAAGCGCGTTGGGGTCAACGCCCTCCACCAGTTGAAAGAGTTCAAGATCGATGAAAGGCGCATGGCTTAATTGGTTTCGTTCACCCGGGTGAAGCGGTAGACGAGGGGCGACGGGCGGGTGCTGTGCAGTTCGATGAGGACGAGGGCGCCGTCGCCCTCGATGAGCCGGTATTCATAATAGAGCCGCATGTTCGCCTGGCCTTGGGAGATTTCGATGGGCGTGTCGGCCTCGACGCGGAGGGTGCGGCCGGCATCCAGCCAGGCGGCGCGGACGGCGGTGGTGCCGCCCTTGGCCGGATAGAGCGCCATGTGGCGCTGCTCGACCCGGAAGAAATCCTGCACGACGGACGGGGCTGCGGTGTCGACGAGGTTGGTCGCGGTGACCTTGGTGGAGCGCCACTGCATGTCGTGACGCAGACTGACGCGGCTGCCGTCGGCCGCGATGACGAGATCCCACGCGGTCCAGCCGTCGAGGGCGGTGCTACGGGCGGGGTCGAGGCGCCAGCGGCCGGCGAGCGGCGACGCGGCGAGGGCCAAGAGTGGCAGAAAGAGCAGGATAGCGAAGGAGAGTCGCATGGTAGGCAGATGCGGTTTAGGTAGGTCGGGGGTTTATCCCCGACAGCACGAAGGCACGTCGGGCGTAAAGCCCGACCTACAGGAGAATGGATGGGTTACGGATTGCGGTCGATGGCGTCGGTGGGCTGCTGATAATAGGTGCGGTAAGTCTTGGCCCCGGCGGCGAGCTGCAGGAAGACGTCGAGCGGGACAACCTCCACGGACTCGCTCAGGCGGCCGAGGATGTCGGCGACCTTTTCCACGGTGTTGCTCTCGCGGACATGCATCAGGAGGAAGTAGGGGCGCTGCGGGTTGAGCTGGATGAGCTCCTCGAGGTCGGCCGCAGCCTCCTCGACGGGACGCTCGATGGAAAGGTAGTAGTCGTAGCTGAGGAGCGGGCGGGCGCCGCGGAGGTCGAAGGTGCGGGCGGAGCCGTAGCCGTTGATGAAGCCGGTGGCGTCGGGGTATTGGTCGTAGTAGCGGTCGACGACGTCCTTCGGCAGGTCGGTGTTGCCGACGTGGCGGTTGCCCTCGGAGTAGTCCATGATCTCGAGCACGCGGAGGTCGAGACGCTTCATCAGGTCGCGGCCGATGGCGGTGAGGGCGGGCCACTTGTCGGCGGGGATGGCCTTGGGATACATGTACCCGGGGCCGGAGAGGCCGCCGATGAAATAGTCGTTGGGCGACTTGTCCTCGTAGAAATACTGGAGCGCCGGCGGGTTCATCCAGGCCCAGTTCATGAGGACCTGCCAGGAGTAAGGGATCTTGCCGCGGCCGGGCTTGGTCCAGGTGCCGATGCCCATGGCGTCGGTGGCGACAGCGGCGATGTAGACCTTTTTCACCGCTTTGCGCTGCTCGCCGGGCTGCGCGGTGTGGTTGTTGGCGAACTTGAAGTCCGGCGTCAGCGGGATCTGCGACGTGAAGGATACGTTGGGCAGGTTGTGCAGGCCCTCCATGATGAGGCCGTAGTTGCCGACGAGCGTGGTGTGCTGGCCCTCGGTGTCCTTGGCGTAGGAATGCCAGCCCAGGACGATGCTCGGGACATTCTGGCGGCCGAGGATCCGGTTGAGCAGCGCGAGCTCCTCGGGATGCTTCGGGTTGGACGACAGATCGGTAAAGAAGGCGCGCTGGCGGATGCCGAAGTCGGCTACGCCCGGCTGCATCTCAGCCCCCGCATGTCCGCCCATGACGACGTAATAGTCACGGGAGCAGCGCTCGAAATACTGGTCATAGGCCCACTGGTAGATCTGGGCGTCGGTTTGGCCGGTGAACTTGCCGCGGAGGTCGACGACGAGTTTCAGCCCGTGCTTGGCGGCCAGCGGGAGTTGGTCCTCGCTGACGACGACGAGATCCTCGACGCCGGCGGCGGTGAAGGCGACGATGAGGGAGGAGCGGACGGCCTTGTCCCAGACGACGACGCCCTTGGCGTACTTGGCAAAGAGGCCGAGCGCGGTGTCAGCATCATCCAGGCCCAGGCGATCGAACTTCACGCCGTGGCGTTTCTCGAGGAAGGTGACGAGCGGGCGGACGATTTCCCACTGCCAGATCATCGGGTATTCGAGATAGAGGCGGGGCTGGTCGCGGTTGGCCAGGCCTTGCAGCGAGATGAGCAGGGCGTGGACGGGGATGTCGCCGTCCATGCGCCAGTTCTCGGAGAGCGGGACCAAGGTCGCGGTGACTGGGGCGTGGGTGACCTTCTTGGGTTCGAGGCGGGAGATGACGGACGGGTCAGAGGCGGCGGCGAGTTGGGCAGTGGCGCAAATCGAAAGGATTGCGAGCAAACACACCCCGGCGCTTCGCGCCACCCCTCTTGATAGAGGGGATTTTGGTCCGGCTTGGGTCCCCTCTCGAGAGGGGTGCCCGACAGGGCGGGATGGGTTCGGGACGTGGCTGAAGAGGAGACGTTTCATTTCGAGGCGGCGGTCGTGCGGGTGAAGACGTAGACGACCGGGCGGTTGCGCGTGCTCCGGAGTTCCGTGAGGGTGAGCCGGGCCCCGTTGGTGGAGACCTTGTAATCGCTGAGAATATTGACCGCGCGGTCGCCCTGCTGGGTCGAGAGGACGAGGTCGGTGGAGAGGCGGAGGATGCGGCCGGCGTCGAGCCATTCGCCGCGAACGTGCTTGGTGTGGTCGCCCCCGATATAGGCGCCGAGGTGGCGGTTGTCGGGCCACATGGCGACGGGGATGGTCGTGACGGCAGCGGGACCGACCGTCATCTCGTCAGTAAACTCACGGCGGCCCCAAGCGAGGCGGCGGTGGATGGTGACGGTGTCGCCGGCAGTGGTGAAAGTGAGCTCGTAGTCCTTCCACGGGCTGAGTTCGGTGCTGCGGGTGAGATCGATGCGCCAGGAGCCGGCGAGAAGGTGCTCCGCGGCGGCCAGGCGGACGGCAGCGATCAAAAGCAGCAGCGGAAGGAGAAATCGGGATCGGAACATGGGAGGTTGAAGGGAAAGGGTGGAAGAAAAAAGGGCGGAGGCAGGTGCCTCCGCCCTTGGACGAAATATCGGATTTAACCGAGGCTTAGAACTTCAGGCCCAGCGTGAACATGAAGTTGCGGGGCGACGCCAAGGCGAAGTTGCCCTCGGAGTATTCCTTATCCAGGAGGTTGTCGACGTTGAGCGAGGCGCTCATCTTGTAGCCGAGGACTTCGAACGGGTAGCTGATGTTCGTCTGGAACACCACGTAGTTGCCGGCGGTGACGCCACCGGTCCCGGCATTGAAGTTCTGGTCGTTCGAGATGATGATCTCGCTCGCGTAACGGGCACCGAGGCCGATGCCGAGGCCGTTGCCGAAGCCGCCCATGAAGTCGTGGTCGAAGGTATACTTGTTCCACACGTTGAACCGGAATTCAGGGGCATAGGGCAGGCGGTTGGCGAAGACGATCTTGTTGAGGATAATCGTGCCGGCGGTGGAGTTGGGCAGGATGGTCAAGGATGGGTCGGCCAAGGTCTTGGAACTCCACATCCAGGAGCCGGAGACCACGGCCTGGAAGTTGCGCTTCGGCGTCCAGACGAACTCGAGCTCGGCACCCTCGTTTTCCTGCGTGGCGGAGGCGGAGAACCAACGCACGATACGGCTGGCGGCGCCCTGCTTGTTCGGGAGGAGGTAGTTCAACGGCTCGTCGAACTGATGCTGAGTGTCATCAAGCACCCGGTTCTGGCGGGTGACCCGGAAAACCGACAGCGTGCCGACGAGCTTGTTGTCGTTGAGCGCGACTTTGGCGCCGAACTCCATGTTCTTGCCCGTCTCATTCTTCACTTCCGTGAGGCCGCCCTCGGACGTAAGGCGGGCCAGTTCCGTCGCCGGGTTGAGGCCGAGCAGGAGGGCGCGGGTGGTGATCACGTTCGGGTCGTAATCGCCACCGAGGTAGGTGACGCCGCTGGGGAGGAAGGTCTGCGAGTAGCTGGCGTAGACATTCACGTTCTTGACAACCTCGAACGAGGCACCGGCCATCTTGGAATTACCCTTCGTCGTGCGGGGGCGCGAGAAGATGGAGCTCAGGCCGTAGGTAACCCAGTCGGACTGGGGGATGTTTTGCAGCGCATACTCATCGACGCTATACCACGGCGGGTTGGCGGCCACCAACTGGCCGGGCGACTTGGACTCCTCCTGGCGATAGCCGAGGAAGGTGGTCAGCCGGTCCTTCAGGGCGGTGCCCTGCCAATTGACATACCATTCCTTGCGATAGGCGCGCGAGTGATCGATGAGACCGCGCGAGATTTCCGTGATGCGGCGGATATTGGGGTTCACGTGGACACCCGGATCATAGCGCGAGAAGATTTCTTGCGGCGTCAGGATCTTGCCGGTGCGATCACGGATGAATTGCTGCGCCGGACCCCAGCCCAGGACGGGTTGGCGGAAGGCGGCCGGGATCGGCGAGACGTAGCCCTCGTCGGGCTTGTCATAGGCGCCCGGCAGATACCCGAAGAACGGGAAGAGCTGGCCGGTGGCAATGGAGCCATGGGCGTTCGAGCCGTAGAATGAGTTGTAGGTGTTACCATACAAACCGCCGACGAGGAGCTTATGGTCCATGTTGGCGAATTTTTTGTTCATCACGAGGTCGAGCTGATGATAGTAGGCATCAATTTCATAGCCCTGCATGCCACCGGTGCCCACGGCGAACAGGACGCCGTCGGCATAGGGATTGGCCGATGAGAAGATGCGGTCGAAACGGTGTTGAACGCTGGTGTAGGAATGGCGGATGCTCAGCCAGTCGGCGGCCTCGAAATCGGTCACCACTGAGAAGGTGGCATTCTCGTCCTTCGTGAAGGTGCCGGAACCGTAGTAGTTGAACTTCTCGTCGTGGACGCGGTTACCGGAGCGGTCGGTGATATAGGCACCGTGCTCAAGGGGCTGGTTCCACAGCGGGATAAACTGGTCGCCGGCCGCATTGCGGACGTCGGTGATCCACGCGGTGATGTTGTTGAAGATGCGCGCCTGATAGGCGGCGGCATTGGCGACGCCCGAGATCGCGATCAGGTTGGCCGGCGGGGCTTTATAATCGGCGAACCACTGGGAGGGCCAGCGCCAGGAGTCGTCGTCCTGGTTCTTGAAGCGCTGCAGCACCTCGCCTTCGAGGGCGATGCGGAGCTTGCCGCTCTTCAGCGGGTTCAGGGTGAGGCCGGCGTTGACCGAGTAGCCGTCCTGATACTCATAGCGGTTATTGCCGATCCCATGGTCCCAGGCGCCGACGATGCGCATAGCGGCCTTGTCGGAGAACACCTGGTTGGTGTCGAGGGTGACGCGCTCGCCGCCGATGCGGTTGTCGTAACCGCTGTAGGAGTAGGTGAGCGACGTCGGGATCTTCGAGAACGAGGGCTGCTTGGTGACGTAGTTGATGACACCGCCGGGGAAGGCGTTGCCGAAGAACACGGCCGCCGGGCCCTTGATGATTTCCACCCGCGCGATGTTATCGGGATTGTAGCCGTTGTAGCGGAGCAGGCCGTTGCGGAGGCGCGAGTTGATGGGGAAGCCGCGCAGCGACATGTTGCCGGCCGGCGTGAAGCCGGTGGCAGGCTGGATGATGCCCATGCGGCCATCACCCGCCGAGGTGCTTTGGTAACGGAGGACGTCCTGGATATCCTTCATGTTGGTGTCCTTGAAGAACTCCTCGGAAATGACCGAGATGTTCAGGGGGACCTTCTGGATCTCCGTGCCGATGCGGGTCGCGGTCGCTGAGTTCGTCTTCAGGTAACCGTAGTCCTTGTCGCTCTTCACCACGAAGGGCGAGAGGATGAGGGTGTCCGGGTCCATCGGATCGGCGGCGATCGAGGGCCGCGCCGCGGCGGGGCTTGCCTGGTCCGGTTGCGGAGCGGGCGCCGGCTGGGCGCGGGTGCCCTCCATTTCGGCCAGACGTTTGCGGAGGGTGGCATTCTCTTCTTGAAGCCGGCGCAGGGCGTCAGAGTCGGCCGACTGCCCGAAGGCAGGGCTGACCGTCAGCAGTGCAGCCAGACCGAAGGCCAGTGCTTGTCTGGCCCGAGGGGCGGGGGTATGCAGGGTTGGTTTCATGCGTATTGGTGGTTTGTAGTTTCCGGTTTAGAACAGGGTGACCGGTTCAGTTGACAGGAAAGGAGGAAAGTCACTTCGGCGGATTCGCCGCGGCGTCGGGCGTGAGGAGGCGCGGGGAGACGGTGACGCCGATGCGGCCGTTGACCTCGGGGTTCTCGATACGCCAGAGCAGGTGGTCGACGACCTTGCGGACGAGCATCGGGAGGTTGATGTCGATCGCAGCGGGCGAGTGGTCGAGATTGTGGTAAATGACGGGGTTGTAGTTGCCGAGGACGGCCTCGATGTCGCGGCCGGGCTTCTTGCCCGCCTCGCGCAGGGCGCGGAAGAAGGCGCCGCAGAAATGGTCGACCGGGATGTAAAGGCCCGTGGCCTTCGGCGTGCACTCGAGCAGGCGTTTCACGAGGCTGTCGCTTTCGCCGTGCAGAGGGGCGATTTCCAGGTAGCTGACGCCGGGATTGGAGCGGCCGAGGATGGTGTGCACCGCGAGGCCGTGTTCCTCGGCGCGGGCGACGAAGGCGTGGTTGCGGCTGACGATGGCGCTGTAATCGGGGTCGGTGGAGATCACGGCGACGGCCTTGTGGCCGCGCTCCTTGAGGTAATCGGCGGCCATGCGGCCGTTCTCGGCGTTGTTCGGCTCGACGTAATCGCCGGGATAGGACGAGGAACGCCGGGTCATGAACCACACATTGGGCAGCTCGCGCAGCTTGGCCAGGCACTCGGGCGACGGCTCCATGCCCTGCACGATAACGCCGTCGAGCTGCTCGTTGGCGAGGTTGCGGGGCAGTTCGCCTGGGTTGCTGGAGAAAAGGACACGCAGGTCGACGCGGTAGCGCGGGTCGGTGGACTGGACCTGCAGCAACTGGTCCTGAAACCAGTTCAGGCTCGGGTTGTTGGCTTTGGCGCCGACAAACCAGACGCCGATGCGCCGTTGCTCGGGCAGACGGGCCTTGGGGCCGCGGCGGCGGTTCAGCGGGGCGGGCACATAATTGTGCTGCAGCATCACGGCGCGGATGCGCGCGAGGCTGTCGGCCGCGACGAGCTGCGGCTGATTGATGGCGCGTGAGACGGTGGCGGGAGACACGCGTGCCTTGTGGGCAATTTCGGAAAGCAACATGGGGTAGGCCCTACTTATGAAAATTTCAGCAACAGTTAATGAAATTCAGTGTACCCATGGTCAAGTGTTTTCACGGAAAAACCTCCCCGATTATGTCACAGCCCGGCCCGGCGCCGAGCCCGGGTCCAGGCCCCGAGCAGTTCCCGGCGGCAACGGACAACATCCGGCCAGACCGGGGGATTGGTGCTGACATGATAGCCGTGGCTCATGCCCATCTCGGGGCAGACCCAGAGTTCCCCGCCGGGGCGGGGGCCGCGCAGCCATAGGGTGAAGAGATCCTCGACGAACGCCAGGTAGTCCGTGAACTCGGGGGTGAGTCGGCCGCGGCCATTGGTGACGGGCACCTGGCAGTGCTGGCTGTTGAAGGGCCGCAGGTGGAACATCTGGGAGTGCTGGATCTCCTTTGGCCAGGCCAGCAGGCGGGCCGAATATTCCTTCGGCATGACGTGCTTCGAGACGGCGAAATGCGAGTGGTCCCATGTGACGGGCATGATTTCCCCCGTGGCGCGGCGGTAAAGCCGGGCGATCTCGGTGTATTTCTCCGGGGTCTCGGTGCAGGTGTCGCGGTGCACCTCGACATGCACCCCGAGGCCGAGTCTACGGGAAAGTTTGATCAGGCGCACGGCCATGGCCGCCGCCGGGGCGGGCGGGGTGTCATCGTCCAGCAGCTGGATGTTAATGAAGTGCACGCCGAGGGCGCGCTGCTCCCTGAGGCGCTGCTCCGCGACCTTGAGATCGCCGCAGTCAAAGCCGCTCATCAGCTTCAGGCCACGGGCGTCGGCCCCGGCCTTGAGTTCCGGTGTGATGTAGGCGGCGACGCCGTCGAAACCGGCTTCGCGGATGGCGTCGAGCTTGCGCGCCAATGACCATTCACGGCCGGGCGAGGGATAGCTGACCATCGACCAGGTGTGGGCGCAAAGGATGAGGCGGGGGGTAGCTGAAACAACTTTCATGAGATTGCTGAAAATATATGAAAACAGATGTTGAAATCTCCTCCATGGCCAGCCCATTTTGCTGCGACTGGCCGGCGCGCCCCCCTCGCTCCCCATGCTGGCCGCTGACCTTCGCTTCCCATGCCCTCATCGCCTTTCTTGCAGCATGCCTCTTGGATTTGGTCGGCAGAAGGCACCCATGCCGTGCCTTCGGCCGGCCAGGCATCGCCTTCGCACTACCAGGTGCGCTATTTTCGTCGCACTTTCGAGGTGGCTGACCCGGCGGGGACCGCACTGACCGTCCATTTGTCGGCCGACAGCCGGTATGTCTTTTATTGCAACGGGGTTTGTCTCGGCCGCGGTCCGGCCAAGGGCGACATCAACCACCACTTCTATGATAGCTACGACCTGACTCCGCACCTGCGGCGCGGGCAAAACGTCCTGGCGGCGATCGTCCTCGACATGTCCCGCGTCGCCCACCGGCCGGCCCTGCTCGGCCCGCCGTGCTCGGTGATGACGTATACCGGCGGATTTGTGCTGGAAGGGGAGCTGGTCGACCGTTCCGGTGGGGTGCGCGCCGACCTGCAGACCGATGCCCAGTGGCGGGTCGCGGTCGATCACGGCCATCGTTTTCAGAACGAGAACACCACGTTCGAGGGTTACCTCGGGTATTTCGAACATCGGGTCTCGGCACTCGTGCCGGCGGGCTGGAACACGGTTGAGTTCGATGACAGCGCCTGGTCGGCCGCCTTGGTGCTCTTCAAGGCCGAGCGCCGGGAAAACCGCCGCGACCCCGCCAGCCCCTACGGCCTGATGCCGCGCATGATTCCCCTGTTGGAAGAGGGCGCGCCGGTCCCGTTCCCCGACGCCTACGTGACGGGCGGCGGCGCGGTTTCCCCGGCTTGGCAGAAACTGCTCGCGGAGGGCGCCGCGCTGACGCTGCCGCCGGGCGGAAAGGTCGACCTCGTGCTCGACATGGGCGGGCTGACGACCGCGTTTCCGCAGCTGACCGTAACCGGCGGGGCCGGCAGCAACGTCCGGCTCACCTATGCCGAGGCGCTCCGCCTGCCGTGGAACACGCCTGGGGCGAAGCTGCTGGGCAAGCAGCAGTCGCTGGCGAACCTCGCCTCGCATTTCGCCGACGAGAGCACCGGCTGGACCTTCGACCGCCGCGGCAAGGTCACAGGCTGGTGCGACATCTGGGAACCCTCGGGCCGGGCGGAGACCTTCGAGCCATTGCACTGGCGTGCGTTCCGCTATGTCGGCCTGTCGATCACCGTCGGCCGTGAACCGCTCACGCTGCACGCGGTGCGCCAGCGCTTCACGGCGTATCCCTACCGCGTGACGGCGACGTTCGCCTCGTCCGACCCGGCCCTCGACAAGATCTGGCAGGTCGGCCTGCACACGATGCGCATGTGCTCGCACGAGACCTTCGAGGACTGTCCGCATTACGAGCAGATGCAGTATGCCGGCGACACGATGATCACGTCGAAGCTGGCGATGTTCACCACCGGCGATTACGCGCTGAGCCGGCAGGCGCTGTATCAGTTCGACTGGTCGCGGCTTTCCGACGGCCTGACCCAGGCGCGTTTCCCGTCGCGGCTCGTGCAGGTCATCCCCGCGTGGAGCATTCACTGGATCACGAACATCAAGGATTACTTCCTTTGCACCGGCGATCGCGCCACGGTGGCGGATCTGTTGCCCGGCGTGCGGGCGGTGCTCGACTGGTATCGCCGCCACACCGACGCCGCCGGCCTGCCGGCGCAGCTGCCTTACTGGAACATCACCGACTGGTGCCCGTGGTGGCCGCGCGGGGTCGTGCCCGGCGCCGACAACGGCACGACTTGCATCCATTCCGCCCAATACATCAACGCTCTCGACGAGGCCGCCTGGATGGTCCGTCAGTTTGGGCGCACGGCGGAGGCGGACGCGCTCGCGACCGAGGCCGCCGACCTGCGTCGGAAGGCGCACGCGCTTTTCTGGTCCGAGGCCGAAGGACTTTATTTCGACCGCCCGGGCGGCCCGGAGGTCAGCCAGTATGGCAACGCGTGGGCGATCGTCGCCGGTCTCGCCGGCGAGCGCGAACGCGGCGTCATCATGCGGCGTTTCCCGAACGACGCGAAGCTCGCGCCCGGTTCCTTCTTCTGGTGGCACACGGGCTTCACCGCGCTGGCGAAGAGCGGCCGTTACGACGATATGCCGCAGCACCTCGGTCCATGGCACGAATCCGTCGGCTACGGCCTCTCGACCTTCGTCGAGGAGAACAGCTACTGGCGCTCGCTCTGCCACGCCTGGTCGGCGCATCCGGTGCTGGAGTTTCAGCAGCGCATCCTCGGGGTCACGCCCGCCGAGCCGGGCTTTGCGCGCATCGACCTCGCCCCGCACCGCTGCGGCCTCACCCACGCCAAAGGCAGTGTCTGCACCCCGCGCGGGCTGGTCGAGGTGGCGTGGCGCGTCGAGGGCGGCAAGTTCACGCTCGAGGCTGCGGTGCCGGCCGACACTCCTGTCCATGTGCGGCTGCCCGACGGCAGCACGCGCGATTTCCCGGGGGGCAAGGCCGCCTTCACCGTTTCGCTTTCATGAGTTCCGAACTGAAACTTGTCATGGTCGACGACCGCGCCGCCGAGATCCATCGTGCCGGGGGCGGCCTGCTGCTGCGTTATGTCTACCGGCCGGGCACGGCGGTGGACGAGTCGGCGCGGCCCTACGCACATCCGGTCAACACGCTGGCGGGCGAGGGGCTCACCAATTTCCGGCCCAACGACCACCGCTGGCACCACGGGCTCAATTTCACGATCAACTGCCTGTCCGGACACAATTTCTGGGGCGGCGGCACCTATCGGAAGGCCGACGGGTACCAGATGCGGGGCGACCATGGCACGCAGCAGCACACGGGCTGGGTGGAGCAGGGGGCCAACTATCTGGCGCACACGCTCGACTGGCGCGTCGGCGCGGCGGGCGAACTGCTGCTGCAGGAGCAACGCGGACTGACCTTTGCCGTCCTCTCGCCATCGGCCTGGTCGCTGCGCTGGACGGCCGCGCTGAAGAATGTCTCCGGCCGCACGCTCGAACTCGGCCAGTATCATTCCAATCAGGGCCTCGCCGGTTCGCATTACGGCGGCCTGCAGTTTCGCGGCGCGCGCGAACTGCTCGACGACCACCTGGATCCGGCGATCGGCATCTTCGCCGAGGGTGGCCTGGGCGGCGAGGCGGCGGTGCACGGCGCCCCCGCGCGCTGGATGGAGTGGCGCGGCCAGAAGGACACGACGCTGCGGCGCGTCACCGTGCGCTTCGAGAGCCACACCGGACCCTTCCACTGTTTCGTGCGCCGCAACAACCCGCTCGCGGCGCTCCCGTTCCAATACGAGCGCGACCTGCCGCTCGCGGCCGGGGCCACCCTCAACGTCGATTACACGCTGACCTTCGCCGACGCATGAGCCTCGACCGGAAAACCTTTTTGCGCCGGCTCGGCGCCGGGGCCGTCGCCCTGGCGGCTGCAGGTTCGGGGCGGGCGGCGCTCGACCGCCCGATGGCGGCCGCGCTGCCGGCTTTTGATCCGGCCAAAGCGGACGAATTTTGGGCGGCGGTTCGCGCCATGTTTCCACTGCGCGATGACCCGCTCTACCTGAATACCGGCGGCCTCGGCCCGGCCTCCCAGCCCGTGCTGGATCGGGTCAGGGCGACGATGCTCCGCCTGCAGGAACACTCCGAGACCGGCCACGACCTGCTCGCCCCCGCGCGCGAGACCCTGGCGGGTTTTCTCGGGGCGCAGCCGGACGAGGTCTGTTTTGTCCGCAACGCCACCGAGGCCAATTCCGTCATCGCCGCCGGGCTCGCGCTGACGGCCGGCGACGAGGTCATCTTTGAATCGCACGCGCATCCCGGCGGTTCCTTCCCCTGGCTGAACCAGGCCAAGCAGCGCGGCGTGACGGTGAAGGTGTTCGAGCCGGACCACGCCTCGGCGGAAGCCAATCTCGCCCGCATCCGCGACCTTATCTCGCCCCGCACCAAGGTCATCCAGGTCAGCCACATCACCTGCACCAACGGCCTGGTGTTTCCCGTGGCGGCGATTGCGGAGCTGGCGCGGTCGCGCGGCCTCTGGTTCCACATCGATGGCGCGCAGTCGGCGGGCATGATCCCGGTGGATCTCACGGCGATCGGCTCCGACTCGTATGCCTTCAGCGGCCACAAGTGGCTCGGCGGACCGCACGAGACCGGCGGGCTCTTTATCCGCCGCGACCGGCTCGAGGCCGTGGCCCCGACCGGCATCGGCGCCTACTCGGGCGAGCTGCCGCAGCTCCCGGGCGAGATCAAGTATCACGGCGCCGCCTCGCGCCACGAATATGGCACGCGCAACGCCGGGCTCATCGCCGGCCTGGCCGAGGCCGTCCGCCTCCAGGAGCGCATCGGGCGCGACCGCATCGCCGCGCACGGCCGCGAGCTGGCGGTCATGGTGCACGACGGCCTGGCGGGAGTGCCCGACATCACGGTGCTGACGCCGCGGCCGGCAGAGTTGCGCGCCTCGATCACGACTTTCCGTCACGCCCGCGCCGATGCGGGCCGGCTGTTCGGCTACCTCTTGGAAAAGCACCGGCTGCGCTGCCGGCCGGTGACCGAGCAGGGACTAAACGCCGTGCGCGTCTCCCTGCATGTCTTCAACTCCCGCGCCGACGCCGCGCGGGTCATCGCCGCCGTCCGCGCGTCTGCGCGCGACCTCTGACCATGCCCACAACCAGTTTTGCACCCTCCGCTCAGGTGGAACCCGGCCTCCGGACGGGTTTTTGCCGTGCGCATGGCAGCAAACCCGTCCGGAGGCCGGGTTCCACCTCCAATCGTCCCACCTCAGTCCACCACTTCCGCGACCAGCTCGATCTCCACCGGGGCGCCGGCGGGCAGGGCGTTGACGCCCACCGCGGCGCGCGCATGCCGGCCCGCGTCGCCAAACACCGCGACCAGCAGGTCGGACGCACCATTCACGACCTTCGGCTGCGCCGTGAAGTCGTCGGTGCAGTTGACGAAACCGCCCACACGCACGATGCGCTTCACCTTCGCGAGGTCGCCGGTTTCCGCCTGCAGCGCCGCCAGCAGTTGCAGGGCGCAGGTCCGGGCCGCCTCCGCCGCCTGCGCTTCGGTGAGGTCGCGGCCGACCTTGCCCGTGAGCGGCTTGCCGTCGGGACCGCGCGCGATCTGGCCGGCGAGGAATACGAGGTTGCCGCTGCGCACCGCCGGCACGTAGTTGGCGATGACCGGCGAGACGGCCGGCAGGGTGAGGCCGAGCGCGGCGAGCCGTTGGGCGGGCGACTCCGCCCCGGCGGCGCGGGCGGTGGTCAGGGAGCAAAGCAGGAGCAAGAACGTCAGGATGTTTTTCATATCGGCACCAAGCTTGGCGGGCTCCGGCGACGCGCCGCAACGCCAGAACACCCATCCACCTCATGATCAGAAGCAAAATCCTCCTTCCATTGCTCGGGTTGCTGACCGGGTCGGCCGCCGCGGCCCCGGCGCCCAAGCACGACATGTTTGTCGCCGCCGCGATTAACAACGGCTTCGTCGTCGGCTCGAAGATGGTCACACTCAGCGGTCTCTTCCAGCGTGGCCCCGACAATTCCTTCGCTCATTTCGGCCTTAATTTTCCATTCATCGTCAGCCTGGCGGTGGATCCGCGCGATGCCCGGGTGATGTATGCCGCCTCGATCAACGGCGTGCTGTGCAGCACCGACGGCGGGCAGAACTGGCGGATCGGCACCAGCTGGGACATGACCGAGCCGAAGGACGTCTTCGTCGACCCCCACGCCCCCGACCACATCTACCTCGCGCTGCCCGACGGCATTGCCGTCTCCCCCGACCGCGGCCGCACCTGGCCCCGCCGGGAGAACGGCCTGCCGGAGCGCGGCAAATATATGCAGGCCGTCCGGGTCGACCGCACCCGCGCGGGCCGGGCCCTCGCCGCCTGCGAGTCGGGCCTCTACCTGACCGAGGATACCGCCGGCTCTTGGCGCCGCGTCTTCGCCTCCGCCGCGACCGTGACCGATGTCCGCCAGTCCCCGCACGACCCGCGGCTCTGGCTCGCCACCACGCAGAGCGACGGCGTCCTCGCCTCGCACGATGGTGGCCTCACGTGGAAAAAGTTCGCCGGCCTGCCCGCGGCCGAGGCGCACTACAACGTGGCCTTCGACGCGACCAACCCGCGGCGCTTTGCCATCGGCGGCTGGACCTACGGCGTGCTCGTCACCGAGGACGGCGGCGAGACCTGGACCGACCGCAACGCCGGCCTGCCCGAGGGGCATTGCGTGTTCCGCGTTGGCCTTGACCCGGACAACGGCCGGCTTTTCGCCGCGGTGTTCAAGGATGCGGTTTTCGCGTCCGACGACTTCGGTCGCACTTGGCGCAAGGACGGCCTTGAGGGCGCCCTCGTCTACAACTTCCACTTCGTGCCCAAGCCGGCGAAATGAAAACGCATTCCATCATCTCCTTTCCTGTCATTCTGATCCCGCTGGTCCGCAGCGTAGCCACAGGCCTCCGGGCCTGTGGGCCGGCTCCGAGCCGGCAGGCAGAGACGCCTGCCTCTACGAAAATAATCCATTCTGTTACTACCGCCCTAGTATGAGCACCCAGACACTATTCGTCTCCGTCCTTGTGATTCTCGCCGCCAGCCGATTGCCCGCCCAACCGGCCTTCACCGCACCGGCGCCCGTTCCGGCCGTGATCGCGCATTCCGACCTGCGGCGCGCGGCCTATGTGGCCCGCGTCGACGAGGTGGTCACCTGGCGGGCTGGCCTGGCGAAGCCCGGCGAGTTGCTGACCGACATGGGGATCATCGCTGCCAAGCTGGTCCGGCGGGAGGACGCCGACCTTTGCTCCCGCAGCGTGATCGCACTCATGCAGGATCCTGGCACCGGCCCGTTCTGGATGTTCCCAGCCGTCAGCGTCGCCTTTCTGGGCCGTGACCAGCTCTCGCCCGAGGCGAAAAAATCCATCCGCGACGCCTGGCGCAAGGTCATGCAAGTGCGCGGCGACACCGAGAACCACTGGGCGATGTATTACATGTCGCTTTACCTGATGTCCGAGCTTTATCCCGACGAGCCTGCGGACAGTTGGTATTCCGGTAAAAGCTCGGCGGAGAACCTCGCCGAGTCCCGCGAATACCTGATCCACTGGATGGACCTCGCGACCACGGTGGGGCAGGGCGAGTTCAACCCGACCCACTACATCGGCGAATACGCCATCCCGATGATGTTCCTCACGGCCTGGGCGCAGGATCCCGCGATGCGCATCCGCGGCCAGATGAAGCTCGACTGGATCCTGGCCGATCTGGCGGAAAATACGCTCAACGGCGTGCTGCACGGCGCCAACGCCCGCACGGACGACACCTCGGTCATCGAGCGCTGGAACGCCCTCGCGTCTTTCTTCAGCTGGATCGCCTTCGGCAACACTCCGCCCCCGGCAGGCTACGGCGGCTGGGGCATCTACTTTGCCATCGCGGCCAAGGGCTACGACGTCCCCGAGGTCATCTACCGCATCGCGACCGACCGGGACGACGACTTCCTGCAGCGCGACCTCAAGCGCACCCGCCGCCGCTGGCGCAACAGCGACGTGCTCATGGCGCCGATCTACAAGCAGAACTACACGCGCCGCGACTACGCCGTGGGTTCCTACCAGGGCGGCCTGAGCGACCCCATCCAGGCCCACGTCTGGGATGTCACCTGGGCCGTGCCCGACCCGCGTGGCGTGCACAACACGATGTTCTCGATGCACCCGGTGTCCTCGGGTTACGACATGCAGACCTATTTCACGGAGCTGCCCGACCAGATGACCAAGGGCGTCACCAAGGAGGGCAAGGCCTCCTACGATTCGCCCGACAAGTTCCTCGGTTGCTCGCGCTTCGAGCAGGTGTTCCAGGACCTCGACACCGTCATCGCGCTCTACGACATCCCCGCCGGCACCCGCTTCCCGCACATCAACGGCTTCTTCTCGAAGGACCTCGTGAACCTGACCGTGGACCCGTCCGGCTGGATCTTCGCGCAGGGCGGCCGCACCTACCTGGCTTACCGGCCGCTGGCCGACTACGACCTGAAGCCCATCGCGCGCATCAAGTCCTCCTGGACCGGCGAACGCGCCGACACCGGCGACAAGATCCTCACCAGCCCGCACCTGCAAAACGGCACCATCGTGCAGGCGGCGAGTATGGACGAGTTCAAGACCTTTGCCGACTTCCAGGCCGCCATCCGCGCGCTGCCGCTTGAGTTCAAGCTCGCGCCGGTGCCGACGGTGAAATTCACCACGCTGCGCGGCAAGGCCGTCGCCTGCACCTACGGCGCCGCGCCCGTGGTCAACGGCCAGCCGGTCGACTACACGAAGTGGAAGCTCTTCGAGGGCCCGTATCTCAACGCCGAGAAGGGCTCGCGCCAGCTGACGCTCACGCACGGCCGGCTCGAGCGGGTGCTGGATTTCAACACGCTGACGATCACCGACCGGGTGAAGCCGGAATGATGTATTCAAGCACAGGTCCGCATTGGAACGACTGTAGGGCGGGATCGCCGATCCCGCCCTACAACCAATCATGACCTGCCCCACGGCCCTTCCGTTGTCCCGGGTCCGCTTCGACCACGGCTTCCTTGCGGACCGGGCGCGGCTGGTCCGCGACACCGTCATCCCCGGCCAGTGGGAGGCACTCAACGACCGCATCCCCGGTGCCGAACGCAGCGGCTGTGTGCATAACTTGCAGGTCGCCGCCGGCGAGAAGGCTGGCCAGTTCCACGGCCTCTTCTGGCAGGACTCCGACCTCGCCAAGTGGATCGAGGCCGCCAGTTACCGGCTGGCCACGCATCCCGCCGCGGTGCTCGACGCCGAGCTCGACCGCCTCATCGCGACGATCGCCAAGGCCCAGGGCGAAGACGGCTACCTCAACACCTACTTTCAGCTCGTCGAGCCGCAGAACCGCTGGGCCAACCTCCGCGACTGCCACGAGCTCTACGTTGCCGGGCATTTCATCGAGGCGGGCGTCGCGCACTTCCAAGCCACGGGCAAACGCACGCTGCTCGCGGTCGTTTGCCGGCTGGCCGATCTGATTGGGAAAACCTTCGGCCCGGGCCCGGGCCAGACGCCGGGCTACTGCGGCCACGAGGAGATCGAGCTGGCATTGGTGAAGCTCGCCCGCGCCACCAACGAGCCCCGCTATCGCGAGCTGGCGGCTTACTTCATTGATCAACGCGGCCAGGCGCCGAATTACTTCGAGCTGGAGGCGAAACGCCGCGGCGAGACCGGCCAACTGCCGTGGCACATGCACCACGACGGGCTCGCCACGCTGCAGGCGGCGAAACCCGTGCGCGAGCTGACCGAGCCGGTTGGGCACGCCGTGCGCATGATGTATCTGCTCGCGGCCATGCTCGACCTCGCCCTCGACGATCATGCTGCCGCGCGCGCCGCGCAGTGCCGTGCGCTCTGGGCGGCCATCACGACCCGGCACCTCTACGTCACCGGCGGTGTGGGCAGCGAGCCGTATGGCGAGAAATTCTGCGAGCCTTTCGACCTGCCGCCCGACCGCGCCTACGCCGAGACTTGCGCGGCGATCGGCGTCGTGCTGTGCGCCCGCCGGATGCTGGACCTGGAACTGCGCGGCGAACACGCCGACGTGATGGAGCGCGCGCTTTACAACAACGTGCTCGCCGGGCTCGCGCTCGACGGCCGCACCTATTTCTACGTCAACCCGCTGGAGATCGTGCCGGCCGTGGCGAAACGCCGCTACGAGTGCCACTTGGTCAAGACCCAGCGCGTGCCGTGGTTCGGTTGCGCTTGTTGTCCGCCCAATGTTGCGCGGCTGTTCGCCTCCCTTGGTGCCTATGCCTGTTCGCAGACGCCGAACGGCCTGGCGGTGCATCTTTATGCCGGGTGCGAGGTGCAATTCGAGGCCGGCGGCGCGCCGGTGCGGCTGCGCATGACGACGGAGTATCCGTGGCAGGAGCGGGTCGAGATCGCGGTCAGCCTGGCGCAGGCGGTGGAGTTCACCCTGCACCTGCGCCTGCCCGGTTGGTGCCGCACGCCACACGTCGCCGTGAACGGCACCACGCAGCAGATTGAAAACGTTGCAGGTTACGCCCAACTCCGCCGGATGTGGCAACCGGGCGACAAGGTGGTTTTGGAATTGCCCATGCCGGTCGAGCGGGTGCGGGCCGACGCCCGGGTGTTTGCGGCCGCCGGACAGGTGGCGCTGCAGCGCGGTCCGATGGTCTATTGCGTGGAGCAGGCGGATAACGGCGCGCAGCTTTCGGCCCTCAGCCTGCCGCACGCTAGCCCGCTGAAAGCGCACTTTGCGCCCGGGATGCTCGGGGGTTGTGTCATTCTCGAGGGCCAGGCCCTGCGCACGAATCCGGGATCCAAACTATACGCCACGGAGCCGGCGACCGTCACGGCCGTGCCCCTGTGCGCCGTGCCGTATGCCCTGTGGGCCAATCGCGGCGAAGGAGAAATGAGGGTATGGCTGCGCGAAACATGAGAGCATGGATTAAATCTCTGGTCGGGGCGGTTGGCCCCAACCGCCTTGTTCGTCGTGACGCCGCCCAAGGGCGGTTGGGGGCAACCGCCCCGACCCTGTTGTTGGCCCTAGCGGTCTATTGCGCGCCACTGGTCCAGGCCGCCTCGCCCTTTGATGACTCCGCGAAATCCGCGCACGCGATGCTCACGCGGTTGTGCGATGATTTTGGCGGACGACTGACTGGCAGCGCGGCAAACCGCGGCGCCCTGGACCGTCTCGCCGCCGAATTGCGCGCGCTGGGTCTGCAGCCGGAGATCGTGCCCTTCACCATGCCTGGCTGGGAGCGCGGGGCGGATGAGGTCGGGCTCGTCGCGCCGTTCGCCCGGCCGCTGCGCGTCGCGGCGCTGGCTTACACGCAGCCCCACGCGGCGTTCGAGGCCGCTGTGGTCGGCATCGGCGCGGGCCGGGCGGAGGACTATCCGGCCGACGTGCGCGGCAAAGTCGTGCTGCTCGACTCCTCGACGGCGCTGCCGGCGCGGGAATTCTCCAACCTCGCGGCCGAGCGCGGGGCGAAGGGGATGCTTTTCATCAACCGCGAGGGCGGCGGGCAGTTGCTGGCGCGGACGGGCAGTTTCGTCGGCGAGGCGCTGCGGCTGCCGGTTTATTCACTGGCGCAGGAGGAGGGCCGGTGGATGCAGCGCCTGCTGGGGCGGGGTGAGCCCGTCCGGGTGCGGATGGAAACCCGGTCGCGTTGCCGGGAGGTGTCGACGGCCAACCTGGTCCTGCGGCTGCCCGGCCGGTCGCCGGATCGCATCGTGGTCGGCGCGCATTTCGACAGCTGGGACTTGGGGCAGGGGGCCCTCGACAACGGCCTGGGCACAGCGCAGCTCTTTGCGTTGGCGTCGGCCCTGCGTGGCCGCGAGCTGGCGCGCACGGTCGAGCTCCACTGGTTCAACGGCGAGGAGCAGGGCCTCTGGGGCTCGCGCCACGCCGCAGCCACGCTCGGCGGCGCGCCCGTCGTGGCGATGATCAACCTCGACATGGTCGGAGTGCCGATCGCCGTGAACGCCCTCGGTGACGAATCGCTCGTGCCGGCGTTGGAACGCTGGAACACGGGACGCGGTGAAGCGAAGCTTCAGCTGGGCGTGCAGAACATCAACTGGTTCGGCAGCGACCACACGCCCTACCAGCTGGCCGGCGTGCGCACGATCACCTTCAACGCCCCGATCCCGCGCGAGTCCGTGCGCTACTATCACGACCTCGCCGACACCATCGACAAGCTGCCGGAGCAGATCGTGGTCGATTCGACCGCCGTCATCGGCGATCTCGTACTCGCGCTGGGCGACGATCGGGAGCTCAGCGCCTTCCGCCGCGGCCCGGCGGACACGGAGAAACTTTTCACGATGTTCGGCCTCGAGCGCCGCATGCGCGCCACCGGCTACTGGCCGTTCCCGTCGCGCTGACCCTTTAACCGCCACCCCAACCCGCCCAACCCCCGCCCCTCATGCATCTCTTCGGCCTCCACTGGATCGACGCTCTGATCATCATCGCCTACATCATCGCCGTCCTCGCGATCGGCAAGATTCTCTCGCACGACGTGAAGAACGAGAAGGATTTCTTCCTCGGCGGCCGCTCGCTGGGCAAGTGGTTCCAGTTCTTCCTCAGCTTCGGCACCATGACCGACCCGGGGCAGGCCACGACGACGTCGAGCTCGGTCTACCGCCAGGGTGCGGGCGGGGCGTGGCTGGCGCTCATCACGCTGTTCCTGACGCCGTATTACTGGTTCACGAGCGTGTGGTTCCGCCGCGTGCGCCTGACCACGATGGCCGACCTTTTCCAGGATCGCTTCGGTAAACGCTTCCTCGCCACGCTCTACGCGGTGACCACGATCATGATGGCGATCGTCAGCATCGCGGGCGGCAATGTCGTTGCCCTGAAGACCCTGCAGCCGCTGATGGTCAAGGAGCCGGCGATCTACTCCGTGGCGGAAAAACAGACGGTGGCGGAATACCACGAGTTCACGGCCCTCCGGAAGGACCGCCTCACGGCCACCCTGACCCCGGAGCGGGCGGACCGCTACGACCTGCTCAAGGATTCCTACGACCGGGGCGCGCTGCAGCCCTACGTAACCTACCTGAATCCGCTGACCTTCTACCTCGTGACCTCGCTGCTGGTGGCGGTCTTTGTCATGCTCGGGGGGTTGAAGGCGTCGGCCATGGTCGACGGCCTGCAGGCCGTCCTGGTGATCATCATCTCGGTGATATTGATCCCGTTCGGCCTCCATGCGATCGGGGGCCTGGCCGGCCTGCACGAGAAGGTGCCAGCGGTGATGTTCAACCTCTTCGGCGGGGGTGGGGCCAGCGAATACACCTGGTATTCCATCGCTGCGCTGCTATTCGTGCAGTTCGTCGGCATCGTGGGCTCGCAGGCGGGCATGACGATCGCCGGCTCGGCCAAGAACGAGATGGCGGCCCGGCTGGGCGCGGTGACCGGCGGTTTCAGCAAGCGTTTCGTCACCATCGCCTGGGCCTTCTGCGGTCTGATCGCCCTGGCGCTGTTCGGGCCGAATCTGTCGGATCCCGACCAGGTGTGGGGCCTGCTCACGCGTTCGCTGCTGCCGGTCGGTCTCATCGGCGTCATGATCATCGGCATTCTCGGCGGCAAGCTGGCGCTGCTCGGCGCGCAGTCCGTCGTGCTGTCCGGCCTCGTGGTCAAGAACCTCTACGAGCCGCTTTTCCCCGGCAAATCCGAGAAACACTACATGCTGGTCGCCCGCCTGACCGTCCCGGCCGTCCTCGCGCTGGGCATCGGCGTCGGTCTCTACCTCAACAGCGTCATCGCGCTCCTGAAGTTCGCCATCGTGCTGCTCGTGATCTGGGGCGTGCCGATCACGTTCATTTTCCTCTGGCGCCGGCTCACCGAGACCGCCGTCCGCGTCCAGGTACTGGCCACCGTGGTGCTGGTCGCCATCATCCCGTGGAGCGTGCCCGCCATCCCGTCGCTGGCCCGCTCGGCCGAGCTCACCCGCATGACTCGCGAGCAGGTGCTGACCGTGTCGGCCCCGGCCATCGCGGCGGATGTCGCCGCCGGGCGGGCGCAGGCGGAGGGTGAGATGATCACCCGCCAGCAGCGGGTCGAGCCGGTCTCGATCTATTTCGAGGAAGGCGTGGTGCGTTCCGATCCCAAGGACCTGAACTCACCCCGGACCGGCAAGGGCCTCTTCCGCATCGAGGTCTGGCTGCTGGCGGTGCTGGGTGTGGACGTCGCCGGCTTCAACCCGGCGCAGTTGCTGATGACCCGCTACGTCATCGATGCGCTGCTGCCGATCCTGCTGCTGATCGGCGTCAGCCTGCTGACCAAACCGACGGACCCGGCGCGCGTGGCGCGCTTCCATGTCCGCATGAAGACGCCGGTCGGCGCCACACTCGAGGAGGACGCCAAGGAAGTGGAAGCCAGCTACGCGAATCCGGCGCGCTACGATCACCTCAAGCTCTTCCCCAAGTCGAACTGGGAACTTACCAAGTGGACCCGGGAGGACGCCCTCGGCTTCCTCGGTTGCTGCGGCCTGGTCGGGTTCATCCTGGTCTTCTTCAAGGCTGTGCTGGTGGTCGGCAGCTGAGCGCATCTGGTATGGTGGGCCAGCCCGCTGACGGGCGCTCTTCAGAGCGCGAGCATCAGCCTTCGCCAAGGCTTCCGCCGTCGCATGGCCTAGGGCGGACAAAACGGCCGACAAGAGCTCGCTGGCCCACGCCAACTGTATGAACCCTCCACCAGGCAAAGGCGGTTGAGGGCAACCGCCCCTACCGGTCTGGCCGGAACCGGTTAGTAGTCTATTAGACTACCAGCGGGCTTGGGTCACTTGGCCTTTGCGAAGGTCATCGCGACCGGTTGACCGGGCTGGATCTCGAGCACGCCGTCCTTGGCGGACGCTGGCGTGGCGAAACCGGCGTGCTCGAGGCTCGCGGTGTGCAGGAGAATGCGGATATTTTTATCGCTGCGGCTGATGGGTTGGACTTTGAGCGAGGCCGTTTTCCCGTCGGTGGCGACGGTGAGCGCGAGCGTCACCGTGCCCGCGGCGGTGCGGTAGCCGTTAAGGCGGTTCACGGCGCCGGCCTTCAGCCACTCGGCGGGCACGCTGCCGAGGAGGTGCAGGGTATCGCGCCGGTCGTAGGCGAGCATGGCGGCGGGCAGATGCCCCATCATCGCGGCGGCGAAATTATGCGGCTGGTCGCCGGCGAGCTTCAGCGGCTGGCCGACGAGGGATTGCTCCTCGACCCAAGTGCCGACGGCGGAGGCGTGGTTGGCCACGGCGTAGAGGATGTCCGCGACCTTTTCCGGGCGGTTGAGAATGAGCTGCTGGAACGCATAAAAAAGCCCCATGCCGGCCCAGTTGCCGCCGGGCAGCCAGCCCATGCTGACGGGCATGCCCTGCTTTTCGACCGACTCGAGCAGCGCGAGCGAGCCTTGCACTAGTTCGTGATCGGAGGGGAGCCAGCCCTCGCCGTTGAGGTGGGCGTCCATGAAGGCCCATTGCGTGAGCTGAGGGATGGAATCCTCGCCCTTGAAGCCGACGCGCACGGGGAGATAGAGATTGCCGTGGGCGTCGCGGCGCTGGTCGCGGCGGCGGTTCTGGTCAAATGCGGTCAGGAAGTCGTCGGCCAATTGACGGAATTCAACCGCCTCCTGCGCATGGCCGAGCTTGAGGGCCAATCGCTCGGCGGCGCGGAGGCCGGTGATCGTGCAGTAAACGGAGGAATACTCGGAGCCGATGTCGAGGATGCCGCCGTCGCTGAATCCAGGCGGCAGCATGCCGTAATAAGCGGCGCCGGGGTGCTGGAGCGTCTCCGCGCGAAGACCGCGGATGCCCGAGACCCCGAGCACGATCTGCGGCCATTGCTTCTCGGCGTAGCTCCAGTCGCCGGAGATCTCGGCCTCGCGCACGACGCCCCAGATGACCTCGGCAGTGGCGCGGAAAATTTTCTGCGGATGGAGTTCGTCGATGATCCCGTTGGGCAGCTGGTGGGAGAAGAGGGCGTCGAGGGTCGAGCGCGCGGCGGCCGAATCGCCGAGGTGGGAGGCGAGGTTCGTGATGTAGACGGCGTCGCCGGCCCAGAGGCCGCGGTAGAGCGTGAAGCTGGCGTTGAACTGGGTGTGGCCGTTGATGGTCTCGCGCGCCTGGTAGAGCGTGCGCAGCGAGGCATCGATCATCGCCTGGATGGCGGGATCGGCGACGGTGACGCGGTCGTAGGGGAGGCCAAACTTGCCCCAGCGTTCGTGGGTCGTGGCGAGGGCTTGATCAAGTGAACTTGCCCGGGCCGAGGCGACCTCGGCGGGGCCGGCCTGGCCGGAGAAGACCCACGCCGTCACCTCGCGGGTGCCGGCGGGGAAGGTGGCTTTCCAACCCTGCTCCGTGGCGGTGAGCGCCGTGAAGGCCGGCTGGGTGGCGAAGAAGGGCCGGCCCTCGAAGGTGGCGGTGCCGTCCGGGCCGGCGACCAGCGGGCGCTTGGTCTTGATGAAGAGCGCTGGCGTGAGATCGCCGGAATAGCGGGCGTGCACGAGGTCGGCGCGGGCGGGCTGGCGGGCCATTTCCCGGCCGCAGGCGATGCGGAGCTCGGCGCGGTCCTTGGTCGCGAACGAACCGGCGATGAGTTCCTCGCGACTGAGCGTCGTGCCGGAAGGATAGACGGCGATGGTGGCGAGGGTGGAGTTCGGGTCCTGGCCCTGCGGGGCGAAGACGCGGAGGTTGATCCAGCCGTCGCCGTTCTCGTCCCGGGCGTCAAAGAGGAACACCTGCGGCGCGTGGTGCGGGGCGTTGAGGGCAAGATCGACGGCCAGGGGGGCGGCGCCCTCAACCTCCATGGTAGCGGTGCGCTGGAACAGATATTTCTTATAGCTCTCGCAGAAGCCGAGCATGAGGCGCTTCGCGGCGCCGGCCGGGACGCGGATGCGGTAAGCGATGGGGCGGTTGTTGCCCCAGGCGACGTGGCGGAACTCGGGCGAGACGCCGGCCGCCGGTTGGGCCCAGTGCGGGACGCCGCTGATGCCGTCGAGGCGCTCGTAGTCCGGGGTGCGGCCTTCGGATGCCGCGGCCGCGGCAGGGGCGAGGTTGAGGGTGGTGAGCTCGACCGGGTCGGCGCCGCGGCGGAGCCGGGAGCGCATGATGGGGACGCGTGGGCTGTCGGCGAAGGTTTGCGAGACAAATTCGAGCGGCGCGCCCTCGGCGCCGAGTTCGACGACGGTGAGGCCCTGCGCGTAGGGGCCGGGGCCGAAGTCATAAAGGAGGGCGCCGCGCTCGTTGGCCATCGGCTTGTGCCAGTCCCCGGGAATGCCGAGCGGCTGGTGCCAGGTCGGCATGCCGTAGCGCAAATCGACGGTGCGGTCCGCCGCGAGGGTCGGAAGAAGCATGCCGGAGAGAACGCAAAGCAGGACGGACGCGCGGGGCAGCGGGTTAACCATGCGTTTACGATTGGTGGCACGGCGGCCTGAGCAAAATGAATGTTTATGAAAGTTTAGGCAGAGGATTGAGACCGGCCCGGAATCTGTTTTCGTTAGTGGCATCATGAGTCTCCTCCGTCTGTTCCTCCTAATCGCGTTGGTGTCACCGGCTGGGTTTGCGGCTTCGCCCTCGGTCCTGGTCAGCGGCGGCAGCATGATGAATGGTGATCATTTCGGCGACAGCACACTGGCCGTGATGCGCCGGCACTACACCGGTTGCAATAAGATCGCCCTGGTCCTCCACGCGAGCCTGCCGGCGGAGCGCGACCGGATGGAAGCGCGGCTGCAGCAGGCATTCGCCCACATCGGCGTGCCGGCCGCGGAATCCCTGCACCGGCACGACGCCGCCGGCGCCAAGGCGCTGCTGGAGCAGGCCGACGGCATCTTCATCGGCGGCGGCGAGACCTTCGTGCTCCTCGGCGAACTCTACCGAACGGGTCAGCTCGAACTCATCCGCGCCCGGGTGGCGGCCGGCGTGCCTTATGGCGGATCCAGCGCCGGGGCGAACGTGGCCGGGCTGCTGATCGGCACGACCAACGACTTTCCGGTGGCGGAGATCCCGAGCCGCAGGGCGCTGGGCGTTTTCCCCGCGGTGATCAACCCGCACCATCCGGCGCCCGAGACGAAGGCCGACTACGACGGCCGGGTCGGGAAGATCAAAATCTACCTGCAGTTCAACCCCACCGAGACGGTGGTGGCACTGGCGAACGCCTCGATCGCTCGCCTGCACGGCGGGAAGGTGACGCTGGAGGCCGGCCTCGGCTGGCTCTACCGCGCCGACGGCGTGCGGCCGCTGGTGATCGGTGAGGCGGTGCCGGAGCTGGCGGGAAAATAATGTAGGGTAGCTACTGGTCGGCGGACCTGGGCCGTAGTGGCAGGCGTCCCGGCCTGCCGAACCACAGGCACGGAGGCCTGTGCTACACAGGAATCATAACGCCGCGCCGAAATTGTAGGTCAGGGTCCACTCGCGCGATTCGCCGGGGGCGAGGTTCAGAGCGAGGAAGGGCTCGAGGGACAGCGTGTTGCCGTTGGCCCAGAGGACGCACTTGAACGGGGCGAAATCCGTGGCGTATCGCACTTTCTGAAGGCGCGGATGTGTCAGCTCGGCGGCGAAGGGCTGGCCGGCAGGCAACGTCAGGGGCTCAAGGTGACCGCCGTGCAACCCGATGAAGGGGCGATGCAGGGTCAGCTCGCGACCGGCGAGCCGGTAGCCCTCGTTCTCGGCCATCTGCGTGCCATCGGGCAGAGTCACGCGCTGGAGGCCGTCGGCCTGCAGGGCGAAGAAAGGGTGCGCGAACCACTCGAGTTTGAGCGGGGTGGTCCCGCGGTTGGTCAGGCGCGAACGGGAAACAATCTGCCGGCCGCGCAGTTCGATCGCGCGTTCGAGTTCGTAGGACCAGCGGCCTACGCTTTGTTCGGTGCGGAAGATAATACGATCGGCGTGTGGCTCAATCTGCCAGGTGCACGGCGTGGTGACGATGATGTTGCCCGACGCGTCGCGGCCGAGGGCGCCGGCGCCCGGGGCGAGTCCGACGGCCCCATCCCAAAGGAGCGGCTCGCCGGTCGTGGTGCTGTGGCGGAAGGATTCGGGCAGGCCCTGGCCGTTGTGCGGGAGCGGATTGACCTCCGGCCACTCCGGTCCGGTCAGGAGCGTGCCGATGGTGCGGTCCTGCACCTGCCAGATGTAGCCGCCCCAGCAGTAGCGCGGCCCGAGCCGCGCCTGTTCGGCGACGGGATTGATCAGGTCGACGGTCAGTTCGGCATTGGCGAGAGTCAGCATGAGGCAGGCGGAAGAAGTTAACCACTAATCCACACTAATTAGTCACGAATTCAAATCTCCCGAAAGTTCCGGATCGATCGGAAACCCATTAGTGTTCAATTAGTGTGGATTAGTGGTTAAAATGGTTTGGGTTTTCCATGCCTGCAATCCCATGGTCAAGGACCTTCAGCGCAGACGCATGACGCGCAGCGTGGTGTTCACGCCGTCAACCACGAGGGCGAACTGGCCGTGCGGGCGGGCCTGGATCTCGATCTCCTTGCCCGGCAGGTCGTAGGTGATGGGGTCATGGCCTTCCCAGACTTGGCCGTTGTCGAGCCGGAAGCGGTTGCCGCCTTCCCATTTGGTGACCTTGGCGCGGAGCGGCGGCATGGTGCGCCAGTCGCCGTCGTCGAAGAGGGGCAGGCCGAAGCGGGATATCAGGCCCGGGCTGGCCGGGGCCGCCGGGGCGACGGTGCGCGCCTTGGCTAGCTCGGTCTGCAGCTGGGCGGTGGCGCCGGCCTGGCTGCGGATGAGGGCGGCGTCGATGACGCCGATCTCGTCCGGCGTGAGGCGGTCGAGTCCGGCGCGTTTCCACTCGGCGGCCGAGAGCACGGACTTGAGGCCGGGGAAAGAGGTTTGGGCGGCGGCGACCGTGGCAACCAGCAGGAGCAAGGCGGCAAGGAACGGGGTTTTCATGAGGGTAAGGTTGGTAGGTTGCATGCTGGCACGCAACGTGGCGCGCCAGCGCGCCACTTACATTGTTGGATGATGGGGAGCTTAGGGACGAAGGAAACCTTCGCCAGTATTTTGCGCGGCGACGAGGCGGGCGAAGGCGCCGCCGCGGGCCGAGAGGGCGGTGAAGTCGCCTTCCTCGGTGATACGGCCGTCGGCCAGCACGATGATGCGGCTGGCGTTGCGGATGGTACTGAGGCGGTGGGCGATGGTGATGACCGTGCGACCGACCGAGAGGCGGTCGAGCGCCTCCTGGATCAGCCGCTCGCTCTCGTAGTCGAGGGCGGAGGTGGCCTCGTCGAGGAGCAGGACGGGCGGGTTGCGGAGGATGGCGCGCGCGATGGCGAGGCGCTGGCGCTGGCCGCCGGAGAGGGAGACGCCACGTTCGCCGACGAGCGTGTCGTAACCCGCGGGCAGTTGCGCGATGAACTCCTCGGCGTTGGCCTGTTGGGCGGCGCGGTGGATTTCCTCGTCCGTGGCGTCGGCCCGGGCGAAGCGGAGGTTGTCGCGGATGGAGCCGGAGAGCAGCAGGCTGTCCTGCAGTACGACCGCCAGCTGGCGGCGGATCCAGCGCATGTCCCACTCGGCCTGCGGCACGCCGTCGATGAGGATCTCGCCCTGGTCGGGCGCGTAAAGGCCGAGGAGGAGGTTGGCCAGGGTACTCTTGCCGGAGCCGGAGGGGCCGACGAAGGCGACGTGTTCGCCCGGGCGGATGGCGAGGTTGATGTTATGCAGTACCGGGCGGTCGGGGGCGGACGGGTAGGCGAAGGTCACGCCGCCGAACACGAGGTCGCCGCGAATGCGGTCGGCGCGGCGTGTGCCGCGCCAGGCCTCGACGTAGGCGGAGTCGAGGAGTTCCTTGATGCTGAGGTAGCTCTCGCGGCCGATGAAATACTGCTCGCTCAGGCCGACGAAGGCCTGGATGGGGCCGAGGACGATGGGCAGGCCGGCGACGAAGGCGAAGAGCGTGCCGTAGGAGAGAGTGCCGCGGATGGCCAGGAGGGCGCCGCCGGCCATGACGACGAGGGCGATGACCTGCGTGCTCACATACCAGAAGGTGCCAAAGATGGCGTTGATGTAGCTCTGGTGCACGCGGAGACGGGCGAAATCGAGGCTGCTGCGGTCGAGGTCGGCCTCGGCCTGTTTTTCTTCGCCGAAGCTGCGCACGAGGCGGAGGGCGGAGATGTATTCGCTGGCGGTGCCGGTGAGTTTTTCCTGGGCGAGGCGCGCCTCGTTGTTGCTGCGCTGGATGCGGGCGAAGAAGTGCCATTTGCCGAAACCGTAGGCCGGGATGACGAGGGCGAGGACGAGGGCCAGGCGCCAGTTGAGCAGGGCGAGGATCGCGAAGATACTGGCGCCGTAGAGGACGTTCGGGAGGAACTGGTTGAGGATGTTATAGAGCAGGGCCTCGACCTTCTGCGTGTCGAAGGCGTATTTCGAGAGGAGGCGGCCGGTCTTTTGCTGGTCGAGATAGCCGAAGCTGAGGAACTGGAGCTTGAAGAAGAGGCGGCTGCGCAGGTCGACCATCATCTGGGCCATGGCCTTGGCGATCTCGTTGGCGCCCCAGACGGAGAAGACGTAATGGACGGCGAGCAGCAGGAGAAAGAGGCCGCCCAGCTCGAGGATGGCGGCGCTGTCGCGCGCCGGCACGGCGACGTCGATCATGCGCTGGAACAGCCAGGGGCACGGCGCCACCGCGAGGGAGCGCAGGAGGGCGAGGCCGAGGCCGCGCCAGAGGCGGGACCGGCTCGACCAGAGATAACCGGTCAGCGTGCGCGATGCCAGCGGCTCGCGGTTCATGGCGGCGGACTTCAACCGGCCATGCGCTGGCCCTTGGTGCGCTTGGGGGCGCGGTTGCCATGCAACGCGGTGTAGAAGGTATCGCCGGGCTTGATCGAGCCGCGCGAGACGATCTCGCCAGTGAAGCCGGACTTGTAGATGGCGGTGAGCAGCTCGACGGTCTGGCGGGACTGGTCGCCGGAGGTCAGCGGCCGGCGCTTGGCGTCCATGTCGGACACGAGGGCGTTCAACTGGGTGCCGTGCGTGGCGCCGACCTCGGGCGGGAAGCTCTGCCAGGCCTGCAGCAGGGCGTCGTCCTGCGCCGGCGGCACGGGCGTGAACTTCCAGTTGTCGCGGGTGTAGCCGTAGAGGTGCGTGAGCTCGACGGTGGCCTTCTGGTAGTCGAGGCGGATGTAGGTCTCCTGCCGCGGACTGAGCGCGCTGTTGACGATGGAGGCGACGGCGCCGTTGGCGAAGGTGACGAGCGCCATCGACACGTCCTCGACCTCGATCGCCCGGTCGAGCGTCGTGACGACGGAGCGGACATCCTTCCAGTCACCCAGCAGGTGGAGGAAGTGATCCATGGCGTGGATGCCGAGGCCCATGGTGGGTCCGCCGAGTTCGGTTTCCCAGCGGCCACGCCAGGGCACCGCGTAGTAGGCGGCGTCGCGGAACCAAAGGGTGTTGCAGACGCCGACCAGCGGGCGGCCCAGCAGGCCTTCATCGGACAGGCGGCGGACATGCGCGGTGGACGAACCGAAACGCATCTGGAAAATGCAGGCGGTGTAGCAGCCGGTGCGTTTTTCGGCCGCCTCGAGGAGGTCGAGCTCCGCGAGCGAGCCGCACAGGGGTTTTTCGCAGAGAACCCAGGCGCCGGCCTCCATGGCGGCGATGCTCATCGGCACGTGCTGGGCGGGCGGGGTGGCGATCAGGGCGATGTCCGGCTTCTCCTTGGTCAGCATGGCGGTGAAGTCCGTGTAATGGTTCGGGATGCCGTGTTTCTTGGCGAAATCACCGACGCGCTGGGCGTCAATATCAACGGCGGCGATGAGGGTGACCCGGCCTTGCGTGGCTTCGACGGCCCGGACGTGGGCGTCGCCGATGGAGCCGGTGCCGACGAGCACGGCGCGATAGGTTTTCTTGTGGGGCGGCACGGATTTAAAGAATTGAGGTCACGGAAGAACGGACCGGTGAGGCCTAAAGCTGGAGGCAAGTAGGCAGGCTCGGCGACACGAATCATTCTGAAAATTAATGAAAATTAGCGGCACTGGGACCCGAAGGTAAGGTGGAACCTGACCTCCGGGCAGTAGCCACAGGCCTCTGTGCCTGTGGTCGGCACGCAGGGACGCCTGCCGCTACCCGAACCGGACGGCGCGAGCAACACACCCACTTGTGCCTGTGGTCAGCAGGCAGGGACGCCTGCCGCTACCCGAACCGACGGCGCGAGCAACACACCCACTTGTGCCTGTGGTCAGCAGGCAGGGACGCCTGCCGCTATCCGAACCGACGGCGTGAGCAACGCACCCACTTGTGCCTGTGGTCAGCAGGCAGGGACGCCTGCCGCTACCCGAACCGACGGGCGCGAGCAACGCACCCACTTGTGCGTGTGGTCGGCACGCAGGGACGCCTGCCGCTACCCGAACCGACGGCGCGAGCAACGCACCCACTTGTGCCTGTGGTCAGCAGGCAGGGACGCCTGCCGCTACAGTGCGCCCAGCTCAAACCACCCCGGCGAGCTTCAGGATCTTGTTGCCGGTCAGACGGCGCTCGGGCGGCAATGCGTGCGGGGTGCGGTTGCCGTAGGTCTTGGCCAGCTCGGCGAAACGCGCCTGGGTGGCCTTCACAAATTCCTCGGTGGGGCGGGTCTCGCCGCAGAGCTTCATGATCTCGGGCAGCCAGCGGTGGCCGTAGCGCACATGGTTTTGCTCATCGTTGCGGTCGAAGGCCAGGAGCGTGTCCGCCTCGAAGTCGTTCAGCTCGCGTACGCGGTCCATCACCAGCGCCTTGGTCGGGAAGCTGCCGGCCTCGAATTCCATTGTCATCATCGCGTAGCGCTCGTGCGGCGGCATCTGGACGAGGATGTTGTAGAGATCGAGCGAGTGCTCGACCGTCATGAGGTCGACGCCGAGCTTCGGCAGCTGCCGGAAACCAAACTGGCTGTGGCGCGACTCGTCCCAGAGGTGGCGGGCCATGTCATGATGCAGGTCGAACGGCGCCTCGGGCGTGTCGTAGAAGACGGTCGCGAGATAATCGACGGCATCCAGCTCCATCATCAGCCACACGTAGACCATGAGGCGGATGACACGGGCGTCGGTCTTCGGGTCGACGAGCCAGGGGCGGACGATGGGGGTCTCGTCGGGATCGTGACTGAAAACGCTTGAGCAGGTCGGATACTTGCCGCGATTGCAGGTGGCGGGGTGCTGGTAGGCGCGGGCATTGGACTCCCAGATGAAACCGGCCGGCAGGGGCAGGGCGGGGGTCTCGCCAAGCAGGCCGCCCAAGGCCATGAAGGCGGTGCCGAGATGGGCGACCCAGGCGGAATCTGCGGGAGGGGCATTATGCCCCGACGAGTCGGGAGCTAAACTCCCTCCCACCAAATACGGCGCGATCTCCTTCGCGTGGCGCTCCTCGTCATGGATGAACTCCTCGACCAGGCGGAGGGAGGGCCAGTCGGCGAGGTGGTGGGTGGCCGAGAGATAGTGGCGGTAGGCGGCCAGCAGGGCGGGCTTGAGCACGCGGTAGAATCCGGCGAGGGCCACGGCGGCATCGGCGGGCATCACGGCCTCGTTGAAGAGCTGGCGCAGCGCGGGGCGGACGCTTTCGCTGGTGCCAAAGCCGCTGAGCTCGCGGCCGCGCTCGCGGAGGAAGCGGGCGTGGCTGGCAGATTCCCAGACGTGCTGGCAGAGCAGGTACTTCAGCTCCGGCTCGCCGACGCGGTAGATGAGCGTGGTCGCGGTGCGGACGAACTCGCGTTCGACTTCGAAGAGGATGCGCAGCAGCCGGGCCATGTCCTGCACGGCGGCCATGCGGCCGGAGGCGGAGGCGGCGGGAGG
>Ga0163150_10000138_pt1 | contig 128632 bp, 122 predicted proteins | sample OliLakLV19P2IB_FD_148628 | JGI IMG/M metagenome (GOLD analysis project Ga0163150, IMG submission 148628) | Freshwater microbial mat bacterial communities from Lake Vanda, McMurdo Dry Valleys, Antarctica - Oligotrophic Lake LV.19.P2.IB | ecosystem: Environmental > Aquatic > Freshwater > Lake >...
GTCCCGAGCACGCGAGCCGCAGGCGAGCGCCGAGCGCCAGCGAGCCAGACCGCCACCGTCCCGAGCATGCGAGCCGCCGGCGAGCGCCGAGCGCCAGCGAGCCAGACCGCCACCGTCCCGAGCACGCGAGCCGCCGGCGAGCGCCGAGCGCCAGCGAGCCAGACCGCCACCGTCCCGTGCACGCGAGCCGCAGGCGAGCGCCGAGCGCCAGCGAGCCGGGGGAGGAGGCTCAGGCGCGGCTGTGCCGCGCCTGAGGAGGGGGACAGAGTCCCCCTCTATAAATTGACACGCCGCGCGCGGAATGAGTGGATCGCTACCGATCCATGAAGCTCGGGAGCGTGATCACGATCGCCCTCACGCTCGTGGCGTCGCTCGCGTCGGCGCAGAGTCCCTACGACGAGGCGGACGAACGCTACGAAGTCGAGGAGAAGAGCCGCTTTTCGCTGCGCGCGCTGGTCGACCTGCGCGTGGTGCAGGGTAGCGAGGTGCCAAGCTGGCAGGAGAACGGCCCCGGCAAGATCCGCTACGGCGGCATTGCCGACGGCGCCGCTTTCGAGCGCGTCACGCGCTTCGCGATAGCCCAGCTCGCTTTGCAACCGGCGGTGGAGATCGGCTGGGGATGGCGTGCCGAGGCGCAGATCAACTGGGACGGCGACCTCGACGAGCACGGCAACACCAGCCCGGACCACGATCCGGTGCGCATCATCGAGGGCTTCGTCCGCCGCGATTGGGCGGACGCCGGCGGCGGCTGGTCGGCGGTCATCGGCCTGTCGAATCCGCCGTTCTCGCTCGAGCACACCGGGCCCGCGCGCACGCCGGTGCTGAGCCTGACGCCGTCCGCGCTGACGTCCTGGCTCTGGGAAGAGGGCCGCGTGCTCGGTGCCGAAGGGCACTGGTGGCACGCGACGCCGGAAGGCGCCGAGCTGGCCGCGTTCGCCGGAGCGGGCTGGGGTCCGGACCAGATGGGCATCCTGCTGGCGCGCCGCGGCTGGGTGCTGAGCGACTTCCTGTCTGGCGCCAACAGCCGGCTGCCGGTGCTCGACGGCAACGGCTTCACCGAGGTGTTCGACGAGCGCGACGGCCGGCCCGCGGTCTACGCCGGAGCGAGTCTCGCCGACCCGTGGAAGATCGGCAGTGCGCACGTCGGCTACTTCGACAACCTCGGCGACCTCGCCGTGACCGGCGTGTGGGAGACGCGCTACGGCGTCGCGGGGCTAGCCCTGACACCCGTCGCCGGCCTCGACGTCACGGTGCAGATGCTCTACGGCACCACGACCACGCGCGGTGCCGCGCTCGCGAGCACGATCAACGCCTTCTACCCGATCGTCTCCTACCGCTGGCGGGAGCATCGGGTCTCGTTCCGCTATGACGACTTCAGCGTCCGCGACGACGACGGCGGCAACGCGACGCAGGAGGACGGCAACGCCTACACGGTCGCCTACCTGCTCGAGTTCTGGCTCCGACACCGGGTCGCCTTCGAGTACGTCTGGGTCGACAGCGATCGCGCGGCTGCCGGGGTGCCCGGCGACGACGGCTGGCAGCTCAGCTACCGCTTCCGCTACTGATCGGGCAGCGTGGTGATGATGGTGTCGAGACCGAGAGCGGCCGTGAACGGCATGCGGGCGAGCACGCTGGGTTTTGCCACGGTGCTGCTCGCGCTGCTGCTCGGCGGCGACGGCATGGCGGCCGAGATCACCGGGAAAGTGGTCGATCCGTCCGGTGAGCCGCTCGCCGGCGCGGTGGTGTTCGTCGACACGTTGCCCGCGGGGATGACCGCACCGGCGCCCGCGGAGCGCACCGCGGCGATGGACCAGGTGCAGAAGCAGTTCGTGCCGCACGTGCTGCCGGTGGTCGCTGGTACCGAGGTGTCCTTTCCCAACCACGACCAGATCCACCACCACGTCTACTCGTTCTCGCGCACCAAGACCTTCGAGCTGCCGCTGCACAAGGGCGAGAACGCGCAGCCGGTCACCTTCGACCAGCTCGGCGCCGCCAAGATCGGCTGCAACATCCACGACTGGATGGACGCCGTGATCGTCGTGGTGCCGACGCCCTACTACGCGCTGACCGACGACGCGGGTCTGTTCGTCCTGCGCGACATGCCGCCCGGAACGTACGGCGTCGTCGGCTGGCACGAGCGCCAGCGCACCAGCCAGCGACAGTCGGTGGAGGTGGTCGACAACACCACGCCGATCACGCTGACGATCGACGTCAATCCGCCGCGCGCCCGCGTGCCGGCGCGTGGCGGTGCGCGGAGCTACGAATGACGCGGAGCGAAGTGCGAATGACGCGGAGCGAAGTGCGAATCACGCGGAGCGAAGTACGAGTCACGCGGAGTAAAGAGTGAACTGGTGGGCGCGCCGCCGGCTGCGGACGCGCATCCTGCTCCCCTTCGCGGTGCTCCTGATCGGCGTTCTCCTGGCGACGCTGTGGGTCGGCAGCGCCGCGGTCACGGCCTGGGTCGAGGGCAGCCTGCGGCGGCAGTTCGACGTCACGGCCAACGTGTTTCGCGCGCTGCTCAGCGAGCGCGCGGCGCGCCTGCGCGGCGAGACCTCGCTGCTGGCTGCCGACTTCGCGCTCAAGCGCGCGCTCGCGACCTACGATCCCGACACGCTGGCCTCGGTCGCGCAGAACCAGCGCGAGCGCCTCGGCGTGGAGCTGCTGTGGATCACCGACGAACGCGGCGTCCTGCTCGCGGCCGCGGGTGGCGTCGCGACCATCGGTGGTGACGTGACGTCGGTGCGACCGCTCGAGCACGTGATGCGGGCCGGAACGGCCGACGTCGTCGTCACCGAGGTGGCCGGCCGCCTGATGCAGGTCGTGGCCACGCCGGTCTTCGCCCCAGACCCGATCGGCTATCTGCTCGCCGGCAAGCCGATCGGCGACGACACCGCGCGCGCTCTCGGTGACGCCACCGGAACGCGCATCAGCTTCCTCACCCAGGGCCAGGTCTTCGCCTCGTCCTTGACGGTGGACGAGCGTGCGGCCGCGCTGCCGTTGAGCGCCGGCAGGCTCGGCCAGCACCTGGAGCAGGGCGCCGCGGCCGGTAAGACCACGTTCCTGGTCCACGCCGGCGGGATTCGCATGCTGTCGGTGTTGATCCCGATCGAGGCCGAGATCGCGCAGCCGTTGTTCGCGCTGGTGCAGGCGTCCTTCGACGACGCTCTGGGACCGCTCGGCAAGCTGCCGCAGTGGGTGTCGGCGATCGGTCTGGTGGCGCTGCTGCTGGCCCTGCTGGTCGGCGGCGTGATCGCGTCGGGTATCGCCGCACCGCTGGCGGCGCTGGCGCAGGCGATGGGTGCCGTACTCGGCGGCGATCTGTCGCGCCGCGTGACGCTCGCCCGCGGCGACGAGGTCGGCTTTCTTGCGCGCGCGTTCAACGCCATGGTGAGCGGGCTCGCCGAGCGCGAGCACATCAAGGACATCTTCGGCCGCTTCGTGTCCAGGGACGTCGCGACTGCGCTCCTGAGCGGCGACCTCGCCCTCGCCGGCGAGCGCCGCCCGGTGACGATCCTGTTCCAGGACGTGCGTGGCTTCACGACCATCGCCGAGCGCACCGCGCCCGAGGTCCTGCTGCGCGTGGTGAATCGCCTGTTCGCCGAGATGGTCGCGGCGGTCGAGGCCGAGGGCGGCGTGATCCGGCAATTTGTCGGCGACGGCGTGATGGCGCTGTTCGGCGCCCCGGTCTTGCACGACGACGACCCTGAGCGCGCGGTGCGCGCGGCGCTGGGTATGGTCGCGCGCCTGCCGTCGCTGAACGAAGGCTTGCAGAGGGACGGCATGCCCCTGTTGCGCATCGGCATCGGCATCCACACCGGCGACGTGATCGCCGGTCGCGTCGGACCGGACCAGCGCAGCGAGTACGGCGTGGTCGGCGACGCGGTGAACCTGGCCAGCCGCATCGAGGGCCTGACGCGCGATCTCGAGGCGACGATCCTGGTCTCGGCCGCGACCGCGAGCCACCTCGGGCCTGGCTTCCTGTTCGGACGGCGCGTGGTGCTGCCGATCCGCGGCAAGGCCGAGCCGGTGGAGGTCGTGGAGGTGCTCGCCGGGTGATGTGACGGTCGACGGGACGGCCGGGCACCGGAAGCACCTTGCTCCTGCAACGAGCACCGACCTATACCTGGACGGTAAGCCAGGAGGTCGTCGATCGTGCGCTACAACGTGAGGTTCCGCTCCAGCCGCTGCAGAGCCGCGCTCATCACCTGCGCCGCGAGCGCGGCGGTGTTTCTGACCAGCGCCGCGCGGGCGCATGAGCCCGAGGGCCGCATGGCCCTGGTCGACGGCACCTGCGAGGGCGGCGACCCGATCTCGCCGACGCTGGTGCTCTCGGGGTCGTTCGCGCACGAGCTGCAGGGCTCGTACGTCATGGTGCCGTTCGACGTCCCGCCGCGCACCACCTCGGTGCGCGTCAAGTACTGCTGGGACCGGCCCGAGGGCCCGACCCCGGGCAACTCGGGCCACACGATCGACCTGGGCCTCTGGCAAACGCATCCCGCAAAGGCGACCTGGGGCGTCGGACAGTTCCGCGGCTGGGGCGGCTCGAGCCATCCCGACGTCACCGTGACGGCGCAGGGCTTCTCGAGCGAGGAGGAGTACCTGGCCGATCCCAGGGGCCACGTCCCCGGACGGACGACGCGCGGCTTTATCCCGGGACCGATCCCGGGCGGCCAGTGGGCGGTGGAGCTCGGCGTCGCCGCGGTCGTGCCGGCAGACGAAGGAGACGCGGACGGCAGCGTGCGCTGGCGGCTCGAGATCGAGCTGTCGAGCGATCCCGCGTTCGCGGCCGAGCGCTATCAGCCGGCACGCTACGACCGGGGCGCCGCGCGCGGCGGCCCGGCGTGGTTCGCGGGCGACATGCACGTCCACGCCGAGCACTCGGCGCTCGGCGACGCCACCATGGCCGAGGTCTTCGAGTACGCGTTCCGCCCGATTGCCGCGGGTGGTGCCGGCCTCGACTTCATCACCCTGTCCGACTACGTGACGCGCTCCGGGTGGGGCGAGATCGGCCGCTACCAGGACGCCTTCTCGGACAGCCTGATCATCCGCAGCGCGGAGATCATCACCTACACCGGCCACACCAACAACCACGCCAGCGTCACCTACGTCGACCACCGCACCGGCCCGGTCTACGAGTGGCTGGGCGATGGCGCTCTCGGCCACTTGCGAGACGCGCGTCCGGCGAGCGATCTGTTCCGCAAGGTGCGCCAGCACCGCGGCTTCACGCAGATCAACCACCCGACGATCTTCCCGTCCGCGGATCCCACCCTGCGCCGCTTCTGCCGCGGCTGTCCGTGGGACTTCACCGTCAAGCAGACCGATTTCACGCTGGTCGATTCGATCGAGATCCAGACCGGTCCCGCCGACTTCGGCACCGCGCCGAACCCGTTCACGCCGACAGCGATCGCGTTCTGGGAGAGCGCGCTCGACGCCGGCCACAAGATCGCGGCGGTCGGCTCGAGCGATTCGCACAATGCAGGCCGTACCAACAGCTCGACGCAGTCGCCGATCGGACACGCGACGACGGTGGTCTACGCGCGCGCACTCTCCGAGCAGGGCATCCGTGACGCGGTCCGCGCCGGTCACACCTACGTCAAGCTGCTCGGCAACGAAGGTCCGGACCTGCGCTTCACGGCGCGTACCGCGGGCGGCACGCGCGCGATCATGGGTGACACGCTGTACACGTCGTCGACGGCCGACCTGACGGCGCGCGTCTTCGGCCTCCCTGCGGATGCTACCGAGCACACCCTGCAGCTCGTCAGCGACGGCGAGGTCGTCCAGGAGGTCGCGGTGACCGCACCGGACGTGACCTTCCAGTTCCGCGCGACCAGCCCCGCCCGCTACCGCCTGCAGCTCATGCGCGGCGCCGTCATCGTCGCCCTCACCAGCCCCATCTACCTGGAGCGCCCGCCGGCCCCGCCCCCGCCAAGACTACCCGTCATCCCGAACTCCTGACGAAACCAGCGGCGAGACGAGCAGTTGACATTGCTCGCGCAGGCACATGAGTTGTCGGCGCGGACGAGGACAACGGAGGAATGCGCCCCATGATCGATCTGTACACCTCGCCCACGCCGAACGGCCACAAGGTCTCGATCGCGCTCGAGGAGCTCGAGCTCGCCTACGAGGTGCACACGATCAACTTGATGACGGGCGACCAGAAGAAGCCCGACTACCTGAAGCTCAACCCGAACGGCCGCATCCCGACCATCGTCGACCGTGTCGAGGGCAACCTGGCCGTGTTCGAGTCCGGCGCGATCCTCATCTACCTCGCCGAGAAGACCGGACGCCTGATGCCGAAGGACGTCAAGGGCCGCTCGCGGGTGATCCAGTGGCTGATGTTCCAGATGGGCGGCGTCGGACCGATGATGGGCCAGGCGAACGTCTTCTTCCGCTACTTCCCGGAGAAGATCCAGCCCGCGATCGACCGCTACCAGAACGAATGCCGGCGCCTGTTCGAGGTGCTGAACACGCATCTCGCCGACGAGAAATGGCTGGCCGGCGACTACTCGATCGCCGACATCGCGAACTGGTCGTGGGTGCGCACGTACAAGTGGTCGGGCGTCTCGATCGACGGCCTCGACCACCTGCAGCGCTGGATGGGCCAGCTGCACGAGCGCCCCGCCTGCCAGCGCGGGCTCGAGGTGCCGATGAAGCTGCCCGACCTCACTGCGGACAAGAAGGCGACCGAGCAGTTCGCCAAGGGCGCGCAGACCATCCTGCAGCGGTGAGCGTCACCCCGGAAGCACCGCACGACCGGAGCCTCGGGCGGGTCACCGTCCTCTCGGGCGAGCGCGGCGGCCGCTATCCGCACGGCAACTCCCTGCTGGTCGCCGGCAGCGAGGAGACGCTGCTGGTCGACCCGTCGCTGTCGCTGGCCGGGCGGGAGACGCTGCCGTTCACCGACCGTGTGCTCAACAGCCACTGCCATGAGGATCACGTCGCCGGGAACCACCTCTATCCGAACGTGCCATGGCTGCTGCACGAGGAGGACGCGCCGGGCATCCGCTCGCTCGACGCGATGATGGCGATCTACGGCATGTCGCCGGCGATCGAGGCCGCGTTCCGCACGGTGATCGTCGAGGACTTCCACTTCCAGGCGCGCCCCGACGTGGTCTCCTTCCGCGACGGCGACGTCTTCGACCTCGGCGATACGCGCGTGCGCGTGATCCATGCGCCGGGTCACACGCGGGGCCACTGCGTGCTGCACGTGGAGCCCGAGGACGTGCTCTACCTCGGCGACATCGACCTCTCGAGCTTCGGACCGTACTACGGCGACGCCTGGTCCTCGCTCGCGGACTTCGAGCACACGCTCGCGCGCGTACGCGACATCGACGCGCGCTGGTACGCGACCTTCCACCACATCGGCGTGGTCGAGGGACGCCCTGCGTTTCTCGAACGCCTCGATCGCTTCGCGGCGGTGATCGGTACCCGCGAGGCGCGGCTGCTCGAGTTCCTGGCCGAGCCGCGTTCGGCGGCCGAGATCGTCGCGCACCGCTTCGTCTATCGTCCGGGTGACGCGGTGCCGTTCGCCGACGACGTCGAGCGCCGCAGCATGACGCAGCACCTCGCGCGCTTCCAGGAGCAGGGCCGGGTCGACGAGGTCGAGGCGGGACGCTACCGCGCGCGGCCGATCTCGTCGAGGAACGGCCCGGAGTAGAGGATGCGTCCGGTGCAGGAGCGGGGATCGCAGGTGACCAGCGCGAGCACCGCCTCGGCGAGCCACTCGACCGGCTCGACCAGCTCCGGATGCTCCTTCATGAGCCTGCCGACCAGCGCCTCGGCGCCCGGGGTTCGTACCGCCGCGACCGGTGCGATGCAGTTCACCGCGATGCCGTCCGCGTAGACCTCGGCGGCGAGCCCGGTGGTGATGCGCTCGAGCGCGGCCTTGCTCGCGCCGTAGAGCGAGATGGTGCTGCTCTCGCCGCCGCGATAGGGCGGGCCCTGCGGGTGCTGCGAGCTGGCGCTCGACAGGTTGACGATCCAGCCCTGCTGCTTGCGGCGCATCTCGGGCAGCACCGCTTGGGCCAGGTCCAGCGCCGCGTGGACGTTGACCTCGAAGGTGACTTGACGCCGCTTCAGCGGCAGCTCCGCGAGCGCTGCGTAGATCGCCGCGGCCGCGTTGTGCACCAGGATGTCGACCGGACCGAGCGCGGCGCGCACCGCGGGCACGATGCGCGCGCGATCCTCGGGATCGGCGAGGTTGGCGACGATCGGCACGGCGCGCCCGCCGACCTTCTCGATCGCGGCCACCGTCTCGGCCAGCGCGACGCCGATGCCGCGGCTCGCGCCGGTGACCAGCGCGACCTTGCCTTCGAGACTCCGAGATGATGCTTCGCCCACGACGCTTCCTCGCTGCTCGCCCGCGTTCTCGCCCGGAAACACGGCGGCACGCAAATGCGCGCGCCGCGTGTGCTCACATCACGACGGGTCGTCCCTGCCAGCCGCGCGCGAGCATCGGACACCTGGCGCAGCGCAGCTTGGCATCGCAGGTCACGAGGTCGCAGCCGACCTGCTGCCCGGTCAGCGCCAGGTAGATCCGATCGAGCTTCTGCGTGTCGCGTCCCTTGAGCAGCACGACGTCGCCGGGCTCGAGCATCGCGCCCAGCAGCTCGCTGGTCCGGGCGACGGACCGTCCAGCGTCGAGCACCGCCGTCCGCGCCAGCCCGGCGCGCGCGGCACCGGCCGCGATCGGCTGGTGATGGCTGCCGACCACGATCACGCAGGTCGCGATGCCCGCCAGGCGTGCGCCGAGGTCGCGGTAGATCGGCCCCTGAGAACCGAATGGCTCGGCGATCTCACCGAGCACTACGATCTTGCGCCGCGCCGGGATCTGCTCGACGACGTCGAGTGCTGCGTGCACGGTCTCGAGCGCCGACTTGTACTCGTCGCGCAGCAGCCAGACACCGTTCGCCAGCGCGATCCGCTCGAGCCGGCCGGGGGGCGGCTCGACCACGGCCAGGGCGCGCGCCACCTCGTCCGGATCGCGTCCCTCGGTGTGCCCGACGGCGACGCCGGCGAGCAGGGGGTACGCCATGGTCCGCCCGATCAGAACGCTGCGCACCTCGCGCGTCGCGCCGGCGACGGTGACGTCGAGGCGCATCCCGTGCGGCCAGTCGAGGCGGACGTTGCCGCCCCTGATGTCGTTGTCCGCGCCGAAGCCGTACGTGAGGACGCGCGCCCGCGTCTGGGTGCGCATCCACAGGACGTTCGGGTCGTCGCCGTTGAGCAGCGCGACCCCGTCCGGCGGCAGCGCGCGGACCATCGCCGCCTTCTCGTCGCGCGTGCGCTCGAGCGTGCCCAGCGAGCGGTTGTGCTCGCTGCCGATCGACGTGACCACGGTGATGTCCGGGCGCACCAGCGACGCGTAGCGTGCCATCTGGCCCGGCCCGCTGATGCCGACCTCGATCACCGTGTGCTCGCCGGCGCGCGCCGCGAGCACGCGCTGCGCGACGAACGACCAGCTGTTGCCGCCCACCTGGCTGTGCGGGTCGCGGCCGAGCGCCGCCAGGACCGCGCGCGTGGTGGTCGTCTTGCCGAACGAACCGACGATCGCGACGAAGCGCGCCCGCCCGTCGAGCCGCCCGCGGTGGACGCGCGCGGCCGCCGCATAGATCGGCCAGGCCCGGAACCTGAGCCCGTAGGCGATCTGATGGCGGCCGAGCGGCGTCCGCAGGAGCTGGAGCAGCGCGGCTGGCGAATACTTCACGGCGCTCGCCGCGCTCCGTCGACGATCAGCGCTCGAGCACGCTCTGCCGGAAGCGCGTCGTGCGGTGCACGGGATCCTTGTCGAATTGCGGGATCACTTCCTTGCCGAAGAGTTCGATGCACTCGCGTGCTTCCTCGTCGGACAGATTGTTCGGGAAGCCGAACACCAGCTGGTCGACGCCGGTGTTCTCGTACGCGCGCAGCTGCTCGCACACCTCGTCGGGCGTGCCGCAGAGCATCGCGCCCGAGTTGATCGCGTAGTCCACCATCTGCGCGTCGAGGACCATCGGCTTTTGCGGCCAGACCGGCGCGTTCGGCGGCTTCGGGAAGGTGTCGTGGTACAGGCAGACCAGCGAGAACAGGTAGCCGCGGTCGGGGCGCATCGCGATCTCGCGCGCCCGCTTGCGGTCCTTCAGACAGACCACGGCGTTGGTCACCATGACGTTGTCGTTGACGTAGTCGCCGATCGGCTCGGTGCACTTCGCGACCGCGTTCTTGTACGAGTCGATGAGCGGCTTCATGTCGCCGATCGGCGAGAAGTTGAAGCCCAGCGAGCCGATGCCGAGGCTGCCGGCCTTGGCGAAGGTCGGCGGGTTGCCGCACGCGACCCACATCGGCGGATGGCTCGGGCCGTACGGCTTGGGCAGCATGTTGTGCGGCTTGTCGATCGCGAAGTGGTTGCCCTTGAACGTGTAGTCGGTCTGCTTCCACATGCGCAGGATCTCGGGCGCGACCTCGTCCCACTCCGCCTTGGTCGAGGACGGGTCGTGGATGTTGAAGGTCCCGATCTCGTGCGAGCCGGCGCCACGGCCGGTGCCGAACTCGAAGCGGCCGCCGGTCAGCTGGTCGAGCATGGCGGCACGCTCGGCGTTGCGCACGGGGTGGTTCACGCGCGGGCTCAGGTTGAAGATCCCGGAGCCGATGTGCAGGCGCTCGGTCGCCCGGGCGAGGTAGCCCAGGAAGACGTCGTTCGCCGAGATGTGGCTATATTCCGTGAGCGCGTGGTGCTCCGTGACCCAGACGTACTTCCAGTTGGTCTTGTCGGCGAGGACGCAGAGGTCCGCCTCGTTCATGAACGCCGCGTGCTCGGCGCGAGGGTCGCGGGACTTCTCGCCCGGGCAGAATCCTTGAATGAAGAGTCCGAACTCCATGCATTTCCTCCGTGATGGATCGGGACACTATGGTACCACGCGGCGGATTTCGAGGGCCCGAGTCGTGCGGAACGCATGGCGCTCGCATACGGGGCGCGGACCGTCTCCCTGTGCGGGCCGCGCGGCCGATGCCGGGGCGCTCCCACCGCTCCTCCTCATGTCACGGGGGCCGCCGACCGATGCATCCGCGAGGGGCGCGAATCGGTGTCGGATCTGGGTTCCATCGTGGACGGCCTGCTGCCGCCGTCGTTGCACGCAGCCGGCGTGGACGCGGTGCGGCGGGGCCGGCTGGCGGTCGCGACCTGCGTTTTTGGCCTGATCGGTGGCCCGATCGGTGTGCTCACGGCCGCGCTCAACGAGGCCGCGGGCCAACGGGTGCGCATCCTTGCCTTCGTCGTGGTGACGATCTGGACCGGCAGCATCATCGTGATCCTGCGCCGGACGGGCTCGTTGCTCTTTGCCGGCAACGCGATCGCGGCCGGCGTCTTCGTCGCGGGGACGATCTCGGTGTTCCAGTCCGGCGATCTCGGCTTGCCGATGCTCTCGTTCATCGCGCTGGTGCCGGCCGTGGTGGTGATGATCGCCGGTGTGCGCTCGGGGCTCGTCTGGGCGGGGGCGGCGATCGTCGTGCCGATCGTCCTCCATCGCATGCATGCTGTCGGGCACGTCTTCCCGGCCCACATGTCGGCCGACGACCAGCGCATCATCCAGGTCGTCGGCCTGGTGCTGATCGCGCTGGCCGGCATCTGCATCGGGGTCACGTACGAGCTGCTCAAGAATGCGGCGCTGCGCGACGTCGAGCAGGCCAGCCGCGAGATCGCCGCGGCCCGCGATGGCGCCCTCGATGTGGCGCGTATCAAGTCCGAGTTCCTCGCCACCATGAGCCACGAGATCCGCACGCCGATGAACGGCGTGCTCGGCATGACGCAGCTCCTGCTCGACACGCCGCTCAGCGACGAGCAACTCGACTTCGTGCAGACCATTCGCTCGAGCGGCGACTCGCTGGTCGCGATCGTCAACGACATCCTCGATTACTCGAAGATCGAAGCCGGGCGGCTCGAGCTCGAGCCCACCGTGATCGACATCACTGCGATCGCGCGCGAGGTGCTCGACCTGTTCGCGGCGAGCGCTCGCGACAAGGGCCTGGGCCTGAGCCGCGAGGTCGCAGGCGGCGTGCCGCGCAGCCTGGTCGGCGATGCGATGCGGGTCCGGCAGGTGCTCGTCAACCTGGTCGGCAACGCCGTCAAGTTCACGGCGCACGGCCGGATCGACGTGGCGATCCGCCTGCTGCGCGGTGCGGACGGCACCGAGCACGTCGAGATCGCGGTGCGCGATACCGGCATCGGCATCCCGCCCGAGAGCATGAAGTTCCTCTTCCGCTCGTTCTCGCAGGTCGACTCCTCGACCGCGCGCCGCTTCGGCGGTACCGGCCTCGGGCTCGCGATCTCGAAACGTCTTGCCGAGGTGATGGGCGGCGATGTGACCGCGGAGAGCGAGCCCGGTCGTGGTTCGACGTTCCGCTTCTTCTTCCCGGCCCGGCGTGCGGCGCAGTCCGCGTCGCCGCCGCGCAGCGAGATCGCGGGCGAGCCGGCGTCGCCGCTTGCGACCCGGCACCCGCTGCGCATCCTCCTCGCCGAGGACAACCGCGTGAACCAGAAGGTCGCCGTCCGCCTGCTGGCGCGCATGGGCTATCAGGTCGCCGTCGCGGCGAACGGCCTCGAGGTCCTCGAGGCGCTCGAACGCGAGCCCTTCGACGTGATCCTCATGGACGTCCAGATGCCGGAGCTCGACGGTCTCGCCGCGACCCGCCGGATCAGGGCTGCGCACCCGGGCTGCCCGCCGCGGATCATCGCGATGACGGCGAACGTCATGCTGGGCGAGCGCGAGGAATGTACCGCCGCGGGAATGGACGACTACGTCGCGAAGCCGGTCGATCGCCGCGCGCTCGCCGACGCCTTGCTGCGCTGCGATCCCCGCCCTGCGGCGCTCCGGACCGGTACCTTGGCCTGACGGCCAGTCGCGCGGACCAGCGAGCCCGCCGTCACATGCTGCCGGCGGAGGCGTGCGGGAGGTCGTCGGCGTACTCGAGCAGCGCGTCGACGGCGCGCAGGACGGGCTCGAGCGGCAGCGAGGCGAGCGTCTGGTCGGGGCTCTCGAGGTTCTGGCCGGGGGCACCGTAGAGGCCCCACACCGCCGCCTTGCGGCAGAGGTACATGACCACCGCCGGTTTACCGAACGCGGACGCGGCGTGCGCGATGCTGGTATCCGGCGTGAACACGCGGTCGGCGCTCGCGACCAGCGCCAGCGCTTCGCGGATGCTCGCGGTCCTGACCAGCGTTGCGTCGCCGTCGCGCGCGATGCGCGCCGCGCGCTCGATCTCGTCCGGTGCGCCCACCAGCAGCGGCCGGATCGACGGCGCACGCAGGCGGATGCGGCGCAGGACCGCGACGAAGCGCTCGTCCGGCCAGCGGCGCGCCGCTTTGCCGGACGACACGTTGATCAGCAGGCGTTCGCTCGAGCCGTCTTCCTCGAGTGCTTGCCACTGCCGCTCGGCCGTTGCGCGCTCCTCGTCCGTCAGCTCGATCCGTGGCGCGACGTCGGTCGAATGCGGATCGAGACCGAAGGCAGCCAGCAGCGCGGCGAGGTGCTCGACGATGTGGGTCGCGCCGGCAACTGGCTCGACTGGCAGCGTGTATGCGAAGTCGTTGCCGCGCCGGGCGACGCCGATGCGATGCCGTGCTCCGCTCGCGAGCATGAGGAGCAGCGTCGTCAAGGACGGCGCCGTGACCATGCAGTCGATGACCGCGTCGTAGCGCGCGCGCCGCATGCGCAGTAGCAGCAGCGGCAGGGTCCACGGCCGCTTGCGCTCGAGGACCAGCACGTCGCCGACGGCGGCGTCGGCAGCCAGCACCGGCGCGTTGACCGACGAGGCGAGGACGTCGAGCGTGATCGTCGGCTGCGCGCTCGCGATCGCGCGCAGGACGCCGGTGGTGAGGATCATGTCGCCGATGCGGTCCTGGCGCAGGAAGAGCACGCGGTGCGCTCGTGCACCCCAGTCGGGCATCGGCGAGGTGCGCGCGCGTCCGAGCAGCCCTGCGATGGCGCGGCGCGAGAGGGCCCGGCCAGTGCGCTCGACGCGCTTGAGTGCGGTGCGCAGGCTCATCCGGGAATCGTGTTTAGCCCAAAGCGCGGCTGCGCGCGCGGAATCAGGACCCGAAATCGAACTTTCCCCGCCGCCTGTACTTGGGATAGGCCGCATGGCGATGCAGGCATGCGCAAGATTCGCGGCGATTGGCGTGGCGGCCGCGCTGGTCCTGGCTCTGGGCGGCTGCGGATCGGACGACGACCAGTGCGAGCCGCGGCCCACCCTGGCGGTGCTGGGCGCAATGCCGTCCGAGCTCACGCCGCTGCTCGAACGGGCCGCGATCGAGGAGACCCGGGTCATTGCGGGCCGGGTGTTCCACCTCGGCAACCTGGGGGGCGTGCGGGTCGTGATGGTGATGACCGGCATCGGCCTGGTGAATGCGACCGAGACCACCGCGCTCGTGCTCGAGCAGTTCGCGGTCAGCGGCGTCGTCTTCTCGGGCGTGGCCGGCAGCCCGCACCGGATTGCCGACGTCACCGTGCCCGAGACCTGGTCCGAGACGGGCGGGCCGAGCTTCGTGACCGATCAGGCGTGGCTCGCGCTGGCCCGCCGCGCCGCCGCACCCGGCGTCGTAGAGCTCGAGCGCTGCACCGAGGTGCCGCCCGACGGCCCCGGGGCCGAGCTCGTCTGCATGCCGTTCCAGCCGGAGATCTTCGTCAGCGGCCGCGGCTCGAGCAGCGATCCCTTCGGCGGCTATCCCGTCGTTTGCCGTCCTGGCGGCGGCGACGTTTTCGGCTGCGATCCGACGCTGACGGCGGCCACGGCCGCCTTTGCGCCGAAGAGCATCGTCGCCCAGGACGAGGAGCTCACCGTCGACATGGAGACCGCGGCGATGGCACGTCAGGCCGCGCAGCGAGGGCTGCCGTTCATCGCGTTTCGTGCGGTGTCGGACGGGGCCGAGGATCCGCTTGGATTGCCGGGCTTCCCGGCGCAGTTCTTCGCCTACTACCGGCTCGCGGCGCGCAACGCCGCGAGCGCGACCGTCGCCTTTCTCGAGCAGCTGGCGGCGCAGGTCGCGAGCGGCGACGTGTTCTGCTCGTGAACCGCCCGTGTGGGCGGCTCACGAGCGGGCTCACTTGCCGTAGCGGACGATGCGCTCGGTCTCGTAGATGTCGTCGGGGATGTCGATCCAGTTCTCGGTGTCCGCGACCGGCAGGCCGGACACGGTGGCCCGGTCTTGGCGCAGGTTGTTCATGATCGCGACGCCGCCGGCGTTGCTGAGCCGCATGTACCCCGGCGCGCCGTCGATCTTGTAGATCAGCGATTCCGGCACCTGGTAGTTCATCAGGATGCCGCCCTTCCAGTCGTACTTGCTCTTCCAGTAGCCGCGAAAATTTTCCTTGTCGAGGTACATGATCTGCTTGCCGTAGATGTAGTAGGGGTTCTTCGGCACCGCCTCGACGATCCACACCGGCCGCGGGACCAGCGCGATCTGGATCGGCGCCCACGACACCAGGCCCTTGCCCGCACCCTCGCGGTCCTGCGCGGCGATCAGCGGGACCTCAGGGTAGCTGATGCGCCAGCCGGTCTCGCTGGTCTCGACCAGCGACGAGGCCTGGCTCATGCCCTCGAGTTTCTTCGGCCAGGCCGGCCCGTCGAGCCCCTTGGTGTCGTAGGTGGCGAGGATCCAGCCGTCGCCGATCAGCTTGAACTCGAACTCCTCGGGCTTGGCGTCGAAGTATGCGCCGTCGTCCTGCGACAGGTCCGAGCCGAGGAAGCCGTCGGCGCGGTTCGCCGGGTTGATCGGCCGCACGCGGCGCAGCGCGGGCACGTAGGTCCACGCCTGGTCCGACTTGTTGCCCTCGCGGAAGCGCCAGTTGAGGCTGACGATGCCCTGGACGTCGGCCGGCGATTTTACGACGCCCATGGTCCGGTTCAAGATGTTGAGCGGGTTCTCGCCGATGCGCTCCTGGAACTCCGGCGGCTGCCCGTCGTAGTACTTGAAGTGTACGTCGATCTCGATTCGGCGCGTGACGCCGCCGTCACGCTCGACCCAGTTGAGCGGCGACACGGTGTGGAACGAGCCCGCCCAGTGCAGCGTGTACAGGTGGTTCCACATCGCCTTGATGCCCGCCTTCGGGTCGCTCGCCTCGATGTCGGGGAAGGGCCACCCGATGATGACGGCCGGTCGCTTGCCGGTGCTCTTGTCGACCACGGTGCCCTTGTCGTCGACGTCGAAACGTCCGGCGTTCTTCGCCGAGACCTCCTTCAGGCGCGGATCGTAGACCGAGCCGCTCTTGCCCTCGATCTTGCGCACCGGGTTGGCGTAATCGCCGCGCTTGTAGAGCTCGAGGATCTCGTCCGGCAGGTGGCCCTGGGCGATCTGCCAGTTGTCCTTCGAGAGCACGGTGCCCTCGGGGATCTCGGTCAGGGCCGTCGACGGAGCGCCTGGCGTGACGGTCGCGCGAGCGGGACGTGCAGCGCAGCAAAGACCGGCGAGCAGGAGCGTGACGGAGATGATCGTAGCGCAGCGGGCTTGCATCCATTCCCTCCGAATCGACCGGGCTTCCGGTCGCTGTCGATGGGAACGCTTCTACTCTCGTCCAGAGCGGCGGTAAACGCCCTTCTGGACGTCCGCCGGCTCAGCGCGCGACGATCAGCTCGAGCCCGCAGTCGATACAGAATCTGTACTGCTGGCGGCGATGGATCGCGTGCCCAGGCTCGGCACATTGCTTGACGGCGACCGCGCCGTTGACCACGCCGCCGCACTGCGGGCAGTGCCGGACGGGTGCGTCGAGGCGGGCGTGATTACGGTTCGGACACGGAGGCATACGACTGAACTGCGTGGAGATGACCATGCTGTTGGTCCGACCTGGCCCGGGCCGCTCGGCGTGTCGCCGGCGGCCCGGATCAGATCGGGAACCTCTTAGTAGCGGCCGCGACCGCCGCCGCCGCCACCACCACCGCCGCCGCCACGGCCGCCGCCGAAGCCGCCACCGCCGCCGCCGCCACGGCCGCCGCCGAAGCCGCCACCGCCGCCGCCTTCACGGGGCTTGGCCTCGCTGACGTTCAGCGCGCGGCCGCCGTGCTCGACACCGTTGAGCGCGGCGATCGCGGCTTGCGCTTCCGCGTCGCTCCCCATCTCGACGAAGCCAAAGCCCTTGCTCTGACCCGTGGAGCGATCCGTGATGACCGCTGCGCTCTCGACCGTCCCGTGCGCCTGGAAAAGATTTTCCAGTGACGAGCCATCGACCGAATAGCTCAGATTTCCGACGAACAACTTCTTGCCCATAGCCTTCTCCTGATCCGCTCGTGTTTCGACCTTGGTTTCGCTTTCGAGGTCTTGCCGAAAGGGGCCGAATCCCGACCCAAGAGGTTAGGAGGGGCTACTAGGAGTCGATGCTGCAGGCCTGGGATGACCTGTGCGTACGAGCCGTTCGAACAACCAACCGCACGAGCTTGTAGCAGGTGGTTGGAAGGGGCGAAAGCAAGCACTTTGTGCTGCCCAAACGACCCGCCGGGGCCGGTTGCCAGGCAGGCTTCCTCCTGGACTTGGGCGGGTCTGGCGAGTAAAAGCCCAGCACTCCGTTGGTCTTTCGCGTGCGGCTCCCACGATTGCGACCAGCCGAGCGATGCAATCCCGCATCGGTGAAGCTCGTGGGGCCGAAGAAAGCGGACGCGAGGCAGGGCGGCATCGGCGGCCTTTTTCACCGCCGATCCGGCAGGGACGGCATGCCCTGGGCTCCGGGCCGGTGCGGTGCGGTATGGATCCGGGCACCCAGCGATCGCAAGGAATCGTCAACGAAAGGAATGGTCGTGGGGAACGGGCAGGCCGGAAAGCGAGTCGCCGGGGCCGCGAAGGGTGAAGCAGCGACCCCGAGCGTCAGCGTCGGTGCCCACGTCAACGCCTCGTGCGGTAAGTGTAAAGCCGTGACGAGCCACATCGTTCTCGCCAAGGTCGGGGCCCGGCCGACGCGGGTGGAGTGCCGGGTGTGCCATGCCATGCACGCCTACCGGACCTCGCCGTCCTCGCGGGCGCCCTCGTCGAAGGCCGCAGAGCCGAGCCCCGAGGAACTCTGGACCAACAGCATGCGTCAGGCGCGAGGCGTGACGGTTCCGTACCTCACCTCGGGCCGCTACCCGGTCGGCGCGCGTCTCAAGCACCCGCGTTTCGGCGAGGGCGTGGTCGCGCGCTTGTCGAGCCCCACGGTGTGCGAGGTGATCTTCTCGACCGGTACCGTCAAGCTCATCATGGGGGCGGCGGCCCAGGGCAGAACGCCCGGCGCCTGACCGGTCGACGAGACGACGGCGGTAGTCTCGTCGGAGTGAAGGATGGGGACCGGACGCGGGCAACCCGTTACCGCCCCCGGCCCCCTCGACAAACCTTTGGCGGCCTCAGGGATGCGAGCGCTGGCGCCTCCCAGCTCGTTCGATCGGGCTCTGACCCGCTCCGAGCCGGGGTGCGCGCATGCGTACGGATGAAGCACGCAAAGCGCCCGATCCCGGGCCGCTGGCTCCCGATCGCGCTTTTCGGCTTGAACGCAGCCCCCGTCGGTGGGCATTGCTTGCCACCATGTGCCTGCCCGCGTCGCGCGAGCACGAGTGACCCGTAGGGCCCGAAAGGACGACCAGACGACATGATCCGCTTTCCCTGGATCCGCATGCAGCGCAAGACCGACCCGGAGCTCCCGGTCGAGACGCCGATCCTGCTCGGCAACAAGTCGAACGGTGAGTTCTTCTGGGATCAGACCCCGCGCGAGCGCCTGATGCGCAGCGAGATCCTGCGTCGTGCCGACGAAGGTGCGCGGCGTCTTGGCATCGACCGGCGCGACTTCCTGGCGAGCTCGCTCGGCATGGCGACCTCGCTCGCGGTGGTCAACCTGTTCTCCGGCTGCAGCGACGGCGACGGCTTCCAGACCCCGCAGGAGCCGCTCGACTGCGAGGGCGCGACCGAGATCCTGTCCGGCAACGAGTTCATCTTCGACATCCAGACGCACCACATCGAGGACGAGGAGACGTGGCGCGAGCGTCACCCCGGCAAGGAGTTCGAGGCCGACGGCTTCGCGCGCTTCCTGACCCTCTACGCCTGCGATCTGCCCGACCGGCGCGAGTGCATCGGACCGAGCCAGTACGCGCGGCTGATCTTCCTCGAGTCGGACACCACGGTCGCGACCCTGTCCGGCTTTCCGTCGCCGATGTGCGAGGACGGCTCGCTGTGCACTAACCTGAACGGCAACGACGGCATGGCCTACTGGCGCGACCTGTTCAACTCGGCCGCCGGCAGCCAGCGCATGGTGCAGCACTGCCAGGTGGCGCCCAACGACCGCTGGGATCTGCAGCAGGCGATGATGGAGCAGATCCGCGAGCAGTACGGCAACCACGGCTGGAAGTGCTATCCGCCCTGGGGGCCGAACGGGCAGGGCTGGTGGCTCGACGACGACGCCGTCGGCACGCCCTTCATCGAGAAGTGCATCGCGCTCGGCGAGCCGCTGATCTGCATCCACAAGGGCTTCCCGCTGCCGGGCTTCGACCGCGAGCACACCGATCCGCGTGACGTCGGCCCCGCTGCGGCGCGCTTTCCCGAGGCCAACTTCGTCATCTACCACTCGGCGTTCGAGAGCCAGAACCGCGAAGGGGCGTACGACCCGAACGGCCTCGGCGTCGACCGCCTGGTGCGGACGGTGATCGAGCACGATCTCAAGGGCAAGAACGTCTACGCCGAGCTCGGCAGCGCCTGGGTGCTGTCGATGAACAACGCGCTCGGCGCGCAGCACCTGATCGGCAAGCTCGTCAAGTATCTCGGCGAGGACAACGTGGTGTGGGGCTCGGAGTGCCTGTGGTTCGGCTCGCCGCAGCCGCAGATCGAGGCCTTCCGCGCTTTGCAGATCTCGCCGGAGCTGCAGGAGGAGTGCGGCTACCCGGAGCTGACGCAGGAGATCAAGCAGAAGATCCTGGGTCTGAACGCAGCGCGGATCTACGGCATCGATCCCGCGGCGGTGCGCTGCACGATCGACGAGAGCAAGCTCGGCCGTGCCCGCAGCGAGCTCGATCTCACCCTCGGCACCCGGCGCTGGTCGTTCCAGCAGCCGCACGGGCCGCGCACGCGGCGCGAGTTTCTGGCGTTGCAGCGCTTTCGCAAGGCGCAGGGACGCATGGCGTAGCTGCCGGCAGGCGCAGACGCGGGCCTGGGGGCCGCGTCTGATAGGCTCAGGGGGTGACGTCAAAGCGCTCGCCCGAGTTCCGTCTGTTCACCTCGCTCCCGGTCGTCCTCCTCCTGCTCCTCGCGGGATCGTCCCTGGCGGAGATCCCGGCCACGCCGGTGATGATCGTCTACCGCTTCGACGGTCCGCTGGAGGTCCCGACCTACGACGCCGACGGCTTCGCCCGTCGTGGCGCGGCGGCCGCCGACGGCGCGCTCGCCCAGGGGACGTCGGTGATCCCGTGTCTCGTGGTCCGGGACGGCGAGCCTTTGACCGACTCGTCCGGCACGCCGTTCGTGGGTTTCGAGGTGGTGGTGGACGCACGGCGCGCGACCCCCGAATCGACCGCCCGCTTCAGAGATGCGGTCGCGCGACGGAAGGGCCTCGAGGTGCGCAACCACCACTGTCCGCCCGGCGTCGATCGCGTGGTCGACGTGCGCAGCCTGGCCGCGCTCGACAAGGCGCCGTTCTTCGATCCACCGCGCGCGGGCGACGCCGCGGACGAAGCGGGCAAGGAGGTGGGCGGCGAGCTCGATCGCGCGGTGCGCGCGTTCCACGCCTCGCGCCACTGCGACGGTGTGCAGCGGCGACTGCTCGAGCGCCGCGCGGCGCTCGACGCCGCCTGGGACGCGTTCGTCCGCGAGCGGGGCGAGTTCGGGGCGGAAGTTCTCGAGCGCGCGCGCAAGCTCGACTACGTGATGCGAACCGCCATCTACGAGGGCCACCTCGACCGCGGCTGCAGCGCCTACGGCGCCTGCGAGCGCAACGTGATCGCGCTGTCGATCCGCAACCGGGGTCGCATCTGCCGCGGACAGGGCTGCCGCTTCGCGGACGACTTCCAGGGCGTCGCGTCGGCGGTGTCGCAGTACAACATCTGGGACGAGCTGCTGACGCAGGTGTCGGGTCTCGCCTCGTGCTTCCTGCGCCCCGACCTGGCAGGCGACCAGCGCTATGCGAAGCTGCAGGCGCTGTACGAGCAGTCGCGCGGCGACGTCGAGCGGATCCTGTTCGGCGACGACGACGCGCTCGCGACGGTGTTCCCCGGCCCCGCGCCCGACGCGCTCGCCGGCTTGCGCCACTACTACCACCCGCCCGCGATGGGGAAGTGCTTCCCGGACGAGCCGCGCATCGAGTACATGACGGGCGCCGTCGCGCGGCGGGGAGGGGACTTCGCCCTGCTCGCGAGCACGCGCATCGAGGTCGGCGAGAAGCGTGGCGAGGGCTACGAGTTCCGCGACGTCGCGCTCTCGGAGACGCCCGAGCGCGACGTGCTGCGCGTCGCCGACCTGTACCCGGGCTTCCTGGTCGACGCGCGCAAGGTGTCGCTCCGGCCAAGCTCCGGCTGCCGTCCCTGGGGCACGCCGCCGGGCTGCCGCTTCGACGAGATCGGCCGTCACCGGAAGGTTCCCGGCTGGCTGTCGTCCGGGCGCCCGCTCGAGCTGACCTGCAGCGTACGCGCGCGCGACGAGGCCTGCGCCGCGGGGGCGCGGCCGGCGTCGGTGACCATCGGCGGTGCGTGCGACACCGCGATGCAGCCGGTCGCCGACGTTCCTTAGGCCGTCAGGCCGTCGTCACGTCCGCCGGTTCGACGCGGGCGCACGAACGCCATCTCGCAGCGGCGATGGGCGATGCGCCAGCCGTCCGGCGTGCGCACGAAACGGTCGTGGTACTCGCCGACGAACTTCGGGTGACCTGCCGGTGCAGGCCGCTCGGCGCTGCCGCTCGCCGAATCGTGGCGATAGTTGACGAGGTACGAGAGGCCGCTCGCCTCGTCCGGATTCAGCAGGGTGATCGCGACGTTGCTGCAGACGTGTCGCGAGGTGCGGCGCGCGACGCCTTGTCTGGCGAGAAAGCCGGCGCGGATCGCGTCCTGGCCCACCATGCGGACCCCGGCGGCTTCCCAGATGCCGTCGCTCGTGAAGAGGTCGGCGATCCGTGCGGCCTCGCCGAAATCGACGAGGTGGGTGTAGTCGATGACGAGGCGCTCGCAGGCGCGCTCGTCGAGGAGCTGGGCCACGGGATCCTGCGGCATTGGCGAGACCTATCCGACGTGCACGGCGCTGCACAATCCGGGCGTTCGGCGGCGCCAGTCCGGCCTTGCCTCGCTTGCGCTCCGTGGTAGTGGATCGGGCGCGAGCCCTGCATGTCCGAAGCCGCGAGCCAGAACCATCCGCAGCCGTCGACCGCCGTGCCGGCACCCGCACCTGCGCGCTTCGCCTGGCACGCCTACCTGGTGCTGCTGCGGCCGAGCCAGATCGCGCGCGCGCTCGACGCGATGCGCGCCGCCCGCGTCGTCGAGCCGGTGCCGACGTTGTTCCAGATCGAGCTCGGCGTGATGCGCATGTGGCACCGCATCCTGTTCCGCCCGGACACCATCGGCACCACGGCGGACTACCCGGTGCGCGACGACCGCTGGGCGCGCATGCTCGAGAAGCGCTGGTTTCGATTCCCCTTCCTGCTGCGCGAGGGATCCGTCGTGCCGTGGGATCTGTCGGGGCTGCTCAGCACCCCGCAGCGTCTGATGACGCACCTCCTCGGCACCCATCACGACGGCCTGCAGTTCGTCTACGACATGCAGATGCTGACCGCGTATCCCGGCGCGCTCGACGAGCTGTTTGATCGGGCGCGCGCGGTGGTCGAGCACGACACGCCGCGCACGCGCTGGCTCAGGAACCTGTGCGTCTACGAGCGCTACCACGAGACCCTGCTCGAGGTCGTCGAGCGCGCCGTGCGCGACGGGGTCGCCTTGCCGCCCGAGCAGGCCGACGATCCCGACATCTCGTTCCTCGCCTACATGCGCTGGTGCGCGCTGCAGCCCACGACGCCGCGCGGGGCCTGGCGCGCCTGGCGCACCGGACGCTTCACCTTCGCGCCCGGACCCGTTCCCTCGTCGCCGCTGGCCGCCGGCCGATGAACGCGGGCGAGCTGATCAACGCCGACCGCGCGACCTTGCGCGATCTGCTGGCGAGCGGGCACCGGATCGATGCCGATGCGATCGCCGGCTGGCAGTACCGCGGCACGAGCCTCGGCATGCCGGGCTTCGTCGACCAGCTTGCCTGGAAGACCTTCGTCAAGGCGTTCCACCGCGATCCCGGTGCGGCGCTCGCACGCGGCTGGAACGTGCGCATCCGTCAGACCGGACTCCTCGGACCGATCGAGCCGCTGCTGCGCAAGGGCAAGCCGTTCACCTTCGGCCACTTCCGGGTCGAGGACCCGCGTGGCTACTCCATGCCCGCGGGCACCGACCGTGGCCTGCTGCTCGACTACGGCCAGGGCGGCAACCCGCCGCTCGCCCCGACCAACCGGCTGCGCGATCCGATCGTCGCGCTCGAGGCCGGCAGCGCCGACCTGCTGCTCGGCTGGAGCTACCTGGACTTCGGCATCGTGAACGTGCCGACGCCGAGTTTCTTCACCCTCGAGCGCTTCGCACCGATCGTCGATCCCGTCCCGGCGCCGTAGTCCAGGGGTCGATCCCTCGCCGCCCGAGCGCGCCCGACAGCACCTGCGCCGCCGCCTCGAAATTGTGATCGACGGCCTTGCTCCAGCCCGTCCCGCGCTCAACCATGCGAGCCGTGATGCCTCGCCGATCGATCATCGTATGCGCGTCGTTGTCGAGTTTCTTCGCTGCTGCGGCGGCCGGGGCTACGCCGCCGGTTCCCCTCGGGTCCTACCCGGTGTGCGAGGCGTCGGCGGCGCTCGCGGTGCCGTGCAGCGACGATCCGGGCGTGACGTGCGTCTGGGTCGCCGACAACGAGCAGAGCGATGCGCTCTTCCAGTATCGGGTCGACGAGGCGGGCCGTCTCGCACCTGGCGAGCCTTTCAAGATCCCGCTCGAAGGTGCGCACGTCGGTGACATCGAGTCGCTCGCGAGCGACGACGCGGGCGTGCTGGTGATCGGCTCGCACAGCCGCAAGCGCGGCTGCAAGGCCGACGACGCGCGCGTGGCGGTGGCCCGGATCGAGCGCGATCCGCTGCGCGCCGCGCTGCTCGCAGGTTCGAGCGGCTTCGACGATCGCACCAAGGCGTGCGAGTCGAAGTGGCTGGTGCTCGCGGACGACGAGCCGGAGGCGGCGCGCGCCCTGCGCCGCGACTTCTGCGCGTCGCTTGCAGCGGGAGAGCAGGCGGCGAAGTCCGGAGACGTCGCGAGCTGCGCGGGAGCGACCCTCGACATCGAGGGTGCGCTCAGCGTGCCGGACGCCGCCGGAGCCCCGCGTCTCTGGCTCGGCCTGCGTGCACCGCTGCTCAAGGGGCTCGCCGTCCTGCTGCGCGCGGCGCCGAGCAAGGCCGGCAGCAAGCGCCTCACGTTCGACGGCATCGCGACCATCGATCTCCGTGGCGGCGGCATTAGCGATCTGACGCTCAGCGAGGGCTGGATCTGGGGCATCGCCGGAACGACCGACGACAGCAACGTGCAGAGCCACCTCTGGCGCGTGCGCGCCGATCGGCTGCGGGTCGGCGCGATCATCGGCGGCGTCGAGCTGGTTGCCGGCGGCGAGCTGCCGCCAGGTGCCGAGGGCGTGGTCATCCAGCCGGAGCAGAAGCGCGCGATCGTCGTCATCGACGGCGACACCGGGGCCCAGCAGGGTCGCTGCAAGGTGGGCGCACGCCAGATGACGATCCCTCTGCCCGAGTAGACCGCCCGCGCGAGCCCACTCCGGCGTCCCCGATCGGGGGCGATCCATCCCGCGCACTCCCGCGCACGGCCTTCGCGGCCGATCGGCAGCGTGGTGTGACGAGGTCGTTGCAGACCGCGCCGGGCATGCGATGGTACTTGGATCACCCCGATCCGCCGTTGGAGGGCGCAATGACAGAGCGACGTGACAGCCAGGACCAGTCCGAGTTCCGCGACTACTGCCGCCGCTGGCTCGACGAGAACCGCCCGCCCGCGGCCGCGTTCCGGCTGCCGATCTCGCCGATCGAGGTGAGCAGCGAGGAGCAGCGCCAGTACCTGTGCGCCTGGCAGAAGAAGTGCCACGCCGCCGGTCTGGTCGGCACCGACTACCCGAAGGAGTACGGCGGGCACGGCCACAAGGGCTTCCAGTCGATCGCGTCGCAGGAGATGGGCCGGGCCGGCGTGCCGTTCTTGATCAACGTGATCGGCCTCGGCATGGCGGCGCCGACCATCCTGGTGCACGGCACCGAGGAGCAGAAGCGCCGCTACCTGCCGCCGCTGCTGTCGTCCGACGAGATCTGGTGCCAGGGCTTCTCCGAGCCCGGTGCCGGCAGCGACCTCGCCAGCGCGCAGACCTCGCTGGTGCGCGAGGGCGACAACTGGATCGTCAACGGCCACAAGGTGTGGACCAGCCTGGCGCACTTCGCGAGCTGGATGATCCTGCTCGGCCGCCACTCGAAGGCCGACAAGTACAACGGCCTTACCTACTTCATCGCGCCGATCAAGGACGCCAAGGGCGTCACGGTCCGCCCGCTGGTCAAGATGACCGGCGAGACCGGCTTCAACGAGGTGCTGTTCGAGGACGTGGTCATCCCCGACTCGCTGCGCCTCGACGAGGTCGGCAAGGGCTGGACGGTCGCCATGACGACGCTCACCTACGAGCGCGGCGCGGCAGAAGGCGCGGGCAGCGGCGGTGGATCGTCGGTCGAGGATCAGGTGCACGCGCTGGTCGCGCTCGCCAAGCGTACGGCGCGCAACGGCGGCAGCGCGTGGGACGACTCCGTGGTGCGCGACAAGGTCGCGCAGCTTGCAATCCGCGCCGAGGGCCTCAAGCAGAACGCGCGCCGCATGCGCATCGAAGGCCTCATCGACCACCCGATGCGCATCCCGCTGCAGAGCAAGGTGCTGATCACCGAGCTCATCCAGGACCTGGCGGCACTCGGCGTCGAGATCGCGGGCCCGCACGCGAGCCGCTACCTCGGCGACCCGGGCGCACCCGACGGGGGCAACTGGCCGCACGCGTACATGAACTCGTACGGCATGACGATCGCCGCCGGCTCGAACGAGATCCAGCGCAACATCCTCGGTGAGCGGGTCCTCGGCCTGCCCAAATCGAAGTAGGAAGGGGACGACGATGGCACTCAGCAAGGATCTCGGCTTCGGCCCCGACGAGCAGCTGGTGCGCGACCAGGCGCGCCGCCTGCTGCGCGAGAACGTTCCGGTCGACAAGCTGCGCGCGCTGGTCGCGCGCGACCACCACGAGGCGTACGAGTCGAAAGTCCAGCCGGCGAACTGGAACGAGGAGCTCTGGAAGCAGATGGTCGAGCTCGGCTGGACGGCGCTCGGCGTACCCGAGTCGGCCGGCGGCCTGGGCATGAAGACGATCGTCAGCGTGGCGCTCGCAGAAGAGCTCGGCCGCGTCGCGGTGCCGTCGCCGCTGCCGGCGACGCAGCTCGCGACCGCTGTGCTGCGCGCCGCCGGTGCGACAGCGTGGCTCGAGAAGATCGCCGGCGGCGAGCCCGCGAGCCTCGCGGTGACGCCGGAGTCCGGCTCGTGGGAGCCCGGCGACAGCGACGTCGAGGCGCGCAGCGCGGGCGGCGGCGTGACCCTGCACGGCAAGGCGGCGTTCGTCCAGGATGCGCGCAAGGCACGGCTGCTGGTGGTGTCGGCACGCGGCAAGGGCGGCGTCGGCCTCTACGTGGTGCCGGTCGACGCGCCCGGCGTCACCGTCAAGCCGGACCGCATCGTCGATCTGACCCGCGACCAGGCGACGGTCGAGCTCGACGGCGTGAAGGTCGACGCGGCCGGTGTCGCCGCGGCGGAAGGGAAGGGTGCTGCTGCGCTGGAGTCGGCGCTGCCGACCCTCCTCACGCTGCTCGCGGCCGACATCTGCGGCGCCGCCGAGTGGCAGCTCCAGACCACCGCCGAGTACGCCAAGAGCCGCGTGCAATTCGAGCACCCGATCGGCTTCTTTCAGTCAGTCAAGCACCCGCTGGTGAACGTCATGCTGGCGATCGATCGCGCCAAGTCGCTGACTTATGCGGCGGCGTGCGCGATCGACGAGGACCCGGCCGACGCCCTGCGCCTCGCGCGCATGGCGAAGGCGGCCGCGTCCGACGCGGGTGCGTTCGCGTCGGATCGTTCAGTGCAGCTGCACGGCGGCATCGGCTTCACCTGGGAGTGCGACGTCCAGCTCTGGTTCAAGCGCCAGAAGCACTCGGAGCAGCTGTTCGGCAACGCGACCTACCAGCGCGCCAAGCTGGCACGCATCCTCGACCAGGCGGCATAGTGGCGCACGAGCGCTCGCGCCGGTGCCGCACTGCGTCGCAGGTTGTTCATTGACGGTGGGTGCGCGCTCGACCTAGTGAGTCTGTGCGGGTCGCATGCGAGCACCCGTCTATGTCGGGCGGTGTCGGGGCCGCACCGGCTGGATCGTGCTCCCCGGCGCAAACACGATCGAACGGAGGGATTCATGAAGAAGGTGTGGACCGCGGCCGTGCTGGCCGCAGCGATTGCCATTCCCGCAACGTCGAACGCGGGCGACAAGTCGCAGTCGACGCTCGTCAGCCCGATCGCGACCGGAACCGGCGCGCCCGTCGACATCGGCACCAAGTCGGTTGCCGCGGGTGTCTGGACCAATGCCACCAGCAAGGGCAAGACGCAGGGCGACGATAAGTGCAAAGTCCAGATCCAGCTCGGCAAGATCACCCTGCCCGATTCCGACCAGATTCCGGGAACCGGTGACGAGGTCATCTGCATCTCGGATGCGAAGGTCAACGTGGCCGGCGTGCCGCTCAACACCTCGGCCGTCTTCCGCGGCGAGGTCAAGAAGGGCGGCGTCAAGATCAAGGCCGACCTGTTCGCCGAGGGTACCGGCTGCGTCCCGTCGAAGAAGGGTGGCCCGGGCATCGCGAGCTACGAGGCGCGCACGGTCTGCTACCTGCCCGATCCGGCGTACCCCTCGCCGCCGATCCCGTTCGCGAGCGACCCGACGCAGGGCGTCTACGGCATCAGCTTCGGTCCGCACCCGACGACCGCGATCATCGCGACCGACGGGATCTTCTTCATTCCCTGACCGTACGCGAGGCATGGGCCCGCCCGGCGCCGTGCCGGGGGCCCATGCCTCGCGCGCCGCGCGCGGTCGCTCAGGGCGGTGGGACCGGGCCCGACGGGCGAGGCCCGTGGTATGCGTCGAGCGCCTCGGGTGCGCCGGCGACACCGCGTTTCGCGAGCCGCGTCAAGGCGTCGACGGCATAGGGCGCGACGCCGGGATCGCGCAGCAGCACCGCCAGCACGTCGACGCTCTGCGCGCCGCCGACCCGTCCGAGCGCGTACACCGCGTGCACGCGCAGCGCCGGCACCGGCGGCTTGCCTGCCGCGGCCAGCAGCAAGCGCTCGCCGCGCGAATCGCCGACGTCCGCGAGCAGCAGTGCCGCCTGGACCTGCTGTGCCGAGGAAGCTCCGGCGTCCGGCGCGAGCGTGGCCTCGGCCGCGCGCCGCGTTGCGGCTTCGGCGGCTGCGGCCGTCTCGCCGTGCTCGCGAATCGTCGTCAGGACACGCCGCGCCGCGAGTGCGTGGCCGGTGTTGGCCGCCGACACCGCCATGCGTGCGAGCGCGCCGAGCGCCGCGTCGGTCGTGCAGAAGCCGGGGCACGCGCCGGCCGCGGCGAGGCGAACGTCCGCGTCGCGGTCCTGCAACGCCGCCTCGACGACCGTAGCCGAGCGCGCGTCGCCGACGTCCGCCAGCGCCACGATCGCCGCGGCGCGCACCTCGGCCGCGGAGTCCTCGTGCGCGAGGCGCTCCAGCCGGCCGAGTGCGGCCTGGTCGGCAGCGTCGGCCGCGAGCTCGGCGAGCAGCCCCGCAGTGGCGATCCGGACGGCCGGGTGCTCGCGGTCGAGCGCTGCGATCAGCGCGGGTCCGGCAAGCGCACCCAGCGCGCGCAGGCGGCGCGAAGCGGCCTGCGCGCGCTCGTCGCCGCCGTCCTCCTCGGTCGCGCCGAGCGCGTTCACGTCGGGCTGCAGATCGACCGTGACGAGGTAGGGCGAGCGCTCTTCCGGCTCCTGGTCTCTGCACCCGGCGCTCGCCAGCACGACGACGCCGATCGCCGCACCGAGGAGGACGCGCCGGTGGCGCGCCCGGCGCACGATGACGCCGGGCGCTTGGGGCGCGTCGCCGCGCGATGTCGTGGACCGCAACACGCTGCAAGGTTAGATCGCAGGCCGGTCCGTTTTCCAACGCGTCCGCGCAGCGAAGGTCCTTTCTTGCAAATTCAGCGGCCAGGTTCCAAGAGCTGGCGGTGCGGCGCAGGATGAACGGATCGGTTGGCATCAGGAGGTATTCCCCATGGCGAAGATGCGTGCGGTGCAGGTGACCAAGGCCGGTGGCCCGCTGGAGTGCTCAGCGGTGTGCGGCCGATGAACGAGGTCTTCCCGCTCGAGCGCGCGGCCGAGGCGTACGGCGCCGCGCGTTTCCGTGTCGTGCTGACGACGGGCAGCTAGCGAGTTCGTCGGGCTCGATCCGCATCAGCCGCGCGACGGATTTGTGAGCTGGTCCGGGGTGTGGTCGAACAGGATCGGTTCGAGCCCGCCATGGATCAACGCGCACAGGAGGCGCTGGCTGCGGTTCCAGCAGGACTTGGCGGCGCAGCTCGCGAGCGGACGATGATGGACCCCTCGGCGCCGTCGCCGGACGCCGTAGCGCCGCGTTGGCAGCCACCGGCGCTCGCCTGGCTGCTGCTCTTCTTCTATGCGACGGCACTGCTCTCGATCGGTCTGAGCGAGGACTGGCGGCTGCAGCACGAGGACAACGGCGCCCTGCACACGTCCTTCGCGCGCGCGCACCTCGACCTCGGCCTGTCGCGCACGCGGGCGCACGACATCTTCTTCACGCCGACGACCGGCGTGGGATTCTTCTACAGCCACCACCCGCCGGCGACGTCGCTGGTGCTCGCCGGCGCGTTCGCGCTGGTCGGCTCCGATGCCCCGTGGGTGGCGCGCGTGGTGGCGGTCGCCTTCCATCTGGCGAGCCTGGCGCTCTTCGTTGCGTTGCTGCGCATCCACCTGCCACCCGCGCTCGCGCTCTGCGGCGGCGTCCTGTTCGCGACCGTGCCGATGAGCGCCTACTTCGGGCGCATGGTCAACTACGAAGTGCTCTGCTTGACGGGCGTGCTGCTGCAGCTCTTCGGCTACGCGCGCTGGAAGACCGGACGCGCGAGGTCCGGCTTGGGCCTGCTGGCGCTCGGGATCCTGTTCGGCGGGCTGATCGACTGGCCGGCGTTCTTCGTCGCCGTAGCACTCGGCCTTGCCGAGGCGCTGGCGGCCCTGCGCGGCGAGCGCGCCGCGTGGCGCGGCTTCGTCGCGATCGGTGCGGTCGCGAGCGCGGTCTTCGCCGTCGACCTCACGCACCTCGTCGTCGCCAATGGCTCGCTGCGCGGGCTGCTCGACGTGCTCGGTAGCAAGCAGCAGGGTGTGGTGGTGACGGTGGCGAGCTTCGTCGAGCACGAGCTCGCGCACGGCCGGCGCTACTTCGGCCGCGCCGCACTGCTCTCGAGCGCCCTGGTCGCGGTCGCCCTGCTCGCGCGCCGAGCACCGCTGGTCGCGACGCTTGGTGCGGCGGCGCACCCGCGCGTCCTCGGCCGCTGGCTCGGCGCGAGCGGTGTCGCCGCGCTCGCCTACACGCTGGCCGCGCCGTCGTGGGCGATCGTGCACGCCTACTGGAGCTTCTACTTCCTGCCCTTCGTCGTGACCTCGCTGGTGCTCGTCCTGGGCGCGCTCGCCGAGCGCTGGGCGCGTGGCGGGCGCGTCGGATGGATCGCGGCGCTCGTCGGTGCGGCGATCGTGTTCGACGTCGGCAACACCGCCGTGCGGACGCTGATCCGGCGCCACGGCTCCCCCGAGCCCTACGCGATCCAGCGCACGCTGGACCTGCGGCGCGACAACATTCCGCCGCGCAGCTGGGTCGAGACGCCAGCGCCCGACGTCACGGCACGCTGAAAGGACCGCGCGCAGCGAACGTCCGTTCCCGGCGACGCGTCACGAGCGACGCGCGGGGGGAGCGATGCGCAAGGTCAAGGTCCTGCTGCTCGACCTAAAGACGTACTACCTGTCGCCGCCCTACCAGCTCGGGCTGCTGGTCGAGTACGCGCGCCTCGAGCCCGAGGTGCGGCGCTGCGTCGAGTTCGTCTTTCAGACGGAGCCGCGCCGGCGCTCCCCGCACGAGATCGCCCGGGCCATCCTCGACGCCGGCGCCGATCTGGTCGCGCTGTCCAACTACGCCTGGACGCACAAGCGAGTAAGCGCCGTGCTCGACATCCTCGAGCGCGCCGCGCGTCCGCTGCCGCGCATCGTGCTCGGCGGACCGAATAGCTCGGGGCGCTTCGGTGACGAGATGCTCACCCGCCATCGCGTCCTCTCCGCTCTGGTCGAAGGCGAGGGCGAGCCGGCGTTCCGCGACATCTGCGCTGCCCTGGCCGACGACCCGACCCGCGATCCGTTCGGCCGCGCCCGCAACTGCGTCGTCCGCGGCGAGGACGGCGCGACCCTGCGGTCCGATCCCAACCACCGCATCGAGCTCCTCGACGAGGTGCCGTCGCCTTACCTGAGCGGGCTCCTGCCGGCGCGGCCGTCGCCGATCTTCTACGAGACCAACCGTGGCTGTCCCTACCGCTGCGCGTTCTGCTACTGGGGCAACGGCAACGCCAGGATCTACCGCATGTCGCCCGAGCGTATCCGCGCCGAGATGGACTTCTTCGCGCAGCGCGGGGTGTCCTCGTTCTGGCTCGCCGACGCGAACTTCGGCATCTTCGCGAGCGACGCCGCGATCGCCGAGACCATGGCGGAGATCAACCAGCGCCACGGCGGCCCGTTCAAGCACGTCGGGGTCAACTGGGCGAAGCAGAGCAGCGACCGGGTGCTCGAGATCGCGAAGATCTTTCGTGCCGGCGGCATGGGCTGCACGACCACCATCGCGCTCCAGTCGGTGACGCCGTCGGCCGAGGAGACCGCGAAGCGCTACTCGCTGCCGGCGGCCAGGTTCGCGGGCTTGGTCGCCAAGGCGACGGCGGAAGGACTCGACACCTACACCGACTTGATCTGGGGCTTGCCCGGCGAGACCATCGGCAGCTTCCTGGACGGCCTTTCCGCGGTGATCGCAAGCGGCGTGCCGGCGATCATGATCCATCAGCTGTACCTGCTGCCCGGGACCGAGTTCTTCGAGAACCGCCGCGAGCTCGGCCTCGAGATGCTTGCCGACGCCGCTGCACCGGTCGTCGAGCGCGAGGACACCGGCGACGAGCAGCGCTCCGACTTCGCGGACTACGTCGTCGTCAGCCACCCGGCGATGAGCCTGGCCGACATGGTGCGCGGCGCGCGCCTGATCGGCATCAACCATCTCCTGCACAACCACGACCTCGGTCGCGTGGTGGTGTTCTTCCTGGCGCGGCACGGCATCGATCACCGTCAGGCCTACGAGCTCTTCGATCGCGTGCTGCTCGGCGAGGTGCCTGGCTTCGCCGCCGCCGAGGGGAGCCTGCTCGCGGATCTGCGCGCCTGCATCCTGGGCTTCGCCGGAGATGTCGGCCGCGATCCGTACGTCTTCCATTTCCGCCTGAGCGGTCTGGTCTGGTTCACGACCGAGGGCGGCGGCCGCAGGCGGCCGCGCGCCGAAGAGGTGGGTTCCTTCCTGCAGCGGTTCTTTGCCGCGCTCTGCGCGCTGCACGGCGTCGAGCTCGGCGCGGAGGAGGGCCGCCTGCTCGAAGAGCTGGTCACCTACAACGTCCTGATCGCACCGAAGCCGGCGTGGCGCCCGGCGGGCGAGTATGCGTTCGACTACGACGTCGATCACATCTGGAGGGACATGCAGGCTGCGATCCACGCTGCCGCCGTGCAAGCGGGCGCTGGCTGGCCCGGCCTCGCCAGCGCGGTGCGGGACGGCTTGCGCCTGCTGCTCACCGACGACTACCTCGCCAGCCGGCGCACGGCGCCACGCTACCGCGTGCGCAACGATTGGCGGATCGCGCCGGTGATCGAGACCGCCGAATGGCTGCTCAGCAGCCGCAGCAAGCACTGCTCGGTCGAGCGGATCTGAGCAGCTCTTCAGCGCGCGGCGCCGCCGCGCCCGGGGGTCGCCGCCAGCCGCGCCTCCTCGACGATGGCCTCGAGCTCGGCGACGAGCAGCGACGTGGTCAGCTCCTCGCCGGGCACCAGCACCGCGAACTCGCGGTCGAGCGCCGAAGCGAGCTCGGCGAGCGACAGGGAGTCCAGCGGCGCGAGCTCGTCGAGTCGCGCCGATCCGGTGATCGACTCCTTCGGCACGCCGAGCACCGCCTCGAGGACGCTCCACAACCGATCCCTGCTCTCGACGCTCATGATCGGCCAACTCTTCGCTGCGCCTCGAGACGCGCCTGGCGGGTCAGCTCGCGTGTGATGTTGCGCTGGTGTGCCTCGAGCGTGCCGCCGCCGATCTCCATCAGCTTCGCGTCGCGCAGCAGGCGCTCGAGTCCGCGCTCACGGCAGACGCCGGCCATGCCCAACATCTGCACGGCGCGGTCAGCGACCTCCTTGCCGACCTGTGCCGCGAACAGCTTGGCAGCGTCGGCGCCGAGACGGTTCGACTGCGCCGGGCCGACCGCGCGGGCGACGTCGTGCACCATGCAGCGCGCCGCCGCGGTGCGCGCGTAGGACTCGGCCAGCAGGCGCTGGACTCGTCCGTCCTCGGCGGGCAACTCCCCGGCGACGTCCGGCTCGGCGGCGAAGCGGGTCATCTCGGCCACGCAGCGCTCCGCCAGCCCGACGCTCATCGCCGCGAGGCAGAGACGCTCGATCTCCAGGTTGTGCAGCATCTGCACCAGGCCGCCGCGCTCGCGACCGAGCAGATTGCGGCGTGGTACGGAGCAGGCATCGAAGAGCAGCTCGGCCATCGGCGCGCTGCGCATGCCCATCTTGTCGATCGGCGTTCCGATCGTGAAGCCGGGCGTCGAGCGCTCGACGAGCAGGCTGGTGATCTCGCCGTCGAGCTTCGCGTAGACCAGGAAGTAGTGCGCGTCGGGCGCGTTGGTGATGAAGGTCTTGCGGCCGCGCAGCACATACTCGTCGCCGCAGCGCTCGACCGTCGTCTGCATCGCCAGCACGTCCGTTCCGCACCAGGGCTCCGTCATCGCCATCGCGCCGATCCACTCGCCGCGCAGCACCCGCGGCAGGACGTGCGCGCGCTGCTCCGGGTTCGCTGCCTGGCAGAAGTTGTGCGCGAACAGGATCGTGTGCGCGAGGAAGGCGATCGCGAATCCGGGATCGGCGCTCGCCAGCTCCTGGTGGGCGAGCACGGCGGCGAGCGTATCGCCGCCCCGTCCGCCGTCGGCAGCCGGAATTGTCAGGCCCAGGAGCTGGAGCTCGCCGGCGCGCGTCAAGAGCGCGCGGTCGAGGGTGGCGTTGCGATCGCCCGCGTCCGCACGAGGCGCAACCTCGTCGGCGACGAAGGCATGGATGGTCGCTTGCAGTGTGCGTTCCATCAAGCGGCGCTCGGCAGATAGGGCCACAGCCACCACTCGCCCGGCATTGTGAGCAGGAATGCCGCAAGCGCACGCGCGACGTCCGCCTCGGGCACGCGCCCCGGCGACGGTGCGATCGGACGGCCGTAGTGCAGCTCGAAGCGTCCGCCGCGATGCACCACGGCGATCGGTAGGACCGGAACGCCGACCATGCCGGCGAGCAGGAAGATTCCGGCCGCCAGCGATACGCGCTCGCCACACAGCGACAGCGTCACGCTGCGCGCGACCACGTCACCCGGCACGTCCATCAGCACGCAGATCGACCCGCCCTTGAGGAGACGGGTGCGGGCGAGCGAGGTCGCCTCGGCGCTGACGCCGAGCAGCGGTAGTCCGCTCTGGCGCTCCAGCCAGGCCACCTTGCGCCGTCCCCAGGCACGCTTCGCGTCCGACATCGGATTGTCGTCGTCGAGCGGCCGTCCGACGATCTGGACGTCCAGGCCACGCGCGCGCCTCAGGTGGAGGTAGGCGAGCACGGGGCTGCCGAAGTGCAAGGTGGCCCAGATCACCGGCCCGCTGTGGACCGGCTCCGGTGCGAGCGTGGCACACATGGTGGGCAGCCCGGTACGGCCCGCCACCAAGCGACGCGAGTCGGACTCCTCGCGCGCCTCCGAGCACAGCGCGTCGAAGTAGATGTCCTGCGCCCGCACCGGGGCGACCTCGAGCCAGCGCGCGATGCGCTCGACCGCTACCGCCCGGCGGTGCGCGTCAAGCGCACGCTCGACGTGCGCGCACAGCCGCGAGTAGACGACACCGGTGCCGCCACCAACGGTCGTGAGCGGTAGCAGCCAGCGGTAGCGGGCGACCTCCCAGCGGCGAGCGAGCGCGTCGCCTCGCCGGACGGTCATGCGAGCTCCGCCAGGTAGCGCGCGCGGGTGGCGCCGCGCGCGAGCTTGCCGCTGGTTGTCTTGCCGACACCGCCGGGCGGCACCAGCTTGAGATGGCGCAGCGCGAGTCCGGTGACGCGCGTGACGTGGCTGCGGATCGCGCGCGCGAGGTTCTCTTGCGCGACCGGGTCCGTCAGCCGGGTCTCGACCACCGCCGACACCACCTCCGTGCCACGCCGCGCGTCGATCGTTCCGAACGCGACGGCGCAGCCCGGTCGCACGCCGGGCACCTCGTTGATCGCGGTCTCGACGTCGTGCGGCGCGTACTTCTCGCCCGCGATCACGATGACGTCCTTGGTGCGCGCGACGAAGAAGAGATCACCGTCAGCGAGGTAGCCGCGGTCGCCGGTCGTGAGCCAACGGCGCTCGGGGCTCTCGGTCCGGTGCCCGGTGGGCTCGTCGCCGTAGCGGGAGAACAGCGAGTCGCTGCCGAGCCAGATGTCGCCGATCGCGCGCTCGCCGAGCACCGTGTCGCGGTCGCGGATCTGGACCACGCAGCCGGGCAGGGGACGACCGATGGCGACGCAGGGGAAGCCCGCGTCGGCATCGGTCGCCGGAACGGCGCGCGCCACCGACGCCGCCGCGCCGCGGTCGATGCGCTCAACGCGCGGTGGGCGCGCGGGCGGATGAGTGGTGGCGATGGTGACGTTCTCGGCGAGACCCCAGGCGGGGGTCATCGCTTCGGGCCTCAAGCCGTACCCGGCGAAGCGCGCAGCGAAGGCCGCGATGGTCTCTGCCAGGACCGGTTCGGCAGCGTTCATGGCGAGCCGCCAGCGCGACAGGTCGAGGCCCACGAGGTCGCGCTCGTCGACCCGCTGTACGCACAGCGCGTAGGCGAAGTTCGGCGCCCACGAGATCGTGCCCTGGTAGCGGTCGAGCGCCTGCAACCAGAGGTGCGGCGCGCGGATGAAGTCGCCGGTCGGGATCAGGACGGTTTCGCAGCCGCACAGAAGCGGCAGCAGGAACGCATCGATCAAGCCCATGTCGTGGTAGAGCGGGATCCAGTTGACGCTCACGTCGCGTGGGGTGAGCGCGAGCGCGTCGCGCACCGCGCGCAGATTGTTGAGGATCGCGCGGTGCGACAGGCGAACCCCCTTCGGGGCGCCGGTCGAGCCCGACGAGTACTGGATCGTGGCGACCGCCTCGGAGGTGCACGCGACCGGTGCACGCTGCCCTGGCGGTGTCCGCAGGTCCTCCGGGCGGACGATTCGCGTGGCACCGAAGAGAGCAGCGCCGTCCGGGGCCAGTACCGCCGCGGCGCCGTCGTCGCAGTAGGCGAGCCGCGCGCCCGCGTCGCGCAGGATGCCGCCGATCAGCTCGCAGTACGCCTCGGCAGCGGCGACCCGCTGCGTCGGCGTGGAGGCGAGCGCGGGCACGCCCCCGGCGAGCAGGACGGCGAAGTACGCGGCCACGAGCTCCGGTCCGGTCGGCAGGATCAGCACGATCGCGTTTCCCGCGTGGAGGCCGTGTGCTTCGAGGCCCGCCCGGATGATCGCCGCCCGCGCGAGCAGCGCACGCACCGAGAAGCGCTGCTCGCTGCCGTCGCGCGCGGCGAAGACCAGCCGTGCGCGTGCCCCGTCGGCGTCCGCGCGCGCCAGGATCGCCCCTGTCAGCGTTGTCGCGCGGTCGAGCAGGCGAGGCGCGCGGCTGGAGCCGGACAGGGGCTCGCCGTGTCCCCGGTCGCCCGCATCGAGATCCCACGCGCCGAAGGTGCGCAGCGCGAGCGCTGCGCCGAGGCTCGCGCCGTCGTGCTCGGCCGGGGCGAGCGCGCGCGACGGGCCGGCGGCGAGCGCGAAGGAGAGCGCCGCGTCGATGCGCGGCTCGGCGACCGTGAGCTCGATGCGGTACCCATGGTCGCGCACCAGGCGACGGCGCGGTACGACGAACGACCACCACGCCCCGTCCGGAGCGTACGCAGCGCGCCGCCGGCGCCGCAGGACGGTCCGCCCACCCGCATCGACGATCCGCAGGTGGACATGGTGGGCGAGCCGTTGCCCGTAGGTCAGCGGGAAGAGATCGATGCGCTGCACCTCCCGGGCCCCGACGCGGAACGTCTGCACGAGCCGCGCGCCGGCGCCGAGCGGTGGCGCGACCGCCGGACCCGGCGGATGATCGAGCTCGGGTCGCGCATCGGGCTCGAGCGCGACCCGCGCCCGTTCGTGCCCCGCGTGCAGCGCTGGACCTGATGCAGGAGGCACGTCGCTGAGGCGCACCGCCTCGGCGAGGATCGTCTCGAGCTCGCGTGCGCGAAGGGGCGGTGCGAAGCGCTCCGCGACGTCCGCCCGGGCTGCCAGGCCGAGCGTGCGCCGGCGCGCCGGCTCGATGACGAGATCCTCGAGCGCCGCACGCCACTGCTCGAGCCCGAACGCGAGACGGCCGTTCTCGCCGTCGCGGATCGCGTGCCGGAAGGCCGGGGTCGGGCTCGCGACGGTCGGCACGCCGACGGCGGCCGCCTCCAGGTACTTGACCTCGCCCTTGGCGCAGGCGAAGCGGCTGTCGAGCTCGAGCGGGGCGAGGTTCACGTCGACGGTCGCGATCAGCGCCGGTAGCTCCGTCCAGGGTACGCGCGGCATGCGCCGGATCCGTGCCGCGAAGCTCTCGAGGGCCGGGGCGATCACGAGCGGTCCGACCAGCAGCAGGCTGGTCGACGGGTGCGCGGCCAGCACCTCGGCCAGAGCCGGTGCAATCGTCGCGAAGTCGCGGTCGTGTGTCGGCGTGCCGCTGAAATAGCCCAGCAGGACCTCGGTCGCGGCGGTCGAGCTCGTGCGCCGCTCGGATTCGCGCCGCCGGGCCCGGTCGCCGAGCGCCAGCTCGACGCTCGACAGCGCGTCGCGGTGCAGCCAGGCCCGCCAGCCGAGGTCGCGTGCGGTCGCGAGTAGCGGCTCGGTCGGTGCGAGGAAGCCGTCGCACGCGTCGAGTACGGCGCGGTAGCGCCGAACGCCGTCGAGCCAGAGGGCGCGCTCGTCGGCCCCGAGGTGCTCGAGTGACGGCAGCGATCCCGCGTCGGGGACGAAGATCAGGTCGTCGATCGTGCCGAGGACCGGCACGCCGCGTCGTCGCGCCGCCGCGAGGACCGCGCGGACGAGGGGCGTTTCGGGCGTGCGATAGGCGAGAACGACGTCGGCGCGCGCCACGTCGTGCTCGAGCCGCGCGTCGGTGAAGTGCCGCACCACGCTGCGTGCACCGAACAGGCGCGCCTGCGCCGCACGGTGCAGCACCTCGTAGCGGTGGCAGAAGCCGTCTATCCCGCTGATCCAGAGCAGCCGCATTCGCCCCCCACGCCGGTGAAGCACCCGCGCGCCACAACCGACGCTCGCTGTGCGTCACCTTTACGACGCGCGCGCAAAACTTTGCGCGGGGTGGCGAAAGCCCGGGATGCGCGCGGCGTCTGTGATGCCGGGTGACGTTGGAGGGGGGCACGCCGGTGGCGCGTGCGGGAAGGGGAGACGTGATCCAGCTCTTTCGCCCGTCGCTCGGCGACGATGAGGCCGCGGCGGTACGGGAGACGCTCGCCAGCGGCTGGGTCGGGCTCGGCCCGCGTACGGCCACCTTCGAGGAGCGCTTCGCGGCCCACGTCGGCGCGCGCCACTGCGTGGCGTTGAACTCGGGTACGGCTGCGCTGCACCTGGCGATGCTGGTCCTCGAGCTGCCACCCGAGGCCGAGGTCGTCGTGCCCGCGCTGACCTTCGTCTCGACGGCGCACGCGGTCGTTCTCGCCGGCGCGCGCCCGGTGTTCGCCGACGTCGGCGAGGCGTCCCTCACGCTCGATCCGCACGACCTCGAACGCCGCCTGTCGCCGCGCACCCGTGCGATCCTGCCTGTGCACTACGGCGGCCACCCGTGTGCGATGGATGCCATCGCGCGGCTCGCCGCCCAGGCCGGCGCGGTCGTCGTCGAGGACGCGGCCCACGCGGCCGGTGCGCGCTACCGCGGCCGTGCGGTCGGGGCACTATCGCCGCTCACCTGCTTCTCGTTTCAGGGCGTCAAGAACATGACCACCGGCGAGGGCGGCTGCGTGACGACGGGCTCCGCCGAGGTCGCCGGCCACCTGCAGCGGTTGCGCTGGATGGGCATCGATCGCGGCACCTGGCAGCGGACCGGCGGTACGCTGCACGACTCGCACTACGAGGTCGCCGAGCTCGGATTCAAGTACCACATGAACGACATCGCGGCGGCGATCGGCCTCGTCCAGCTGGAGAAGCTGGAGCGCTTGAACGCGCGCCGGCGCGCGATCGCCCGGCGCTACGACGACGCCTTCGCCGAGCTGTCCTGGCTCTCCGTTCCCGCACTCGCTGCGGACGTGGTGAGCGCCCGGCACAACTACGCTATCCAGACGGAGCGCCGCGATGCGCTCATTGCCTGGCTGCACGAGCGCGGCATCGCGAGCGGCGTCCACTACATGCCGCTGCACCTGCACCCGTTCTATCGGCACCTGAATGCGCGTCTGCCGGTGGCCGAGCGCGCGTGGCGGCGTCTTCTGCTGCTGCCGATCTATCCGGACCTGACGGACGAGGAGCAGGAGCGCATCGTGGACGCGGTGCTCGCGTTCGGGCGCGAGCGCGCCTAGCTAGCCCGCCCGTCAGTCGCCGCGTGCGAAGCGCGCCACCGTCTCGACACTCTCCGCCCACCCGTAGCGCACCGCGATCGCGCGCAGCGTGGCGCTCGACGCGACCTCGATCGGACGCGCGTAGAGCTGCCAGCGCGCGCTCTCGCCCTCTTCGAACGTGTACGCGATCGACGCGCCGTCGACCGCGGACTGCAGGCTCACCTCGATCGGGCCGGCGGGGGATCGCGCCGAGGTCGCCCGTTTCGGCCACCCAGCGCTCGTGCGCGGCGCGCATGCGCTCGAGGCGAGCCTGGTGCTCCGGACGCCCGGCGAGGTTCTCGAGCGCGAAGGGATCGGCGACGGTGTCGTACAGCTCCTCCTCCGGCTTCGTCTGGACGTAGTACCAGTCGGCCGGCGGCAGCAGCGCGCCGGCGTCGTGCAGGCGGAAGATCTCCTGCATCGTCGCTGCCCGTAGGACGTCTCGGGGTGGTAGTTACGCACATACGCGTAGCGACGGTCACGCACCGCGCGGATGCGGTCGCGAGCCTCGTCGTGCCGGTCGGCGGTGGCGAAGACGTACTCGGGCTCCGGTGCGCGGTCTGGTCCGAGGAAGACCCGGCCCTGCAGGTGTGACGGGACGGGCAGGCCGGCGAGCGCGAGCACGGTCGGCGCGAGGTCGATCCAGCTCACCAGCTCCTCGTTCACCTCGCCCGGCTCGAGGTGGCCGGGCCAGCGCACGATGAGCGGCAGGTGGATGCCCCCATCGTAGACCCAGCGCTTCTCGCGCGGCAGGCCGCGCCCGTTGTCGGGAAAGAACACCGCCACGGTGCTCTCGGCGACGCCGTCCTCCTCGAGCATCGCCAGCAGCTCGCCGACGTGCGCGTCGAGGCGGGCGACGTTGTCGTAGTGGCGCGCGATGTCGCGCCGCACCACCGGGGTGTCGGGCAGGTAGGGCGGCACCGACACCGCCGCGGGGTCGGTCTCGGTGGGGCGCGCGCCGAAGAGCTGGCTCTCGTGCGTGCCGAAGATGGTGACGTGGGCGAAGAACGGCTGCCCGGGCTCGCGGCCGCGCCAGTCTCCGGCGGGATCGTCCCAGTTGGTACGCGGTGCGCCGTCGACCGTGCCGCTGAACTGGTAGTCGAGCTTGGTGAGGCTGCTGGTGTAGTAGCCGGCGGCGCGCAGGTACTCGGTGAAGGTCTTGACCTCGGGCGGCGGCACGGGCTGGTAGCCGCCGTCGAGGCTGCGCATCTGGTGCGCGCCGATGGTGGTCGCGTACAGGCCGGTGATCAATGCGGCGCGGCTCGGTGCGCAGACGCCGGCGGTCGAGAACGCGTTGTCGTAGCGCACGCCCTCTTGCGCCAGGCGGTCGAGGTTCGGCGTCCGCGCGAGCGCGTCGCCGTAAGCGCCGATCTCGAAGCTCATGTCGTCGGCGACGATCTACAGCACGTTGGGCGGGGTCGCACCGGTCCGTGGTGCGTCCGCGCACGAGGGCAGCGTCGCCGCCAGGAGCAGCGCGAGCACGAGCAATGGGGTAGGGCGCATCGTGGTCCTCATTCTGGCTCGCGTGGGGTCGTGCTCGGGGTGTCGTGCTCGGCGCCCATCGGGCGCAGGGCGAGCTGGCCCGTACGCAGGATGTCGATCGCGTTGCCGAGGATGCGCATGGCCTCCTGCGGCGCGTGGAAGCCGTTGGAATTCTCCGACTCGACGAAGTCGACGTAGAACTGCCCGCGGCGCTGGGCGTCTTGCGCGGCTTTCAGCTCCGGCTCGGTCGCGCCGGCCCGCTTCGCGCGCGCGATGTCGGTGATCAGGCCCATCAGCGCGTCGAGCGCACGGTTGCGCAGCTCGACGGTCTTTTCCTGGATGCTCTCGACGCGCGCGCGCAGCTCCGCCTCGGGCCACTTGTGGCAGGTCTGGCAGGCGTTGTTCACGTTGAGCATCGGGCTGCGCACGTGGTGGTCACTGATCTTGAGCGCGCCGACCCGCGTGTACGGCATGTGGCAGTCGGCGCAGGCGACGCCCGAGCGCGCGTGGATGCCCTGGCTCCACATCTCGAACTCGGGGTGCTGGGCCTTGAGCTGCGGCGTACCGGTCTCGGCGTGCGTCCAGTCCTTGAAGCCGATCTCATCGTAGTAGTCGGCGATCTGCTCGACGCGCAGCCCCTTCGCCCACGGGTAGGTGAGCCGTTTCTCCTTGCCCTTGAAGTAGTACTCGACGTGGCACTGTCCGCACACGTAACTGCGCATCTCCTGGCGCGTCGCCATGGTATTGACGTCGTAGCCGGGCACGCCCTGGCTCGCCTTCATCGCCGCGATGCCCTCGATGAAGCCGGGCCGCGTCACGCGCAGCGCCATGCTGTCGGGGTCGTGACAGTCGATGCACGCGATCGGGTGGCTGAAGTGGCTGCGCGCCTCGGCGTACGGCAGCTGGTTGATGGCCTCGAAGCCCTTGATCAGGTCGCCGCCGCCGGCCTTCTTGTAGGGCACGTAGACCGAGGCGTGGCAGTGGATGCAGGTACCGGGCTGCTGAAACTGCTTGACGCGCTCGGTGTAGGTCTGGTCCTCGAGCATGTAGGCGTGGCCGCGCTTCTTGCGGAAGTCGACCGAGAACGCGTAGCCGGCCCACATCGTCTTCAGGCGCTCGTCCTCCTCGAGCCGCTGTTGCGCGACCACGGTGCGCGGATCGGCCTCGGTCGGCGAGCGTGGCAGCGCCTCGCTGCCGCCGAAGCGCGTACGCTCCTGGTCGACCGTGCGCAGGTAGGCATCGTACTGCAGCGGGAAGTTCTTGCCCCAGAGCGCAGGATCCTCGGTCTCGTCGGTCAGCTCGACCACGCGGAAGAACGGGTGCCGGGCCTCCTGCTTGCGCTCGAAGATGTTCACCAGGAACGCGGTGAGCGCTGCCGCTGCGACCCCCGCGACCAGCGCCAGAGTGAGCACCTTGCCGCGCGTCCAGCCGGCGCCGTCTGACCTCTGCGTGGGTTCACTCATGGCTCACCTCTCGTCCGCTGCGAGCGACGTCGCCGACAGCTCCAGGTGCCCGACCGAGCCGTGACAGCGGATGCACGACAGCGGGTCGTCGCCACCGTGCCCGCCGCCGTCCGCCATCGCCGCGACGATGGGTGCGTGGCAATGGCGGCAGTTCGCCTCCGCGATGCGGCGTCCGCCGGGCGTGATCTGGATCGGCTCGTGGAAGCTCTGCGTCGTGAAGTAGAACGAGTGCCAGAAGCCGTTGTCGGCCTTGGTGTAGTACTTGCCGAAGAAGTCGTGTGGAACGTGGCAGTCGTTGCAGACCGCCACCGAGCGGTGGCTCGCCTTCAACCAGCCGTCGTACTGCTCGTCCATGACGTGGCAGTTCGCGCACGCCCGCGGATCGTTGGTGAGGTACGACCAGCCGCGCGCGTAGACGAAGGTGTACGCGCCGAGCCCGGATGCGATGCCGAGCAGAACGAGAGCCGCAACCAGCGCCGCCTGCGAGCTCCGCATCGCCAACTCACCTATCCCAGCCGCATCCTGAAGAAGTCGATGATCTCCGCCACTGCCTTGCGCGTCGGCTGGCTCTGCTCGTCGATCAGGTGCAGCGTCACGACGCTGTGCGGATTCTTCATCGGCGAGTCCGGATTTGCCGCGCTGTCCGGCAGGACGGTGCCCTTGAAGCGGTCGCCGAGCGCTTGCTCGTAAGCGGCGAACCGCGCGGCGCGACAGAAGCTGTCGCCCGCGAAGCGATAGCCGAGCACGGTGAGGTCCTCGCGCTCGAGCCGCTCCTTGACGGCCTTCAGCTCGTCGGGAGCGATGTGCATGCCGCCCGACTGCAGCAGCGGCAGCGAAGGCTGCGACAGCACCGGCGCCAGCATCGCCGGCTCGAGCATCATCGACAGCGCGAAGTTGCCGGTGAAGCACATGCCGATCGCGCCGACGCCCTTGCCGCCGCACAGCGGGTGCGCGTGCGCGGCGAGCGCGCGCAGCCACTGCGTGACCGGGCTCGAGGCGTTGGCCGCGAAGGCGCGGAACTCGGAGCCGATGCAGGCCTTGAAGATCGACTTGATGGTGTAGCCGGTGGAGATCGGGTGCCCGGGCTCACCGAACAGGTTGGGCATCCACACCGTGAAGCCGGCGTCGCGGATCCAGCGTGCGAAGCGCGCGACGTGCGGCGTGATGCCCGGCATCTCGGTCATCACGATCACCGCCGGTCCCGTTCCCGCGACGAAGACCAGCTTGGTCGTGCCCTGGAGGGTGACCTGGCGGCCTTCGAAGTCGGCGAGCGGATCGGTCGTCTGCAGATCGGGTTCGGCCATGGGTCGAGTTCCTCCGTCAGGCGACGGTATGCCCCCTCCGGGCGGCGGACGCCAACGCCAGTGCCGCGCCGTTCCAACGGCCGGCCAATCTTGCCTTGCGGCCCTGCACTCGGCTCGGCGCCTGGACTATGCTCGCGCGCATGTGGTCGCCCGGTGGGCAGAGGCCGACGCCGTTTGCGACGCGCCTGTGCCGCGTGACGGCGATCGCGGTACTGGTGCTGGTCGCAGTCGCCGGCGTCGCTTCGGCGCAGGCGCCGGCCGAGCTGCGCGTCGAGCGCGACAGTTTCTGGTACGAGTGCGCCGCACCGGCCGGCGCGCCGAGCGATCCCTCCGGCGGCGAACCCGAGGCGCCGCCGTGCGCGCGGCGACTCGTCGTCGCGCTCGAGCTGGTGGTGCGCGAGCATCCGGAGAAGTTCCCGCAGCCGCCGCCGCTGACGACGGTGATCCGCGCCGTGCCCCGCGAACAGCTCGGCAGCAGCCCGCTGTGGTCGAGCGCGCTGGGCTCGTACGGCTGCGCGACGCTCGTCGACGGCGTGGTGGTCATCGAGATCGGTCCGAGCACCTTCATCGGCCGCGATGCGCTCAACGACGCCGAGCTGCGCTCCTTCCTCGCGCACGAGCTGGTACACGCCTACCAGTTCGCGCGCGGGACCCACGCAGGACGGCCGGGCGAGCTCGCCCGGCGCGAGCTCGAGGCCCTGGATTGGGAGCTCGCCCACCTCGAGCCGGACGTGAGCGTGGCCTACCGCGCCGACCTGGTCTTCAATCGCAAGATGTACGCTGCGATGCTGCAGGACTAGGAGGCTGACTCGAGAGGCGAAATCCGCGTGCCCTGCGCGCGGCCGAGCGCGAGCGAGCCCGGGAGAAGGTTCCGCGCGGCTCTGCCGCGTGGAAGAGGGGGACAGAGTCCCCCTCGTTGAACTGGTGCACCGTCGTCGCCGGGACGTTCGTACGCAACGCGTGTCGGTGGGTTGCATCGCCTGCAGGCCGCGACCACCGTGGCGCCCAGCGCGCAACGCAGCGAGCGCGGTGGCGTTCGCGACCAGACGGGAGGCGGTGATGGCAACGAGCTACGACGCGATCATCATCGGCAAGGGCCAGGCCGGTCCGTCGCTCGCGGGCCGGCTCGCCACCTCGGGCATGAAGGTCGCGATCGTCGAGCGCGGCGAGTTCGGCGGCACCTGCGTCAACACCGGCTGCCTTCCGACCAAGACCATGGTCGCCAGCGCCTACGCGGCCCACCTGGCGCGCCGCGCGGCAGAGTTCGGTGTCGTGCTCGGCGGTCCAGTCGGCATCGACATGAAGCGCGTCAAGGCGCGCAAGGACGAGGTGTCGGGCGCGTCGCGCAGCGGCCTCGAGGACTGGCTCAAGACGATGCAGAACTGCACCGTGTACCAGGGCCATGCGCGCTTCAGCGCAGCACACGACGTGCGCGTCGGCACGGCGACGCTCGCCGCGGAGCGCATCTTCATCAACGTCGGCGGGCGCGCGCTGGTGTCGCCGCTGCCGGGACTCGAGCACCCGCCCACCTGGACAACAGCTCGATGATGGCGGTCGACTTCCTGCCGAAGCACCTGATCGTGGTCGGCGGCAGCTACATCAGTCTCGATTTCGGGTAGATGTTCCGCCGCTTCGGCAGCGAGGTCACGATCATCGAGATGGGGCCGCGGCTGATCCAGCGCGAGGACGAGGACGTATCGGCCGCGATCGCCGCGATCCTCGCCGGGGAAGGCGTCGCCCTGCGCCTGAACGCGCAGTGCATCGCGCTCGACACGCGCGGCTACGTCGTGGTCGACGACGAGCTGCGCACCAGCGTGCCGGGCATCTGGGCGCTCGGCGATTGCAACGGCCGTGGCGCGTTCACGCACACGTCCTTCAACGATCACGAGATCGTCGCCGCGAACCTGCTCGACGGCGACCGGCGCCGCGTCAGTGACCGTATTCCCGCCTGTGCGCTGTACGTCGACCCGCCGCTCGGGCGCGCCGGCATGACGGAGGCGGAGGCGCGGCGCACCGGGCGCAAGCTGCTGCTCGGCAATCGTCCGATGACCAAGGTCGGGCGTGCGGTGGAGAAGGGCGAGACGCAGGGCTTCATGAAGGTCGTGGTCGACGCCGACACGCACGTGATCCCCGGCGCGGCGATCCTGGGCACCAGCGGCGACGAGGTGGTGCATTCGATCCTCGACGTGATGTACGCCAAGGCGCCGTACACCACGATCCAGCGCGCGGTGCACATCCACCCGACGGTCTCCGGAGCTGGTGCCGACGATGCTGGGCGAGATGCGCTCGGCCGTGCCCCAGACGGAGGGCGACGCGAGCCTATAGGGCGCCGTCCCGCGGCCCCGCCGGATCGTCTTGGACTTCGGGCCCCTCGATCAGTACAGTATCGGGACTCCGCTGGTCTTTCGCGTGCGGCTCCCACGATTGCGACCAGCCGAGCGATGCATTCCGCATCGGTCTTGCTCGTGGGCCCAGGGGACACGGCCACGTCGAGAGAGCCCTCCCGCCGCTCGTACCCCAGACGATCCAGCTGGGTTCCGTCCGAGCAAGGCCACTCTCGCCCGTCCGTCGTCGCGCCCCACCGAAAGGAATCGACACCATGAACTGGCAAACGGGCCGGAGACGGGCACCCATCGTCAAGGTAGAAGCGGCACCCGGACTGGTGGTTGGCGCCGATATCCTGGCCGCCTGCGGCAAGTGCAAGGCTCGCACGGGGCACACCGTCATCGCCAAGGTCGGGGTCAAGCCCACCCGGGTCGAGTGCACCACCTGCAAGGACGTGCACGCCTATAAGGCGAACCCGACCCGGCGACCGGCGGCGGCGTCGATCGTGAACATGTCGCCCGAGGAAGCGTGGAACGTGAGCATGAAGCACGCGCAGGGCGTCGCCCGACCGTACTCGACGACCGGGCGCTTCGAGATCGGCGCCCGCGTCACACATCAGAGCTTTGGCGAGGGCGTGGTCGCGCGGCTGTCGAGCCCGACCGTTTGCGAGGTGGTGTTCCTGTCGCGGACCGTCAAGCTGATCATGGCGCCGATCGCGACCGGCATCGACTGGACGGGCCCGGCCGAAGGGCGGATGGGCGGCCTCAAAGGGCGCAGCCGGCGCCGGATGGGCTGAGCGGCCAGCGCCGCGACCCCGATCCGAATCGGACGCAGCGCGCAGCGTGGGGCCTCAGAGCCCCGGGCTGCTCGCCCATGGCCGCGATCTCGCGCTCGAGGGCCTCGGTCGCCTCCGGGCGCGCCACGTAGTCGATGCCGACCTTGGCGCCGGCGCGGGCGAGCGCCAGCACGATCGCGCAGCCGATGCCGCTGTTGCCACCGGTGACGATCGCGACCTTGCCGTCGAGGATCATCGCCGCCCCCGCCTCAGGACGCGGCCGGTGGAGCGACGCCGCGCTCGCGCGCGTACCTGGCGATCTCCTGCGCGATCGCCTGGCCCATCTTCTCGATGTCGCGCGTGGTCGCGTTGCGGCCGAGCACGAACTTCGCCGCTGCGGCGTACGGGTTCATGGTGACCACCGCACCCGGCGCGTGTCCGCTGTCGGCATTCGAGCCGAACTGCAGCACCGGCGTGACCGTACCCGCTCCGAGACGATCCACCTCGACCGCGACCTCGGTGGTGGCCTCGCCGGCACCGAAGCCGATCACCGCGCGCTGCGCGCGATTGCCCGGGTCGACGTTCTCGAACTGGCCCTGCACGAGCCAGCCGCTGGAAGGCGGCTGCGTGCCCGGCGGCAGGTACTCCACCGGGAAGCCCAGCTTCTCGGCCTGCAGGCCGTCGATGATGGCCTTGGTGATGGTCTCGGTGACGGCCTGCGGGGTCGGGTTGTCGGGCGCCGTGCGCCGCTCGATCACACCGCCGCCGCTGCCTTCCCCGCCGCCACCGCCGAGGATACCGCCGCCACCGCCGAGCAGATGCGGACGACCCTGGACCATCTGCTCGGCCTGGCCGAACAGCCCGCCCTGCTGCTTGATGGCGCCCTCGCTGACGGTGAACTGCGCCACGTAGACGACGCGTGGCGGCGGGCCGACGTCCTGCGACGCCTGCTGGTTCGACACCTTCGCCTCGCCGGCGAGGAACCCGCCCGCCTGCTTCGCCTGGCTACAGGCGGCCAGCAGGAGGCACGCCGGAACGGCGGTCAGCCACCAGTGAGACCTTCTTGATCTGCGCTTCGTCATGGGGGGTTGACGATCACTAGAAGCGCCGGGGTGCAAGCCTGGCCGCCTACTCGAGGTAGCCGAGCGCGCGCAGCCGGTTCTGGACCTTGCGCGACAGCCGCGCCGCGCGGCGCGTGTCGCCGCCTCCTTCGGTGCCGGCGACACGCGCGAGCAGGCTCTCCTCGAGCGCGCGGGCGCGGTCGGGGCGGCTCGTGGCGAGATCGTCGTTCTCGGCCCGGTCGGCGGTGACGTCGAAGAGCCGTGCTTGTGCGCTGTCCAGGTCGTAGACCAGCTTGTCGCCGCCCTCGACGACGGCGCGCAGCGAGGACTGTGCAGAGTACACCGGTCCCGTCGTGGCATCGCCTTCGATGTTCGCGCGCAGGCTGCGGCCCTCGAAGCCGTAGGGGGCGGCGTCGATGCCGAGGTAGTCGAGCAGGGTCGGCACGATGTCGAGGTTCTGCACCGGGCTCGCAACCCGCCCCCCGGCCACACCGGGCAGCCACATCACCAGCGGGACGTGGATCGAGGTGTCGTACAGCGTCCGGCAGTGCATCAGGTCGCCGTGCTCGAGAAAGTCCTCGCCGTGGTCCGAGGCGAAGATGACGATGGTGTCGCGGCCGTCGCTCGCCGCGCGGAGCTGTGCCAGCAGGCGCTCGAGCTCGAAGTCGAGGTAGCGGATCTCGTCGTCGTACGAGTCGCTCAGGTACGCGACCTCGCGCGACCAGTCGCGCTGCTCCTTCTTCTTGTACAGCGAGGTGAGGATCCGCGCCGGATCGCCGCGCACCAGCCGATCGTCGCCCGCGATCGGCTTCGCGAAGTGGTGCCGGAAGCCCTTCGGGGCGCGATAGGGATGGTGCGGGTCCATGTAGTGCAGGTAGGCGAAGTAGGGCTGTCGCGCCGCCGCCGTGAGCGCGACAGCGCGGCCGCCCACGCACGCCGCGTCGCGCTCCTCGCAGCTCTCGTCGAACACCTCGAAGCCGGCCGCGTAGCCGCCGACCTTGTTCACCTTGGACGGTGTCGCGCGCACCACCGAGCTCGCCGAGACGGCGTAGGTCGCGTAGCCGTTCTGCCGCAGGATCTCGGCCAGGGTCGTGGTCGTCTCCGGAATCGACCACGAGCCCCACGGCTGGTCGTAGAAGTGGAAGGGGTAGCGCGAGGTGAGCAGCGAGTTGACCGACGGGAAGGTGCACGAGGCCTGGCTGCGCGCGGCGTCGAAGACCACCGCCGAGGTGGCCAGCTCGCGCAGATGCGGCGTGGTGTCGCGCGCATAGCCGTACAGGCTCAGGCGATCGGCGCGTGTGGTGTCGGCGAGGATCAGGACCACGTTGGGCGGCGCGTCCTGCCCGCGCGTGCACGCAGCGGCGGCGATGCTGAGGACCGCGAGGAGGGCTCGGGCGAGCGTGCGAACGGACGGCTGCATGAGCTGGCAGGGGAGCGAGAAGAGCTTACTCCACCGCGTCCTCGGCCGCGCTCTCTTTTTTCGCGGGCAAGCCGGCATGTGGCATTCCCGTCCGGTCGCTCCCGGGGCCGACTCTGGGGTACACACCAGCTGCCGACGGAGGGGGACAGATGGCCGTACGCAGGGGACGATTCGTACTCGGACTGATCATCGGCGTGGTGCTCGCGAGCGGCATCATCGCCGGCGGGCTCTATGCGTTCGGGCGCGTCGTCGCGCCGCTGCTCATGGGGGCACCCGTGATGCCGAAGGCGGTCGAGGTCGCCGCGTCGGCGGCCTCGCAGCAGCAGCTCGCCGAGGTACGCGAGCTGGTGGACCAGGACGCGCGCGTCGATTTCGAGTTCGCCGAGCGCGGCTTCATCGCGACGCGCACCGACCCCGTCATCCGCAATGCGAAGGGTGAGGTCGTCGTCGACCTGTCGTCGTACGACTTCCTGAAGGCGAAGGCCCCCGACACCGCGAACCCGAGCCTGTGGCGTCAGGCGCAGATCCTCACCAAGCACGGCCTGTTCAAGGTTGCCGACCGCATCTACCAGGTACGTGGCTTCGACGTCTCGACGGTGACCTTCATCGACGCCGGCGCCGGCTGGATCGTCCTCGACCCGCTGACCTCGATGGAGGTCGCCAAGGCAGCGCTCGACCTGGTCACCGAGCAACTCGGGCAGAAGCCGGTGCTCGCGGTGATCTACTCGCACAGCCACGCCGATCACTACGGCGGAGTCACGGGCGTGACGTCGCGCGCCGAGGTCGCCGCCGGCCGGGTGAAGATCATCGCGCCCGAGGGCTTCATGGAGCACGCGGTGTCGGAGAACATCATCGCCGGCCCCGCGATGTCACGCCGCGCGCGCTACCAGTTTGGCTTCACGCTGCCGCGCGGTGCGACCGGTGAGATGACCTCCGGCCTCGGCCCGGGCATCTCGCGCGGCACGCTGTCGATGCTCGCGCCGACCGACTTGATCACCGAGACCGGCCAGGAGATCACCATCGGCGACACCAGGATGGTCTTCCAGCTCACGCCGGGCACCGAGGCGCCGGCCGAGATGAACGTCTTCTTCCCGCAGCGCCGGGTGCTGTTCATGGCGGAGAACGCCAACCTGACGATGCACAACCTGCTACCCGCGCGCGGCGCGCTGGTGCGCGATGCGAAGGCGTGGGCCGACTACCTCACGCAGTCGATCCGGCTCTACGGGCAGCAGAGCGACGTCATGTTCGCGGCGCACGGCATCCCGCGCTTCGGACGCGACGAGATCATCGCCTTCCTCACCTCGCACCGCGACGCCTACAAGTTCCTGCACGACCAGACGGTCCGGCTGATGAACGCCGGGCTCACCGGCGTGGAGATCGCCGAGGTGCTCGAGCTGCCCGACGTGCTCGCCCGGCAGTGGTACAACCGCGGCTACTACGGGACCATGAGCCACAACTCGAAGGCGGTCTACCAGCGCTACATGGGCTGGTACGACGCCAATCCGGCGAACCTGCACGAGCTGCCACCCGAGCCGGCCGCGAAGCGCTACGTCGAGGCCATGGGCGGAGCCGCGGAGGTGCGCGCGCGCGCCAGGCAGGCGGCCGATGCGGGCGAGTACCGCTGGGCCGCGATGCTCCTGAACCACGCCGTCTTCGCCGACCCGGGAGACCAGGCGGCGCGCGACGCACTCGCCGACGTCTACGCGCAGCTCGCCTACCAGGCCGAGGCCGGCACCTGGCGCAACATCTACCTGAGCGGCGCGCAGGAGCTGCGCACGGGCGTGATCGTACTGCCGCCGGCGACGCTCAGCCCCGACGTGCTCGAGGCGACGCCGACCTCGATGCTGCTCGACTTCGCCGCGGTGCGCATCAACCCCGAGCGTGCGCTCGCCATGCCCGTCCGGCTGAACATCGTCTTGACCGATCGCGACGAGAGCTACCTGCTGTCGATCGAGAACGGCGTCCTGATCCACGAGAAGGGCGTCACCGACCCGGCGGCACCGACCGCGCGCATGAAGCGCATCGACATGCTCATGACGCTGTTCGCCGGCGTTCCGGTGGCCGTTCGCACCGCGTCGGGCGACATCGTCACCGAGGGCGACGCGACCGTCTACGGGTCGATCGCCGCAATGATCGACCCGCTCGACACCAACTTCCCGATCGTCACGCCGTAGCTCAGCTGGCCTGCAGGATGTGGATGCAGCACACGCTGCCGCCGCCGACCAGGTGGCAGAGCCCGGTGCGCGCGCCCGCGACTTGACGCGGCCCCGCGGTGCCGCGCAGCTGGTGCACGGTCTCCCAGATCTGCGCCAGGCCGGTCGGCCCGCCCGGGTGGCCGCGGGCGAGCAGCCCGCCATCGGTCGAGAACGGCACGCGGCCGCCGAGCGCGGTCGCGCCGCTCTCGATCATGCTCTCGGCCTCGCCCGGACGGCAGAGCCCGAGCAGCTCGTAGTACTCGAGCTCCTCGATCGCGAAGGCGTCGTGCACCTGCACGAGGTCGACGTCTTCCGGGCCGACTCCGGCCTGCTCGTAGGCCTCGCGAGCGGTGTCGGCGGTCATGCGCGCCGGGCCGACCACCGCGCCCAGGAAGGTGTGGCCCGCGGTGTAGGTCTCGCTGCGCAGCGCCGACGCGCGCACGGTCACCAGCGGCCGCTCGGGCTGCAGGCGGCGCGCGATCTCGGTGGTCGTGACGATGGCGCAGGCGGCACCATCGCTCACCGGGCAGCACATCATCGCGGTCAGCGGCTCGGAGATCATCCTCGATGCCAGCACCTCGTCCGCCGTCACGACGTGATCGGGCCGGCGATGGCTCATCGGGTTGCGCGCACCGTGGTTCCAGTTCTTGGCGGCGACGCGCGCGATCTGCGCCGCGGTCGTGCCGCGCTCGTGCATGCGACGCTGCGCCCACATGGCGAAGAAGCCGACCGGCAGGATGGTCGCCTCGATGTCGCGCTGCCCGCTCTGGATCTGCGCGCCGGAAAGGTCGCTGAACTTCTCCGCGCCGACCGCCATGGCGACGTCGCACCAGCCGGCGGCGACCGCGCGGTAGGCCTCGCGGAACGCGACCGAGCCGGTCGCCGAGGCGTTCTCGACGCGCGTCACCGGGATGCCCGTGAGCCCGAGCTCCTTCATCCAGACGACGGCCTTCATCGGCGGCGACTGCATGTGGCCGACGTAGGCCGCCTGCACCTCGCCGAAGCCGATACCGGCGTCGGCGAGCGCGTCGCGTCCGGCGTTGCGCACCAGGGTGGTGATCGGCACGCCCTTGTGGACGCCGAACGGCACCATGCCGACCCCGAGCACGGCGACGTCCCTCACGGGCGCGCCTCGACCGGCCGGAAGCGGTACATCAGCACCGCGCGGCCCTGCTTGTCGGTTGCGACCTGCGCCAGCGTGAGCTCCATCGCCATGCCGATCGCGAAGTCGCCGGCGCCGCCCTCGAGCACCGCCTGGACACGGGGGCCCTCGGCGAGGTCGATCTGGCCCGCGGCGTAGCCGGTACTGGTGGCGCGGTGCTCACCGAATCCCGGCACGTGCAGATACGTCCAGGTGTAGAGCGTGCCGCGTGGCCCGAGCTGCACCTCCTCGGTGTCGTACGACAGGCAGCGCGCGCAGGTCGCGCGGCGAGGGTAGAAGTGCTCGCCGCAGGCGCGGCAGCGGCTGCCGAGCAGGTGCGGCGGTGCATCGGGCTCGGTGGGGATGACGAAGTAGCCTTCTTCGAGCGGGACGGATTCGGGCATGGCGCGCGACGCTGCCCGAACGTCCGCGCGCGGTCAATGCGCCGCGGTCGACTGGCAGGTCCGGGGCACCGTCGGCTAGAGACTCGCTCGTGCAGGACGACGCCCATCCCACGAGGCCCGACGCCCCGGTACTCACCGGCGCGCAGCGCCAGCGCCTGCGCGCCCGCGCACACGCGCTCGAGCCGGTGGTGCTGGTGGGCCACGCCGGGGTCACGCCGGGGATCGTTCAGTCGGTGGACGAGGCGCTGGACACGCACGAGCTGATCAAGGTCCGCCTGCACCAGCCCGAGGACAAGCGCGCTTCTGCAGCTGAGCTCGCCGCGCTCTCGGCGGCTGTCCTCTGCGGCCTGATCGGGCACACCGTCATCCTGTACCGCCCACACCCGACCAAGCCGAAGATCACGCTCTAGAAGAGGGGGACTCTGTCCCCCTCTTCCACGCGGCAGAGCCGCGCGAAGCTTCCTCACCCCGGCTCGCTGGCGCTCGGCCGCGCGCTTTGCGCGCGGATGTCCGACTCTCGCGGCGGGGGCTCCTACGCCAGGCCGAGCCGGCGGGTCAGCGCGTCGACGCTCGCCACGAGCTTGTCGTCCTCCGGGACCTGGCCGCTCGGCGTCACGCGGTCGACGACCTCGGGCAGCAGCTCGGCGAGCCCGCGCGATGCGTCCTGCTCGGAGACCCCCGCACGGCGCGCGATCTCGGCCATGCCGTCGCGGCCGAAGACCTTGTCGATGGCGTTGGACGGGATCGCCTGGTTGCTGCCGGTACCGACCCAGGAGCCCGCCTGCTCGCCGAAGCCCGCGCGCTGGAACTGCTCGAGCAGCGCGCCGAGCCCGCCGCCTGCAGCGCCGCTCGCACCCGTGCCGCCGCCGAGCACCTGCGAGAGGATGTCGCCGATGCCGCCGCCGCGCGCGGCCGGCGCACGGCGCGCGGCCGGACCGCCGCCGCGGGCAAGCATCGACAGGACCACCGGCAGCAGTGCCGTCAGGAGCGGTCCCATGCTGCCACCCGCGGCTGCCGGGCGCGCGATCGGGCGATCCTGCTCGACCTGTGGCCGCTGTTGCTGCTGCACGTCACCTGCAAGCTGACCCAAGAGGTCGTCGAGCAAGCCCATGGCTACCTCCTGGCCGTCTGGCGGCCGTTTGCGTCATGCGCGGTCTTAACAGTGCCCACTGCCCGTGGGATGGCAAGCGCTTTCTTCGCCGCGCCGCTCGCGCCGGGCGAGCCAGTACAGCGCGACGATCCCCGGTCCGAGTGCCGCGGCGGCCAGCAGTGGCGCCAGCACGAACAGCGGCAGCGGGCCCGCGGCCGCGGCACAAGCAGCGTCCGGCGCAGGGGCGTCGCACAGGACCTCGTGCGCCAGCGGGGCCGCGAGGCCGTTCCATGCGACGTGCTGCAGCACCGCGGCGATGCAGCCGGCGAAGGCAGCCAGCGCCGCCCGGCCGCGCGAGCGGGCGCACAGCGCGAGGCCAGCCCCGACACCCGCGCTGGCGGTGAACACCGCATGCTTGACCCCGGCCAGGATGCCGCGCGCCCAGGTCGCCTGCAGGAGGTGTGGCAGCCCGCCCTGCAGCACAGCGAGCGTCAGGTAGCCGACGTTCTCGGTCGCGGCGAAGCCGAGCCCGCTGGCGGCGCCGAGCGCGATGCCGAGCCGGACGGCGTTCGCCCGCGCGCGACGCGTGAGCACCGGCAGGAGCAGCAGCACGAGGCTCTTGCTCGCTTCCTCGACCACGGGGGCAACCAGCGTCGCGAAGCCAACGGGCGGCGCTCCGCCAGTCGCGAGCTCGAGCCGCGTGCGCAGGGTGTCGTTGAGCCAGGCGGACAGCGGTGCCGCCGCGGTAGCACCCCAGAGGAACGCACCGACCAGCAGCGCGGCCGGCAGGCCGGCACGTCGCGCCAGGACGAGGCCGGGCAGCGCCCACGCAGCGATCGGCAGCACCGCGAGCGCGACGATCGTCGCGGGCGCGCCCTGCAGCAGCCACGCCAGCCACGCGGTGCTCGCCGCGAGCAGTGCGACGCCGACAATCGATCTCGTCCAGGGACCCGTAGCCGCCGGTTATACCCGCGCGGCGCTGGTATGCGAGGCGCGATCTCCCGGGTCCGGGCTTCGGACCGCTCACCGTGCAGCTCGCGGCGAGCGTGCGCTCGGCGCGCCCGGCGGTGGCACCGCGACGTCGATCGCCACGCTCGGTCCGACGACGCCGGCCGACGTATGGTTGACGGCGGCCGACGCGCACTCGAGCGGCGAGAGCGTTCTGCTGCGCAGCTACACCCGGGTCTGGGAGCTGCGCTTGCCGGGCGCCTTGCTGCTCGAGGAGGTCTTCGCGCAGCCCCCGACGCTGGCGGTCGCCGCCGCGCAGCCGCAGGCCGAGGCGATCGCCTTCGTCGCGGACGGGCTCGGCTATCTCCTCGGCAGCGAGCAGCTCGCGCCGATTCAGCAGGTCGGCTGCGCGCCGTGAGGCGTGTACGCCGCTTGCCGATCGATCATCGTCGTGAAGCTGCCCAGCAGGTCATCGAGCCCTGTCGTCTCGGGCTCGATGATGCGCAGCGCCGCGACGATCGCTTCCAGGGTCGCGACATAGTCGGGCTTGGGCTCGCGGCGCAGGCGGTAGCGGCTCGGCTCGGCGGGCGTCAAGCGCACGTGCGGCAGGTCGTGCAGCCAGGGCTGCGTCGCGTAGATCTTCCGCGCGTGCGTCCAGGTGCCGTCGAGGATCACCAGATGCCGCGGGTGCTCGGCGTGCGCGAGCGCCGCCAGATCGGGCGCGCCGGGAGCGGGGTAGAGCAGCGCCGTCCGTGCCGGCAGGAGACCGGTGACGAAGCTCGCGTCCTCGCCCGGTACACAGCTCTGGACGCGCACGTTGCTCAACCCGAGCCGCGCGAAGCGCACCGTGCCGATGGCGTGGAAGCGCTCGCGCGGGTGCTGCAGGATGATGATCCCGGTCTCGTTCGCCACCCGCTCGACCGAGCGGCAGATGCAGGTCGCCGCCGCCTTGAAGCAGCGGTAGCACTGCGCACGGTGGGTCATCCGCTCAGGCGTTCATGGGCGCGAACTTGTCGCGGTGGTACGCGAGGTAGAGCGCCGTACCGATCGAGCCCGTGAGCGCGATCGCGAGATATCCCAGGATGAAGCGCAGCGGCGGGATCTCCGGGCCCAGGTGGCGGTACCAGAACAGGACCAGGTTCAGCGGTACGTAGAACGCGTAGGCGATCGAGAGCGGCGCCACCCACGGCTTGAGCTTCCACAGTCCGTAGGCGTAGGCCGCCAGCACCGCGCCCAGCAGCGGCCCGAGCACGAGGTTCGCCGCGACGCTCTCGAAGCGCACGCCGAAGGCGACGATGCCCATGTGCGTCGGGTCGGCCAGATACTGCAGCGCCTTGGTCGTGTTGGACACCGCGAGCACGCCGAACAGCAGTGCCACGATGGTGAGAAACGCGCCGCGCTGGCGCTGGTCGGTGCTCACGCCGCGCTCAGGCGAGCCATGCGGCGACGGCGCCGGCGAGGCCACCGAGCATCAGCACCGCCTGGGCGAGCGTCGATATCGCGAAGCCGGTGCCGCGCTTGGCCGGGTTGGCGACGTAGCCGCGCAGATAGACGAGACGGCCGATCACGAAGAGCAGGCCGAGCAGGGCTGCGATGCCGGCGCTGACGTAGGTCGCGAACAGGAAGATCGCCGGGATGAACACGACGAGCTGCTCCATCGTGTTCTGGTGGACGCGCATGTAGCGCTCGAAGATCGGGTGTCCGGAGATCGCCGGCGCCGGCACGCCGTACTGCGCGCGGGCGCGGCCGACGAGCAGGCCGAACACGAAGAACTCGATCAGGGCGACAGCGACGATCACGGCGACCAGGCTCATGCGCCTCCTCCTCTGTGTGCAACGACGTGGCTGCCCGACGCCGTAGCCCAGGAGCGGCTCGATCGCGACCCGGGGGAGGACGCGCCGGACGCGAGGCCGGCCTTGGCACCGGGGGGCACGATCCTCGTCGCGCGCTCAGGGAGCGCAGGGTGTAGGGCTTGCAAACAGCCGCCCCTGCGGGTCGACGCAGGCGAACGCGCTCCGACCGGTGGCGAGTGCCTGCGACGCAATCTCGCCGTTCGGCCCGACGCTGAACCCCGGGGTGGCGAGCGCCGGACCCGAGAACGTCGCCGCGCGCAGATCGATTCCGGTTGCGACCGTGCCGAAGCCGGGGTGCACCCGGATCAGGGCCTCGGTCACCGCGACACCGGGCGGACCCGAGCGAAAAGCGATGCCCTCGCGAAAGCCGCCGAGAACACGTTGATTCCGGTTACCGGAACCGGCGACGGCGTACCGAGGTTGCCCACGTCGACCTCGATCCCCTGCACCGCACCGCTCGTCATGTCGCTGTGCGCGAACGCGAGCACGTTGGCGCCCCACACGCCGCCGATCGCGCCGTGCCCGTCCATCAGCGCGTAGAGTGCGGCGCTAGCGTGCGTCGAGCGGCCAGCAAAATCTGTTGCTGCGGGAGGTCGTCATGTCGCAGGGACCCATCGTGTCGCCGGTGCCCGTCATGCTGAAGCACCCGATCCTGGCGCGGTTCGACGAGATCAGCCGCGACCCCGCCAAGGTCGCCGCCATGCGCGACCTGCTGTCGTCGGACTGCGATGCGCGCGCGCTCGCCGACGTCGCGGTGCGGCAGGGCATCTGTCCGCCCGCGCTCGCCGAGCACATGCTGCGCTACTGGGCGAACGTCGACGGTGCGGGCTGGCCCGGCGAGATCATGGCCGAGCTGCGACGGGGCGTCCTGCAGACCTGCGAGGCGTTGCTGGCCGGCGGACCGCCGCTGTCGTCGTGGTGGATCCTCGGGCTGACGGCGGAGTTCCGCATGCTCGTCGTGCCGACCGAGGATCAGCTCCTGCTGTTCATGACGACACCGCCGCTACCGGAGGTCATCCGTGCCTCGAAGCTTCCGCCCACGGCGATCGACCTGTGCTGGCCGGCCGTCGCGACCAGCTCGGCGGGGCTCTCGCAGCGCGCGAGCCCTGCTCCAGGGTCGCGATCAACGCGCTCTGCCGCGGCACGCCGTTCTCGCACCAGGCCGGCGCGGTCTCACGCACGGCGTCCTCGACGCTCAGTGCGAAGCACGTGAGCCAGACGAGGCAGACCAGCCCCATCAACGAGCTCGCGCCGACGCCTCTGCGGTACGCGGCCATGCCGGTACGGAGGTTTGCACATCCGGCGGTCTGGTCCACCCCTGGTGACGCTCTCCGGGGCGGGTCTGTCGCTGATCGCGGTGGCGTTCACCCGCGTCGCGATACCTGGTACAGATACGCGCTGCCGATGCTGTCGGTGATCATCCCCACGCGCGATCGATTGCCCGGGTTGCGCGACTGCCTCGAGGCTCTCGCCTTGCAGCCTGGGGCCGCAGCGACACTCGAAGTGATCGTCGTCGACGATGGCGGCAGGCAAGCCCCGAACGCGGTGGTCGAGGGGTTCAGCGAGCGACTGCGGGTCCGTTGCCACCGGCAGGACAACGCGGGGCCCGCGGCCGCGCGCAACACCGGCGCGCGGCTGGCGATGGGAGAGTGGCTGGTCTTCCTGGACGACGACTGCCGGGTGACGCCCGGTTGGCTCGCCTCGCTGCACGCCCGTTGCCGGCGTCATCCCGAGGCGATGATCGGGGGCTCGATCGTCAACGCGCTCGCTGCCGATCGCTACGCCGTCTGCCACCAGCTCGTGCTCGACTACCTCTATGGCCGCTTGAACCCCAGCCCTGCGGTGACCGCCTTCTGTGCGTCGAGCAACCTTGCCGTACCGGCAGCTTCCTTTCGTGCCGTCGGCGGGTTCGACCCGGGCTTTCCCTATCCCGCGGGCGAGGACCGCGATCTCTGCGACCGCTGGCACCTGTCGGGCCGGCGTCTGGTGCACGCCACCGAGGTCGAGATCGAGCACGCGCACGCCATGACCGTCCTGCCGTTCTTGCGCCAGCACTTCGGCTACGGCCGCGGTGCGCGCCGCTTCCATCGTTTGCGGAGCCTGCGCCACCCTGGCCAGCGCGGCTGTGAGTCGCCGGGCTTCTACCTGGGCTTGCTGCTGTATCCGTTCCAGCGCGTACCCGCGCCACGCTCGGTCGGACTCTTCGTCCTCCTCCTGCTGTCGCAGCTCGCCACCACCTGCGGCTACGCCGTCGCGATGATTGGCGACCGAGCCACCGCCCCCGGAACGGCGGCATCGGCCGGCGTCGCAGCGGCGCCCTGAGCAGAATGTTTCCCTTCTCGAGCCGGCCGCGCCTGGTCATGGTCGAGCTGACCAATCTCTGCAACCTGCGCTGCGTCATGTGCGGCATCTGGGAGGAGCGGCCGAACCGGGTCTTCGACCTGCAGCGCTACGAGCGGCTCCTGACGCAGAACGCCGTGCGCAACACCGGCGTGCTCGCCCTCACCGGTGGCGAGCCGTTCATGATCCGCAACTTCCGTGAATACTACGACGTCGCGCGACAGCTCTCGCCGCGCAGTCACATCAACATCAGCACCAACGGCTACTACACCGAGCACACCCTCGAGCTGCTCGAGCACGCCGATCACCGGCGCACGTCGATCACGATCAGCTACGACGGGATCCGGTCGCACGACGCGATCCGCCGCGTCGAGGGCTCGCAGCAGCGGCTGCTGGAGACCGCGACGCAGATCCGTGCCCGCTTCCCCGACGTGCGTCTCTCGCTCAAGATGACGGTGACCAACGACAACCACGGCGAGATCCTCGACACCGCGCGGCAATGCCAGGCGATGGGCGTGCCGTTTCGCGTCAAGACGCTCGAGAAGCTCAAGTGTCACCAGGGGCGGTTCCCGTCGCCGGTGACCGGTCCGGAATACGACGAGGCGATCCTCGCGTCGATCACCAGACAGGCGCGGCAGGTTCTGGCTCTCGGGATCGAGACCAACCGCCGCTACATCGAGGCCCTGACGCGCAAGAACGGTGGCGGGCTCGTGCCCTGCGGCTGCTCGCCGCGCACGCTGTTCGTCGGCATCGACGGCAACGTCTTCCTCTGCCGCCGCCGCGACGCGATCGGCAACCTCGGCGACGGCACGCTCGACGAGATCTGGGCTTCGGACAGGAAGAGGGATGCCGTGCGGGCGATGACGACCTGCCAGGGGGCGTCCCTGGGGCTTGGCTTCGGCAATGATTGACGGGCCGGTGCCGTCGTGAACGACCTGCTGCGCAAGGCGCGCGACGCGGCGCATGCGCTCCTGACGCGCGAGATCCGGCTCGAGTTCGAGCAGATCCCGCTGCCAGTCGAGAACGCGTCCTATCGCAAGATCCGTAACTGGCTGGCGGTCGAGCTCGGCATCGCGCTCAAGCGGACCGAGCCCTGGGGCCGGCCGACGCATCTGCAGATCGAGCCCAGCAGCCGCTGCAACCTGCGTTGCACCTACTGCCCCGTCGGCAGCGAGACCGGCGCGACCGGCCACATGGATGCCGACACCTTCAAGAGCTTCGTCGACCAGGTGCACCGCCATGCGCTGCTGATCACCATGTGGGGCTGGGGCGAGCCGTTCGTCTGTCCGTCGGTGTACGAGATGATCGCCTACGCCCACCGCAAGGGTGTCCGGCTGGTTTCGAGCACCAACGGGCATCTGTTCGGCAAACCCGAGCACGCCGAAGGGGTCGTGCGCTCGGGGCTGGACGCGCTGATCGTGTCGATCAGCGGCACGACGCAGGAAGCGTACGAGCGTTTTCGCGGCGGACGGCTCGAGTCGGCGCTGGCCGGCGTACGCGCGATCGTGGCCGCGAAGCGGGCGCAGCGCTCGCGAACCCCACACGTGCAGCTGAGCTTCATCGTCACCGACTACAGCGAGGGGCAGATTCCGGAGCTGGAGGACCTGGCGCGCGGTCTCGGGGTTGATGGCCTGTCGCTCAAGAAGATGAACACCGCGTCGGTGAAGCCCGAGCCCGGACGCGTCGACCAGGCCCTTCCCGAAGACTCGAGCTTGCGCCGCTTCGCCTATCTCGCCGACGGGCAGACGCGCCTCCGCGTCAAGAACAACCCGTGCAAGGCGCTGTGGCACAACCCGACGTTGCGCTGGGACGGCACCGTCAACCCCTGCGTCTACGACTTCGACGGCACGCAGGTGCTCGGCGACACCAGGGTGCAGAGCTTCGACCAGATATGGAACGGACCCCGCTACGTCGCGCTGCGGCAGCAGTTCCGCCGCGACTGGCAGCAGATCGAGATCTGCAACCGTTGCACCTACGCCTTCGTCGGCGGCAACTACAGCGACATCGTCGCGCACACCCGGCTCTTTTCCCCCGACTCCGCGTCAGTCGGGCCGGACGTAGCCGTGCAGCTCGCCGAGCGACCACAGGCAGAGTCCGAGGAGGACCAGCGGAGCGTTGCGCGCGAGGGTCGTCCTGCGCTGCCCGCGCTGCCGCATCCGCCGCGTCAGCCGTAGCGCGAGGAGCAGCGGCAGCGCCGGCGCGAGCAGCGCGTAGGCGCAGCGCCGTAGCGGCGAGAAGCTCTGCTCGGCGACGCGCATGCGGGCGAAGGCACGCCCGTGCATGAGCTGTTTGCGGACGAAGGCGGGCAGGGTTGGGTGGATGATCTGCGCGACGCTGATCGCCGGGTCGAGACGGGGTGCGAAGCCCGCGTGCGCGAGCTTCCAGTTGAACGCCGTATCCGAGCAGTAGCCGTGCGCACGAAACGGCCCGAACCGCTCGAAGGCCCAGCGCTTGAGCGACAGGCAGCAGGTCGGGATGTCGAGCATGGGCCCCGCGGGCGTGCCCGGCATCCACTGGTTGAATTCGCAGAGATACAGTGCGGTGCCGAGGGCGCTGCTCGGCGCTGCGAGGTCGACGACACCGCCGACGACCGGAGCGGGGTTCTGGTGGGCCGCCAGCACGCGCTCGGCCCAGTCTGGTGCCGCGACGCAATCGGCGTCGACGAAGCCGACGATGTCGCCGCGCGCCGCGGCGATGCCGATGTTGCGCGCAGCCCCCGGCGATCGTCGCGTCGCGCTGCGGATCAGCGCGACCTCGGGAAAACCTTCGCTGACGAGTCGCACGGTCGCGTCGGTGCCGCTGTCGACGACGATGATCTCGACCGTGCCGCTGCGCTGCGCCACCAGCGCCGACAGGCAGCGCTCGATCGTGGCCGCAGCGTCGAACGAGACCACGATGATCGAGAGCGTGGGGCGCTGCTCGTCGCCGCGCTGGCTCATGCCAGGCAGGCGACGCTCCGTCGCGCGCCGCGGAAGGGCATGCGCCCATGCGCCACCGCCCGGTTGTCGATGGCCAGGACGTCGCCGCGCTGCCACGGCGTGAGCACGGTGTGCCGCCAGATCGTGTCGAGGAGCGCCCGCATGTCCCGGTCGGGGATCGGGGAGCCGTCGGCGTAGCTACAGAAGTACGCCAGAGTGCCCGGTGTCGACCGTCGCTTGAGCGCCACGGTCACCCGCACCAGCTGCCAGAAGCCCAGGTGGCGCAGGCTCGAGCGCATGCGGAAGATGCGTGGATACTGCCACGCCGAGGACGCCAGGTGGTGCGCCGCGAACTGGTTGTACCAGACCGGCTCGCCGCTCTCGGGATGGGGACGCGAGACCGGTTGCGTGATGCGCACGTGCAGCCCATCGTCGTCCGTCCAGTCGAACGCGAAGCCTTCTGCTGCGCACTTCGCCGCGACCTCGGCGGGCTCGCTGGAAGCGAAGAACTCGTCCCAGCGCTCGAGTCGCCACCGCCGCCGGCCGCTCGAATGCGGCCCGCAGAAATTGCGCGTGATCTGGATCCCACCGCGTTCGAAGCGGCCGCGCAGCGCGGGATCGAGCGCGCGCCACACGCGGCGGAAGTCGACCAGCGAGGTCTCCCCGGAGTTCGCTTCCGGTGCGACCAGGCAGCCGAAGAAGACGCGCGTCGGCGGCGTGCGCAGATAGCTCATCTCGCAGTGCGGCGTGATCGGGTAGCCGCCGGGGAGATCGCTCGAGGGGAAGACGTGCTCGGTGAACCGGTTGCCGGGGGTGCCGAGGTAGTCGGCCCGCAGCTGCGGAGCGATTGCTCGCGCCACCGACTCGAAGGCCGGCGCATCGCCGACGTCGAACCCGCGCAGGAGGAGCGCCCCGTGCCGCGTCAAGCTGTCCCGTACCCAGGCAGCGCGCTCGCCGAGCCACGCCGTCAGGAGGGCGAGATCGCGTGCCCCACCGGCGTCGATGCACAGGGGCAGCGTGCCGCCGTCGCCGGTGTCGATGCGGTAGGGGTCGCTGCCGCTCTCGCCATTGGTGCTCACGCGCCGGTGAGCCTAATGCGCGCCGGGCATGCGTTCAATGAGGAGCGTCCCACCGGTGCGCGTGCGACCGGCGGCCCGGCGGCGGGCAGTCCGCTGGCGCGCCGTACGCTGGCGGTCGGCGATCGGGGTGAATTCTGTACTGGTGCACGATCGCGCCGTGTGGCATGGAACGGGTGGTCGGTCCTCGACCGGTCCTTCCGCACATACCACGAAGGCGCAGGCATCCCATGCACGAATCCAGGTCCGCCTCTCTGATTTTCTCCTTGATGATCGCCGTCGGACTGCTCGCCGCGACACCCGCACAGGCCCACAAGCAGGGCATGCGGTTGTCCCTCGGCCCGGTGCTCGGCAACACCTCGCCGGTCCAGCTGAGCAAGGCCGGCGTGCTCCACCTGCTCCCCTTCGGTGGCGGCAAGCTGGCGCTCGACCTGCGCGACTTGCGCACGCCGACCGGCGCCAAGCTGCAGGCGCCCGGAAACGTGCTGCGCATGGACCTGCGCGTGAACGGGGTGCCGGCCTCGGTGTCGCTTCCCTTCGACATCCGGGACGGCAAGGCCATCCTGAACGCCACGATCACGCCGAGCCAGTCGCTGTACAAGGGAGACCTGGTCGAGGTGGTGGACGTCGATCTGCTGGACCAGGGCGGCATCCAGTTCGGGGCGATCGGCGTACCCGCGGGCACGCGCACCCCGATCCTGTCGTCGTCGCTGATCTACGTGACCGGCTCGACCAGCCCGATCCGGTTCTCGCGCGGCGGTGACACGCGCTTGAAGCTGCGCGACGACGGCAACTTCAACTCCGGCTTCGACACCCTGCTCGACACCACGGGCCGTGAGATCACCCACCCGGGGGTCAGCGTGGAGCTGCAGATCGTGCGCAACGGCGCGTCCGAGCTGCGCAGCTACTCGTACGACATCCTGCACGGCCGCTCGGTTCCCAACGGGCGGCCAGTGGTCCAGCTCGGCTTCCAGGTGAGCGACACCGTCGAGGTGCAGCGGCTCGACGTCTTCGACAACGCGCACACCCGCTTCGCGACCCTCGGCCTCAGAATCGAAGCACCACTACGCAGGTGATGCCGTCGGGTGTCGGCGACGATCGAGGCGGCAACGAACAGGACTGCCGACCGGCAGGGCGGCCTCGCCGAGCCACCCGAGGATCCCGACCAGGTTCGGCCGCATGCCGTGGTAGGCGACGCGGGCGAGCCGTTCGCGCCCGCACTGGACGGTGACGTGGCCGAGCTCGACGGCGGTCAGCTCGGCATGAAAGTTTCCGCGCCCTACCAGAGAATACGTGCCGTGGCCCGAGCGCAGGGCCTCGCCGAGCTGATCGGGGTCAGTGACACGGCGACCGTCACTCCGACGGCGGCGCGGTGCGATCGTTGCTCTTCAGGCGACGGATCTTGCCGCTCGCCTTGTCCTGCGCATGCGTCAAGCGTCGCGCCTCGCCGGCGCCGATCTTGCCGTCGTTCGCGATGGCCTTGTCGCGGCCCTGGCTGATCGCGTCCTGCTGTTTCTCGAGTGCCTTCTGCTCCTGATCGGTGAGGGCGCCGGTGTCGGCGCCCTGGTCGATCCGATCGTCCTGGTTCTCCTGCCGCTGCTTGATCGCGCCATCTGCGCCCGCCGTGGCGGGTACGGCGAGGCCGAGCGCCAAGGCTACGACCGCGGCGAAGCGAGCGCTGCGGGTGCGAAGTGATCTCCAGTTCATGGGTTGCTCCCTCCTGGGGGAAGAGATGCACGAACGGGCCGTGGCGGCAAAGCGGGGATGGCCGGATTCTCTCCACCCGTGGGCGCGATGATGCGCGTGCGCGGCGCTCGAAGCAGTTCAGCGCGCGAGGTCGGGACGCCACTCGAGCCAGCAGCCGCCCGGGTGCGTGACCGCGAGCATGCGCGCGCGGCGCGCGCCGTCCGGCCACGTGGTGGCGCAGACCACCCCGAACATCTCTTCGCGGTTCCGCTCGACGAGCTCGGCCGGGATCATCACCCCGGCGGTGGTGCGATCGGGCGCGTTGTTGAGCGGGAACACCGGGTTGTTCGAGATCCAGACCACCGGCCGCGCCCGCGCGATCTCGTCCAGCTCGCGCCGCAGGGCTTCGCGCTGGTCCTCGCTCATGAACACGGCCACGTAGGTGTCGGTGACGATCAGCGGCTGGCCCGCCGGCATCTCGTCCACGAGCCGTGGCAGCCAGGCGGTCGCGGAGCCACGCTCGATCCGCGGCGTCCGTTCGAGCAGCAAGCCGATCCCCGAGGCGGTGCCGAGGTCGACGTGCAATGCCGGGCGCCGCTGCCAGTCCCGCGTCGCCGCCGCGAGCGCGATCAGCGACACCGCGAGCCGCCGCGGCGAGTTGCACTGGTAGGTGTGCGCAGCCATCAAACCCGCGAGCGTCGTGCCGTCGCGCGCGAGCGCCGCGCGCACGGCGGCGCGAAGGCCGTCGTCGAGCGGGGCGTCCGCGCCGGGCAGATAGCGCGCCAGCGGATGCGCCGGATCGGCCGCCGCCTGGTGGACGAGTGCCGCGGACAGCAGCAGGCCGGGGATCTTCCACGCGGGCGTCGCGTGCAGGAGCGGTGCCGCGACATCGTCCTCGGCGATGACGGCGAACAGCTCGGCGAGCAGCGGGCACCCGCCCGACAGCGCGGGGTCCAGCATCGAGCGCCGCAGCGTGTGCGGAACGTGGCGCGCGTCGCGGTCCTGATCCGCGATCATGGCGTGAAAGTATACGGAGGTTTGGCTGAATCCCTTGAGCACGGCAACGCTCATGTCGGCGCCGGACCCGGCCGACTTGGAGCTTCGGGTGGCCGCGATGCCAGGACGACGGTGCAGAGGTGAGGGATTGCGTACGCTGCGGCGTGCAATGCGCGCCCTGGGGTGCGCGCTGCTGGCCGCGTGCAGCGACGCGCCCAGCCCGGCGTTCGACCTCGCGAACGCCACCGTCGCGGACGTCCAGGAGGCGCTGCGTTCGGGTAGCGTCAACTCCCGCGACATCGCGCCGCTGGTCCTCGAGCGCGTCGCCGCGTTCGACGACGAGGCTCCGGCGCTGAACGCGATCCTCGAGACCAACCCCGACCTCGACGCGGCCGCGTCCGCGCTGGACTCCGCCTTCGCGGACAGCGGCCCGGTCGGACCGCTGCACTGCGTACCCCTACGCGTTCGAGCAGGCGACCCGGCTGCGCCGTCCGCCGGAGCTCGCTGCCGAAGGTCGCTGGCCGTCGCCTAGCGACCTTCGTTCGCGGACTCGGGCGCGCACTGCTGCGCGAGGCGCTCGAGGCTCTGGCGGTCGCCGATCACGACCAGCAGGTCGCCGCCGCCGACGGTCGTGCCGGGCTCGGGGATGAGCTGGATCGCCTCGTTTGCGCGCTTGACGGCGACCACGCGCACCCGCGCGTGCGCGCGCTCCAGGCCCTCGATCGTCGAGCCGGCGATCATCGCCCGCGGGTCGAGCCGGACCTCTTCGAGATCGATGGTCTCGCCCCGGCCCGGCGTCGAGATCTCGAGGAAGTCGACCACCGACGGCCGGAGGATCGAGGCCGCCACGCGCATGCCGCCCATCTGGTAGGCGGAGATCACCTGGTCGGCGCCCGCGAGGCGCAGGCGGCGCAGTCCGGCTTCGGTCTCGGCCCGCGCGTGGATCCGGACCGTCGTGCTCCTCTCGCGCACCGACAGCGCGATGAAGACGTTGTCCGGATCGGATGGCGTCGCGATCACGATCGCGCGTGCGCGGTCGATTCCGGCGCGCTCGAGCACCTCGTCGGACAGCGCCGAGCCGATGACGAAGCTCGCGCTGGAATCGCGGAGCTCCGCTTCGAGCGCTGGATTGGAGTCGATGACGACGAGCTCGACCTCCTGGCGCGTGAGTTCCTCGGCGACGGCACGGCCGAAGCGGCCGAAGCCACAGACGACGACGTGCCCCGACAGCTGATCGATGTTTCGTTGCATCCTCGCCTTCCCCCAGAAGTCGCGTAGATGGCCCTCGAGCAGCGTCTCGGCGACGATCGTCAGGAGGTAGAGCGTCGTGCCCACACCGCAGACGATGAGAGCGATGGTGAATAGGCGGCCTGCGGTGTGCAGCTCCGTCACCTCGCGGTAGCCCACAGTCGAGATCGTCGTGACCGTCATGAACAGCGCATCCAGGAGCGACATGCGCTCGATCAGCATGTAGCCGACGGTGCCGAACGCGCTGACCAGCACGAGCGCGACGGCTGCCATGCGGAGCCGCCGCGCCGGGCTGCGCGCGACCCGCGCGCGCGGTCGGCCCCGCGCGCCGCGGCCGCCTGCCGACGTCCGTCCGCGGTGCGGCGCCCCACCTTCGGCGCCAGCCCTGCGCAGCGTTGCGGTCACACGCGTTTCTATAGCAGCCGCCGCGGCCCGGCCTGCCAGGGCTGCGGCGGCGAAGGAACGGCTGGGATTCGCCGGGCGAAGGTGCGACGACGGCGTGTCGGAAGCGAAGGGAGGAGGCGATGGCCTGGTTCGAAGATTTCCGGAGCAAGGTGGTCGTCGTCACCGGCGCCTCGAGCGGCATCGGACGGGAGGCGGCGCTGGCCTTCGGCGGCGCCGGCGCGCGCGTCGTCCTGCTCGCCCGCCGGCGCGATGCGCTCGAGGAGGTCGCGGACGAGATCCGCCGCGCCAACGGCCAGGCCCTGGTCGCACCGGCCGACGTCGCCGAGCGCAGCGCGGTGCGCGCCGCGATGAACGAGGCGCGGCAGCGCTTCGGAAGGATCGACGTCGTCGTGAACAACGCCGGCGTGCTGATTCCGTCGCCGGTCGCGACGCTCGAGCGGGCGGACCTCGAGCGCATGCTCGAGGTGAACCTCTTCGGTGCGCTCTTCGTGATGCAGGAGGCGGTGCGGGTCATGCGGCAGCAGGAGGAGGGCGGGACGATCGTCAACGTCGCGTCGCTCGCGGGCCGGCGCGGGGTGACACCGCTCGGCGGCTACTGCGCGAGCAAGTTCGCACTGGTCGGCCTGACCGAGGCGCTGCGGATGGAGCTGCACGGCAGCGCGCTGCACGTGGCACTCGTGCTGCCCGGAGTGATCGAGACCCCGATGGCGCACGGCAGCGAGCACGAGCTCGAGAATCTGTGGCCGTCGAGCCTCAACATGCCGCCGGCGTGGGTCGTGTGGGCGATCTTCGCCGCCGCACGCTTCCGGCTGGTCGAGATCTCGGTCCCGCCCGGTGCGGCCACGCTCTCGAAGGTCGCCGCGCTTGCGCCGGGCGTGGCCGACTCGGTGGTCTACTGGGGCACGCAGGCGACGAGATGGCTCGCACAGCTGCTGCGCCGCACCTGAGCCTTCGGGTCGCTCCGCTCGAGCGGGCGTGAGCTCCGGTGGTGGTGTCGGGCGTGCTGCGCTACTCAGGACAATGGAGATCAGCGACTACGGCGATGTACATCGATTCCGACCTGAGGCGCGCGCACGGGCGACGTCGCGAGGGTAGCCCGCTGCGCTCGGCGAGATTCAGCGCCGTCGCCAGGGTCGTGCTCCTGGCCGCTGCCGCGTGTCTCCTCGCGTCGCCTGCCCGCGCGCTGGTGCCGCGCGACGACCCGAGCGGCGCGCTGCTCTACCAGCGCGAGTGCGCGCCGTGCCACGGCCCGACGGGGCGGGGTGACGGTCCGGAGGGGATCTACTTCGCGCCGCCGCCGCGCGATCTGCACGCCGGCTTCCTCGCCCTCTATCCGACCGAGGAGCTGATCGAGAAGATTCGCCGTGGCCGGCCGCTGCGCATCGACATCGATGCGCAGGCGATGCGCCAGCAGGCACAGATGACCGAGCAGCTCGTCGCACACATGAATCGCCTGCCCACGCTGGACTGGGAGGCCATCGGGCGCGGCGCCGAGATCTACGCGGCGCGCTGCGAAGCCTGCCACGGACCCTTCGGCCGGCCCGTGCCGGCCGTGACGCTGCCGCCCGGCGTGCAGAAGCCGCCGCGCGATCTGTCCGCGCCGGAGTTCCAGAAGTCGATGGACGACCGCGAGCTCATGCGGGTGGCGCGGCACGGCCGCGACGGCATGCCGGCCATTCCGCCGCTGGCGAGCGAGGCGGAGGCGCGGGACGTGGTCGCCTACGTCCGGCTGCTGTCGCCGGGCTTCGCGTACTACTCGCTGTGGTGCGGCGGCTGCCACGGCGACGACGGCAGCGGCGACGGGGTGTTCGCCAACGGCGCCGACCGCCCGAACGTGGTCTTCGACCGCGCCTACCTGAAGGCGCAGGATCCGGCGGGGTTGCGGCGCAGCGTCGTGCACATGCTCGAGCGGCAGCAGCCGGCGATGCCGCACTTCGAGCGCGACCTGAGTGAGGCGCAAGCGCGCGGAATCCTCGAGTACCTGCGCTCCTCCGGGCCGACGGCGACGGTGCGGCCGTCACCGGTGCGGCCGTCGCCGGCGCGGTGAGGACGATGATCTCGCCCGAGCAGCTGGTGCAGCGCTGCAGAGCCGCCCTTGCTGCGCCGGTGCCCGAGCGTGCGGTCGAGGCGATCCTCGCCGAGCTGATCGCCGGCGATCCGGCCGCGGTGCGGCACTCGCTCGCAGGCGATGATGGCGCTCCCGGCGCACACGGCCTCGGGATGCGCGTGCTGGTCGACTCCCCTGAGCTCACCATCTTCCACGCGTCGCTGCCGCCGGGCTTCGTCAACGCGCCGCACGAGCACCGTACCTGGGCCGTGGTCGCGGTGTACGAGGGCGAGGAGCACAACGTGTTCTACGCGCGGCGCGGTACCTCGATCGAGCCGGTCGCGGAGCTGCACGCGACGGCGCCGCGCGTGGTGGTGATGGATGAGAACGCCATCCACGCGATCGAGAACCCGCTGCCGCGACCGTCCTACGCGCTGCACGCGTATGGCGGCGCGCACTTCCACATTCCGCGCAGCATGTGGCACCCCGAGACGCTTGCCGAGCAGGCGCGCGACGAGAGGCAGTTCCGGGCCTGGGCGCGGAACATGATCGCACGCGGGGTGCGGCTTCCCGCCGTGCCGCGCAGCGGACCAGCGGCGGATCAGCCATGAACGCGACGGCCGAAAGCTCCGTGGATCGCCCGGGGAGCGTCTCCGGCGCCGACGCCCTGGAGCGGCTCCTGGCGCGCTTCGACGCGAGTGTGCTCGACGGCGCGCAGCAGGGCGCGCGCGTGCGCCTGGTGGTGTCCGGCGAGGGCGAGTGGGATGCGGTGCTGGGAACGACCACGGCGCGGCTCGAGCCGGCGGGGCCCGGCACGCCCGACGCGACGCTCACCGCTGATCGCGAGACCTGGCGGGGCATCGCGGCCGATCTGCGCGGTGGGATGGATGCGTATCGGGCTGGTCGGCTGCTGGTGCGCCGCAACCTGCATCTCGGCGTCGCCTTTCTCGCCGCGACCAGCGGCATGCAGGGGCCCGAGCGTCTGGTGTTCCAGCGCGTTGCCACCGCCACGGGTGAGATCTCGATCCTCGCCGCGGGTGCGGGCGAGCCGGTGCTGCTGGTGCACGGGCTGGGCGCGACCAAGGTGTCGTTCCTGCCGACCGTCGCGGCGCTGGCGCCGTCGTTCCGCATGATCTCGCTCGACCTGCCCGGCTTCGGCGACTCCGACAAGCCGCTGCTCGCGCCCTACCATGCGCCGTTCTTCGCGACCGCGGTCGTCGGCCTGATGGACGCGCTCGGCATCGCGCGTGCGCACGTGATCGGCAACAGCATGGGTGGTCGCGTCGCGCTCGAGATCGGCCTGCGCTACCCGGACCGGGTGCGCGACCTGGTGCTCATCGCGCCGTCGCTCGCCTGGCGGCGCGAGCGGCCGTGGGCACCGTTCGTCCGCGTGCTGCGACCCGAACTCGGTCTCGTCCAGGCGACGCCGCGCTGGGTCTTCGAGAGCATCGTGCACCGCATCATCCCGGCGGCGGCGGACGGCTGGGTGCGCGCCGGCGTGGACGAATTCCTGCGCGCCTACTTGACGCCGCGTGGCAGGGTCGCCTTCTACGCAGCCGCGCGCAGCATCTACCTAGAGGAGCCGCACGGGGCGAAGGGGTTCTGGACGCGGCTCGCCGGCCTGCAAGCCCGCAGCCTGTTCGTCTGGGGCCAGATCGACCGGCTGGTCCCGATCGGGTTCGCGCGCCACGTCGCCGACGTGCTGCCGTCGGCCCGGCACGTGACGCTCGACTGCGGGCACGTACCGCAGCTCGAACGACCTGCCGAGACCCATGCCGCGATCGAGAGCTTCCTGAAGGAAGCCTGATCTGGTCTTGCCTGCCGGCGGCGCGAACGCCATGGCAGGCTCCTCCGCCTCGCCAGGATCCGCCCGGTGAGCGTGCACGTGCTCCTAACCCCCCGCCGCGAAGTGGTCGAACCAGGGACGTGGAAGTCGGCATGTGGATGACCACCGATCCGGTCACGCTGGAGCCGGGCGCGCGAGTCTCGCAGGTCGCTCGCCTCATGGCCTTGCGCCACGTGCGGCGCATACCGGTGACGGCTCCCGGCTCGAACGGACGGACGCTGGTCGGCATCGTCTCCTCGCACGACGTCTGGCAGGCCTGCCCCGCCAACTTCCACCCGCTCTCGGCGAGCGGCTGGCCCGAGGGCGAGGACCCCGGCGTCGGCTCGATCATGTCGCCGGCGGTGCACACGACGACGCCCGACACGCCGATCGAGGTCGCGGCGCGGCTCCTGCGCAAGAACAAGATCGGTGCCTTGCCGGTGCTGCGCGACGGGTACCTGGTCGGCATCATCACCGAGAGCGACCTGCTGGACGTGCTGATCGAGATGACCGGAGCGAACGAGCCCGGCATCCGGGTGAGCTTCGAGCTCGACGACACGGACGACGAGGACGTCGTTCGCAAGCTGCTCGGGATCAGCGACCGCTTCGGCATGCGGCTGGCGAGCATGCTGACCTTTCGCCACCCGGATCGGGAGACGCGCGCCGCGGGTCGGCTCGGCGTCGCGCGCCTGCTCGGGCGCGAGCGGCCGGAGGTGGTCGACGAGATCTGGGCGACCTGTCGCCGTGTGCGTCGCATTCTGCGCGGGGTGGAGCCGGCGGACGTCCGGGCGCCCGGAGCGAGCGCGGCCGTTCCGCCGGCCCAGGGTGGGCGCCCTATCGAATCCAGCACGCGCCAGGCCTGATCTTTCCGAGGGCTGGGCCCTGGCGCGAGGGTTCGTTCGCCATCGGGTCTGCGTGGCCGGTGGGCCGCGGGCAGCCGGCGTTTTTGGGTTCCCCGCACAGCGTCCGACAGCTCAAGAAATCGTTCCGCACGACCGATACGCCAGTCGAAGATGTTGGACCACGGCCTGGTCACGAGAGCGGCAGCCGCGATGGAGCCCCTGCCGCCGACGGTCAGCCGGCTCGCGGCAGCGATGGCGCGCGAAGACTGCGGCCTGCGCGAGCTCGAGCAGATCATTTCGTACGACCCGGTGCTCACCGGACGGCTGCTCCGGGTCGCGAACTCGGCGGCGATATCGCGTGGCGCACCGATCGCGACGGTGCGCGCCGCGATCGTCAAGATCGGCGCCGGACGCGTGCTCGCGCACGCGCTCAGCGGACCGCTCAGCCGCCAGCTGCAGATGCCGATTCCCGGCTACGGCTTGGGGCAGGGTGTCCTGTGGCGGCACCTCGTCGCGTCGGCGCTGGTCGTCGAGCTGCTCGACGGGGTGACCCGCACGCGCGTGCCCCCGGAAGCCTTCGCGGCGGCGCTGTTGCACGATCTCGGTCAGGTGGTCCTGGCACAGTTCCTCGAGCCCAAGCTGATGCGCCTGGTCGCGCTGTCGAGGGAGCAGGGTCTCTCGAGCCGGCAGGCGGAGCTCGAGATCCTGGGCGTGCATCAGGGTGAGGTCGGTGCGCTGGTCGCGCAGGAGTGGCAGCTGCCGGAGACCATCGTTCGCTCGATCGCATACGCGGGCTGTCCGGACGGCGGTGAGGAAGTGCTCTACGACTTCGTCCACCTCGGGCACGTCTTGGCCGGCCGCATCGGCGAGTATCCGGGCATGCCCGAGCGCGATCTGGAGCTCGATCCCACGGTCCTCGAGCGCGTCGGCCTCGACGCGAGCGCGATCGATCCGCTGCTGCACGACCTCGAGGATCGCCTGGGCGAGGTCCTCCGCCTCTACGGCTAGACCAACCGTCGCACTCTAGTCATCCGGCGCCATGTGCTGGGTCGCCCAGCTCACGAAGTCCGCCTGCGTCACGATTCCCACGAGCTGGCCGCCCTCGCCGACGACGGGAAGACAGCCGATCTTGTGCCGGATCATGCGCGCTCCCGCGTGTGCGGCGAGCTCATCGGGAGTAGCGGTACACAGGTGTGTCTCCATCACCTCGTTCACCTCGCTGCCACCGAGAATCCGGACCCGTGCGGCGTCGGTGTCGCGCTCGAGCGAGCTCGAGGCCGCGGCAAGGATGTCCCGCTGCGTCACGATGCCGTTCAAGCGGCCGCCCGGACCGAGCACGGGAAGATGTCGAACGCGTCGCGAGCACATCAATCGATGGGCGGCGAGGAGCGAATCGCAAGGGCCAACGGTGAGCACGTCGCGCGACATCACGTCGGAGACGCGCGGCACGGCGACCGCGACGGGTGCTGCCGGCTCCGCCTCGGCCACGTCGCGGGTGGCGGCAACGAGCTCTGCCGCCGATGCGGCGAGCGCCGTTGCGATCTCGCGCAGGTCGGGAACCAGTTCGGGATCGGCCGTGGCGGAGATCGACACGGTGTCGTCATAGCTCAGGATGGCGAACTCGAGCCCCATGCTCTGAAAGAGCGGCGCGATCGGATGTACCGCGCGTACGCGTTGCCCGAGCACGCTGCGTGCTTGGCGCGGCCCGGGAACGTTGGTGCAGATGGTATTGGCGATGAGCCGGTCCGGTGCGAGCCGGCCGAGGAGCGCCTCGAGCGGTGCCGGAAGGCCGTTGAGCAACGACAGAACGACGCCGGCGGCTCTGGCCTGCCCACGATTCTTCAGCTCGAGCATCTCGGCAGCGACGCGGCGTAGTCGCTCGATCGGATCCGTCTCGCCGATCGGCAGGCGCGGGATCATCGCCGTCACCAGGTTGCCGAGCGTCAGATGATCCTCGTCGCGCCGCACGCTGACCGGAACGATGGCGCGGACGCGCAGCGCGGCGGTCGGGATGCTTCGCGCCTCGAGGTAGCGGTGCAGCGCCCCCACGATCACCGCGAGCACGACGTCGTTCACCTTGCATCCGAACCGACCCCGGACCGCGAGGATGTCGTCGAAGCGGAGCGTCGTCCACGCGACGCTCCGGCGGTCGCTCAGGGGGCGGTTGAAGGGCAGCGGATCGCTGGGCTCGGTGACCAGCGAGGCGATCGTCGCGATCGCTTCGCTCGCGTCCCGCATGCGGCCGAGGATCGTCGCCGCACCCGGGATGCTGCCGAGGCGCGATGCGAACTCGGTGGTCCGCCTCTGATCGATGGCGAGCTGAGCCGGCGTGGCAGCGACGACCAGAGATTCAGGGTTCTCGCCGCAGGCGTCGGTCACCAGGTCCAGGATCTGCGCCCCGCTGACCCCGTCCACCATGCAGTGGTGGATCTTGAAGAGCAGCGCGCTCGAGCCGCCGGCAAGCCCCTCGATCAGATGGATCTCCCACAGCGGATGGCGCGCATCGAGCGGCGCGGCGTGGAGCGAGTCGACGAGCTCGTGCAGCTCGTCCGCACCGCCCGGTGCGGGCACCGCAACGCGGTGCACGTGGCGCCTGACGTCGAACGCCGGATCGGGTTCCCAGTGCGGATGATCGATGTCGAGGGCGGTCCGCAGGGGACGCTGGCGATAGCGCGGCAGCCGCGTGCAGAGGCGCTGTTCGATCATTTCCAGGAAGGCCGCGAACGAGACGTGCCCGTCGACCTCGGCGACGCAACCGACGTGCAGCTGCTGGTTGGGACGTTCGAAGTAGAGGAACGCGGCATCGAGCGCGGACAGGCGACTGGTTCCGTCTACCTTGGCATGACCATCGGCCTGCGGTGCTGCCATCTCATGTTCCCTCCATCAGCGCGACCTGGCACGCCTGCTCTTCGAACGATGCAAGCAGGGTACCGCGGATTCTGGCGCAACTCCGACCAGCGATTCCGATCCGTTCGAATCGTGTGACCGGCGCGATCCCATTCCTGGGAAGGAGTGTTGCGATGGCCGATCGTGCTGCGCTTCCTGCTAGACGATGGGCATGACCGAAACCGAGCGATCCTTTCGTGACCCGGCCGGTCCCCCCTGGCGCTCGGAGCCGTTCCGGCTGTTCTTCCCGCTCGGCATCGCGCTCGGCTGGGTCGGCATCGGGCACTGGCTCCTCTACGCAACCGGCGCGACCTCCGGCTACTCGTGCCTGATGCATGGGCTCGTGCAGATGCAGGCCTTCCTGATGGCGTTTGCGATCGGCTTCCTGTTCACGGCCATCCCACGTCGCACGCAATCGGCCGCGCCGAACGCGCTCGAGATGGCGGCGGCGACGGCGCTCCTGATCGGGGTCGCCACGGCACTCGTCGCCCGAGCGTGGCTCGCGGCACAGCTCGGCTATCTGCTCCTCTTCGCTCTGCTCCTCCAGTTCGCGGTGCGCCGCCTGCTCGGCGCAGGCGCGGGCCGCCGCCCGCCCGCCGCGTTCGTGCTGATCCCGATCGGCATCGCGCACGGCATCGCCGGCGCGATCCTGCTCGCCGTGGGGCTCGGCCTCGGCGACCGGCCGTGGTCGACGATGCTCGGTGCGCTGCTCGTCGAGCAGGGCGTGTTCCTGTGCTTCGCGACCGGCGTCGGCGGCCTCGTCCTGCCGCTCATGGCGGGCGCACCGCCACCACGCGACCTCGGCTCGTCGCCCGCCGAGACGCGCAAGGCGATCGCCTACGCCGCCGCCGGCGCGGCGATCTTCGCGAGCTTCCTGCTCGAGGCAGCGGGATACGTGCGTACGGCGCCGCTGCTGCGCGCCGTCGTCGTGCTCCTGGGCCTCGGCCTGGGTGGCGGCGCGCTACGGCCGCCCGCCAGGCCCGGACTCCATCGCCGCCTGACGTGGATCGCGGTGTGGCTCATGCCGATCGGGCTCGCCACCTCGGGCCTGCTGCCCCACTATCGCGTGCCGGCGCTGCACGTCCTCTTCATCGGCGGATTCAGCCTGCTGACGCTCGGCGTCGCGACGCACGTCGCGCTCACCCATCTCGAACTGCAAGCGCTCGCGCTCGGCCGGCCGCCCGCAGTCGTGCTGATCGGTGTGCTCGTGCTCGGGGCAATGGCGGCGCGCTTCGTGGCCGACTGGAGCGACACCTACTTCGCGCACCTCGCGTGGGCAGCGGGAGCGTGGATCCTCGCAACCCTGGTATGGCTCGGCTTCCTCGGGCCGAAGCTGCTGCGCCACTCCGCTCCGCCGTCTGGATGAACGATGACGGTCGGCGCGATCAGGCGTCGCCGATGTGCGCCAGACAGGTCTTGCTGCAGGTGACCCGGTGCGGCGGCGACATCTTCGAGCACCGGACGACATCGCTGGCGCGGCCCGCCGCGCCGCGCGCGACGATCACGTGCACATCCCGGCCGTCGAGCGGACATCGCGTGGCGTGCCCGGTATAGCGCCGTCGGATCGAGGCGAGCGCCACCCAGATCAGCCCGACGATCGAGAACAGGCCGAACGCGAGCCCGACCCACAGCAGAGGCGTACGGAAGTCGAGCGCGTACGTCCCGAGCCCACTCACTGCAACGACCAATGTGCTCATGGGACCTCCTCCAGTCGGCGCGCACAACGGCACGCCTCCCGTCCGAGGGTGCAAGCAGGGCGCCGTGGATTCTTCCGCAGATCCGGCCGGCGATTCCGATCCGTTCGAATCGCGAACCCGGTACGATCCTGTGCGTGGGAATGCCGGCGTTCTTATCCACCTGCGGAGCGCCATGGCGCGTGTCGCCGAAGCCGCCCGCGAGAGTCACCCTTCCGACGCCGCGAGCAGCTCCTCGAGCGCCAGCCCGAGCCCGAGCGCGATCTCGCGCGGTGACGCGATCCGGTCCGGACACGTCAGGACTCCCACGTCGAGCCGATCCGCGTAGCTCCACGCGGTCACGTTCAGGGCAGCCCCCTCGATGATCGGGCCGACGGAGAAGAGGTGCTGCAGCTGTCCACCCGTCCAGTTGAGCAGCCGACGCGGTCCAGGAACGCACGAGACGATCACGTTCACCGCCGGCGCGTGCCGGTCGGCGATGCGCATGCGCGAGTACAGGCGAAACAGCGCTGCCAGCGGCCGTGGCGGCGCGTAGTCGGTCCACTCGCGATACATGTCGGGTCCGAGGGCAAGGTTGATCTCCTTGGTCGCGCACGTGACCTCGTGGATCCGGTGCAGGCGCTCGATGGGGTCGGCGAGGTCGGTGCACAGCGACGTGAAGAGGTTCGAGACCCGATTCCCGACGAGCCGTCGCGGTCCACCGGCGGCGTCGGTCGAGGTCGGCACCTCGGCCACGAGCGCTCGCTCCGGCAGCTCGCCCCGTGCTTCCAGGTAACGGCGGAGCGAGCCCGCCACCAGGGCCAGGAAGACGTCGTTCACGGTCACATGCAGGCGGGCCTTCACCGTCTTCACGTCGTCGAGCGGCAGCGACACGAGGGCGAACACACGACGGGCGCGCAGTGCGCCGTTGAGCGAGGTTCGCGGAACGTCGAGGAGCGGCAAGGGCGGCGCTGGCGAGATCCGGTGCCGTAGCCGTGCGCTGGCGCGCAGTCCGCGCGCGGTGCGCACGATCAAGCGCGGCAGGCCCGCGAGGCGCGGGACGTGGTCGCGAAGGGCGTCGCGGAGCAGCCGTCCCCGGGAGGGAACCGCCTCCGCCGTCCACGGGACGACCGGCACAGGCACGCTCGCGGCGGGTGCTCCCTCCGCCATGACGCCGGCGAGCAGCTCGGCCACCGCGGCGCCGGTCGGCCAGCGCGTGGTGGATCTTCGCCACCAGCGCGACGCCACCGTCGGCGAGACCACGCAGCAGCCAGAGCTCCCACAGCGGGCGGCGCCGGTCGAGCTGATGGCTCGCGATCTCCGAGACCGCATCTTCGATCTCTCGTGGACCACCCGGGGCGGGGAGATCGATCGCAGCGACGTGGCGGTCGAGGTCGAATCCGGGATCCTCGATCCACACCGGGTGGTGCAGGCCGAGCGGCACCTCGACCACGCGGCGGCGAAACTGTGGCAGCAGGTGGAGCCGCTCGCGCATTGCCTGCTTGACGTCGTCGATCGCGTAGCGGGCGCCGGGAGCGGGTTCGAGCACGGCGACCTTGATCGTGTGCATGTGGGCCGCGGGCGTCTCCATGTAGAGGAAGTTCGCGTCGATGCCGGTGAGACGCTCCACGTCACCCTCCGTGCTTGCCGTTCGTGGTCGCACCGGAGAACGGCAGCAGGCTGCGCAGCCGGCTCAGCACCGGATACGGCCGCCGCGCGGCGAGCCGGGTCAAGCTGCTCTGCATGACGTCGACGATCTCGTCGTAGCAACGCTGCACGATCGCGGGGTCGTCGGCGGCTTCGGGGCCGAGGTCGGACCACGCCATCGCCGGGCCGATCTCGGTCGTGATCTTCGCCGGCAGCGGGATGCCGGGCATCATCAGCGGCGAGATGCCCCACGGCACCTGCAGCGCCAGCGGAAAGGCCCGGGTACGGATGCGCGCCGTCCCGAACACGTCCCCGATCCATTCGCCGCGCGTCAGGATGATCACCGAGCTGTGACCGCCGTGGCTCACCACCGGGACCACCGGCACCTGCCGGCGCAGCGCCAGCTCGACGAATCCTTTGCGTCCGCCAAAGTCGATGTGGTCGCGCTCGGACCAGGGGCGCGCCACCTCGCGGTCGCCGCCCGGGTAGACCAGCACCGGCAGGCCGGCCTCGAGAGCAAGGCTGGCGTTCGCGCGGTTCGCCGGCACCTCGCCGAGCTTGCGCATCAGCGTGCGGAAGCCGGGGATCCCGAAGGCTGCGTCGAAGGCGAGCGCAACCAGCGGTGAATCCAGACCGCGCTCGCGATACCACGCGGCGAAGAACGCGGTGGTGTCCGGCGTCATCACGCCGCCCGAGTGGTTGCCGACGAGCAGCACCGGGCCGGTGGCGGGTACGTGCTCGAAGCCGGTGACCTCGGCGTCGAAGTACCGGCTCATGATCTCCATCAGCGGCAGGATCGTGCGCAGGAAACCGACGTCGCGCTGGAAGGGCTCCGCATGGATCTCACGATCGGTGGCGGCCGCCCAGGCGGCGATGGGATCGAGCGCCCCGAGCTGCTTCGCGAGCGCTGCTCCGAGCTTCTGCAGGTCATCCAGCATGTCGACCTCGTCCGACCGCAAGCGGGGCTGGAGTCGTGGCAGCCGGGGTCGTGGCGTCGCCGACGAGACACGGGCGCGTGCGCAGGCTGGCACCACCGATGCGGTGAACGGCTGGCTCGACGCCGGGCTCCGTGCGGGCCGGGTCGGGGATGCCGGCAAAGAGCCCGGCAACGAGTCCGGAGACGGCCTCGGCGAGACAGCGGTGATGCGGGCCGTTGAGCCAGTGCCCCACGCAGGGCATCAGGACCTGGGGGGCATCGGGCAGCGATCGTGCGACCGGGTGCGCGAAACGCGACGAGATCAGCTGATCGCGCTCGCCCCACAGAAACGCCGCGGGCACGGCGAGGCCCGGCAGGCGCGTCCAGAATCCGCTCTCCCCGAGCGCCGGGTCGAGGGCCAGCTCGCGCGCCGCCGAGAGGAAGCTCGCCCGCGTCGCAGCACCGGCCAGATGCGCTCGAGCGGCAGCCAGCTCGCCGCCTCCGGCGTCAAGAATCTGGCTCCCTGCGCCAGGAATCGGTAGCGCAGCCACGGCAGCCCCGGGGCGATCGCGATCACCGCGCGGAAGGCCTCGGGAGCGGTGAGCGCGGCCTCCAGCGCGACGCGGCCGCCGAGCGAGATCCCGACGACGACCGGCGGACTCGAGAGGGAACGGGCGAGCTCGATCACCGGCTGGGCGAGGACGTCCGGGCGCAGCGGCAGCTCCGGGGCCGGCGTCCGTCCGAAGCCCGGCAGGTCCGCGGCGATCGTGCGCAGGCCGCGTCGCGAAAGCACGCGGCCGAAGCCCTCGAAGCCCGACGAGTCGAGACCGAGCGGGTGCAGCGCGATGACCGGCGCTCCCTCCCCCCACTCGCGATGGAACATCACTTCCCTACCTCATGCAGCCGTAGACCGCGTCGATCAGGCCCTTCTGGCGCTCGTCCCCCCGCCACCACGATCTGCACGAACCGCGCCGGGCGTCGGCCCCGGCGGTCGATGCGCTTCCCTGCGAATCCGTGCGCTCGCCCTCGATGGATTCCGATCGAGGGGAACGATGAATGCGGGCCATTGCAGCGGTTGCGAACGCCGCAGGCTGGCCGGGCGACCCTGCCCGCCGCCTCCACGGGTGCATGGAGTTGCCCGTGCCGGCTACGTTCGAGCCCTCGAAGGCAGCCGGCGCAGGAGCGCGCGGCGCGGACCGAGGAGGTCGGCGAGGGTACGCCGATCGAGCACGCCCAGGAACGCGTCGAGCGCCTCGCCGAGGATCCCCGTGAGGGCGCAGGGACCGGCGATCGGGCAGGTGTTGGTCTGCCGCTCGAAGCACTCGACGACCCGGAGATCGTCCTCGACCAGGCGAACCACGCGACCGAGATCGATCTCCTCGGGCGCGAGCGCCAGGCGGAGGCCACCACCGTGCCCACGCACCGTCTTCACCAGTCCGAGCACGCCGAGGCGATGCACGACCTTCATCAGGTGGCTCTCGGAGATCCGGTAGGCGGACGCGATCTCGCGGATCGTGCACACCCGGTCTTCGCGGAGGCCGAGATACATCAGGGCCCGCAAGGCGTAGTCGGTATGTCGGGTGAGGCGCATCCGCGTCGGTCCCCCGTGACCGCTCGAAGATGTACTTCACATGACTCTTTGCGACAAGAACCCGCGTCGTTCCCGAGTCCCGATCTCGCGTCGTTCCCGGCCCGCGCATTCTCAAACCTGATAAGAAAATTCCTCTTTGACGTCCCGTGCGGCGGATTGTCGCACCCCTCCGGCGGTCGGCGTCCTGGTACGGCGGTTGCACCGAGCGGTCACAACGCGTGCTTCAGCGGAGGGGTGCATGAGCAGAGTATCGAAGGCAGTCGTGATCGTCGCCATGGCCATCGCGGGGGCGACGATCGTCCTTTCGAGCCGCGGCCCGAACAGTCCGGTCGCCACGAGCGAGGCCGCGCAGGGCGGATCCTCTCTCGAGCAGATCATGCAGCAGCGCGGCTTGAGCCCCGACGAGGCCGAGGCCGCGCTCAAGACGTTCGTCGCGCCGGGCAAGTTCGACGACTTCGTCATGTTCACCTCGGGCGGTCACCGCGGCAGCATCATGCTCTACGGGATCCCCTCGATGCGCCTGCTGAAGGAGATCCCGGTCTACGCCGCGGACTCCTGGCAGGGCTGGGGTCAGGGGGACGAGGGCGGCGGAGAGGCGCTGGCGCACGGCTCCTATGGCGACGGCCTACCGACGCAGACCTGGGGCGACCTCCACCATCCGCAGATCTCGCTGGCGAACGGCAAGTACGACGGCGAGTGGGTGATCGGGACCGACAAGAGCGCGGGACGCGTCGCCATCGCGTCGCTCCGCGATTTCAAGGTCAAGTCGATCTACAAGATCCCCAACATGAACTCGGACCACCATGGGCTGTTCACCGACAATTCCGAGTACATCATCGTCAGCAGCTTCTTCCCGCACCCGCTGAACGAGGCGAACGGCTACGCGCCGATCGAGGACTACAAGTCCAAGTACCGCGGCGTCGTGAGCTTCCTCAAGTTCGATCGCAAGGCCGGGCGCATCGTCCCGGCGGAGTCGTTCCAGATCGAGCTCCCGCCGTACTTCCAGGACCTCTCGATCGCCGGCCGTGGTCCGTCCGACGGGCTGTTCTTCATCAACTCGATGAACACCGAGATGGCGACCGGCGGCACCCTGGAGGGCAAGCCCCCGATGGAGGTCGGCGCCTCGCAGCGCGAGATGGACTACCTGCACGTGATCGACTGGAAGAAGGCGATCGAGATCGCCAAGGATCCGGCCAAGGTCAAGGTCGTCAACGGGATCAAGGTGATCTCGATCCCGACCGCCGTCGCCGAGGGGCTGCTCTACTTCATCCCGGAGTCGAAGAGCCCGCACGGCGTCGACCTCGTCCCGGGCGGCGAGTACGTGGTCGTCAGCGGCAAGCTCGATCCGCACGTCAGCGTCTACTCCGTCGACAAGATCAAGAAGGCGATCGCCAACAAGACGTTCGAAGGCAAGGACGCCTACGACGTCCCGATCCTGAAGTACGACGCCGTCGTCGAGGCGCACATCGAGACCGGCCTGGGCCCACTGCACAGCGTCTTCGACGACAAGGGCAACGGGTACACCTCGCACTTCCTCGACTCGACCGTCGTCAAGTACACTCTCGGTCCGCCCTACAACCCGCCCGAGAAGGCGTGGAAGGTCGTCGACAAGGTGCCGGTACAGTACAACATCGGCCACCTCCAGGCGCCCGGCTCGAACACGAAGAAGCCGTGGGGCAAGTACATCGTCGCGCTCAACAAGTGGTCGGTGGACCGCTTCCCGCCGCTCGGTCCGCTGCATCCACAGAACCTGCAGCTGATCGACATCAGCGGTGACAAGATGAAGGTGCTCTCGGACACGCCCACGATCGGTGAGCCGCACAACTCGATGATGATCCCGACCGAGATGCTGCAGGCGTGGACCGTCTATCCCGAGGTCGGCTTCGACCCGATCAAGATGGCCAAGTCGGACCACGCGACCGACCAGGGACAGGAGTCCGTCAAGCGCGACGGCAACACAGTCACCGTCAACGGGACGGTCGTCCGGTCCCACTTCACGCCCGACATCGTGCGCGTCAAGCAGGGCGACAAGGTGGTCTTCAACTGGACCAACGTCGAGACCGCGCGCGACTCGACGCACGGCTTCGGCCTGCACGGCTACAACGTGAACCTCTCGGTCGATCCGGGCGCGACCGAGCGTGCCGAGATCGTCGCGACGAAGGCGGGCGTCTACCCGTACTACTGCACCGAGTTCTGCTCGGCCCTGCACATGGAGTTCACGGGCTGGCTTCTGGTCGAGCCAAAGAAGTAGCCATGGATGCTCCGGCCCCATCCACGCCGGCCGATGCGGCCGCGGCGCGGCGCGCAGCCGTCGTACGGCCCGACCCGACGGCGAGCCTGACGATCTCGCTGGTCGTCGCCGTCGCGCTGATCATCGCGTGGACGCTGCCCTGGTGGATCATGAAGTCGCAGGCGCCGCAGTACGGGCAGCGGACGCTCGTCATCGAGATCGGGCCGCGCTCGGTGGAGGGCGACGTGCGCGAGGTCGATCTGCTCGGGCACTACGTCGGTATCCGGCCGATGGGCTCGCTCGCACGCCTGGAGCGAACCTTCGCGCCCGTCGGGCTCGTCGTCGCTGTGCTGGGTTCCCTTCTCGCGCCCTGGCTGCGGCCGCGCTGGCTGCGGTTCCTGGCGGTGATGCCGGTTCTCATCATGCCGGTGATCCTGCCGATCGACCTCAAGCTCTGGATGAACCGGGCGGTGAACCACCGCGACCCCGAAGCGGCGCTGAACCTCACCATCACCAAGATCGACCCCAAGCTGTTCGGCGACTACGAGGTCGGGCAGTTCAAGGTGTCGACCGAGCTCGGCGCGGGGTTCTACATCGACGCAATGGCGGGGGTGCTCTCGCTCGGCCTCGTCTTCGCGATCCCGCTTCCGGTACCGGCGCGCCTGCGGCGGCGGCGTCTGATCGCCGCGGTGACCGCCGGCGGCCTGGTCGCCATCCTCGCGGTGCCGCGAGCCGATGCGGCCGAGATCCAGGTCGCGGTGCACGAGGACAGCATCACCAAGGCTCTCGCCGTGGCCCGTGACGGCGACGAGGTCATCGTCCCGCCCGGTGTCCACCACGAGCGCGTCGTCCTCGACAAGGCGGTACGCCTGGTCGGCCGGCCCGGCGCGGTGCTCGACGCCGACGGCGAGGGCACGGTGCTGCGGATCACCGCCTCCGGCGCGGAGGTGCGCGGGCTCACGGTGCGCGGGAGCGGCATGGGCTACGATGCGGAAGACGCCGGGATCCGCATCGATCACGCGGCCGACGTACGCATCGTCGACACCCGTCTCGAAGACGTCCTGTTCGGGATCTTCGTCGTGCAGGGCGACCGCTGCCGGATCGAGGGCACGACGGTCATCGGCAAGGACCTGCCGCACGTGCGCCGCGGCGACGGCATCCGGCTCTGGTACTCGAGCGGCTGCGTCCTCGCCGGCAACCGCGTCGAGCGCAGCCGTGACGTGATCGTCTGGTACTCCTCGGGCACGACGGCCGAGGATAACGTGGTGCGCACCAGCCGCTACGGCCTGCACTACATGTACTCGAACGACAACGTCTTCCGCCGCAACCGCTTCGAGGACAACCAGGTGGGCGCGGCGATCATGTACAGCCGTGGCATCGAGCTCACGGAGAACGCCTTCTCGTTCTCGAGCGGACCTTCCGCCTACGGCCTCCTGCTGAAGGACGCGGACGACGTGTTCATCGTCGGCAACCGCTTCGTCCACAACACGACGGGCCTGTTCTTCGACGGTGCACCGCAGTCCCGCGGTGGACGCGTCGACGTGCGCGGCAATCTCATCGCCCGCGGTGACGTCGGCATCGCGCTCCAGCCGGCCTCGCGGGGCGTGCGCTTCTGGGAGAACGCGCTGATCGGCAACCGGACGCAGGTCGAGGTGGTGGGCGGCGGCAGCGCCGAAGCCAACGAGTGGTCGGTCGGGGGCCGCGGCAACTACTGGAGCGATGCCGCGGTCTACGACGCCGACGGCGACGGCCTCTCGGAGCTGCCCTACCGTCTCGAGAGCACCTACGAGGATCTCGCCGCGCGCCACCCGGCGCTCGCGTTCTACGCGGGCACGGCCGGCGCCGACGCGATCGATACCGCGGCGCGCCTGTTTCCGATCTTCGCGCCGCGACCCAGGCTCGCCGACATGCACCCGCTCGTCCGGCCGGTGCTGACCGCGTGGACCGAGAGCCGGGAAGCGGGTAGCGGCGGGCCCGGCCTGGCCCTGGTCGGGGCGGCGCTGCTCGCGCTCGTCGCGATCTCGCTGGCCGGTGTGCGCCGGGTGCTCGCGTGATCCGGGCCGAGCAGCTCGCGCTGGTGATCGACGAGCGCCGCATCCTCGACCGCGTCGACTTCGTGGTCGCGCGTGGCGAGTCGGTCGCGCTCGTCGGACCGAACGGCTCCGGCAAGACCAGCGTGCTGCGCTGCCTCCTCGGGCTGGTTCCGTTTGTGGGACGGGCGACGATCGACGGCCACGACGTCGTGCGGGATCCGATCGGGGCGCGCTCGCTCGTCGGGTACGTGCCGCAGAAGGTCGCCTTCGGCGATGCACGCGCGGGCGAGGTGTTGACCTTCGTCGCTCGTCTGCGCGGCGTGCGGCGCGACCACGTCGCCGGAGCGCTCCGTGACGTCGGGCTCGAGGATCACGCCGGCGAGCGGGTGCGCACGTTCTCGGGTGGCATGCAGCAGCGCCTCGCGATCGCGGTCGCGCTCCTCGGCGACCCGCCCGTGCTGCTGCTCGACGAGCCGAGCGCGAGCCTGGACGAGGAAGGGCAGAGTGCGTTCTTCGATCTGGTGCGACGGCTGCGCGGCAGCGGACACACCTTGCTCCTCGCGTCGCACCGGAACGAGGAGGTCTCGTCGCTCACCGATCGCACGATCAGGCTCGACGGCGGCCACGTCGTCGCGACCCCGGTCGCCACGCCGAATGGTGCGCGCGTCGTCCGCATCGGGACGCGGGGAGAGCGCCGGTGAGATTCCCGGTGATCGGTCTCGTCGCCGCGCGCGAGCTGCGCGAGGCGATGCGCAGCCGGTGGTTCGCGATGGCAGCGATCTGCTTCCTCCTGCTCTCGCTCGGGCTCTCGATGCTCGGCCTCGCCGGCGCGCAGCGGTCGGGGCTGGCAGGATTCGACCGCACCACGGCGAGCCTGCTGAACCTCGCGCTCGTCTTCGTGCCGCTCATCACCTTGACTCTCGGGGGGCTCTCGATCGCGGGCGAGATCGAGGACCAGTCGCTCGGGCTCCTTCTCGCGCAGCCGGTCACGCGGCTCGAGGTGTTCGCGGGCAAGTACCTGGGGCTGCTTGCCGCGGTCGTGGCCGCGATCGCGGTCGGCTTCGGGGCGACGGGCGTGATCGTCGGCTGGTCGGCCGGTGGGGGAGACGTGCGCGCGTTCCTCGCGCTGGTCGCGATCACGATCCTCCTCGCTGCCGCGACGCTCGGGGTCGGCACGGCGCTGTCGGTCGGACTGCGCTCGCGAGCGCGTGTGGTCGGAGCCGCGTTCTCGATCTGGCTCCTGCTCGTCTACGTCTCCGATCTCGGCACGATCGGTCTCACGGTGGCGCGGAACCTCGGGCCCGGCCAGGTCTTCGTCCTCGCGCTCCTGAACCCCGTGCAGCAGGCGCGCGTGCTGGGCACGCTCGCGCTCTCCGACCGGGTCGACGTGCTCGGGCCGGTCGGCGTCTACGGGATCGATCTCCTCGGCGCGCCGGGGCTCGTGGCCGTGCTCGTCGGTGCGCTGCTCACGACGGCGCTACTCACGCTCGGCGCCGGCTACTCGCTGTTCCGGAAGGCGGTCGTGCAGTGAGAGGGGTCGTCACGGCGGTGGTGCTCGCGGGTGCGGTGGTGCTCGCGGTTGTCGTTCTCGGGCAACGCTCCGGCCAGGGCCCCGAGGCGATCGTCCACGGGCGCGACGCCTGCGCGGGGTGCCGGATGATCATCAGCCGTCCGGGCTTCGCCGGCGAGCTCCGCGACGCGAAGGGCGTGCTGACGAAGTACGACGACGTCGGCTGCCTCCTGCAGGCGATGGTCGCGGAGCACGGCGAGATGCCGGGTGCCTGGGTCGAGGACAACGCGGGTGGAGAGCTCGTCCCGCTGCTCGGCGCGACGCTGGTTCGCGTACCCGCGGAGCGCACCCCGATGGGGCACGGCATCGTTGCCTTCGCCGCGGCGAGCACGGCACGGCAGTTCGCCGCCGACCACGCGGGCGAGGTGGTCGCCCTTGAGGAGCTCGCGCGTGATCCGGCGACGGTCGCACGGACGACTCCCACCGATCGAGGTCACCCATGAAGGGATCGCTGCGCATCGTCTCGGTTCTCGTGCTGCTCGCCTGGACGCGCGCAGGTGCTGCGGACGAGGGGGCGCCGAGACCGCTCACCGCCGCCGACGCGTCGGCCGGCAAGGCGCTCTACGTGCAGGAGTGCGCCGGTTGCCACGGCGACCGCGGCGACGGTCAGGGCCCGGCCGCGGACTACGTCGACCCGAAGCCGCGCAACTTCGTCGCCGGGCCGTTCAAGCTGCGCACCACGCCGACCGGAAAGCCACCGGCGACGGCGGACATCCTGCGGACGATCGAGCGCGGCGTTCCGGGCACGGCGATGCCGTCGTTCGCCTTCCTGCCCGAAGCGGATCGCAAGAAGATCGCGGCCTACGTGCTCAAGCTCGCCGACGTGCTCGACGAGCCCGAGCCGGTCGCAGTCCGGGTCGATCCCGCGACCGCTCCGCCGACGACGCCGGCTTCGATCGCGCAGGGGAAGGAGCTCTTCAAGGACGCCGGCTGCGCGAGCTGCCACGGCGAGACCGGCAAGGGCGACGGCCCGGCCGCCGGCGAGATGAAGGACAGCGAGGGGCAGCCGGTCAAGCCACGCAACTTCACCGACGGTAGCTTCCGCGGCGGCAGCGAGCGCAGCGATCTCTATCTGCGCTTGACGACGGGCCTCGACGGCACGCCGATGCCGGCCTACGACGACGTCCTCGAGCCACCCGACCGCTGGGCCGTCGTCGACTACGTGCAGAGCCTCGCGAGCCCGCAGCCGGCGAAGCCGCTCCCCGCCGATCCGATCCAGGCCGGGCGGATCGTCGCCGAGAAGTACAGCTGCCGCGCGTGCCACGTCCTCGACGATGGCAAGGGCGGCGAGGTCGGTCCCGACTTCCGGCTCTCGGGCCAGAAGCTGAACCCGGCCTGGGTGCAGACCTTCCTCGAGGACCCGCGCGCGGCCGGAAAGATCTACCCCTGGCGGCCCTACCGCATGCCGCACCTCGGGCTCTCGCCCGAAGAGGCGACCGTCATGATGCGGTACATCGCGAGCACCGGGAAGCGCACGGACGCGCCGATCGTCAAGCCAGACCCGGCGAGGTTTCCCGCGGCGAAGGTGGACGCGGGCAAGACGCTCTTCGTGGTGACCTGCGCCCAGTGCCACTCGCTCGGCAAGGTGGTCGAGACGCAGCCGATCAACCAGCAGGGGCCCGACCTGATCCGCGTCGCCGATCGCGTCGACTTCGACTGGGCCGGCAAATGGATCAGCGGCCCGAAGAAGGTGGACCCGAAGACGCGGATGACGATCGCGCCGCTGACGCCCGACCAGGTCGAGGAGGTGCGGATGTTCGTCTGGAAGGCCGCGCTGGCCGAGCCGCAGCCGGGCGTGCAGCGCTCGAGCGCGGCGGTGGCCTCGACCGCGCCGGCGGGACACTAGAGCTTCTCCTTCCTCCCGCCGCGCGCCAGGCCGAAGATTCGTCGCCGGGGTGGCTGCCAACACCATGCGGGCAGGCGTATCGTCGCCAGCGGGACAATCGAGACCCGAACCCTGATCGACACCCGCCGCGAGCAGATGTTCCCCGTAGTTCATGGGCGAGCTCGCGCAGCTCTCGGACCGCCCTCGCTGGTCGACGCGCACGCGGTGCAGCCGGTCGAAGCGCTGGTCATCTCGTCGAGCCGGCTGCGCGACGTCCTGGTGGCCGAAGCGGAGCTCGGCGAGCGCGTCATGCGGGCGCTCATCCTGCGCCGCGTCGGCCTGCTCGAGAGCAACGCCACCGGGCCGGTGATCGTCGTCGCGGGTCCGGCCGGTCTCGCGTCCGCGGTCTACGCGGCGTCCGAGGGGCTGTCGGTGATCGTGCTCGACTGCCGCGCCTTCGGCGGGCAGGCGGGCGCCTCGGCGCGGATCGAGAACTACCTGGGCTTTCCGACCGGCATCACCGGCCTCGCGCTGATGGCGCGCGCGTACAACCAGGCGCAGAAGTTCGGCGCCGAGGTCGCGATCCCGGACGAGGTCGTCCACCTCGCCGAGCCTGCGGGCCACGACGGCGCACGTTTTGAGCTCACCCTCGCCAACGACGAGCGCGTCAGCGCCCGCGCGGTGGTGATCGCGAGCGGCGCGGGCTTCCCCCGCTGGAGGCGAAGCTGTGCTCCGGGCAGGAGGTCGCGCTGGTCGGCGCGGGCAACTCGGCGGGGCAGGCCGTGGTCTACCTGGCGAGTCGGGTCGCGAAGGTGTGGATGCTGGTGCGCGGGCCGAGCCTCGAGGCCAGCATGTCGCGCTACCTGGTCGAATCGCATCTCGTCGTTGCCCAACGTCGAGATCGTCGACAAGCAAAAGTGAGCGCGTTCGAAGGCCACGACGGCATCCTCGAGGCGATCCGCTGGCAGCAGCTGCCGTCCGGTGAGGAGACCCGGCGGCCGGTGCGCCATGTCTTCCTGTTCATCGGTGCGGACCCGAACACGGCGTGGCTCGGGAGCTCGGGCGTCACCCTGGACGACAAGGGCTTCGTTCGTACCGGCGCCGAGCTCGACGCCGGGCGCCGGCCGCTCGAGACCAGCCGCAGCGGCGTGTTCGCGATCGGCGACGTGCGCGCCGAATCGGTCAAGCGCGTCGCGGCCGCGGTGGGCGAGGGTGCCCAGGTAGGCGTCACCTGCGCCGCCCTGGAGCGCGGGCGCCTGCACGTCGATGTCGTGCGACGGCCCGTGCGCCGTTTTCGAGCCCGGCCTTCCCGACCGTCGACGGGGAAGGGTCGGGCCTCTTGCGTTGCCGCGCGGCGCGCGCGTCCGGGCCGATCAGCGCGCGTCCGGCCCGCCGGCATCTCCCGCCGGCCCGACCGCCCGGGCGCCGGAGGCGCCGTAGCGCTCGGCCATCGAGCGGCGGATCGCCTGCATCTGCTCGTCGGCGCCCTTCTCGAACCACGCGTGCTCCGGGCGGGCCAGGATCGCGTCGATCACCGCGTTCGCGCGCGCGGCGGCGTCGGCGTGGCCGTTCTTCGCCGCGTGCGCGGTGATCTCGCGAGCCTGTGGGATCAATCCCATGTAGAAGCGGTCGGCGACCTCGAACATGCCGTGCCACTGCGTGTAGTCGGGCGCCATCATCGAGGCGCCCATGCGCGCGCGGCGCCCCTCGTGGTGCCAGAGGTAGAACCACGTCCACTCGATCTCCTCGTCGTACTGCGTCGGCGTGATCAGCTTCTCCGCGGCGAGCGCGTTCATGATCTGCTGGCCCGGCTTGGCGAACTTCTCGTTGTAGAGCAGCAGGAGGTTGTCGTACTGCGCGTAGAATGCGTTCACATAGTCGGGCGTGTGGCAGTGCGAGCACACTTCCTTCATCCGGGTGCGCTTGGCCTCCCAGGTGTCGGTGGTCTGCTCGCGGCGCTCGGCCGGGTCGGTCGCGGTGACGATCTTGCCGTTCGCGTCCGTGTCCATGAGGAGGCTCACGGGCGGACGGTTGGTCCAGGAGATCCGCATGCCGGGGTCGTGCGTGATCTTGCGGCCGTTGCGCGTGTTCGCCGACATGTGGCAGGTCGCGCAGGTGGGAGCGGCCGAGTAGTCCTCGCCGAGCACCCAGGTCTCCGCCGTCAGGTTCATTTGGTCGCGCAGGTCACGGTAGGCGACGCCGTGCTTCGACTCCTCGTAGATCTCCTTCTGCGGATGATCGGGCCCGAGGTGGCACTTGCCGCAGTTCTCGGGCTGGCGCGCGCGGCGCGGCGAGAAGTCGTGCCGGCTGTGGCAGGCCGAGCACGAGCCGCGCGAGCCGTCGAGGTTGAGTCGTCCGATGCCGGTGTTCGGCCAGGTCTCCTGGTCGAAGAGTGGGCGCCCGTTGTCGTCGCGCAGGATCTTCGCGACGACGTCCGCGTCCGTCGGCAGGCCCTCGGCGTTCGGCTTCAGCTGGTCGACGGTGATCGAGCCGCCCGAGGTCGAGCGCAGCGCGACCTTGCTGCCGTGGCACTGCTGGCAGCCCGAGAACGCGGCCGCGAGGCCATTCACCTGCGTCACGGCCATGCCCGGGGTTGGCGAGTGCGGGTCGAACGGCTGGCGCGCACCCTCGACGGTCTCGGCGAGGAAGTTGTCGAGCGAGGCGAGGATGTTGCCCGCTGCCGCGTGGTGGCTGCGCTCGAACTCCTGCGTCACCTCGGCGTGGCAGCGGCCGCAGTCGCGCGGCGTGATCACCGTCGCGATGACGTGGCCGTAGTGGTCGAAACCGTCGGCGTCCTCCTTGGCAGCGGTGTGGCACTCGACGCAGGCGACGCCGGTGCGGGCGTGCTTGCTGCCCTCCCACTGCGCGACGATTCCGGGATTGGTCTCGCCGTGACAATCGACGCAGTCCTTTGAACTCGCCGGTACCGCGATGTGCGGGTCGGCGAGACCCGCCTCCTGCGCGCGGCGGATCACCTCGCGCCGCTGCACGTAGACCAGCGACAGGAGAAAGACGAGGGCGGCGCCGATCAGCACCCAGCGCTTCTGATTGAGCGTCATCTCAGTGCTCCACGGCGGCTTCCCAGATCGTGAGCGCCACGATCGCGAGAACGCCGAACATTCCGATCCACACGCTCGCCTCGCTGAAGCGGGTGTGGCGACGGATCCAAGCGTCGATGAACGGCCAGACGAACATCACGAACACGACGAAGCCTGTCGAGAGGACGGCCACCGTCGCCGAGAACAGCTTGAGCCAGCGGAAGGCGACGTAGAAGAACCACTCTGGCTTGATCACCTCGGGCGTCGAGAGCGGATCGGCGCGCGGCCCGAGGTGCGCCGGCAGCGCCGTGGCGAGCACCGAGAGGAGCACCATCAGCACCAGGCCGAGCGTGAGCTCGGTCATCAGGTGGTCGGGGACGAAGTTGAAGTGGTCGCGGCCCGCCGGGTCCTTCTCCTCGCCCTCGAAGTGGAACTCCGTCACGCCCTGGATGCGGATGATCGCGATGTGGATCATCAGCAGCAGCACGAGCAGGATCGGCAGGACGGCGGCGTGCAGCACGAAGAAGCGCGGCAGCGTGTGCTCGTTGTAGGTGTCGCCGCCGAGCAGCATCTGCTTCATCGGATCGCCGACGATCGGCACACTCGCCGCGATGTTCGCACCGACCGTCGCGCCCCAGTAGCTGAGCTGCTCGAAGACCAGGCTGTAGCCGGTGAAGCCGAGCACCAGCGTGCACAGCAGCAGGCACATGCCGACCATCCAGTTGATCTCGCGCGGCTTCCGGTAGGCGCCGCTGAAGTACACCCGCATCTGGTGCAGGATCACCGCCGCGATCATCAAGGTCGCGCCCCACTTGTGGACGCTGCGGATGAACCAGCCGTACGCCGCCTCCTCCGTGATGTAGCGCACCGACTCGTATGCCGTCGCGGGCGACGGCTGATAGTACACGGCGAGCAGCAGGCCGGTCGCGATCTGGACGACGAACAGGTAGGCGGGCGTGCCGCCGAGCGCGAACCACCAGCGCTTCAGATGGTTCGGCACGGGCTCGTTGGTGAGCTCGCGCAGGTCGGCGCCGGAAACCGGGAGCCGCTCCTGCAGCCAGCCGACGATGCGACTCACGTCAGGCTCTCCGCACCGGATCGATACGCGCCGCGAGCGTATCGGTCGGAATCTCGATGAAGACCAGCTGGTCGCGGATCTGCAGCGGGTAGCGCGGCAGCGGCGTGTTGCCTTCCTTCGGCGGACCGCCCGTCGGACGACCCTCGGGGTCGAAGGTGCCGTTGTGGCACGGGCAGAAGTAGCGGTCGTGCTGCGCCTCCCAGTGCACCTGGCAGCCGAGATGGGGACACACGCTCGACAGCGCGACGAAGTCCGCGGCGGCCACCCCGTGCCCGAGCCGCGTCACGTTGACCATCGCGCCGCTCGGCGCGGTCCAGCGTAGCGAGCCGCCGGGCGGCATCTGCTCGAGGCGCGTGACGTACATCCACGCGCGGCGCGGCGGGATCGCCGGGTAGAGGAAGCGCGCTGCGTAGGCGGCGAAGGTCCCGTAGGCCGCGGCGAGCGAGCCGAACAGCCCGAGCGTGAGCGCCGAGGCGAGGAAACCGCGCCGTCCCGGCTCCGGACCCGCTTGCCGATCGAGCCCTTCCCCCATGGTCACCCCTCCGCGGCCGCGCCGTGATCGACCCCGGCTGCGCGCGCAGGATGCCCCGAAGTCGGCGTCGATTACAAGGATCGCTCGCGCGCCCGCGCTCGATCGCCACGCGTGCTGAACAACGTGCGCACTCCCGGCCGGGTTCGCGTAGGGTGCTACCTGTCGTGCGGCGACGCGAGCCGTGGCTCGGCGTCGCCGTCGCACAGCAGCAGCGTCGCGCGCTCGATCGCCGCACGCCGGTGCAGCGCGAACGCCGCCCGATAGCCCGGGAAGATGTCGAGCGTGAGGAACGCGGCGCGGCTCGGGTACCAGACGGCGACGATCTCGTCGTAACGATCGTCGTCGGTGCCGATCGTCACGTGGCGACCCTCGGTTGCCCACAGGATGCGCCCGCCGACGCTCGCGATCGCCTGCAGCGCGATGACCCCGTAGCGCAGGTACGCCTCGCGACCAGTGACGGCGGCGTCGGGCGTGCCCGGTGGATAGGCGGCGCGCGCCCGATAGCGGTTCAGGTTCAGCGCGACGATGGGTCCGTCGGGGCGATGCGCCGCAAGCTCCGCGAGCTGCGCAGGTCCGGGCTCGATCTGAGCGGGTATTCGCATGCGAGCGATGCTGGCGATTGTCGCCGGGCACCGCAAGGAGCGCAGCGCGAGGGCCGTCCGGACGCATGCCGGACGGCCCCGCGCTGCCGCTAAACGCTCAGGGCAGTTGCACCCTCCAGCCGACTTTGATCGGAGTCCAGATGCTGGCGCTCGACGCAACGTCGTCGCCGATCAAGAGCTGCACGTTCATCGCCGGCAGGATCGCCGTCGCCGACATCTCCTCGTAGCCCTTGATGTTGACCCGGTACGAGCCGTCCGCCAGCGGCGTGATCTTGATCTTGTAGATTCCCCCGGCCGTCTTCGCCGCCTTGACGGTTCCGGAGAAGGACTTGCCCACCCGGCGCAGCGTGCCCGGCGGCATCAGGTCCGCGAACACGACGCCGTCGGCGTTGGTGATGAGCACGCCGACCTGCTCCGTCGCGGGATCGACGGCGGTGAGCGGCTTGAAGGACGCCTGGAAGCGCAGCAGATCGAGGCCCCTGCGCTGGAACACGATCTGCGACACGCAGGGGTGGTTGCAGGTGTCGATGATCGGCGGGCAGTTCGGACAGTCGGGATCGAGGCAATCGATCAAGCCGTCGTCGTCGTTGTCGATCTGATCGCTGCAGGGCTCCTCATTCATGCAGGTCGAGTCGCAACCGTCGCCATCCACGGTGTTGCCATCGTCGCACTCCTCGCCGCAGTCGACGACTCCATTGCCGCACGTCGTCGACGTGCCCAGGCATGTGCCGTTGATGCACTGGTCGTTGATCGTGCACATGCTGCCGTCGTTGCAGATCGTGCCGTCGGGCGCGTTGGGGTCCGAGCATTGACCCGTCCCGGGATCACAGGTCCCCGGGAGGTGGCAAACCCCTGGTACGGGGCACACCACCGGATTCCCACCGGCGCAGCTACCCGCCTGGCAGGTGTCGGTCTGCGTGCAGGCGTTGCCGTCGCTGCACGATCCGACATGCGGCACCGGTGCCGAGCAGGTGCCGGTCGCGGGCTGGCAGACGCCCGGGTCGTTGCACTGGTCGCCGTTGCTGCAGACCACCGGCTGGCCACCCGGCGTGATGCACAGGTTGCGGTAGCCGAAGTCGACGTTCAGGCGCCATTCGCCGCCCGCGAGGTTGACCGCGGTCGGATCGTTGGCGGTGGTCAGCGTAAGAGTCGGCGGCACCGTCGCGCCGACCACGTCGGCGACGTACGTCCCGGCCGGGACGCCGAGGAACAGATAGCCGCCGCTGCCGTTGGTGACCTGCGTCGCGATCACCGCGTCGGCGCCGTCGACGATCCCGTTGCCGTTCAGGTCGACGTAGAGGTTGACGGTCACGCCGGGGATGCCGACCTCGGGGCCGCCGTCCTGGATCGTGTCGCCGTCGATGTCGTTCCACACGAAGTCACCGATGCGGCCGTAGAGCGGCGTGGTGTCCTGGCAGCCGACGGTGATGCCGACCGCGGTCGCGGAGCAGATGTTGAGGATCTGCGACGTACCCGGCGGCAGGTTCGCGAACGTGTTGATCGTGACCTTGAAGGTCACCTCGTACGAGCCGCCGACCGGCAGCGCGGTGAACGGGTCGAGCACGACGCCGCTGCCGTCGAGCGGGAAGGGCGTGCCGACACCGTTGTCCGGAATCGGCGTGACGACGGCCGCCGCGTTCTCGAAGAACGTGCTGTTCGGGACGTAGGTCGTGCCCGGCGGCAGGGTGTCCTTGAGCAGAAGGTCGGGCACCGGCGCGCGGCTGATGTTGCTGACTCCGATGGTGTAGAGCTGGACGTCGCCCGGGCTGACGAAGCCGTCGCCGTCGCTGTCGGTGAAGAGGGTGCCGTTCTTGCCCGCCGAGAACAGGGGCAGGGGCGGTACGCCGGTGCCGACGTCGAGGCCTGGCGCGCCACCGCTCGCTGCCGAGGGATCCTGGCCCCACGCGGCCGCCAGCTTGATGCCCGGCGAGAGAGTGTAGACCAGCATGCCGGTCTGGTTGCGGTCGTTGGTGTCGTAGATCTTGGCGCGCTCGAGCTCCTTCAGGCTGAGCGCGACGTCGTACTTGTTGCCGTTCGGGTCGGTGAGCGGGCCGGTGGCGGGGTCGGCGTCGTAGTCGACGTAGACCGTGACCGCGGTGTCGCCGTTGTTGACCGGCGTGACCCAGACCGGGTTGCCGTTCTCGAGCGGATTGGTGAGCGAGGTCGGGTCACGGCCGATGCCGAGGCCGATCAGCACCTGCGGCATGAGCGAGTCTTCCGGAACCAGCGTGAAGCCCCAGTCCCAGGCCTGGTTGCCGTTGCTCGCGTTGGTCGAGTCGGTGGTCGAGAAGGCGTAGAAGGGCAGGCCGGCGGTGGCGAAGTGCGCGCCGTAGCCGTCCGGAATGACCTGCGGCAGATAGCCGCCCGCAGCACCTCCGGGAACGTTGAGGTTCACGGTGGTGAGGACGCCGAGGCCGTTGCGCGTCGTGTACTGAACCGTGAGCGGGTTCAATCCGGGTTGTAGAGCCACACCGTCGTTCCGGCGGTGCCGGTGGTCGAGACCGGCTCGTAGGAGCTGCTCGACCACAGGCTGACCGGCAGCAGCGAGGAGTCGCGGCTCTCGTAGCTGGAGCCGATGTCGCCGGTCAGGATGTCCACCTGCACGGGGTTGTCGGAGGTGACCCGGGCGCCGACGTTGACGCTGCCGTTCACGAAGTAGCTTTCGCCCTCGTTCAAGCTCTGCATGGTCTCGAAGATGGTGTCCGCGTCCTTGTCGACCTGGATGGTCGCGCCGCCTTCGCCGGCCAGGATGGAGGCTCGTGTACTCGAACATCTGGGCGTCGTCGCCGTCGGGAATGTTGACACCGACCGGAACGCGGTAGTCCGTCCCCCAGTTGCTGGTGTCGAAGACCTCGACCGAGCCCGCGAGCAGCGTCCCCGACCCGGCGGCCCAGCCGGTACGCGACACGGCGACGGTCTTGGTCGCCGCGATCTTGTCGCGGCCGTCGAAGTCGATCGCCAGCGGCGTGCCGGTGTTGACGTCGTTGCTGAGGATGATGACGGTTCCGGCGTTGATGAGGTCGGAGGGAATGCCCGGCGGGGCGCCGTTGGACGCGTCGCCGTCGCCCCAGATCTGCGTGCCGCCCGGGTTGCCGCCGCTATAGAGGTTCGCCGGGTTGGCGATGTCGGCGTCGTAGCCGTTCTCCCACTGGTCGCAGTAGACGATCGTGCCGTTCGCGACGGCGGCAATCGAAACGTATGTGGTGACCGGGTTGGTGGGCGCGTTACCAGCCCCGCCCGACTCGATCGCCTGCAGCCCCTGGAGAAGCTGGTCCTCGGGGAACGGCACGTAGAAGAGCTGCGCGGGCGTGGGGCCAGTCGTCCGTGCCGCGTGGCCGGGGATCCATAAGTACAAGAATTCGAGCGGTTCATAGTCGGACGCTGTTTCAGGAGTTGGGCCGAGCACCGTGAGGAAACGGCCCCGGTCGCCGGGCGGCGATCATTGGCGCTGCCCCCGCTCGTGCCGTATGCGATCCGGAGTGACCCTTCGGAATCGATCCGCCGCGTGCCGGCGCGGTGGCCGCAACGGAGTGACCCGTTGACCGTGCTATCGGGTGAAGCGCCCTTCCGCGTCCTGCCACAGCTCACCGACAGCAATCGCGACTTCTGGACCGCCGGCGCGCGCGGCGAGCTGCGCTTCTGGCGCTGCGGCGATTGCGGCTACTACATCCACCCGCCGCAGCCGCTCTGCCCGCAGTGCAGGTCGAAGCGGCTCGCGACCGAGGCGGTGTCCGGTCGCGCGACCCTGGCCAGCTACACGATCAACCACCAGCGCTGGATGCCCGGGCCCGAGATCCCGTACGTCGTCGCGATCGTCGAGATCGCCGAGCAGCCGGGGCTGCGGCTGACGACGAATGTCGTCAACTGCCCGCACGACCAGGTCCGCATCGGCATGCCGCTGCGGGTGGTGTTCGAGCACCACGCCGACGCGGAGGGCGACGTCTACATCCCTCTCTTCGAACCGGAGCACGACTGATGGGAGCCGCAGAACGCACCGCCTGCATCAGCGGCGTCGGCCAGTCCGACATCGGACGCCGCCTCGGTCGCGACCCGCTCGAGCTCACGCTCGACGCCTGCCTGGCCGCGATCGAGCACGCCGGGCTCGACGTGACCGACATCGACGGGCTCTCGACCTATCCCGGATCGATGACGACGCCGGCCGGCTTCTCGGGTGCGGGCGCCTACGAGGTGATTGACGCGCTCCGTCTGAGCGTCGGCTGGTACGACAGCGGTCTCGAGACCTCGGGCCAGCTCGGCTCGGTGATCAAGGCCGTGATGGCGGTCGCGGCCGGCTTCTCGAACCACGTTCTCTGCTTCCGCTCGGTCTGGGAAGGGAGCGCACAGGGCGCCCAGGGGCGTTCCGCCGTGATGCCGGGTGGTGGTGGCGGCGGCTCGTTCAAGGCGAACGGCTTCCTGCAGTGGAACCTGCCCTTCTCCGCACCGTCGGCCGCGGTGTGGATCGCGATGTTCGCGCAGGCGCACTTCCACCGCTACGGCACCACCAAGGAGCAGATGGCGTGGATCGCGCTCACCGCGCGCAAGAACGCCGCGCTCAACCCGCGCGCGATCTACCGCGAGCCGATGTCGCTCGACGACTACATGGCGTCGCGGATCGTCACGACGCCGTTCTCGCTCTACGACTGCGACGTGCCGTGCGACGGCGCGACGGCCATCATCGTGTCGCGCCTCGACCGGGCGCGTGATCTGCCGCACAAGCCGCTGCGCATCGAGTCGATGGGTGCCGCGCTGCGCGGGCGCCCGTCGTGGGACCAGTACGAGGACCTCACCACGATGCCGAGCCGCGACGCGGCGGCGCAGATGTGGTCGCGCACCGACCTGAAGCCGTCCGACGTGCAGATGGCGCAGCTCTACGACGGCTTCTCGTTCCTCACCATGTCGTGGCTCGAGGCGCTGCAGCTCTGCGGCGTCGGCGAGAGCGGTCCGTTCGTCGACGGCGGGCAGCGCATCGCGCGTGACGGCGCGCTGCCGCTCAACACGCACGGCGGGCAGCTCTCCGCCGGGCGCTTGCACGGCTACGGTTTCCTGCACGAGGCGGCGGTGCAGATGTGGGGCGAGGGCGGCGAGCGCCAGATCGCGCGCACGCCAGAAGTGGCCGTGGTTGGCGCCGGCGGCGGGCAGACGTGCGGCTGCCTGCTGCTGGTACGCGACTGAAGCGCGTGCACGGTGGCTCCAGATGACGAGCTGGCGGAGCCGGCTCGTCCTGCGCTTCCCGCCGATCCAGCTGGAGGTCGGCTCTCGTCCGCGGTCGTTCACCAGCAAGCGAGGCTGGCAGGTAAGCGCGCGCGGCGCATACCTGCGTGACGCCGACCCGCAGCGTCCGGTGTTTCGCGCGTACGGTCCCTCGCCGCAGCTCGAGATCTCCGGCAGCACGGCGAGCTTCGAGGTCGAGCTCGAAAACGTCCACCCCGAGGCCGTCGGGCGTCTGTCGGCTGCCGTGCGCAGCAGTGATCACGGTTCCAGCCGCAGGATCTCCGGCGAGCTGTCGAACGGCACCGTGGGCACCGCGAGCTTCGCGTTTCCCGAGCGGGCGGAATACCGCTTCGTCGCGGTTGGCGACACCGGTGCCGGCAACGGCTTGCGTCGGGTGCTCGCGTTCGCGGACCAGGTGGCGGCCGATTTCGTTCTGCACCTCGGCGACTTCTTCTATGGGCCGCACGGCGAGGCCGACGTCGGTCCGGTGCTGCGCTCGGCGCGGGTGCCGGTCTTCGCCGCCTGCGGCAACCACGACTTCCACGGCGGTGCACGCTCGCGCACCCGACCGTCGGTGTTCGTGCGCGAGGTCGGGCCGCTGTCCTACTGGTTCCGGCTGGCCGGCCTGGACTTCCTGAACCTCGATACCGCGGCCGGCTTCCTGCCGCTGGATGGGGGCGTTCGTGGTCAGGTTCTGCGGGATATCGCACTGGCTCGCGCGGCCGACGCGGTGCGTCCGCCGCTGGTCGTGTTCTCGCACCGTCCGCTGCAGGATCCGCGTCGTGCCGCGGGTACGCGTGGTGGCCGGGGCGGCCTGCAGCGCCTCGGCGAGAACCGTTTCCTTGGTCGCCGCCTGCACGAGCTGGGCGCCGGCGTCGTCCTCGCGGCGCACGTGCACGAGTCGTGGGACTTCGACGCGGAAGGGATCCGGACGCTGGTCGCGGGCCAGGGCGAAGGCCGCGACAACGGTCCACTCAGCACGCTGCTCGGGCGCTTTCGTAGCGGACAGCTGCCGAGCTTCGAATGGTTCTCCAAGTCCCCGGCGAACGGCGCCGGGTCCGCGTCGTCCGGTACGTCGGTGCGGCGTCTCCTGACGACACCGGGGAGCACCGAAGCGAACGACTGAGTGGACGGTCGTTGTGCCGCCCGGACCGTATACAGGCGTCTGCCGACCGCTGACGTCCGTAGTCACCCCAGCATCCGGGGTCACCTAAGTAGCTTGTAAAATCGAGTGCTTGGCGGATCGCCGGCGCGCCGTGCGGTTGGCACGGCCTTGCTCAGACACCATCGCAACAAAACTTCGGTACGCACGGTCGCCATGGCGGCGCCGCGCAGCACCGGGGCAACGAAGCGAAGGAGCAAACCATGTCGTCGATCAAGCACCCGGTCATCAGCAGCACGGGAACCACACGCCGCGCGCACGCCTTGCGCGTCCTCGGCCTCGCCGGGATCCTCGCCGCAGCGGCCCTCTTCCCGAGCCAGCGCGAGGCGCAGGCGGCACCGCCCGAGGCCATGCCGATCTGGCGCGCCCAGGTCACCGTACGCACCTGCAACATCGTCAACGCCGGCACCAACAACGCGGTGTTCGCGAGCCTCAACGGCGCCAATTCGACCGCGCTCGACTATGGCCGCGCCGACTTCCCGCGCAACAACACCTTCACCTACGACCTGGTGTCGAACGGCGTGCAGCAGCTCGCCGACGTCACCCGGCTGCGCATCTCGAAGACCGGCGGCGACGGCCTGAGCATCTGCCGCCTCGACCTGCGCCTCAACAACCTGCTGATCTTCACGCAGACGTTTCCCGCCACGGGCGCCAACCGGCTGTTCCTCGACGGCACCGGCGCGCTGGTCTCGCACACGATCACCGGCGCGACCATGCGTGCGAGCGACACCTGGGACAGCTTCGAGATGCCGTTCCCGCCCTTCGTGCTGCCGCGCGCCGAGCTCGAGAGTCGCATCGAAGCGCTCACGGGAACCCGCATCTCGGGGCAGATCGTGCGCTGGGGGCATCTCGAGGGAGCGCGCTTCGTCCAGGAGACGCGTGTGAACGCGAGCACGATGCGCTTCGACCTCGATCTCGAGCTCGACACGCGCGGCGCGATCGCCACCGTGCCGTTCCTCTCGGCGGTCTCCTCGACCATCAACTTCATCGACAACTTCATCGCCGTGCCGCTGCCGAACCCCGAGGTCGACGTGAAGTTCAACGTCGCGATCTCGTGCGGCGGTGGCCAGATCGACTTCGCCGCGGGTGGCGCGACGGTGAACGTCGACACCATTCCGGCGCTCGACCTGCCGAACGTTTCCATCCCGGGCCTCGGCGACGCGGTCGACTTCCTCGAGGACAAGCTCAACGAGCTGGTCGACTTCACCGAGGACCTGGTCGAGACGCGGCTCGGCATCGGTGCGATCGAGGCGGGCTTCGCCGCCGGGCTGAACAACATCGCCTTCGGCACCGCGACGCCGCTCTGCCCGAACATCGCCGTGCAGAACAACGGCAACGTCAACTTCTCCCTGTAGACCCTGTCGAGACCACCACGAAGCCGCCGAGGACGACGATGCAGATCTCGATGCAAAGCACGATGCGACGCTCGATGAAGTCGAACCACCTCGGCGGCGGGTGGCTGCGGGGGCTCCTGATCGGAGCCCTCGCGGCCATTCCGATGCTCGGCGCGCCATGGGGTGCGCTTGCTGCCGCGGCAGGCGAAACCCCGCCGCCGCGTGAACAGGCTCCCGCGCGACACACGATCCAGCTCGTCGGCGGCCGCGTGCGCGGCGAGCTGCACGGCATCCGCACCGACCAGGCGGTGGCGCGGCTCGCGAGCTTGATCGGCGCGCGTCTCTTCTGGTCGCCACCTGCCGGCAACGCAGTCGTGCACGGACGCTTGACGGGGCTCAGCACCGAGCAGGCGCTCGCCCGCCTGCTCGGTGATCGAAGCTATCTGCTGGTGCTCGGCGAGCGTCCCGAGATCCACGTGCTCAGCGGCGAGGAGGACGACGCCGCGCTCGGCGGATCGAGCGCACGGGCCTCCGCGGGAGCACAGCCGACCGACCAGGAGCGCGAGCTCGCGCAGCTCCGGCGTATGGCGGAGGTCGACCAGATCGCACACGCCGATGGCGAGAGCATGGACGTGGGCGCCGAGCTCGACGCCATCGTCCGCAGCAGGGACGAGCCGGTGGTCCGTCTGGCCGCAGCCGAGCGCCTGCTGGCGATCGATCCCGATCACGCCGCGAGCGCGCTCGCCTGGCTCACTTCCGACGCCGATCCGATGGTGCGGCGGCGCGCCGAGGCGTTGCTGGCCGCAGAAGACTAGTTCAACGAGGGGACCCGTCCCCTCGCCCCATCGGGCGGAGCCCGACGGGGCCCCACTCTCCTGCTCGCTTCGCTCGGCCGCGCGCTGCGCGCGCGGATGTCCGTCTCTTGGGTCGCTAGCTAGCGGCGGTCGAACTCCGACTCCGGGATGGAGTTGCCGAGCTTGCACGGCTCCCACAGATCCTTGCGAATCGCCGCGCGCAGACCGGCCAGCGGGAACTCGAGCACCAGCGGCTTGCCCTTGCTGTGGACGCCGACGCGGAACACGGCGTCCGGGCTCGCGTCCGCGTGGCCGAGCATGTCGCGCACCACCGTCGACGGCGCAGGGGCGAGGTAGGCGACGCCGCGCGTGCCGCGCTTGCGCACCTGCCAGGTCTCCTTCGGGCCGAGCTCGGACGCGAACGAGATGCGGACCTCGCCGTTGGCGGCGAGCTTGACGCCACCGCCCGCCGGCGGGCCGACGGCGACGACGCGCCAGCGGTCACCGTCGCAGCCGATCGCGAGAATCGCGCCGGCGTCGCCGCGCGCCGGCTGCACGATCCCGGTCGCAGTGTCGCCTTACGCGTTCATCGCCGCGACGAATTCCCAGCCGTGCGCCGGGTGCACGGCTGCGAGCGAAAGGCCCGCCACCACCACGACGATCCAACATCTCATCTCATGCTCCAGTCGGCAGGTGCGCCGGCGCGCGCACGGCGCGGCCGGGGCCGGGTGGCTGTAGGACGCCGGCTATGCCGCCGCGCTGCGCGTGCTCGCGCGCAGGTGCGGCATCACGTCTGACGCGAACAACCGCTGCGACGCCTGCGCCTCGGCGTCGCTCATGCCGCCGTACTTCGTGATCGCCAGCACGTCGATCTCGCAGTCGAGGATGCGGCGCTGCTGCTCGATGCGCTCGACGATCTGCGCCGGCGTCCCGAAGGTGTTCACGCCGGCGTACATGTTGGCCATCTCGTCGAGGCCGATCGCGGTGATCATGTCGGCGGCGCTGGCGTAGAACTCGTAGCCGCGCGTGCCCTGGAAGTGCTTGCCGGCGATCTCGTAGTGCTCGACCACCGACGCGAAGTAGTTCTTCACGTAGCGCTCGCCGAGCTCGGCCGCGCGCACGGCGTCGGCGTCGCAGTAGACCAGCTGGCCGCACACCGGCGGCGGCGGCTCGCTGCCGCGCAGCTCGCGCCACTTGTTCTGGTAGGGCACCAGCGCCATGTCGCGGAACACCTCCCACGGCTGCTGCGCGAGCACCATGAGGCGCGCGCCGATCACCGCCGCCTGCACCGCCGACTCCGGCGAGACGCCGATCGCGTAGACGCGGTCGTTGAAGCTCGCCGTCGGCCGCGGCCGGAGTGCTGCGCGCGGCTGCTTGAAGTACTCGGTGTCGGCCTCGATCACGCCGCTGTGCAGCGCCTCGATGACGATCTGCGTGCCCTGGTCGAAGCGGCCGCGCGCCTCGTCCATCGGTATGCCGAAGCTGCCGTACTCGCGGCGCGACAGGCCGCGACCGAAGCCGAGCAGCGCTCGTCCGCCCGACTGCTGGTCGAGCAGGGCCGCCTTGGCGGCGACGCGGTAGGGGTCGTTCCACGGCATGATCACGGCACCGGTACCGACCTTGATGCGCTTGGTCGCCGTCGCGACGCCGGTCAGCCACTGCAGATTGTCGGGGCACATCGAGTAGCCGAAGAAGTGGTGCTCGGTCGCCCAGTAGCTGTCGTAGCCGAGCTCGTCGGCGAGCAGTGCCAGCTGCATCTCGCCGCGCATGACGTCGCCGTCGTCCTGCTCGTCGCGATAGTTCTGGAAGATGGAGAGTACGCCGATCTGCATGGCTTGATCCTTCCGTGGTCGATGGAGAACGCTTCGCGGGGCATCATAGGACCAGCCGGGGCGCGCGCGCAAAGTCGGCGCACGGCGCACGGCGTGCGCGGCCCGTCTGGTTTGCGCGCACGGGCGCGCATCTCCAGCGGAGCGCTCGGCACCTCCGACACGAGCTCTCGATCGTGCAGCAGAGTGCTGCTCGCGTGCTTCGGCGCCCGGCTCGTCTTCCCGCGTGACTTCGTCGGCCACGGCTCGGTCCGAAGCAGGCGCCCTGAGCCCGCGCCCTCACTTCAGGGCGAGAATCACGTCCAGCAGCCCGCCCGTTGTCCGGCACTGGATCTCGCCGAAGCCTGCTCCCTCGAGGAGCGAACGGTAATCGGAGAAGGTCCGCTCGCGGCCGTCGGTCGCTACCAGCATGTTGAGCGACGAAAGCAGGGCGTGCCGCGGGCCCAGGCCGTCTTCGTCGAGCAGGCGCTCCGCGATCAGCAGCCCGCCGCCCGCCGCCAGCGACGCGTGGATCCGCGCCAGCAGCGCGCGCGCCTGGTGCGGGCCGAGATTGTGCAGGACCTTTGCCAGTGCGTAGAGATCGGCCGGGGGCAGGGGGTCTACGAAGAAGTCTCCCGCGATGAGCTCGGCCCGCGCGCCGGTGAATGCCGGCGTCAACTCGATCACGGCACGGAGGTCGTACACGCACACGCGCAGCGACGGGTAGCGCTCGAGCGCAGCCAGGGCCAAGTGGCCGGAAGAGCCACCCAGGTCGACCAGCTTCGTGAACCGGCTCAGGTCGAACGCCCGGACGACGTGCGGCGAAGTGAGCTGCCCCCAGCCATGCATGCCGGCGACGAACTCGCGCTCGAGCTGCGCCGGCGCGACCAATCGGGACACGCGAGCACGGAGCCACGACGCGACGCGTGGCATGCGCCGACGCAGCGCTGCAAATACCCGGGACACCGTGGCGGCACCCGCGACGGCGCCGCGCGACCCGGCCAGGACGGCATCCTCCAGATGCGCCCAGCGGGGGTACAGTGACCGATTCGTGAAGCGTACGTAAGCGGCGAGCGTCGCTGGACCGTCGCTCCGCAGGTATTCGTCGGCCAGCGGTGTGTTCACGTACGCAGCACCGCGCTTTGCGAGCAGCTCGAGAGCCACACAGGCGTCCAGGAGCCGGGCAGCAGCCGGACCGGGCGGCCGGACGCCATCGAACACCCCCAGCTCCACCGCGGCGAACAGCGTCTTCGAAACGCGGAAGCCCTCGATGAGGTCGAGGATGCGCCCAGGATCGTTCATGATCTGCCCGGGAGTGTATCCGGCTGCGGAAATCTGCGCATGCTGGTGCCGTGGCAGCTCATTCCGAAGGCCCCCCGGGTCGCGACAGCGATCTCCTCATGGTGCTGATCCTCGCCGAGATGATCGCCGACGCCGACCCGGATCCAGATCCAGGCGTTGATCCGTCTGCCGTCGAGGGCGACGCGCCGACCCGCGAAGGACCGGCGAATCGCACTCGATGACCGCGGTGCCGCCCGCGGCGCCACCGAAGCCGACGCAGTACGTCGCTCCGCCCTCCACGTCACACCACTATCGCTGCTGTGGAAGACGCCGTTCGCGGCCGACGCAGCGTAGACCGTGTCCGGCGCGGACGGTGCGGTCGCGAGCGCGCCGATGGTCATGTTGACGAGGCCAGAGTTGGCCACGCTCCAGTCGCCGCCCCAGTTCGTGCTCTGCCAGAGGCCGGTGCCGTCCTGGGTGCCGGCGATCAGGGTCGAGGGGTTGGTCGGATCGAGCGCCAGCGCGCGCACCAGCGCGACCAGCGGCGTGTTGCTCCAACTCGTCCGCCGCTCGTCGTCTTGTAGACGCCGAAGCCGGCGTCGGCCCGACGAAGTAGCCCGCGGCGACCTTCCGGCCCTTGCCGCCGATGAAGGCGATCGCTGCCCGGTTCGGTGAGCCGGCAGGGGACGTGGCCGAGGCCTGGCCCACCGCCACCGCCTCGGGGGAGGTCAGCTGGACCGCTGGGCTGCCGTTCGCGAGCCCGAAGAGGTTCTGGACGAAGATCTGTTTCGCCCCTGTGCGTGTGCTCGTGAACGCGATCTTGAGCGTGAGCGCGCAGAGGCCGAGTACCAGGCCGGTGCGCCAGGCCTTGGCCGGCCCGGCACACGCCGGACCGGCGCCAATGGAGCAGAGTTCGTGCGGATTCATCGTCGCTCTCCTTTCCAGGGTGTGCGCGAGCCGGTTGGTCGGCTCGTTCTTGAAGGAGGCGTTCCGCCGCCGTGGAACGACGTTCCACGAGTCGTTCCTGGCCGGAGCGCCGCCGGCCGCCGCACGCCGCGCGCGATGAATCTGCCGCTGCACGAGCCCGGCCAGGGCAACCAGCAGATCGGGCCCTGCGAGGACGTCCTCCACGAGGTCCACATCGCGCGCGGCATCGGCCTCCTGAAGGATGCCGTCACCTACCAGATCAAGTTCGACACCACGCCGGCCCCGCGCGTCGATCCCGGCCGTACAGCGTGACCAAGGTCGAGAATCGCATCAGGAAGGTTCTCGGGCAGGGCCTGCCGCTCTCGCCGGCCAACGTCGGACCGCAGACCGACCGGCTCGCGTACGGCATCCCGGCGCTCGACCCGACGTGCACGCCGTTCGCGGGGTATGACTCCGGCGATCCGACCAGCCGCGAGGTCGGCTGCTACGACGAGGCGTTCTCGGCGCGCTTCATCAACTCGCTCGGCAATGGTGGCTCCGAGGGACGTATCTGGGCGGGCCAGGCGGCGGACTTCTACTACCTCGACGAGAAGGGCATCTTCGACGTCCTCAACCTCGCCGGCGATCCCGCCTCGAGCTTCGTCAAGGTCAACGGCCAGCGCTTCCAGGTCCCCGGCGCGCGCCAGCGGCCGCAGGCGGAGAACGTCTTCACGGGCTTCAACCTGTTCTCGATCGCGCTCGAGATTCCGACCAGCAAGCTGACCGGCACCGGCCTGCCGCCGGCGCACAACGGCACGCCCGGTGACGACACGCTGCTCGCGATCCACGTATCGGAATCACGTCCCGGCATCTACAAGGCGCTCGGCGTCGACCAGGTGCCGGACTCGCTGAAGTTCAACCGCGTCGACATGGCGATCGACTCGAGCTTCCCGAACGGCCGGCCGCTCATCGGCGGCGTCGATCTCAACCACGAGCAGGCCGACGTGAGCGACGTGCTGCTCACGTTGATTCTGTCACCCGATCCGAGCGTCGTGCAGATCGGTGACGGCGTCGACTACAGCGCGGTGAAGCGCCGCACCGCATTCCCGTTCATCTCGCTCGCGCTGCAGGGTCTCACCCAGGGCCACGGCGAGCCTGCGAATTAGCCGGCCTGGGGGTGGGCGGCGCACCAGCGGGGCGCGCCGCCCACGCTCGTGTTCGACACCACGTGCTCGTCGTCGTAGAGCCGATCCGTGCTGCCGGTTGCCGGTGGCGACCGTGACCCGAAGGAGACGGCGTGAACGACGTGGACGTGGCGATCGTCGGTGGTGGCATCGGTGGTGCGAGCCTGGGCGGGTTCCTCGCCCGGGCCGGTCTTCAGGTGCTGATCCTCGAACGGGACACCGCGTTCGAGGACCGGGTGCGCGGCGAGTGGATGGCGCCGTGGGGTGTCGTCGAGCTGCAGCGCCTCGGCATCTACGAGCGTTTCATCGCCGCCGGCGGGCACCATCTCGCGCGGCACATCAGCTACGACGAGCTGGTGCCGGTGGAGGTCGCGGCGTCACGGCCGTTGCCCGTCTGTGAGCTGGTGCCCGGCGTGCCGGGTCCTTTGTGCCTCGAGCACGTCGTCATGCAGAACGAGGCGCTGGCGCAGGCGGTCGCGTCGGGTGTGCGTCTGCACCGCGGCGTGAGCGACGTGACCGTCACCGCCGGCGATCATCCCAGCGTCGCGTTCGGCGACGGTGGTACTGCGACCATCGTCGCCGCGCGGCTGATCGTCGGGGCCGACGGCCGCACCTCGACCGTGCGCCGCCAGCTCGGCATCGCGCTCGAGGAAGCGCCGATCGACCACCTGATCGCCGGCCTGCTGATCGACGGCGCCGACGGCTGGCCGGACGACCTGCAGGCGGGTGGCAAGGTCGGCGACCTGCACTACCTGATCTTTCCGCAGGGACGCGGCCAGGTACGGCTCTACGTCGACTTCGCCGCGACCGATCGTGGCCGCTTCACCGGTTCCGGCGGTGCCGAGCGGTTGCTCGCGGCGTTCGCCGACATGCCCTGCGTGCCGCATAGCGCGGCCATCGGCGGTGCACGCCCGGCCGGGCCGTGCCGCGCGTACCCGAGCCAGGACGCGTGGATCGACGAGCCGTACGTCGAGGGCGCGGTGCTGATCGGGGATGCCGCCGGTTACAACGACCCGATCATCGGCCAGGGTCTGTCGATCACGCTGCGCGACGCGCGCATGGTGGGCGAGATCCTGACCGGCAGCCGCGACTGGAGTGCGGCCGCGTTCGCACTGTACGCGGCCGAGCGCCGCGAGCGGTTGCGGCGTCTGCGTGCGTCGGCCGAGTTCGCGACCAGCCTGAACGCGCGCTTCGAGCCCGAGGATCTCGAGCGCCGCGCGCGCGCGACCGAGCGCATCACCGCCGACGCGTCGCTGCTCATGCCGCTGATCGCCGTGTACGTCGGGCCGGAAGCCGTGGACGGCGCGTACTTCACCCGCGACTTCCACGAGCAGGTGTTCGGCGCCGGCGAGGCGTAGCGCGAGTCCCCTCGGCGACCCAGGAGTCCGACCCGAGACACGGACAGCCGCGTTCGCACCGTACGCGGCCGAGCGAAGCGAGCAGGGGAGTGGGGACCCGTCGGGCTCCGCCCGATGGGGCGAGGGGACGGGCCCCTCGTTGAATCAATCTAGATCGTTGCCGTCCATGCCGGCGTTGCGACGGGCGCGCTTGACGAGATCGTCGACCACCGGTCCCATCGCGGTCGGATCGTCGATCGGCGTGGTCGTCGGCCCGCGGTGCCAGCTCTCGGCCACGGCGAGCACCCGGCCAGAGGCCTCGAAGACCCGGCCTGTCACGTGCGACGAGCCCGCGCTCGCGAGCCAGGTGACGATCGGCGCGATCCAGCGCGGGTGCATCGCGGCGCGGTCGTCCTCGCTGCCCTGGCCCATGCCGATGTCCTCGGTCATGCGCGTGAGCGCTCCCGGCGCGACGGCGTTCACGGTGACGCCGTAGCGGGCGAGCTCGCGCGCCGCGATGATCGTCAGGGCCGCGATGCCAGCCTTCGCGGCGCCGTAGTTGGTCTGGCCGGCGTTGCCGTAGATCCCGGAGACCGAGGTGGTGTTGATGATGCGCGCGTTCGCGGTCTGGCCGGTGGTCTTGCACCGGTCGCGCCACAGCTTGGCGGCAAAATGGGCGGGGCCGAAGGTCCCCTTGAGGTGGACCTTGATCACCGCGTCCCATTCCGCCTCGCTCATGTTTACCAGCATCCGGTCGCGCAGGATGCCGGCGTTGTTCACCACCACGTCGAGGCCGCCGAAGGCGTCGACCGCGCTGCGCACCAGGCGCTCGGCGCCGGCGAAGTCGCTCACGTCGTCGGCGTTGACGATCGCCTCGCCGCCGGCCGCGCGGATCGCTTCCACCACCTCGCCGGCAGGTCCGGCCGAGGCGCCGGTTCCGTCGCGCGAGCCGCCGAGGTCGTTCACCACGACCTTCGCACCGTGTGCGGCCAGCATGAGGGCGTGCTCGCGGCCGATGCCGCGTCCCGCCCCGGTCACGATCGCGATCCGTCCTTCGCAGAGCTTCGCCATGGCCACCCTCGTACTGCGCGGGGGCCGGGCCGCGCAACGTGGCGCGGGATCAGCTCAGCTCGAGCCCTTGCAGCCCGCCCGCGGCGCGCCACTCGCGCAGCAGGCGGAAGAACTCCACCGAGCCGCCGCCGTAGAAGCCGTTCTGGCCGTTCAGCTCCGCCGACTTGCCCTCGTTGTTGTAGTAGCCCGGCGTGCACTGCTCGAGGAAGTCGCGCCCGAAGCGGGCCAGGCGGATGATGGTCGCGACCCACTCGTCCTCCGCCTCCTGGGTCGCCTCGACGTGGCGCACGCCGTTGTCGAGCGCATGCTTGACGATGTAGGCGACGTGCCTGCTCTGCTCGTTCAGCAGGTGCGGGAAGTTCACCGTGAAGCCGGACTGGATCGGGCTCAGGATGAAGCAGTTCGGAAAGCCGCGGCTGTGCATGCCGTGCAGGGTCGCGACGCCATTCGCCCACTTGTCGGTCAAGGTGAGGCCGTCGCGGCCGTGCAGCTGGTAGCCGCAGCGCCGCGCGTAGTCGGTGCCGACCTCGAAGCCGGTCGCGAAGATCAGGCAGTCGAGCTGGTACTCGACGCCCGCGACGACGACGCCCTGCTCGGTGATCCGATCGACGCCGCGGCCCTCGGTGTCGACCAGCTGCACGTTCGGGCGGTTGAAGGTCTGCAGGTACTCGTCGTGGAAGCAGGGCCGCTTGCAGAACTGCCGGTAGTAAGGCTTCAGCGCCTCGCGGGCGCACGGATCGGCGACGATCGCGTCGACGCGGGCGCGGATCTGCTCCATCTTCTCGAAGTCTGCCAGCTCCATGGTCTTCATCAGACCTTCGGGGCTCATGTCGGAGTTCTGGTCGGTCTGCACCATGATCAGCAGCTTGCGGATGATGTCGGTCCAGCCGTCCATCACCAGGTCCTCGGGCTGGAAGCCGCCGCTCACCAAGCTGTTGAAGTTGTCCATCCGGTTCTGCTGCCACCCCGGATCGAGGCTCTGCGCCCACTGCGGATCGGTGTCGCGGTTGGCGCGGACGTCGATCGACGACGGCGTGCGCTGGAAGACGTACAGCTGTGCGGCGGCCTCGCCGAGGTGCGGTACGCACTGCACGGCGGTGGCGCCGGTGCCGATGATGCCGACGCGCTTGCCGGCGAGACCCGTCAAGCTGCCGTGCGAGTCGCCGCCGGTGTACGCGTAGTCCCAGCGGCTGGTGTGGAAGGTGTGGCCGCGAAACGAGTTGATGCCCGCGATGCCGGGCAGCTTCGGCCGGTGCAGCGGCCCGTTCGCCATGGCGACGAAGCGCGCGCGGAGCTGGTCGCCGCGGTTGGTCGAGACGATCCAGCGGCTCTGGTCCGCGTCCCAGCGCATCCCGGTCACTTCGGTCTGGAAGAGCGCGCTCCGATACAGGTCGTACTTCTCGCCGATCGCCCTGCTGTGCGCGAGGATCTCGGGCGCGCGCGAGTACTTCTCGACCGGCACGTAGCCGATCTCCTCCAGCAGCGGCAGGTAGACGTACGACTCGACGTCGCACATCGCGCCCGGGTAGCGGTTCCAGTACCAGGTGCCGCCGAAGTCGCCGCCCTTCTCGATGATGCGCACGTCCTCGACGCCGGCCTCGCGCAGCCGCGCGCCGGTGAGCAGGCCGCCGAAGCCACCGCCGACCACCACCACGTCGACCTCGTCGGTGAGCGGGGCGCGCTCGATCGGTGCTGCGATGTACGGATCGTCGACGAAGCGCGCGAAGTCCCCGGTGACCTCGACGTACTGCTGGTTGCCGTCGGCGCGCACGCGCTTGTCGCGTTCGGCGCGGTAGCGGGCGCGCAGCGCGTCGGGGTCGTAGGTGCGGGTAGTTGCTGGTTGCGTCGACTGGCTCGGTGGCTGGGATTCGATCGTCATGGCCTGCTCGCTCTACGTTTCGCGGCCGGGCAGCGCTAGAGCAGCGGCGGCGGCGATTCTGGCGGCCCGGTGCGTTCGAGTTTTACGGTGGTGGATCCGATGTAGTCCCACACCATCCGGGCGCCCTCGAGGCGCCGGCGGACCTCGATGCCGAAAATACCGACCGGTCGCAGCACGTGCACGCCGTCCTCGTAGGTGGCGACCACGCTGATCGGGGTGGTGAAGTCGCGTTCGGCGACGTCGTGCACGCCGTTCTCGACCGTGCCGTCGCAGCGCATGTCGTGGATCACGCCGCCCGCGGTGACGACCAGCCGATCGCCGCACTGCTCGACCCGCTGGAAATGCCGGTAACCCCGCTGATCGGTCGGCGCGGGCACGCCGCCCACCTCGACGCTGACCGCCTTCCACATGCCAGGCGGCGAGCACCAGCACCAGCAGCACGGCCGCCGCCACCGATGTCCGCGCCATCACCGGCCACGGCAACGTCATGCGCGTGACCGAAACAAGTGGCACGAATGAAGTCAATTGCTTGCGCGGCCGCGTCCTGGGCGCAACGCGCTCCCGCTGCTGATACGGTGACCTGCAGCGCCTTTTCGGGGAGGGCACGTGTCGGCGAATGCACAGCGGGATGAGGGGACGGTCAGCGCGGAGCGCCTTCGGGGCTTCCGCTGGATCGTGATCGCGTACGCGGTGTCGCTGGCCGTGGCTGTTGCGGCAGGGGCATGGACGCTCGTACGCCATCCCGATCTGCACCCGCTCTGGGTAGTGCTGATCGCCGACGTCGCCGGCACCGTCGCGATCTTCGCCTTCAGCTTCGCGTTCGCGAACTCGAGCTTCTACGACGCCTACTGGAGCGCCGCCCCGCCGGTGATCGCCGTGTACCTGGCGCTGGTGCCCGCTGCGGTCGCGGGCGATCGCGGCCGCCTGCTCCTGGTGTTCACGCTGGTCTCGCTCTGGGCCGTGCGCCTCACCTGGAACTGGGCGCGGGGCTGGACCGGGCTCACGCACGAGGACTGGCGCTACGTCGATTTCAGGGAGAAGTCCGGGCGCCCCTACTGGGCGGTGAGCTTCGCCGGCATCCATCTGTTCCCGACCGTGCAGGTCTTCGTCGCCTGCCTGCCGCTCTACCCGGCGCTGGTGAGCGCGCGGCCGCTGGGCTGGCTCGACGCCGTCGCCGCACTGGTGACGCTGACCGGTATCGTCTTCGAGCTGGTCGCCGACGACCAGCTGCGCCGCTTCGTGCGCTCGTCGCCGTCGCGCGACCAGATCCTCGACACCGGCATCTGGGCCTGGTCGCGGCATCCCAACTACTTCGGCGAGATCAGCTTCTGGTTGGGCGTGTGGCTCTTCGGCATGGCCGGCGACGCCGGCTGGTGGTGGACCGTGCTCGGGCCGCTGGCGATCACGGTGATGTTCGTGTTCGCGAGCCTGCCGATGATCGAGACCCGCATGGCGGCGCGCCGCGCGGGCTGGGAAGAGCACGTGCGGCGCGTGCCGCTGCTCGTGCCCCGGCCGCCGCGCCGCGTGTGAAGCGCGGTCGTCCCCTTCAGTCGTCGAGGGCGTTGGCGCGCGCGATCGCGCCCAGCCATGCTGCACTCGGCTTCGGCCGGCGCTGCTGGGTCTCCCGGTCGACGGCGATCAGGCCGAACTGCGGACCGTAGCCGAACAGCCACTCGAAGTTGTCCATCAGCGACCAGTAGAAGTAGCCGCGTACGTCGATGCCGTCGCGCAGGCAGCGCACCACGCCGCCGAGCGCGCGCCGCACGTACTCGAGCCGCTGCGCGTCGTCGGTGGTGCCGATGCCGTTCTCGGTCACGTGGATCGGAACGCCCGCGACCGCGCTCGCGTAGCGGATGGTCTGCTCGAGCGCCTCGGGCCAGAACTCGTAGCCCATGATCAGCACCGCTACGCCGTCCTCCGGGCCGAGCGGGCCGTCCGCCGAGAAGCGGGTGCGGCTGTAGGTCTGCACGCCCACGAAGTCGTCCGCGCGCGCGGCCTCGAGGAAGGGATCGAAGCTCTCGGCGCGGGCGTGGTCGCGGCGCGCTTCGCCGCCCGGAACCGCCTGGTAGTCCTGCATCGCCAGCGTGACGCCGACCGGGAAGCTGCCCGGACCGGACTTGAGCACGTCGCGCGAGCGCACGTGCGCTTCCAGCATGGTGTCGCGCAGCTTCATCGGATCACCGAGCAGGAACGGCCCGAAGCGGTCCAGGCTCGATCCGTAGCGCTCGGCCGCGGCGGCGACGAAGCGCGCGACCGACTTGAGGCCGCCCTTCGGGAACACGCCCGTGACCGCGAGCGTGGAGGTCAGGTTGGCCTCGTTGATCGTGTAGGCGGTGTCGATCAGGTCGCCGAGGTGGCGCACCGTGCGCTCGCAGAAGCGCAGGAAGCGGTCGACGTTGGCGCGTTCCTCCCAGCCGCCGTCGAGCGCGAACCAGCGCGGCGAGGTGAAGTGGTGGAAGGTCACGCACGGCTTGACGCCGTGCTCGTGGCAGCTCGCCAGCATGCGCCGGTAATGGTCGAGCGCGGCGATCGAGAAGCGGCCCTCCTCGGGCTCGATGCGCGCCCACTCGACCGAGAAGCGGTAGGCGCCGAAGCCGAGCTGGCGCAGCAGCGCGATGTCCTGCGGGTAGCGGTGGAAGTGGTCGCAGGCATCGCCCGACGGCTCGCGGAAGAGCGTGCCGGGCGCGTGCTCGAGCATCCAGAAGTCGCTGCCGACGTTGTTGCCCTCGACCTGGTGCGCGGCGGTCGCGGTGCCCCAGACGAAGCCGTTCGGGAAGGTGTACGCCATCGTCGATGCGATGCCACGGCGGGCATGGGGGTTCAAGCCCGGGGACGACGCTGGCGCCGCGGGTCGAATCCGGACGCTGCCGCTGGCGCCGCGGGTCGAATCCGGACGCTGCCGCTGGCGCCGCGGGTCGAATCCCGGACGCTGCCGCTGTAGGAAGGATCTCGCCAGCGCCGCGCCGATCCACCACCAGAGCTGCGAGGACATGGACGAGAACCTGCAAAGACCGTTCGGGGAGGGCAACACGCCGAGGATCGTGATCGTCGGCGCGGGCTTCTCGGGCATCGCGCTCGGCGTCAAGCTGCTGCGCGCGGGCATCCAGACCTACGACATCTACGAGATGTCGCCAGGCCTCGGCGGCACGTGGCTCGACAACACCTACCCGGGCTGCGAGGTGGACGTCGCCTCGCACGTCTACTCGTACTCGTTCGCGCCCCACGACTGGACGCGCACCCACGCGAGCCAGCGCGAGCTGCTCGCCTACCTCGAGCGCGTGGCGGACGAGTTCGGCGTCCGTGCGCACATCCACTGCGGCACCAAGGTCCTCGACGCCGCCTGGGACGAGCGCACGCACCTGTGGACCGTTCGGCTCTCGACCGGTGCGACCGTCAGCGCGAACATCGTCGTCAGCGCGGTCGGGATGTTGAACCAGCCGAAGTATCCCGACTGGCCCGGGCTCGACTCGTTCCGCGGCCCGAGGTTCCACACCGCGCGCTGGGAGCACCAGCACGAGCTGGCCGGAAAGACGGTCGCGGTGGTCGGAACGGGCTCGACCGCGATCCAGATCGTCCCGGCGATCGCACCGATCGTCAAGAAGGTCATCCAGTTCCAGCGCGAGCCGGGCTGGATCACGCTCAAGGGCGACCGCGACTTCACGCCCGAGGAGCGCGATGGCTTCCGCAGGCCGCTCAAGCGCCGCCGCGAGCGCCTGCGCCTCTCCTGGCTGCTCGAGCGCGGCGTGCGCGGCGGCGCCATCTACCGGCCCGGGACCAAGACCAACACGGCGCGCGAGCAATACTGCCGTGCGCTGATCGCGAAGATCTTCGCCGACCGTCCGGATCTGGCGGCCGCGGTCACCCCGACCTATCCGTATCCGGGCAAGCGGCCGATCTTCCACAGCACCTACTACCAGACGCTCAAGCGCGACAACGTCGAGCTCGTGCCGAAGGCGGTCGCGTCGGTCACCGCGAACGCGGTCGTCGACGCCGATGGGGTCGCGCACGAGGTCGACGTGCTGGTGCTGGCGACCGGATTCGAGGCCGCGCGCTATCTGCCGAACCTGGCCGTCTTCGGGCGCGACGGCAAGTCGATCCACGACGTCTGGAACGGCGAGCCGCAGGCCTTCCTCGGTCTCACGGTGCCGGGCTTTCCCAACTTCTTCATGATGTACGGTCCGGGAACGAACGGTGGCGAGCTGGTGTCGATGTTCGAGCGTCAGGCAGAGTACGTGGCGCGCGTCGCCCGCCGCATGATGCGCGACGGCGTCACCGCGGTCGAGGTCAAGCGCGGCTGGCACGAGCGCTACAACCGCTGGCTGCAGTCGAAGATGCAGGGCACGTCGTGGCTGCTGAGCCGCAACTACTTCACCTCACCGACCGGCAAGGTGGTCACGCAGTGGCCGTTCGGGGCGATCCTCTACGGCCTCCTGGTCAAGGTCGCTGGACCGCTGTCGGAGACCACCCGCACGCTTCGCGAACCGCGCGGCGCTTGAGCGCCGCTACGGTGCGCACACGCACTGATCGGGAGCCGCCCGGCAGGTGAGGCCGGGATCGCTGCACGTCCCGCCGCACGTCGGGTAGACGTCGCCACCGCTGCACGGGGTCATGCACAGGCAGAGCGACAGGACCGACAGGCATTGCGTATCCGGGTCGGCGCAGGTGCCGTCGCACATCGATCCGCCGGTCCCGCCGGAGCAGAAGGGCGGCACGCAGCTCGGGCTTCCCCCGCTGGGATAGGCGCAGATCCAGCCGTCCGGACAGCCGCCGGGGCAGCCTTCGACCGGCACGCACTCGCAGCTCGGGTTGCCCGGACCGCCGAGATCCTGACACGCCCGGCCCGCCGGGCACTCGCCATTGCACTGCGGCGCGGTCGCACCGCACGCGACCTGCGTGAGCGTCTCGTCGCTGCAATCGGTGAGACCTGCCGCATCGGCGTTGCGCGCGACGAAGCGCCCGATCGTGTCCTGGCGAACGGCCTCGCCGTCGAAGATCGCGCAGACCCTGGTCGAGCCCCACGCGAGACGGACCGCAACCGCCCCTTGGGGCGCGTCGAGGTCGAGCCGCGCGCCCCGTGCGCGCAGCTTGACGCCGGCGCCGGTGCGGAGCTGAGCCGTGTGCAGATCGACGCTGCCGGCTACCGCCATCCGGTCGGTGAAGGTGTAGGTCAGCGTCTGCGGCGTCGCGCGCACCTTCCAGAGATCGCGGCCTGCTCTGGCGGAGAAGTCCACGCGCTCTCCCGAGCCGCGCGAGAACAGCGTGAGCGTCATTCCGACGAGCGAGGGATCGTCGGCGCTGTCGGGGGCGGGGACCGGAACCGGGTCGCGCAGGACCAGGCTCAACGCGCCCGGACCATTGGCGGGGCGCTTCAAGGTCAGCTGCGTGCCGGTGACCGGATGGTCGACCGCGGCGGCGGATCCGGCCAGCGCGGGACCCAGCAGCAGAAGAGACAGTCCCGCGATCAAGGTGTCCCGAACCATGCGCCCTCCTTGGACTTGGTCGAGGACTTCTTCGGTCGAGCCGCCTCTACCCCCGCCGAGTACGGCTGCAGCCCGGGCGTCAGCTCGTCGTGCATCTCTCTTTGGTTCGAGAACGCCTGACCTGCGAGTGGGCCCTGGTGGCAATCGTAGCCGCCCGCCTTGCGGTTGTGGTGGCAGCCGTATCCGTCGAGACCGCCGCCGTGTCCGAACGAAGGCGAGGCGACAACCAGCAGGACGAAACCGGCGACCAGTATCTGGCTCGATCGGCTGAAGTGGCCCATGTGGATCGGCACCACAGGTCGCCTGCCACGAGAGCTCGCGGCAAGGCAAGCAGTACGGATTGAGCGAGGCTACCGAGCTGACGTGCTGACCCGTCTGAAAGAGTCGTGCAATTTTGCTGACGACCCCCGCGGCGGCCCGCGATTGCGCAGGAGGTTGCGATGCTTCGGATCACGTCTCCCGGAAGGATTTTGCGAGCCGCCGCGGCGGTCGCGGTGGTGTGGGCGTCGCCCGCCTGGGGAACGCTGCCCGTCGTCGCCGACCCGCCGATCCCGATCACCGAGTGCGCGACCACGATCCAGCCCGGCAAGCGGGCCGCCCTGCGCGCGGACGTGGTCTGCGAGGCGCGCTGCAGCAACGATCCGGCGATCGCCTGCGCGGGCCTCGACTCCCTGTGCCCGGACGGCGGGACGTGCCTGCGCGAGACGCTGCAGCTCGGGCTCGGCGCGCACCTCTCGCTCGGCGGACACCAGCTTTCGATGGAGCATCGATCGGCATCGGCTGCGCCGAGGAGACCTACCCCAACCCGGCGACCGGTCGCTGCGTGGTCGAGGGACCCGGGAGCATCGTCGGTGCGCCCGGCGGATCCTTCGGCATCTCTTCGCGCGGCTACGACGTTCGTACGGAAGGCAACGCGGTGATCACCGCCGCCGAGGGCGAGATCGCGCTCCGCCGCCTCTACATGAAAGCGCCCCCGCCGCCGCGACCCGGCTCGCCACCCGAGATCGCCTACCTTCGCGCCGAGCGCGTGCGGCTCGTCGATTCCATCGCCCGACTCATCTTCTCGCGCGAGCGTCCGCAGCTGGTCCGCACGTGGTGCGAGCGCTCGTTCGGGCTGGACCCGCCCGGCGCGACCTGGGGAGTGTGCGCGGGCGACCTCGAGTAGGGTGGCTGCGCCGCGGCGGATGGCCGCATTGCGCGAATGACCGGCGCGCGCACAGAAGGGATCGACCTGGTCGACGACCCCGGTCCACGACAGAGACGCCAGCTACGACACCCATCCGTGCTTCGCGGGCTTCGGACTTCAGCTGGTCCGATACCCTTGGCTAGCGGGAACGTCGTCGCGCATCCACGAGACGTCTCCTTGTGACAGATCCAGCCATTGAAGCGTGGTGAGAACCAAGGAGCGGACGGCTTGCGCGTCATGCGCCACCAGAAGCTCAGTGCCTGGCCGGGAAGCATTTCGGTGACGAACGAGCGCGACTTCCTCGCCGTCCGGGAGCGTCAAGACCGCGAAGGCGAGCGTATCGAGGTCGTCATAGGCGGACCGGAAGCGGAGCCCTCGACGGCCGGCGAGTTCGCTCGGTTCGAGCGCGATCACCGCTACCGGGGTATCGGCTTTGGTGAACTCCTTGATCCCCACCATACGGGTCGTCAGCATCAGATTCCATTTCAGATGCCTTGGCACGACCCGAACGCGCGGCAGCGTAGCGGTCGTAACGAGCCAGTTCGCCCCAGACCTCCTGCGCGCTGCGATCACCACGGTCGCATCGTCAAGAGGGAGGGCGCGCCGCCGCCGGGAGATCCGGATCGACCGCGCCCGGAAACTCCTCGTAGATCTGGCCGACCAGCGCTGCGGCGATCGCCTCGGCCGGCGCCCGGCCATCGACGGCCACCGGCAGGCTCGTCCAGACCGCGATGGTCACGCGGTTGGTGGGATCGTGGGCCGCGAACGTGTTGTACCCGGGCAGCTCGCCGTTGTGGAAGAACATGCAGATCGAACCCGCCCGCAGCTGCGCGATCGTGATGCGATCTCCGTCGGGAACGTCCGCGCGGTACTTCGACACCGGATCGTCGAGACCAAGCTTCCCTACCTGCGCCAGCTGCAGGATGACCGCGGCGGTCATCGTCTTGGTGACCGAGCCGATCCGGAAGTGGCTTTCGGGGCTGGGTGGGCTCTTCCACACGCGCTGATCAGCAGGGCGGTGCCGAGCGCGATGTACGCTGCGCGGACCATCGTGGCGGCGTTGCGGGCCATCTCTCCCATGACGGACGTATCGCACAACTGCTAGGGTCACGACATGAATCCCATCGTCGAGGCCGTCATGGCTCCGCTGCTCACCGTGCACCAGTGGCTCTACGAGACCAGCGACGGACGGCTCGGCGCGAGCCTCGGCGGCCGGCCGATGCTCCTGCTGCGCACCGTCGGGCGCCGCACCCGTCAGCCGCGCACAGCGGCGCTGCTGTACGTACGCGACGGTGACGCGTACGCCGTGATCGCGTCGAAGGGCGGTGCGCCGCAGCACCCCGGGTGGTTCCACAACCTGACGGCCGAACCCGACCTCGAGATCCAGGTGGGACGCGCGCGCATCCCGGTGCGCGCGCGGATCGCGGAAGGCGAGGAGCGTGCGCGGATCTGGGCGCGCGCCGACGCGGTCAATCAGGGGCAGTACACGGTCTACCAGTCGAGGACGAAACGGCCGATCCCGGTCGTGGTTCTCGCACCGCGCTGAGCGCACGCTCGCTCGCGCCCGCGGGTGGCGTGATCTGCGTTCGCCTCGGTCTCCTGCCTCTTCGGTGGACGAAGTGGGCGGCGACGTTGCCGAGCACGCCTCAGGAGAAGCTGCAGCCGTTCAGACCCTGGCCTGCCTGCTCGCACTGCGTCGGGTCGCTGGTCTGCCCGCACAGCGTCGCGAAGTAGTTGCACGAGCTGTGATTGAAGATGAGGTCACTGACGCTGCGGATCGGCCCGCCGAAGGTGATGTCGTACTCGCCCTCGACGTGCTCGTAGAAGAAGTACTCGCGCTTGAACTCGGGCCCCGGGCCGACGACGATCGTGATCGCGGGAGGCACCTTGGGTGCCTCGTCGTTGGTGTTCACGACCCGCCAGGAGTTTCCGATCGCGTCGTCGTAGAGTGAGGCGAAGATCGGGTCCCCGGCACGCGGGCCGGCGAAGGAGTAGACGATCGGCTGCGTGAACTGCGTCTGCGCTGCCAGGTCTGGTGCGGCGACCACGGTGAGTGCGCCGCCGAGGCTGTGGCCGGTGATGTAGAGCGTCGTGTAGCTGCCGGCGGCGGCCAGCGCGTTCACTTCCTGGAGGATCGGCGTGCGGATGCTCTCGTAGACGTCGGTGAAGCCGGTCTCCGTCTTCCCGCCGCCGGCGACGTAGGTGTAGTCGACCTGACTGAGCGTCGCGTCGGAGATCCACTCCGAGATGGTCTTGGTGCCGCGGAAGACGACGTAGATCGAGCTGCCGCTGGTCGCGACGAAGGCGATCGGTACCTTGCCGTCGAGCCCTTCGCCGGAGAAGCGCTCTTCCGTCAGGAACTGTGCCTGGAGCGTGTACGGCGCGGACAAGGTGAAGGTCTGGCCGTTCTCGAAGTCGGTGAGCATCTGGTACGACTCGAGGCACAGCTGCATGAGCGTGACGGCGCTCGCGAGATCGAAGCTGTCGTCCTCGAGTCCGGGCGGCGCCGGGCTGCCGTCGTCATCGCTACCACCACAGGCGGAAAGGAAGATGGCGAGAAGGACTGTAGCTGCCCAGTGCTTGACCGTGGTCGTCATGGCAATGCTCGATAGCATTGTCGGGGAGACAAACGATCGTGAACCCGGGCGCAGCTCGTGGCCACTCTCGAGCGCGTGAAAGAAGCGAACCAGATCGGCGCCATTATCTTCGCTGCTGATCAGGATGGTGCCAGCTTCTCGAGGTTCGGGCTTTTGTGGTGCCTCGAGCAGCGGCTATGGTTGGCCGCGTCATGTCCCCCATGTGCCTCCGCGCTCGCGTGATTCATTCCATCTGGGTGCTCGTCGACATCGCGGCTCAGCGTCGGGGCGCGCACAGAGATGCGAGATGCCGCTCGTCGCGTTGCTGGTGGTGTCCGTTCTGGGTGGGTTGCTTGCCGGTCGCGAGGCGCACGCCGCCTGCAACCTGATCCCGAGCGCCTCGAAGACGTTTCGTGGCGCCCTCGGCGCGACCAATCGTCCCTTCGCGGCGCCCGGAGACTTCGTCGAAGTGGCGGTCGACACGGCGCGCTGCGATACCGGATCGTCCGGGTTCGCGGCGGACGGCGCGGATCACGTCGTGACGCTCGTCTTCAAGCCGACCGGCGGCCAGGCCCGGGTGGTCGCCCTCAGCGCGGCCTCCTGCACCAGCGGGACGATGAAATCGGCGCGGCTCGCGTGCGAAGGCACGCTCGGTGTCGGCGCCGGCAATGTCGCTTGCGTGCAGGTGCCCCCGAGCGACCTGGCGGTCGTCGAGCGGAACGGCAGCCGTCGGCTCTCCTTCCGGTTCCCCGACACCGACGCATTCTTCGTGCCGGACGGCGACGACCGTACGCTGTCGGGCCCGGCGACCATCGCGGTCACGCCCGCGGGCGCGCCGCTCCCCTGTGGCCTCGCGACCTCGGACTGCGCGTCGCAGTCGGGCGCGATCTCGTGCGTCGACGATCTCTACGCTGCCGACGGCACCTGCCAGCAGGTCGTCAACGGGACCTTCGGACACTTCACGGCGCTGCCCCAGGCGAACGACTACGCGAGCGTGTGCTTCGCCGACAGCCCGGTGCCGTGTAACCCGACCGCGACCGAGCTGCGCATCGCGACCGACGCTGCCGGTAACCTGCTCGTGCCGTTCAACTGGGAGGGGATCCTGGTGAACGACTCGGGTATCCCCGTGCCGCGGCTGATGCGCGCGACCTTGCGCTCGCCGCTCGGGTTCAGCGTTCCCGACTCGGTGTTCCTGGGCTCGTTCACGCCCGAGGGCGCCAGGCTGCCGCCGCTGTTCGAGCCCACGGCCGATCCGAGCGTGGCGAGCCCCGACGTGATCACGCTGTTCGGCTCGGCCGACGCGCCGTACACGATTCTCCGCATCGCGCGTCATGCCGGCACGTGCTCGAACGCGGCGAAGACGTGCGTGCACGACACCGACTGTCCGGCGGGTGGAACCTGCCCGTCGACCTGCGTCGGCGGTAGTACGCCGGGCACGTCCTGCGCGAGCGACGCCCAGTGCTCGGGCGGACGCTGCGGCGCGCTGTTCGCCGATTTCCGGCCGTTCGTGGCGGGCGGCGGCCCGCTCGCCGTTCCGCGGACGCCGATCGGTCCCGGCGTCTGCCAGCTCGACCCGCACGCATCGTGCAACGCGCCCGCCGACTGTGCCGGGGTGGGCAACACGTGCGTGGCCTACGCCTTCGAAGCGCGCACGCCGGTGCCGCTCGAGAGCCTCACCGCGGGGACCTCGGACCAGTTCGCTTTCACGGTCGAGGAGCGGGTCGATCTCGCCGACCACAACGGCGACGGCGACGCGACTGACTCCGTCATCACGCTCCGCGATCGCACCACCGGCCGCAGTCAGAACCTCGGCGCTCCGGCCGGCTGCGGCATCGCGGGCACGCCCGAGGGCCGTGCGGTGGTGCGCATCAACCAGCCGCCGTTCAACTTCCCCGCGGTTGCGATCGAGGACGACGTGCTCGCTTTCCTCGAGTCGGAGCCGGGCGAGAACAGGTGCGACGAGGACGGCAACGGCGACGCATCCGGGTCGATCGCCCGCGTGTTCCGGCTGGGAACAGGAGAGGTCCCGATGAGCCCGGTGCGCGGCGTCGACGCGAACCTGCTGGTGAACGGGCAGAGCCTGGCGGTGTCGAACGGCCGCGTCTTCTTCCGCTCGTCGGAGCCCGTGATGGGCAAGCGGACGACCGAGCGCGTGAGCCTCACGCCCGGCGGCCTCGGTCCGAACGGCGACTCGTCCGGCAACGCGCTCTCGTATGACGGACGATACGTGGCCTTCTACAGCGTCGCCAGCGATCTCCCCAATCCGAACATCTCCCCCAACTGCTCGAGCCTCTACCTGCGAGACCGGGTCGCCGGCACGACGGAGCAGCTCGACCCGGGCGCCGGCGGGACACCGCCCCGGTGCATCTACTTCGGCGGGGGGTCGAAGAGCGCGGAGATGTCGCCGGACGGCCGCTTCGTCGCCTTCGTCTCCGACGACTGGAACCTCGAGGACCCGGTGTTCAACGCGGCGACCAGCGGGACCTACGCCGTCCACCTGCGCGATCGCTGCGTCGCGAACGGGGTGGCCGTCGGTGGCGGCTGCGTGGCGGGGAACACGATGGTCAGCGTGGGGCCCGGCGGCGCGTACTGCGCCCTCCCACCGCCGCCGTTGACCGGCCTGGGTACCCTGGCGGGGCCGGCCGTCTCGGACGACGGGCGCTTCGTCGCCTTCATCAGCAACTGCACCAACTTCGACCCCGCCGACACGAACGACGAGGACGACGCCTTCGTCCGCGACACCTGCCTGTCGAACGGCGCGCCCGTGCCTGGTTGCGTCGCCACGACCGAGCGCGTGAGCGGCCTCGCGGGGGCGCCGGACTCGGGTTGGACCGTCGACTCAGGCCGGATCGACCTGTCGGCCGACGGACGATACGTCGCGTTTTCGGGCGAGCTCTCGTTGACCGAGCGGGTGTTCCTGCGTGACCGGCTGCTCGGCACGACCGAGATCGTGAACGTGGACAGCCAGGGAACCTCGAGCAACACCCGCTTCGCGGAAAATCCGCAGATCTCGGCCGATGGCCGTTTCGTCCTCTTCTCCACCAACGCTGCCTTCGTGTCGGGCGATACCAACACCTTCGACGACCTGTACGTGCGCGACCGTCTGCTCGGCACGATGGACCGGGTGAACATCGGCACAGACGGCGCGCAGGGCGACTCGGTCACGTTCTGGGGGCGGATGTCTCGCGACGGCCGCCACGTCGCGTTCTGGTCGAGCTCCTCGACGCTCCTCGGCCCCGGCGGGGACACCAACGCAGCGACCGACATCTTCGTGCGCGACCGGCTGGTCAACGTGACCAGGCGCGTGAGCGTCGCGTACGACGGCGCGCAATCGCCGATCGGCTCGTCGAACTTCTTCTCGGACGGCTTCGCAATCTCCGGCGATGGGCAGACGGTCGCGTTCGACAACGCCGATGCGAACCTGCTGCCGCCGGGCGTCGACACGAACGGCCGCAAGGACCTCTTCGTCCGCGGCGTCGACGCCGCCGATCCGAACGGGGTGGACACGCTGCTGTTCGACAACGACCGCCTCACCGACTCCGTGCTGGAGGTGATGGACACCGGCACGAACACGCTGCGCACGCTCTGCCCGGCAACGCAGGCGGCGGTCGCCGGCGGCATGGCGGCGTTCCTGCGTCCGGAGTCGTCGGTCGGCACCGTGGCCTGCCCGGCGGGCTCGCTGAACGGTGACGCCGACGTCGCCGACACCGTCGTCGACCTGTGGCCCGGCAGCGGCAACCCGGTGAGCCTCGGTCTCGCGGCGACGGCCGTCGCGATGTCCGACACGACGATCGCAGCACTGGTCTCGGAAAGCGGGCAGGGCAACACGATCCTGAACGGCGACGGCGACCGCAGCGACGCGGTCGTCGAGGTGCATCCGGCAACCGTGGGCGGTGTCTGGACGAACACCGGACAGGCCGGCGAGGCGCTCGAGGTCTGCGGACCGCGCGCCGTATTCTTGACGCCCGAGTGGCAGCAGGGCGCCATCAGCCTGAATCCGCCCGACAGCGACACCACCGACCGCGTGCTGCAGATCTGGGACACCAGCGTGGTCAGCGGCAACCTGATCAACACCCAGCAGCAGGCCGAGGACTTCGTCTGTGGCCCGAGCCTGATCGCTCTGAGGACGAACGAGGCGGCGCAGGGCGCCGACCTGAACAGCGACGGCGACACGACCGACGACGTGCTGCAGGTCTACGACACCACGACCAGCACCCTCTACGACACACACCAGGCGGTCTCGCCGTGCCGGCTCCCGCAGTGCGATCCGCGCCTCCCGTATCGCGTCTTCGCGCGCTCGGTGAAGTTCCTGACCGTCGAGTGCGACCAGCACGGCAGCGTCGTCTCGGGATTCTGCGGCAGCGGCGGCACCGACCTCAACGACGACGGTGACGCGGACGACATCGTGATCCAGCTGTTCGACGTCGCGACCGACACGACGCGGACGATCGGCACCGTGACCGGCGGCAACCCGCTCGCGGGCGGCGACCCGACGACCGGTACCGGCACGGCCTACGTCTCGGCCGGGGCTTGCGTCGAGACCGTCGGCGGCAAGCTCCAGGGCGTCTGTGTGACGGATGCGGACTGTCCGCCGGGATCGACCTGTGAGCCGCTGGCCATCGTGCCCGCGAGCCCCGACACCGACGCCGACGGCGTTCCGGATCATCTCGACGTCTGCCCGCGCGATGCGGATCCCGGACAGGTAGACGGCGACGGTGACGGCACCGGTGACGCCTGCGACGCCGCGACCTGCGGCAACGACGTGGTCGAGGGCACCGAGGCGTGCGACGGCGCTGCCGGCGGCGCGTGCCCCGGCTCGTGTCAGAGCGACTGCACCTGCCTGTGCACCAACGTCGTTGCCGATGCGAAGGCCAAGGTCGAGGTGACGACCAAGAGGGGTGTCGGCAAGCTCTCCGCGAAGATGGCGATTCCTCTCGGGTCTTACACCGGCGACGCCGTGGTCGTGCGACTGGACGACGGCGACTCGCAGCCGATCGCGTTACGCAGCCTCGTGACGCTGCCGCCGTTCGGCAAGTCGGGCAAGACCTGGCGATTCAAGGCGAAGTCCGAGGGCCTGCAGATGGTGCAGCTGAAGAGCCTCGCGCCGAAGCAGCCGGGCATGTTCCAGATCATCGTCAACGCCAAGCGCTGGTTCACGGCCGGTGCCGCGAACGACCCGGCCGCGAGCACGCGCCTCACCATCACGGTGGGCGGTCAGTGCTTCACGCACGTGGTGACGAAGAAGACGGACTGACGGGGGCTCGCGCCGACGGAGAGCGAGACGATCCACGAGGTGGTTGGCAGGTGCGTGCAGAGCACGACGTCGATGCGCGTGATCCGCACCGCACCGATCTGCCACTCGAGATTCGACATCCGCCGTCTGCCCAGCGCGGCCGCGAATCGGCGGCGTGGTACGCGCGGGGATGCTGGCCGCCGGGCGCGGATTCGTCACGGCCGTTCGCGCGACCCGATGTCCCCGCTGATGGGTGGATGCTTGACGAAAGCGTGGGCGTCCGGGCGACCCGGCGAATAGCGTCGCGGCGCCTCGCGCATTGACTCGCGACGACCGCTCCGCAAGGTGCAAGCATGGAAGGGGGACAGTGATGGCACGCATCATCCTTTGGGCTGGACTGGCACTGTGCGTCGCGAGCGCACCCCCGGCGCACGCGCGGACGCTCTGGCAGGACACCGTTCAGACCGACCGCAACGACGGCGAAGCGAACGACGTGGCCGTGACGTCGGCCATGGTCATCGCGGGTGGCGGCACCGTGATCCGCGACCACAGCGAGGCGCTGTTGCGGGCCTACGCTCCGCTGTCCGGCACCCTGCTCTGGCAGGATCGGCGCAGCGTCGGCGGCGGCAGCGAGGAGATCCTCGAGCTCGCAACGCTCGGCCGTCGCATCTTCGCGGCGGTGTCCGCGTTCCGCTTCTCGCAGGAGACCGGCTCCGACTGGGTCGTGCGTGCCCACGACGAGATGACGGGTGCCCTGCTGTGGGAGGACGATCGCGACGACGGAGACCTCGACGCGGCCCAGAACGTCACCGCGGCGGACGGACGCGTCTTCGTCGCCGGCACGGTGACGGCCGGCGACGCGGGCGCCGCGGCCGTCGTGCGCGCATACGACGCGGTGACGGGTGCTCTGCTCTGGCAGGACGTCGGCGCGCCCGGCGTCGCATCGCTCGGCGTCAGCGAAGTCGTCGCGGGTGCCGGCCGCGTGTGGGTCGCGAGCGACTACGTGCAGACCACGCTCCTTCGCGCCTACGATGCGGCGACCGGGATGCTCGTGTGGACCGACACGCTGGACAAGGCCTTCGTCGGACACCTCGCGGCGGCTGGCGGGCGCCTGTTCATCTCGACCCACTTCGGCCCGCGAGGCTTCGTGCGCGCGTACGACGGCGAGTCTGGCGTGCTCGCATGGCAGGTGGAGGAAGCGGCAGACACGCCGAAGAACCGGAACGTGCTGTACGACACCGCCCTGGCGGCGTCCGACGACGTGCTCTACACCGGCGTGACCCGCCTCCGACCCGTCACGTCCGCGCTCACCGCGTACGACGCCGGGACCGGTGCCGTCCTGTGGCGTAACGGCGACGCCGGCGCGGCATGGGACCTGACGCTGGACGGAACGCGACTGTACGCGGCCACCGGCACGGAGGATTTCGGGGTGCGCGCCTTCGCGTCGGCATCCGGCGCGCTGGCGTGGCAGAGCGCGCGACGCGAGGACGGACGCGCGTTCGCCATCGCGACGCGCGCGGGCGTGGTGTTCGCCGCGGGCTTCGCGGGACCCGCCGCCGGCGCGTTCCACGTCGCGGCATTCGACGGCGCGCGCGGACTCCTCGTCAAGCCTGTGATTCGCGGACGCACGCTCCCCACGGTGCCCGTGCTATTCGGGCGTGTCGGGGCGGGGGCAGGTAG